>Ga0209810_1000306_pt1 | contig 125804 bp, 110 predicted proteins | sample Coa_R1_7_FD_187159 | JGI IMG/M metagenome (GOLD analysis project Ga0209810, IMG submission 187159) | Surface soil microbial communities from Centralia Pennsylvania, which are recovering from an underground coalmine fire - Coalmine... | ecosystem: Environmental > Terrestrial > Soil >...
TGCCCCAGTCGTGCGGGATGCCGTATTTGCGGCGGTAAACGATGGCGCGATCGTTCATCCAGGAACCGAACACCGCGCCGATGGCGCCCCAGAGTTGCTCGTTTGGATCCTGAGGAAACGATTTTCCGGTGCGCTGTTGGATGAGATTTTTGAACCGCTGCGCGAGTTCCTGCAGATCGGCCACGGACAAACGCACATCAGGGAAATCGTGTTTGCCGTAGCGCTCGTCCTTGAGACTTTCGATCAGCGCCTCAAACGGCTCATGATCTTCGCCCTCGCGTTTTTGAACGCCCATCACCACGTCGCCGTACATTTGCAGCAACCGCCGATAGGCGTCCCACGCGAAGCGGGGATTGTTCGTTTTGTTGGCGAGAATTTCCACCACCTCGTCGTTCATGCCGAGGTTCAGGATGGTGTCCATCATTCCCGGCATCGAATCGCGCGCGCCCGAGCGAACAGAGACCAGCAGGGGACGCTCCTTATCTCCGAATTTTTTCCCCGTGGACTTCTCGATTTTAGCCATGGCCGCCGCGACCTGAGTCTTCAACTCCGGAGGATACGTGCGGTTATGCGCGTAAAAGAAAGTGCAGACCTCGGTGGTGATCGTGAACCCTGGCGGCACCGGCAAACCGATGCGGGTCATCTCGTGCAGGTTGGCTCCCTTGCCCCCGAGCAACGCCTTCATGGCCCCCGTGCCGTCTGCGCGGCCGTCGCCAAAATAATAAACGTAGCGGCGCGCTTTCTTCTGTCGGACGGGCCGGGCGCGCGCTTGCAGTTTCAGTCTTCCAGCTGGACGTCGAAGTCCCTTGCTTCGCACCGCGGCTTTTCTTTTCGTGATCATATCGAAAGGCGCAAAAAATACCGTATGAATGCGCGAAACCAATTTATTTCGGGTCTCGCCGTGTCAACGGCACTCCGAAATCTCTCACGCGCATTGCCGGGTTTATTTCGCGGGACGAAAGAATCTTGGCGCAAAAGATTTGGCGGGCGCCTTAACAAATGTTTACGGCGCCTCTAGGGGGCGGCTTGCCGCCGCACGGTTTGCCTACAATGCGTGCCGGAGTTTAAGCCGGCGCGCCTTCGCTGTTTGCCAGAAGGTCAGCAATAGTCGCCGTAAACTCTTCAACCCCTGTGCTGGGCAGAATGATGCTGTTACGCCGGCCGTGTGCCTCCTCAGTGATCCGCAAGAATCTTCCGCGCTCGTTTTCCCGGAGTTCGACGTAGAAGCGCTTGCGTTCAATCCGCAGTTCTCTCGCCTCGATAATGTTATCCATTTTTCCTGAGGCCGCCGACTTTAGCGCATTCGCAGCGCGGGATGGAAGAAAAATCGGCGAGATTTTGCAATTTCTTGCGGCTGGCAAGTTAAAACCGGGTTCGTCTTCCCGGTGCCATTCGGAGCCCCCTGTGCTACAGGTTGCGGTGCAAATGGCGTTTCCTACAATCTCCTGCGCGCGGTCCCACTGCGCTCGCTTCGAGAATGTCCCTTGACTCAAACTCGTATCCGTCCCCCGAGGAGCAACGCCCGGCGGTTGCCGCGCCCATCGCATTGGAACAACCGGCCCATGATCCCTATGCGGCGTTTCGCTTCAGCGACTTCAGTCTGTTTACAGCCGGCAATTTCCTTGCCATTACCGGTCGTTTGATGCTGGCGGTGGCGGTGGAGTGGGAACTTTACGCGCGCACGCATTCCGCGACGGCGCTGGGGTTGGTCGGTCTGGTGATTGCAATCCCGGTAGTCACGCTTTCGTTGCCGGCCGGCCATCTGGCGGATCGGCTGAGTCGCAAGCATATCATTCTCGTCTCGCAAATCTTCAGCACGCTTACTTCGCTGGCGCTGGCGCTGGTTTCGTGGAAACACCGGCTGATCCCGGCCGTCGCGCCGGTGCGCGCTGCTAATCGCTCGCTCGCCTTGGTAGCCGCCATTTTCGAGCGGCATCATCCGATGTTCCATTTTGATGATGCTTCGGTTCCCCTGATTTATCTGCTTCTTTTCCTCGGAGCAATGGCACGGACATTCAGTTGGGCTGCGCGCAGCTCATTTTTCCCCACCCTGGTCTCACGCGACGCGTTCGCAAACGCAGTGACCTGGAACAACAGCGTTTTCCAGATCGGATCCGTGGTGGGCCCGGCAGCGAGCGGTTTGCTCGTTGCGTACATCGGCTTTCCCTTTGTTTATCTACTAGACGCTCTCTGCTCGTTTTCGTTTTTCTTGCTGGTGCTGCTGATTCGGCGCAGCAGGCAGCGGCGCGACCGGGGGGAAGTAAACACGTGGAAGAGTCTAATGGCCGGGTTGCTTTTTGTTTTCCAGAGAAAAATCATCCTGGCCACGATCACGCTGGATCTGTTCGCTGTTCTGCTGGGTGGGGCCACAGCGTTGATGCCGATTTTCGCCGATCAAATCCTGCATTGCGGGCCGGTCGGTCTTGGCTGGATGCGGGCGATGCCGGCTGTGGGCGCTTTCGCGACAGCCCTGGTGATTGCCCATTTGCCTCCGATAAAAGCGGCGGGCAAAACTTTGTTATGGTGCGTGTCGGGTTTTGGGGTGGCCACCATTTTGTTTGGTTTGTCGAGGTTGTTTTGGCTGTCGCTCGGCTTGCTGTTTCTGGTGGGGGCGTTTGACAGCGTAAGCGTGATCATTCGCGGTTCGATCGTGCAGCTGGTTACGCCCGATGAAATGCGTGGGCGCGTGTCGTCGGTAAACAACATTTTTATCGTTTCATCGAACGAATTCGGCGCGCTGGAGTCGGGTCTGACAGCCGCGTTGTTTGGTCCTGTGGTTTCTGTGGTTGCCGGCGGCTTGGGGACGTTGCTGGTGGTGCTGGGCGTGGCTTGGCTCTGGCCGGAGACGAGAAAGATTGGCGCGCTGGACAGAAACCTGCGCTAGCGGGCCGGGGCCAAGTCCACTTCGCTGGGCTGGCGGCAGCGGCGTCTCAGAACGCTCCGTGCAAGGAAAGCATCCCGTAGGGCGCGCCGCCATCTTGGTGATAGCGCACATCGGCACGATAGAAGTCGAAATCTCTGTAGGGTTGATAACCAACTTCGCCGGTAAACGTTACCACCGGGGAAATTTTCCAGTCGAACCCGCCGCCGGTGCGGATTTCGCTATAGGTAAGGATGGAATGGTCAAGGCGCTGGATACCGTGGGTGACACCGAAATCGCTCTCCATGCGGTAACTGACTTGCTTCACATTTGCTCCGAGGTAGAGCGACATGTCGCGGGTCATTTCGTATTCCAGGCGCGGAGTTGGCAAGGTCGCGTCCAGTAACCACTGCGGCGCCATTTTCCAGCGCACCCCGGCTGCAGGAATCACCGGATATTTTCGTTCCACATCGACGCTGACACCAAGGATCAGCTGCAGGTTCGGGCTATAAATATAGGTGCCGCCGATGAGAAAGGGCAGATTGAAAATGTCCCAGGACAAATGGCTCAGGCCCGAGTCGTACACTCCGGGCTGGCCTTCGGCTCTGACAATGATGGAGTCGGAGAACTGCATGTCGATCCCCATCACCGCGCTGAAAGATTGAAGCGTATTGGGCAACGGCGCGTTTTCCGGCAGCCCGAATGAGAAACGTTCCCACTCTGCGCCCAAACGCAGCACGCCCAGTGGTGTGCGCGGCGTCAAGATCAGCCGAAGAGTGGAATCGATTTCGTCGAAATCTTCCACGCGCTTGCGCGGTCCGCGTTTGACGTCGCCTTCGCCAACGTAGGTTCCCTCGGTAATGTATTCGCCCGAAAGCGGCCAGAACCAACTGTCGCCGTTTTCATCGGCAAGGGCTGCTGCGGAGAAAAAAGTCTGCGCGCAGATCAACCAGAACAGGGACTGGCGCGCGCGTGTTTTCATCGTGCCATCTCAGCGGTTTTCGCTGCTGTCGCGGCGAAACAGGGTAACGGCTTTGGCGATATTTTTCATCATGACGGATTCCGAACCGAGTCGCTCCACGCCATGCAATGTTCCCAGGGATGCTGCCGAGATCATGTCGCCGCGCCAAACCAGCGTGGAGGGTTTGCCTTCCACGGTAACTGGCCACATTTGATACAAAGTAAGCGCTACGTAGTAGCCGCCGCTGGCGTAATAGAGCACGTCGGCAGCCTGATACGGTGCGTTTGCGCCGCCGCGATAGTACGACGCGCCCAGAGTCACCACACCCTGGTCATCTACATCCAGTAATTCCCAGTATAAATCGGGAGCAAGCGATCCCGGGCCGCGACCGATGGCGGTCGCTCCGAGGAATCCGGAGAATTGGCGGCGGATTTTCTCCTGCTCTCGCAGCAGGCCGTTGACTTCGTCGCTGGCTCGCACAGTCGGCCCGCTGTGATCATAGGGCGGTTGACCGGCCATTCCCCCGGCTACAAAACTTTTGGCGCGGCCGCTTAGCACTTCGGACCAGAAAGCCGCCACCGGCCCGGGAATTGCGCCGCCGCCGCCACTCGAAGCGGTAGTTGAAAATTTTTTCGCTTCATCGCGACTGATCTGGAGTTCCGGGCTCAGCTTTTGAGTGGCGCTCACCAGAGAACGCACCGAACTGTTGTTCGGCGCGTCTTTTAGCTTTTCAAAATTAGCTGGGGCAGGATTGGAGGGCAGATCGGAGTGCAAAAACACCTTGAGCTCGCGATGGCGGGTGGGGTTCCATCGGCGCAGCGCTTCAATTTGCCGGTCCGGCGAACCCGGGGCGACGTAGCAACTTTGCACCGCGAGAAAACGGGGGTTGCGCATGGGCGGTCCGTGCGCGGTTTTTACATCGCCCTTTGCCAGTTGCGCCAAATCGACCTTGTTAAAGATTGAAAAAGAGGCCAATTCGGACACGGCATCGGCCCGCGCAATTGCCGACGCGCCGATTAAGGCAAGAGTTAACAAGCCGGGCAGCGTCACGCGGGCTCGATGGAAGCGATTAGTAATCTCAAAGTTCATAAGCCGTAAATTGGTTGGCTAACGATGGATCTTTGCAAATTTGGGAGGCGACCGCAATAAAGATCAAGATGAGTGAACCAGTCATCAGGCTTAATCACTTGAGCAAAAGCTTCGGAGATGTGCACGCCGTGCAAGACCTCTCCCTCACAATCGAAGCGGGAACGATCTTCGGTTTTCTCGGCCCCAACGGTGCGGGCAAAACGACCACCATGCGGATGTTGTGCGGCCTGACCCATCCCACCGGCGGCACCGCCACCATCGAGGGGGCCGACGTCTGGAAAGATCGTCAGCAGGTGCGCACGAGGTTCGGCTACGTTCCGCAGCGTTTCAGCCTTTATCGCGATCTTACGGTGCTGGAAAATTTTCGTTTCTTTGGCGGCGCTTATGGGGTGCCCCGGACCCGGCTTGAGGCTCGCATCGATCAACTTCTAAGCCTGATCGATTTGCGGGAAAAGAGAAATACCGCGGCACAAAGCCTTTCCGGCGGGATGCGGCAACTGCTGGCCATCGGTTGCGCCTTGGTGCACGATCCGTCGTTGTTGTTTTTCGACGAGCCGACGGCCGGGCTTGATCCGGTGCACCGGCAGCAAATCTGGAATCTGCTTTATGATTTGAGCCACCAGGGGAAAACAATTTTCGTGACGACTCATTACATGGACGAGGCGGAACACTGCATGGAGGTGGGCTTTATTGAGAACGGAAGGTTACTGGCCAAATCGTCTCCCCGCGAACTGAAATCGAGTTTTCGCAGCCGCCTTTTGGAGATCGATGTGGAACCGCTGATGCCCGCTTTGGTCCGGTTGCGGAACGTTCCCGAGTTGCTCGGCGTTTCTCTTCGCAGCGGCAGCCTGCGGCTCTACACGGCGGAACCGGAGAAATTGCTGGCCAAGTGGCGTGAACGCTGGCCGTTCCAAGACCTGCGCCTGTTGGGAGAGCGTTGGGTGGAACCCGACATGGAGGATGTCTTTACCGCCTACTCCCAGGGATACGACGGCATTTTGAAACGCGGCCCCTCATGAAACGACGTTCATTGAAAGCGATTGCCAGCGTCGCCTATAAAGAGTTTCTCCACATCTATCGCGACCGGCGGGTTCTGCTCCTGGTGCTTACCCTGCCGCCGTTGTTCACGCTGCTTTTTGGCCATGCTTTTGAAACCGGCGAGCTGACCGGAATTCCCAGTCTGCTCATCGATCAGGATGGCACCCCGCGCGCGCAGGAGTTCATCGATACAATCTGGAAAAATAAAACTTTCCATTGGCGACGCGGCACGCCCGATTCGCGGAACGTGGCCGACTTGCTCGGGCAGGGTGTGCAGGCCGCACTGGTGATCCCCAAAGGCTGGAATGAGAGTCTCGAAAATGGCGATCCCAAACCGTTGCTGCTTTATTTGGATAACAGCGATATCAACACTGCCTCCGCCGTGGAAGGCAGCGTGCGGGAGAGCCTGGGCGATTTTCAGCTGAAACAGCGCGACAAAATGATCGAGGAGCTGCCGGAAGATGTTTTTGAGCTGGGCAAACAGCTTCCGGTGCAGATTCGCAAACGCTTCGTCTCCATGATGGAGATGTGGGGGGTCGATCGCAAACTCCTTTACAACCCAAAGTCGCGGGTGATCGATTACGTGGTGCCGGGCATCATCGGGCTGATCTTGCAGTTGCTCACGGTGACGCTGATGGCCTGCACCATCGCTCGGGAACGCGAATCGGGTACGCTCTATCAACTGATGGTCACGGCCTTGCGGCGCCGGGAAATTGTGATTGGGAAGATGTTGCCTTACCTGGCGGTATCGGCCTTTTTGGTTCTGGTGATCATGGTGGTCAGCCGCCTGCATTTCGGCGTGGCGTTTTATCAGCCGTTCGCTCTGGCGCTGATCTGTTTGCTTTTCCTGCTTTGCTCGCTGGGGCTGGGCCTGCTCATCTCGGCGTTTTCGCGTACGCAGACCCAGGCGATTCAATTTTCTGTTTTTTTTCTTTTGCCGGTCTTTGTTCTCTCGGGCGCCTTCGCCCCGCTGGAGCAATTGCCGCGGGCGGTCCGTTACGTTTCGGAAATTTTTCCGTTGACGCATTTTTGTCGCGCCTTTCGCTTCGTGAACATGTATCACGCCGGACCGCGGTTTTATGCCGACGACCTGGTGGTGCTGATGTTGGGCGCAGTCATCACCTTCCTCGGCGCCGCGTTTCTGCTGAAACGGATTGAGCAGTAAACTGGCCCGAGTAAGCTCCGGCGTTTGCTCAGTCAATTCACGATGCGGGGGTCACGGTTCGGTCTGGTTTTGGCGATTTGCCTGGTCGCGGCGAACGCTGTCGCCGGGGAGCATCTGGACTCGACGCCGCAGGAGGTATTCAATTCCATGCGCGGCAGTTTTCAGGCTGGCAAAGCCAGGGGAGTCCACGCGCGCTATCAATGGCAACTGAGCGGCCCTGATGGCGGAGAATGGTGGATCGACGTCGAAGATGGCAGATACAAAATGGGGCGGGGAAAAATCAAGAATCCCGACGTGATTTTCATTGCCCGAGACAAGGATTGGGTGGCGATATCCAACGGCCAGCTGGGCGGCACATGGGCGTATCTTACCGGTCGATTAAAGATTCGCGGCAACCAGCAATTGGCGCGCAAGCTGGGGGAGATTTTTCCCTAAGGATTCTGTGGGGCAATTGCAGGTTGAAACGGCTGACATGCCTTCGCTTCGCGCCGCGGCCGACGGGCGAGGTCTCTAAAATCTGGCTTCGGCGGCGATTCGCAGAAACGGCGCGGGATCGGTTCGCTTGGATTGCTCGGCCCGGAAAAAGTCAAAATTGCGTCTGATAGTAACGCCGGCAGCGGCGCTTATTTTGAATGGCTTAAGGCGGGAAAAGCCTACCTGCAGGCCGCCCCGCCATTCGCTGTATTGCAGTATGGCGTCGTGTAGTTGCAGTTTCCGCTCCGGGGTCAGGACGTCGTCGGTGCGAGCACTGATATAATTCATCTCGCCGATGGCCCGAAATTCCCAGTCGTCGTTTGGCTGGAAAATTAGGGAGGGCTTGGGAAAGACAGCCTGCAGGCGCAGCTTGTCGCTCACGAGCCAGATGATGCCTCCCCCGGGAGCCACTGGTGGGTCCTGGTAAATTCCCCAGCCCAGGGCGACGACGCCAAAAATCTTCTCCTTTTTTAGCGGGAGAGTGAGGAAAATTTTTCCGGGAATGTCGAACGCATCGCCGGTGATCTTATCTTGGAAGTAAACGCCGGGGTCGATCTCGATGCCAGCTCCGGGGAAATCCTTCACGACGTACTCGAGAGCGAGGTGTCCGTAGGCGGCCTGCAAATGATCGGGCAGACCGTTGTCTGTGCCGCCGAAGTCGTACCGCTCGTACTCGACGCCGAGGCGAAGGTACCATTTGCCGGCAAGCAGAAAGCGGTGGTCGTAACTGAAGTCATCATAGAGCGAATCGCCGTGGCCGAGTTTTGGCTCTTTGAAATCGCTATCGAAAGTGTAAGTCGTCTCGTAATAAAAAAGGTCGCGCGAATTTTCGTCCTTCGGGCCGGGAGAAGGCTGCGCTTCAAATGCTGGCGCGCCCGCAATCGTATTGGCGGTGCCTGCCAAGAAGAGTGATACGACGAATCCCAGAGTGATCTTCATATTTACGGCGCCCTGAACACCGAGATATCGGATGCGAAAGGTGCAAGCGATGTATCAGAGAGGAAATTTTTTGCAAGGCGTATTTGGGAAGGACTGAAGAGGCGCGAGGCTCAACGGGAGTCGATTCCCCGATAGGCGCGGCATTTGACTGACCGGCGATCGAGCGATAAGATCGCGGCGTTTGCCGTTGTGACGAGTGCGTTGCTTTCCAATTTCGTTGCGCCGGTTGCGCTGGCCAATCCGCTGGCGGGAACAGATCGCGAGATTGCCCTCTGGTTCCATGAGCGGCTCACTCCCGCATCGGTTAGGGCGCTTGAACTGCTCAGCGATTTTGGCTCCGCTCTGTGGGTCGGCGTTGTGCTGTTTGTGGTGGTGTTGTTTTGCGCATGGAAACGCCGGTGGATTGCCCTGGCGATTCTGATCGCGGCTGTTCCCGGCGGAATGCTGCTTAACGAGTGGATGAAGATTCTGGTGCATCGGCCGCGTCCGTTTGTACGGGGACCGTTTGTGGACTGGTCGGGTTACAGTTTTGCCAGCGGTCACGCCATCGGAGCGACACTGCTTTACGGACAACTTTTGCTTTTTGTGCTGCCCTCGCTTAAGACGCGCCATTGGCGGCTGCTCTGCATTTTGGGTGGCGTGACGCTCGTAGTGTTAGTGGGATTCAGCCGCGTCGCGCTGGGGGCGCACTTTTTATCGGATGTGCTGGGCGCAATCGTCCTGGGCGTAGTGTGGCTGGTGCTGTGCGCGCGTGTTGGCAGCCTCATACGCCGGCACCACGAGCCGTCGCCAGACGGTGAGGATGTTGGTTAGGCGCGCCGGAGACGAGCCATTGGAGTTTCGTCGGGCGACGAGATTTAAACGGCCAGCGTAAGTCGTCGCCTCTTTCGCGCCGCGAGCCCCAAGGTTGAAACGCACCTTCGCGTGCGCGTCCGAATTCGTCTTGATATGAAAGCGCCGGACAAGATGCGGTTTGCGATTTGCCTGCTGGCGTTTGTCGGCGCGGCGCTGTTCACCGCGCTTTTGATTCATCAGGGCGTTCGCCAGGTGCTGGATGCATTTGTCAGAGGCGGATGGGGAATTCTGGGCGTGGTCGTTTATCATTTGATTCCGCTTTTCCTCGACGCGACTGCCTGGTGGGCGCTTTTCCCGCGGGCTGATCGCCCGCCGTTGCATCAACTTTTTTGGATGCGTTGGATCGGCGAGTCTGTGAGCGCCCTTGTGCCCTCGGCGGCGGTCGGTGGCGACATTGTGCGCGCGCGCCTTGCCGCCATCCATGGTGTCCGGCTGGCCGTAGCGGCAGGCACCGTGCTGGTGGACATTACGCTGGGCATTTTTCTGCAGGCCGGCTTTGCGTTGCTAGGCCTTGGTTTACTGGTGGCCGCCACAGGAAAGGACAGCCTGGTGGGCCCGACGTTGGTTGGAATCCTGATCGCGCTGGCTGCGTTTGCCGGTTTCTACTTCGTGCAGCGCCTCGGGATTTTTAGTTTGCTGGGTCGAATCGTGATGCGGATGGCGGGGTCATCTGATTGGCAATCACTGGTTCAGGGCGGCAAGACTTGGGATCAAGTCATCCGCTCGCTTTACGCGCGGCGTCGGGGCGTGATGGCCTGCTGTGTCTGGACGCTGGGTTCGCTCGTCGTTGGCTCGGGCGAAATCTGGCTGGCGCTTTGGTTTCTCGACCTGCCGGATTCGCTTTTGAATGCGCTGATTTTGCAAAGCATGGTATTAACGGTTCGCTCGGCGGCATTCGCCGTGCCGGCGGGGTTGGGAGTTCAGGAAAGCGGTTATTTGGTGGTTGGCAATTTGCTGGGCATCTCCGGCGACGGCGCGTTTGCGCTTTCGCTGGTGTGGCGGGCGCGTGAAATCGGCCTTGGCATTCCGGCGCTTGTGACTTGGCAGCTGCTTGAGGCGCGCCGTCTTTGGCGAAGGCGTCTGGCTGCAAAAGCTCGATAATATCCCAGGTGGCCTGCCACGTCGCGAAGTTTGTCGAGCCGCTTTTTAAGCTTGGCGGGATTGGAAGCGAAACTGGTGCGAACGCCCCACCAGATCCAGGCCATGCCGCTGGGAAGCGCAAGTTGATGCTTTAATTGCGCGATCACTGCGGCGCGCCCGTACGCGTTGAGGAAGGCGAGCGCCAGAGCCAGCCATTGCGAGTCCGGCCCGAGAGCCAGCAAGTCCAGGAGAAAGACCAGCAAATCGTCCGCCTGTCGGGCGAAGGCGGGAAGCGATTTTTCGTGCACAATTTCAAAGTCGATCAGTCGCGCGCGGTCTGTCTTTTCGTCGTAGATCACGTTTGGCATTCCGGCGTCGCCATGGGACCAAGGGCCGCGGAATTCGTCGCTCCAGAATTGATGCGCGCGAAGCAGTTCGCGGCCTGCGGCTTCCATCATCGGCCGCGTGAGCGTGCCCTCATTTAAGTGTTCCCACAAACTTCTCCCCGGCAGTTTGTCGAAGCAGAGGACATTGTTGCCCGGCGCCGAAACCCGAAACCGGTCGCCGTTGAGCATTTTGAAGCACTCCATTTCCCATCGTCGCCAGTCCTCCGTTCTGGACCAGAAACGGATTGGTATCTTTGCCAGCCGAAAGTACAAGTTGGCCAGCTCGGCCAGTTGTTCCCCATAGGGGTTGCGGCGTTTGACAATGATTCGGCGCCCGCGGCGAATCTTCTCCGAAACCGTGTTGATCTTGAGGGAATCGACAAATGTCGCGGTCGCATTATTGAATGCCTCGGGAAGCAGGCGCTTTGTGAAATTGGACAATTGCAGTCCGTCGGCCGCGCGCAGATCGCTCTCCGGCGTTGGGATCTTTGTTCTCGATGCCATTTGCTGCTGAGGTTGCGCGCACCCTGGCGAAAGCCGGTCAAAGCTCGATGGGCACAACGGAAGTTTAAAGCGGTTTCCTCTGGAGGACTTCGCCTCTGTGGGACGCTCAACTCGCCCGTGACGATTCAACCGCCGTTGAGACCAATCGTTTCCCCGATGTTCATGACGCGCAGCTTGGTCCTTACCTTGCGCTTTTTCAGCTCGCGTCGGAACGCCTCGGGCGTGCCCGTCAGGATGGGAAACGTCGCGTAATGCATCGGCACGACAGTTCGCGGCCGGACCATTTTTACAGCTTCGGCGGCCCGAGCCGGCCCCATGGTGAAATGATCGCCGATGCAGACGAGCATCACGTCGATTTTGTGAAACCGTTTCACCAGCGCCATGTCAGAAAACAGGTCGGTGTCGCCGGTGTGGTAAACGGTCGGCCCGTCGCGCAGGGTGATGATCAACCCGGCCGCCTCGCCCGCATACACGGGCGGAGCGTTGCTTTCCCTCAGGACTGCCGAGCCATGCCGCGCAGGCACAAAGGTTACGGCCACTTCCCCGCCGAGCAAAGTTAACGTGCCGCCCATGTGCCCCGTGGTCTCTACTTCCGCCAGCTCCTTCGGATAGCCCAGGGCATTGACCAGCGCCGCCGACAAATCAAAAGTCGCCACCAGTTTTGCGCCGGTCTTTTTCCCAATCTCCACCGAGTCTCCCACATGATCGGAATGGCCGTGTGTGAGCAGAATCAAATCCACCTGTGTGAGAGCGGCGAGTTGCTCCTGCGCTTTTTCAAAAACAGGATTCGTAATCCACGGGTCCACCAACAGCACTTTCCCCCCGGGGGTCACAATCTTGAAAGCCGATTGGCCATACCAGGTAAGTTGCGTGCTCATACTCATGACCAAATCAAAATTGCCCGATTCGGCAAGCGCAGACGGCTCGAAAAGATGGGGCGCCCTGATGGAGTGCCGGGAGCCCGCCGGGTGCAAGGCTTCTAATTGGCCGATTTGATTTGGCATTCGACATCGGGTGTTCGTCATTTTACTTGGAGCCAGTCATGGATGCCGATCACGCCCACCGACTTGTTGGCGCTAGCGATCCGCGCATGGCGGCGCTCATAGCCCGCTCCGCTCGCTACAATATCCAGCCGGCCCGTTCGCTGCGGCCCTTCGACGCCTTGGCCGAATCCATCGCTTATCAGCAATTAAACGGCAAGGCGGCTCAAAAAATTTTTGCGCGCGTCCGCGCCCTTTACCCCGGGCGAAAGTGGCTCGATCCGCGGGAGCTGCTGGCCACCCCCGATGAGCGTTTGCGCGCGGCCGGGCTTTCCCGCAGCAAGGTCGCTGCGCTGAAAGATCTCGCTGCCAAAACAATCGACGGCACAATCCCCTCGGGTCGCGTGCTGCTGCGCATGAGTGATGAGGAAATTATCGCCCGTCTCACGATTGTGCGAGGCATCGGCCGCTGGACCGTGGAGATGCTGCTCCTGTTCGACCTTGGCCGGCCGGATGTCTGGCCAGTGGATGATTACGGCGTGCGAAAGGGTTTCGCCAAAACTTTCGGCCGGCGCAAACTTCCCACGCCACGACAACTGATGAAGATTGGCGAACAATGGCGCCCGTACCGTTCGGTGGCTGCCTGGTATTTCTGGCGCGCGCTGGACGAGGCAGTGAAGTTACAAAGTTGAAAAAGTTACAAGTGCTGGAGGTCCTTGCAGCCTTTGCAACGCTTGTAACTCTTTGAACCATTTAACTTGCCCAAAGGATCGCGCCTCGTTAGAACGAGCGCATTATGGCGATGATCCACGTTAACCGGGGCGCGACAAGTCTGGGTGCATTCTCCGAAGAAGAGGTCCGCGAAGGCCTGCGCACGGGCCGCTTTTTTCCCAGTGATATCGGCTGGCGCGAAGGCATGGCCAACTGGCAACCGCTCTCGCAGTTTCCAGAGCTGGCGGCGGCGGCCCCTGCCGCGCCGCCTCCGCAGACCGGCGTAGCCGCTCCGCCGGTTTCGGTCGCGCCGCGCAGTGGCCTTCCGTGGGAGCATCGGCAGGCGCGGCTTTTTTAATGCGTTTATCGAGACTCTGGCGATGGTCCTCACAAAACCCGGAGAGGCGTTCACAGCGATGAAGCGCGAGGGCGGCCTGGGTGAACCGCTTTTGTACGCGCTGGTGGGAGGCAGCTTCGGCCTCATAATTTATTTTCTGTTCATGTTTCTAATGCCATCGGTTGCCAGCTTTGGCGGGAAAGAAAACCCGCTCACGCACGCGGTGGGCGCAGGGATCGGTTCGATCTTTCTGGTTATTCTGGTGCCGATATGGGTGGCGATCGCTGCGTTCATCAGCTCTGTTATTCTGCACGTTTGCCTGATGATCGTGGGCGGAGCGAAGCAATCTTTCGAGACAACCTTTCGAGTAGTCTGTTTTTCCATGGGATCGACTGATCCGCTCATTATCATCCCCTTTTGCGGCGGCCTAATCGCGTCCGTGTGGCGAATCGTTGCCACCTGCATCGGCCTGGCCCGGGCCCATGAAACCGATACGGGCCGGGCAGTGCTCGCGGTATTTCTTCCCCTGGTTGTCTGCTGCGGTGGCGGACTGCTTTTTGGAATCATGATTGGCGCTTGGGGGGCCATGGGCGGCGCGCATCATTAGCGTTGCCATCGGATGCAGCTGCGCCGGCGACAGCTTGGTCCAGGCGAGCCTGACTACGAACTGATCTGGTTTGTTGTTTCCGTTGGTTCGCTGGCTTTCGCGGCAGTCTGGTTGGCGCTCGGTTTGCCGTGGCCACGCTGCGTCTTTCACGACCTCACCGGAATTCCTTGTGCCACGTGCGGCATGACGCGATGCGCGATCCAGTTTTTCCACGGCCATTTTCTTGCGGCCTTGAGATGGAACCCGTTGATGTTTGCATTTCTGTGTGGCCTCGCAGCGTTTGATCTGTACGCGTTGGCTGTGCTCGTGACGGGCGCGCCGCGATTGCGAATCTGTTTTTGCGGCGAGAGGGCGAAAACATTTTGGCGCGTGGTCGGCATCAGCGCGCTCGGTCTCAACTGGTTCTATCTGTTGCTGCACTGGCGCAATTTTTAGAAACCAGGGGGCGACGATACGCGCCGGGTCGATTCCGAAACGGCCGCCGCTCAAGCGGTCGCTTCCCGAAGTGCAGCGTTTGGAAATTCTTTGGTGCTTACCGCTGGCCGGTTAATCTATTGTGGCATGAGAATTCTGGTTACAGGCGGCGCCGGTTTCATCGGCTCGCATCTTGCCGAGAAACTGCTGGGTGCGGGACACGAAGTGGTGATTCTCGACGACTTCAACGATTTCTACGACCCGCAAATCAAGCGCGCCAACCTCAGCGGTTTCGTCAAAGACGTGACTCTTTACCAGGTTGATCTTCGCGAGAGCGCATCGGTGCGAGCTGTCTTTCATCGCGAAAAATTTGCCGCCATCGCGCACCTGGCGGCCCGTGCGGGCGTGCGTCCCTCAATTGAGCAGCCGAGGTTGTATTACGACACAAACGTGGTCGGCACATTGAATTTGCTCGACGCGGCGCGAATGACCGGGGTCGAGCGGTTCATCTTCGCTTCCAGCTCATCCGTTTACGGCGCTTCCAGAGTTGTCCCCTTTTCCGAAGATCAACCTCTCACTCAGACGCTCAGTCCCTACGGCGCGACAAAAATTGCCGGAGAATTCCTCTGCGCGACGTACGCGCATCTTTATCAGATGCGCGTGGTGGCCCTGCGTTATTTCACCGTGTACGGCCCGCGCCAGCGTCCGGATCTGGCGATCCATAAGTTTACCCGGCGCATTTACGCGGGCCTGCCCATCGATCAATTTGGCGACGGCACGACTCGCCGCGATTACACCTACATCGATGACGTGATCCAGGGAACGATCGCGGCCTTCGAATATCAGGGTCCGCTATTCGACATTTTCAATCTGGGTGAGAGCGAAACGATCCAGCTCAGGGACTTGATCGCGGCCATCGAAAAAGCCCTGGGACGAAAAGCGCGGATTAACCGGTTGCCGGAACAGCCTGGCGACATGCCTTTGACCTGCGCGGATATTTCCAAGGCCCAAAGACTGCTCGGTTACAAGCCGATCACAAAGTTCCATGAGGGTCTGCCGAAATTCATCGATTGGTTTTTGCAAACGCAGAAAAAAGCGCCGCCGCGCTGATTATCCTTTCGCAAATATTTGTTGTAATCTCGGAAAGTGATTCCGCCGCTGCCTTTTGATCAACGCGCCTGTTTCATTGCCGGGCAGGCCAAATCGGGGACCACGCTTCTGGTGGCCCTGCTCGACAATCATCCAGAGCTGCTCGTGTTGCCGGAGGAAACCGCCTATTTCCCGACCGTCCTGACCAAGTACGCCTCGCGCGGCCGGCGCGCGCAGTTTGATTACCTGACCAGAGAATCGCTCTCCAACGTTCTCTTTGGCGGACCATGCAAATGGGGCAGACGCAATTACTCGAATTTTCCGCGCGAAAAGTTTTTGCGCACTTTCGAGGAAGCGGCATTTGACCCTGCTAATGCGAGGGAAGATTTGCTGGTTTTAATGGTGAAAGCTTATGCCGCGACGCTGGGTCGCTCGCTCGAAAGCGTTGCCCGCTGGGTGGAAAAAACGCCGCGCAACCGCGATCACATCGGCGCGGTGTTGGAGCGGTTTCCGAGCGCGAAAATTCTGGTCACGATGCGCGATCCGCGGGCCATTTTGGCGGCGCAAATCGCCTTGGAAAAAACGCGGCAGACGGGACGGTTTTCCACCTATTACGTGATTGCGCACTGGCGGGCGGCGGCGCGGCTGGCTAGTCGCGTTCGCCACGGGGAAGTGCCCGGCCTGGTTGTCTCGTTCGAAGAGCTGGTCTGCGACCCGGGCAATACGATGCGACGGGTGTGTCGCTATCTGGAGATCAGTTTTCTCCCAGAGACTGTGCTGACTCCCACCAAGGCCGGCCAGTTTTGGAGCGGCAATTCCGCCTCGCGAATCAATTTTTCTGAAGTCAATCCCGAACCGGCGACTCGCTGGGAGCGCGAACTTTCCGAAGACCAGATCGGCTGGGTAGAATGGCATTGCCGCGATTTGATGCTGGAGTTTGGTTACCAGCCAAGATTGAGCCGCCGCCAGCTACGCTACTTTGTGCGCCCAATCCCCGGTGAACGCCCCCGCGAATACCTGAAATCCCGCGCCTACTCTCTGCGCGACGACTGGATTCGGGGCGAGCTGCACTCTGGCTAAAGCGCGGGACTTGCAATCGCGCCTGAAGCAAGCCATAATCTGAGCGAGATGCCGGAAATATTGTCTGATGTTCCGAGCCTCCGCTTGCTGCGACCATTCAGGTTTCTCGATCGAATGATTCGAACCTTTGCATCTTTGCCGCGTCGCGAATGGAGCGAGTGGGCCCGCGGTTCAAGACAGGTTTATTCCCGGCCTAACGTGGCGGAGTTTCCAACGGCGTCGCAGGGTGCCTGTAATTTTTTGGAACGGACTCTGGATGATTGGCGCGCCGCGGACGGTGCATCCCTTGATGCGCTCCGCCCATTTAACACTTGGTTCAAACGTAAGGATCAACATGAACTCTTATTCATCCGGGAAACGCTCACATCGTTCGCGCGGCGGTTCCCGACGAAGGGGCAACGGCCGGTCGCGCCGTTGGCAGGAAGAAGCGAAAACGCAAAAAAAGACACTCTGGCAGCGGGTTGTCGCATTTTTCACAAACAACAAGAGCGCAACCAAGAAAGCTGCGCGCAATGGCGCGCCGCCCGCGCGCCCGCCGCGCAAGCCTGAAGTTGTCGAGGTTACGTCGCCGCGTCTGTACGTCGGCAATTTATCCTTCGACGCAACGGAGAGCGATCTCTTCGAACTCTTCAACGGCGTGGGGCACGTGCAAAATGCGGAGGTCGTAAGCTATCGACACAACCAGCGCTCGAAAGGGTTTGCCTTCGTTCAGATGCAAACCATCGAAGAGGCCAGGCGCGCGGTCCAGGAGTTGCACGACAAGGAATTTCTGGGCCGCCGGCTGGTGGTCAGCGGCGCAAAATCGGATCAGCATCATTCGCGCTGACCCTTTGCCAGACAGAGTGCGGTGGCCGTTCCCAAGGATGAGGGCCAAGCGCCTGCCTTGGGTCGCTAGCGTTTTATTTCCAGATAGGCGCGCGAGAGAACCCGGCTGGTTCCGGGCTGAAACGCTTCGATCCGCATTTGTTTCAGCAACCACCGCCCTTCGATCTTTTGCGCGGACACCACTTCGAAACGTTTCGCCAACCGCCTATCCCGATCGTAGCCTTCCATGCGCATGAGCGCGCCGCTCGCCTTGTCCACCCACAACAACACATGGGAGTACTGCGCGTCCTGCGAAGGCGCCTGCAACTGAAGTTTCCAGCAACTGCGGGTGCGCACATTTTCTTCGCCCAGCACTCGCGCGCTCGGCCAGTAAAGGAATTTCAATGCCAGATCTTCATAGGTGAGACTGGTTCCCCGGACTCTTTGCTGCAGCCTTGAGCCGGTCACTTTTTTGGTTCCGCTGTCGTTGACCAGGTCGAGGCGCGAGCCGTTTTGATCGAGGCGCAGCTGCAAAGTCTCGTCCGGATTACTGAACGAGTAACGAATGAGCGGCCCGTTTTGGACCAGGTGAAACGGGATCACCACGTCGTCTTGACGCAGCTGTCCCTGCAAATCCATCTGCTGCCGCGTCTCGGCCATGCGCACGGAGGCCAGAATATCCGACGCTGATGGCAGCTGCTGAGCAGGGAGCGATGTTACCGCAACGGCCAGGCCCAACACCAATGCCGCTTGTCGCCGGCCAAAGAGATGAGGAGATCGCCACCGCAAAAAGCAGCCGGCCGCAACACAAAAGGGAAGGCGCGCGCTCAGCAGGCGGATTTCATTGCCATTCGTCATTTCTGCTTCGGTCTTGTGCGGCATTTGTCTATTTAGCAGCTAGCGGCTAAAGCTAAAGCCGTTTGAATCCCCAGGCACATGGACGAAACGCTTTTTCATTTAATCAACGGCAAATGGACCAGTCCGGTGCTGGATGTGTTCATGGCCGGCCTGAGCAACAGCGAGATTTGGAAACCGCTGTTTGTCGTCATCGCCGTCGCAACGATCATTTTCGGCCGGTTCAAGGCGCGCGCTTTTATTCTTTGCCTGGTTGTCGCTCTGGCAGTTGCAAATCCCGTGACCGGGGTGTTGAAAACGGCGTTCGGGCGACATCGTCCAAAGCAGGTGGAAACCGTCCGCATGGTGGAGCTGCAACGGACCCATCCGGCGTTTCTGACGCTTTTCAAGCGACCGACCGTTCGTTACTCTGACCAGACCGATCGGAACCGTTCCGGGCCATCGTTTCCATCGGGGCACACGGTCAACAACAGCATCATTGCGACGTACCTGACTTTGTTTTATCGGCGACGAGGCTGGCTTTATTGGTTTGTTGCGGTTGCCGTGGGCTACTCGCGAATCTATCTCGGCGCGCACTGGCCCAGCGACGTCGCGGCTACGTTTTTCCTGGGCATTGGCGAAGCGTTGCTTTCGCTTGGGTTGTTCGAGTTTATCTGGCGCACGGCGGCGCAGAAATGGATGCCGGATCTGTTCGCACATCATCCCAGCCTGTTTTTGGACCAGGCGAGCCAGTATGGCTTTTCGCGAGCCGAAGAGGTGCGCCACGCCAAATGAGCAATACCCGCGCAGTCTGGTTTTTTATTCTGGCGTTAACGGCGATTCGGCTGTCGCTGCTGAGCACCAGCGACCTTTCCTTCGATGAGGCGCATTACTGGATGTGGTCGGAGCGCTTGGCTCCGGCCTATTTCAGCAAAGGCCCGGCTATTGCCTTTGCTATCCGGGGCAGCACTGCGCTGTTTGGCGCCAACGAGTTTGGCGTGCGTTTCTTTAGCCCGCTGCTGGCGGCGGCCACCAGTCTGCTTTTGTTTTATTTTGCGCGTCGCCTGTTCGGCGCGCCGGCGGCGCTTTGGACGGTGATCGCCTTGAACGCGGCGCCAATCTTTAACGTGGGCGCCGTTTTGATGACCATCGATGCGTTGTCGATGTTTTTCTGGCTGGCAGCAATTTTCGCTTTCTGGCTGGCGCTGGAAAAATCGCCGCATCTTTCCTGGTACTGGCCGCTTACCGGATTGCTGGTCGGGCTCGGGTTCCTTTCGAAGTACACCAACGCGCTGGAGCTGATTTCCATTCTTCTGGTGCTGGCCCTGGCCCGCCGGTTCCGGCGGGAATTCAAGCGGCCGGGGTTGTATCTGTTGCTGGCGATTTTTGGTCTTTGCAGCGTTCCGCCAATCGTCTGGAACGCGCAACATGCCTGGATTAGCCTGGCGCATCTGCGCTCGCGCGGGAACCTCGAGCAGGGTTTTGGCTTTCATCCCGGCGAAGTGTTGTCCTTTTTGGGCCAGCATTTTCTTGTTTATTCCCCATTGCTGTTTCTGGCGTTGATCTGGGGCGTCATCGGCAGCTGGCGACGCGTCAATCAACAGTTCAAGGTGCTTTTTTTGATGTGGTTCGGGTTGCCGGTGTTTGTTTTCTACCTGTTGTTGTCCATCAACAAAAGCGCGGCGCCCAATTGGGATGCGCTGGCTTTTTTTGGGTTCGGGCTGGTTGCGGTCTCGTACTGGCGGGAGCAACTTCAGGCCAGCGCTTTTGTGCGGGGATGCGCCGCGGTGGCGGTGATGGTGGGCTTGGCGATGAGCGTGGTGGCATTGAACACGGACATACTGCGAGTGACCGGGTTTCAATCGGCGCGCAGGGATCCGAGCGATCGGTTGCGGGGATGGAAGAGCGCCACCGCGGCGCTGGAGAAAATGCGCTACGATCTTGAGACGCGTCTGGGAGAGAAGCTCTTTCTCATCGCCGACGCGCGCGACCGCGCTTCGGAGATCGCTTTTTACCTGCGCGAAAAGAGGGTGGAAGGCCCGGGGCATCCGCCGGTTTATATCCCCGAATCACAAGATTTGGTGAATCAGTTTTCGTTCTGGCCGCGGTATGATGAGTTTGTGCCGCTGAAATCCGGTGCGCCGCGACCTGAAGGGGAAGTCTATACGGAGGAGAATGGCGTCAATTTGTTTGTGGGTCGCGATGCGCTTTTTGTGCGCGACGGACAAAAGCAGAGTGTGCCTCACGCTATCAGGGCGGCGTTTCAATCGGTGGAACCGGTTGGAACAATTGAAGTCTGGCGACGCGGTAAGATCTTGAGGACCTGGCAGGTATTTCTTTGCCGAAATTATCACACCCTTCCGCTCTAGCCGATGGCGGTGGAGGTGGGGCGGCTGACCTGTCCAGCGGCGGTCGCCGGCCGAGTCAGGCTGGCAGCCTGACAGGCTGCGTGTTACGCTGCGACGATCGCTCTTGTCGATATGCAGCAGCCAGCAGTTTCTGTAATTGTTCCTCTGTTCAACGAGGAAGAGAGCCTGCCGATTTTGCAATCGGAACTCGCGGCGGCGCTGCGCGGTGTGGATCACGAAATCGTTTTTGTTGATGACGGTTCAGTCGATGACACGGTTCGACGAATTCGTCCCGGCCCCAATGTCCGGCTGATTCGTTTCGAAAAAAACGCCGGGCAAAGCGCGGCCATCTACGCTGGGCTGAAGGCGGCGCGGGGCAGCATTCTTGTTCTCATCGATGGCGATTTGCAAAATGATCCGGCGGACATTCCGCGGTTGCTGCAGGAGATCGCGCGCGGCGCCGATCTGGTGTGCGGCTATCGCGCGGCACGGCGCGATACGCTCGTGAAACGATTGACCAGTCGGATCGCCAACGCCGTGCGGAGTCGATACACCAAAGACGGCGTTCGCGACACTGGTTGCACGCTCAAGGCCATGCGACGCTCGTGCGTTGACGCTTTGGTGCCCTTCAAAGGCATGCACCGGTTCATTCCGGCGCTGGTTAAGGCTGCCGGGCACCGGTTGGTGGAAATCCCCGTGAACCATCGTTCCCGGCGCTATGGCCGGAGCAAGTACGGCCTTGGCAATCGAGCGCTCCGCGCCACGATTGATATGTTCGGCGTGCGCTGGCTGCTCTCCAGGCGGTTGGACTATAAGGTTCGCGCAGACGATAACCGATAAGCCCGGGCATCGCGCATTTGCCACTTCAAAGCTGCGAAATCGGGCGCATCATTCCCTGCGCGCACCGCACGTCGCGCAGTCAAATCGCGCTTGTCATCGCCATTGCTGCCGTTAAGCTTGCCCTCCCGCACAGGGACTGCGCATGTCGTTAGCCAATTTACTTTCCGTAGAACAGATTATCCCGGAAATGCAAGCCACCGAGCGCTGGCCGGCCATTGTGGAGCTGATCGATTTGCTGGTGCGGCTCGGAAAAATTAAACCGCCAGATCGGGATCCGATCCTTGCCGCGCTCAAGCAGCGTGAAGAAACCATGAGCACCGGAATTGGCTTTGGCATCGCCATTCCGCATTGTTCCTCCGACCGGCTGGAGGAAGTAGTGGCCGCCTTTGGCAGATCGACTGCCGGCATCGAGTTCGACGCGCTCGACAACGCGCCGGTAAAATTCGTGGTTCTTTTTATCGTTCCCAAAAACCAGTTTCAAACGCATCTGCGCACCCTGGCTTCGATAGCGAAATTTTTGAACGATCGTTCGGTGCGCGAGAGCCTGGCCGCGGCCAAGTCTGCCGCGGAAATCCTGAAAATCTTTCGCGACCGCTCGTAACGGATGCGGAAATTTTTGCGCGTGATTGCGGTGCCGCCTTCAGACGGCGGCCATGGCATGGAGCTCAAGTCGCCAAATCCCGGACCCTGCAGGCGGGATCGCCCGCCTCGCGCTACAGTGGCTTGATGGAAACTTTTCAATCCCTGCTGGCGAAGCGGCTGTCGCGGGCGCTGGCAAAGGCGACGCTGCCCGAGGCCGGCGAGCTGACACAGGCCACCGATCCGCGCTTTGGCGATTATCAAACCAACGCCGCGCTCATCCTGGGAAAGCAACGCGGCGAAAACCCGCGGGCGCTGGCGGCGAAAATTCTCGCTCAGCTTGAAGTCGAAGATCTTTGCGAACCACCAGCGATCGCCGGCGCAGGCTTTATCAATTTTACCCTGCGCGCACGGGCCATCGGAGCAAAGACGGCAGAGTTGCTGTCGGATGAAAGACTCGGCGTGCCGGAGGCTGAATCGCGACGGCGGGTGGTGATCGATTTCGGCTCGCCGAACGTGGCCAAGCCGATGCACGTCGGCCACATTCGCAGCACGGTGTTGGGCGACGCGCTGGCGCGCATCGCCCAATTTTTGGGGCATGAAGTGATTCGCGACAATCACATTGGCGATTGGGGCACGCAGTTTGGGATGGTCATTTACGGTTGGAAAAATCTGTTGAATCAAGAGGCCCTGCGGCGCGATCCGCTCGCGGAAATTGTCCGCGTTTACAAGGAGACGAATGAACTCGCAGCGAGCGACCCGCAGGTTCGGGAAGCCTGCCGCCAGGAATTGGTGAAATTGCAGGCCGGCGACAAAGAGAACACCGATATCTGGAACGAATGCGTCGCGTTTTCGCTGCAAGATTTTGAGCGCGTTTACCAGTTGCTCGACATTCATTACGACATCCAGTGTGGCGAAAGTTTCTACAACGACCGGTTGCCCGGCGTGGTGGATCGTCTGCTCAAGGCCGGAATAGCCGAGATCAGCGAAGGGGCGGTGGTCGTCTTTTTTCCCGAGATTCCGGAGCTGGCCGACAAACCGTGCATTATTAAGAAACGCGACGGCGGTTTCAATTATGCCACCACCGATCTGGCCACGATTGATTATCGGGTGAATGAATTAAAGGCCGATGCCATCTGGTACGTGGTGGGCGCGCCGCAGACTTTGCATTTCAAACAAATTTTCCAGATCGCCCGGCGCCAGGGGTACACCGTCGAACTGCGCCACATTCCCTTTGGAAGCATTCTGGGCGACGACCGCAAACTGATGAAAACGCGCTCTGGCGAGAACGTCCCGTTGCGCGAGCTGCTGGAAGAGGCCTGCCGACGGGCGCGCAAAATCGTTGAAGAGAAAAATCCGGACCTCAGCGACGCGGAAAAGAACGATATTGCGGAAAAGATCGGAATTGGGGCGGTGAAATACGCCGACCTCTCCCAGTACCGGATGACCGATTACATTTTCTCCTGGGACAAAATGCTTTCGCTGCACGGAAACACCGCGCCTTATCTGCAGAACGCCTACGTGCGAATCCGATCGATCTTTCGCAAGGCGGGCGAATCATTGCCCGAGGTTGACCAATTCCTCCTGGTCCACCCGGCCGAACTCGTTCTGGCCAAACGCCTCTGTCAGTTTGCCGAGGTTGTACCGCAGGTGTTGAACGATTTTCGCCCCAACATTCTGGCCAATTATCTGTTCGAGCTGGCGAACAGCTTCCACGGGTTTTACGAAGCGTGTCCAGTGCTTAAGGCGCAGGAACCGGCGCGCAGTTCGCGCCTGGCGTTGTGCGATCTCACCGCGCGGGTTTTGCGACGCGGTTTGGATTTGTTAGGCATCAAGGTGCCCGAAAAAATGTAACGCCTCCCCCTCTGGAGTGGTGAAGCCGCATTCGCCGCGCATTCCCGCCTGCACCTATCGGCTGCAGTTCAATCGGTGGTTCACGTTTCCTCAGGCGCGGCGGATCGTGCCCTATTTGAACGCACTGGGGGTGAGCGATGTTTACGCTTCGCCGTACTTCGCCGCCGGCGCGGAGAGCCTCCATGGCTACGACATCACCGATCATAACAGACTGAACCCGGCGATTGGCACACGAGCGGATTACGACGCCTGGATTGCAGAGTTGCGCGCGCGCTCGATGGGGCAACTGCTGGATTTTGTCCCCAATCACGTCGGCGTGGCCGACTCCGGCAATCCCTGGTGGATGGACGTGCTGGAAAACGGGGCCAGCTCGCGATACGCCCCTTTTTTCGATATCGACTGGCGACCGCTCAAGGCCGATTTGCGGGACAAGCTCCTGTTGCCGATCCTGGCGGATCAGTATGGGCTGGTGCTGGAACGCGGCGAATTGCAGGTGCAATTTGCAGAAGGAGCATTTTATCTCGCATATGGCGAGCGCCACTTGCCCATCGCGCCGGAGACTTATCGCCATATTTTGGAAACGGCGCTGCAATATCTCGCCGATGACAAGGAAAAGGAGATTTGCGCAGAAGTGCAAAGCATCCTCACCGCTTTGCAACATTTGCCCGGGCGCACCGAGACGGATCCGAGGCGCGTCGCATTGCGCGCGCGGGAAAAGGAAGTCATCAAACGCCGCCTGAGGCGCCGTTGCGCGAAAGCGCCGCAGTTGCGGCAGGCGATTGAAAGGGCGCTTGCCCAGATTCATGGAAAACCGGGGCGGTCCCGGAGTTTCGATAAACTCGATGAGCTGCTCAACGCGCAGTCATACCGGCTGGCCTTCTGGCGCGTAGCGTCGGAAGAAATTAACTACCGCCGCTTTTTCGATGTAAACGATTTGGCTGCGATCCGGGTGGAACTGCCGCGGGTGTTTGACGCTATTCATCGGTTGACCCTTAACCTGATCAGTGATGGCGCGGTTACCGCCCTGCGCATTGATCATCCGGACGGTCTTTATTTGCCCCGGCAATATTTCCAGAAACTTCAGGAGCGCTGCGCGAAGGCGCTGGACGCAAGTTTGCCGGGCGACGGTCGCGCCATTTACATGGTCGCGGAAAAAATTCTCACCGGCTCTGAAACGCTGCGCAACGAGTGGCAAATTCACGGGACGACCGGCTACGATTTCGCCAGAGACACGACTCAGTTGCTGGTCGATTCATCGGCGGAGACGGCTCTCACCAAAACGTTCCATCGCTTTCTCGGTCACTCGATGCCGTTTGGCCATTTGCTGTATGCCAAGAAACTTCTGGTGATGAAAATGGCGCTGGCCAGCGACGTGGATGTGCTGGCCAACATGCTGGACCGGCTTTCCGAGCAAAACCGGTGCTGTCGCGATTTCCCGCTGGAGGCGCTCTCGCGCGCGGTGCGCGAGACAATCGCCTGCTTCCCCGTTTACCGCACGTATGTCGAACCGCGCCGGCCAGTGAGCGAGGAAGATCGGCAGATTATTGAACGAGCCGTAGCCGCGGCCAAACGTCGCAACCCCGCGATGGAAGAATCGATCTTCAATTTTTTGCGCGACGTGCTGCTGCTCCGTTTTTCAAAGCGCCTGGATGCGGCCGGACGCGCGGCGCATACGCGTTTCGTTCTGAAATTCCAGCAGACGACCGGGCCGGTGATGGCCAAGGGGCTGGAGGACACGGTATTTTATGTTTACAATCGCCTGGCCGCTTTGAATGAAGTGGGCGGCGAGCCGCAACAGTTTGGCCTGAGCGTTGCCGCGTTTCACGAGCGGAACCTTCAAAGGCGGCGCAACTGGCCGGCTGCCCTTTTGGCGACGTCCACGCACGACACCAAACGCAGCGAAGACGTGCGTGCGCGAATGGTCGTCATCTCCGAGATTCCCAATCTCTGGCGGCGCACCGTGCAACGCTGGCGGATGATCAATCGCCGCCGGAAACGGATCGTTAACGATTTGGAAGCACCCGACGCAAATGAGGAATACCTCCTATACCAGACTCTATTGGGCACATGGCCTGTTGGGATGAACGGCGAGCCGCAGCAGAGCGCGGCGCCGGAATATGTTGAGCGCATCCAAAATTACATGGCCAAAGCCCTGCACGAGGCCAAGGTCAACACAAGTTGGATCCAGCCCAACGAAGAATGGGATGCGGCGATGCGCAATTTCGTGGCGAAAATTCTGGATCCATCTCCAACAAACAAGTTTCTCCCAGCGTTCCTTCCCCTGGCGAGGGAGATTGCGCGCCTGGGAGCGATCAATTCACTCACCCAAACACTGTTAAAACTGACTTCGCCCGGGGTGCCTGACATTTATCAGGGCAACGAAATTTGGGATTACAGTTTGGTGGATCCGGACAACCGGCGGCCGGTCGATTACCGGTGGCGCCGCCGGTTGCTGGAAAATCTGGCAACCGCGACGCCCGCCGAATTGATGCGCGGTTGGGCGGACGGGCGAATCAAACTATTTCTCACTCATCGGCTGCTGCGTTTCCGACGCGAGCATGCCGAGTTTTTCCTGAGCAGCGACTATCTGCCGATCTATGCCGATGGAACATTCGCCGACTGCTGCATCGCTTTTGCGCGACAACGCGCAGATAAATGGCTCGTGGTCATCGCGCCGCGACTTTCCTCGCGCGTCGGTTTCCCTCCGCTGGGCGAGCTGTGGAACAATACCCGGATTCCATTGCCTCGAAAATGGATCCCTGGAGTCTGGCGCGACCTTTTCACCTCGCGGGCGATGCCGGTGAGAAATCGGCGCGTGAAAGTCGCCGACGCGCTGGAGGCTTTGCCTTTCGCGGCAATCACGAATTTGTAAGCGCAGACATCCCTCGCTGCCGGCACCGCGCATTCCCTTCCGCCTTCGACGGCCAAAACTTTCGGCGCGCGCCCAGCAGATTTGCTGGAAACCGCGCTGCAACGAGCGCGGCGCCGGTGTTTACCATCGATGGGAACGCGCTACCAGCCACCGCGCCAGGCTGCCCAGATTTGCGATAAAATCCGCGCCGAAACTTGCGAACGTAATTTGCGGCGAGGCCAGAACGAGCATGATGCTGAGCAGAAGCAGGTTCATCAGATAAATCAGCACCAGCGAAAAGAAAGTGCCCTGATCGCTGAGATCGGTCTGATTTTTGGTGATCATCCAGCAAGTGAACGTGAAATGGAAAGCCCAGGTCGCGCCGACCGCCGCGTAAAGCAGTCGTCCATAGGGTTGCACGTTGAAAAAAAAGCTGAGTGCGCCGTAAATGCCGATCGCCAGAATGCTGTAGATGGGAAAGAAATAGGGCGCGAGCGCAATCCAGAAATTGGCTTTGGTCGTTACGACGTGACCGCCCTCGCGGCTGACATGGAAGCGGCGGACCCGCCCGCCCATTAACCACACCCACAGAGCGTGGGTCAGCTCGTGTCCAAAAACGTAGAGCAGAATCGGACGCGGCAGGCCAAAAAACGCGATCAGCCAGAGAAGCGCGCCGAGAGAAAAGAACCAGAATTCTTCGCCTGCCCAAAATCGTTGCGCCACGGTGGCGTGCGCGAAGGCGGTGAAAAATGTCTGTGTGAGCACCCCGCACAACGGCAGAAGAAAGATTGCGCACACAAATTTTACCCAGCGCGTGGGCACGGTGAGCGACTCGGTGGGAAAGCGCCGGGCTCGAGTGCGGGCCACGCTGCGGACGACTGTCCCTCCGCGCTTCAATTTGCGCTTTTGACGACGACTTGTCGGTCTTCTTTTTCTGGCAGCCAAAGTTTGCCGCAGCTTAATGCCAAATATCCCAAGGAGGGAAAACCGAAATTTGCCATTGCGAAAACCGGCTGCTGGAGAACTCTTCCTGCCAGCTCCAAAGATCAGGCTCTGCCCAGATACTGCCCTGTGCGGGTGTCGATTTTGATTGTTTCGCCTTCCTTGATGAAAAGTGGAACATTAATCTTCTTGCCTGTTTCCAGAGTCGCCGGTTTGGTGACATTGCTGGCTGTGTCCCCGCGTACGCCTTCGGGCGATTCAATCACCTTCAAGTTGACCGATGCTGGCAGCTCTACCTGCACCGGGCGACCTTCGGCGTAGAGCACCTGGACGGAAAGATTTTCGACCAGGTAATCTTTGGCGTCGCCGATCAGTTCTTCCGGAAAAGCGATGGTTTCATAAGTTTCCGGATCCATGAAATGATATCCATTGCGATCTTTGTAACTAAACTCGAGCGCTTTTCGCTCGATCTCGATCGTTTCCACTTTGTCGGTTGAACCGAAGCGGACATCGGCGCTTTTGCCGGTATTGATGTATCGAATGATGGCCTGCACAAAGGCGCGCAGGTTTCCGGGCGTACGATGATGGACTTCCAGCACAATGGCCGGATTGCCATTGTATTTGATGGCCATTCCTCTGCGAAGATCGTTGGCTGCCAGCATGATTTTTGAGACCTTGAATCGTTGAATCGTTGGTGCCTTGGCGCGTCCGAGGCGGGGAGCGGCAGTTTACACGTGCCCTGCAGTTTTGCAATTGGAGGGCAGGCGCCTCCCCTTTCGCAGGTGGCAACCGAGCCGGTTGTCCTACAGCAGTTTCAATCGGGTCAGATCCTGGGAATCGACGATGCCGACCGGCACGTTGTTATCGTCGATCACGACCAGATCATCGACGCGATGGCGCTCGAGCAGGTTCAGAACTTCCACCGCCAGCTTATCCTTATGCACGGTGACCGGGTTCAGGGTCATCAAATCGGCCACCAACCGCTCGCCGATTCTGGAATCGGTTTGAAAATGGCGCACAAAATCGCCGTGCGTAAATATCCCGAGCAATTGCTCGTCCTCTCCGATGATCACGGCCGCTCCGGCGCGCACACTCGTCATCGCTCGCAGTGCATCGCGGATCGACGTGTTGGCCGCCACGATGGCCATGGCCTCCCGCGGCCGCATGATGTCGCGCACACGCAGCAGGAGGCTGCGGCCGATGGTTCCGCCGGGGTGAAACTTGGCGAAATCTTCCTTTTTAAACCCGCGCGCTTCCAGCAGCACCATGGCCAGCGCGTCGCCCAGTGCCAGCATCACTGTCGTGCTGGAGGTCGGCGCCAGATTCAGCGGGCAGGCTTCCTGTTCGATGCTAACGTCCAGAAACAGATGCGCGTTTTGGGCCAGCGTCGATTCGCGATTGCCGCACATGGCGATGATGCGCACGTCGAACCTGGCAATTGCCGGGAGAATGCGCAGCAACTCTTCTGTCTCGCCGCTGGAGCTCAGGGCCAGGACCACATCGCCATCGGCAATCACGCCCAGATCGCCGTGCAGCGCGTTCGAGGAATCCAGCACCACAGCGGGCGAGCCCGTGCTGGTGAGCGTAGCCGCGATCTTCGCTCCGATGTGGCCCGATTTGCCCACCCCGACCACCACCACCTTGCCGCGCGCGTCCACCGTTTCGCGAATCACCTCCACGGCACGGGAAAAATTTTCGTCCAGTCGCGCCCGGAGTCGCTGGAGTTCCAAAATTTCCATGTCCAGCACGCGTGCGGCCTTTTCAAGATAGTCCATCGAATGATATAATGTGAGCAGGCACGGTGAGGGGCAAGACTTTGCACGGCCTCAAAGGAAAGGAAAAGACATGAAAAAATTCATCATCGCAATCACAGTGGCCTTGGTTACCAACGTTTCGGCGCAAGAATTGAGGGCCCCCATCGGGCCGCAAAAACCGGTGCGCGCAATGCCCACACCGCCGCCCGTGTCGGCGCGTCCTCACACAGAGGGCGTGGTTCCGCGGGCCTTTGGCCCCGATCGCAACCCGCTGCAGATGCTTAATCCGTGGGCGCCGCCCCGCTACGGCACATGGGTGGACAGCACCCTGTTTGATCCCGAACACCCGGGAAAATGGAGTGGGATTAAGCTGTTCGAGATCGTTTTTTGAGGCGAACAGCCAATCTGACCCCGGGAGAAGAGGGGCTGCCCCGTCCGTCGCGCGAATTCATTGAAGTGCTCGAGACAAGCGCTGGCGCAACCCGCAGTCGATCCCGCGACGCCAGCAACCCCGCCCGGGTCGATTTCATCGCGCTGAAGGTGGCAGCAAGGTCGAGATTGAAATCCGCCATGCGGCGGCACCTGCCGCTAAGCGATCCCGCTGAAAAACGTGGCCAATTGTTCGCGCACTGCGCAAAAAGAGAGTTTTTGGAGTGCGTGCTCTTGCGATTCGGCCACAATGGCCCGGCGCAGCTCGGCGCTTTTCAACAAGTCCAGCGCCATCGTGGCGATTTCGCCGAGGGTGCGTCCTTCGCCGCAAGTTTTCGAAAAAGCGATTCGCTCGATCGCGCCGTCACCGCCCACACAGGGGATCCTGCACAGCAGAGCGTCGCCCGCCACCTGGCCCGGCACGTGGCTGCGGTCCAATTGCAAGACAATTTTGTGCCGGGCCATCTCCCTGAGATAATCCGGGTAGGGTTTCCGTTTCTCGATCACGCGAAGTTTGCCTTCCGGAAATTTCAACTGTGCCAGTAGCCGCCGTCCTCTGCGTCGGTCCGGATTAACGACGGTGACAGGCTCGCCGGTGGCGTCCAAAAGCTCGCGCGCCACCAGCAACGCGGCGAAATGATTGCGCGAAGGCACGTTCCATTCGCGGGTGCCGATAAAAATCCCGGATTGTTCTTCCTGTGGCACGGAAAAATTCCAGCGCGGATCTTCCACCGGCAAGGGGATGGGAATGAACGCCACGTGTCTGAGGCTCAAACGAACGGCCTTGTAAAGGTCTGCCGCTTCCCGGGTGGTGGCGAGGCATCCATCGGCCTGCGCCATGATCTTCATGAAGCGCGATAATTTGCGCCGATCGCACATCTGTTGCGCGATTTGGTGAAGGCCGGTTTCCTTCAGGGAAACAGCGACCGCGCGCCCCTGGCGCTTGAGCTCACGGAGCGCCCGTTCCGCTGCGCGAAAATCGCTGCGCAATAGAAGCAGCACCGGCGTATTCTCCACAATCGCCCGGCGCGGATCGTGATGGAACGCCCCGCGTGTGCATGCGGCAAAGGCATGAAAACTGGTGGGCGGATGCGCGCCTTCGCCGGGCGCCGGGAGTTGGAGGAACTGCTGTTGCGAGTCGTGTCCCCCCGGGTTGAGAACGGTGAGGCGGAATTCAGTTGCTTGGCTGGTGTTCATCGGATAGCGCCTCGCGCCAGGGAGAGGATACTCATTCGTCAAGATCGTCAGGCGACGGAGTCGCCGCTTCCAAAGGCGTCTGGCCTTGCCCGGCCTTGTCCAGTGGCTTAACCGGTATGGCCCGCCGAATCTCCATTGGTTCCTGGTCCCGGGATTCCACTGGAATCGCTTTTCGAATTTCAGGCGTCGGTTCTGGTGTTTGGTTTCCGGAAACAGTTTGATTTGGTTTCCCTTTGTTCTCGCCTTGGGCGTTGATTTGTTGAGCTGGCCCGGCGCGCGTCGCAGAGAGCTGTCCTGATTCCGGTTTGAGTGCCTTAAGGGAATGATAAGGATCTTCCTCTGCCAGCAACGTTGGGCTTTGTATTGGGATGGGTGTGACCTGACTTAAATCAACGGCAAGCTCGGCCCGCGGCATATCACTTGAGGAAAGAGTTCGAGCCAGACGGGCGCGCGGTTCGCCATGCAGGTTGCACGGCTCCGTGGGCGCTTGAGATTGCGTGGCGAGTTCCATGTAGGTAGTGCGTCGCTGCATGGTCTGGCCATCGGCCGTCCTCACCGCTTCGTAGCAATTGTCGGTGGCCAGCAAGCCGGACTTGGAGCAAATCTCAACTTGTTTGAGTGTCGCCGGCGGCCTGATGTTCTGCGACGGATAATGTTCTTCCGCGGCATTCATGATATCGACCCAGATCGGCAAAGCCAGCTCGCGCCCGAACGCGCCCCGGTAAATTTTTTGCGGTTTGTCGAACCCGACCCAGACCGCGCAGGTGAAATTTGAATCGTAACCGGCAAACAGCGCGTCGGTAAAATCGTAAGCCGTGCCGGTTTTGCCGGCTGCTCCGGGAATTTTCTTGAGTCCAAATTCTGTGTACGCGGCCTTGCCGGTCCCCAATTGAAGCGCATCGGCCAGGCAGGAGTGCACTTCGTAGGCGGTCTCTGGCCTGATCACCAGTTTCCGGATGCTCTGCTGTTTGGCGTCCCAGACCACCGTGCCATCTTTCTCCTCGATTCGTTCCAGAATGTGCAGCGTGTTTGGGCGCCAGCCGCCGTTTGGAAAAATTGTGTACGCGAGCGCCAGCTCGGCCAGTGTGACTTCGCTGCTGCCGAGAAAGGTGGCCGGATACGGGCGCAATGGAGAATGAATGCCGGCGGCGGCACACAGTCGCAACACCGCTTCCACGCCGGCGTTCATTCCGACGCGCACGGCGGCGCCATTCTTTGATTTGACCAGGGCCTGTCGCGCGGTCATCGCCCCTTCATAACGGTTGTCGGCGCTTTCGGGTCCCCATTCGCCAAGGATTCCAGTCGTGCCGCCGATCATTACTGCGCGGTTATCCAGCGGAGAGTCTTCAACTGGCGAGCCGGGATACATTCCTTTTTCGAAAGCCGCGGCATACACAAAGGGCAGCATCGCGGTGCCGGCGGGCCGGCGCGCCTGCAAGGCGCGATCGTACTGGTTGTGCTCGAAATCGCGTCCGCCCACCAGCACAAGGATGTCGCCCGTGGCGTTATCCAGACCGATTACCGCGCCCTGGAGATACTCGGGCGGCGGCAGGCTGGACACAGCGCCGGTGGCTTTTGCGTGGCGAAATGTGGCTGCGTACTGGCCATAAGTTTGGTGATTGTAACCCGTGCGTTGCTCGATTCGTTCCAGATGATTTCGCAGCGATTCTTCTGCGGCTTTCTGCAAATCGACATCGATGGTTGTGTAAATGCGGTAGCCTTCGTTTATGGCCCGGTCCCATCCGACAGCGGCGATCACCTGTTGTCGTATGTAATCGACCGCGTAGGTCTGGCCCTGTGCATTTTGCCGGCTGTTGACCGTCACCTCCTGCGTTCGAGCGGCGTCGTATTGCTGGCGAGTGATAAAGCCCAGTTCGCGCATCCGATCCAGGGCGTAATCGCGCGCTTCTCGCGAGGTATGGCGATCGGTCCACGGAGAAAGTCGATTCGGACTTTTGATCAGGCCTGCAAGCGTGGCGCATTCCGCCAGGGACATTTCCCGCGCGGGTTTGCCAAAGTAACCGCGCGCCGCGGCTTCTGCGCCATAGAGGCCACCGCCGAAATAGATGCGGTTCAGGTAAAGCTCCATGATTTTTTGCTTGTCAAAGCGCTCTTCAATGCGCCGGGCCAGAAAAATTTCCAGCAGTTTGCGGCGGAAGGTTTTTTCTTTCAGGGCAAAACTGTTGCGCGCCAGTTGCTGCGTGATGGTGCTGCCTCCCTGGCGCACGTGGCCGGCAGTCAGATTCTTGAGGGCTGCGCGAAGGATTCCAAACAAATCATAGCCGTGGTGCTGATAAAATTTCGCGTCTTCAACGGCCACGACCGCTTTCACCAGATCCGGCGGCAGTTGGTCGTACGGCACGGTCTCGCGGTTCTCCACGTAGATTTGCCCAAAGATTTTGCCGTGGCGGTCTAGAATCACGCTGGCCGATTCCATTTGTTCGAGCTTGTTCAGGTCGAATGCCCGGGCCTGCGCGTTGAGATTGGCCAGCACACTGGAAAGGTAAACTGCCGCGGTGAAAAGGAGCAGCGCAGCGAGGGCAATGGGCACATAGAACCATGGCCTCAGGTACCATGGCGGCCGAAAGCGATAGCCCGGCGGCGGCCTCAGGTATGTGGCGGTGGGCGGTCTCAAAAGCCGAAGAATTTAAGGGCGAAATGTTCGACCCTCAACGCGCAATCCACAACGCCCACCGCGGCTCTCGAGTGTTTGCTTGGAAAGGTTTTGCAGTTGAGCGTGTGACGCTGAAATGCAAACTGGCGACGCTGCTCTGGTCGAGTGGATCCGAGGCGAAATTAAAAATCGCGGGCCGCAATCCTTTGGATGGTTCATGCAGCAGGCGCTCTATCATCCGTCGCATGGCTATTATTCTTCGGGTCGGTGCGTTATTGGCCGAAGAGGCGATTATTTCACCAATGTGAGCGTGGGTCCCCTTTTCGGCCAGCTGTTAACGGCGCAGTTTGTCGAAATCTGGAAGGGGCTGGGCAAGCCGGATGATTTTGTGATTGTCGAGCAGGGCGCACACGATGGCCAGTTCGCCTGTGATGTTTTGCGGGCCGCGCAGAAAAGCGCGCCGGAATTCTTCGAAACCGTGCGCTACCGCATTGTTGAGCCGTTTCCAGTTTTGCGGGAACGGCAAGAGCGCCTCCTGGGGCCGTTTGGCGCCAGGGTTGAATGGCGCGATTCGCTGCAGCCATTTGTGGGCGTTCATTTTTCCAATGAGTTTGTGGACGCGATGCCGGTGCGACTGATCCGCGGAAGCGTTGAACAACTGGTGGCTCTTGACGGGGAGCACTTCGTGTTCGTGGAGCAGCCGCTTTCAATAGACGCACCGCGCGCCCAAAGCGCTTTCAACCAGGCGGCACTGGAGTGGGTTGACAGCGTGGCGGTGAATCTGGAGCGCGGCTACGTGATCGCCATCGATTACGGATGTTGCGAAGACGATTTTTCGCGAAACGCGCAGGCGCGCGCCCGGCACCAACGTCTTGATTCGCCGCTAACGCAAGTGGGCCAGGCGGACATCACCGTGCCCGTGCACTGGCCCAGCATTGTAAAACGGGCAGAGGCCTCAGGGTTGCGCGTCGCCGGGTTTACGGATCAGCATCATTTTCTTGCCGGAATTCTTTGCGCACTTTGCGGCGATTCACCATTTGAGTCGTCCAAGGCAAAGCGCGAATTGCAGACGCTGCTGCATCCGGAAATGCTCGGTCGCGCTTTTCAGGTGCTTGGTCTGGGAAAAAACGTGGGGCTTGACGAACGACCGCTGGCCGGCTTTCGATTTGCCCGCGAGCCGTTTCGTGCCTTGGGTTAGCGCAGGAGTATGCGTTCGATGTGCGTGTAAAGGTTGAATGACGGCGGACGCAGGAAACCGATCAGAGTCTGGTTGGTTGCCCGCGCGAACTCCACTGCCAGCGACGAGGGGGCGGAAACAGCGGCCACCGTCGGGATGCCCGCCGCCAGCGCTTTTTGCATGATTTCAAACGAAGCGCGGCCGCTTACCAGAAGGATATGACCGGTGAGAGGCAACCATCCTTCGAGCAACGCCCGACCGATGGCCTTATCCACGGCGTTGTGCCGGCCGATGTCTTCGCGCGCAATTTTCAGTTCGCCGTTCGCGTTGAAAATGCCGGCAGCGTGCAGACCGCCCGTTCGCGAAAAGTCGCCCTGAGCCTCTCGAAGTTTTCCTGGGAGCGAGAGCAGAGCTTCGACCTTAACGCGCGCACTGCGCGATCCAATGGCGGGAAAGGATTGCCGGATTGCTTCCATGCTGGTCTTGCCGCAAAGGCCGCAACTGCTGGAGATGGTGCCGAAACGTTGCACAGAGTTCAAACTCGGTTTCATGCCCCCGGCAAGCTCGACATTCACTTTGTTCCGGTGGGGCATGGAAATTTTCGCGAGCGCATTCCTGCTGTTCACAATCGCTTCCGAAAGTAAAAAGCCGGCGGCCAGTTCTTCGTCGTGACCAGGCGTGCGCATGGTGACGGCCAGCGTTTTACGGCCCACGCAAATTTCCAGCGGCTCCTCAATCGTCAGCTCATCCTGCAAATACTCGAGGGCGCCATCCTTTTTCCGCCGGATGATGCTTCCCACACCCACGCTGAGAGGTTCTTTCATCGGTGTCGATTTAAGATATTGTTGCCGGCTGTGGAAATCTGTCACTTGTACGTTTCCAGTGGACACAATTTTGTTGGGCATCATGGTCGCGAACCGGATAACCATCCCATGATGGAAAGGGATGAAATCGAATGCGTCGCCGGCCGCGGCATTCGGGGCGACCGCTATTTCGATTTCCGGAGCGATTATAAGGGGCAGATTACGTTTTTCTCAGCGGAAGTTTTCGGCGCCTTGTGCGCGGCGCTGAAGCTCACCGAGGCTTCGCCTGCTGCGGCGCGGCGCAACGTTATCACCCGCGGAGTCGATCTCAATGCATTGATCGGTCAGGAATTTGAGATTCAAGGCGTGCGTTTTTTGGGAGTGCAGCAATGCGCCCCGTGTTACTGGATGGACCGCGCATTTGGCTCTGGAGCGGAAAATTTTCTGAAGGGCCGCGGCGGCTTGCGCGCAAAAATCCTAAGCGACGGAATCTTGCGCTCCACCGCTTCTGTAAGTGGGCGACGGAATGAAAATCACGGCAGCGCTGCTCGCTGGGGGTGAATCGCGCCGGATGGGCACCGACAAGGCAACGCTCTTGTTTGGTGGCAAACCGCTCTGGCAAAAACAACTCGAAACACTGCGGAAGCTGAGACCGGCGGAAACTTTCGTCTCGGGGCGAACCGATCCTTTGTGGCGCCCGCCGGATGTGGAATTTGTGGCTGACCACCCACCGTCGCGGGGGCCACTCAGTGGCCTGGCTGCCTGCCTCGCGCAGGCCCGCGCCGGTCATCTTCTTGTCCTTGCGATCGATCTGCCATTCATGACCCCTCGATACCTGCGGTTTCTTTCGCGCCAGGTCGCGCCCGGTTACGGGGCCGTTCCACAACTTGCTGATTGCCGCTCAGAACCGCTGGCTGCGATTTATCCGCGCGAGGCGGCTGCGGATTTTCAATGCGCCCTGGCCGGGAACGATTTCTCGCTGCAGACGTTAATCAGCCATCTCCATGCGGTTGGTAAGCTGCGGCTGATTCCTGTTTCCGACGAAGAGGAAATGTTGTTTCGCAATCTGAACGAACCGGCCGACCTTTCGCCGGCGCAAGCTCGGCCATCGCAGTGATTTCTTGGGTCGCGAACGTTTCGTCCATCGAGCAGAACATGCTTGCAAGCCCATCGCGCTCGTTCGATATGTCACAGTGATTGGGGTTCTAATGAGATCACTCGGGTGTTGGGTGGCAACGTTGTTTTGCGCTTTGCCGGCGTCGATTTTTTCTGCGCCGACAAACTGTGTGGTGAATCTGTCGCACTACGACCTGGTGCGCCCGGATTTTGCCGCGATGCGACGCGAGGGAATCGTGGGCGTGATCCACGAAGCGACCTATCCTCCTTTTGAGCGCGATGCCAAATATTTCGAGCGCCAACAGGCGGCCACGCGAGCCGGGTTGCTCTGGGGCGCGTATCACTATGCCAACGCGAGTGATCCAGTGCGCCAGGCGGATCATTTTCTGAGCGCCGTCTCCAGCGCCTGGGCGCAGGCCGATCCGACGTCGCGCCCCGAGGGCGTCCTGTTGGTGCTGGATTTCGAGAAAAATGGCCACTATCCCGGCGGCACAATGCGCCTCGATCAGGCAATCGCGTTCGTAGAGCGAATTCGCGAACGTACGGGTAAATATCCTGGAATTTACTCAGGCGAATATCATCTCAACCGGACGTTGAACGGCTGGAATCGCGGCGCGTCGCGACTGCGCGCCCTGGCCAATTGCTGGCTGTGGCTGGCCAACTACGGCGCTTCGCCGCGAGCCTCGTCGCCCTGGGACGCATGGCACCTGTGGCAGTATTGCGGCGACGGTCGGTGCAGACTTCCCCGCTCGGCTTACCCGCAACGCGTTGCCAATCTCATCAGGGCGGAGCGCAACATCTTCAATGGTAGCCGGGCTGAACTTCGAAATTTCTGGCAGGAACACGCCTGGCAACCGGGTGAAAAACCGCGTCGCGAACCGCAAACTGTCGCAGTGAAAAACTAGCTCGGAACCTCGGGCTCGCTCTCACTCTGGCGCTTTGGCATTGGGTTCACTTGAAGGTTGGATCCCGCGTCGCGTGACCAGGTAAACCGCAAAACTGCCCAGCCAATGGCCGCCTTCGTAATGCGCGCCTGTCACCGCAGCAAGCCCGGCGCGCCGGTGCTGCTCGGCCGCCGCAAGAAGCGCCGGGCGACGCAAATCATCCGACGGCAGCGCGGAGGCGATTCCCTCCAGCATCCACGCACGGCTGAGGTTTAGCCCGTCAAGATGCGCCAGTTTGGGATCGGCAGGATCCGGAGAAATGACCGGCTTAAGCCAGTCGGCAGCGGTGGCCCCGGCTTTGTCGGGCGGAATCTGCGGCAGAAATTGTTTCAACCACCCCGCAAATTCCTTCTGTGGAAGAACGCGCCGCATCACATCGGCTTCGGCCAGGCAGGCCGAAAGAAAATCCTCCCCAGAAGGCTCGTAGTTCAGCGGACAACTTTTGTCTTTTAAAAAGAACTTTTCTGCAGAATCGACGATCAGCCTTTCAAATTTCGCGTTTTTACTGGTTCGCGCGTAGTCGAGCATTAGGCCGAGGCTGAAAGCGGTCTGGTTATGTTCGCCGATGCGCACCGGATTGGATAGCTTCGGCAGCCAGGCGCTCAGGCGCTCAACGGCCGCGTCTTCCAGCGGTTTCAGGTTGGCAAGCCATCGGCGAGCTTGCGCCTCATCCCACTCGCGCAACTCGGCGCAGAGTTGGAGCAGCCACGATAAACCGTACGGCCGCTCGAAAGTTGAACGGCCTTCGACGCGCAGATACAAGGCTTCTCGTTTCAGGTTTTCGGCAGTCAAACTTTGCTCAAGCGCGTCGCGCGCCTGCTTTGCAAATGGCGCCTCTGGGAGTACGCGCAGCAATCGCGCCAGCAACCAGTGGCCGTGCACGGCCGAATGCCAGTCGTAACATCCGTAGAAGGCGGGGGTCAGTCTGCGCGGCGGCGCCACGTCTGCGTCGCTGTTGAGCACGTGACTGATCTTGTTGGGATATTCCTTGCGAACACAGGCCAGCGCTAATCTGGCAAACCGTTCCGCGGCCGCGGGGTCCAACGCGGCCGAGCTGGGAGAAACAGACGGCAAAGTGGTCGCGCCGGCCGCGCCAGTCGCCGCCGCTGTTAACGCGAGCAAACACGACAAATTATTCACCACGGTCAGGGCCCGTCTTGCGTGGCAACAGGAACGACGCGCGGTCCTCCAAAGCCTGCCCCGAAACGCGGGCGGCATCCAGATCCGTTTGGCGGGAATTGCTGGTGGAATCATGGCGCAACTTTGTTAAGATTTACGTTCGCGTGAGTGAATCTTTACAACCAGACTCAGTCACCGCGCCGCCATCCGGTGGCGACAGAGCGGATTTGCGCCCGGAAAATATTCGGGACGCTGTGATCCGCTTGGCTGGAAATTCGCAGGACGGCATCCAGACAGCGGGCGCGTTTCTGGCGCGCCTGGCCGGTCGCAGCGAACACGAAGTGATGACCTACATGACTATTCCCGCCACGATCTCCGGTGGCCCATCGATCTTTCAGGTGCGCATCGGTTCTGGCGAAGTGCTGTCGGCCGGCGATGAAGCGGATTTTCTGGTGGCGTTCTACCAACATAGTTATCAGGATCACATCGGATTTCTGCGCGAAGGCGGCATCCTGCTCTACGACTCGGACAATGTCGAACCCAACCTGGACGATAAACGGTTCGTTTACGTCGGCGTTCCCATTACCGGGCTGACCATTGAAGCGCTCGGGGGCACCGCCAAAGATAAAGGCAAAAACATTTTCGTTCTGGGCTTGATCGCAAAAATCTTTAACCTCGACGCTGAGAAACTGCGTAAACTGATTGCAGAAAAATTCGCCAGCAAAAATGAAAGCGTCGCCAACACGGCGTTGATGGCGTTCCAGGCCGGTTACGCTTATCCGGTCGGCAACATCCTGACCAGACACTACCGGTTTGAACATATTCCCAAAGCCAGCGGTCGCCCGCAAATTTGCATGGACGGCAACCAGGCGTTGGCTTACGGGCTCATCGCTGCCGGCGTTCGATACGGCGCCGGTTATCCCATCACGCCGTGGTCGCCGGTGATGGAAGTGCTGCGTCGCGAACTGCCCAAGTACGGCGGCATTTTCGTGCAGGCCGAGGATGAGTTGGCTTCGGTGTCGATCGCGCTCGGTTTCTCCTACGCCGGTTACCTCGCCGTCACCGGCAGCGCGGGGCCGGGGATTTCGCTCAAAGCCGAAGCGGTCGGGTGGGCCTCGATGGCCGAGCTGCCGCTCATCATTTGCAACATTCAACGCGGGGGCCCGAGCACCGGCTTGCCCACCAATGTGGAACAAAGCGATCTGCATCAAGCTATTTTCGGCAGCCATGGCGATAGCCCGCGCGTCGTGCTCGCGCCGGCGACGGTGGAAGACTGCTTTTATATCGCGATTGAAGCGGCCCGGATCGCGCGCAAATATAGCACGCCGGTGTTCATCCTGAGCGACACTTCGCTGGCCACGCGCATTGAAGCCTTCGACGAGCCGGACCTGCCTAAACTGATGGTCGATCCCAAACTCGACCTCACACCGCGCCCGACGCACAAGCCGTATCCCATCGATCAAATCACCCAGCACGTTCCGCCCGGCACGCGCATTCTGGATGGCAAATATCCGCTTCTTTCCGGGCTGGAGCACGACGAGATGGGGCATCCCACCGGTAGCCCGAAACTGCACATGGCCATGACCGCGAAGCGTCGCAACAAATTGCGCAAGCTGGCAGAGGAATTGCCTGTGCCCGAAATTTATGGAGATCAGGAGGGCGACACGCTCCTCGTCGGCTGGGGTTCCACCTACGGTCCCATCCGCGACGCTGTGAAAGCGGCGAGAGAACACGGCGAGAAAGTCGGCCAGCTGCATTTGCGTCATCTGCATCCGTTGCCCAACGGGCTGGAAAATATCTGGCCGAAGTTTAAGCGCATCGTCGCTGTGGAGATGAACGATCAGGGCGTTTACGGCTACGGCCAGCTTGCCACGATTTTGCGCGCCCGCTATTGCGAATCGAAGATTACCAGTTTTACCAAGACGGACGGCCTCACCTTCCGTGTGAAGGAGATTCTGGAGGGTGTCTTCAAGGGGCGCTCGTTTGCGGCGCGACATATACCGCGCGAAGGGGCGCCGGTTGTTCACGCCGACACCGCTCCTGAGAGCGTGAAGACGCTGCGAGACGTGGTGCCCCAGGGTATTGGCTAGCGGTGTTGCGATCCAAGCCGCCCGATTACGCAACCGAATCGACGGATGAAAGCGGCACTTTGCTTTAAAGCCACCGCGGGCCGGCTGTGCCAGGCGAAGTTTTCCGTGGCAACGCAAAATTCGTAAGCGCATACAACTCCAGGCCAAAGGGGATGTAGCCGACGTAGCCCAGCAGCGGCATTTCGAAAATCCGCAGGAAAGCCGGGCCCGGTATGTGATAAATCCATTTGGGAAACGAGTAATAGTTCCACATCTCCCAAAAGAATCCGCACGCCAGCGCGCCGAGTGAAAGCGAGATCACTGTGCGCCAATCGCCTGTGCGCAGTTGCTTCAGCAAAAACGGGCGCCCGTTCCAATAATTGATCGGCTCGAAAACGCAAAAGAGTGAGATCCAAGTGAACGGATAAAAAATTTTCGGCCAGATGAGCATCGCGGAGAACATTGCCAGGCCAATAAATAGCAGAAACAAAAAGGCAGCGCGCCTGGCAGGGAGGCGCGGTCCCGAGGCGAAAAGGTCCATCCACGCGAAGGTGCCGATCAGCTCCGCGGTTTCGAAGACTGCTGGAATGACTGTTGAAAACGAGATCGTGGCCAGCGAGTCGAACTCGAGCGGCGCGAACAGTTCGCGTCCCAGGTATTCCCAGTTGCCGGTGCGCAGATTAATCAGCTCAAAGAGCCACCACACCACCGCAGAAACGGCAAACAACGACACGAAATGTTTTCTGGAGCGCAACCATAACGAGCTTCCAGTTCGCGCCTGAACCGCTGCATCCGCAGTCAGGATGTATCCCAGCCAGAGCGGAAAGAAGAGGAAGGCCGTCCGCGCGCCGGGCAGAGTCCAGTTCAACGGCCAGCATATCGCCACGAATATTAGCCCGGCCCAACCGCGCACCGGCCAACGACGATCTTTGTTACTTACGTTCGTCAAAAGCCCCAGCAACACGCTTATCCTTTGTTAAATTAAAACAAAGGATCAACTTGGGCTCATTGCCACTGCGTTCGCTCCAGTTGCTGTGCTGGTCCGGGTGCGGCGGCTTCACCATTTTGGAAGCACAGTAAAACGCAGCCGCTGGCGCGGGCTACAAAAGCCGCCTTGGTAATCCGTTCTGACTCGCATTTTTTTAGCGCTGTGGTAAAAGATTTATTGAATTGGGGAATGTCGGAGCCTACAAAGGGCTGAGAGGGACGTTCGCACGAGTTCCCCGGCGATCGAAAATTTTATGAGCGCAGCGATAACACCAAACGGCGACGGCGCCGCCACGGTCGTGGCACCACCGCGCGAGAAGTTAACCAAAAAAGCGCTCACCGCCGACCACCCCACCTGGTGTCCGGGCTGCGGCGATTTCGCGGTGCTCGCCGCCTTCTACAAGGTGTTGGAGAAACGCCAGCTCGATCACGAAAAGATTGTGACTCTTGCGGGAATCGGGTGCTCGTCGCGCTTCCCCTATTTCGTCAATAGCCACGGCGCGCATTACATTCACGGACGCGCTGTGCCGCTGGCCACGGGGATAAGCCTGGCCCGGCCTGATCTGCATGTGTTCTTGTTCGGTGGCGACGGGGACGGCTTTTCCATCGGCGGCAACCATCTCGATCACGGCGCGCGCAAAAATGTTAATCTTACCTATTTTATCATGGATAATTTCGTCTATGGCCTGACGAAAAAGCAGACCTCGCCGACGTCGCCCATGGGATTCAAATCAAAAACCGATCCCAGCGGCGCTATTGATCAGCCGGTCAGCCCCATCAAGAAATTGATTGCCGCTGGGGCCACTTTCATTGCGCGCACGCATGCGGCCAACGTCAATCACATGATGCAGATGATCGAACGCGCCATGGATCATCAGGGTTTCAGCGTGATCGAATGTTTGAGTGAATGCGTGGAATTTTATCCCGACGTGTTCGATCCGGCCAACCCGCGCAAGGGCGGCAGCTTCGAAGTGATCGAGGAAAGGAAATGGGACGGCACGCCCGAGGATGAATTGCGGCATGATGTGACCGATGAACTTGCCGCGTACAAACTTGCGCAGCTCCCATTCCCGGGCGTGTTCGGCGTCTTTTACGAAACCGATCGTCCCACAAAAAACGCGTTGGAGAAAAAATGGATTGATCAAACGCGGGAGCGAGTGGGGAACGCCACAGATGTGGAGATTCTTCAGCGAACATTCGACAGAATGAAATGATCGCAGAAGCGGTTTGCCCTCGCGCAACGCCGACAGCCGGGCCTTCTCAGCGAGCACCGGCCCAGCCCCCGACACCCAGCGCGGTTAGCACGATTCCCACCGCCAGCGAGCAAAGGATAAGTCCCATTACTCGCACAAGAACCGATGTGCCCTGCCAGCCGATCCCCGCAGAATCGCCTCCGGAAAGAGCAACAAAATGCAAGTCATGAAGAGAACCACAAGAAGCACAAGTCGGGTTTCAAGGCGCTCCGGCACGGTGTAAACATGAACTAAAATCGGCGGTGCCATCGAATCAATTTGTGCGGCCCGGCCAGCCATCGTGGCGGTTTGATTCGTTAATTGCCATGTGACAAGCGGGGCGCATTCGCTTTAGCTAACGTGTCTGCCTCCCAGCCGCAGAGGAACGGTGGGAGCGCCCGCAAATTAAACAAACCAAAGATGCGCCGGAAAAAATCAGGAGCGCGGAAGCTTTTCATTGCGTTGGTCGGGCTGAGCGCCCTCGCCCTTCTGTCGATGGTGATTGCAGCCGTGGGCAGCCTGGTCTCGTTGGCGGAACGAATTCATCCGATGGCCGGCACGATCGTCTTCTGGAGCGTGTGTCTGGCAGCCGGATTTTTCATTCTCTACGGCGTGATGGCGTACGCGCGGTTACCAGCGGCGTTGGCACCGCCCGCGGAGCAGCGCGGGCCCGAGCACGATGCGTACCTGCAGGCATTGCGCGCCCGCCTGGCAAGCAATCCGCGCATGCGCGATTTGCCGCTGGTCACGCGGGGAGAAATTGAGTTTGCGCTGGCGCAGTTGTCGAAGGAAGCCGACCGGGTTGTGCGACAGACAGCCAGCACAGTTTTTCTCAGCACGGCATTGATGCAAAACGGACGGCTCGACGGCTTGGTGGTGTTGTTTACCCAGGTTCAGATGATCAACCGCATTGCGCGCATTTATGTTCAGCGGCCGTCGCCGCGCGAGTTGGCGCGGCTGTATGCGAACGTGGCCGGCACCGCGTTGCTCAGCAGCAGCCTGGAATCGCTGGATCTTGGCGAACTGGTCGCGCCGCTGGTCACTTCTATCGTGCCGGCAATGAAGGGCGGCATCCCGGGGTTGAGTGGCATCTCTGCCTTGCTGGTGCGCTGTGTCTCCAGCGGCGCGGCCAACGCGTTTCTGACGCTGCGCGTAGGCGAAGTGGCGCGGCGTTATTGCGCGCTGACCTCGCGCTGCTCGCCCGACACAATCCGCAAATCGGCAACGGCGGCGGCCGTTCAGCACCTGGGCCGAATCGTGCGCGAGAACGGCGCGCTGGTGGTCAGAAAAATCTGGGAGGCCGCGCGCGACGCCGGAGTATCGAAGGTCGAGGACCTCAGCGAAGTGACGCGGGGCTTCATCAGCAAAATCTCGCCCTGGCGCAGAGCGGAGCTGGAATCAACGAGCGACGAATCGACGCTTGGCTAAAACGTCTTTAATAATTCGCCTGACAGGCGGGTTGATTCGCCGGGGTTAATCGCGAAATTTCCCGACCTCTGAAACTCAAACCGTCACTCAACTGGCTTCTTGTCTTTGTTCCGGTTGCGATCTTTTTGCGATTCTGGCTCGGAGAAAAGAATGCGGTCGCGCTGTTTGTTTGCTCTGCGCTGGGGATCATTCCGGTCGCGGGCTGGATCGGGCGGGCCACGGAGGAACTGGCCGCCCGCGTGGGCCAAGGTCTAGGTGGATTGCTCAACGCTACTTTTGGAAACGCCGCCGAGCTGATCATCGGGGGCATCGCTCTTTCCAAGGGCTTGATCCATGTGGTCAAAGCTTCCATTACCGGCTCCATCATCGGCAACGTGCTGCTCGTGCTTGGTCTTTCCATTCTGTTTGGCGGCACCAGATACAAGGAACAACGGTTCAACCGCACCGCGGCACGCACATTTGTCATTTCACTTTCGCTGGCCGCAATCGGTCTCATTATCCCCACGGTCTTTCATCTGGCGGCAGACCGCAGTCCCGGTGGCTGGAGTCCGATGGTGGAGCAAAAACTCTCCCTGGCGATCGCCGTTGTTTTGTTCCTGACCTATTTTTGCATGCTTGGGTTCTCGCTCCGGACACACAAATATTTTTTCCAAGGCGCCCAGAAGCATGCCGAAGAAAGGCGGCGCCGATGGTCGCGCAGTGTGGCAATTGCCGTGCTGCTTGTCTCTACGGCAGTGGTCGCTGTGCTCTCGGATTTCCTCGTGGGTACGATTGAGCATGTCCGGGACTCGGTTGGCCTGAGCGAGGTATTTGTCGGCGTGATCGTGGTGGCGATTGTCGGTAACGCGGCCGAGCACTCGACGGCCGTCCTCGTGGCCATGAAAGACAAGATGGACCTGAGCATTGGCATTGCCATCGGTTCCAGTCTGCAAATTGCCCTCTTCGTCGCGCCCGTCTTGGTGTTCCTCTCCTACGTTTTTGGGCAACCAATGGACCTGGAATTTACGACGCCTGAAGTCGTGGCCGTTGTGGCCTCAGTTTACATTCTGTTTCAGATCAGCGGAGACGGCGAGACCAACTGGATCGAGGGTGTCCAACTTCTGTCGGTCTATTTCATCCTGGGGATTCTGTTTTTCTACCTGCCAGAGCCGAACCACGCCGCACCGTAGCTTTGCGATTTAGCTTGTCAGCGCGGACGCGCCCGGTGAAGCTTGAGCGTTGTTTCCCGATGGCGTCTGCCTGAGGTAACCAAATTATGGCGCGCAAATGCACGGCACCCGGTTGCGGATTTTATCTTCCGGACAAATACCCGCTCACCAAATGTCCGTGGCACATGGCACCGGGACGCGGACCGGTCAAGATCGCCGCCGCGCTGGCCATTGCGGCCGCAGGTCTGGGTGGCGGCTTTGCGTATAAAAGGTTTAGAAGATATCTCGACCAAAGAAAGCTTCGCCGAGAAAGCGAAAAATCGCGGCCGCAGCAGGTGGCGGAGTCAAGGCAACAAAAAGCAACGCCGACTCTGGGCAAACGGCGCGTCAAATCGGACGGGCAACTGCCGGCAGGGAAAAATGTGAGACCGAGGCGGCGACCGCTGAGAATGAAAAATCACCGGGACTTATCCCAAACCCCTTGAGAGGACCTTCGCTTTCCTCTGGTGCTCAGGGTTATTCTGCTCGGAGCGCCGCCATCGGGTTTACGCTGGCGGCGCGTCTGGCTGGGAAAAAACAAGCCAGCAACGCCGCACCGGCGAGCATGAGGCTTGCGGTGACCAGCGCGACCGGGTCGGTCGGACTTACCTGATACAGGATTCTGGACAGGACACGTCCCGCGCCCAGCGAAAGCACCAGCCCAATGCCGAGCGCGAAAGCCGTCTGCAGCGCCGCTTGTCGCATAATTAAACTAAACACGTCGCGCCGATGCGCTCCCAGCGCCATGCGGATTCCGATTTCGCGCGTTCGGCACGCCACCGCATACGCCTTTACGCCGTAAACGCCGACGACCGCGAGCAGAAGCGCGATCATTCCAAAAGCGCCGAATAAGGTGGCCCCCAACCTGACGATCCACAAACCGACCGAACGGTCGAGAAGATCGACATATGGTGACATGCCGATGATGGGAAGCTCGGGAGAGATCGTGCGTAACATCGATCGAGCCGTCGTAATGAAACCGGCGACTGATTGTCGATCTTGCGCAGCGAGCCGCATATGAAAGAAGACATCACCGGTGTAGCCCTGCGCGAACGGCACGAACACGCGCGCGAGCGCAGTGTCGTTCTGCACGTCATGCCGGTGCGTGTTCACGATTCCGACAATTTCCATCTCGTTAGGCGAGCCTTCCCTGGGAGGCTGCGTGTAACGAATATGCTGCCCGATCGGGTCTTCGTTTGGGAAAAGTTTCTTCGCCAGCTCTTCGTCGATGATGGCGATGCGCCGGCCGTCCTTGTCTTCGCATTCGGCTTGCGTGAAATCGCGCCCGCGCAAGATCTTCACCCCGATCGCTTCAAAATAGCCAGGCGTCGTCGCGGTGTAGAGCGCGGTTACTCCGGGATCGGGCGCTTTGGGATCATTGGACAATGTTGATCTTGTTGACATGACGCGGCGCGTGTTGGTGAAATTTCCGTAGGGCAACATCGTGCCGACGCCCACCGCTTTCACGCCGGGCAATTCGCGCGCGCGTTGGATGATGTGAAAAATGTCACGGCGCGCGGCGGTGGGCTCCTTTTTGACGAGGGTGAAATCGATTTCGGTGACGAGATCGCCTGCCGCGACAAATCCGGGATTCAATCCTGCGGCCTTCATGGCGCCGCGGAAAAATAATCCGGCCGCGAAAAGTAACATGAGCGAAAGCGCGATCTGTGCCATGACCGAGATCTGGCGCGGCGCGAAAAAGCGGCTCAGGCGTCCGAGGCGCGCCGGCTCGCCCACTTGTTGTTTGAGGTCGTTAACCAGGTCGGCTTTCGTCGCTTTGAGCGCCGGACCGAGGCTGAAGACAAGTGTGGCAATGAGACAAAATGCGAACGTGACCGCGAGCACGCCGAAATCCGGCGTAAGATCGACGACGAGCGAGACGTTCACGTTGTTGAGCAATGTCGAGAGCGAATGGAGCAGGAAATTGTTGCACCAAACGCTCAGGATGAGCCCGATTGCGCCGCCGCAGATCGCGAGCAGCAAACCTTCGGCGAGCAATTGCCTAACGATTCGCCAGCGCGACGCGCCGATGGCGAGCCGCACCGCGATTTCCCCGGAGCGCGAGGTGCCGCGCGCCAGCAGCATGTTTGCCAGGTTTAAACAGGCAATCAACAGCACGGCGCCGGCCATCGCCATGAGCAATGTCGCGATCAGCGCAATAGGGCCGTCGTCTTCCGGTGCAGTGCTGAGACTGAAGCGCGACGGTTTTTGGATTTGCACTTCGCGCTGAAACTCGGCGTCGGTCTGCATCGCGTTGAAACGTTGCGACAAGATCGACAATCGCGTTTTGGCCGCTTCAATCGTTAGGCCGGGGCGCATGCGGCCGACAAGATTGAGGCAATAGTTTTTCGGATTGTTCATGTCGTGCATCGTTTCGGAATCGCCAAACGCCGAGCCGAGCTGCGCGCGCATGCCAAGCGGCACCCAGATGTCGGGCGCGATGAGCGCGCTCGCGCCGGAAAATCCTTCCGGTGAAATGCCGATCACGGTGTAAGGCTGGCCATTGATCTGCAATGTGCTGCCGACGAAATCGTGGCGTGCTCCCTGGCGTTTCCAAAATCCGTAGCTCGCAACGACGACCGGAACGTTTGCGTTCGGTTTGCATTCTTCGGCATTGTAAAAGCGCCCGCGAAACGGTCGGACGCCCATGAGCGAGAAGTAGTTCTCCGAAGTGATGAAGGCAAAACTGCGCCGCATTTCGTGATCGCGCCCGATGCCGGCGACCGCGAACTCCAGCGCGGCAAGATCGACAAACAGGTCGTTAGGCGTTTCCCGCAGGCCGCGAAATTCGTTGTAGGAAAACTGGCGGTAATCGTGATTGGCGTTTTGCCGGCAATTGAAAACGTTCACCACTTCGTTAGGCCGCACCGGCACCATCGGCCGCAGCACCGTGCCATTGATCAACGCGAAAATGGCCGAGTTGACCCCGATGGCCAGTGCAAGGGTTAACACCGCCACGATCGTAAATCCCGGTGTTTTGCGTAGCTGTCTTATGGCGAATCTGAAATCCTGGATCATGTGTTTGTTGAGATGCGGCTCGCCCCGGATTTGGATTCAAAAGCTTCACCCGAGCCCAAACAGTCTGGCGAATACGACGCAAAGGATTGGCCGGCCGGCCGCGTTCGTAGGCTGCCGCGACCAGCGTTTGGGTTGGCCCCGGGCGAGTGCTCAGCGCGGTGGGGGCGCTCCGCGAACAGAGCAGGCGCAATTATCGAAACGCCCTACAGCTGCAATGGAGGCCGTGAAAACCCAGGGAACGCGGCGTGAAATTTGAAGGCCGTCCCAAAGACAGCTCCGGCAACTGCACAACAACAAAGGGAACCGATTCGTTATGTCGGCGGGTTGATATCAGTCGGAGCAACAGGGCAAAACTCGGCCGGCTGTTAATTGCCGCGTTAGTTACCCGGGCGCCGCCAGGCCGAGCCAAATGCAAAGCGTCACGACGACGAGGGTCGCGACTCCCAAAAAAATTTGCGGGTTCGTTATTTCTTGCCTGCTCGTGTGTAATTGATTTCCATGGTTTTGCGTTCCTGACCGCCCTGGTTTTCGTACCATTCCAGCATCATGTGGTTGGTATCCGGCACTTTTACAACCTCGCGCACCTGCGATTTCATTCCCGGCACGGGCTCCAGTTCCAGATTGAAGGTGAATGTCTTGGTAGCCGGATCATAGGTGCCTTCGGAGTTGGCGATGCCGGTCCCCATGTTGTCGATCCACGAGCTCACGAATTTTTTCTTTACGTTGTCGTAGCCTTCGATGGCCATGCCTCTGAACTGCATATCCTTCATTTTCCCGTTTTCATCCGGCATCTGCATCTTGCCAGTTACATCCATCATCACGTAACGGCCGCCCATGATGCTTTTGCGCGTTGCGGAGCCTTTGGATTCTTCGGGTTTGGCATTCGGATCCGGGTTCATCCAAAACTTGATGGTGTAGTTCCAGTTGCCGTTGAGATCGGAGAGAAGTTTGTGGTTCTCGTTGAGCTTCGCCAGGTCCATCATCTGCCTCATCATCTCCTGTGGGGTCAGCTGACCAGCGGGAGCCGTCATCGAACTCGAGGCTGCGGCCGGCGATTCGGCCGGGCTCTGTGCGAAGGAGGGTAGCGCGATGCAGGTCGCGACCAGGATTGCGCGGAATGTTGTATTTGTTTTCATTGAGCGAGTCTGCCAGCGGTGCGCAGGTAATGGCAAGCCCCAAACGCGCATCAAAATAGAAAGACGCAACGTTGGCGCGACGGCTGGGGGTAAGGCGGAGGTTTGCCCACGTCCACGCTCTTGAGTTTCAGGCTAGCCTCTCGGAACGGAGTGGTTGCTGAATTTCGCTGCGCTTCCTTTTCGTTTCAGCATCGGGAACAAGAAACGTGAAGAGCGAAGGCAGTCCCTGCGCGATTGGAGACGCACTAGAGTGGTTTGAGGCCCGATTGCGCGGCGCATTCCCGACATCGCTTCAAGTCGAGTTTGCCGGAAGCCAGAACCGGGATTGCGTCCACGCGCCTGATCACTTTCGGGATCCACAAGTTTGGGACGCCTGCCTGCTGAAGTCTGGTCCGCAATTCAGCGATCTGGATCTCCACGGCGCTCAACAACACCAGCGCCTCGCCCTTGGCCTCATCCTGAATTCCCACGATAGCGAAGGGGCGTTCATCGCGGCCGGACAAACCGAAAAGATCCACGATTTTGTCTTCCACGGCCTCATGCGGCACCATTTCCCCGGCGATTTTGGAAAAGCGCGAGAGGCGCCCCTCGATGTAAAGGAACCCGTCCTCATCGAATCGGCCAATGTCGCCTGTCTTTAACCAGCCATCGCGCAACACAGCGGCCGTTTGTTCGGGATCATCCAGATAACCTTCGAAAATATTGACGCCGCGCAGCCAAAGCATTCCGGTATCATGCAGCGAAAGTTTTCGGTCTGTCTCTGGATCGCGAATTTCCGCTGCGATTCCAGGAGCCATCCTGCCAACAGAGCCGAGGCGGCTCGTGGGCTCCGCGTTTGGCGCCGGCTCCGGCAAATTGACGCTCACCACCGGGGCGGTTTCAGTCAGTCCGTATCCTTCAAAAACTTTCTGGCCGAAACGTTCTTCAAATTTTCTGGCCAGATTGAGTGGCAATTTCTCGGCGCCCGTGATAGTGAGACGCAGGCTGCGAAGCTGGCGCGGCTGGGCTTTGCGCAGGTATAACCGCAAAAAAGTGGGGGTCGCCAAAAGGAACGTGATTTTGTAGCGCTCGATCAGCTCGGCGTTCTTCGCCGCGTCCAGAGGCGTGGGATAGGTAACCGTGCGAACGCCTTCGATCAGTGGATACCAGAGGGTCACGGTTGATCCGAACGTGTGAAAGAACGGCAGCGACGCCAGGATGGCGTCGCTCTTTTTGGCATCCAAAAGGTCGCGAAACTGCGAGACATTCCCCACGACGTTGCGATGACTCATCACCGCGCCTTTCGGCTCGCCGGTGCTGCCGCTGGTAAACAACAATACCGCTTCGCGCTGCCCGCCCTGCCGGGGAACTCCCAGGAGTCGCAGCAGCAAGCGCGCCGGCGCGAGGAGCGAAACGATCCACCATAGAACGATCCCGCTTTTCAGGCGCGGCATCAGCTCGTCCAGTTTCAAAACGCTTTCCGGCCACGGAAAATCTTTCAGCCGTTCCATGAATGGCGTGGCGGAAATCGCGATTCGCAGCTGGGCGCGTTTGAGGCACGCTTCATTTGCTGCGCGCCCGATGGTGAAATTGAGGTCAACTGGAACCTTGCCGGCCAGCGTGACCGCGAGGTTTGCTACCACCGATCCCTTGCCCGGTGGCAGAACGATGGCCATGCGCGGATCGGGATATTGCCGGAGAAATCGGCTGAGCGTCGCCGCGGCGCCCAGCAGTTTCGATCGGCTCAGAGCGGTGTGATCGAATCCGTCAATTACAGCGGTGGCAAAAGGCCGCCGCTTTAATCCGCGCACGCATTCTTCGGCCAGATGCCGGTCTAACGACGGGCGACGACTGTAGCAATATTCACCCAGCTTGAGCAATTCTTCACGAACGGTCGCTCGATCGGCCGCCCTCGGCGCAAGCGGTTTGCCGAAGGCGATGGTAACCGGATAGCGAATATGTTTTGGCCATTTCCAGAAAAATTTCCCGCCTTGGAAGGAGAAAATCGATCCCCAAAGTTGATCCAGCCAGACCGGAACGACCTGGGCGTTGGCGTGTCGGGCAATCAATTGGTAGCCGCTCTGCAGACGGGTCAATGTGCCCGCGCGTTCCAGCCGTCCTTCGGGAAACAGACAAACGATCTCGCCCTGAGCGATCTTTGCCGTAGCTGCGCGCACAGCCGGATAAGAATGTTTGCTGTTGATGGGAATGCAGCCCAGGGCGCGCAAAAAGGGATGCAGAACCGGTTTTTGATAATACTCCTGGTCGATGATGTATCGTATGGGTCGTGGGCAGCCCAGCTGCAAAACGACAGCGTCCACCCAGCTGATGTGATTGGGCAACAAGAGGAACCCGCCGGCGGGCAGGTTTTCCAAGCCAAAAGTTTTTACCCGATAAAAACAACGCACCAGCGGTCGCCCAATGAAGTAGAGGAAGCGTTCCGTGCGCGATATTGATGCCATCGTTTATGATTTACATTCGGTAAAAGCCAAACTGCAATCGGCAATTGTTGATGGTTGTGTCAATCTACCGTCAGTTCACAGGCGCGAGAATCACGTGTCAGACCGCTCGTCTGACCCGGCACACAGTCTGCGCGAACGCGGAGCACACGCCCCATTTGTCGAGCCGGCGCTCTAGCCGCCGGGTCACTCACGCCGGCGGACATCCAGCGACCCATTTTTAATCCAGGGGACCAGCTTCTCTTATCAATGCAAACCAAGTCGCGTCCCGCTGCTTCCGGCTACTGGGCTCTCGTTCTTTTGCTGGTCATTAACCTTTTCAATTACATTGACCGGCAGATTTTGGCCGCGGTGGAACCGGATATTCGCGCGGCGTTCTTCGCCCCGGGCGACAAGAACGCCATGGCCAAGACCGGCCTGCTGGGCGACGCGTTTTTTGTCACTTACATGGTCAGCGCGCCGGTGCTGGGTCTGCTGGCGGATCGCTTCTCGCGTTGGGTTATTGTTGGCGCGGCAGTGATATTGTGGAGCCTGGCCAGCGGCGGCTCGGGGCTGGCGGCGACGTTCGGCATCCTGTTTGCAACTCGCGTCTGTGTAGGCATCGGCGAGGGCGGTTATGGACCTGCCGCTCCGACTATTCTCGCCGATCTGTTTCCGCTCCAAACCCGAGGCCGGGTGATGGCGATTTTCTGTGCTGCGATTCCTGTTGGCAGCGCGCTCGGATACGTAATTGGGGGAATTGTCGGGGCTCACCTGGGATGGCGCTGGGCATTTTATCTTGTGACGCCGCCGGGACTCCTGCTTGGGTTACTCTGTTTCTTGCAGCGCGATCCGCGGGTTGCCCTGCCTCATTCGGCTTCCCCGTTTCCGCGGCGCGGCTTGGCTGATTATGTTCGGCTGTTCCGTACCCGGTCGTATTTGATTAACTGCGCGGCTCAAACCCTGATGACATTTGTTACCGGTGGCCTGGGTTTCTGGGTCTCGGCTTATCTGCGATACCGAAATCAAAGTGCGGATGTCGGGATGACCATCTTCGGCTTGATCACCGTGGTGGCAGGCTTGTCATCGACACTGCTGGGAGGCGTGGTGGCGGACAAATTGCGCGAGCGTTTTGCCGGCTCCTACTTCTGGGTCTCGGGAATTGGGATGCTGGTGGCGTGCCCGTTTTTTGTCGCCACGCTTTACGCCCCTTTCCCGATGGCTTGGTTCACAATGTTTGTGGCGATTTTCTTTCTGTTCTTGAACACAGGCCCTTCCAACACGGCGCTGGCCAACGTTTCGCTGCCTGCCGTGCGGGCGACGGCGTTTGCAGTGAACATTTTTGTGATCCACGCGTTGGGCGACGTCCAGGCGTTCTGGCTTCTCGGGTACATCGGCGGCCACACGAACATGCACGTGGCCTTTCTTTTTGTGTCGGTAATCATTTTGGCTTCGGGGCTGGCCTGGCTGATCGGCGTGAAATACCTTCCGGCCGACACCGCGGCCGTGGAAAAACTGGACGCCGGACGCGCGGGTGAAACTTAAACATGTTTAAATCGATTTTCCGTGTTTTGGGGATCAGCCTGGTTATTGTGCCGATTGCGACAGGCCGCGCTGAGGGAGTGCCGGCCGATTGCACCCAATTGATCCTCGGCATCGCCCCCGGATGGGACGCAACGCGCGGCGAGATCCGGTTGTTCGAGCGCGCGCCGGGCGGGGATTGGATGCCTGTGGCCGGTCCGTTTCCAGCGTTGTTCGGGAAAAAAGGTCTCGCATGGGGCGCGGGACTCGCGGGCCAGAACGAGCCGGGTCTTCGGAAAAAAGAACGCGACGGCCGAGCGCCCGCTGGTGTTTTCGAGATCGGTCAGGTTTTTGGATACGAGGCGCACCTGCCTCCTGGCGCCGACTATCCCTACCACCAGGTGACCGAGGCAGACGTTTGGAGCGACGATCCGCGCTCGCCTGATTACAATCGCCACATCGTGATCGATCCGAAAAATCCGCCTCCGAATTATACGCATGAAAAAATGCGCTCAGGCGATTTCGCCTATCATTGGCTTATCGAGATTCGGCACAACTCCGATCCCCCTGTGCCTGGAGCGGGCAGCGCAATCTTTTTCCATATCCGCCGCGGCGTGAACCGGCCAACCGCGGGCTGCACGACAATGGCCCGGGGCGATCTGGTGAAGATCATCTCATGGTTGCGGAAGAAACGCCATCCGTGCTACGCGCTGTTGCCCGCCGGTGAGTACAAACAAAAATGGCGTCCTTGGAATCTGCCATCGCCTGAAACACTGCGTCGCGCCGCCTCGTCGCCTCATTGAATCGGCGATTTGTTCAATTAGCTTCCGGGTGTGATGCGAAAACGTCGAAACCCCGAGTCGGAACCGAATATTCGCCGCATCGATACCAAGCCGCGCGCGAAGAAACAGACGCATGGATATCAGGTTCATTTTCTGCGCGGAGACAAAGTCGTGACAAAATTGTTCAGCGACAGTGTGTACGGCAGCAAGCGCGCTGCCAGACGAGCGGCGCGAAAATTCAGGGACGCAGCTCTGCGTCGCTTGCCCCGCCGAAAGCCGGTGGGTTTACGGTGAGGGGGCGCGACGGCGCCTCTGCCGATACGTTCTCCAGCATTCGATGAAGCCGGGGGCGAAATCCTGCGGTCGCGCGGCGACCCAACTGTCGATAATTGTTTCGGGGAAGAATGCGCCAGTTTCGATCTCCGCGCGATTGGGAGCGAGCTGGCCGGAAAATTTGCCGCGATAAAGACAGACAAACTCCTGGTCGGTGCGCGGCGACGCGGGCAGCTTTGCAATCTCCCGGAGAGGAACGTCGATGCCCAATTCCTCGCGTAGCTCCCGGTGAGCCGCCTCGTCGTAGGCTTCTTCGCCCCCCACGTGGCCTGCCGCGCTGGAATCCCATTTTAACGCATGACGATCCTTTCGACGCGACCGCTGCTGCAAATAAACTTCGCCGGATGGATTCAGGATCAGGATGTGGACCGCGCGATGAAGCAAGTTATTCGCATGCACTTCGCCCCGCGGCGCGAGCCGCAAGATCCGGTCGGTTCGATCGACGACCGGGAACAGTTCGACCGCAGTCGGTCGCCCGTCGGCGGGCGCGGCTGGCGCGATGTAATTCGCCAGGTTAATCCACTGAAGCAACGACAGCTGCTCCGCCCGAACCGTCGAATCGAATCCCACAGCGCGAGCCGCTGCGTCCCAGTCAGGCACATTTTCGCGAAGCAATTTTCTCAGTTGCTTGCGCCTTTGAGAAAAACCGCGCCGAATTAATTTCAGAAGCAACTCATCATCGTGCTCAGGCAATTCGCGCGGATCGCGCGCCACGATGCGGATTACTGCCGAATCCACTTCCGGTCTCGGAAAGAAAACCGCAGGCGGAATGGTGCGCAGATATTGGACCTGATGATGCAGCTGGATGCGCAGGGTGAGCGCGCCGTAATCGGGCGTGGATGGAGTGGCTGAGAGGCGCAGCGCCATTTCTCTCTGCAATGTAAACAGCCACAGCGATATAGGGCTGGGGTATCGAACAAACCAAAGAAGTAATGCGCTTGACACGTTGTAAGGAAGATTGCCCAATAATTTCACTCGCGGCTCGGCAAACAAAACGCGCGGATCGAACTCCAGCGCGTCAATATTTGCTATCTCGAGCCGCGAATGACTGAGCCGTTCCCGCAAAAAACTCGCCAGGCGTTTGTCCTTCTCTATGGCCAAAACCCGCGCGCCTTTTTCCAGCAGGAGTTTTGTTAAAGCGCCGAGACCCGGACCGATCTCGACCACGAATTCGTCGGGCCTCACTTCCGCCTGATCCACGATCCATCGGGCGAGGTTTTGATCGTGAAGAAAATTTTGGCCAAGCGCCCTGGCGGGCGTGATCCCCATCCGCTGCAGCGTTGCACGGACCTCGGAAAGCTTCATCGAACCTCTTGTTGGCGGGCTGTCAGCGCAAAGAAATTCAGATTTCTGTTCACAAGACTGTGGGAAGAAAATACGAATGGAGCGGCCAGTTGTTCACAAGTTATTCTCACCCCTTCCACGGGGTCGCAGACGCAGCTTAGCTGGCCTGGGTGAGAGCGCCTCGGCGCCGGCCCGGCAATGAGAGTCGCGACGGTTTCCTGCGGCCTTTTAAGTACCTTCGACGTGCTTCTTTCAAGGAGGCTCCTTCCAGGAAATACGCTGTCGCGGCGCGTCCGATGGCGTAGGTACCCGTGGCGGCCACCATGCCGCAAACAACGTTGCCCCATCCCGGGAAAAACTTCAGAAGCGCGCGCGCGCCTTCGCGCAGAATCATGGCCGCGCCGAGGTTTGCCCCGAGAGCACCGATAAACTCGGTGGCGGCGCGCAGGCTCCGCTCGCGTCCGCTGATGTACATGATGCCTGAGACCATCAACACTTGAAGCGTCGTGAGAACCGGCATGTCCGCCAGAGGAATGGGTTGTGCGCCAACTGCGGCGCAAATGGCGGTGGCCGATTTGATCAGCAGGTGCGCGACATGCGCCTGAGCCTGGCGATCGCGCGAGATCCGAATCATCTCGATCTTCGCTTCGTTAGGCAGATGTTCGGCCAACAGCGACATTAATTTCTGTCTCTCGGCGGTTGCGCTTTCGGAAATTCGCACCACAGCGAGCAAACGATCGCCGCCTGCCAGCTGCGCTTGGAGCATTTGCTGCAAGTGGGCGGCTCGTCGATCGGGTCCCAGCGAAAGGGCGATAATTCTTGTGGGCCCGGGCAGAACGCTCAAGGGTTTGTTCAGATGCCATTCGCCGTCGTCGAAAACGAAGATCATGTCCGGAAGATGGCGTTTGATCTCGTCGGCGATTTGAGGTTCCGCTGAGCGCTCCGCCTCGCGCGCGTCGAGGATGCAGATGGTGCCTCGACCGGGGATGGCCCAATCGGCCCAGCGGTGCACCGGCATCAGAGTCACGTGGGCACGCTGATGGTCTTCGGGGGCAAACAGAAGCTGCACGATCTGGTGTATGGGCAGGCGGCTCGAACCGGTAAACAGAAAGCGTGGCGCGCGTTGTTTGAGAAAAAGTTCCTTCAGCGGCGTCATTTCCCGTAGCACCGGTCGCCGGATTTTCTCTGGAAGTTTGCCTGCCAGCGATTCCAGTCGTTCCGCCATCTGGAGCAGAGTGGTTTGTTTCATGTTATGAAATGAAATCCGAATGACGAACTGTTCCCCAGCGATTATAAACCTTGCATGAGTTTGAACATTGAAATTCTTTCCAAGGCGGCGAACCAAGCTCGGGGGTTATGCATGGATGCCGTGCAGGCCTCGCAGTCGGGGCATCTGGGATTGCCGCTCGGCTGCGCAGAGATTGGCGCGGTGCTCTTTGGCCACGCGCTCAAGTACAATCCCGACAAGCCGCGCTGGATCAATCGCGATATCTTTGTGCTCTCCGGCGGGCACGGCAGCATGTTTCTTTACGCATGGCTGCACATGAGCGGGTACGATCTGCCGATGTCGGAAATCAAGCGGTTCCGGCAATTGCATTCCAAAACGCCCGGGCACCCCGAATTTGGCGAGACGCCGGGAGTCGAATGCACCACCGGGCCGCTCGGTCAGGGTGTGGGCAATGCTGTTGGGATCTCGGTGGCGACGAAAATGGCCGCGGCGCGGTTCAACACCGATGAGCACAGGATTTTCGATCAGCATGTGGTCTGCTTGTGCAGCGACGGCGACATGCAGGAGGGCGTCGCTTCCGAGGCGTGCGCGCTGGCGGCGCATTGGGGCCTCGATAATCTGATTTTCATCTACGACTCAAATGCGGTCACACTCGATGCGGCGGCCAAGGAAACGCAGAGCGAAGACACGAGCAAACGCATGCAGGCCTATGGCTTTGACGTCCAGGAAATCGAAGGCCAGGACATGCAGCAGTTTCTCGATGCCTTCAATGTGGCGAAGCGTCGCGACAATGGAAGACCACAGTTTATCATCGCGCATACGCTTATCGGCAAAGGAATCCCGGAAGTAGAGGGAACGTACAAGGCCCACGGCGAGGCGGGCGTCAAATACGTGGATGCAGCGCGCAAAGCGCTGGGGCTGCCCGAGGAACGTTACTTCGTCTCGAAGGATGTTTACGCCTACTTCGCCGAACACAAAAAGCAATTGCTCGCGGATTACGATCGCTGGGAAAAAACTTACCATGCGTGGCGCGCTAAAAATCCCGACAAGGCCACGCTGCTCGACGACGGCCTGGCGCGCGCAGTGCCGGCCGATCTTTTGTCAAGGATTCCGGAGTTTGCGAGGGATGCGAAACTGGCGACGCGCAAGGCCGGCGGCGAAGTGCTGCAACCGATTGCTCGAGAGATGCCGTTGTTGATTGGCGGCAGCGCCGATCTTTACGGTTCGACCATGAACTACATCAACGGCGGCGGCGATTTTAATCGCGACAATTTCGCCGGGCGCAACATCCGGTTTGGCATTCGCGAACACGCCATGTGCGCGATTCTCAACGGCATTTCATATCACGGGTTGTTTCGCGCGTCGGGCGCGACGTTTACCGTGTTCACCGATTACTGTCGCGCCGCGATCCGGCTCAGCGCGCTGGCGAAGCTTCCCAATATCTACATATTCACACACGACTCGATCGGTGTCGGCGAAGACGGTCCAACACATCAGCCGGTGGAGACGGTCAGCTCGGTCCGGTTGATGCCCAACATCGACGTGATTCGGCCGGCCGATCCGGAAGAAACCGCAGGCGCGTTCGTGGCGGCCATGGAGCGCACTGAGGGGCCCACCTTTCTCGCTCTTACGCGACAGGCCGTGCCGATGTTAAATGACATCGACGTGAAGCTGCGCCGCGAAGGCGTATTGCGGGGCGGTTACATTGCGAAAAAGGAGACCGGCAAACTGGAGCTGATCCTCCTCTCGTGCGGAAGCGAACTCCAACACGCGCTGGCCGCGGCCCAACAGCTGGGCGATGGCGTTCGTGTCGTCTCCGTGCCCTGCTTCGAGCGTTTCAATCGGCAGCCTTCGGAATACCGCGATCAAGTATTGCCCGATGAATGCCGCAAACGCGTCGCCATTGAAGCCGGCGTCCCCGAGATTTGGCATCAATATGTGGGCCTCGACGGGAAAGTGATCGGGCTCACCCAATTTGGCTTGAGCGCGCCGGGAGCTGAAGTGATGAAAGAGCGCGGCATCACCGCGCAGCACGTTGTCGAAGCAGCGAGGACGCTGATGAAGAACTAATTTACCGTTGAGCGGTCGCTCCGATTTTGCGCTTCGCGCTCTGTGGCGATTTTCTCTTCGGCGACTAAAACGCTTCTTCCGATTCGCTCACATTGCGGGCGCGCGTTTCAAACCGGGTGAACTCTTTGAGGAACGTGAGCGGAATCTCGCCCACCGGCCCGTTGCGCTGCTTGGCAATGATCAATTCCGCTTCGCCGGCTTTTTCCGCGCGCGCTTCCTCGTCTTCCTCGTAAATTTCCGGTCTCACGAGCAACCCGACGAGGTCTGCATCTTGTTCGATGGAACCGGATTCGCGCAGGTCGCTCAGACGCGGTTTGCCGCCGGAGCGTTGTTCCGGCTGTCGATTTAACTGTGCGACTACGATGATGGGGATTTTCAATTCCTTGGCCAGGCCTTTGATCCCGGCGGAAATTTCCGAGATTTCCAATTGCCGATTTTCCTGCGCGCGGCGCGAAGTGGAGCGGAGCAGTTGCAGATAATCGATGATGATCAGCCGGACGTCCTGTTGCGCTTTGAGGCGGCGGGCTTTGGCGCGCAATTCGAGAATGCTCAGGCTGGGGCTGTCGTCGATGAAGATCTTTGCCTCCGCCAGCTTGGAGGCTGCCGCGGTGAGGCTGGGAAAATCGCGCTCGGCGAGAAAACCGTCGCGCACCTTTTGCAGGTTCACCTTGGCGCGCGAACAGAGCAGTCGTTGCACCAGCTGCTGGCTGCTCATTTCCAAACTGAACACGCCGACTGGAAGTTTCTCGTTGATGGCCACGTGTTCGGCGATGTTCATGGCCAGCGCGGTCTTGCCCATGCTGGGGCGGGCGGCGATCACGATCATTTCCGAAGGATGCAGACCGCTGGTCATCCGGTCGAACTCGACAAAACCGGTTGAGATTCCAGTGATGCCGCCCCGGCGTTCGTACAGCTTCTCGATCGACTCGATTGCCTCCATCACCTGGTCTTTCATGGAGAGCATCTGGCCTTTGAACCGGTCTTCGCCTACAGCGAAGATTTTCTGCTCTACTTCGTCGAGCAAACTGCTGACATCATCCTGCTCTTCGTAGGCGCGACGGACGCTCTCGGTGGCGGCGGAAATGATCTGGCGCAGGAGGTATTTGTCGCGAACGATCTCCAGGTAGTAGTGCACGTTCGCCGCGGTGGGAACGAAGGTGAAAAGGTTGGTTACGTACGCGGCACCGCCGATGTTCTCCAGCAGGTTCCGGTCGCGCAAAACCTGGGTAAAAGTGATCAGGTCAATGGCCTGGCCGACGTTCCAAAGGTCAACCAGCACGCTGTAGATGGTGCGGTGGGCGGGCACATAGAAGTGCTCCTCGTTAATTTTCTCAACGCATTCGGCAATGGTTTCCCGCGGTGAGATGAGCATCGACCCCAGAACGCCTTGCTCGGCCTCGACGCTGTGGGGCGGCGTGCGGTGAACATCCTGGGCAGAACCTGTGGGTGAAATGGGAACAACTTTTTCGCCGCCTCGCGCCGCCGAACCTCGGCCAGCGCCATTTCCCGCCTTGCGAGGCTTCTCTCCTGTCCACGACGGGGACGATTGAGAGGCCATTTATTTCGTTTCTTCCTTTTTGGCTTCCTTTTTCCTGCGGAAAAATCCTCGTTTCTTTTTCGGCTCCTCGGCGGCGGCTGCGACTACCTCCTCGGTTTTTGCTTCTGCCGCCGCTTTCACGTGGAAAGCAAGCTGCGCAGTGACGTCGTGATGCAATTTGATGGCGACCTGGTGTTCACCGGTATCTTTGATGGGGCGTTCCAGGATAATTTTATGCCGATCAATCTCGGTGCCCAACTCGGTTTTGAGCCGGTCCACAATGTCCTGCGCAGTAACCGAGCCGAACGCCTTGCCCGTCTCACCTGTGGCCAGCGTGAAAGTTAACCGCAATTTGCCAATGCGCCGGCTTAGCTCCTCCGCTTCGTTGAGCTCGCGCGCCTCGCGTTCGGCCCGTTTTTGCTTGAGGGCATCGAGTTGGCGCAGGGCGGCCGGTGTGACCTCGTAGGCTTTGCCGCGCGGCAGCAGATAATTGCGCGCATAGCCACGGCGCACTTTTACAACATCGGCTTCCGCGCCCAGACCCGGCACATTCTCTGTCAATATGAGTTTGGTGAACGGCATCGCTATTTGTTAAAGCGCGGCTAAAAATTTTTCAATCACGAAACGATTCGCGGGCGAGGAGTATAAAACTGGGCCCAGCAGTGTCAATGCGCGAATGCGAGTTGGCGCGTAAATTTCTGAAGCGGGGGCCGAAAATAGAGGCGATTCAGATCATGCCCAGCTTCATCCGGCCGGCTTCGCTGATCATGTTCTGGTTCCAGGGCGGGTCCCATACCAATTGCACGTCGGCTTCATCGATGCCGTCGATGCTCAGGATTTTGCTTTGTGCGTCGTGGGCAATGGCTGGTCCCATGCCGCATCCCGGCGCGGTCAGCGTCATTTTCACTTCCACGCGCCTGGCGCCGTCTTCTTTTTTGATCAACCTGCAATCGTACACCAGGCCCAGATCAACGATGTTCACGGGAATCTCGGGGTCGTAACACTGACGCAGCACGTTCCAGATATCTTCTTCTGAAACCTCGCCGTCTGTGCGGGTAGGCGCGCTGGCCGGCTGGGCCTGCGGTTTTTCCAACCCAAGCGCGTCGAGGTTCTTCTCCTCTACGCGAGCCAAACCCATGTAGGTGGCGATGGTATAACTGCCGCCGAGACTTTGCGTGATCACGCCCTGGGTTCCGGCCGGAATGGTGATCTTCTCGCCGCTGGGAATTTGTACGGCCTCGCAGTCCCGGTTCAGTGTGAATTCGGTGTTCTCGTACATGGTTCGCTAAGGCTCTCCTGAATTACTATGCCACAAGGAGGAAAAATGACGAATTGATTCGCGCGTGAAGCGTGAAACGGTCAATCCAGGCCGAGAATGTGATTCTGTCGTGAAGGCTCCCTAATACACGTCGCGCTTGTAACGCTTTTCTCGTTTGAGGTTTTCGACGTATTCGTTGGCCTGCTCGAGCGATTTCCCGCCTTGCTCCTGCACGATCTGGCGCAGCGTGGCATCGACATCCTTGGCCATGCGCCGGGCGTCGCCGCACACAAAGAAGTGCGCGCCCTCCTGCTCGATCCATTTCCAGATCTCGGCGGCGTTTTCCAACATTTTGTGCTGGACATAAATTTTTCGAGCCTGATCGCGCGACCAGGCACAATCCAGCCTGGTGAGGATTCCCTCTTTCAGGAAGCTTTCAAAATCCTCGCGGTAGGCGAAATCGCATTTCTCGCGCTGGGCCCCGAAGAAGAGCCAGTTTTTGCCTTTCGCTCCGATTGCCTTGCGTTCCTGCAGGTAGGCGCGGAAAGGGGCCACGCCCGTGCCCGGTCCGACCATGATGATGGGCGTGTCAGGATCTTCGGGCAGATGAAAATGCTTTGCCGCGCTGGGAAACGTTGGGATCGGAACATCGTCGGCTCTCTCGGCAAGAAACGTTGAAGCCACGCCTTTACGCAGGCGGCCATGACTTTCGTAGCGCACCACATCCACAATGAGATGCACCTGGTCGGGGTAGGCTTTCAGGCTCGACGCAACCGAATAGAGGCGCGGCTGCAATTTCGACAGCAACCCAACGAATTCCTCGGGGGTAAAGCGCACCGAGGGATGTTCGATGAGAAAATCGATAACCTCCATGCCCCAGAGATAAGTCTGCAGATCCTGTTTGCGCTCGGGCTCCAGAAGATCGCTCAGCAGCGGCGCGGCACTGGCCCGTTGGGCAACAGCTTTTAGCAACTTGGGCGTGGGCTGCGTGATGCTGTAGTCGCGCAGCAAAGCTTCCCGGAGCGTCGTTGTTCCGCCTTTTGGCCGGGGAACTTCTTCGCCGCCTGTAAAACCCAAGGTGCGAATGATCTCATCCACCAGCTCCGGATCGTTTGTGGGATAGATGCCGACCGAATCCCCGACTTCGAAACTTAATCCCCAACCGGTGAGATCGAGCTCGAAATGGCGTGTCTCCTTTTCCGACTCGGGACCGCTGAGGCGGCGGTTAACCCGCATTCGCGCTGGAAACGGATTTGCCCGCGAATACGGCGTGGCCGACGACGTGGGCGGAGCAGCCAGGGTTGCGGACGCTTGGTTCATGATAGTTTTTAGCGGCGATCTTCTGTCATCGCAAATACCGTTCATCGCCGGAAGCGACCATCGGGGTGAGTACGATATTGTTTGGCAGGGCGAGTTTTTCCTTTGTCACCGGCAGGGGCAATAACGAAATCCACTTGCCGTTTAAAAACATCCACCCGGGCGACTAGGACGGAAATTTCGGCGCCCACTGCGAAACGTTTGCGCGAGCGCCGCCCGATGAGCTGTCGGCGCACGGGGTCAAACAAATAAAAGTCATCTGTGAGCGAGGAGACGTGGACGAGGCCGGTCACGAGCGCATCCGGCAATTCCACCATCAGACCGTAATTGCGGACATCGACGATCATGGCGCGGAAAATCTTGGGGTTGCGCTGCTGGAGCTGACGCTGGAAAAACTCCAGTTTCTTCATCTGGGTGGCGTCGATCTCCGCGTCGGCCGCATTGCGTTCCGTAGTGGAAATATGTTCCGCAATCGAGGCCAGTTCGGCCATATCGGGGCGCGAACGCGGAGGCGCGGCGTTTTGCGCAAGAGCGCGATGCACGACCAAGTCGGCATAGCGTCGTATGGGACTGGTGAAGTGCAAATAGTTGGCCTTGGCCAAGCCGTAGTGACCGAGCGGCCGCGGATCGTAGCGCGCGCGTTTCAAGCTTTTCAGCAGGGCAACCTTGAGCGCTTGCTCTTCGGGTTTCCCCCGGATAGCGGCCAGCAAACGTTGCAGTTCGTGGCGGTGATTGAGGTCGCCCACTTTGTAATGAAAGCTCAGCACAAACTCGCGATACTCGGCCAGTTTATCGGGGTCGGGACTTTCGTGGATGCGATAGATGGTCGGAATGCCGCGTCGTTTCAGCTCCCGGGCCACCGCCTCGTTGGCCGCCAGCATGAATTCCTCAATCAGCTGGTGCGATTCGTCGTTCTCGACTCGTTCCAGTTTCACTGGGTAGCCCTGCTCGTCGAGCCACACTTTTGCCTCGGGAAAATCGAGATCTAGCGCACCCTGCTCGAATCGCCTGCGGCGCAGCAGGGCGGCAAGCTGCCAGGCAATTTGAAGGCGCTCGCCGAGGCGATCCCGGCGCGGAGAAGTTAATATGGCGTGGGCTTCTTTGTACGTGAGTCGGTGCGCGCTGCGAATCACGCTGCGGGTGAAGCGGGCGCTTCGAGCCACGCCGCGTCTATCGAACTGGATAAAGACAGAATGTGTGAGCCGGTCCACACCGGGTTGAAGGCTGCAAATCTGGTTGCTCAAGCGCTCGGGCAGCATGGGAATCACGCGGTCCGGCAGGTAAACACTGTTGCCACGCCGGCGCGCTTCCCGGTCCAGCGCGCTTCCCGGTGGGACGTAAGCGGCCACGTCGGCAATGTGAACCCAGAGGCGCCAGCCGCCGTTGGTTTGGTCAACCTGAATGGCGTCATCGAAATCCCGAGCGTCGTCGGGGTCGATGGTAACCACAAATTCTCTCCGCAGATCTTCGCGGCCTTCGAGCTGGCGCGCGCTGATTTTTTCCGGGATCCGCTCCGCTTCGCGCAAGACCTCTTTGGGAAATTCGGATGGCAGATGAAATTTCCGGATGACCGAGAGCATGTCGATGCCGGGCGCAGACGCCGGGCCGAGCACTTCGATGATTTGGCCTTCGGGATTAACGTGACGCGATTCCCAGACATCGAGGCGCACGACCACCTTGTCGCCTACGTTTGCGGTTGCTGCGGGCTGCTGATCCGCTTCCGGCCGCACGTACACGTCATGCACAAAGCGCGGATCATCCGGGACCACGTAGTAGAAATTGTGAGACCGCTGAAGGGTGCCCACGATCGTGTCGTGCGCGCGTTCGAGGATTCGAATCACTCGCCCTTCGCGCCGCCCTTTCACACGGCCAAGCGGCGCATCTCTCGATAGCCGCGCTACCACCCGGTCTCCGTGCATGGCTGTGCCGATGTTTTCGGCGGCTATGAAAACGTCCGATTCACCCGGTTTCTCGGGGGCGAGAAAGCCATAACCGGTGGGGTGGATCGACAGCTTGCCAGTCACCAGATCGGCTTCGGCTGGCAAAACGTATCGGTTCTTGCGAATTCTGGCGATCTCGCCACAGCGCTCGAGGTCTCGGAGGACATTGCGCAATACGGCGCGCTGGCTGGCGCTCAAACGCAGCGCGCGCCCGATATCGGTCTCGTCCAGGGGCCGATAGTCCTTGCGGGCAAGCAGTGATAAAATTTGTTCTCGAATACTACGTCCGTTTTTGCTCATGTTGGCGAAACAATATCGTCTGTCTGTGCATGTAAGGCGATTTCAAGTTGGTGGTCGAAAAATGCGAAAAGGGATTATAACCGGCGGGGTGGCCGTGACGCTGGCAGCGATTTCGCTCGGCGCAGGAGGCGCCAGAATACAGATCACCAGCTCTGCTTTTGGCCAAGGCGCAGATATACCGGCAAAATTCACATGCGACGGCGCTGATATCAACCCGCCGCTGCAGATCGCTGCGGTGCCTGCGGGAACCAAAAGTCTGGCCCTCATTGTTGATGACGCAGACGCGCCGGGCGGAGTGTTTACCCATTGGGTGGTCTGGAACATTTCGCCTCGGACAAATGCAATTGGCGAAGGCAGTGCGCCGGGCGGGGTGCAGGGACGAAACGACTTTGGCAAGCTCGGTTATGGCGGGCCGTGTCCGCCGTCGGGCGCGCACCGTTATTTTTTCAGGGTTTTTGCTCTGGATCGGGAGCTTGACCTTGCTGTTGGCGCAAGGCGCGCCCAACTGGATGCGGCCATGAAAGGGCATGTGATCGCTCAGGGTGAATTGGTGGGGCGCTACAGCGCGCGGAAACGCTAAAGACTCTCATCGAGTTATTGACTGCGAATGCGGCGAGACGTTGCGCTCGCCGACAAATTACAATTCCATTTGTCCAGCCCTGCTTTGCTTCGAATAATCCGCTTTGGATGTTAGTCTCACGCTTTGATGGGCGAGAGGCTTTGGAGAATCGGCGGCCGCGTTTACGATCTTTCCCGACGGGGACTGATCATGGGCGTGCTCAATATCACGCCGGATTCGTTTTCGGATGGCGGCAGATTTTTCGCTCCTGAGAAGGCGCTGGAACACGGTCTGAGAATGGCGGCGGAGGGCGCGGACATCATAGATGTGGGAGGCGAATCGACCAGGCCCGGCGCCCAGGCTGTGCCGGTCGCTGAGGAATTGCGGCGAGTGATCCCCGTCATCGAGAAGTTGCACCAGCAAGTGGACGTACCGCTTTCGGTCGATACTTCCAAGGCGGAAGTGGCGCAGGCGGCCATAGAAGCCGGCGCTTGCATTGTCAACGATGTCACCGGTGGACGCGGCGACAAAGCCATGATGCCGTTGATCGCTCGAAGCGGGGCGGCCTTTGTCATCATGCACATGCAGGGAACGCCGCAAACCATGCAGATTGAGCCGCGATACAACGATGTAGTGGCGGAGGTTGCCGATTTTTTTCGACAACAATATGTCTGCGCCATAGGTTATCATATCGAGCCCATGGCGATCGCGTTTGATCCGGGAATTGGTTTCGGGAAAACCCTCGAGCATAATCTTGAGTTACTGGCGCAGCTGGAGCAGTTGCGTTGCCACGATCGGCCGCTGGTGATCGGCGTTTCCCGGAAATCTTTTCTGGCCAAACTGATTGGCTCGCCCGAGATGGAAGGGCGCCTCGCGCCCGGAGTAGCGTTGACGGCCTTGTTGCGGGCGCGCGGCGCGGAAGTGTTCCGCGTCCACGATGTCAGGGAAAACGTCAACGCCTTGCGGGTAAGTGAGGCGGTTTTGCAGAGGGCAAAATGATTCATCAACTCATTGATCTCTGGTTCCGAAGCTGGCGGAGTCTGGTGGAAATCCTTCTGCTGACGGTGGCGATCTACTACGGCTACCTCTATTTCCGCGGGACTCGCGGGGCAAAGGTGTTGACGGGGCTGGCCATTGTTTTCCTGACACTTACTCTAATCTCCACCCTGCTGAATCTGGTGGTTATCGGGTGGATCGTGCGCAGTTTCTCGGTTTTTTTGGCCATAGCGCTGGTGGTCATCTTTCAACCCGAACTGCGCAGAGGTCTCGCTGCGCTGGGAGGCCATCCGATTTTTTCCCTGACCAGCGAGAAACGGGAGACGGTTCACGACTTGGCCGAGGCGGTGGCGCAGCTGGCGAACAAACAGTTCGGCGCGCTCATCGCCATCGAGCGCGACACGTCGATCCGGGTGTATGAGGAGACCGGAGTGATAATCGACGGAGAATTTTCCGTTGAACTGATCCTGGCAATCTTTCATCCCAAGGCGGCGTTGCACGATGGCGGAGTCATTATTCGCAATGGGCGCATCGCGGCCGCGGCGTGCATTTTTCCCGTGAGCCAGCGGGAAACTCTGGACCGCAGTCTCGGGTTGCGTCATCGCGCCGGTCTGGGCATCACCGAGGAATCAGACGCCGTGGCGGTGGTGGTCTCGGAGGAGACGGGCGGCATTTCCATTTGTCATCGGCGCCGAATTGAGCGCAACTTTACTCCCGAGACGTTCCGGCAGCGGATTGCGGAAATTTTGCTGCACAGCAAATATGAAGAACCTGATTCTGAGAAACTGGCGCGCGAAGTTGATCTCCCTGCTGCTCGCGACAACGCTTTGGTACCTGATCAAAAAGAACGTAGCGACGACGCCCTCGTCGTTTGAAAAGCCGCCCTCACCGCCGCCGGTTACACAAACCCGCCAGGGCCCGGCTTAGCGCAGAAACCGCGAAAGATTTTCCTCCTCCCAGCGTCGGGCGCGCCAGTAGCCGGGAAATTGCCGCTCGCGCCGGTTGAATTCCTCGGTATGCACGCGTCGGCGATTGTTGGCCAGCGGTTCATCGGGCACGACGGAGTGCAGCATCTCGTGATAGAGCACGTAGCGCAAAAACCAAATCGGCACGAACGGCTGGTCCAGCGCTGGGTTGATGCGAATTACGCGGTCTTCCTCCTGGATTGTGCCAAAGATAAAATTTTCTCGCGGCCGCTGCCTTCGACGCCGCCCCCACATCACCTTGTAATTGCGCAGGCGACCGCCAAAGTAGCGCTCGTTCAATTCGTCAAAAATGCGGCGCAGATCGAAGTGAGTTCCCTCATGGCGCAAATTCAAATGCCGCTGCATGGGAAATTTCGGATGAGCGAGCTTTCTTTTGGTCTTCTTTTTTTTCCTTGGCGTTTTCATCGGGGCGGCGAATTGGTGCAGTGCGAAACTTAGTTTAGTGGGTTCAAATCGGCTGACAAGCAAAGGCCTAAATGTAGCATGAAAAATTTATAATACGTTGAGAATCAGGATCTAATGTCGATCCCGGTTGGGCCTTGATACCGGGCTTTTTACCGGTTGCCCAGCCGCCTGGATTACGCGGCGGATGGCAAATGTAAGGGAACGGTCAACAATCGTTTGGCTGGCGTAATGTTGCGAACTTTGTGGCGCGGGTATAATGCGCTTTTACAACCGCCTTTTTCCACATTACAGGGCAAATCACCTGACCGAATCAGCGAAGCATGACGCCGTTTCTGCGAAAGTTGCTTGGACAAAACTGGCTCCTGTTGGCCATTATGCTGGCGCTGGCTGTTTTTGGCGTGGTGGCGATCTATAGCGCTACTTCCAGCCGGGTCGATTCTTATGCCGCGGATTTTTGGCGGAAACAGGCCAACTGGGTGGCAGTGGGCGTTTTCGTTTTCATGGTAACGAGTCTCATCGATTACCACTGGATTCGCTGGGGCGCGTTGCCGATGTATTTGGCTGGGATTGTTTTTCTCATTTTGACCAAGTTTATCGGCACAAAGGTTTACGGGGCGCGGAGCTGGCTGCACCTGGGACCGATCAATTTTCAACCGGCGCAACTGGCGGTTGTGGCGGGAATCATGGTGCTGGCGTTATTCCTGAGCCAGTTTCGCGCGATGCATCCCATGCTGCGCCTGCTGCTTTGCGGGGCAATAGCCGCGGCGCCTTGTCTGCTCATCCTCATGCAGCCGGATCTGGGCGAAGTGATCATTTGGGTGCCGGTCCTGCTGGCGTTGTTGTTTGTTGGCGGCCTGCCGTTGCGTTACCTGATTTGCATTATTCTCATTGGCATCGCCTTCATTCCGATCGCAATCAATTTCGGTTTGAAACCGTACCAGCAACAGCGGATCACCGCTTTTACGCACCCGGACGTTGACAAGCAAGGTTCGGCGTGGGCCATCAACCAATCTCTCATTGCCATCGGTTCCGGCGGATGGTCGGGGAAAGGGTTTAAGGCGCCGAATACTCAGATCGAACTGGGCTTTTTGCCGGCCACAGCAGTGCATAACGATTACATTTTTTCCGCCATCGGCGAGCAATGGGGTTTTGTCGGCGGGATGTTTCTTATCGGCGCGTTTGCCTTGTTGTTGCTGACCTGTCTATTTGTTGCCTTCTTCGCCGGTGACCAGCTGGGTTTGCTGCTTGTGGTGGGGATTACCACGCTTATTTTCACTCACATATTTCAAAATATCGGCATGACGATTGCCCTGTTGCCAATCACCGGCGTGCCGCTGCCCTTGATCAGTTACAGTGGTTCGTTTGTGCTGATGATCATGTTCGGACTGGGCCTGGTGAACAGCGTTTGGATTCATCGAAGGGTTTTCGCCTAGCAGCTCTCCCGGCAAATTTTGCGTCCTCTCCAGCGCGGGACGCTTTTTTGCCCGCTTGTTCCGTGCTTTTGCCTCTGATACTGATTCTTATTAACGCGGCAATGCAGGATAAGACAGCGGTGCAGGCGCGCAATGAGGCGATCCATGGAAGTCGATTACAAAGTGAAGCTCGAGGTTTTTGAAGGCCCGCTCGATCTGCTGCTTTACCTGGTGAAACAGGATGAGATCGACATCTACGATATTTCACTGGAGCGCCTTACCAGCCAGTATCTCGAGTATCTAGAGGCGTTCAGAGAACTCGACATCGAGCTGGCCGGCGAATTCATCGTGATGGCGGCCAACCTCATTTATCTCAAGAGCCGAAGCCTGCTGCCCGCGGCTCAGCAGCCGCCTGAGGAAGATGCCGCCGAGGACGATCCGCGCTGGGAATTGATCCGGCAGCTGATCGAATACAAAAAGTTTAAGGAAGCGGCAGCCCAACTACAACTGCGCGCTCTGGAACAGGAACGCATTTTTTCGCGCGACGGAGCCGCGGCATGGTCTTTGGAGGAACCGCTGCTTCTGGGCGAGGTGGGGATTTTTCAGTTGATCAACGCCTTCCAGGCAGTGATCAGACGACTCGATGCGCGCCAAGAGGTGGCGGAGATTGCGGGCGAACGCTTTTCCGTGTCCGACAAGATCGAGGCGATTTTGCGTCGGGTCCAAGGGGGGAGCCGTCTTCGGTTCTCCGAGTTGTTCAATGACGCGGCATCGCGCGTGGAAGTCGTTGTCACCTTTCTGGCGCTTCTCGAACTGATCAGGCTCCGGCAAGTGCGGGCTTTCCAGAAAAATCTCTTTGATGAAATTGAAATTGCCAGCGCGGCCGCGTGACCAATCTGCAGTGGGACGCGTTTTGATTGCAGGATGCGGTTACGTGGGAGAAGCGGCGGCGGATTTGTTTCATGCTGCCGGCTGGTTTGTGGAAGGATGGACGGCTTCTGAGAATTCGGCCTCATTGCTGTCGGGCAAGCCGTATCCTGTCCGGGCAGTCGATGTCTCACGGCGCGATCAGGTGGCTGCGCGCGCCTCGGTCCCCGCTGGGTTCGACGCCCTGATCTTGTGCGCGAGCACGCGCGGCGGCGACCCGCAGGCGTACCGGCGGGTTTACTTCCAGGGCGCGCGCAATCTCTTGGAAGCGTTTCCTGGGTCGAAACTGCTTTTCACCAGCAGCACCAGCGTTTACGCGCAGCGCGATGCCTCCTGGGTGACCGAGCAAAGCGAGACCAAACCCACTCATGAGAGAGCTTGCATCCTGCTGGAAACAGAAAGGCTGGTGCTCGAGGCAGGGGGAACGGTGCTGCGCGTGGCCGGTATCCATGGCCCGGGGCGCTCGGCTTTGTTGAGCAAATTGCTCAAAGGCGCCGCGATCATCAATCCGCAGATCGATCGGTTTGTGAACCAGGTGCATCGGGATGACATCACAGCTGCGCTTTTCCTTTTGTTGAGCGGCGAGCTGGGAAGCGGTCAAATTTACAACGTCGTTGATGATCAACCTATCTTGCAGAGTGAATGTTACCGCTGGTTGGCCAAAAGACTTCGCCGTCCCCTGCCTCGCATTGAGGAGTCAACGCAAACGCGCAAACGTGGCGACAGCAATAAGCGGGTGAGCAACGCCAAACTGCGCGGTCTGGGCTGGGAGCCGCGCTATCCGACCTTCGCCGAAGCGATGGAGAGGAGCATTTTGCCCAGTTTCGCCGACCGCATCTCTTGATGCTCTCGGCGCCGCGGGAAGTTGTCGGTTGTGCGCGAACAATGCGCAGCGGCGGCGCTGATTCTTCATGGAACTTCCGCGGCGACGGCCGCGCTGATTTCAGCGGCGCGATAATCCTGGCGCCGTTCGCCGAAAAGCTGCCGGATCACATCTTCCACGGGCACTTCCTGGACGTTGATATCGCTCACGTCGCAGGCATCGAGCAGTTCGCGACAGGTTTCTGTCACTTTCGCACGCGGAACTTTCAACTGCACGGAAACCGGCGTCTGTTCGGTCACTTCGCCGAAGCGCGACAGATCGCGTGCGGCGGCTCGCTCAAAGGTGAGGCTCAGAATCTTGTAACCGGAAAAACGGTCCACGATTTCTTCCAGCGGCCCGTCGAAGAAGATTCTGCCGTGGTCGATGACCAGCACGCGACGGCACAATTCTTCGATGTCCTGCATGTAATGGCTCGTGAGCAGGGTCACAATGTGATGCTCCGCATTGTAAACTCGCAGGAATTCGCGCACCCGTTTTTGGCTTACCACATCCAGCCCAATGGTCGGTTCGTCGAGAAAGAGCACGCGCGGTTCGTGGATGAGCGCGGAGATTAGCTCCATTTTCATCCGCTCTCCCAGTGAGAGTTCGCGGACCATCACGTTCATCTTGTCCCGCACTTCCAAAAGATCGGCCAATTGGTTGACCACTTTTTGGAAGCGGGCTCGATCAATGCCGTAAATGGCGCGATTGAGCTCCAGCGATTCCTGGGCCGGCAGATCCCACCAGAGGGCGTTCTTCTGGCCCATGAGCAGACTGAACTGCCGTTTCATTTCGTTGCGACGTTCCCAGGGCACGAAACCCAGCACACGCGCATCGCCCGAGGTCGGATTCAAGAGACCGGAAAGCATTTTCAACACGGTCGTTTTTCCAGCGCCATTCGGTCCCAGAAAACCCACGAACTCCCCTTCCTCAATCTGGAACGAGACGCCGTCGGCTGCGCGCGTCTCAACATAACGACGTTTGACCAGGCCCTTGACGGCACCCAGCAGACCGCGCTCTTTGCGATAGGTGCGGTAGATTTTGGTCAGTTCAAAGGCCTCGATTGCTGGCATAACCGTCTAAAAGCTACTCGCGCCACCTTGCGCGGGCAAAATAAGGGCGCTTTACTTTCTCCGGCCCAACACGTCGTCCAGAGCCGCCAGCAACTGCGAAACCGTTTCCTCGGTTTCGTCGCCCATGTTGGACAGACGAAAAGTTTTGCCGCGAATCTTGCCGTAGCCGGGATCAATCACCAGATGATGCTTTTGGCGAAGCTCTCTTGCCAACTCCAGAACGTCGATTCCCTTGTTGTTTTTTACACAGGTGAGCGTTTTTGAGCGAAACCCTTCCTCGGCGAAGAATTCGAAGCCGGCGCTTCGTACCCAATCGTGCACGATCGCGTTGGTGCGAGCGTGACGCGCAAACCGCGCATCGAGGCCTTCCTGGAAAATTTCCTCCAGCTTGTATTGCAGGGCGTGAACGTGCGCAATGCTGGGCGTGCTCGGGGTCAGCCATTCGGTCTGCTGTTTTCGAAACTCGAGGAAATCAAAGTAAAAGCCGCGGTTGCTGACTTTTTCCGCGCGCGCGAAGGCTTTCTCCGAAACGGCAAACAATGAAAAACCGGGCGGCAACGCGAGAGCCTTTTGAGCGCCGGTGAGCATCACGTCGATGCCGAGAGCATCCATCTCGATCTTCACCGCCGAGAACGAGGAGACGGTGTCGAGCACCAGCGTCACCTCGGGATACTTTGCCAGGGTGCAGCAGATTTCCGGCAATGGATTCATGACGCCTGTGGAAGTCTCGTTGTGAATGAGTGTCACGGTATCGAACTTTCCGGTCGCCAATTGTCGGTCGATCTCTTTGGGATCAATATGTTTTCCCCATTCCACTTGAAGGGGCTCGGCGTTTTTGCCGCAGCGCTTCGCGACCTCCAGCCATTTGTCCGAGAACGCGCCGCACATGCAGCAGAGCACGCTACGGTCCACGAGGTTGCGAATGGAAGCTTCCATGACGCCCCAGGCGGAGGACGTTGAAAGAAAGACCGGCTGCCCGGTGCCAAACAATGTCTGAAGCCTGGGGTGAATGGCGCGGTAAAGATTTTTGAAGTCGTCGCCGCGATGCCCGATCATCGGGCGCGAGAACGCGGCCCAGGTTTTCTCCGAAACTTCAACAGGCCCCGGAATGAAAAGCTTGTCGTGCGCAATCACGGGACAAACGTCCAATGCTCTGACCGCAACGTCCACTATTAAACTTCGACGGTGAGTTGCGAGCTGCTCGCCGACAGTGTACGCGTCAGGTGTGCAAGGGAGAATTTTTCTGGGCGTTCTCTTGTTTGGCGCCATCGCGGCGCGGGCCGGATCACCCGATTACTTTGTTTACGTCAGTAATGAACGTTCCGGCGACGTTACGATCATTGACGGCGCAACCGATGCGATTATCGCGACGCTCAAAGTGGGCAAACGCCCACGGGGCATTCATGCTGCTCCGGATGGCCGCCGTTTGTTTGTGACCTTGAGCGGTTCGCCGCGCATGGCGCCCGGCCTGGACGAAAATCGCGCCCCAGCGGACAGAAGCGCCGATGGCCTTGGAGTAATCGACGCCGCGGAGCACCGTTTTCTCGACCGATGGCACGTCGGCTCCGACCCCGAGCAATTCGCCATAAGCCGGGACGGGCGATTTGCGTTTATTGCCAACGAAGACGACGCCAGCCTCTCCATCGTTGACCTCGGTTCGGGACAATCTCGCGGAAAAGTGAAAGTGTCCGACGAGCCCGAGGGCGTCGGCGTTAATCCGGCCAACGGCGAAGTCTATGTCACATGCGAAGAGAAAGGCGAAGTGTTCGTCGTCGATCCCGACGCGCAGCGGGCGATTGCAAAAATTGAGACAGGCGGTCGCCCTCGTTCGGTGGCATTTTTGCCGGACGGCTCTCGCGCATATGTGGCCTGCGAAAATGGCGGGTACGTGGCGGTGATCGACCCGCGTTCGCACAAACTGATGTCTAAAATCCAGTTGCCCACCGGCTCGCTGCCGATGGGCACGGTGATTTCGAAGGATGGAAAAGAGCTTTACGTTTCAACCGGCCGGGGCAACGCGGTGGTGATCATTGACACGCAAAAAAACGCACTGGCCGCCACGATCCCTGTGGGAGCCCGCGCGTGGGGGATCGCGCTTGATCCTGACGGGACGACGCTTTACACGGCGAACGGCGCGTCCAACGACGTATCGGTCATCGATGTAAAATCGCGCAAGGAACTGCGCCGCATCAAAGTGGGCGACGGTCCTTGGGGTGTGGCGACCGTTCCTAAAAAGTGAAGATCGAGGCAGTGCCCTGCCCAATCGAGGCGACAGCTTGGCCGGGGCAGGCCGCGCTGAGTTTTAGCCGCCGGCGGCGTAATTCGGATAGCGTTGGTGCAATTGGCGTGAGAGATTCTCTGCTTCGGTGGTATTGCCAGCTAGCCGGAACGCCGCAGCGGCCTTGTCCAGCGCGCGCGGAGTAATGGCCGGATCGTCATACAACAAGGCCACGCTTTTGAACGCCTTGGCGGCCTCGTCGAAATTGCCGCGTTCCAACTGAACTTCGCCTGCCAGCAGCCGGGCCTCGGCGTTAACGCGGCCCTCGGGTTGCAGCGCCATGATTTCTTCGGCGATCTTCTGCGCTTCATCCGGTTTGTGCGCGCTGATCTTGACCGCACCCAGCGCCAGCAACACCTTGGCCTTCCCCGCCGCGTCCTGCGCAGTTTGCAAATATTTGCTGAACGCTTCCTCGGCTTCGGGGAGATTCTTGAGTTTGGCGGCGGCGTCACCGAGATAAAAGAGATAATCGGGTTTGACCTTCGTTTGATCGCCGCTTTTTGCCAGTGCCCCCAGATATTTTTCCGTCGCCTGAAAATTCTTGTCGCTGTAATATTCAATCCCGAGCCATTCCAAAACTTCCGGCGGCACATTCGTGCCTGGGCTGTTGGCCATGAAATTGTTGACTTCCCGGGTAAGCGCGGCTCGGTCTTTGAGGTAAAAATGGCAGAGGATGATTCGCAGCGACGCAAGGCTGTAATACTGGTCCTTGTTGAGCTGACGGGCAGCGTTGAGCGCAGATAAGGCGGTTTTGTAAGCCCCGGCCTCGAACGCTGCCTTGCCGATGTAATAGTTTGCCTGTGCCGCCGCCGAGCTTTTTGGGAATTCGCTTAACAGCTGCCGAAAGGTTTCCGCCATGCCTTTGGCGTCATCTTGTTGCCCCTGGATCAGAGCCTTCGCTTGCAAGGCCGCTTCCCGCTCGTGCGCTTTGGGATATTTCGCCAAAATGGCGTTTAGATCTGCAAGCGCAGCGGCGAAATTTTTACTCTGTTGATAGGCCAGCGCGCGCTGAGCCAGCACCGAGGGCGCCTGCGGATTGTCCGGGAACGTCTGGAGATAGTAGGAAAAGGCTTCGATGGCGGCGGGCACGTCCCGGGTCTGGAGGTAACACAACCCGAGTTTGTGCGCGGCTTCCGCTCGCAGCCTTGGCGAAAGCTCCGATCCGCGCAATTCTCCGTAGAGCGACGCCGCTTCGCTGTATTTTTGTTGTTTGTAGAGCGCCTCAGCTTTCAACAACTTGGCCTGATCGGCGCGTTCTGCTGCGGGGTTTGCAGCCAGAAACTCATCCACCTGGGCAATCACCGACGCGGGGTCCGATTCGTAAACGTTGATCAATCGCTGATAGGCGGCGTCCTTCGCTTCTTCGCGATCCGGAAATTGCTTCATGATTCGCTGGTAAAGCGCCTCGGCCTCCTGTGCGTGTCCCAGTTGCCGCTGGCTGTTTGCGGCGAGCAGCAATACTTCGGCCTGCGCTGCTTCGGGCAGTTTATCCAAATCCTTTTTGTAATCGGCCAGTAGCTGCGCGTATTGCCCTGTGTGGTATTGCAGACGCCGCAAACCCACCTGCGCGATGGCACGAAATTTTCCAGCTTCGGGGAGGGTGCATCCTTTCTGCAACAACGCCGCGGCTCGGTCGGCCATGTTTTTATCGGTTTTGCCTTTGTCGGCCTGCAGGAGGTCGAGGGCGAGCATTCCGCCGCGCACGGCGGATTCCGCTCTCAAGGCCGGTTTTTGCGCCTCTTTGGCGAGCGCTTCGTATTGCTTGAGCGCGTCAAGTTTTCGGCCTTTGGCGGCGAAGATGGACGCCGCTGTCACGCGGGCGTCGTCGCGATAGGGATTTGGGTTTGCTACTTCCGCGACGTCGGCGTAAATGTTTGCCGCTTCTTCCTTGCGACCCAGCGCCTCCAGGCAACGCGCTTCGAAATAGCGCGCCGAAAGGGCCACGGCCGGTTCTTTTGATTTGTTTGCGGATCGATGAAAAAGCGGCAGCGCCTCGGCGTAATTTTTGTCTGCGAAAGCCATCTCTGCCAGCGCATAAGCGGCGGGTCCGGCAAACTCGCTGTCGGCATAATCGTTGAGCGCTTTCTGAAGGTTGGCGCGGGCGCTGGCAGCGCGGCCGAGGTTTCGGTAGCATTCACCGAGGGAAAAGTAGGCATTGGCGCGACCGGGCGCTGCGGGGAAATCATCGAGATATTTTTGATATTCCGGCGCTGCCAGATCGTACAGTTTTCGAGCGAAAAGTCCGTTGGCGTAATCGAGCTGGCGTTGAGCGGCGGATTCGCCGTCGCGCCTTGCCGCGGCTGAGGCATCCTCTTCTGAGGGGTGAGCGACTTTCGCTGGAGGCTCCTCGACGGGCACAGCTCGCGCAACCGGCGGCTCCTCCACGGGTCTGGCGCGACGTATTTCAGGCGGATATTGAGCGGCAACGCCGCTGGCGAGCCAGGCCAGCGCTGCCGCACCGAGGGTTGCGCGCATCAGATTCGCATAAGCGGGCAGATGATGCTGCGGCACACGGACCGCATTGGAATTGACCCGCGCGACATTCAGCATCATGGCTTAATTTTGTCCGAAGCGTTTTTCACTCGCGAAAACTTTCGGGGTTGGAGCGTTTTCGCGCATCGCTTTTTTCTCCCCTGGTCGCCGCGCCGCCCGAACCTCAGGAACCGGCCCGGTTGCGCCGCATCCTCATTTCGCCGTCGCGAACGCGACGTTGGTTATTCCTGCTTCGGTGCAAATGTTTAATACGTTGATAATGTTTTTGTATGCGCCGGCTTCATCCCCTCGGATGACGACTGCCTGCTCGGAATTCAGTTGCACGAGGCTTTTGAGCAATTCAGCCAGCTCCGGCCCAGTCAGCGTCCGCCGGTTCACGACCACGTTGCCATCGGCCTTGACGTTGACAACCACGTCGCCGATCGGCGCGGTTTTCTCCTTCGCCGCTGAAGCTTTTGGCACCTTGACGTCCAGTTCGTTTTCGGTTCTGGCGGCGTTCCACGTCAACAAAAAGAAGATGAGCAGGAGCAGCAGCACATCCACCAGAGGCGCCAGTTGAATCCCGGGATGGTGTAAAGGCGCGCGACCACGCAGATTCATAAAGGGCGGCAAGGGTTCACAGTTCCTCTTCGATGAGTACAGGTGCCCTTTGCGGCTTCCCGTAATGCAACGAAAGCAGGGCCAAAACGTGAGTCGTGGCCGCCTCCAGTTCCGAAATCAATTTCTGCGCTCTGCCCCGGAAGAACGCGTAGAAGATCATTGCCGGAATGCCAATGGCCAGCCCGGCAGCGGTGTTGACCAGCGCTTCGCTGATCCCGCGCGAGAGCGCCACGTAACGCGCCGAACCCACATCTGCCCCAAGCGCGCCAAATGAGTGGATAATCCCAAAAACCGTGCCCAGCAGACCCAGCAGCGGCGCAATCATTCCAATATCGGCAAGGTAAATGACGCGGTTGTTCAGACTGGCCGCCACGCGCGTTCCCTCGGTTTCGGCAATTTCGCGGATTTGCTGGAAATCCGCGTGTGGATTTTTGGTGGTGAAATCGAGCATTTTTTGCACGACCCGCGCAATGGCTTCCGCATGGCGATTGGAAACAGCGAGCAGCCCAAGGTAATCGCGTTTGCGCAGCAGCGCGTCTGCGGTGGCCATGTAACCGCTGGAAACCACGGCGCCGCGCCGAATTGTCATCAGATAGACAACCACGAGCATGACGAAGAAAATGGACAGCAAAAACAGCGGAATCATTACAGGTCCCGCTTTCACCAGCGTTTCCATGATGGAATGTGAGCGTTCTGGAACAAGAGGCGGCGTGGCTGTGACTTCCTGCGCCAGGACAGGCGATGCCCCAGCCAGCGCGGCAGACAGCAGAACCCACATCTTCATGCCGGAAATTTGGTAATGATAGGCGGAGCGATTCGGGGATGCAAATTGGCCCAGGAGATCAAACACAGATTCGTCCTTCAAGTTGCTCGAAATGGCGGGAGCGGCGCGATGGGTTTGGGCGTTTCCCAAAATCGAGTCGGCGTCGTTTAGCGCCGCACGAGGAAAATGTGGGCCGGCTGAATCTGCGGGTCCAGTTCAACGTAATTTTGGCTTCCACGCCAGGTATATTGCGCATCGCTCAGCAGATCGCGCACCTGGTACGTGTCGCTTTCCATCTGGCCGAATTCCTCAATCGGCACATACACAAACGAATGCTGTTTGCGAAATGGATCCAGATTGACCGCCACCAGAATGATGTTGTCCCGCGCCGGGGTCATTTTGCTGTAAAACAAAATGGCGTCATTCTCGGCGTGATGAAACCGCAGGTTTGTTAAAAGCTGGAGCGCCCGGTTTTGTCTGCGGATTTTGTTCAGCCGAGCGATCCAATCCTTGATGTTTCCCGCCGCGTTCCAATCGCGCTCTTTGAACTGATATTTTTCGGAATCGAGGTATTCCTCGCGCCCTGGCAGCGCCTGGTTCTCGCACAATTCGTATCCGCTGTAGATACCGTAGAGGGGCGAGAGTGTTGCGGCCAGAGCGACGCGGATCATAAAGGCCGGGCGACCGCCCTCCTGCAGGTAAAATGGCAGGATGTCTGGCGTATTTGGCCAGAGGTTTGGGCGAAAATATTCCTTCATGTCGCTCTGTGTCAGCTCGGTGAAGTAATCGATCAATTCCTGTTTGGTGTTTCGCCACGTGAAATAAGTGTAGCTTTGTGTGAACCCGGCTTTGGCCAAAGCCTTCATCATCTTGGGCCGGGTAAAGGCCTCGGAGAGAAAAATCGTGTCGGGATACTTTCCCCGGACGCCCTCGATCAGATACTCCCAAAACGCCACCGGTTTGGTGTGCGGGTTGTCCACGCGAAAGATGCGCACGCCGCGCTGGGCCCAAAAGAGCACGATGTTCTTCATCTCCTCCCAGAGTTCGCGCCAGTTTTGGCAGCGGAAATTCAGGGGATAGATGTCCTCGTATTTTTTCGGCGGATTTTCGGCGTATTTGATGGTGCCGTCGGGCCGTTTGTAAAACCAGTCGGGATGTTCTCTGACGTAAGGATGGTCCGGCGAACAATTGATGGCGAAATCCAGCGCGATTTCCATTCCGCGCTTGCGCACCTCGTTCTGGAGCCAGTCGAAATCGTCCAGGGTTCCCAGGGCCGGCTCCACGGTTTTGTGGCCGCCGGCTTCGCTGCCAATGGCCCATGGCACGCCGGGATCGCCGGGTTCACAGATGATGGAGTTGTTGCGGCCTTTGCGATTGGTATGACCGATGGGATGAATTGGCGGAAAATAAATGACGTCGAACCCCATCGACTTTGCGTCGTCAACGCGCGGCAAACAGTCGCGCAAAGTCGATCCGCGATCGCCGCGGCCTTCGGCCGAGCGCGGAAAAAACTCATACCAAGCGCCGAACAACGCCACCGGGCGCTCAACGATCACGTGGGGCGCAGGAGAAAATTGTGTGGCATCCGAGCGGTCCGCATATGTCGCCATCAACACTTCCAGTTCGCCGGACGCGGAGAGGCTGTAAACTTCCGAAGCAGAGGCGCCGGCGATTTGGCGCGCGAACTTGAGGAGACGCTCCCGATCTTGCCGGTTGCGGGCTCGTCTTGCGGCCGCTTCCACCAAAGCGCCGCCTTCCAGCGCTTCGCTGTGCAGTGCAAACATGCCGGCCTCAAATTTTTTGGTGAACTCTTCCTGCCAGCTGCGGAAGCGATCGGTCCACGCTTCGATGGTGTATTCGTGGACCGCTTCGTCGTACAGGGTGCACACTCCCCGCCACCGGTCATTCTCGACAAAGTGCATGGGCGTTTCGCGCCAGCGCCGTTTGCCGACTACGCGCCATTTTAAGACGGCGGCGACCGCGTCGTGGCCGTCCCTAAAAATATCCGCTTCGACGACCAAATCTTCGCCGACGACCCGCTTCACGGGATGGCGTCCGCAATCAATGAGCGGGTGCACATTTTCTATGATGATGGAAGGAAAGGCCCCTGCCATGGGCCATCAATCAATCGAGATTAAGCCAGAGCGAAAGAATAAATCCTGCGCTGCGAAAACCGCGCATCCACCGTTTCGCGCTCTAGGCTGCAAAATAAAAGGCGCACTCGTACAAGCCGGAGTTGCGCACCATCTGCCGGCGCACGCGCGTGCCGAGAATGCTTTCGAACATGTCCTGTTCAAAACGGCCGATGATCGGGTAGCGCTCCAGCAGGTTCAGGATCGGGGAATGACATTCCAGAATCCGCGGCCCGTCGTTCTTGTCATTGAGAAACTGCGCCATGTACCCTTCGCCGTCGCGAATGTTAGCCAGCCATCTGGCCCGTTCGGTTACGGTGTTCCCCTTTGCCCGGGACTTGAGCGCGGCGGTTTTCTTCTTGAAAACGTTGTAGAGCAACTTTTCCGGAGCGTTGGGGCCATAGATTTCCTGGACGGATTTCAACAGGTCCAGTGTGAATGCGTGGCTATCGGCCTGGAAAAGATCATGGGCACGCCGGGTGAGTCGGTACACCATTTCGGGGCGACCCATCTTTTGCGGGCGACGCCAAGTGTCCAGATAACCGTCCCGGTGAAGCGTGATGCAATGTTGTTTGATGCCCATGTAACTCATCTTCAATTTGTCCACCAGCTCGTTAACGGACATTCCCCGCGTGCGTTTCAGCGCGTTGATAATCTCCAGCCGCTGAGTGCGGCCAATCTCCGCGATAAGGCGTTGGTTCATACAATGGCAAAAGTGAGGGTTAAGTCGCCCGAAAAGGAAAGCGGACTTTACACAGCTCGACCTTCAATACGCAACCGCGAAATTTACGCAATGGCCGAAAACACACGGATACGAGCGGCGCGTCCACAGCCCGCGTTCACGCCACGTTCTCGGCATTTTATCGGGGCCAGCGCCAGAGGCGAGTGAGAGGATCAGAAGTCAGCGGACCGAAATCCGAGGCCAGTGTGATTGATGTAACCCTCGGCTGGGGATTACGAATAAAGATATTCGTCGTGATATTCACGCTGGGGAGCGAACTGGATCTGTTCGTTTCCCGTCTCGGGATATTCGAAAATTTTGCCTTCGTAATTGCGGATCACGATCTTTTCGTTGTCGTGATAGAGAACGTAGCCGGGATTGATTGGCACCTTGCCACCGCCACCGGGCGCGTCGATGACGTATTGCGGCACCGCATAACCGGTGGTATGGCCGCGCAAGCCTTCAATGATCTCGATTCCTTTCGCGACTGACGTGCGCAGGTGCGATGAGCCGTTGATCAAATCGCACTGATAAATGTAATACGGCCGGACGCGACAGATGAGGAGTTTGTGCACGAGCGTTTTCATCGTCTCCAGATCGTCATTCACGCCTTTGAGCAGCACGCTCTGGTTGCCGAGTGGGATGCCGGCGTTGGCGAGACGTTCCAACGCTTCCTTGACTTCGATGGTTAACTCGCGCGGATGATTGACGTGAACGCTCATCCACAGCGGATGATGCCTGGCGAGAATCGCGCACAGCGCCGGCGTGATGCGTTGGGGCAGGAAGATCGGAACGCGCGTGCCGATGCGGAGGAATTCAATGTGGCGAATGGCTCGCAATCGCGAGAGCAATCTGTCGATCCGCTCGTCGCTGAAGATCAGAGCGTCGCCGCCGCTCAGTAGCACGTCGCGCACCTCGGTATGCTTTTCAAGGTATCGAAAAGCTTCCTCGAAATCGGTATGCAATTCCTGTTCGCCGACGCCGCTCACCACGCGGCTGCGAGTGCAATACCGGCAGTAGCTGGCGCAGCGATCGGTTACCAAAAACAGAACGCGATCCGGATAGCGGTGCACCAACCCCGGCACTGGCATGTGTGAATCTTCGCCGCACGGATCCGCCATGTCGTAGGGCGAGGCCCATGTCTCCTCGATTCTGGGAATCACCTGTCGGCGGATCGGGTCCTCCGGATTCTCGCGGGGCAGGAGATTGAAAAAGTGCGGCGTGACGGCCAGCGCGAGTTTGTCGCCCGAGAGCAGGACGCCGCTGCGTTCCTCATCACTGAGAATGAGATGCCTTTCCAGTTGCGCCAGAGTGGTCACGCGGTTTTGGAGCTGCCATCTCCAATCGTTCCAAAGTTCCGGCGCGGTCTGCGGCCAGTAACCCGGAGCATGTGAAGCAAAACGTTTTCCATCGCCGTTGTCGTTTTCTGATCCAGAAGTATTCATCGTCTGATTAGGAAAAAGCTAAGAGCCATCAATGGCGCGTCAACGCAGGCACTTCATTGTGCGCTACGCACCGGTCGGTCGTCATCCAAAGGGGAGATGCCGCGTCGCTTCGGCTCCCAGAACGAGGGTTTCCATTTGGCGGGATAGGCTGACTCGAATGAGCCGTGCAAAACGAACGCGTTTGCGCCGCGCGAGCTATTTGCCCCCCGAGCACGCTTAACTCCCATCGGTACCCGTCCGGATCGCGGAACCAGAGTCCCATATTTTTTGACCCCGGCGCCTCCGGACCAATTTCATCGCCCGGGTCTTCCAGCTCGGCGCCAACCTTCTTTAAATGCGCGAGCGCCTTTCGCAGCGTGGCCATGTCGGGCAGGTGAAATGACATGTGATCGATTGTTTCGGGGGATGGTTTGCCTTTAAACAGCGCAATGGTGACGTAGTCATTGCCCACGGCGACGCCGTTTTCGAACACAAACTGTTGGCGCAACCCCAGCGCGCGCTCGAACCACTTGGCGCTCTTCCTTGGATTGCGCACGGCCAGGCCAAAGTGGCCAACTTCTCCCAGTGTAAACGGAACTTTCACCGCACAGATAAAACGCGCAGCGACAACTTTCTGGACTTGTCCGGCTGCCCGATTTGCGCAGGCCGATGGGGTTAATCGCGCGCCCAGAGCATCGCCACCGAAGTGGTGAGGCTGCCGCCCATGTTGAAGGTGAGAAATCGTTTCGCGTTCTCAATCTGCCGGGCGCCTGCCTGTTCGGTGAGCTGTTGATAAGCTTCGAAAACCTGACGAACGCCGGTTGCGCCCACCGGATGGCCGTCCCCGATCAGGCCGCCGCCCGGATTCACCGGAATCTCAAATGGTCCCTTGAATTTTTCCGTGCGCACCTGCGGCAGAGTTGTTGCGCCGCTTTTTGCAAGCTCGACGCCTTTGCCCGGCTCGGCAAACCCGAGAATTTCGTAAGCCACAATTTCGCTGATGGAAAAGCAATCGTGCACGTCGGCGCCTTGCAGATCGCGTGGGCTCAGGTTGGCCATGCCAAAGGCTTGTTCGGCAGCCTTGCGCGCGGTGGAAAAGATGGGGACATCCTTTTTTTCGAGCGGGAGATAGTCCGTCGTATGGCCAAACCCCAGCAGCCGCATGGTTTTGCCTTTGTCGCGGCCGATTCTGTTCAGGTAATTCTCCGACGCCAGAATGACCGCGGCCGCGCCGTCGGTGATCTGGGAACAATCGGAAACTTTCAGGGGCGGCGCGACGTGCGGGTTTTTATCCGAGACCTGCGAGGCGTGATCGAGAGTAAGATCGGCGTCGCGCATCTGGGCCAGCGGATTCAACCTGGCGTGCGCATAATTTTTCCAGGCTACCACAGCGAGATCGCTTTCCGTCGCGCCGTATTTGTCGATATAAATCTGCGCGATTCGCCCGAACAGCTTCGGGAACATGAAATCGCCGAATTCCGGTTTTTCGTTGTGATAATCTGCGGCGGCGCCTAGAACGTCGGAGCCATCAACGGCGGACATGGTTTTCTGTTGCTCCGCGCCGACGACCAGGACGACATCGTATAAGCCGCCCATGATCCATTCTGCTGCCAGCAGCACGGATAGCGCCCCGGAGGCGCAAGCCGCTTCGGTGTGCATCGTGGGCAGGCCGCGCAGCTTCGGGTCAATCTCGGGAATGAATGCCCCCAAGTGCAGCTGCTTCGTGAACTGGCCCGAGTTGAAATTTCCAACCGCTCCCGCCTGAATGTCGCCCGGATCGATGTTGGCGTCCGCGATCGCCTTTTTGCCGGCTTCGATGATGATGTGCCGGATGGTCTTTCCTTCCTTTTTGAGATTGCGCTTAAAATCCGTGCGCCCGCCACCGAGAACGTAAACTGACTGGCTCATGTTTTATATTAACCTATTTCCTGAGAGAGTCATCCGAAGCTTCAGCCGAAAGGTCAAAGATTTCCCGTTCGATTTGGCAACGGCTCGGCTTTATCCGGCGAAAGCCTCCAGCCCCGTGATGTCCCGACCCACTATCAGGGTATGAATATCGTGCGTCCCTTCATACGTGAAGACGCTCTCGAGATTCATCAGGTGTCGGATGGGCGAATAGCGATCGGTAATTCCGATCGCGCCAAGGATGTCGCGCGCTTTTCGAGCGCACTCGAGCGCCATCCAGACATTGTTGCGCTTGGCCAGAGAAATCTGCGCCGGACGCGCTGCGCCCGCTTCAAGCAGGCGGGTTAACCGCAGGGCTAGCAGCTGGGCCTTGGTAATCTCCTGCACCATCCAGGCAAGCTTTTGCTGCACCATTTGAAAACTGGCAAGGGGTCGCCCGAACTGCTGCCGCGTTTTCGCGTAGGCCAGCGCGGTTTCATAACAATCAATCGCCGCCCCGATCACGCCCCAGGCGATTCCGGTTCGCGCATACGACAGGCATGACAAAGGCGCCTTGAGACCCGATGCCTTTGGCAAACGATTCTCGGCCGGTATCCGGCAATCTTCGAACCAGCACTCGGAGGTGCGCGACATGCGCAGACTAAACTTTCCTTCGATGTCCCGGGCACGAAACCCGGGCGCGTCTTTCTCCACCACGAATCCCCCGATGCGATCCTCGTCGTCTTTTGCCCAGACAACTTTGACGTCGGCGACGGAGGCGTTGCCGATCCAGCATTTGCTGCCGTTTAGCACGTAGCTGGTGCCGTCTCGCCTTGCGCGGGTCTCCATTCCGCCGGGGTCGGAGCCGTGTTCATGTTCGGTCAGCGCGAAGCAACCGATACGCTCGCCCGAGACAAGCCCCGGCAACCAGCGCGCTTGTTGCTCTGGTGAGGCAAAGGAATGGATGGCCTGGATGGCCAGCGCGCCCTGCACAGAGGCCAGCGAGCGCACGCCCGAATCCGCCCGCTCCAGTTCCTGCATGATCAGCCCGTAGGCAGTGAAACTAAGCCCCGCGCAGCCGTGCTCCTTCAAATACGGTGCGTAAAAACCGAGCGCGCCCATGCGCGGAATTAAATGTTCCGGGAACTTTCCAGCCCGGTGGCACGGAACAATCTCAGCCAGCACTTCTTCTTGCACGAATTGGCGGGCCCGATCGCGAGCGGCGCGTTCCTCATCGGTTAAAAGCTGGTCGACGTTATAATAATCCAGTGACTGGACTTCGTTGCCGGGCTGAGTCATGCGCGGCAGTTTAATCGGGGCAGTGCGCGAATACAACGCCTGCTCGCTCTGGTTTTGGGCGAAAATGTTCAATGTGGTGGCGACGGGAATTACCTGCTTTATCCCGTGCCCAAGATGCCCGTCTCCAGCCGCCCGGAAGATTTATTGCGTTACCGGCAGTCCGGCGGCCTTCCACGCTTTGAAGCCGCCGGCCATGGAACGGACATTTTTGTAGCCCATTCTTTGCAAACTCTCGGCGGCGAGCGCTGACCGGCCGCCCCCGCCGCAGTGACAGATGACCATGGCCTCCGGGTCGGGAATTTTTTCTTCGATATCGAGCTCGATCGTGCCGCGGCTCATGTGCAGCGCGCCGGGAATGTGTCCCTGATCCCATTCGTCCTTTTCGCGAACGTCGATCATCACCGCCTCGCCGCTTTGCAGTTTTGCTGCGGCATCCTGCGGCGAAATTTCCCTTATTTGTTTCTTCGCTTCGGCGACCAGTTTTTCGAAACGCGCGTGCTCTGCCATGCGCAAATTTCTAGTCATAAATCGGTGTGAACAAACAGCAATTTTTGGTTGGCCGCCGGCGGACCTTATTCGTACCGGAGCGCTTCGATGGGATCCAGCGCGGCGGCTTTGCGCGCGGGATAGAAACCAAAGAAGACGCCTACAGCGGCGCTGAACAGGAACGCAACGGCGATTGAGCTGAGGGAAATGAGCGTGGGCCAGTGCGCGTAGATGGACAAGATTTTCGAGGTGGCGATGCCGCATAGGATTCCAATGATTCCGCCGACCGAACTCAACGTTACCGCTTCAATCAAAAACTGCGTGAGAATGTCGTTGCCGCGCGCGCCCACAGCCATGCGCACGCCGATCTCGCGCGTCCGCTCGGTTACGCTGACCAGCATGATGTTCATGATCCCGATGCCGCCCACGATCAGCGAGACGCCGGCGATGGCGCCCAGCAAAACGGTCATCACCCGCGATGTGGCCGTGGCGGTTTCGGCGATTTCCTCCTGGGTGCGCACGGTGAAATCATCGTCGCGTCCCGGCCGAATGTTATGGCGCTGTCGGAGCAGGGCAATGATCTGTTGCTGCGCCGATTCGACCTGCCGATTGTCGGCGATTTGCACGTTGATGTTGCGCAGGGTGGTGCCGCCAATCACTCGTTTCATCGCGCTGGTATAGGGCATGACGACCACGTCGTCCTGGTCCACTCCCTGCGGGCTCAGCCCTCGCGGCGTCAGAATGCCAAGAATCGTGAACGGCACATTCTTGATTCGCAGAATCTGGCCGATCGGGCTTTCGTTGCCGTAAATTTGCGTAGCGGTGGTGCGCCCGATCACACAGACCTTGTTGGCGCTGCGCACATCCTGCGCAGTGAAAGGGGCCCCTTCTGCCAGCGGCCACTGGCGAATATCAAAGTAATCGGCCGATTCGCCAAAAACCCGCGTAAACCAATTCTGGTTTCCGGCCGCCACTTGGGTGGTTGAAACTACTTCTTCGCTCACTCCGATCACACCGGGCACCTCGCGTCGAATGGCCTCCGCATCTTCAATCTTCAATGTGCCCGCGTTGCCCCAGCCGGTGCGAATGCCGCTGGAGGTGGTGCTGCCGGAGAAAATCAAAACCACATTTTCTCCCAGGCTGGCAATCTGCGCTTCCACTTGCGCTTTGGCGCCGTTGCCGATGCCCACCATGGCAATAACGGCGCCGACGCCGATGATGATTCCCAGAGCAGTAAGTACCGAACGCATCTTGTTTCGCCGCAAGGCGCGGTAGGCGACGTTGAACGTGGGCGCGATGCGCATGGGGAGCCGTTTAAATCGCGGAAGCGGGCAAGCGTTGAAGTTGCGCTGCTGCGCTGGTGCGTTGAGGGACCGCGTGATCCTCTAGGATGACGCCGTCGCGCATCAGTACGTTGCGCTTGGCGTACGCGGCGATGTCCTGCTCATGCGTGACCATGATAATGGTAATGCCGCGCTCATTGAGTTGCTGAAAAATGGCCATGATTTCCACGCTGGTGCGGCTGTCGAGATTGCCGGTGGGTTCGTCGGCCAGCAGCATTTCGGGATCATTGATCAACGCGCGAGCAATGGCCACCCGCTGTTGCTGGCCGCCGGATAACTGGCTGGGGTGATGGTCTTCGCGACCGGCCAGACCGACTGAGGCAAGCACGCGGTCTGCCTTTTCGCGCAACTGGCCGTGTGATAAATGCCGAGAGCTGTAGATCAGCGGCAGCTCCGCGTTTTCCCGGGCTGAGGTGCGAGGCAGGAGGTTGAAGTTTTGGAACACAAACCCGATCTTGCGATTGCGAATATCGGCCAGCTGATCGCGATTCAGGCGGGAAACATCGGCATCATCCAGGAAGTAATGACCGGAGCTCGGCCGGTCGAGACAACCGAGAATGTTCATCAGGGTCGATTTTCCCGAGCCGCTCGCGCCCATGAGCGCCACGAACTCGCCGCGCTGGATTTCCAGAGACACACCGCGCACAGCCGGCACCTCCATTTCGCCGCTGCGATAGACCTTGTACACATCAATGAGCCTGACGAGTGCGCCGTTCATGTCAACGTTTTGCCCGGGAGCGCACGCTTGTGGCTGGGGGGCGGCGCTCCGGCTTTCGCGCGGCGTTACCGATGGTCGGATTTGCGCTGTTGCTGATCGCGGCGGGCTTCATGGAAATCTGCGTGGTGCGCCGAACGGATTTGCGGGGGTGGATGCCGCCGAAGATTTCGGGGATAGCTCCGCGGTGATGACGCGGTCGCCTTCTTTCAAGCCTTCGACGATTTCGGTTACGACACCGTCGCTGATTCCAGTTTTGATCTGCACCGGCCGCGGCCGGCCACCGGTTAAAACGTACACCGTCCGCTCTGTTGTTTGTCGGCCTCGCCCCGGTGCGCCGCGCGGACGCGCCGGCGCGGTGAATTTCGATGCCAGCTCGGCGGGCGCTGCGTCCGCGGGGCGATAGCGCAGGGCGGCGTTCTTGATTTGCAGCGCGTCATCCTTGTGCGCCACGATGATGGAGACGTTTGCCGTCATGCCGGGTTTCAATTTCAAATCCGGATTGCTGACCCCGATGACCGTGTCGTAGGTCACCACATTCTGCACGGTGATGGGAGCGTTGCGCACCTGGACAACTTTGCCGCGGAACGTGCGCGCCGGAAAAGCGTCCACGGTGAAATCGACATCCTGCCCCACTTGCACCATGCCTACGTCGGCTTCGGCCACGTTTGAATCGATCTGCATTTTGGTGAGATCATTTGCGATTTGGAAAATGACCGGCGCCTGCAAACTGGCGGCCACGGTCTGGCCGACATCAACGTTGCGGGAAATGACGATGCCGTCGATGGGCGACGTAATGGTGCAATGCTCGAGGTCGGCCCGGGCCTTGTCCAGCGCACCCTGCTTGATTTTTACGTTGGCCTCCGCTTGATGCAGATTGGCCATGGCTTGGTCCAGATCTGCCTGGGACGTGGTTTTGCGGGCAAAGAGTTCTTGAGTGCGCTGAGCGTTGACTTTGGCAAGCTCCAGCGCGGCCTGCGCGCTGGCCAAGTCTCCTTCGGCCTGAGTGACCGTGGCCTTAAAAAGCGCCGGATCAATCTCCGCCACGACCTGCCCGGCCTTCACTTGGGAGTTAAAATCCGCGAACAATTTTGCGACGTTGCCGGAGACCTGGCTGCCCACCTGCACATTAACGACGGGATTGAGAGTGCCTGTCGCGGTGACCGCTTGCGTGATGGGGCCGCGGGTCACAGGTGTGACTTGATAGTTTGCGGAGTCGCCTCCTCTGAGTCGCGCCACAACAAGCGCAACAATCAATAGGCAGACAAAACCGGCCAGCCAGGGGACAAAGCGTTTCATCCAGTGAGCGGTTGACTCCTAAGGCAAGCCGATTGGCGATACCATCTTGATTGAGACCAAGCGGCCCGGAAGTTGTTGGATGAATCCGCGCGCGGCCGGGTCGACTTGTTTTGTTTCGCTCAGCATGGCAGGACTGTTGATGGATTGAGCTCCAAGAACCAATGACAGGCAAACGCGATGCGACGTTACATTGAAATTTACTCCATCATGCTGCGCAACTCGCTCATTCGCGAGATGACGTTCAAAGCTAATTTTCTTTTATGGATGGTGGTGGAGATTCTGTGGTTCTGCGGGCAGATCGTTTTCTTCAGCATAATTTTTGGCAATGTGGACAGAATCGGGGACTGGACTAAATGGGAAGTGGTGCTGCTGCTCGGCACGCATCAGATGATTGCCCAGCTTTTTCAGGCGTTCTTTTTCGTTAACATTGCCAACATTCCGGAGCTGGTGCGCACAGGGAAACTGGATTCCGTGTTGGTCTTGCCGATTGACAGCCAGTTTGCGGTATCGACGAAACAATTTGGGCTGGACAGCATCGTCAACGCCATGCTCGGCGCCGTTGTGGTGGGGGTTTCATTGTCGAAACTCGGTGTGGCGCCGGGTCCGCTTTCGATTGCGCTGTATTTGGCTGCGGTCTGTTTTGGCATAGCCGTGCATTACTCCATCATGCTGGGGTTGGCGGGCGCGAGTTTCTGGATCGTCCGCGCCCAGGGATTGGTGTACGGTTACTTCAATTTTCTCAATATTGCCCGCTATCCAGACGCGATTTTTCCCCGGCTTTTCCGCCTGATCTTCGGCTGGATCATTCCCGTTGTGATCATCGCAAACATTCCCGCCCGTCTGCTCATCAAATCCCTCGGTCAACCCTGGCTCTTGATGTTGCATCTGGTGACGGCGTCCACCATTATTTTCCTGTTGTCGCGTGTCTTTTGGAAATTTGCGCTGCGGCATTATTCCAGCGCCAGTTCGTAGCCGGCGGCGCGGGCTGGCCTTTCCAAGCAAATCCGCTTGCGCGGTTGGAGAAATGCTTCAAATTAAGCGTCCATTTTTCGGGCAGAAACGATTAACTTGAAGCGCTTCGCAACGAACGCCTATGGCAAAACAAAAGAAAAAGAAAAGTGCTGCGAAAAAGCCGGCCGCGCGGAAAACCAAAGCGGCGGGCAAAGCCAGAAAGACGGGTTCGAGCAGGGCGGCCAGCAAAGGGCGTTCGCCAAAATCCCGGCGGCAGCCGGCGGAGTCGCCTTTGGCGGCGCTGCCGGGTCTGAATCATCGGGAGAGGAAACTCGATCCGTTTCTTCGCAAGCAGAAACAGAAACTGCTCCAGCTCCGCGACGCCCTGGTAGATTCCATGGCAGGGGTGGCTCAGGGGACTTTACGTTCGCGGGCCGAGGGTAGCGAAGCTTCCGCTTTCGGCATGCACCAGGCGGATGCCGGGTCCGACGCGTACGATCGGGATTTTGCGCTGAGCCTGCTTTCGCAGGAGCAGGACGCTCTGTACGAGATCGACGAGGCGCTCAAGCGCATTGAGCTCGGCACCTACGGAAAGTGCGAGATGTCCGGCAAACCGATCCCGCGCGCCCGTCTGGAAGCGATCCCCTTTGCGCGGTTTACTGTGGAATGTCAGTCCCAATTGGAAAAACAAAATAAAGCTGCCCGCGTTCGCCAGTCTGTGACGTCGCTTTTTGGCCTTACGGAGGAGGAAGGTGGCGAAACCGAGGAAGGAGAGGAACCCGCAACATCCACCGAGGTGAAGGAATAGCGGACTTATGGCGCAGGAAATTGTGATTCTCGAATGCACCGAGGCCCGCGCGCTGGGCAAACCGCCCTCCCGCTACATGACCACCCGCAATAAAAAAAGCCCGCGCACGCCGAATCGTCTGGAAAAAAAGAAATACAACCCGTTTCTGCGAAAGCGCACGTTGCACCGCGAAATGAAGTAGCTCATGGAACCGAAGACGCCAAAACGCCGTTCCGCCTTCCGCCGGGCCAATCGCCCCATTCCCCGTCGCCGCATCGACATCGACATCGAAGCCATCGACTACAAGAACCCGGAGTTGTTGAAGAAATTCGTCACCGAGAGCGGCAAAATTCTTCCGCGTCGCGTCACCGGAATGCCGGCCTATATGCATCGCAAGATCACCCGCGAGATCAAGCGCGCCCGCTCGGTGTTGTTGATGAAATAGGCGCGCCCTGATCTGGCGCGGTCCGGCCCGCGAAAGGCAATGCTACGTCTTCTGCGCCTGCTCGGCTTCCTCGATCAGTTTCCAGAACTCGCGCGCCCTGCTTAGTTGCGCGTCCTCGGAGACCGGCAGTTTGCTGCGGAAAAGGAAGTCGCGAAACGTGTTCTTGTGCAGGACGCGATGCACCTTGATGCCTTCGTTGGTCTTGGCGAAGTAGATCCGGTAATCCTTCGCCCGGTAACGGTAAAGTTTCCTGCCTTGGCGCTCGATCACGCCAAATCGCTCCGAGTCGAGATGATCCAGGTCCTCGGGGAGCACCTGAAACTCGGCCAGCAGCTCCAGCTGTAATTTTTTGGGCAACGCCGAGATTTCCGCGGCGCTAATTTCGTTGAAGATGATCTGGAACATGGTCGCGAGGTTGGAAGGTTAAAGACGTGACGATGTGAAACGGCAACCCAAAATCTGCTCTCGATCTGCTGCGTTTTTTAACCTCTGAACAATTTAACGGGTCAACGCTTTCATATAAACACCCGACGCACGCGCGCGCCCACGCGGGTGACAATTTCCCACGTGATGGTGCCGGCCTTTTGGGCCAGCTCGGCGCAGGAAATTTCCTCGTTGCCATCGCGACCCATGAGGACCGCCTCCTCGCCTACCTGTGCGTCGGCTACATCGCTTATGTCGATCATGATCAGGTCCATTGTCACCCGGCCCAGAAGCGGACAACGCCGGCCCCGCACCAGAACGGTGGCGCCGCGATTGGAGAGATGCCAGGGATAACCATCGGCATAACCAGCGCACAACGTGGCTACCCGCATGTTGCGTGGGGTAATGAAAGTGCGGCCGTAACTGATGGAGCTGCCCCTGGGCATTTCACGTATCACACCGATGCGCGTTTTCCAGGTCATTGCCGGTCGCAACAGCTTTTGAAAATCCGGCAGGGGCGAGATGCCATAGAGCATGATGCCCGCCCGCACGATGTCGAATGGGGGCGGATTGAAAGCCAGCGTGCCGGCGCTCTGCAAAACATGCGCCTTGTAGCTGCCGGGAACTTCCGCCCGAATGCGCTCCACGACATTTTTAAACCGGGCCAGTTGATCTCGCGTGTATGAGGCGTCTTCGTTGGAAACCGGCATGTGGGTCGAAATGCTGTGAATGGCGATGTTGGGCAGGGCCGCGACGCGCCTGAAAACCTCGGCGGCTTCGGCCTCCACCACGCCCATTCGCCCCATGCCGGTGTCGATTTTGAAATTGATCGATACCGGCCTTAATTGATTGAACGCCGCGGCCTCTTCAAAGCTGGAAATGGTCGGAATAAAACCGCGCTCGGCAATGGTCAATCTTTCCTCAGGAGTTGCCGGTCCGAGGATGATGATTGGGTGGGGCAACGCTTCGCGCAGGGCAAGCGCTTCTTCGAGATTGGCCACTCCGAAAAGCTGCGCCTCATCCGCCAGCGTTTCCGCTACACCCAGCAGCCCGTGGCCGTACGCATTGGCCTTGACCACCGCCAGCATCTCGGCGGAACCGATCCGCTCGCGCACGACCTGCGCGTTATGGCGCAGCGCGCTTCGATCAATCTCAGCCCAGCAACGGTAAGCCTGTTTCATTTTGGAATAGTGACATGCGGCCCGCGCAGGTAAATCGGTTCCAGCGGCGCAACAGAAAAGCCGCGCTCCGGCTCCAGCGCAAGTCGCGCCAGCACCAGAGCGGATGGAAAACACAATCTGACGCCGCCAAATTGCGGAAGTGTCTCCGAACTGAAAATGGGAAGCGTTCGCCCGACACCTTCGAGCTTTGCGTTCAACTCCGTCTCAGAAAAAAGTTCCGGTCCTTCGACCAGCCGATTCTCCCGGACGCGGGCGAAGAAGAACGATTTTCTGCGCGCATCGCCGATCACGCCGTATTCGGTCGCATCGCACTCCATGGCACAGATGGACGGGTAACCCAGCAGGCGCGCGTCCGAGGAAATGCGCAACCCGGTTGCAGCCGAAATGGCGATGCGCGTGCCCGCGTACGAGCCCGGTCCCAGCCCGACGACGATGGTTTCAGGGGGGCCGAATTTTTTAATCACCGCGTCGAGATTCGCGAAAAACCCCGCGGAATTCTTGCGGTCGTTAGGCCACTGGCGCATAAACTGCGACGGAGGGTGCAGCCACGCCAGACTGCCCCGCGCGGTGGAAAGTTCGAGGGCGAGAATTTTCATGCGCAGATAGGATCAGGCGGGCGGTCTCCGGTGCTCCGCAGCCGGAGGGCGATTGCTTGGGAGTCGCGTTTCATCAAACGCGATGGCTCGCCGGTTCCCCGATTGGATCTCAAACCGAAGCCAGTACGCTTTTTCAGGAAGAAGATCGGCAAAGCGATCCGCCCATTCGATCACCGACACGCCGTCGCCGAACAGATAATCGTCAAGGCCAATCCGCATGAGCGTCTCCGCGGTTTCCACCCGAAAAAAATCAAAGTGATAAACCGGCAGCATCCCGCCGAGATATTCGTGCACGATGGTGAATGTTGGGCTGGTCACTTCGGCCTGGCTGCCCAAACCGGCCGCGATACCTTTGACGTAAACAGTTTTCCCGCTCCCCAGTTCGCCGGCCAGAGCCAGAACGGCTCCTGGACGCAGTTTTTCGGCATGTTGCCGACCCAGGGCCTCGGTCTCAGCCGGACTGTTGGAAATGAACGTAGCCACGAGGCAAATGCGGATTGCGGTTTGCGAAGCGCCGTGTGAGGCGACCAATTCGAGCCAGCGACAGATTGGGAAATTTCTTTCGCCATTCCTGCTCCAGACGCCTGCCCTCGCGCGGTGAAACGGCGAAAAGCAGCTCGTAATCTTCACCCTGGCAAATGGCGTCGCTGATTGTTGCCCCACGCGCGCGCGGCAAATTCTCCATCTCGATTGTGAAGCCGACATGGCTGGCACGCGCCAGACGGGGCAGATCGGCGCCCAACCCGTCGCTCAAATCCATCATGGCATGGATGGAAAAATTCTCCGTTAGCCACCGTGATTCTTTGATTCGAGGAATGAAGCGCAGATGCTTCCCTTTTAGCGCGCCGCCCAGCCGGCCGGTCACGAACAGATCGTCCCCGGGCTTGCCGCCCCGGCGCGACACGGAGCGGTTTTTCTCCACGAATCCCGCGACGCTGACCGAGATCACGATTGGTCCGGCAGAGTTGCTTGTTTCGCCGCCCACGATGGTTACCCGAAAATATTGGGCGGCTCGGCTCAACCCGGCATAAAGATTTTTTATCCATCGGATCTCGGTTCGAGCGGGAACCACGAGCGTGATGAGCGCAAATCGAGGCAGGGCGGAGGTCGCGGCGAAATCACTCAGAGGTCGCATCATCGCTTTCCATCCCACGTCTCTGGCGTTTGCCGTCGGCCAGAAATGGACTCCTGCGACAACGCAGTCGGTCTTCAAAACCAAAAGATCCGGGCAATCGCGAACCTCCAAAACCGCGCAGTCGTCGCCTGCCCCTGTGGATTTCGGGCCCGGAAGCGCAGACAAAAGTTTACGCACGAGCAGGTCTTCGCCCAGGTCGCTGCATCGAGTCTGTTTGGCCCGCATTTCCTATGAACTGGCTTCGCGCGCGTTCATGGAGAAAGCAGTTCGGGAAACGCCAGCGCAACCAGAGATACGGAATTGAACAGCGAGTGCATGGTCATGGCCACCAGAATCGAGCCGCTCCATTCGTAGGCCACAGTGAAGCACGCTCCCAAAACAAACAGCGGAGCAAATGACGGCAGATGCGTGTGAGCCGCTGCGAAGAGCAATGCGTTGGCCGTTGTGCCGATCACCCGCCCAAAATAGCGCCGAAGCACGCCGTAAATAAAGAACCGGAACAGGAACTCTTCCACAACCGGCGCGATGACAACCGCAAAGAAAATGATGATCATTCGCTCTCGAAGCGTGCGCGAGTTGCTGAACATTTCCACAATGTTTTGCCTGCTTGGTTCGCCGTCGAAGAGCTGTTGCACCACAAGCTCCGTCAGTCCCACCAGAGGATAGGCAAAGAAAAGCAACACCATGCCGATGCCGATGGCCCGGCCAACATTTATGCGGGCCAAACCGCCCAGCGCGCTCACGTTGAATCCGCGAAATTGCAGAAACGCTACGATAAACAGCAAAATGGCCAGCGTGAAAAGGAGGTTCTCCACAAGGCTGCGCGTACTGAGTTGCAGCGAAGGCCGAGAGGCCGATGCGCTGATATTGAGGAGCAGAAAACCGATCAGCGCCGCTGCCAGCACCGCTTCCGGCATCCCAAACGTTCTGGCCGACGGCTCCTCCGCAAGCGAACGCCTGTTGATCTCAGCTACCAGCGCCAGGTACACGCATCCGCCGGCGAACACGTAAATCAGGAAAAGGATGGCGCCAGGGCCAAAGCCTGCCACGAGAAACCTGTTCAGTTCCATGGGGCGCCTACGCTGCAGCGTTGCGATTGAATGGGACGGTGACGCGCGCTCACTTGGTTGATTGCGCCTCTAGGGTTTAAGGCGCGTAGTAACTCGGCAGAAAATAGGCGCGGCCGCTTTCCAGTTGCGGAACAAATTGCTTCGGCAGCTGAACTTCGATCTTCGATTCGGTCTCCCCAAATATCCGGAGAAACCGGCCAAGGGTGAAAGGCGGCCCGTACTTCACCACTCGCGCGCCAGGGGCGTTGCCCAATTCCCTTGCCTTGTCATACGCGTCGTCCAGTTCGCCAAGGCCGTCGATCAGCTTGTTTTCGAGCGCTTCCCGGCCGGAGAGAATTCGGCCGTCGGCCACGGTATTGCGAAGGAGATCCGCTGGCAGATTTCGTTCCTTGGCCACCACGCCGAGGAATTTGTCGTAGGTGTTCATCACAAAATTTTGGATTAGCTGGCGTTCCTCCGGCGTGATCGGGCGGGCGCCGTTGAGCATATCTTTGAACTTGCCGCTTTTGAACACCACCGCAGCCAGCCCGATTTTGTTGAACAGCTGCTCGTAATTCAGGGTTTGAATAATCACGCCGATGCTGCCGGTGATGGTGGTGTCGCTGGCCATGAGAAATTTCCCCCCGCACGCGACATAATAACCGCCCGAGGCGGCCAGAGACTCCATGTAAACAACGACCGGTTTTCGGGCACGCGCCTTGAGCAGAGCGCTGTAGATGGCGTCGGAGGCGGTTACTTCTCCGCCTGGCGAATCGATCTCCAGCACGATGGCCTTGACGCGGCTGTCGTCCCGCGCCTGTTGCAACGCCGCGCGCATGTCATCGACCATGGAATCGGTCACGCTTCCCGGCACCGACGAACTAATCAAACCCCGCATGGTGATCACTGCGATTTTGTCCGGGCTGCCCCGCTCTCCCCGCTGAAGCAAAATCTCGCGAAATCGCGGGATCGGTTCCGCCTCGCGGACCACTGCCAGACGCCCAAACACGGCAGCCAGTAAAACCACGTTCACGAACAGACTGGCGCAAAGCGCCACAAACAGAAACACGCTCAGACAACCAAGCCTGCGATCCGCTGCCATACCAGAAACGAACCTGACGGAGAACGCCGCTGCGCACAAGCGCTTTTGTAACGCGCCGCCATTCGCTTTCCGCAATCCGGGGGGAGCGGCATCGGCCCACCTTCTGCGGTCCTTCAAAAAATCACCAGCTCGGTTCGACGAATTCGACTTCTATCGGCTTTTCGATGTAGCCACTTTCCGTGGCCAGTTTTAGAAAATGGCGCACAGCTGCGCGTCCGCGCTCGCCGTAATCGCGCGTAAATTCGTTCACATACATGCCGACGAATTTCCCGGTTAACCCGGCGTCCATGTCGCGGGCGAACGGGAGAGAGTGCCGCACTGCCTCTTCCCGGTGCGTCAGGCCGTAGTCGATGCTTTGGCGAATAATCTCGACGAGGTCGCGGCGCGCCGGCGGCGGGATATCCTTGCGAACCACGTTTCCGCCCAGCGGCAGAGGCAGACCGGTGCGCCATTTCCACCACTGGCCGAGGTCGATCACCTTTTCGAATCCTGACTGCGAATAGGTCAATTGCCCTTCGTGAATGATCAGACCCGCGTTTGCCGACCCCTCGTTCAGGGCCTGGAAAATCTGATCAAACGGCGCCACGACGCACTCGAACTCGCCCAGAAAAAGTTGCAGCGCCAGAAAAGCGCTGGTCATTCGTCCGGGCACGGCGACTTTGCAGTCGCGCAGCGATTGACGAATCGCTTCATAAAAGGCCGAATCGTCCAAAAGCGCACGGCCCGACGCGCTCGACGCTTCGCCTTGGCGGGTGCCTGTCTCTTTCTTTTTCCGGACGACGATTGGCCCATATCCGTCGCCCATGCTCGCACCGCAGGGCAACAGCGCATATTTGTCCGCCACGTACGCATACGCGTGAATGGAAATTGCGGAAATGTGAAGCTCGCCGCGCAGGGCGCGTTCGTTCAGCGTTTGAATGTCTTCCAATCGATGTTCGAACCGGTATCCGCGCAGGTCGATCTTATTTTCCGCCATGGCGTAGAACATGAACGCGTCGTCGGGATCCGGAGAATGCCCAAGCGTAAAGACGCAGGTGTCATCGTTGTTGAGATTTCCATTCATTTCCATTGCAGTTTATTTAGCTTATTCCAGCGCAGCGCGAGCATCTGGCAGCGAATGCGTTTCGCTATGAGAAGGCGCCAGGCGACAGGCAGGGGATCAAGGTTTGGCACATTTTCGCCGACCCTTTTTCGTTTCGCGAGAAAAGGTTCGCAGAGCCCGCTTAATGATAAAATGAAACAGCCCCGAATTTCTTCGGGGCTGTTTGCAATGCAATTTAACGGACTGGTTATCGGTTCTCGACCAGGGTGGGCGCCGGTTTGCGCACTTCGAGCTGCGCAGCCACACGCTGGATCTGTTCCGCCTGCTGCTTGAGCTGCGCGGTCAGCTCACTGATCTGCGCTTCCTGCAGCGCAATCCGAGCCGCCTGCTTTTCGGTGGTGGCCTTGAGTTCCCGCACCAACTGCTGCTGTTTCAGCAGCTGATTCATCGAGAGTGGGGAATCAGCCGGCACCGTCCCCAATTTACCGTTCGAATCGACTACTACTGGCAAGCCACCAGTGGCGCTGGCGCCGAAAATTCCGGCAATGTAGCAAGCCGTAATAAAGCCCGGGTCGCCGATGCGAATTGTTCCGCTTTCGCTGGTGACTCCACTGGCCGCGCTGGCTCCGATGTAGATGTTATCGTCGCCGCTGGTCAGGTCGAACCCTGCTCCGTCACCAATGGCGGTGTTGAAGTTGCCGGTGGTCATTGAGGACAGCGCTGAATCACCGACCGCAACATTCGACGCGCCATCGACGTTGCTGTCGAGCGAAAAGGCGCCGAAAGCCTGATTGAACAGGCCGATGGTATTGTTCTCCAGCGCATTGGCGCCGACGGCGTTGTTTGAATCGCCATCAGTATTGGAGAACAGGGCCCCCGCCCCGACCGCCGTGTTGAAGTTGCCGAGATTGTTTCCTGTGGAGTCGTTGTTTGCCAGGGCAACGTCGCCGACGGCAGTGTTTGCGGCGCCGTGCAGGTTCTGAATCAGCGCGCTATCGCCGAAGGCGTTGTTGCTGAACCCATCGAGGTTGTTATACAGCGCAAACGCCCCAAAAGCGCCGTTGAAATCTGCGCCACTAACTCCGTTTCCATTGAAAACTAGTGCACCCGCGCCGACGGCGGTGTTTCGCGTGCCGTCGCCATTGAGGAACAGAGCCACAGCGCCCACGGCCGTGTTCTCATCTGCCTGATTTAACGTGAGGGTCCCCGCGCCGACGCCAGTGTTAAAGTTGTTGGACGTCTGGAGAAACGAGGAAAACCAGCCGAACGCCGCGTTTGCCGCGCCGCTGGTATTGTTGAACAGGGCATGGTCGCCGTCCGCGGTATTAAACGGCCCGCCGACTGCTCCCGGATCGGGTGTTTCTGGAGATGGCGCCGCCTGCGCGTGCAACGCAAGGCACACCAGCATAAGCGGGATGAGAAGGAACCCGCGCCGCAAAGGCAGCGAGCGAGCCGGCTCTCGTCCGCATGGAACTAATGTTTTTAGTTGGCTAAGTGAATACATGGATATGTGTGTTCTTTCTCTCCCGGTGTTGGTTTTGTTTTCCAGTCACAGGGCCCCGCACAGACAAAGAACCTACCGGGTAAAAATTCTCTGGCTGTTTTGGAACCGTCCGCGTTGATACAGAATACCCCCGTTGCCTGTCAATACATTTTTAAAAAATTTTTTGGGGGGAGAAACGCCAGCGCAATCCGATGGCGCATGAAACGCAGGGGCGAGGCTTTGGGAGGGGCACGCTCCTGCGGCGCTGCGCAGGTCGGAAAAGTCTGCGGTGAGAAGTGATGAGCGCGTCGCACCACTCCGCTCCTCTGGAAGTTGCTCCGGCTCTGCTGACGCAGATTGTTGTTTGCGTTGGCTCGACAGTTCCTTTAGCCTCAGGCGCATGGCACGATCTGGTCTTGGGAAAGGGCTTGGCGCGCTGATCGGGCCGCCTTCTTCCGTCGCGCCGCCTGCCGAAGTCACCGAGTCGGGCGAGAAGGTTCATCGGATCAACCTGGGCAGCATCGTGCCGAGCGCATTGCAACCGCGAAAGGATTTCGCCCGCGAAGCGTTGCAGGAATTGATCGATTCGATTCGGCAGCACGGCATCATTCAGCCGCTCATCGTCCGACCCGCTGCCGCGAGTGTTTTGGCCAGAGGGGAGGCGCAATCGGGAGCGCGATTTGAACTGATCGCTGGCGAACGCCGCTGGCGCGCGGCGCAGGAGCTGGGCTTGAGTGAGGTGCCGGCGATCATCCGAAGCGCCAACGACCTGGAAGTTCTTGAAATCTCTCTCATCGAGAATCTGCAACGCGCCGATCTCAATCCCATTGAAGAGGCGCAGGGTTACGCCCGGTTAGCTGATGAATTCGGCATGCGCCAGGAAGACATTGCGCTGAAGGTCGGGCGCAGTCGCGCAGCCGTAGCGAATGCGCTGCGGCTTCTGGATCTGCATCCGCAGATTCAAACATGGCTGGCCCAAAATTTGATTTCGGTGGGGCACGCCAAAGCGCTACTGGCTTTAAAAGCGCCGGAACAACAGCTTTTAGCTGCGGAAACTGTTTTGCGCCGCAACGCCACGGTGCGCGCCACGGAGCGGCTCGTGGCGCGTCTGCTGGGGAGCAGTCGCCCGCGGCGGAAACGCGGCGCGACGGTTGAACCCAGCGCAACGCCGGCGGCCATCGACGAATTGCGGCAGCGGCTGCAGGAGCATCTGGCCACACACGTCACCATTCATCATGGCGACAAACGGGGACGAATCGAGATCGAGTACTACGGAGCAGACGATCTTCAGCGGATTCTGACGGCGCTGGGCCTGCCCTCGGCGGACTAAGCGTGTTATCGGATTGGGTGGGCTGGCTTGCGTGAAAAATTTTGCCTTCTGGACGCGCGATCGGCGCCGATCATTCAGTTCATTGCGTTTGTGGCCGTTCCTGCACCTGTTCGCTGCGAGCACGCTCGCCGTTGCTGCGGTTTCCGCGTCGCCGCAGAAAATCTGGGAACAGGTTTCCGGCGAAAGCGCATTTGCCCATGTGCAGCGCCTGGTGGCTTTCGGGCCGCGACCCGCCGGCTCGGAAGCGATCGAGAAATCGCGGCAATACATCGAAGGCGAGCTGCGCCGGTGTGGCTGGCGCGTCACCCGGCAGTCTTTTACCGGGGAGACGCCGCGCGGCAAAGTGCAGTTTGTGAATTTGATTGCGGAGTTCTCCAGGCGCGACGGCGCGTCGCCGGTGTTTCTGTTGTGCTCGCACTACGACACGAAAGCGTTCGAGACGATTCGGTTTGTCGGCGCAAACGATGGCGGATCGAGCGCAGGATTGCTGCTGGAACTGGCTCGTGTGGTAGGGCAGCAACCGAACCTGGCGGCGAAAATCCAGCTGGTCTTTTTCGACGGCGAAGAGGCATTTGACCATTTCTCGGACACGGACGGTCTCTACGGAAGCCGCTATTTTGCGCGGCAACTTGGAAACGCCCGGCAATTTCGCGGCGGTTTGGTGCTGGACATGGTTGGCGACCGCTCGCTCGACGTAACGCTTCCTGCCGATTCGCCGCCCGGCATGGCGCGCGACATTTTCGCGGCCGCCGACGCGCTCAAGCTTCGCAGTCATTTCACTTATCTGGATCGCGAAATGATCGATGACCATTCGCCGCTGAACGCCATCGGCATTCCGACGATCGACGTCATTGATTTCGATTACCCCTGGTGGCACACGGCCGACGACACCCTGGACAAAATTAGTCCGCAAAGCCTGCAAGTGGTCGGTTCCGTTGTGTTGTACTATCTCGCTCAATTCGCGTTGAAATGAGGCTTGAACTATCAACGAGGCCGAATCCCAGGCGTTCCCGGAAAGGGTTCTTTGCGCGCAGCTGACGGACAAGCCCGCCGCAAAGTCCAGCCCCTTTCAAACAGATCACAAGAGTTCCGGGCACCGCTGCAATTTCGGCATTGCCTCACCTGGGTTTTCCCGGCAGTTTCATGGTAGGTTGCCACCCCCAAAAGTCCATGCCGCAGTCAAATCACAAAAACATCGGCGTGATCGGCCTTGGCATCATTGGTCGCGGCGTGACCGGACATCTGCGGCGTAACGGATACCCCGTGTATGTTTGGAACCGGTCGCCGCGTCCGGTGCCGAACTTTGTCGGTTCGCCCGCTGAACTGGCGCAATTGTGCTGTTACATCCAGATTTTTGTGTCTGATGACGAGGCGCTGCTGCAAACCGTGGGAAGCCTGGCCGAGGTTCTTGCGCCCGAGCATGTGGTGATGGCGCATTCGACTGTGGCGCCCGATTCCATGCGCGCCGCGTCGGAAATCGTAGAGCGCCGTGGAGCGCATTTTGTCGAAGCGCCGTTTACCGGAAGCAAAGGCGCGGCTGAAAAAGGCGAGCTGGTTTATTACGTGGGCGGCGCGCAAACGGCGCTGAAGAAAGCGCGTCCGGTTCTTCAAGCCAGCAGCAAAAAGATCATCGAGATCGGCGCGATCGGGCAGGCCAGCGCCATAAAAATTGCCACCAACATGATCACTGCCGCCACGATCCAGGCGACGGCGGAAGCCCTGGCCGTTGTTCAGGCGTTCAATGTGCCGTTTGAAAAGTTCGCCGAAGCGATGCGCAACAATGCCAGTTACTCAGCCACCCTCGAAATGAAGCTGCCCAAGATGCTCAGCCGCGATTTTGCGCCGCACTTCTCGGTCAAACACATGCTCAAGGACATGCAGATCGCGAACCAGATTGGCCTTTCCAATTATTTGGATCTGGGAGTGACCGCCGCGGCGCGCGATCAATTGCTCGAGCAGACGTACTGGGGCCGGGGCGACGAAGATTATTCGGCAGTAGCGCGCAAATACCTTCAGGAGGTCGCGCCTGCAGTTAACGAAGAACCGGAAGCGACGCAGGCGGCGGCCGACTTATCGCCTGCGATCACCGCGTTGGGAGCGCCGGAAATGGAACCGCAAGGCGCGGAAATTCCTGCTTTGCCGCCTTTGCCTGATGCGGCGCCAGCGGCGGGGAGCTCCTCCGCCGAGGCGCCTCCCATGCGGCGCGGTTTGTGGAAACAACTTCTCAGCCGGTTTTCGTCGGGAAAAGAATGACGCCCCGGTTGCAGAAAGTGTTTTTCGATTTTTCCGAGCGCGCCAAGTTTCGCATCAGCGGGTCGGATTGTTTTCGGTTTTTGAACGGCCAAATCACAAACGACCTGCGCAAGGCTGGCGAAGAAGCGGCGATCGAGGCGTGCCTGCTCGACGCGAAGGGAAAAATGAACGCCCACCTGTTCGTTTCCGCGGAGGGCGACTCGTTTTTGCTCGATGCCGAGCCGGAACTGCGCGAAGGACTCGGAGCGCGCCTGGAGCGGTACGTGGTTGCGGATGACGTGGAGATTGAAGACGTCACGGACCGATTCGCGCTTTTCCATGTGATCACTGAAGAGGCGCCGCCGCGCAGTTATGGCAGAGTGGTTTGGGCGCGCCGTTTCATCGAGCCTGGCTGGGACATTTGGAGCGGACCTGCGGATCACGGAGGTTTGCGGCAGGAATTAGCGGCCAGATTTGGCTTTATAGATTCCGCCGCGGCGGAAACGCTGCGGATCGAGCAGGGACTTCCCCGCTGGGGGCGGGAACTGACGGAGGAGATTATTCCGATTGAAGCCAATCTGGAACAACGAACGGTCGATTACCAAAAAGGCTGCTACGTTGGCCAGGAAGTCATTTCGCGGATAAAAATGTCCGGTCAGACGAACAAGCGATTGTGCGGAATCATTTCGCTGGACGATGTGGCGCTCGCTGCGGGAATGAAACTGCGCGCTCCAGAGGCAGCCAGAGAGGTTGGCTGGCTCACCAGCGCCACGCGCAGCCAGCGAATGGGAAAAGAGATCGCGCTGGGATACGTCAAACGCGGGTTCAACGCGCCGGGGACAAAACTCGAGGCGCTGGAACCGGGCGCGACCCGGGCGAGCCCGGTGGAAGTTGTTCCACTCCCATTTCGCTAAATTTCCAGTGAAGAAAGCGGGAGCGGAGCGCAGAGCGCGTTCTCTCCAACGCGCGCTGCGTTGCGTGATCGTGAACGCGCGCCTCAAACTCTGCGAGCGTCTCCTGCGCATGACCTGACCAGCGCAACGCGGGCGAATCATTCCAATTCTCAGATTGGCGCAAATTTTTTATCGACACGAGAAGCAACAATGAATTTTATTTTGCTCACGCCAGACAGATTCATAAAATCCTGGCTTCCCCTCAGGCGAACATTAGACCTTTAACGTTGTGGATCGTCTGAACGCAGGATACAGGGAGTGTGTTTTTGATTTGCGCCGGGCCGGGTGGCGGCGGCCGCGTTTGCCAACTGCCGACTTCTGAGAACACATGGCGAATTTTTTTCCACGCTGGACAAACTGGGTGCCGATCAAGCTGTTGATCTGCGCGATCATATCGGTTTGCGGTTTGACCGCCGCGACCTGGTATTACGGCACGCCAAAGTACACCAAGGTCGGCTACGAACCGATCCAGCCGGTCCCTTTTCCGCACGATGTTCACGTGACGCAGCTGGGCATGGATTGTCGCTATTGTCACAGTTTCGTGGAAATCGCCGCGCACTCCAACGTGCCGAACACCCAGACCTGCATGAATTGCCATACGCAAGTGGCGAAGGACGTCCCGAAACTGGAGCCGGTGCGCGAGAGCTGGAAGACCGGCAAACCGGTGGAATGGGTGTGGCTGCATCGCACCGTCGATTACGTTTATTATAATCACGCTGCGCATGTGAACAGGGGCATTAGTTGTTTCAGTTGCCACGGCCAGGTGAATCACATGTCAGTGGTCTCCATCGCCAGACCCCACAGCATGGCGTGGTGTCTGGATTGCCATCGGCATCCCGAAAATTATCTGCGCCCCGAAGACCAGATCTTCAATCTGGACTGGAAACCGGAGGACGTGAAGCCGGCGGAGTTTGTCGCCCGATATGGTCAACCGCGCAACGCGCGCGAGGATTTTGCAAAGAAAAAGAAACTCACTCAGGCCGAGATCGGCGAGACGCTCAAAGAGCGCTGGAACATCAACCCGCCGACAACGTGTCAGGCATGTCACCGATAACAGAATTGATCCCACTTTCATCTTCGGCAGGCGAGCCGGCTGCGGATCTCGCCGCTGCGATTGCCGCGCTGTCGCCATGAAACGCGTTTTTCATCATCCACCCGAATCGCCCCACGCAAAGCGTTACTGGCGCAGCCTGGGCGAATTGAACGACACTCCGGAGTTCCGCCAGTGGTTGGAGCGTGAATTTCCTCCCGGCGCGGCGGAACTGAACGGAGAGGAATGGTCGCGTCGCGATTTTCTCAGGTTAATGGGCGCGTCCATGGCGCTGGCAGGAATTGGCCTCACCAGTTGCCGACGACCGGAGCTGCATCTGGTTCCTTTCACCAAAAACGTGGAGTGGACGATTCCCGGCAAGTTCCTCTACTACGCCACGGCAATGCCGCGCCGCTGCGGCGGCATCCCGCTCATCGCCACGACGGTGGACGGGCGGCCGATCAAGCTGGAGGGGAACCCGCTGCATCCGGCTTCGGCGGGCGCCACCGATACATTTGTTCAGGCGTCAATCCTTGACCTTTACGATCCCACGCGCTCGAAGCGGTTTGTCCAGAAAGGCAAACGCGCCACACGCGAAGAGTTTGAGAAATTTCTCGCCGATTTTCGCAAGAGACTACTCGATGAACGCGGCGACGGCCTTGCTTTCCTGGTGGAAGAAACCCACTCGCCGACACGCGAGCGTTTGCGAGCGGAATTGGAAAACGATTTTCCAGGAATGCGCTGGTGCGTTTACGAGCCGCGCCTGAGTCACGATTGGAACATGGCGATACAAACCGCATTTGGCCCAAATGCACGTCTTTTGCCGAGGCTGGACCGCGCGGATGTGATCCTGGCGCTGGACAGCGATTTTCTCGATTGCGGCCAGGCCGATCTGGAAACGGTGCGCGCGTTCACCAGACGTCGCCGGGTGAGTTCTCCCAAAGACAGCATGAATCGGCTCTACGTGGTCGAGAACCGTTTCACGCTGACCGGCGCAATGGCCGATCACCGGTTGCGCTGTCCGGCCAGCCAGATTCCGGCGTTGGCGCATGCGCTGGCTGGCAAAATTCTCGCCGTCACCAACGATGCCGATCTACGCTCCGTGCTGAGCGCCTTGCAAGCGCCCTCGAATGCTTTGGGCGAAGCGTTCGATCAGAAATGGATCGACGAAGCGGCGCGGGACTTGGTGGCAAAGCCGGGCGCCAGTCTGATAATCGCTGGCGCGGGGCAACCCGTTGCCGTGCAGTTGCTGGCTTATGCCATGAACGCGGCGCTGAAAAACCTCGGCCAAACGCTCGTAGTGCGCCAAATCCCGCGCAACTCGCGAACGATCGATATCGGGCAGCTTGCTTCCGACATTAACGAAGGGCGCATCAAGCAACTGTTCATTTTCGGCGGCGATCCCGTGTACAATGCGCCGCGCGGTCTCGCGCAAGACTCGCAAACGAAGCTCCCGCTCGACTGGAGCGAACTGCAAAAGAGAGTCCCCGAAATCGTGCGGCTCGGTTATCACGAAGACGCCACATCGGCGCTCAGTCACTGGCATGTTCCGCTGGCGCATTATCTGGAGTCCTGGGGGGACACGCTCACGGCTGGCGGCGATTATTTGTCGATCCAACCGATGATTCTCCCGTTGTTTGGGGGAGTGAGCGAGATCGAGCTGCTTAACATGCTGCTTGGCCGGCCAAAGGCGGAGGGGCCGGAGCTGGTGCAGGAAACGTTTCGGCGGACAAATCCGCCGGGTGATTTTCAGACCGCGTGGACGCGTTTTCTGCATGATGGGTTTGCCGCGCACGTGCAGCTTCGCGACGAGTCGCCTTCATTGAACGCGAGCGCCGCGGCAACTCTGGCCCGCGATTCGTGGGCGGTGTTGCCGGCGCCTTCGATGGATGCGCCGGAGATCGTGCTAACCGGCAGCTATGCCATGGACGACGGCCGCTACGCCAATAACGGCTGGCTCCAGGAGCTGCCTGATCCGATCACCAAGCTCACCTGGGACAACGCCGCATTGATTAGTCCTGCACTGGCGAAAAAGCTCGGAGTGGAGACGGGGCACTTGCTGCGCATCGCGTTTAATGAAAGGGGGATTGGCGGGCAGCCGATCAGACGCGAGTTGGTGATCGCAGCGCTGGTTTCACCCGGCCATGCCGACAATTCAGTGACCGTGCCGTTGGGTTGGGGACGAAAGATGCCCCAGTTCTACGAGCTGGCCTTTTCGGGAGGCGACCTTCGAGAGCGGCCCGGCATCGAAGAGCAATCGGGATTCAACGCTTACTTTTTACGAACCGCGAGCAACCCGCATTTCGTGGTGGCCGGGGGTCGAGGGATCGAAAGCGTGGAGGTCACCACGGTTGGCCGCACCTATCCGTTGTCGATCACCCAGGAGCATTTCAGCATCGAAGGCCGCGGGCTTGTGCGCGAAGCGACTCTGGAAGGCTACCGCGCCAACAATGAATTTGCGAAAAAAATCCCAGGCGAAGAAGAGCTGCCGCATCCGCCGCCGAGCCTTTATAACCATCCGCCGCTCACCGCGCCCCAGCAGTGGGGAATGAGCATTGATCTGAACGTGTGCACCGGATGCAACGCATGCGTGATTGCCTGTCAGGCGGAGAACAACGTGCCCATTGTGGGCAAACTGCAGGTGTCGCATGGCCGCATCATGCACTGGCTGCGCATCGATCGCTATTACGCCAGCCGCAAACCGTACAATCAGGACCGCGGCGAATGGCCGGAACATCCCGAGATTGTGTTTCAGCCGATGCCGTGTCAGCACTGCGAGAATGCGCCGTGTGAAACCGTTTGCCCGGTCAACGCCACCGTGCACAGCGAGGATGGGCTCAACATCATGGCTTACAATCGCTGCGTCGGCACCCGTTTCTGCTCCAATAACTGTCCCTTCAAGGTGCGGCGCTTTAATTATTTCGATTACAATCAGCGGCCGGTGGGCAAGCGGAAAGTCGCAGGCGCATTAAACATTTACGAAGAATACTTCGCGCCGCTGACCACCAAGGGCGCACCGGACACCATCAAGATGCGCAACAATCCCAACGTGACTGTACGCATGCGCGGTGTAATGGAAAAATGCACCTTCTGTGTGCAGCGAATCGAGGAGGCGAAGATCGCCGCGCTGGCCCGCGCCGGGGCTTCCTCCAAGGTGCGCATCCCGCGGGACTCATTCACTACGGCATGCGCGCAGGCGTGCCCCACCGAAGCGATCGTCTTTGGCGACATCAAGGATCCGGAAAGTCGCGTCTCAAAACTGAAGGAGCAGGATCGCGACTACCGATTGCTCGATTACCTGAACATCAGGGCTCGCACAAGTTATCTGGCGCGCATCCGCAATCCCAACCCAAGCATGCCCGATGCTGAGGAGATCGGGGTAGCCAGCCTGCAGGAGAAACCGACATGAGATTTCGTGATTTTGTTGTCTTGCGATCCGTCGGCCATTGTGTAAACGGCGATGGTTATTTCGCCGGCCGGCAGACGCTCTGCGGCGCGAGGCGGCAGCTTGTTCCTCTTGGGGCGAGACAACCGACGACCTGACTTATGGATGGAGCAGTAATAGCACCGGAGAAAATCAAAGAGGCGGAGCAGCGCATCGCGCATGTGCCGCTGGTGTTAAACCGGCGCAACTTTAGCTGGTTGACCGAGAGGATTTCCGGCGTTGTGGAACAACCGGCGCCGCGATGGTGGTGGGTCTGTTTTACCATTACGGCCAGCGCTGCCGTGTTTGGGCTTTTCTGCATTGGTTATCTGATTTCCACAGGGGTCGGCACGTGGGGCAACAACATCCCGGTGGGCTGGGCCTGGGGCATCACCAACTTCGTTTTCTGGATCGGCATTGGTCACGCCGGCACGCTGATCTCGGCCATTCTCTACTTGCTCCGGCAAAGATGGCGCACCTCCATCAACCGGTCCGCGGAGGCGATGACACTTTTCGCGGTGATTTGCGCGGCCATTTTCCCAGGCATCCACGTTGGCCGCTTCTGGATGGCGTGGTATCTGGCGCCGGTGCCCAACAACTGGGCGATCTGGCAAAATTTCCGCAGCGCGCTGATGTGGGACGTCTTTGCGGTATCGACCTATTTTACCGTTTCGGTCTTGTTTTGGTACACCGGTTTGGTGCCCGATTTGGCGACGTTGCGCGACCGGGCAACCACGCGAGTGCGAAAATTTCTCTTTGGCGTTTTTGCGCTGGGCTGGCGGGGCGCGAACCGGCACTGGCGTCATTACGAGATGGCGTATCTGCTGCTGGCCGGTCTCTCTACGCCACTGGTTCTTTCCGTGCACAGCGTGGTATCGTTCGACTTCGCCACCACGGTTTTGCCGACCTGGCACACTACGATTTTCCCGCCCTATTTCGTGGCCGGGGCCATCTTTGGCGGATTCGCCATGGTGTTGACGCTGCTATTGCCGTGCCGCGCGATCTTCAAATTGCACGACGTCATCACTCCCCAGCACATCGATAAGATGGCCAAGATCGTGTTGTTGACGGGCTCATTTGTCGCCTACGCCTATGCCATGGAATTTTTCATCGCCTGGTACAGCGGGAGCGCCTACGAACGGTTCGCGTTTTGGAACCGGGTGTTCGGCCCCTACTGGTGGTACTGGTGGTTTGGCATGCTCTTTTGCAATTGTCTTTCGCCGCAACTTTTCTGGTTCCGCTGGTGCCGTTACAACGTGCTGGTGGTTTTCTTTGTGGCCATGTGCGTGAACGCTGGCATGTGGTTTGAGCGCTTCATCATCATCGTAGGCGGATTACACCGCGACTTTCTGCCGTCGTCGTGGCGATTGTTTCATCCGACCTGGGTGGATATCTGGACGTACATCGGCACGCTGGGGATTTTCACTTCGTTGTTTCTGCTCTTTGTGCGGTTTTTGCCCATGATCGCGATGTCCGAGGTGAAGACCGCGCTGCCCGAGGCAGACGCGCATTACGGCCAGCAGGGTGAGCATCAGTCAACCACGTCCATCGGAAAGGAGCAGACCCGATGATGAAGACACCGTACGGCCACAAGGTTTACGCCATGGCGGCCGAATATCCCAGCGCCGCCGCATTGTACGAAGCCGCAAAGCGTGTCCGCGACGCCGGCTTCCGGCGCTGGGACGTTTATTCGCCGTTTCCCATTCACGGAATGGACGACGCGATGGGGCTGGGCAAATCGTGGCTGAGCGGCTGGGTATTGTTTGGCGGAATTTCGGGACTGCTTACAGCCGCGCTCATTGAGTTTGGCCCTTCCACGTTTCTTTACCCGCTCGATGTGCACGGCAAGCCGACAAATTTTTTCACTGTGCCGGCTTTTTTCCCGATCATGTTCGAGCTCACCGTGCTCTTCTCAGCGTTTGCGGCTTTCTTTGCGTGGCAGGGCATGAACGGCCTGCCGCGCTGGAATCATCCCATGTTCAATTGGGAACGCTTCAGCCGGGTGACCAACGACGGATTTTTCCTGGCGATCGAAGCGCGCGACCCCCGCTTTACCGAGGAAGGAGTGCGCGAGCTGCTGGAGCAGACCGGCGGCCGGCACATCACCGTTGTTCACGAGGATTAGGTCATGTTGCGCGGATTTCTGGTGATTTTTCTCCTTTGCACGGTTGCCATTCTGGCAGTGCTCGGGTTTCGCGGGCAAAAGGGCACGCAGCCGCCGTTTGAAGTTTTTCCCGACATGGTTCGCCAGATGAAGGTTCGGGCACAGGCGCCGCTGGGCTTTTTCGCGGACGGCCGCGGCCCGCGCCTGCCGGTTTCGGGCACGGTGCCCTTTGGGTATGAGATGCCGCGACCGAAGACGGCTGCTGTGCCGCCGGCTGAAGCGGAAGAGACGCCAAGCGCGCCCGAGGAATCGCACACGCTGGTGGCCTTCAGCGCCGGCACCGATTACTTCAACACCGGGAAGATGGGGGATCAGTGGGGAACCGGCATTCCCCTGAAAGTGACTCCGGAGCTGCTGGAGCGCGGACGACAGCGTTTCAACATCACGTGCGCCATGTGCCATGGCCAGACCGGCGCGGGAAACGGGATCGTGAAACAATACGGATTGGTCACCGTGGTATCGCTGCAGGATGAACGCATTCGCAAAATGTCCGATGGCGAGATTTTTAACACCATTACCAACGGAAAAAACACCATGATGGCGTATGGCCCGAACATTCTCGTGGCCGATCGCTGGGCCATTATCGCCTATCTGCGCGCCCTCCAACGCAGCCAGAACGCGACCATCGCCGATGTCCCCCCGGAACATCGAGCGGAACTGGAAAAACCGGCGTCTCCGCCGCCGACTGTGACCAAATGAGCGAGCGTTTAGGAACATTACCTGCCCCGGAAGGCGAACATTTCGAAAGCAAACGTTTTGCGCTGCTCTCCATTGTTTTGGGAGCAGTAGCAGTAGTGGCGCTGGCGCTCTGTTTGATCGGCGCGCTGGTCGATCCGCATCAGTTCGGTTACTCGTGGCTGTTTGCCTTCGCCTTTTTCTTCACGCTCTGCGCCGGCTGCTTTTTCTGGACGATCGTGCACCACGCCACCGACGCGGAATGGTCGGTGGTTGTCCGCCGCCAGTTGGAAAACATCGCCGCGCTGCTGGCGGTGCTGGCGCTGCTGTTCATTCCCATCATCCTTTTGCGCCGGCATCTCTATTCGTGGATGGTCATTCCACCCGGGCATGAGGCGGCGCTGGACGCGAAGCGGGCCTACCTGAATTTTCATTGGTTTTTGGCGCGGGCGATCGTCATCCTTGGTTTCTTTTTCGTCGCGTCGCAATTGTTGCGCCGGTTTTCTGCGCGCCAAGACAAGGACGGCAACCCGCTGTTCACGATTTGGATGCGCCGAGTCTCCTTTGCGAGTCTGCCGCTGTTTGCGCTCTGTCTCACTCTGGGAGCGGTGGATTGGCTGATGAGTCTCAATTATCGCTGGTACTCGACCATGTTTGGGGTGTATATCTTTGCCGGCGCCGCGGGGAGCTCCATGTCGCTGCTGGTCTTGGTGATCACGGCGCTGCGCCGCGCCGGTTACCTGAAAGACGTGGTGACCCTCGAGCATTACCACATCATGGGAAAATGGATGTTCGCTTTCTGCGTCTTCTGGGGCTACATCGGCTTCGGCCAATACATGCTGATCTGGTATGCGAACGTTCCGGAGGAAACGCAGTTTTTCCTGGCCCGAAACACGCAATCCTGGTGGGCGCTGAGCATGCTTTTGGTGATCGGTCGCTTTTTCATTCCGTTCGCCATTCTGCTGTTGCGCTCGGTGAAGAAAAACCCCCGCCAGCTGAGCATCATCGCCGGCTGGATGCTCTGCATGCAGATGCTCGACATGTATATCATTGTGTTGCCAGCGTTGCACGGGACCGGTGTCCACCTGAGCATCTGGGATTTGCTCTCTCTTGTGGCTATCGGCGCCACGCTCGGGTTTGCGTATTTGCAATTGCTTCCCCGGAGTTCGCTGTTTCCCGTGCGCGATCCGCGGCTGATGGAATCTCTTACCACGGTTAATTAAGGATGGCTGATCCCGAATCGCTCCGCAGACTTGCTCATTCGCCCGCTCCGTTTTCCACGTGGCTGGGGATTGTGCTCCTGTTCGTTTTGTTTGGAGTCATCGTGCTGGCGGTGATCGGCCCTTCGCCGCGGGGGAGCGATTACGAGCAAACTCGCGCTGCAAAACGTTTGGAAAGGCTAAAGACCTTGCGCGAAGAAACCGAGAAGGAGCTGACGACTTACGCGTGGGTTGACAAAAGCAAGGGCATCGCTCGCATCCCAATCGACCGCGCCATGGAACTGATGGTTGCCGAGCTGGCGCAGAAAAAGCCGGCGCCTGCGGGCCCGATCGCCACGCTGGGTTCGGCGTCGTCACCGGTTGCTTCGGCCGGCCCGTCGGCGAGTGCGCCTCCGCCGGGTGGTTCTCGGACGCCGGGTGCGGGGCAACCGCCGGCTTCGCAGGGAAATGCTCGCCCCGGCAGCTCGCCTCCGACACAACCTGGCGCATTGCCTCCGCCGGCGGTCCAATCATCGCCCGCTGTACTCAGCCCTTCGGCCTCGCCCAGCCCGTTGACCAGCCCATGAATCCGCAAACTTGTAGTGATCCAACGTCCTGACGCTTTGATTGGAAATGAACGCAATCGGAATTCCACTTAAAGAGCCATCCGTTGCTGCCACAGCGGCTGACGCGGAACAACTGGAGCGCGCCATGATCGACGCATCGACGCGCGTGCCGGTTCTTGTGTTTTATACGTCGGCGATCGCATGGCTGATCATCGGCACAATCTTGGCGGGGCTGGTGTCATTCAAACTGCATTCTCCCGATCTGCTTTCCGGCGTCAGCTTTCTCACTTGGGGGAGGCTGCGTCCCGCGCACATGAACATCATGGTTTATGGCTGGGCATCGATGGCCGGAATTGGGACCGCCATTTGGATCATGGCCAGGCTGTGCCGCACCGTCTTGCGCTATCCGCTGTTGCTGGTGGCCGGCTCGGGTTTCTGGAACCTTGGCGTGCTGCTGGGCGCAGGCGCAATTCTTTTTGGAGATAGCACCGGTTACCAATGGCTCGAGTTTCCCCGATACGCGGCCATCATTCTTTTTGTTGCCTACAGCGTTGTCGCTTCCTGGGCGGTGCTAATGTTTCGGCACCGGCGCGGCGAACAGATTTACATCACGCAATGGTATTTGTTGGGCGCGCTGCTGTGGTTCCCCTGGCTGTATGCGGCGGGGCAGCTGATGCTCTTTGTCGTGCCTGTTGAAGGCGTGTTGCAATCGGCTGTGGCGTGGTGGTACGCGAATAATCTCTTATTTCTCTGGTTTGGCGCCATTGGGTTGGGAGTAGCCTATTACATGATTCCCAAGGTAATTGGGCGGCCGGTTTACAGTTACCACCTGGCGACCATCGGGTTCTGGACCTACGCGCTCTTTTCCAGTTGGACCGGCATGACGCGGCTGGTGGATGGACCGTTTCCGGCCTGGATGATCACCGCCAGCATTGCCGCGACCATCCTGACACTCATTCCCGTGGCCACGGTGGGATTGAACCATCACATGACCATGCAGGGTTATTTCCCGCTGCTGCGTTATAGTCCCACGCTGCGGTTCACCGTGTTCGGCGCAATGTCGTACACGGTTTTCAGCGTCGTCGGCATCATCATTTCCCTGCGCTCCGTTGCCAGATACGTGAATTTCACGCAGGTGAGCATCGGTTATTCGCATCTTGGCCTGTATGCGTTTTTCACGATGGTCATTTTCGGTTCGATGTATTACATCGTGCCGCGACTGGTGGGGCGCGAATGGCGCTATGCCACATTGATCAAACTGCATTTCTGGGCGTCGGCCTACGGGATTGGCCTGATGATTTTGATGTTGCTGGCGGGCGGTTTTCTTCAAGGCGCAGACATGCAGAATCCCTCGCTGCCTTTTAGCGAGAGCGTAGAGACGGTGCTCCCATACCTGCGGGGACGCAGCCTCGCCGGAGTGCTGCTCGCTGCCGCGCACTTCATTTTCGCGTACCATTTTGGCCTGATGCTGCTGGGACTGGGCCGGCAATCGACCGTGCCCACGTTCTTGAATCCCGTCGAGGCAGAAGAATCCGAACCGCACTGATGAAAAAGTTTTTCATAGAGTTTCGGCGGCGCTGCGGCGGTCTTTTCCCAACCCGGGAAGGGAGGCGCTCGTGAAAGGACTCGCGCCTCTTTTCCTCGGCATTTTCGGCACGTTCGCCTTTTCATGGGTGGGCTTGACCGTCATACCCAACTGGCAGATCGGCCATCTCAATCCGCAATCTGACGAGGAAGGCACGGACGTGTATCCGCAACCGCAATCGGGAATGGCCATTCGCGGCGCGCGCCTCTATGCCGCGAACGGATGTGTTTATTGTCATAGCCAACAGGTGCGTCCGGAATATATCGCCAACGATATCGAACGTAACTGGGGAAGCCGCCGCAGTGCGCCGCGCGATTATATTTTCCAGCGGCCTGTGTTTCTTGGGAATATGCGCATGGGTCCGGATCTGGCGAATGTCGGCGCGCGTGCTCCACAGGAACAGAAGATCTCTGCCTCCGGCGGTGGAAGCGGCAGCAGTCCCGGTTCAGGCCAGCCGGGTTCGACGCGAGTCCAGGCTCAGAGCGGGCCGGCGTCCACTGCGGCTGCTTCGCCTGCCACAGCTGGGGCTGGCTCCCCGGCTGCGACAAAGCCGGCGGCGACACCTGCGCCGCAGACTTCCCCCTCTCAAGGACCGCCTGCGGTTGCTGGCGGCGCAGCTCAGGCCAGTTCGCCCACCGCATCTCCAGCTCCGTGGCCCATCCGCACGGAAGGTTTGCCGCCTATGTATTCCGCAGCGTGGCATCATGTGCATCTCTATTCGCCGCGCTTGATTAATCCGGATTCGAATATGCCGGCCTATCGCTTTCTTTACGAGAAACGTCGCATCGTCGGGGAACGATCGGAGGACGCGCTGCAATTGGCTGCTCCCGATGCACCGCCGGAGGGGTGGGAAATTGTTCCCAGTTACGACGCAAAATGTCTGGTCGCCTACCTGATGTCACTGAATCAGTCGCATCCATTGAAGGAAGTAAGGGTCGGCGCGCCGGCGGCAGCGGCTGCCGCATCGCCCGCGCCTGGAGGACAATTGCCGAGATGAACGATACGACCCCAACGTCGGAACTGCGTCCCCGGCAGGGAATGGATTACAACGAGATCGCCGATGTGCAGGAAGTGCACGCGGCGGTGCAGCGCGAGAAACGCGAGCCGCGGGTAGGACGCGAACCACTCTCAATCTGGCTAATCGTCGTGTACGGTCTGGCGGTATTTTTCGGAGGCGCATATTTGGGACGTTTTTCCGGGAACTTTAGTGGCGATGCGCTGGACCCCTACGCGGGAGAAATGCCCACCATCAAGAAAGTCACCGGCCCGCAGGGTGCGCAGCAGGCTGCTGAACTATCGCCCTTCGAGCGTGGCAAAAAAGTGTTCGCAGCCAATTGCCAGACCTGTCACCAGGCCAATGGTGAAGGCGTGCCCGGCCAATATCCACCGCTCGCCGGCTCTGAATTTACCACCGGCGGTTCGAAGCGGATGGCGATGCTTGTGCTCAAAGGATTGCAGGGACCGGTAAAGGTGAAGGGCCAACAATACGGCACAGCGGTCATGCAGCCCTGGGACAAAACGCTAACCGATAAACAACTGGCCGATGTGATCACATACGAGCGAAGCGACTGGGGCAACAAAGCCAGTCCCGTGACCCCTGAGCAGATAGCGGCGTTGCGAAAAGAACTCGCCAACCATCCCAATTCCTATACAGAACCGGAACTCCTCGCGGTGCCGGATGAGGACTTGCCAGGAGGCGCCGCAGGCGCGCCCCCAGCCGGCGAAGCCGCAAAAGGGGGCGAGCCGCCAAAGCCATAACAGGTGGCAAAACGGAAGTTCTGTGCTTGTTTGAAAAACAAACGCTGAAGCGCGAGCAGGCTAACCTTCTCGATTTGGCGTCCCCAAAATGTGGCTCTTCGGCGGCATCATCACGTTGTCAAAATTCTGCGTGAACATTGCGGCAGCGAAGAAGGCCACGGCGCGCAACGTTTCCTTGCCGACATTTACAAGGTCATGCTTCACGGGAGTGGGAATGGCAAAAACGCTGCCGGGCCCCACCCGATAGGTGGAACCGTCTTCCATGTGAAGCTCTCCCGTGCCGGCGAGGATGTACTGGGTCTCTTCGGTAGCATCGGTGTGCCACCCGAGACGTTTCCCAGGTTCAATTTCGTACACAATTGTCGACGACGCGGTTGTGCCATGACCACCATAGACGGCGAACGCGCCTGCCCAGCGAACAGACTCATCATCCTGCGCCCAGACCTCTGTGCGTTTCAGTTTGTCGGAACCAACGACTGGATTCATGCGGCGGAGGCTAAGTTTTTAACGGTGCCTGTCAACAGATGACTAGACGTTTTGCGCAGCAGTTTTTTTTGCGTTCAGCGCCTCCAATGAGTCGGCTAACAGCTCCGCCATGTGCTTTGGATGAACGGTCGTTAGATCGCTGATTTGGTGTCGGCAACTTGTGCCTGAGGCGACGATCTCTGTCTCGGTCGGCTGTTTTCTAATTGCGTTAATGAGGCGCTGGGCAACCTGCGCCGAGAGATCGTATTTTTCGGCGAGCATGCCGAAAGCGCCAGCCATGCCGCAACAACCGGTATCCAGAACCGTCGCTGTTCTTCCCGGCAAACGTTCAACCAACCGCTTCATGAACGCCGGGTCCAGAATCGATTTGGCGTGACAGTGCGGATGGATGGCCACCGTCGCGGACCGGTCGTCGAAAGGCAGCGCTCCCGGTTCGCGGGCCAGCAAATCGTCCACGAATTTTTCGAACAGCACACAACGCGCGGCGATCTCATCGGCGCGCGCAATGTTCAGTTCGCGATAGTCTTCTACGAACATGGACCAGCAGGAAGGCTCGAGGAAAACGATTGGAACCACTGGCCGGCTTGCATTGAGAAGATCCACGTTCTGTTTTGCCAGCGCAGCGGCGGTATCAAGGTTCCCCTGGCTGAATGCCGGGCGTCCGCAGCAGTGGCGATTTTTTATGAGCGAAACTCCAAAGCCAAGCGCTGTCAAAACTTTTACGGCGGCAATGCCGATGTGCGGCTCGTGATAGCGCACAAAGGTATCGTCCCACAGGATTACGTGTCCGCGGCTGGCTGCGCCCCACGGCGCCTTTCCCACGCGAACGGTTGGCGCCGCGGCGAGGTCCCTTCGGAACCAGCGATCGAAACGCTCATTTGCATAGCGAGGCAAAGAGCGATCGGCTGAGATCCCCAGTGTTTTTTCCATCGCCGCGCGCACCGGCCCGAAATTTAAACTGCGGTTGGCCAGCCGCGGCATGGCGCACCCGATTTTACCCAACAGGTCGATCCTGCTAAAAATCCGCTCGCGCAGCGGCAGACCGTCCCGCCGCCATCGCGCGTGGAGCAATTCTGCTTTGAGTAAGGCAAGGTTCACGTTTGAGGGGCACTCTTGTGTGCAGCCTTTGCAGGAGAGACAATTGCTCAGCGCAGCGTCCAGCTCTTCGGATTTCAATGGGTCGCGGCCATTGACGCGCAATTCCAGCGCGGCGCGGATGATGTTGGCGCGGCCGCGTGTGGACATGACTTCGTCGCCGGTGGCCATGTACGTCGGGCACATGATGCCGCTCTGTTTCAGGCAGCCGCCGCACCCGTTGCATTGCTCGAGGTTGCCAATGAACGAGCGATCCTTAAAGGCGAACGCGAGCCGCGGTTGGAACGGCATCTCCAGCGGTCGGGTGAAATTTTCGCGCAGATGATTGTCGATCTTGTGCCGGCCATCGCTGAAAATTTTTCCCGGATTGAAAATGTTGCGCGGATCGAACACGCGCTTGATTTCCCGCAGCACATCGAGCAGCTCGTCCCCCAGTTGGTCGTGCAGATATTCGGTGCGCGCGATGCCCACGCCGTGCTCAGCCGAGAGCGAACCTTTGAATTGGCTGACCAGCGCGGAGGTTTGATCAGCGACCTGCCGGAATTTTTTCAAATCCTCTGCGCTATGCAGATCGAGCACCGGCCGCACGTGGAGCAGGCCGCTGGCGGCGTGTCCGTAGTAACTCGCTTCGAGACCGAGCGGTTCCATGATCGACTGCAGGCCGCGCACGTACTCCGGCAATTGCGCCGGGCGCACCGCCGCGTCCTCAATGAAGGCCACGGGTTTGGACGGCCCAACCCGGCCGGTCAAAAGTGATAAACCGGATTTGCGCACCGACCAGACCAAGTCCATTTGAGCGGGATCGGTGAGGATTTTTTTGCGGAGGCCGACCCTTTTGGATTGCAAAAGAGCCAGTCGTTCAGCCACAGAGGATTGCGCCCGCGCCGCAGCCGGCTCATCGCCATAGAACTCCACGATTAAAATTGACTCGCACGGCTTGGAATCCAGTTCGAGCAAATCGCGCGCAGATTGAAAATGCAGTTGGCCTTTGGTTTGATCGAGCAACGGCCGATCGATGTGCTCGATGGCCGCAGGTTGAAGATCGAGCAACTCGACCGTTGCCTGCATCGCCTCTTCGACCGACGCGAAAAAGATCAGACCCAACCCTTTTTCGCGCGGCAAAGGGGAGATTTTGAGTTCGGCGGAAAAAATCGCCGCGAGCGTCCCTTCGCTACCGGCGAGAATATTCGTCAAGTCGTTAGGCACGCGCAGGAATCGTTCGATGCCGTACCCGGGCCAGCGCTTGATCAAACCCGGCGGCCAGCGCTGTGCCATCTCACGGCTCGCAGCGCGAACCAAGCTCTCGATTTTCGCGCGCTCGGCGCGCAGCGATTCGTGGCGCGGCCCGATTGTCTCCACGCGGCCGTCGGCCATGACGATTTCCAGGGAAATCACGTGATCGGCTGTTGTTCCGTAAATCGGGCAGCGCGCCCCGGAGGAATTGTTGGCGATCATTCCGCCGAGCGTGGCGCGGGAACTTGTTGCCACGTCCGGTCCGAAGCAAAATCCGTGCGGCTTCAGGAACGCGTTCAATTGATCCAAGACCACGCCGGCGCCGACGCGGACGCTGCGTTTCTCGAGATCAAGATCGTGGATCTGCCGATTGTGCCGCGAGAACTCGACGATCAATCCTTCGCCAATTGCGTTGCCCACCAGGCTTGTGCCTGCGCCGCGCGGAGTCACTGGCACTCCTGCGTCGGCGGCGGCGCAAATGACTGCGCCGGCTTCGTGCCCGTTCCGGGGGAAGGCGACTCCGGCCGGCTCGATCTGGTAAATCGACGCATCCGTGGCGTAAAGCTGGCGCGTCAGATTATCAGAACGGACGTCGCAACCGGTTTGCCTGATTTTCCTTTGCTGAGCGGAAGTCATCGCAACTTCTCCAAGCTACTCCTGAGAGAGACAGATTAAAAAGCAAGCCGCCGTCAAGCGTCGCAGCCGGACACGTGGCTGCAAATTCGGCGCGCGTTACGCTCGCCATTTGGAAGCGGGAAGTTGCTCGGCCGCTTTCAGGCTGCATTTGCATGGGCGCGCCGATGATCGCGGCTCACAGCAGATCCAAAGTTGGCGCCAGACCGGCGCGCTCGGCGGTGGTGCGAGTGAAATCGTTGAACTTCAGCTTCACGAAAATTGTCCTGATCTGGCGCGCTGATTCTTTTTGCGCCAGGTCCGCCAACAAATCCTGGAAAAGTTCCTCCAGTTTTTCTTCGCATTGCTCGAGCGTGGCTAGGTCGGTGGCGAAGGTTTCTTCTGTGCTGAGCGATTTGCGCGGCCGATCCGGCTCCACCGGGCGGTGGTCGATCCCGCGGCACAGATCGTAGAGATCGAGGCCGAATTTGCCGAAAAGATCGGCCAGTTCCGCGCGCGAGAAACGTTGAAGTTCGCCGCACGTTTTCACCCCGAGCTCTGCCAAGCGGCGCTCCGTCTTCTGGCCGATTCCCCAGATTTTGCCGACTGGCAAATCTCGCATGAAAGCAGGAACTTCCTCCGGTTTCACTTCGAACTGGCCATTGGGTTTGTTGATGTCGCTGGCGATCTTGGCGATCAATTTGTTGGGACCGATTCCCGCTGAAGACGTCAGCCTGGTTTTTTGGAAAATCGTTTTGCGGATTTCCTGCGCCAGTGGTCCGGGCGCGCTGGGATGCGCGGTAACGTCGAGATACGCTTCGTCGAGCGACAGCGGTTCGATGATGGGAGTGAACTGATAAAGGATTCCGCGGATGATCGCCGCTTCGCGCCGGTAAACGTCGAAGCGCGCGGGCAGCACGATCAGGTTCGGGCAGCGTTGCAGCGCCATAAAGGTCGGCATGGCCGAACGCACGCCGAATTTGCGCGCCTCGTAGTTGCACGTGGTGAGGACTCCCCGAAGGCGTGTGCCGCCCACAGCCACCGGTTTCCCGTGCAGCGCGGGCCGATCCCGCATCTCAATCGCCGCGTAAAAACAGTCCATGTCCAGATGGATGATGGCCCGCGGCTTTAAAGGTTGCTGCACATCGCAAGTGTACTCCTTACCAAAGCCGAGACCATTGCTTGCCAGCGCCGTCTCTCCTGCGGTATGATGGTTAAGTTTGCGAACGCAGCGCTCATTCCGCCGGAGCGGGAAACGGAGCGCCGCAACGAACCATTTGCCGGGGTTGGGCGGATTAAAAAGCCCAATTGTATGCCTTGCTCCACTGAGAGGGATATGGTTTGTGCCTTGGACAGGCGGGTCGAGTGTAAGCTTGGTGGTGTGACGAGCGACATCGGCAGTTGCAAGTTTGAAGGCCGCGCCGGTTTTATGAAAGCGACCGCGCGCGCCGGACGCTTCTCGCAAGCGGGCGGCTCGAGCCGGGTGATGATCGCTTCCATCGCGATCGCTCTGGTGACAGGAGGAGTCTGCGCGCTTTATTTTTTTCCGTCATTGCGCAGCCGTCCGGCGAGCGACGACTCCGGTCGAGCGCAAAACAAAACGATCGCTGTGTTGCCTTTTGAAAATCTCAGCGACGAACCGGAGAGCGCTGTTTTTGCCGACGGCGTGCACGACGATGTGCTGACCAAGCTGGCAAAACTCTCTGATCTTACGGTGATCAGTCGCAGGAGCGTGATGGCATATCGCGGCAGACAGGACTTGCGCAAGGTAGGCGAAGCGCTGGGCGTTTCGCAGGTGCTGGAGGGAACCGTACGGCGGTCCGGTGACCGGGTGCATATAAATGCGCGGCTCGTGGACGCCCGGACCCGCATGCACCTCTGGGCGCAGCAATACGATGGTTATTTGGATGAAGTGTTTGCGATGGAAACGGATGTGGCGCGCTCGGCAGCGGATCGACTGGGAGCGCGCGTTTCCCTTCCCGAGCAATTGGCCATCGCGGAACGGCCCACGAGGGACCTGATCGCTTACGAGCTTTACATTCGCGCTTTTCCGCTGATCGAGGAATCTGTCTATTACGGTCTCAGCAGTGAGACGAATCTTTTCAGGGCTGTGGAGCTGCTGAATCAGGCGATTGCGCGGGACCCCGGTTTTCTTCTTGCGTATTGTCAATTGGCCAGAGCCCATGACGGCATCTATTGGACGGGTCTCGATCGCGCGGCAGGCCGGCTGGAGTCGGCGAAGTCGGCCATCGATGCCGCGCTCCGACTCAAGCCGGATTCAGGCGACGCCCACCTTGCCCTGGCTCTCCATTATTATTTTGGCTACCTCGACTATGAGCGGGCCCGGCAGGAGCTGGCGATCGCGCGGCGCACCATGCCAAACAATGCTCATCTCTTCGAACTGAGCGGGTATATCGACCGGCGACAGGGACGTTGGGATGATGCGGTCCGCAATCTGGAGCGGGCGGCGAAGTTGGATCCGCAAAATGATAATATCCTCTTCGGAGCCGGGTTCACTTCCCTTTGTCTGCGCGATTATCAGCGAGCCAGAGAAATCGCCGATCGCGGGCTGGCTCTTGCCACCGCGAACAACTACAGCCGACTGCTTCCCGCGTGGATCGACTTCCATCAGCGGGCGGATACGCGCCCGTGGCACATGGTGCTTGATGAGATTCTGGCCCAAAATCCAGCGTCAGCGAAGGATCTGACGCGGGGCCGGTTCTTCGTGAGCCTGTACGAGCGCGATCCGGCGGCTGCTGAGAACATTTTGGCAACGTTGCAATATCCGGTGATGGGCGCCAGAGGCATGGGCAGCGTCAAGTTTAGCCCCGCATACGCCCGCGGATTGGTCGCCCGGATGAAGGGAGATGCTGCCGGCGCGCACGCCGCCTTCAGCGCCGCCCGCGTGCAACAGGAAAGCGAAGTGCATGCCGCGCCCGATAACGCCTCGAAGCTTTGCGTTCTGGGTTTAATAGACGCATTTCTTGGGCGCAAAGAGCAAGCGCTGCTGGAAGGCCGCCGGGCGGTGCAGCTTCTTCCTCCAAGCAAAGACGCGCTCGACGGCACGGAGGTGCTTTATTTTTATGCTGTCATCTGCGCGTGGGCCGGCGAGATGGACGAGGCCATTGCACAGTTGCAAACCCTGGCGACTCTTCCCGCCGGAGTCTCTTATGGCGAAATTCGCCTCGACCCTCACTGGGATCCGCTGCGCGGCGACCCGCGCTTCGAAAAGATTGTTTCTTCCCTTGCTCCGAAGTGAGCCGGTCTGTGCCTTGTAAAGTGAACATGAAAGGCCTAAGAGCCGTGCACCGCATCCGTACCACGCGCCTCGTTCGATTCCCACCAAGGGGCTTCTCCTAAAATGCAGGATTTCCTTTCCCGCGGAGCGGCACCGTCACGGAGCGACTTGAACAGGCCGGGCGAGCCGCGCGGCTTTTTGCAAAAATATATTTTCTCCACAGACCACAAAGTAATCGGGATCCAGTACGGATTGACCGGCCTGACCTTCATGCTGCTGGCGTTCTGCTTGATGATGCTGATGCGCTGGCAACTGGCTTACCCGGGACAACCACTGCCAGTCATCGGCAAATGGCTCCCATACCTTTTCGGTCCGGAATCAATGCCGGGCGGCAAAATGACGCCGAACTTTTACAACGAACTGGGCGCCATGCACGGCACCATGATGATTTTTGCCGGCGTTGTGCCGATGGCCTTTGCGGCGTTTGGAAATTTTGTTGTCCCGCTGCAAATCGGCGCGCCAGACATGGCGTTTCCGAAAGTAAACGCAGCGAGCTTTTGGACCTACGCCCTGGGCGGCGCAATCTGGGTGATCAGTTTTTTCGTGCCGGGCGGCGCGGCCAAGAGCGGTTGGTATTCATATCCACCGCTAGCGGCGTTCGCCGATACTGGTCCGGGGTACCATCCAGTGTTCAACGGCGAGACCCTCTGGATCATCGGCTTCTTTTTCGTCATCACGTCGTCGCTGCTGGGAGCGATCAATTTTATCACCACGATTATTCAATTGCGCGCGCCGGGGCTGACCTGGATGCGCCTGCCATTCTTCGTGTGGACGCAATTTGTGACGGCGTTTCTGCTGCTCTTGTCGTTCCCGCCAATGGAGGCCGGGCTCATGATGCAATTGATGGACCGACTCGCCCACACGAGCTTTTTCCTGCCGGCCGGTCTTGTCGTGGGTGGCACCCCGGTCTCGATCAGTGGCGGAGGCAGCCCCCTTCTGTGGCAGCATCTTTGGTGGTTTTTGGGACACCCGGAGGTTTACGTGCTCATCGCGCCGGCTTTTGGCATCGTTGCGGAAATTCTGGCCAACAATTCGCGCAAGCCGCTGTGGGGATACAAGTCGCTGGTCTTTTCCATAATGACGATCGGATTCTTATCGTTTCTCGTATGGGCGCATCACATGTGGCTGACCGGCATGGCTACCGTGGCCACGGCGTTTTTCCAGACGACAACCATCGTGATCTCCATTCCTTCGGTGATTATCGCCACGGCTCTGATCATTTCACTTTGGCGCGGCTCGATTCGGTTCACAGTGCCGATGCTCTTTGCCACCGCCTTTTTGCCAATGTTTGGTATCGGCGGATTGACCGGCATTCCGCTCGCGTTCAGCTCAGCAGACCTGTATCTGCACGACACCTACTATCTCATCGCGCATTTTCATTACATTGTTGCGCCGGGGACGATCTTTGCGCTGTTTGCGGGGGTTTACTACTGGTTTCCGAAGGCGACGGGGCGCAAGATGAGCGATTTTTGGGGCAAGGTGCATTTCTGGCCCA
>Ga0209810_1000307_pt1 | contig 125155 bp, 128 predicted proteins | sample Coa_R1_7_FD_187159 | JGI IMG/M metagenome (GOLD analysis project Ga0209810, IMG submission 187159) | Surface soil microbial communities from Centralia Pennsylvania, which are recovering from an underground coalmine fire - Coalmine... | ecosystem: Environmental > Terrestrial > Soil >...
CCCAGGTCTGGGACACCCAGGAGCATCTCGACGCATTCGGCGCGAAGCTCATGCCCATCCTCGCCGAGGTGGGCATTGATCCCGGCCAGCCGGAAACCGTCGAAGTGCACAACATCATCAAGCAGTAACCCGAGGCGCGGACCACGGCTCGACGAGTGCGACGGGGCCTCCCGCCGCACTCGAACATCCCCATTGGGCGCAAAGGTCGCCACTTCGTTTTGGAAGCAGTTCGAGGTGACCGCGGCCGGGGAGCAAACGGGCAGCAAACGCCCGGAACGGTTCGGCTCAACCACAGGATCGCTCCACGACGCGCCCGAAAGAACCGCATGAACAGAGCGGTGCCGTGCCCTCCGTCGTTCACCTTCGCGACCCTCGACGTGGCCTGTCACGCCGGAGGTCGCGGGTTCGAGTCCCGTCGCTCCCGTCTCTCCGTTTGCCCTGCAAACAGCGTCTTCCGTTGTCTGTCTAGGCGCAGAAGGCGAGATCGCGGGCAGCAAACGGGCAGCAACCCCGCGAGCGACGGGGCGCAGAAATCGCTGCAAACGCGGCTTTGCATGCTGTTTCAGTCCCGCGCCATGGGCGAGCGAGCTGCCCTGGTGTCGTGTTAGACAACATGACCTCCGGCGTGAGTCGCACGCCGCTCAGCGGTGGACGCGCACGCAGGGGCCTACGCCGTCTGCGCCGCGACCGGCCGCGAGGCCAGGTCGAGTCGGAAGTTAGTGGTGTCGCGCTCGTGGAAGCCGAGCGAATGGCGCGTTCGTCGACGTCGACGGGCCTCAAACAACTGAGCGACAGTCGCGGCCACCTGGCCAGCGACGCGCTGCTGCAGCTCGTCGGTGAGATCGTTCGCGCGAATCTCCGCCTATACGACGTGGCTCTGCGCTACGGCAGCGACGAGCTCGTCTGCGATGCCCAATCCCAGCGGCGCAGAGGCCAAGGTGCGCTTCGAGAAGATCGCCGCAGCTTTGACGGCCGACCCGGAGCACCGACCCACGGCCTCGCCGAGTCGGAGCCCACCGGCAGTCTCGAGGAGCTGATCGCCCGCGCGCCGACGCCAACCTGCTCGAAGCCCGCCGCTCCGCTTTAGCGCGAGCCAAGCGCGGCCGCCGCGGATCGTCTCAAAAGAGAGTACGATGGGTGTACTGACCCTGCGGTGCCAGGACACCGGCCGAGGCCCGACGACATCGATGCGCCACACAGCGCGCGAGATGAGGGACCGAGGCAAACAGAGTTCGACGCGCAGGGTCAGGTCTTTTTCAGCCCAGGATGATCGACCTCGCGTCGGAAGGACGTGGCCGTTGTGTCAACACGGACGGAGACCGAGCTCGTTCAGGAGATCGGTGCCGACTACGCAGTCAAGTACGGGTTTGCGAACCCGGATGAGGCCGGCGACTACTTCTTCAAGTCGGGCCGGGGGCTCTCGCACGAGGTCGTCGAGGCGATCGCTGAGCATAAGAACGAGCCGGACTGGATGCGGCAGGTGCGCCACCGGGCGCTTGACTACTTCTTCGCGCGGCCGCTGCCCACCTGGGGAGGAAACCTCACCGGCATCGACTTCGACAACATCTACTACTACATCAAGCCGACCGAGAGGCAGGCGGACTCTTGGGACGATCTCCCCGCCGACATCAAGGACACCTGGGACAAGCTGGGCATCCCGGAGGCGGAGAAGAAGTACCTCGCCGGGGTCGGGGCGCAGTACGAGAGCGAGGTCGTCTACCACAAGCTGCAGGAGAGCCTGACCGCGCAAGGAGTGCTCTTCCTCGACATGGACTCAGGCCTGCGCGAGCACGAGGAGATCGTCAAGCAGTACTTCGGCACGATCATCCCGTCGAACGACAACAAGTTCGCCGCCCTGAACACCGCAGTCTGGTCAGGCGGGTCGTTCATCTACGTGCCGCCGGGGGTTCGGATCGAGTTGCCGCTTCAGGCCTATTTCCGGATCAACGCCGAAAACATGGGCCAATTCGAGCGAACGATGATCATCGTCGACGAAGGCGCCTACGTTCATTACGTCGAGGGGCTGCACCGCGCCGATCTACTCAAGCGACTCGCTGCACTCGGCTGTCGTCGAGATCGTGGTCAAAAAGGGCGGTCGCTGCCGGTACACGACGATCCAGAACTGGTCGAGCAACGTCTACAACCTCGTCACCAAGCGCGCCGTGGCCTACGAGCGCGCGACGATGGAATGGGTCGATGGAAACCTCGGCTCGAAGCTCACGATGAAGTATCCGGCCGTCTGGCTGCTCGGCGAGCGCGCCCACGGCGAGGTGCTATCGATCGCCTTCGCCGGGCAGGGCCAGCATCAGGACGCGGGGGGGGAAGATCGTCCACCTCGCTCCGAACACAACCTCCCTGATCACCTCAAAGTCGATCTCCAAGGACGGCGGCCGCGCTGGGTACCGCGGGCTACTTGAGGTCGCGAAGGGCGCCACGAATGCCAAGTCGAAGGTCGTCTGCGACGCGTTGATCCTGGACGAGGAGTCCCGCTCAGACACGTATCCGTACATGCGGATCGACGAGAACCAGGTTGAAGTCGGCCACGAAGCGACCGTCTCGAAGATCGGGGACGAACAGCTCTTTTATCTGATGTCGCGCGGATTGTCTCAAGCCGAAGCCTCCGCGATGGTCGTCGCCGGCTTCGTCGAGCCGATCGTCAAAGAGCTCCCGCTGGAATATGCGATCGAGATGAACCGCCTCATTCAGATCCAAATGGAAGGCTCGGTCGGCTAGCAGAGGGTCTTCCGCTCCCGCAGTCGGCGCGACAGGGGCGCTCATGCGTCTCATCAATCAACGCCGCCGACAACCCGGGCGTTCGCCAGTACTGCCAACGCCGCTCCTTCGGGGCGGAATGATGCACGGCGGTCGTCCATCGGGGATGCGAGCGTTTTAGCGGCCGTCGGTGCGTCTATTTCTTACCGGTCGCCGTCAGCCGGAAGTTCTCAATCGTGAACTCGCCCCCGTTGACGCGGATCGTCTGTCCGATCTCGACGCCGCTCGTTGGGTCGATCGGGTGGTCGGGTTCCCAGTAGCCGACGTATTCGTCGTTGGCACGAATGACGGCGAAGCGGTAGCGGGCCATCACGGCGGGGCATACGCCGTCTACGGATTTCCGCGGCGCGGCGGTTATCCGCTAAATCCTTCCGAGCGCTCGTGTCGAGCGCTCGGGCACGCTGGGCGTTTTAGAAGCGAGCTGCGCCCCGTCGTGCTTCTCGCGCCCTCTGATGAGCGTCAACGTCCGTGACATCGGACTGAGCGCACGCCGGGCGCTGCGTGTACCGGGGCTCCGCTGAGCCCCGCGTGGGGTTACTGCCGCGCTGCCCGTTGGCGCGGGCGACGTCTTCTCGTTCGCCCGCACCCGATCACGGTCGACCTCAACGACTGCCGTGCGCCGGCCGCCGACGCCGCCCCAACTCGACCAGAACATCGGCGACAGCACGATCCCGATCGCACCAACGGCGATCAGGATGTCGCCGACGGTGTGGACGTTGAGCCGGAAGTCGAGACGTGCACCGCAACCGCGAGCACCGCCCCGAAGGCCACAACCGCGCCGACGCGCCGCTCGATCGGTGATGGGGACCGAGTATTAGTCGGTGATCGGTTCGACGACGAGGGTGTTGTTCCCCGGCGCGGAGGCGTCCGTTTGGACGTAGTCGCTCACTCGCCAGGGGCCGCCGCTGATCGCGGCTGCGCTCAGGAGCGTGCCTCGCTTCGGCTCGTCTGGGCCGGGGTGGGTGTAGGTGCCGATGACCTTGCCATTGAGGGAGCCGACGCGGACGGTGTAGGTCAAGCGCCCCACGGTCTGAGGGTACAGACTCGACCACGAAACACCTCCTGGCTGGGCGAATCGGAGTACCATGGGTGACGGAGTCGACGTGAGGCGGCCGCGTGGCATTCTCGCCCGGGCGTTGCTAGTTCATCTCACGCCTCCGCCATGCGGCTTCGGCCGTGGAATCGAGGTTGCACGATGACGATCAACAAACAAGAGGCTGACGCTATACAAGCGAACCTGACGAAGAGCATCGGCCAAACTCTCACCCGCGAAAGCCCCAACGCGGAGCTGCCGCGGTGGAAGCGTCGCTGGTGGAAAAAGGCCGACGCCGCCCGTCCCTAATGACCTCGTTCTAAGCGAGGACGGAACCGCCCAATTGGGCGCAGTCTCGTAAAGGCAGCGGCTAGTTTGCCGACAGATGCTCGGCACCGGTGACGGTGGCGCGTCGCCAGCTGGCTCCGACCGCCTTGGGTTCATCGCCAATGATCTTCCAGCGACGGCCGTAAAGGTCGACTCCTGCGCCGGCTTCTATGCCGGCGCCGGCCGTCTCGGGCGGTTCGGCGACGATCGCTTCGGTCATGAGGATCTTCTTCGCGATCGACGCAGCGTTCTGGAGCGCCGACCAGGCGACCATCGTCGAGTCGTCCCGCGTCAGGGCCGGCGGCCAGCACAACCTGCGATCACCACGCGGCTGCAGATTCATGAATGGCCTCCTAAAGGATTGGGCTCGGTGGTCGCCCGTCGACCCGCTGGGCCCCTTCGGGGCTACAGGCCTCTGCGTTTCCGACAGGTCGCTCACTCTTCGTGTTCGCCGCGGGCGTCCTGTGGAAGCGCCGTCTTCACCTTCCCAGCGGTCGGTGTGGTCGGCCGTCGCGGGCGGCTCCTGCTCGTCGTCGTCGCGCTGCGTCGGCTCCGACCGCGTGGCGTGCCCTGCACCGGATGCGCTGCCGAGCGCCGGCGCAGCGGCGCCGTCTGCAGGACGGCTGTCGACGTCGTTCCGGTACGACTCGTACGCCGCGAGCGCGTCGGAGTCGTGTCGCCTGCTGTCGGGGAAGAACCTGGCGCGGAATCCCTGCCAGTCGAGGCGTTCCTCGCCGAGACGCCAGAGGCTTGCCGGGGCCGGCTCATGGCGGATCGGCGCGTCGCGCGGATCGAACGGCCCGTGCTTTCGTGAATGCTCTATACGCACCCTGGCTCCCTTCCGGTGGCTGCCATTCCTGCTGCGTTCGCGGGCGAGTTAGCCACTGGAGAGTTGCGGACTGCCGGTTCGGCGCCGCCGGCGCCGCGTGCGTAGGCGGAAGACGACGCTCGTGACGATTCCCAGCAACCAGCCGAGCACGGCGCTCGCGAGGATGATCCAGACAAGGGAGGCGTGGCCACTGCCGGCAACCCAACTCAGTTTCACCTGGCGCGTGTTCGCGACCACTAGTGCAATCAGGACGGCCAGCAGCGCGACAGGACCGAACGCCAGGTGTTAGAGGCCCGTGCGGTGGCCGTGTCTACGGAGCCGTTCCCTGCGCGGCTCGACAGGTTCGGCGTGCCGCAATGCTTGCCTTGGCTGAGATTCGACTTGCATCGCTTCTCCTCTCGATGGTGCGGTGGTCATGTCGGGTTCGCCACCGGTTAGGTCGCAGTCGCCGCGATGCACTGAGCAGGACCGGCTCGCGCCGCCACAACTTCGTGCGCGACGAACGCGGCGAGCGCGCCTGAATCGAAGGGCTTTGTCCAGTACGCCAGCGCCCCGAGTGCGCCGGCTCGCTGTGCGTTCGCCTGCCCGACCTCGCCGCTGAGAAGGATCACCGGCATCCCGTGGGTTCGCTCGTCGCCGCGCAATCTCTCGGCGAACTGGAAGCCGTCGAGACCGGGCATCGTCACGTCGGTGAGGAGGAGATGCGGACGTTCGCGGCGTGCCTGCTCGAGCGCATCAAGGCCGTCTGCGGCTTCGAGCACCTGCAAGCCTTCGGCCGCGAGGTTCACCGCGCAGACCAGCCGCACCGAGGCGTCGTCATCGACGATCAGAGAGCCGTTGGCCTCTCTCCGGTTTCGTCCAAGACTCCATCTTTCGCCCCCTCCGGTAGACAGCTGCAGTCCCGACCGTTGGCCTTGGTCGGCGTTCGCCAAACCCGAAACCAACGGAAAGGCTCCGAGCCCCGCTGTGCCAAGAGACCCCATCGGATAAGCGAAGCGGTGTGATCGTGTTCAACTCAAACGTTCAGCTCGCAGAGTCGGCTTTCGCACCCATCGCCTGGGCGCTGCCCGTGCGGAACGCAGTACCACGCGGCCGCGCCTCGCGGCATAAAAGAAAAGGCGCCCTATCCGCGAGGGCGCCGATCCTCACCGATGCGCGCAGAGCTTGCCCGCGCGCGCTCCGATCTCGGTGGTGTAGCACGAATAGGTCCCCGCAACGCGCCGATCATCTTCCGACGACCGAAAGGCCTCAAACGGTGGACGCGCGCCATAGACCCCGGCCGCTACGTCGTCCAGGTCGACGAAAACGGTAAGCGCCACATTCCGCTCGGCAGAGCCGCGACGCAGCTGAAGCGATCCACAAGCCGCCCGACGCACTTACGTCAGCGATAGGACGTGATCATGGCGTCGAAGGACAAGAACTCGAAGAAGAACATCGAGAGGAAGCCCGCGCAGTAGACGCCGAAGCAAACGCGCCAGGCGAAGAGGGACAAAGAATTAGCCGCGCAAAGCAGCACCTGGTGAGCTGCGCCGCCAGGCGGCTGCGCCATAGCGGCTCAGCCGCCGGTCCACTCCCCATCCGCCACCACCTTGGCTGAGACCGTCGTGACTACGCGGTCGTCAGTTGCGGGAAACGATCTGAACTCCGAGGCCCGGTGGGAAGGGGTCCGGGGGCATAGAGGGGAGCGCGAGATGCATCCGCAGAGCTCGAATCCTTTCAAACCAGGCCAGTGTTCGCGCCGCCGGCGACCTCCGGCGATGCCGAGTGCATCACGTCGTGCGCGCTCGACGAGGGGCATCGTCTGTCCCGGTTGCCTGATCTTGCTGGAGATCGACGCTACGCCCGGCCGCGACTGAGTCGTGGCAGTCGTCGCGACAGAACCGGGGCGGAGACGCCAAGCGAGTTGGTTTGCGCGTCCTCGATCACGGAAGCGAGGCTTCTCCCGCAACGCCGGCTAGCCGCGCTCGTAACACACACGGCTATCGGTCGACGCGGCAGTACAACGTAACTGGGCTCGTCGTCTGCGGGTCGTCGCGTCCGACGGCTTCACTCGCCCACTCTGTCGTGCCGGCGGCGCCGACTCGTTCCACGGTCCAGGTTCCCGGTGAGACAGGGACGACCTCGCCGACCGTAAGCTCATGGTCGCTGAGCAGCGTCTGTTCTTCGACTGGCGCACCGGCGATCTCATCGACCGGGCCAAGTGGAACCAGCTTGTACCGATAGGCGGCCACTGCTAGCGAGGTTATCTCGCGCCACGCAGGGCCTGCGCTGGGTGCTTTTCAGTTCCCGGCGCGCTTTCTCCAGCTCGACCTGATCCGTTGGCGTCGACGTGGCCCCACGCGCGGTTTGCGGCACTGGGGAAGGGACACGTTGACGGCGTGGGCTCTCCGCCAAGACGAAAAGGGACGCTCGAGCGCCGTGACGCACGCGAAGGGGTTGCCCGCGAACTGCGGCACCGGTGAGCGAAATGGGCGGATTCGGTAGGCGATACAGCGCCTTCGATCACTTCCAGCAGCGGCATCGCTCGATCGGCTTTCCGCTCGCGGCGCTGCAGAAGTACGTAGACGATCAGGGCGGCTATCTCGCCGCGACGATCACCTACTACGGCTTCTTCGCCATCAGGCAGACGAATCGACCCTCTACCACCACTACCAGCTCAACTACACCCCACCCGACTCCGAACGCGGCCGCCGGCTCGCCCGCCGGTGACACCACGTCCCCGATGACTGATTCGCTACATAACAGCGACGCCGCGCGTGTGTAGGTCGTCAGTGATAGTTGAGAGCTCCGATCGGAGCATGTGTTTCTTGACAACTGGATATGGGCGGTACTGGGCCCGAACCAGTGACTTCCCTCGTGGGTGTTGTCGTTGAAGGAGCCTTCCCAGGCCGCCGAACCCTGCAGCTCCTCCTGAGTCCAGCCGTCCGCGACCTCGGCCACGAGCCACCACGTCGTCGATTTGGTAGTTGTGTTCGAGGAACTTTGGGGCGGCGATGAGGTTCGTCTCGCAGCCCTCGTATTCGATCTCGGTTCTTCTGAGGCGCTCGCTGATCTGAGTGAGTGTGTTGCGGATGCGCTCTTCCTCGGTCTTGAGACAGCGGGATGGCCTCGGCGTACTGGGCCTTGAGTAGCTTGTCCCGTTCGCCTAGAAGCCTCTGCTGGCGTCGGAGTAGCCGCTGCCGCTCGTCGGCTGCTTCCCTCGGACCGCTTCGAATTCAAGTCAGGGTTCGTTCGATGGCTTCGCGGAGCTCATCGCGGCCCCATGAAAGGCGGAGGTTGCTGTAGTCGCACGCTTTGGCGCCGGCTGAAGTCCCTCCGCCGGTCGCCCTCGACTGCTCTTCAGACGGCGCCGTCCGCCGGGCACCCGTAGCGCAACCGGCAAAGCACCCCCAGTGGTCGGCCGCGAGAAAAAAGACGACTCTCTCGTGTAGGGGCGTCAGCGTCGGTTCAGGAGCTGCTTCCAAACCATCCGCTTGCGAGGCATAGCGCTCCTACCGCGCCCGTAGATCTCACTGAAGGTGAGCGAGCAGTAGGGAAACCACGCGCGGTCGTCGTCGTTCGTCGTACTCCACACGTTGGTGCCGCCGGCAAGCGCTCTAGCTGCGGCACTAAGAAGCGGGCGCTCGCTCGCGAGGCTCTCGTCGCGCTCAACCTGCCTCGCCGTGACGGTGCCGCGGTTGGCGATCGCGAGCTCCACGAGCCGCGTCGCCGCCTGCTCAAAGGTCATCCGTCTCTCCCCTGCTAGACCGACATAGCTTAGAACAGCCCAGAGCCGCTCGCCCGACACCGCTAGTCGGTTGTATTTGGCGCGGAGGTGTCAGGATCGTCGAAGGCCTGTCTGGTCGCTTGCGGCGGGTCTTCGAGCCGTCCTGCACCTCCTCCCCGCAGGCGGCTCTTCCTTTTGCGGGAACCGGCTGTCAGTTTCGGCACGCGCCTGCTGGCAAGGAGCCAAGTTGGCGGCTCGGAACTTCCCTCGGGGTTGGCCCCCTTCTGGGGTGGTGTTGGCACCGAGCCGCCACACCGATATGCACGGCTTGCTTTTGGCTGCGCCTCGACGGCGCGCAGCTGACGCGCGTCTGTCCCGACTGGGCTCAGCTGCGCCAGCTGGTCAGACCATCGTACATATGCGCCATGGTCATCGACCGGAGGGTCGAGCTCACGGAGGGTCGGAAGGTACACAGCGCCGCCTCACCGGGCACCCGGCACCCCCGAGCGCGCTCGCGAAGTTCCGAGTCCCTCGGGGGCGCGGATCCCGACGCGAGGGTCTTCGCGGGCTTCTCGACGGGAATGCGTACCCGAACGGATCTCGGTCGCGCATGTTCGAAGGCTGGGATTCCGTCCTTCTCGCCGCAGGACCTGCGTCACCGACGCGCAGTCATAGTCGTCATGCGCGCCGTTTTTTCACGGCGCGTGCCCCCTCTGTGCCTTTCGCATCAGCGCCGCTTACGTGCCTTGGCCATCGCGTCGACGAGGAGGCGTTGTAACCGGCCTATGACCTCAAGGGCGTCATCGCGCTTTCGGGTCCGAGGCTCGCGGAGTAGTTCGCCACGCTGCCGCTCAAGATCTTTGAGTTCGTCCATCCGTTCTTCCGGGGTGTCGTCGTGCGTCACGGCTTATCCCTGCCCCCGTCCGCTCTTCGTTAGTCGCTTCGCCGTGCGCCCGTGGATGCTCGGTACACCGCAGCTACCGAATAATGGGAAAATCGGAAGGCGATGCGCGTCATACCCAGCCGCGCGGCGGGTGTGGGGGACGCACCGACGCGGTCGTGTCCTGCAGACGCACGGCCCATCTCCGTACCGCGGCGAGCCGTCGACGCTGCTGACCGCCCACACGCTCTCAGCGCCAGCGCATTGCCTTCCGGGGATCCCTTCACGACGGCGTCGTCAGTTTCGAGCAGATCGCCGGAGAGCAGACGCGCATCAACGTTCAGATGGACGTCGAAGGCGACTCAAGGGCCGAGAATGTCGCCGGTGATCTCCTCAACATCGTCAAGAACCAGGTGCGCGGCGACCTCGAGCGCTTCAAGCAGTTGATCGAGAACCGCGACGAGACGACGGGCGCCTACCGCGGAAAGGTGCATGAAGGCGAGGCTGAATAGAGCGAGCGACTGCGGCAACGCAGCGCGCATCGCGAGCCGGATCACCATTGCGGCCGACGACGAGTCACAGCCCGCGCAGGTCATGCCTCTCCAAGACGGCGAGCAAGAACGGGTTCTCGGTGGCGGCCGTGCGCGCGGGCGCCGCGATCGTCTACACGGTGCGCGACGTGCTCAGCTCGACCAGCTTCGGTCAGACCTCGTCGCTGCCGTGTCGCACGAGCTGCGGACGCCGCTCACCGGTGCGCTCGGCGCTGCTCAGACGCTCGAGGGCCACTACGCGGAGCTTTCGGACGCGCAGCGACGAATCCCCCTCTCGATGATCGACGAGCAGTCCCGAAGGCTCGAGAGGGTCATCGACCAAATCCTCCTCGCGAGCCAAATCGACAACAACGTCTTTCACGCGGCCGTGCAAAGCTTCGACTGCATTGAGGTTTTCGACGCGGTCGTTCGCGGAGTGAGCCCGGACGATCGCTCGCGCGTCGTCGTCGAGGCCACTCCTGGTTTCGCCGTCCGCGCCGACCTCGACCATCTGCGCGAGGTCGGGGCCAACCTCGTCGACAATGCACTCAAGTACTCGGCCGGATCGGGCAGGCTGGCGGCAGTCGAGCGGGAGACCGCGGTCAGGATCACTGTTTCCGACGACGGCCCCGGAATCCCGGAGGCCGATCGCGAGCGTGTATTCGAAAAGTTCTTCCGCCTCGACCCGGCACAGCGACGCGGCATCGGCGGGACCGGCCTCGGCCTCTATATCGCACGCGAGCTGACAGAGCGAATCTGAGGCAGGATCGGCCTACTAGAGGCTTTGATGTGATTCAGCGGCCGTCGTAGGCGGCGAGGGCGCGTGCTGGGCGGCCGCTGATTCTGTTGAGGAGCATGCCGAGGGTGAGGGCGAGGATTCGTTGCGCGATCCGGACGGCGAGCCTTGCTGGTGTGCGGGCGAGGTGACGTTCGAGCCGCATCTGCTGCTTGAGGTTGGAGAAGACGCTTTCGATCACCAGCCGGGTCGAGGCGAGAGCGCGTTCGCGGTCGAGGTTGGCGGCGGTTCGTGTCTTGTTCGGAGTCAGCAGCGTGGTGCCGGCGGCGGCCAGCCGGGCGGCGTAGTCGCGTCCCCAGAAGCCTTTGTCGGCGACGACGATCTGGGCCTGGGTGCCGGTCAGCAGGTCGGCGAGCGGTTCGTACTCCTTCTCGTTGGCCGGAACGATCGTGTAGCCGAGCGGCAACCCGGCGAGGTCGGTCAAGAGGACGAGCCGGACGCCGTAGACGAAGCGGTGGTGCGACTTGGCGAAGCCGTAGCGGGCAAAGCCGGCGAACTCGCTGTGCTGGTTGCAGCCGGGGTAGCTGGCGACATCGATCAGGGTGCCGTCGCTGAGACGTGCGCCGCCCCGGTCGAGCAGCCTCGCGAGTTGTTGCTGCACGATCGAGATCAACTCGACCAGGCCGCGCAACCGGCGGTTGTACTGCGACTGCTCGGGCAGATGCGGAAACCAGCCCGGCAACAGCCGACCGACCAAGCCGAGGAACTGCCTGTCCGAGCTGATTTCGATCGCCGCCTGCGCGACCGCCAGCGCAACCACTCCGCGTCGCTGATCAGCGGCTTCCGGCCGCCACGAACAGGGACCGGATACTCGTCAGCGAAGACGTACGCTGCAACAACAAGGGCTTCCAGATCGGTCGTCAACTCGAGCCTCCATCTCGAGGGGACACCTCTGGAAGCCCTTCTTCGCGCGCAAACGGCGGCTCCCTACCGGAACCCGCCGTTTCACATCAACCCTCTAGCACGCGTGCGGGGCACCTCATTGTTCCTCGACCTGCCGCGGGCCTCCGCGCCGGCTCCCCCATGACCGCACTCGACCCGCCCCGCGGTCTGCTAACGACCGCTTTGCCACCAAAGCGCGGGCCGAGCATTGCCGTTTGCCGTGCTCAAGGCACTGGAGTCGCGACCGCGGCGCCTCGTTCATTCAATTGAGTCGCCGCTCACGTGGTCCTCGTGGCCGAAGGCGATCCCGTTTCGATCGATCATGCAGGTGAGGCTCTTGTTGGCGCACCCGAGGATGCTCAGGGCCGTTCTTCATAAAGAGCGGTCACCCACATCTCGGGGTCTCTGCGGGCAGCAATTGGGCAGCAAACGCCCCTGAACGCGTCCGCTCAACGATGCGAGTCGCCCCGGAACAGCCCGGCAAGGCCGCATGAACAGAGCGGTGCCGTGCCCTCCGTCGTTCACCTTCGCGACCCTTGAATTGGCCTGTCACGCCGGAGGTCGCGGGTTCGAGTCCCGTCGCTCCCGCTCTCGAACGCCGCTGGCGGACGCTCTGCGCGAGTCGCCGCCGACGTGAGCTACCGCCCCGGCGGCGGCGCGACGACGTAGTCGAAGCGGAGCCTCCCCGCGGGGCCGCCGAGCTTGACGAGGTGGAAGTGCCACGTCGCGTAGCGCAGACGGACGGCCCCTCAGGGATCGGGGACGCGCGAAGCTGCGGCGCAGGTCCCTCGGGGCGAGGGTCAGCGGCGGCGGAGCAGGCGGGCCAGGTTGATGTCCCAGCCCCAGCCGAACGTCTTCGGCGTGAACAGACGCCGGTCCTTCGGGTTCCACCAGCGCTGCTTGGCACGCGCGAGCGTCGGCCGGCGCCAGTCGTACGGAACGCCGAGGAACGTCCCGGTCTTCTTCATGGACGAAGCGTATCGCTCAGAGGAAGCGGCGCCGCCGGCGCGCGTAGCGCGGGTGCCAGCCGCGCAGGTCGATCGTCGTCCCACGGCGCCGGCGCAGGAAGAGGAGCCGCGAGCGGCGCCGCTCGACGGGCTGCAGCACGCCGGCGAGCGACCCGAAGCCCACGACTCCTCTTTCGCCGCGGCCGCCCGCCGCTCCTGCCCGACGCGGCCGGGAGGGGCCGTGCGGCCCCTCCCGCGCGTCGGTTCGGTCGCTAGCGGCGGCCGATCGTGCCGGTGCCCGTCGGCGCGTGGCCGTTCGGGAGACCGACGTTGTCGGTGAAGACGTCCTCGTCGTGCGTGACGCCGTTCGCCGGGTACGGGTTCACGTTGCGCGTGTCCGACCAGATCGGGTGCGCGTCCGTGCCCTTGTTGATCGTCAGGCCGCTGTAGTCGCCGTTGAAGCCGCTCTGGATGCCGTCCGGCGGCGGGAACACCGGCGAGACGACCTTGAAGTCGAACGGCGTCGGCTGCTGCGACGGCGCGACCGCCCCCGTGATCGACGAGAGGCCCGTGCCGCCGGCGAGGACGTAGTCCGAGTTACCGGTGCCGACGCCGGGCTGGCACGTCGTCGAGGCGCCCGTGTTGATCACGCCGTTCTGGCCACACGGCGCGAAGCCGCCGGACGGGGTCGTGTTCTCGTTCGGAACGCGCTCCGTCCGGTAGTAGCTCACGCCGATCCGGTCGCCCTGCTGCGGGCTCTGGTCGGTCGCCGGGAAGTAGTGGTCGAGGCCGCGGTCCGGGTTCACCGTCCCGAGCTCGCTCCACGTGTGCCCGCCGTCCGTCGACTCGGCGAGCTGGATGTCGTACTCGCCGTTGCGGTAGTCCTGCCACGTCACGTAGACGTGGCCGTTCTGCGTGTTCTCCGTCGTGATCCGCGGATAGTCGTTCGTGCGGATGTACGCGCCGGGGATGCACTCCTCGGGCCCGCGGCCGAAGTCGCACTGCGGCTCGCCGGCGGTGATGTCGTCGCCGACCTTCACCGGCTGCCCGCAGTTCATCGTCGCCGTGCCCGCCGGGGAGCTGCCGCTCGGATGGCAAACGACGGCGAGCTGCTGCGCGTTCGGGTTCCCGGCCGGCGTGTTGCCGTTGTTGAACGCGACGACCAGGTCGCCGTTCGGCAGAACGACGGGGCTCGAGCCCTGGTCGAAGTTGCAGTCGTTCGCGTTCGCCGGGTTCTGCGTGAAGAAGTCGCCGAAGCTGCAGAGGCCCGGAGCGCTGCCGCTGATCTCCTGCGGCGTCGACCAGGTGTGGCCGTGGTCGGTCGACATCGAGCCGAAGATCGGCGACTCGCAGAACGCCGGTGCGACGTCCGACCCGCCGAGGCAGTCGGGGCCGAAGCGGAACACCGTCCACGTCACGTAGACGTTGTCGTGGTTCGGGCTCGACGCGTAGCGGTCGGCGGCGATCCACTCCTTGTCGTTGAAGATCAGCGGGCTGTTGTCCTCGTCCGGCAGGAAGTAGTGCCCGAGCTCGGGGATGTTGTAGTAGAACGAGCCCTTCGCGCCGTAAGGCGACTCGACGACGAAGACGGCGCTCGCGTTCGACGCGACGTCGAACGCGACACAGCTGAAGAACGCCCGCCCCTGCGAGTCGACGGCGTTCGTCGGGTCGCTCGCCGCGTCGTACGTGTGGAACGTGCCCGGGTCCTGGTTGATCGTGTTCTTGTTCGGGTTGTTCGCGTCCGGACCGTCGAGCTCCGGCGAGTTCAGGTGCTGCCTGAACGGCGGCAGCATGTCGCCCCAGTTGCGGCCGTTGTTCGTCGAGAAGTCGATCCCGCACTGGTTGAAGCCGACACGCGAGTCGTTCTGGCCGGCGACGATGTTGTTCGGGTCGGCCGCGTTGTAGGTGATGTCCTCCTCGGCCTGCCGCCGGTACGTGCAGTCCTGGTTCACGCGCTCGTTGCCGGCGCTGTCGCGGTTCCCGCAGCCGAGCGAGTGCGCCGGGCCGGCGCCGGTCGTGCTGCCGCCGCTGCCGGTGCCGTCGAGGCCGATGTCGCCGCTCGGCGTCGCGTCGGCGCCGGTTGCGCGCTCCTCGCAGCCCTGCACCTGCTGTTCGTCGCACACCGCCTGCTGCTCGGCGGTGATCGCCGCGCCGGAGACGAACGGCAGCGGACGCGACACCGTCGTCCCGTCCTTGCCCTTCGTCTTCACGACCGGCTGCTTGAGCTGGCCGAGCGCCACGCGCGCCAGCGTGTGCTCGTCGTTGCCGCTCACGGCCGTGCTCCCGCCGAGCAGCGACACCGCCGCCGCCACGACGACGGCGATCGCCAGGAGCACGAACGCCGAAGCTCGCTTCATCGTGATTCCCCCTTTCGATTCTCCCCGCCCCAAGTGTCGGGGGTGCCGAAGATATAACCGCCCCGCTCCGGACCGAAGCACATCGGGAGTACCATCTGGGGCATGAGGCGGGTCCTCCTCCTCATCGCCCTCCTCGCCTTCGCCGCCCCCGCGACGGGGGCGCGCGACAGGCCGACGCTCCGGGTGGTGACGCCGAAGCCGTTCGTCGTCGCCGGCCGTGCCTTCGCGCCGCACGAGCGCATCCGGCTGACGGTCGTCTCGGGCGGCTTCACGCGGACCGCGGTCGCCCGTTCCTCGTCGTCCGGCAGCTTCACCAGCAACCTCGGCACGGTGCCGGTCTCACGGTGCGAGCGCGCGTTCGTGCGCGCCCGCGGCGCGCTCGGCGACAGCGCGACGGCGCGCTATCCGGTGCAGCTGCCGCAGTGCATGCCCGCGTCCGCGCAGTGACGGCCCGGCCGCGCCGGCGATGCGCGGGTTCGCGAGCCCGTACGACAGGTCGACGAGCAGGTTCAGCACGACGATCGCGAGCGCCAGGAAGACGACGCTGCCGGCCACGAGCGGGACGTCGTCGCGCAGCGCCGCCTGGCGCAGCATGTTCCCGAGCCCGGGCAGGTCGAACACCGACTCGACGAAGACGACGCCCGCCAGCGAGGTTCCCGCGGTGATGCCGAGCATCGTCGAGAGCGGCAGAAGCACGTTGCGGAGCAGGTGCGCGCGCACGATCCGGAGCGGCCCGGCGCCCTTCGCGCGCGCGGTGCGGACGTAGTCCTCGCGCAGCTCCTCCACCACGAGCGCGCGCACCATCGTCGTGAACAGCGCCGCGTTGACGAGCCCGAAGGCGAGCCACGGCAGGACAAGGTGCGACGCCCAGCGCGCGAGCCCGTCGCAGCCGGTCGAGAGGTTCGAGATCGTGCAGTAGCCGCTCGCCGGCAGGACGTGCAGCTCGTGCCCGAAGACGTAGCTCAGCATCAGCGACAGCCAGACCGGGTGGACGGACAGCCCGAGCAGGACGAACACCGTCGCCGCCCGGTCGAGCAGCGAGCGCGGCCGCAGCGCGGCCAGCAGTCCGAGGGCCGTCGACACGACCAGCCAGACGACGAGCCCGCCGGCGACGAGCGAGAGCGTCACCGGCGCCGCCCCGAACAGGCGCGACGTGACGCGCTCCCGGTCGTCGAACGACGCGCCGAAGTCGCCGTGGCCGACGATCCGCCACACGTAGTGGGCGTATGCGCCGAGCAGCGAGCCGTGCAGCGCGGCATCGCGCGCGGCGCGGCGCGCGCCCACGTCGCGCGGCAGCGCGTGGAACGCGACGAACACGAACAGGGTGACGGCGAAGAACATCGCGACGGTGGAGCCGAGCCGTGCGATCGCGTACCTCGCCACGTGCCGACCCTACGCCGTCGCGGCGCCCGCGGTTTGGGCTCCCACCTCCGCCTGCAGCGCCGCGAGCAGGGCCGCGCCACGCGGCGTGCCGAGCCCGGTGCACGCATCCCAGCCGGGTCCCGCGGCATAGCCGCCGATGCGGCCCGTCGCGTCGTTGTCGCCCTGCGTCACGTCGCGGAACGCCTCGCGCGCCTGCGATCCGTAGATCAGCGGGTTGAGGTACCCGACGCTGCGGCCGAGCGCCGCGTTGATGCGCGCCGTCAGCCCCGCCCAGAGCGGCGAGACCGCGCTCGTCCCGCCGACGACGCCCCACTGCCCGCGGACGAGCACGCGGTAGCCCGTGCGCGGGTCGCCGTCGGCGGCGACGTCCGGCACGCCGCGGCCGGTGACGCCGCCGTCGACCGACGGCGGCACGTGCGCGTCCCGCTGCCAGTCCGGCAGCGGGAACATCGTGCTGACGCCGCCACCGGTCGCGCCGCCGCCGGTCGCCCGCGGCCCGTCGTTCCAGACGACCTCCGACGCGATCGCGCCGCCGGCGGCGCGCAGGGTCGTGCCGCCGCAGGCCACGACGTGCGGGCTCGCGGCAGGGAAGTCGACGTGCGCCCTCCCGTCGTCGAGCTCGTCGGCGGAACCGTCGTCGCCGGAGGCGACGAAGATCGAGACGCCGAGCGCCGCCGCCTCCGCGAACGTCTCGTCCACCGCGCGCACCGCCTGCTCGGTCCAGAGGTCGTTCCCTTCGGGCCAGCCCCAGCTGATCGAGATGATCGACGGGCGGTGGTGCGGGTCGTGCACCGCCGTCGAGATCACGTCGACCCAGCCTCGCTCGGTGAACGGCGCGAAGTAGAGGACGATCGTCGCCTGGGGCGCGAGCGCGGCGGCGATCTCGGCGTCCAGCATCACCTCGGCGTCGGGCGTCTCACCCGTCGGGTCGGGCGGCGTCGGCGAGTTGGCGACGCCGTCCACCGACACGAACCGCACGACGTTCCTCGGCAGGCCGAGCGCGGCGAGGTACGCGTCCAAATCGTGCTGGAGCAGGCCGCCGCCGAACTCGACGATCCCGATCGTCTCGCCCTTGCCGGTGCCCGGCGGGAAGTCGTACAGCTGCGCGAGCTGGAGCGGCGTGAACCAGGACGGCGTCGCGGCCGCGCGGGCCGGATGCGCGTCGTCGTCGGGCCGGAAGATGTTGTGGGGCCGCGCCTGGCGGCGGTCGTCGAAGCCGAAGACGCCGACCACGGCGTCGGCGATCTCGGCCGGGACTCGCAGCTCGCCGGTGCGCCCGCGGTACGTGCCGTACGGGTACTCGAACGTGCCGAGCTCGGTGCCGAACGCGGCGGCGAGCGCCCGCACCGTCCCGGCGATCGCGACGGTGCGGCGCACCTCGTCGCTGCCGAGGACGTCGAAGCCGGCGCCGCTCGCCCACCGCCGCACGCGCTCGACGTCGCCGCGCGCCGCGGCGTAGCGCTCGGCGAACTCCTCGCGGCTGATCGGCTCCCCCGGGTCGAGCGCCGGCGCGTCGGGCCGGCGGCGCAGGCGGAGCGTCAGCTCGAGCCGCTCATCCGGGTCGACGCCGCCGACCAGCCGCGCGCCCTCGGCTGGGACGCGCGCGCTCTGCGGCAGCGCACGCAGCGTCGCCGGGTCGATGTGGTCGTCGTGCTGCGGCATGGCGTTCTCCTCTCGGTCGCGGTGCCGCAGCAGCCGCCAACGATACGCCTCCGGCCGGTGCGGATCCAGCCGCTACCGGCGGCGGCGCTCGCGGTTCACCCGCCGAGGTAGGGCGCCCAGGCGGTGAGGTCGACGTCGCCCGGCGCCGGCAGGTCGTCCCGGAGGCAGATCGCCTCCGCGAGCAGTGCGTTCTCCTGCGACTGCAGCCACCGCTCGAACTCGTCGTCGCGCGCGAAGCGGCCGAGGACGTTGCGCGCGACGACCGCCTGGTTCGCGGGCGGCAGCGCGTACAGCGCGAGCGCCGGGCCTAGCGGGCGCACGGTGAACCTGCCGTCGATCGTGTCGATCGCCTTGCGCCGTCCGGCGGGCAGAGTGAAGACCTGCTCGGGCGCGATCGTCTCGACGGCGAAGCCGCGGAACGCGTCCCCGAGCCACGGCGCCTCGACGTCGACCGACACGAGCCGCACCCGCGTCGCCGCGTAGGTCGTTTCGAAGTCGGCGATCTCGCGCGCCGTCGGCGGCGGCGGGCGGAACCGCTCCTCGACGCGCTCACGCGCGATCCGGTCCGCGACGGCGGCGCGCGCGTCGGCGAGCGTGAGGTGCGAGGCGGCGAGCGCCGCCAGGTAGCGGGCGCGGCTGCCGCCGAAGTGGACGCGGACGAGCGCGCGCTCGGCGGCCAGCACCGTCTGCGGGTCGACCGGCTCGTCCGTCCGCAGCACGACGCGCTCGAGGAGCGCGGTGGCGGCCGAGGCTCGGTCGCCGGTGAGCGCGGCCGTGCGCGCGACGTCGGCCGTCCTGATCGAGGCCGACCCGAAGCTGCAGCGGACACCGGGCGGCAGGATGATCTGGCCCTCCGTCAGCGAGGTGTCGAAGTCGGGGCCGGCCACCGCCGGTGCGTCGCAGAGGCGGTGGTCGCGCGTCCACAGGTAGACGCACGCCGCGGCCGGTTTGTCCGGGTCGTTGCCGGCGGCCGAGAAGCTCGGCCACCCCCACGACCAGATCCCCTCGATCCGGGTCTCCTTCGCGACCTGTCTCGCGGCGAGCGCCTCGAGCTTGACGAACTCGAACCACGCGGCGCTCGGCTCGAGCCCCTCGCGCCCACCTTCTCCCGGCGCCGACTGGAACTGCAGCTCGAGCGCGATCCGGCTCGTCGGGATCCCGATCTGCGTGAAGTGGGCGACGAGCCCGCGCATCCCGCTCCGCATCGCGCGGCTCGCGCGCACCGGCCCCTCCGCGTAGAGCCCCTTCGTGCCCGGCGAGGTGAAGTAGACCTGGCGCACGAGGATCGACGCCTGCGCCGTCTCGCGCCACCACGTCGCCGCGTCGCCTCCGGTGTACGGCGGGTTCGCGATCGTCAGCGCCGTCGTCGCGCCGAGCGCGTCCAGGTCCTGCAGCAGCGCGAGCACGTTCGCGCGGTACTGGGCGTTCGTCGGGCTCCACGGCGTCTGGGTCTGCGCGCCGAAGAGCTCGTTCTCCGCGATCAGCGGCGTCGCACAGCCCGTCACCTGCTGCGCGTACGCGAACTCGGCCTTCGCCTTCGCGGCGATCGTCGACGGGTCGGCGGGGTTCGAGGTGTTGCCGACCCGGTCGTTCAGGTGCAGGTCGAAGAAGACCGTCGCCGCACCCGCCTGACGCATCTGCGCGGGCAGCACGGTGCCCGACGACACCGCGAGCACCATTCCGGGCTTCGGGACGATCGGCGCGTCGTGTCCGGCGTAGTCGACCCACAGCGGCGTCGTCGCCGGCAGCCCGCAGGCGCTCGGCGCCGCGTGCGGGGGCGCCGACGTGAGCGCGAGCGCCGCCGCGGCGGCGGCGAGCAGGGCGCCGACCCTCCTCATGCTCGGTTCAGGGTAGTCGGCGGCCCACCCGGTCACGGGTGACGCCGGCAGGCCCGGTCGCGCCGACGAGCTGGAGCGCGTTCAGCACCTCGGCGCGCAGCAGCTCGAGCACGCGCCGCGCACCGTCCTCGCCGCCGACGACGAGCCCCCAGAGCGGCGCGCGCCCCGCGAGCACGGCGCGCGCGCCGAGCCCAAGCGCCTTCACGACGTCGGTGCCGCGGCGGACGCCGCCGTCGACCAGCACCTCGACGCGCCCGTCGACGGCCTCGACCACCTCCGGCAGCGCGTCGATCGTGGCGGACACGCCGTCGAGCTGCCGGCCGCCGTGGTTCGAGACGACGACGCCCGCCGCGCCGTGCTCGCAGGCGAGCCGCGCATCCTCCGCGGTCAGCACGCCCTTCACGAGCAGCGGCACGGCGGTCTGGGCCGCGAGCCGCTCGACGTCGTGCCACGTGAGCGACGGCGAGATCATGTCGAAGACCTCCTTCGGCGTGACGCCGCCGCGCCGGATCGACGCGACCTCGATCTCAGGCGGGATCTGGAACGCGCTGCGCACGTCGCGCTCGCGGTTGCCGCGCACCGGCGCGTCGATCGTGAGCACGAGCGCCGTGAAGCCCGACTCGCGCGCCTGCGCGACGAGCTCGCGCGTCACCCCGTCGTCGCGGAAGACGTAGAGCTGGAACCAGCGCGCGCCGCCGACCTCGGCGACCTGCGCGGGCGTCGAGGTCGCGAGCGTCGACAGCGTCATGATCGTCCCGGCCGCGCGCGCCGCGCGCGCCATCGCGACCTCGCCGTCCGGGTGCGCGACGCGCTGGAACGCCACGGGCGCGACGACGACGGGCAGCGTGATCTCGTGGCCGAGCACGGTCGTCGCGGTGGTGCACGTCTCGACGTCGACGAGCATCCGGGGTCGCAGGATCCACCGCTGGAACGCCTCGACGTTGTCGCGCAGGGTGAGCTCGTCGCCCGCGCCGCCCGCGTAGTACCCGTGCGCGCCCGGCTCGAGCCGCTGCGCCGCGAGCCGCTCGTAGTCCCAGACGTTGAGCGGCTCCATCGGGGCTAGCGGCGCCGGCCGAACCAGGCGCCCCGCTCCGCCCGCGGCGGCGCGGGGTCCTCGCCGAGCGCCCGCGCGCCGGCACGCAGGTCCTCGGGCTTCAGGCACTTGAGCTCGTCGTGCGTCAGCCGGTCGACGTCGCCGGCCCCGAGCCTCAGCGCCTGGGCGTTCAGCGCCTGCTCGAACAGCGTGCGGGCGAAGCGCGCGTTTCCGAACGACTCGTCGCGCTCCGCGTTCGCGAAGATGCCGCGCAGCGCCTCCTCGGCGCCGTCGCCGAGCGTGTACTCCGCCTCGCCGGCGAACCGGCCGAAGATCTCGACGAGCTCGTCGGTGGAGTAGTCGGGAAACGTGATCTCGCGCGAGAACCGCGAGCGGAGGCCCGGATTCGACTCGAGGAAGCGGCGCATCAGCCGCGGATAGCCGGCGACGATCACGACGAGCCGGTGGCGGTTGTCCTCCATGCGCTTGAGCAGCGTCTCGATCGCCTCGTCGCCGAAGTCGAGCCGCTCGCTCTCGCGCGCCAGCGAGTACGCCTCGTCGACGAACAGCACGCCGTCCAGTGCGCGGCGGATCACACGCTCCGTCTTGACCGCTGTCAGCCCGACGTACTGGCCGACGAGCCCGGCGCGGTCGACCTCGACGAGGTGGCCGCGCCGCAGCAGCCCCATGGAGCGGTACATCTGCGCCAGCAGGCGGGCGACGGTCGTCTTACCGGTGCCCGGGTTGCCGAGGAAGACGAGGTGCTGCGTCGTCGCCACCTCCGGCAGCCCCGCCTCCTTGCGCCGGGCCTGCACGCGCAGGAAGGCGACGAGCGCCCGCACCTGCTCCTTGACGGACTCGAGCCCCGGCAGCGCGTCCAGCTCGTCCAGCAGCTCCTCGAGCGGCCGCGCCGGCTCCTGCCGGCGCAGCGCCTCGATGTCCAGCTCCTCGCCGATCTGCGTGCGGAGCTGGTCGCCCAGCGCCTTCAGCGACTCAAGCGGGTTCGGCACGGCCTGGACCGTACCGGTTGGCCCCGTCCTGGCTCTGAGCCAGGACACGGCCCGAGGAGACGAGGGTTCGGCCGCCCCGGCACGTGCTATAGTTAACGAGGTTAATGGTTCAGGTGGCGAACGACCCGACGACGATGGCGAACCGGCTGCGTCCTGTGCTCCTCCGGCTCGCGCGCGAGCTGCGGCGCGAGATCCACTCGCTCGGCGTCACCGGCGGCCAGGTCAGCCTGCTCGTCCAGATCAAGAAGCGGCCGGGGATCACGGCCTCCGAGCTCGCCGACCTGGAACGCATCTCCGCGCCGGGCATGTCGGGCCACATCGTGCGGCTCGAGGCGGCCGGCCTGATCGAGCGGACGCGCGCCGTCGACCGCCGGCGCATCGGACTCACCGTCACCGACGCCGGCGACAAGGTTCTGACGACCGTCCGGAAGCGGCGCACCGCCTGGCTCACGAAGCGCCTGCAGGAGCTCGACGACGCCTCGCGCGACGCGCTGCAGGCCGCGCTGCCGGCGCTCGAGAAGCTGATGGAGGCGCAGGAGCGGTGACGCTGCTCAGGGTCGCGTCCGCGCGGACCTTCGCGTCGCTCCGCAACCACTACAACTACCGCCTCTTCTTCGCCGGCCAGCTGACGTCGGTGGCGGGCACGTGGATGCAGAACATCGCGCTCGCGTGGCTGGTCGTCGACCTCGCGCCGCACTGGAAGGGGCTCGCGCTCGGCCTGCTGACGATGTGCCGGTTCGGGCCGTACACGCTGCTCGGGCTCTTCGCGGGCGTCGTCACCGACCGCTTCGACAACCGCCGCACCGTCGTGATCACGCAGTCGGCGCAGATGCTGCTCTCGGGCGCGCTGGCTGCTATCACGCTGCTCGGCCACGTGCAGCTTTGGCAGGTGTACGCGATCGCCGCACTGCTCGGCGTCGCGATCGTGTTCGACTCGCCGTCGCGGCAGAACCTGACGTTCCAGATGGTCGGCCGCGACGAGCTGCCGAACGCGGTGGCGCTCAACTCGAGCCTGTTCAACACGGCCCGCATCTTCGGTCCTGCGCTGGCCGGCGTCCTGATCGCGGCGTTCGGCGTCGGCTGGTGCTTCGCGATCAACGCGGCGAGCTTCCTGGCGGTGCTCGCCGGCCTGCTCGCGATGCGCCTCCAGGAGCTGTATCCGCTCGCCGACCGCCGCCGGCCGACGCTGCTCAAGGGGACGCGCGAGGGGCTCGCCTACGCGCGCCGCAATCGGTCGATCCTCGTGCTGATCACGATGGTCGCCGTCTTCTCGTCCTTCTGCTTCAACTTCAACATCCTGCTGCCGCTGCTCGCGAAGTCGACGCTCCATGCCGGCCCGCGCACGTTCGGCGTCATCTCCGCATGCTTCGGGGCGGGCGCACTCGTCGGCGCGCTCTCGGCGGCGGCGATCGCGAAGGCCCGCTGGCGGACGATGTTCGCGGGCGCGGCGGGGTTCGGCCTGTGCGAGCTGCTGCTCGCGCCCGTACACGCCGTCGCGCTCGCGGGCGCGCTCCTCTTCGTCTGCGGCGTCTTCTTCACGAGCTACACGGCGAACTCGAACGCGGCGATCCAGCTCGCGAGCCCCGACCACCTCCGCGGCCGCGTGCTCGGGCTCTACTACTACGCGTGGAACGGCCTCGCGCCGCTCGGCGCGCTCGTCGTCGGCTGGCTCTGCGACGTCGGCGGGACCGAACTGGCGCTCGCCGCGGGCGGCGCGACGACACTCGCGATGGTCGCCGGCGGTGCGGCCGCCGTCGACCGCGGCCGCCGCCGCCCGCCGACGCGCCGGCGGCCGGTCGAGGCGGAGCCGGCGGCTGAGCAGCTCGCGGCGTGACCTCGTCGACAGTCGTATAGTCGTCGTTTCAATCCCGTAACAGCCGGAGAAGGGGGTTTCGGGAATGGCGCAGGTCGCATTCGAGCGGGTCTCGAAGATCTACCCGGACGGGACGCGCGCGGTGAACGACGTGACCCTCGACATCCGCGACGGCGAGTTCATGGTCCTCGTCGGTCCCTCCGGCTGCGGCAAGACGACGGCGCTGCGCATGGTCGCCGGCCTCGAGGAGATCTCCGAGGGCGTCCTGCGGATCGGCGACCGCGTCGTCAACCACGTCCCCTCGCGCGACCGCGACATCGCGATGGTGTTCCAGAGCTACGCGCTCTACCCGCACCTGTCCGTCTACGAGAACATCGCCTTCGGCCTGCGCCTGAAGAAGATGGACAAGAAGGAGATCGACCAGCGCGTCCAGCGTGCGGCGAAGCTGCTTGGGCTCGACGACTTCCTGAAGCGCAAGCCGCGCGCCCTGTCGGGCGGGCAGCGGCAGCGCGTCGCGATGGGCCGCGCGATCGTCCGCGAGCCGAAGGCGTTCCTGATGGACGAGCCGCTCTCGAACCTCGACGCGAAGCTGCGCGTCCAGATGCGCGCGGAGATCGCGAAGCTGCAGAACGACCTCGGCGTCACGACCATCTACGTCACGCACGACCAGGTCGAGGCGATGACGATGGGCGACCGCGTCGCCGTGATGCGCAAAGGCGAGCTGCAGCAGGTCGACGACCCGCAGACGCTCTACGACCGTCCCGTCAACCTCTTCGTCGGCGGGTTCATCGGCAGCCCCGCGATGAACATGCTCGACGCGACGATCGAGGGGTCGAACGGCGACCTCCGCGCGAAGATCGGCGACCAGGCGATCGCGCTCGGCGCGGAGACGCTGCGCAACCGGCCCGCGCTCGCCGGGTACGTGGGGAAGAAGGTGATCATCGGGATCCGGCCCGAGGACCTCGAGGACGCGGCGCTCGAGCCCGGTGCACCCGACGGCCGCACGCTCATCGGGCGGCTCGAGCTGCGCGAGGCGCTGGGCTCCGAGATCATGGCGCACTTCGCGATCAAGGGCACGCGCGCCGAGACGGAAGAGGTGCGCGAGCTGGCGCGCGACGCCGGTGCGCCGGAGGCGACCGGCAGCGGCGCGCAGATCGGCGTGGCCGAGGACGAGGCCGTCGTCGTCGGCAGGTTCGGCGCGCGCTCGCGCATCCGCGTCGGCGACGAGGTGCGAGCGGTCGTCGACACGCGCGCCCTGCATTTCTTCGATCCGTCAACGGGAGAAGGCATCTACGAAACCGCGAAAGGAGAGCAATGAGGCCAACGTTGGGGTCGGCGGCGGTGCTCGTCGCCGTCGTCGCAGTCGCCGCAGGCTGCGGCAGCAACAAGAGCGCGTCGGGAACGAAGAGCGGGGTCGCGGGCGCGCAGAAGACGGTCGTCAACAAGGCGGTCTCGGGGACGATCACGTTCGACGGGATCTGGACCGGGTCGGAGGCGACCGACTTCGGCGACGTGATCAAGGCCTTCAACAAGGTCTATCCGAAGGTCAAGGTCAAGTACAACCCGCTCGGCAACAACCTCACGACCGTCCTGTCGACGGCGATCACCGGCGGCCATCCGCCCGACATGGCGGACATCGCGCAGCCGGGCTACGTCAAGCAGCTCGTCTCGCAGGGCAAGTTGAAGCCGATCACGTACGCGAAGGGCGCGATCGGCGCCAACTTCGGCAAGTCGTGGCAGCAGCTCGGCACGTTCAACGGCAAGCTGTACGCGCTTGTCTTCAAGGCGAGCAACAAGTCGCTGCTCTGGTACAACGTGCCGGTCTTCCACCAGGCGGGCGTGACGCCGCCGAAGACGTGGAAGCAGCTGCTCCGCGACGCGACCACGATCAAGGCGTCCGGCGTGCCTCCCTACTCGATCGGCGGCGCCGACGGCTGGACGCTCACCGACCTGTTCGAGAACATCTACCTGCGCACGTTCGGCGTCGCGAAGTACAACGCGCTCGCGGCGCACAAGATCAAGTGGACCGACCCGAGCGTGAAGACGGCGCTGCTCGAGATGCAGAAGATCCTCTTGCAGCCGGGCTACCTCGCCGGCGGCACGAGCGGCGCACTGCAGTACACGTTCAACGACTCGGTCACGAACGCGTTCTCGAACCCGCCGAAGGCGGCGATGGTGTTCGAGGGCGACTTCGTCTCCGGCGTGATCCTTTCGTCGACGAAGGCGAAGCCCGGCAGTGGCTTCAACGTCGTGCCGTTCCCGGCGATCACCCCCGGTCCCGACGCGACCGCGGTGGAGATCTCCGGCGACCTGTTCGTCACCTTCCGGGACAACCCGGCGATCGAGGCGTTCGTGAAGTTCCTCGCGACGCCGCAGGCCGCGGCCGCGTGGGCGAAGCACGGCGGGTTCGCGACGGGCAACCACAACCTCAGCCCGAGCGTGTTCCCGGACGCGATCGACCGCGCGAACCAGAAGGCGGTCGGCGCCGCGAAGGCGGTCGTCTTCGACATGTCGGACGAGCAGCCCGCGTCGTTCGGCTCGACGACGGGTCAGGGCGAGTGGGGCCTGTTCCAGAAGTTCCTGAGCAACCCCGCCGACTACACGCCGATCCAGATCCAGCTCGAGAAGGCGGCGGAAGCGGCGTACAAGAAGGGCAAGTAGCGCGTTGAGCGGAAGCTCGGGCGGAATCGCGGTGGAGCCGCCGGTCCAGGCGGCTCCACCCCCGAGCGCACAGCCGAGACGGTTCGGGCGCTACGCGTCGGGCGCGCTGTTCCTCGCGCCCGCGCTGTTCGTGCTCGCCGTGTGGATCGTCTACCCGGCGATCTACACGATCGTCCGCAGCTTCTTCGGCCAGCAGGGCTACATCGGAACCTGGGTCGGGATCGACAACTACAAGCGGCTGTTCACGACACACACGCTGCTGATCGCAATCCGCAACAACGCGATCTGGGTCGCCGTGGTGCCCGCGCTGGTGACGGCGTTCGGGCTGATCTTCGCGGTGCTGACCGAGCGGGTGCGTTGGTCGGTCGCGTTCAAGACGGTCGTCTTCCTGCCGATGGCGATCTCCGCGTTCGCGACCGGCGTGACGTGGCGGATCATGTATCAGCAGGATCCGAGCCTGGGGGCGATCAACGCGCTCGGCAGGTCGATCCACGACGCGTTCTCGCCGCCCGGCGTGCTGTCGTCGGCCACGCCGTCGACGGCGAACGTCGCGCCCGATCACGGCGGCCTCGTCCTGAAGACGCCGCTCCATCCCGGCGGGGTCGCGCTGATCGGGCTGACGGGTATCCCCCCGACCGACCTGCCGAGCGGGGCGAAGCAGGCAGTCACGCCGCCGCCGAAGGGCGGGGACATCGTCGGCACCGTCTGGCGCGACTTCAAGCCGGGCGGCGGCGTGCCGGGCAAGGTCGAGCAGGGCGAGCTGGGCATTCCCGGCGTCACCGTGCAGCTGCAGCAGAACGGCAGGACGGTGCAGTCGACCAAGACGAACGCGGCCGGCGCCTTCGACTTCAGCGGCCTCAAGCCCGGCACGTACCAGGCGGGGGTCGGCGCGTCGACGTTCGCGCAGGCCTGGGGCGGCTACGCGTGGCTCGGGCCGAGCCTGATCATCCCGTCGCTCCTGATCGCCTACATCTGGATCTGGGCCGGCTTCGCGATGGTCGTGATCGCGGCCGGGCTGTCGGCGATGCCGCGCGACGTGCTCGAGGCGGCACGCACCGACGGCGCGTCCGAATGGCAGGTGTTCAGGCGGGTGACGGTGCCGCTGCTCTGGCCGGTGATCAGCGTCGTCTTCGTCACGATGATCATCAACGTCCTGAAGGTGTTCGACATCGTGCTCGCGCTCGCACCGGAGTCGGTGCAGGCGGACGCGAACGTCATCGCGCTCGCGATGTGGCGCACGGCGTTCAGCGGCGTCAACGACTTCGGCACCGGTTCCGCGATCGCGGTGTTCCTGTTCCTGCTCGTCATCCCGGTGCTCGCGCTCAACATCAAGCGCTTCAAGGCGGAGGCCTCCTAGTGGCGGCGACCGCCACCGCACCCGTCGTCATCCCGCGGCCGCACGACGGCACGGCCGCGCGGGTGCTGCGCTTCGTCGCGCGCGCGCCGGTCCACGTCGTCCTCGTCGTGCTCGGGCTGCTCTGGCTCGTGCCGACGTTCGGGCTCTTTATCACGTCGATCCTGCCGCAGTCGGAGCTCGCTTCGCACGGCTGGTGGGTGATCTTCTCGAAGCCGAGCGTCGCGACGTGGTCGAACTACAACGCGATGTTCCACAACAGCGGTCTGACGACGGCGCTCAAGACGACGGCCGAGATCGCGGTCGGCAACACGCTGATCGTCATCGTCATCGGCGCCCTCGCCGGCTATGCGTTCGCGTGGCTCGACTTCCCCGGCCGGGACTGGCTGTTCATCGGCGTGATCGGGCTGCTCGTCGTGCCGCTGCAGATGGCGCTCATCCCGATGTTCAAGCTCTACGACACGTTCGGGCTGTTCGACACGGCGCTCGGGATCATCCTGTTCCACGCCGCGTTCGGGCTGCCGTTCGCGATCTTCCTGCTGCGCAACTTCTTCGCCGGCCTGCCGAAGGACATCCTCGAGTCGGCGCGGATCGACGGCGCCTCGGAGGTGCGCATCTTCCTGCGCCTGATCCTCCCGCTCGGGCTGCCGGCGATCGCGTCGCTCGGGATCTTCCAGTTCCTCTGGACGTGGAACGACCTGATCGTCGCGCTGACGTTCGGCCAGACCGTGCAGCCGATCACGGTCTGGATCTTCGGGCAGCTGCGCGAGTTCGGCACGTCGATCGACGTGATCGCACCCGCGTCGTTCATCTCGCTGGTGATCCCGCTCGCGGTCTTCTTCGCCTTCCAGCGCTACTTCGTGCAGGGGCTGCTGGCCGGCTCCGTCAAGTAGCGGCTACCGTCGGCGTATGCGCTGCGCCATCGTCGGCAGCGGGCTCGCGGCGTTGGCCGCCCACGCGACGCTGCGGCACGCCGGCGTTCCCGCGGAAGAGATCGCCGTCTTCGGCACGCACGAGGACCCGACGGACGTGTGGCGCGTGCGCGCGGCGTCGATCCGGCAGCAGCGCATGCGCTCCGAGTCGGACGGACACCTCGCGCCGGCGGCGTTCCCGGGGCTGGCGGTGCGCGAGGCGGCGCGGCGGCGGATGGTGCGGCCGCTGCTCGAGACCGCCGCGAGCCGCTATCACCCGACGGTCGGCGACTTCCTTGCGCACGCCGGGCGGGTGGCCGAGCGATGCGGCTGGGCGGCGTCGTTCCGGCGCGCGCGGGTGGCGCGCGTGGCCGCGGTCGAGGGCGGCTTCGAGCTCGACGGCGAGGGGCCGTTCGCGCACGTGCTCGTCGCGACGGGCCACCCGGGGTTGTACCGGCCGCGCGAGTACCCGCACGCCGTCCACGCGTACGAGCCACACGAGTACGCGGCGAGGGTCGCCGTCGTCGGCGCCGGGATGGCGGCGGCGACGGAGTGGCTGAACGCGCTCGCCGCCGGCAGCGAGGTGGTCTCCATCCGGCGGCGCGAGCCGGTTCGGCGGCCGCTCAACGTCCCGCGGCCGCTGTTCACGAAGCGCGGCCTCCCCGCCTTCCACCGCCTCCCGCCCGAACGCCGCGCGTCGTTCCTTCGCGCCATCGACCAACCGTCGTATCCCCCCGGCCGCGCGTGGGACGACCCGCTCGAACGAGCCATGGCCGAGGGGCGCTTTTCGGGGTCTGACCCGGGTCAGACCCCGTCCCGCGAGGTGCAGGTGATCTGCGCCACGGGGTTCCTGCGCGGGTGGCAGCACGACATGCTCCTTTCGGCCATCGTCCGCGACCACGACCTCCCCACCCACGGACGCTGGATCGTGCTCGACGCCGACGGCTCCGTGCCCGCGCTCACCGACGCCCGGCGCACGCTCGCCCTTGCCGGCGTCGCCGCCCAGTGGGCGTTTCCCGCAGCCGACACAATCGCGGGCGCGAAGTACGTCGCCCGCGCCTTCGCCCGCCGCGTATGTCGTACACGCTGAGGGGACGGATCGAGACGCGGCTCGCCGCGTCGCTGCCGGCGCTCGCGCTCGCGCTCGCACTGCACCGGTGGTGGGCGGTCGAGCTCGTCGCGCTGATGCTCGTCGTCGGCGTGCTACTCGACACGTGCGTCTACCACCGGGCGCTCGCCTACCAGCCCGCGTGGGCGGCGCTGCCGCTCGGCGCGCTCGAGCTGGCGCTCGTCTACGGGCTGATGCGAGCACTCGAGATCGCCGCGCCGCTGGGCTGGGCGCTCGCGCTCTACGGCAGCGCGTGGCTGTCGGCGCAGCTCTGCGCGCACGCGCTGTTCCCACGGCTGCGGCTCGAGTACGCCCAGTCGGGAGGGGAGCTCGGCGCGGCGGGCGCCGCGACGGCGGCGGCCGTCGCGCTCGCGGTCGCCGGCGGGCTCGGCGCCGACTACGCGGTACGGCCTCCGACGGTGCACCTGCACGGGACGGTGCGCGGGCCGCTCGTGATCCGGCACGCGGAGACGCTGACCGGCGGCGTCGTGCTCGGCGGCATCCGGGTGCGCGCGAACGGCGTCCGGATCGAGCACGTCACCGTCGTCGGAGGCGACGACGCGATCGACGTGGAGCACGCGCAGCACGTCGTGATCGACGACGTCCGCCTGATCCATTTCCGCTACGACGGGATCCGCGTGCTCGACGCTGGTGTGATGATCCACGACTGCTCTGTGAGCGCACCGCGCACGGCGCTCGCCACCGGCGTCCTGATCGCGTACTCGATGGGCCGGCCGATGAGCATGGTCGACGGCTGCACCATCGTCGGCACGCGCGAGGGGATCTCGACGCACTCCTCGATGGTCGACGTGACGGACAACCACGTCGTCGGCACGACCGCGCGGGCGATCTCGCTGTCGGAGATGTCGATGGACAGCGCGAGCGGCAACCGCGTCGAGGGCGCGAAGGGAATCGGGATCGTCTGCATGGACCATTCGGTCTGCGAGATCCACCACAACACGATCGCCGGGGCCGAAGCCGACGGCGTGGACGACCCGAGCCGCGCCGGCGTCGCGATCGAGTCGTACTTCTACGCGCAGGCGCGCGTGTCGCACAACACCGTGATCGCCAGCCCCGGCGGCGTCCGCGCGCTCGACGAGTCGGTCATCACACGATGACCGCGCCGCAGTTCGCGCTGGTCGCGCGTACGGGCCACCCCGACTTCCTCGACCTGCCGTGGAGCGCGCCGCTCGAGGAGTGGCGGTCGGAGCGGATCGTGACCCTGATCCGCGGCATCTCGCGCCACGTCGTGCGCTTCGTGGAGTACGACGGCGCGCTCTACGCGCTCAAGGAGCTGCCGGCGCGGCCGGCGCGGCGCGAGTGGACGCTGCTGCGGCGGCTCGAGGACCAGGGACTTCCCGTCGTCGAGGCAGTCGCGCTCGTCACCGAGCGGGGCGGCGAGCTGGACCCGATCCTCATAACGAAGCACCTCGAGTACTCACTGCCGTATCGCGTGCTGTTCACGGGCCAGGCGATCCCCGACCTGCGCACCCACCTCCTGAACGCGCTCGTCGAGCTGCTCGCGCGTCTGCACCTGCGCGGCTTCTTCTGGGGCGACTGCTCGCTCTCGAACGCGCTCTTCCGCCGCGACGCGGGCGCGCTGTCGGCGTACCTCGTCGACGCGGAGACCGGCGAGCTGCACGGGACGCTCTCCGACGGGCAGCGCGAGTACGACCTCGACATCGCGCAGACGAACATCGTGGGCGAGCTGCTCGACGTCGACGCGGAGGTCGGACTGCCGCCGGGCCTCGACCCCGACGAGCTCGGAGCGGAGATCGTCGCCCGCTACCGCGCACTCTGGTGCGAGCTGACGCGCGAGGAGACGTTCGGGGCGAGCGAGCGCTACAGGCTCGACGAGCGGCTGCGCCGCCTCAACGCGCTCGGCTTCGACGTCGAGGAGGTCCGCCTGGCGGCGACGCCGAAGGGCTACAGGCTGACGCTCGACCCGCACGTGGTCGAGCCCGGCCACCACCGGCACCGCCTCCTGCGGCTGACGGGGCTCGACGCGCAGGAGCGGCAGGCGCGGCGGATGCTCAACGACATCGCGCGCTTCCGCGACGCGCTCTCGCGGCGTGAGAAGCGGAGCATTCCGGAGACGGTCGCCGCGGCCCGCTGGCGCGACGAGGTGTTCGAGCCGACGGTCGCCGCCGTCCCGCCCGACCTGTTCAGCCGCCTGCCCGCCGCCGAGATCTTCCACCAGGTGCTCGAGCACCGCTGGTTCCTGTCCGAGCGCGCCGGCGAGGACGTCGGCATCGAGGAGGCGCTGCGCTCGTATCTCGAGAGCGAGCTGCCGGCGTGGCCGCCGGAGCGCATCGTGCTCGAGCAGCCCGGCTGAGCGGTCGCAGGCGAACGCGAAGGGTCCCGCTGCTCTACCGTGTCGAGCCCGTGCGCGTCCTGCAGTGGCTGCTCGCGATCGTGCTCGCGTTCGCGCTCGTGCTGACGATCGCTTCGACCATCTTCGACGTCGTCACCTCGGATGCGAACGTTCCGGTGCAGCGGCTGTGGCACGGAAAGTTCGTGCGCGCGGACGGCGTCCTGACCGCCTACCGCAGCTGGGGCGACCGCGGGACGCCGATCGTGCTCGTCGGCGGCTTTCTCGAGCCGTCGTGGGTGTGGGACCGTGTCGCGCCCCTGCTCGCGCGCGCCGGCCACCGCGTCTACGCGCTCGACCTGACGGGGTTCGGCTACAGCGAGCGTAGGGGGCCGTACACGCTCGCCGGCTGGGCCGACCAGGTCGCAGGCTTCGAGCGCGCGCTCGGCCTGCGGAACCCGATCGTCGTCGGACACTCGCTCGGCGCCGCCGTCGCGCTCGAGGAGGCCCGCCGCGGCTACGCGCGCGAGGCGGTGCTGCTCGACGGCGACGCGCTGCGGAGCGGCGGCGTCCCCGGCTGGCTGCGCACCGTCGCGGCGTACTCGCCGTTCTTCACGACGGCGTTCCGGCTGCTGCCGCGCTGGAGCTGGCTCGTGCGGCGCGTCCTCAGGAACGCCTACGGGCCGGCCGACCCTCCGCTCGACGCGCGCTCGCTGCGGCTCTGGACGGATCAGTTCGAGGCGCGTGGCGCGCGCGGCGCCTTTCGCTCGATCCTGCAGAACGGCATCGCCGGCTTCACGCCAGCCGAGCTGCGGCGGTTGCACGTGAAGGCCGTGGTCGTGTGGGGCGCGGACGACCGCGTGGACTCGCCGGCGGCGGGGCGCCAGACGGCGCGGGACCTGCACGCGGGCTTCGTCTCGATCCCCCACGCAGGACACCTGTCGATGCTGACGGCGCCGAACTCCGTAGCCGTCGCGATCGCGCCGTAGCCCTTACGTCCTGCCGCGCGCCTTCGCCTGCTCGACGGCGGCGTTGGGCTCGCGCACCGGGTCGCCGTGGCCCGGGAGCAGCACCTCGGCGCCCGTCCCGACGAGCCGGTCGAGCGCCGCGAAGGCGCCGTCGGTGTCGGCGTTCAGCGGGCCCGGCAGGAGCTGCGCGCCGCGTCTGCCGGTGAGCGGGTTCAGCGTGCAGATCGCGTCGCCCGCGAATAGCGCGCCGAAACCGAGGAAGACGCAGTGGCCCGGGGTGTGCCCCGGCGTGTGGATCGGACGGAGCCGCCCCGGCACGGGCAGCTCCCCGTCGTCGGAGAAGGTGCTGACCTCGCCGATCGGGCGCGGCGTCATCGCGCCCGTGCGCGCCGCTTCGATCGTCAGCCGGTACGCCATCGGGTAGCGGAGGTAGGGCAGCATCGAGCGGTCGCGCGCGCCGAACGCGCGACCCATCGTCGCCAGCTCCTCGTCGGCTCGGTGCACGTAGACGGGCACGTCGAGCTCGGTCCGCAGCTGCTCCGCGAAGCCGACGTGGTCGGCGTGCGCGTGCGTCAGGACGACCGCCCGCACGTCGGTGAGGCGTCGGCCGAGCTCCCGCAGCCCCGGCCCGAGCTGCGGCCGGTACGCCGGAAAGGCCGCGTCGACGATGGTGACGCCGTCGTCGTCGGCCACGAGGAACCAGTTGACGAGTTCCGTGCCGCAGCGCACGACGTTGTCGTTGATCCGTACGACGATCGGGGCCGTCACGGACGCAGATGGTTGCCGCGAGCGCGCGGCCCCAAACGCCGACCGGCCGCGGCGCGATACTTGCGCCCGTGGCGCACAGCGTCGGCCTGCGGATCGACCACGAGCTCCCCGTCGGCAACGTCGACATCAAGGTGATCGTCGACCAGGACGGGGAGCGGCTCGGCCAGCTCAAGATCAGCCGCGGCTCGGTCGACTGGAAGCCGGGGCGCGCGAAGCGCACGTGGTCGCTCGAGTGGGAACGCTTCGACGCGCTGATGCGCGAGTTCGGCCACCCGCCGCGCTGAGACGTTACGCAGCGAGCTCGGCCGTGCAGAAGGCGGAGCGGCGAGCGCCGACCGGGATCTGGCTGAGGCACTCGGGGCACTCGCGCGTCGGCGACAGCACCTCCGGCTCCGTCCGCCGGTGCGCCATCAGCGCGTTGACCGGTACGCCAGGTTGGCGAAGTTCGGCTTGCCGCCGATCGCCGCGATCAGCGGCGTGATCAGATCGGAGACGAGCGCCGTCACGACCGCGGCGACCGTCAGATGATCGTCCCCTCCCACGGAGCGAGCCGGTTCCCGGCGTACGTCCGCGGCCGGCCGCTCATGTTGAGGACGCAGATCCTGTCGCCGCGCTCGTACGCCCAGACCCCGGCGGGAGCATCGAGCGTCGCGTAGCCGCGGCCGGGCCCACGCCGGGCGCCGGATCAGGTCGCGCGTGTACGCGACCAGGTCGACGGCGTCCTGCCGCGGCACCTCGCCGTCGGCGAGCGCGATCTCGTCGCCCTGGTAGAGGATCGCGACGCCCGGGAGCGTGAGCAGCAGGAAGAGCGCCGCGCGGTGCTTCCGTTCGTCGCCGCACGCCCAGCGCGTCGCCATGCGCGGGTGGTCGTGGTTCGAGCCGAGCCAGACGCCTTCGCGGCCGGGCGGCAGATGCGCCAGCGTCTGCTCGACGATCGGGCGCAGCCGGTCGAGGGCGAAGTCCGCGCGCACGAACGGGAAGTTCTGCGCCAGGTCGAGGTGCTGCCAGTACGGGTACAGGCGCGCGGACGTCGTCGTTCCACCAATCGAGGTCGGGCTGCTGCGGCGTGAACTGGTGCAGGTACCAGCGGCGGCGGGTGCCGTCGTACGCCCAGGCGGAGCCGCCGGTGAAGACGGACGTCCAGTCGTTCGGGATCCGGTCGGCCCAGACGTAGCGCTCGGGCGCCTCGGCGAACCAGGGGTGACGGCTCGAGGTGTGGTTCGGGACGAGATCGAGCCAGACGTCGATGCCGCGCGCGCGCGCGTCGGCGAGCAGCGCGTCGTAGTCCGCGAGCGTGCCGTAGTCGCTCGCAACGGCGAGGTAGTCGGCGACGTCGTAGCCCCAGTCGACGTTCGGGCTCGGGTGCACCGGCGACAGCCAGATCGCGTCGACGCCGAGTGACGAAAGATGGTCGAGCTTCGACCGGGCGCGCGGACGGCGCTACGCGATCGACCAGGTGTCGCCCGAGCCGACGAGCGCCTGCAGGTCGGCCGCGCCCGCGGCATTGTCGAGCTGCGCCTGGACGAGCTCGTCGTAGGAGTCCCGCTGGACGTCGCGGAAGACGCCGAGGGGAATCGCGCCGTCCTTCTCCCACGTCACCTGGCTGAGCGCGAACGCGGTTGCCAGGTCGGTTTCGTCGTGGACGATCCCGGTCTCGCCGAACGGCTTGCCGTGCTCGAGGTACGTGCGCGCGTCCTTGTCCTCGCGGATGTAGTCGAACTCGCCGTCGTTGTAGATGTTGCAGTTCTGGAAGATCTCGACGAACGCCGCCCCGCGATGTGCGGCCGTCCTGCGCAGCACGTCCGTCAGCCCCGGCCGGTCGACGTCGAGCGCGCGCGCCACGAACGTCGCCCCGGCGCCGAGCGCGACCGAGAGCGGGTTGAACGGGTAGTCGACGCTTCCGAGCGGCGTCGACCCGGTCACCTTCCCCTGGTCGCTCGTCGGCGAGTACTGCCCCTTCGTCAACCCGTAGATCCGGTTGTTGAACAGCAGGATCTTGATGTTCACGTTGCGGCGCAGCGCGTGGATGAGGTGGTTGCCGCCGATCGAGAGCGCGTCGCCGTCGCCCGAGACGACCCACACCGAGAGATCGCGGCGCGTGACGGCGAGGCCCGTCGCGATCGCCGGCGCGCGCCCGTGGATCGAGTGCATCCCGTACGTCTGCATGTAGTAGGGGAAGCGCGCGGCGCAGCCGATGCCCGAGACGAAGACGATCTTCTCCTTCGGCACGCCGAGCTCCGGCATGAAGCTCTGCAGCGCGGCAAGGATCGCGTAGTCGCCGCAGCCTGGGCACCAGCGCACCTCCTGGTCGGACTTGAAGTCCTTCGCCGTCAGCTTCAGCTCGCTCACAGCAGCGCCTCCACCGCCGCCTCGATCTCGCTCGCCTTGAACGGTTTGCCGGTGACGCGGTTGTAGCCGACCGCGTCGACGAGGTAGCGCGCACGGATCAGCTGGAGCAGCTGACCGAGGTTCATCTCCGGCACCAGCACGCGCTCGTAGCTGTGCAGCAGGTCGCCGAGGTTGGACGGGAACGGGTTCAGCCAGCGCAGGTGGGCGTGCGCGACAGCGCGGCCGCCGGCGCGGATGCGCCGCACGCCGGCGTGGACCGGCCCGTACGTCCCGCCCCAGCTCAGGACGAGCACGTCGGCGCCCTCCTGGTGGTCGACCTCGACGGGCGGCACCTCGATGCCGGCGACCTTCTGTGCGCGCAGCTGCGTCATCAGGTCGTGGTTGTCGGGGTCGTAGGAGACGTTGCCGGTCTCGTTCGCCTTCTCGAGGCCGCCGATCCGGTGCTCGAGGCGGGGCGTGCCGGGGATCGCCCACGGCCGCGCGAGCGTCTCGGGGTCGCGCTTGTACGGCAGGAACGGCGCGTCGCCGTCCGCTTCGGCGAAGCCGGCGTGGATCGGCTCGAGCGACGACACGTCCGGGATCCGCCACGGCTCGGCGCCGTTCGCGAGGTACGCGTCGCTCAGCAGGTAGACGGGAGTGCGGTAGCGGATCGCGACGCGCGCCGCCTCGATCGCGGCGTAGAAGCAGTCGCCCGGCGTCGACGGCGCGATCACGGGGACGGGCGACTCGGAGTTGCGCCCGAACAGCACCATCAGGAGGTCGCCCTGCTCGGGCTTCGTCGGCATCCCGGTCGACGGACCCGCGCGCTGCACGTCGACGATCACGAGCGGCAGCTCGAGCGTGACGGCAAGGCCGACGGTCTCGGACTTCAGCACGACGCCGGGCCCGGCCGAGGTGGTCACGCCGAGCGCGCCGCCGAACGACGCGCCGAGCGCGGCGCCGGCCGCGGCGATCTCGTCCTCGGCCTGGAACGTGCGGACGCCGAACGCCTTGTGCTTCGCGAGCTCTTCGAGGATCGACGAGGCCGGCGTGATCGGGTAGGCGCCGAGGAAGAGCGGCAGTCGGCTCAGCCTCGCGGCGGCGATGAGCCCGTACGACAACGCGGTGTTGCCGGTGATCTGTCGGTAGAGACCCGGAGGCAGCTTCGCCGGCTTGACCTCGTACTGGACCGCGAACGCCTCCGACGTCTCGCCGAAGTGGTAGCCGGTGTTGAACGCTTTCACGTTCGCCTCCACCAGCTCCGGGCGCTTCGCGAACTTCGCGCGCAGGAAGTCGAGCGTCGACTCGACGGGCCGTCCGTAGAGCCATGACATCAGCCCGAGCGCGAACATGTTCTTCGCGCGCTCGGCTTCGCGCGCGGTGACCCCCTCCACCTCCTTCAGCGCGCCGACGGTCATCGACGTCAGCGGCACGGCGTGCACCTGATAGTCGCCGAGCGTGCCGTCCTCGAGCGGGCTTGCGTCGTATCCGGCCTTCTTCAGGTTGCGGTCGTTGAACGCGTCGGTGTCGACGATGATCGTTCCGCCCTTCGGCAGGTCGCGGAGGTTCGCCTTCAGCGCGGCGGGATTCATCGCGACGAGCACGTCCGGCCGGTCGCCCGGCGTGAGGATGTCGTGGTCCGCGAAGTGCAGCTGGAACCCGGACACGCCGGGCAGCGAGCCCGCCGGCGCCCGGATCTCCGCGGGGAAGTCGGGGAACGTCGCCAGGTCGTTGCCCGACAGCGCCGTCTCCGAGGTGAAGCGGCCGCCGGTCAGCTGCATCCCGTCGCCGGAATCCCCGGCGAACCTGATCACGACCGATTCGAGCTGCTCTACCGGCTTCGCCACGGCCGGTTCGAGGCTAGCACCCCCGCCAGAGCGCTCCCGAGCCCCCAGAGCACGGTGTACGTGAGCAGCAGGAACCCGCCGAACGCGACGGCGAACGCGATCAGCTCGTGGTTGCCGAGCGGCGCGTCGAGGCGCGTCAGCGCGAGTCGCCAGAGGACTCCCGGCCGGTGGAGGTGCACGAAGTCGGTCAGCACGTACGGGGCGTTCGGCAGGAAGAGCAGCCACGCCAGGCCGAGCGCGACGAGCTCGAGCGGCGGCCGGCGCCGCGCGTACGCGACGGCCAGTGCGGCCGCCAGCGCGAGCGGTATCCATGCGAGGAGGAGGTTCCAGACGAGGTAGCCCGACCCGTCGCCGACGACGCGCGTCCGCATGACGACCAGCCCGACGCACCACACCGAGGCGCCGGCGAGGCCGGCGAGCGGAAGCAGGATCCGCTCCTTCATCGGAAGCCAGGGTACTCCGCTAGGTGCGCGACGCGCCTCCGCCGGCCGGGCGGTCCGGGACCGCGACGGCTTCGTCTTCGCCGCTGCCGCGGAAGCGGCGGGCCCGAGCGGGAGGAGCCTCGTCGCGAGGCTCCTCCCGAAGCTCTCCCGCCGCTACGCGGCGATCAGCTCGCGCTCTGCGCGCAGCCAGTTCGCAAGCGGCTCGCCACCCTCCGCGAGGTGGATGAAGTACGCGCGCTCGGCGATGTGATCCCAGCTCGGTGCGGCCGTCTTCGTCTTCGTCGTGCGGCGGGTCGTCTTCTTCACCGCCGGCTTCTTCGTCGCAGCGGCGGCCTCGGCGGCCTTTCTCGGCATTGCCGACCTCCTTCGGTCGTCGCGGTTGTCGCCGAGACCCTTCGCACGCCGGCTCGCGACTCCTCTTTCGCCGGTCCCGCGCGGCTACGCGGCCGCTTCGGCGGCCGAGCGCTCGTCGCGCTGCGGCGGGATCGCGTCGCCCGCGCGCGCGTGGGTGCGCAGCGGCACCTCGCGCAGGAGCCACGTCAGCAGGAACGCGAGGAACGAGACGCCTGCCGCGGTCAGGAAGACAGGGTGCAACGCGGCCGCGTACGCGTCGACCACGGCTGCGTGGATCGCCTGCGGCAGGCGGCGGATCCCCGCCGGGTTGATCGTCCTCGCGATGTGCGCGCCCGCCGGCAGCCGCGCCGCGAGGTCGGCGTGCAGCCCGTTCGCGAAGATCGTGCCGAAGAGCGCGACGCCGATCGACCCGCCGATCTGCCTGAACAGCGTCGAGCCGCTCGTCGCGACGCCCATCACCGCCGGGTCGACCGCGTTTTGGACCGCGAGGATCAGCACCTGCATGACCATTCCGAGCCCGAGCCCGAGCACGAGTGCGTATGCGGCGGCGACGGCGGTGCCGGTGCCGACCTCGAGCCGCGAGAGCAGGAACATCCCGACCGTCATCACCGCCGTGCCGGCGATCGGGAAGAACCGATAGCGACCCAGCCGCGAGATCAGCTGTCCGCTCGTGATCGACGAGATGAGGACGCCTGCCATCAGCGGCGTCAGCTCGAGGCCGGACTTCGTCGGGCTCGCCCCCTTCGTCACCTGCAGGTACAGCGGGAGGTACGTGACGGCGCCGAAGAGCGCGAAACCGACGATGAAGCCGACGACGCTCGTGACCGAGAAGGTGTGGTTGCGGAACAGCGACAGCGGCAGGATCGGCTCGGCGGCGCGGCTCTCGACCAGGACGAAGACGGGGACGAGCATGAGGCTGAGCACGAGCAGCGCGACCATCTGCGGCGACCCCCACGCCCACGTCGTGCCGCCGAGGCTGGTGAACAGGATCACCGAGGTCAGCGCCGCCGCGAGGAGCGCGGCGCCGCCGTAGTCCATCCGGTGGTGACGGCGCGCCGCCCGAGGGTGGAACGCGATCGCGATCATCGTCAGCGCGGCCGCACCGACCGGCACGTTGACGTAGAAGATCCAGCGCCAGCTCAGGTTGTCGACGAAGAACCCGCCGAGGAGCGGCCCGACCACCGTCGACACGCCGAAGACGCCGCCGAAGTAGCCCTGGTACTTCCCCCGCTCGCGGGGCGGGATGATGTCGCCGACGACGGCGAGCGTCACCACCATCAGGCCGCCTGCGCCGAGCCCCTGCAGCGCGCGGAACGCGATCAGCTGCGTCATGCTCTGCGCGAGACCGCACAGCATCGAGCCTGCGAGGAAGATCAGGATCGCGGCCTGCAGCACCTTCTTGCGGCCGTAGAGGTCGCCGAGCTTCCCGTACAGAGGCCCGGCGACCGTTGACGCGAGCAGGTACGCCGTGACGACCCACGACAGGTGCGCGAGGCCGCCCAGGTCGCCCACGATCGTCGGCAGCGCCGTCGAGACGATCGTCTGATCGAGCGCCGCGAGGAGCAGCACCAGCATCAGCGCCGGGAAGATCAGCCGGATCCTCGGTGCGTGCACGGTGGTGCCGGTCACTCTGGCCGTTACACTAGCAACAGTACGAAACTATTGCCGTCTGTAACTATCTGTCGCCGACTATGAGCGCGAGTTCCGCTGACCACTCCGACGCCCGCCGGATCCTGGGCGAGCTGAGCAGGCTGATCCGCCACCTGACGCGCGTCACGGGCGGGCCCGACGAGGGACCATCGATGACCTCGACGCAGCGGCTCGCCCTCTTCGAGCTCGCCGAGTCCGGGCCGCTGCGACTGAACGACCTCGCGGAGCGCATGGGGACGTCCCCGCCGACCGCAAGCCGCGCCGTCGACGCGCTGGTCGAGCTCGGGCTCGTGGAGCGCGTCACCGACCCCGCCGATCGCCGTGCAGTTCGGATCGACGTCACCGACGCGGGCCGTGCACGCTTCGACGATCGCCAGGCGCGCGTGACGGATGCTGTCGCACCGGCGCTCGCGGCGCTCACGCGCGCCGAGCGGCAGCAGCTCGCAGACCTGCTCGCGCGCCTCCGGCAGCGGCTCGAGCCGTAGCACGTCGTCGCCGGCGCTGCGGGCCTTCCCGCGCGCACGCGACTCATCCGTCGGCGTGCTTGAGCGCCGACTCGCGTCGCTGCGCCTCCGCGAGCGTGAGCCTGCCGCTGCAGACGGCCGCGTTCAGCTGGTTTTCGATTCGGTCCACCTCCGCCGCGCGCGGGTACGGCTCCGGCCACAGGTTGCGCGGGTCGGTCGGGTTGCCGCCGAGCTCGAGGCTGATGAGATGGTCCTCCTGGTACGCCGACGGCGGCCCTCGCAGCCCGTACTGGTGCAGGCCGATCAGCTTCAGGTGATTCGTGTACTCGACCGGCGGGCGCACCGTCTTCGTCCAGCCGCGCCGGCAGATCGTCGAGGCGATCGTCGCCTGCGTCACGTCGGGGTCGAGGACGCCTGGCGTCAGACGCCAGCTGGCGCGGACGGACGCGCGTAGGGGCGGCGCGTGCCGTCGCCGCACCGCGACCACGAGCAGCGCCGCGACGAGCGCCAGCACGACGAACTCGAAGAGCGGGATACGCATGCGACGAGCGTGCAGACGGCGGCCGCGGCGCGCAATTGTCCGTCACGCAAACGTTGCACTTTCGGCGCCGTCTCGCTGCAACAGACGTGGCCCGACGGCAGACGCTCCTGCGAGCGCCCACACCACGACGGCAATCCAAGGCACGCCGATGATGTCCGTCTGCAGCCCGAGGAACAGCACCGCTGCGAACACGGCGCAGAGCCAGGGCAGCCGGCGCAGCCGCCAGAGGAGCGCGAGCGACCACGCGACGAACACGAGCGCGCCCGCGAGCCCGACCTCGACGCCGAGCTCCGTGTAGGTCGACTCGCCGGCCTTGACCTTCACGCCGGTGCGCTCGGCGGTCACGCCGCTGTTGCCCAGCCCGTATCCCCAGGGGTGGTGCAAGACCGTGCGAGCGCCGGCACGGAGGCTGGATGCGTGCTCGGTGAGCGACGAGTCTCGGGCGCTCGTCGCGTCGTTCGTCGCCGGCGCCGACGCTCGCGCGTTCTTCTCCTGCTCGATCTGCTCCTGCTTCGTGAAGCGCGTACGCGGGCCGAAGTGGGTGTACTCCTTCACGAACGCGACGGAGACGACCGCGACGACGATCGCGAGCGCGAGGGGAAACGGCGCCCGTCGAAGCAGCGCGATGACGAGCAGACCCAGCACGAGCGCGATCAGCGCTGCGCGTGTGTGCGTCCACAGGAGAGCCGCGAACACGAGCAGCGCGACGGCCGGCGCCCACCTCCGCGCGCGCAGCGGAAGCACGAGCAGCGCGACGACGAGGAGGTACCCGGTCGCGAGCGGAGAGAGGAAGGTCGAGGTCAGCCTCCGGAAGATCACGTTGTTGCCCGCGTTGTAGATGAAGTTCTCGGGCAGCCCCGACAGGCCGAAGTAGTGGAGACCAAGCTGGTCGCGGAACCACCCCGCCGCTTCGTGCCGCCAGAATGTGAGCGGCACGAGGTACACGTCGAGCAGCCCGAACGCTGCGACGCCGGCGGCGGTCCAGGCGATCGTCCGGCAGACGCGCGACGTCTCGAGGCCGCTCGCCCAGAGACCGCGGCCGAGGAAGTACGCCTCCACGGGCAACAGGTCGTGGCGAAGTGCGTACAGCACTCCCTTGTGCGTCGCGCCGCCGCCCAGTAGGTGCTGCGGGACGACGGCGTAGACGACAAGGAACGCGGTGAACAGGAGCGCGAGCCGGTCGACGAGCGAGAACGCGATCGCACCGCGGCGGCCGCTCCACGCGAGGACGAGCGCCACCACGAGCAGCACGTCCTTCCACGCCGCGACCGCGGACAGCGCGTTGCCGCGCACGCCCCATCGCCACAGCTGCGCCATCACGAGGTTGTGCAGCGCCAGTCCGACCACCAGCACGTGCAGCGCCCACGTCGTGCGGCGCCACGTCATTGCGGCCCGACGGCGATCAGCGTCATGCCGCTGTTGACTACACGGACGCTGTAAGGAAACAGCGACCGCAGGTCTCGCGGGCCGAGCGGCTCGAGCACGTCGTCGAAGCCGCGCGCCCGCACGACCCGGTCGCGCGCACGCTGCGGCAGCCAGTGCGCGAACGGCACCAGCGTGTGCACCTCGAGCGGGAAGTACCTGTTCGGCGTCGTGACGAAGACGCGACGCGCGACGCGGCACAGCTCGTGCACGAACCGGCGCTGCCCCTCTCGTCCACCGCGCACGTGCTCGACGACGGCGTTCGAGAAGCCGATGTCGAACGCGCCGTCGGCGAACGGGAGATCGCGACCGTCTGCGCGCACGGCGTGCACGCGCGGAAACGCGGCCGAGAAACGGTCGAGCTCGGTGTTGCCGACTGCGGTGATTCGCTCCGGCCACGGGTAGAGCGCCTCGAAGAAGTTGTCGGACGAGCCGTCGCCGAACGGCGCGTTCGTCACGCCGACGTCGACGACGGTCGTCTCCGGCCCCGGTGCGAGCAGGTCCATGAACAACTGCAGCTTCCGCTCGCGGCTTCGAAGCGAGACGCGGGACGCGACGCGGCGAAGCACCGGCTGAGCGTAACCGTAGGATCGGCAGCGTGATCCGCGCCGTGCTCAGACCGCGGGGGCCGTACTCGCTGCGCGAGTCGGGCGTGCTCGCGTCCGACGCGACGAGGGTCGTCGCGGGGGGGAGCTATCGCGCGACGGTCCGCGCCGACGGCCGGCTCGAGCGGGTGCACGCGGTCCAGCGAGCCGACGGCGCCATCGTGGTCTCGGCCGACGGCGAGGCCGGCGTCGAGCACGTCCGCTCCGCGCTCGGCCTGGAAGACGACCACTCCGAGTTCCTGCGCAGATTCGCGCGTGACCCGCTCCTCGGCGAGACGCTGCGCCGAATCCGCGGGCTGCGGCCCGTTCGCACGGCGACGGTGGCGCACGCGCTGCTGCGCGCCGTCGCCGGCCAGCTGATCCTGGCGAAGCGCGCGCGGCAGATCGAGCGGAGCGTGATCCGTGCGACGACACCGGCGCACGGCGGCCTGCACTCGGCGCCGACGTGCGCGGAGCTGGGGCGGCTCGCGCCTGCGCAGCTGACGGGGCTCGGACTGGGCGCGCGCCGCGCCGCGGCCCTCGTCCGCCTCTGCCGGAGCGTCGAGCTCGAGCGGCTCAAGCGCTGCGACGGCTCGGCCGCAGCCGCCCGGCTGCTGCGCGAGCGCGGGCTCGGCCCCTGGTCGGTCGGCGTCGTCTGCCTCGAGGGACTCGGCCGGTACGACCATGGGCTTGCCCGTGACCTCGGGCTCGTCAAGCTGCTGTCGGCGCTGCGCGGCAGATGGGTCGAGCCGCACGAGACGGACGAGCTGCTCGCGCCGTACGGCGAGTGGGCCGGCCTCGCGAGCGTCTACCTCCTCGCCGGCTTCCGTCGTGGTTTCGTACCCTTGGCCGATGCCGCCGCCTGACCTGCACGTTTCGGACGACCCCGCCGGCGCGGTGGCGCAACTGCTCGCCGACCAGGCGCGCCGCGGCGGCTCGATCGTCCTCACCGGCGGCTCGACGCCCGGCGAGGCCTACGAGCAGGCGTCGCGGCTCGAGTCGGACTGGCACGAGGTGACGCTCTGGTGGGGCGACGAGCGGTGCGTACCGCCCGACGACGAGAACTCGAACTACGGGCTCGCGAAGCGGACGCTGCTCGACCGCCTGCAGCGGCCGCCGCGGGAGGTGCACCGGATCCGCGGCGAGGCGGATCCCGAGCAGGCGGCGGCGGAGCTCGACGCGGCGCTCGCCGGCGCGGAGCTCGACGTCATGCTGCTCGGGCTCGGGCCGGACGGCCACATGGCGTCCCTCTTCCCGGGGTCGCCGCAGCTGCAGGTGACAGACCGCCGCGCGGTGAGCGGGCCACCGGGGCTCGAGCCGTGGATCGAGCGGGTGACGATGACCGTGCCGGTCATCCAAGCGGCGAAGCGCATCGTCTTCCTGGTCAGCGGCGAGGCGAAGGCGGACGCCGTCGCCCGCGCGTTCGGCGGTGAGGTCACGCCGGAGGTGCCCGCCAGCCTGAGCCGCCGCGCGCCGGTTCCGGTCGAGGTCTTCCTGGACCCGGCCGCAGCGGCCAAGATAGGGGCGTGACCAGCCCGCACCCGCAGGACGAGATCCGCGACGTCCTCCAGATCGAGCGGCCGGAGCAGCTGAAGGCGCTCGGCCACCCGCTGCGGCTGAAGGTGCTGCAGGTGCTCGGCGAGTCACAGCAGCCGCTCACGAACCGCGAGCTCGCCGGCCGGCTCTCCGTCGACCCCGGCCACCTCCACTTCCACGTGCGGATGCTGCACCGCGCGGGACTGATCGAGCGCGCGCCGGCCGCCGGCCGCGAGAAGCCGTACCGCCCCGTCGCGAAGCACCTCAAGGTCGGCGCCGACATCCGCGCGACAGGGCTCGCGAGCGAGCTGCAGGGCGCGCAGCTGCGCGAGATGCAGCGCGGCTTCGAGCTGCATGCCGCGCGCGGCGAATTCCGCAGCGCGCAGATCCACGCGCGCATCGCCGTCGAGACGCTGCGCAGCCTGCTCAACGAGCTCGTGACGAGGATCGCCGAGCTGGAGGACGACGCGGAACCGCAGCAGACGGTGACCGTCGCCTTCCATCCGGCGATCGAGCACGGCGAGACGACGTAGCTCAGGGAAGCACGTCGCTCGCGGGGAGCGGCGCATGGAGTCCGCGCCGGCGCGCGAGCTCGTGCAGCACGAGCGCGGTGTCGGCGACGCGGACGTCCTCGAGGAATGCGTCCCGTGTCTCGAAGCTCGCGACGACGGAACACAAAGCTTCGACGTAGGCCGCGAGGTCGGCTGCGGCGATTGCCGCGAGCGCGTCGGCGACGTCTTCTGGGAAGTCGTCGCGCTCGCGGAGCCTGGCCGCCAGGGTGCGCGCGTCGTCGTCGCGGCCGGCCGCGAGCAGCGCGAGCGTCGCGGCGTAACGCCCGATCGCCGATTCCGCCGCTTCGGCGCCAAGGTCGAGCGTCCAGCGCGCGAGCTCGCCGGCCGCCTCGTCGTCTCCGGCCAGCAGCGAGGCCTTCAGCGCACCGAGCGGCCGGCCCCAGGCGTCGGGCGGAGCGCCTGCGTCCCAGCTCGAACGCCAGTCGGCCGCCGCGCAGCGCAGCCAGTCCTGCGCCGCCCCGTCGTAGGCCATCAGCAGGGCGAGCCCGGCGGCGTAGGCGACGTTGCCGCGCCGGACGAGCCCGCGCTCGTCGAGGTCGCCGTACGCGGCCGCGTAGCGCGCTCGCTTCTGGTCGGCGAAGGAAATCCAGTCCATCGCGTTACGTTGTAGTCGAGGTATGCAGACTCGGTTTCACGGCCTGACGTTCGTCACCGATCCCGGCTACGTGTTCACGCCGCGGACGACGACCGAGCGCCTGGTCGACGCAGCGCTCGCGCGGGCCGGCGGCGGGGCGACCCGGATCGCGGACGTCGGCACGGGTTCCGGGGCAATCGCGATCGCGATCGCCCTGCGAGCGCCGGCGGTGGACGTGTGGGCGAGCGACACCTGCGCGCGCGCACTCGAGGTGGCGTCGCTGAACGCGGCGCGGCTGGGGGCGCAGGTGCACCTCGTCAAGGGAGACCTCCTCGACGGCCTGCCGCGGAACCTCGACCTCGTCGTGGCGAACCTGCCCTACCTCGCGCCCGGCGCGCCGGGGTACGAGGGCGAGCCGCCGGCGGCCGTCTTCTCGAGCGGCGACGGGCTCGACCATTACCGGCGGCTGATCGACGCCGCCGCCGACCACCTGGCGCCTGCGGGCGCCGTGATCGTGCAGTTCGACGGCGAGGTCTTCGAAGCGGAGCGGCGCGAGCTCCCGGGGCTCCGCGCCCGCCTGGAGGCGCTCGCGGCGACAGCCGCCTGACGCTGGCCCGCGGCGCCTCCGCGTCGCCGCGCGTTGTCCAGTTCGGCCCCGTCCTGGCTCTGAGCCAGGACGGGGCTCCGCAGGACGCGTCCGTCGAAGCCATGGCGCGCCGCGGAGCCGCCTCCCGTGGCGCACGTATGCCGCTTTCGGCCACGGCCGGGCTCTGAGCCAGGTCACGACCCGTTCGGACAGCGGCGGCTGCGGATAGATTCGCGCCGTGGCGAAGGACGACTGGCGGCTGCGGATCGAATTTGCCGAGTCGGAGCGCAGCGGGCTGCTGTCGCAGCTCGTCGGCTGGAGCCCGCGCGACGCGCGCGAGCTCGCGCAGGAGCTGAAGGACCGCCGGCTCGCCGTCACCGAGGACGGCGGCACCGTCTTCGTCTACGCGGGCTCGGCGTTCGAGGCCGAGCGCGCCCGCGGCGTGCTCGAGCACGAGCTCGAGCAACTCGGCGAGCGGCCGCGGCGGATCGCGCTCGAGCACTGGCTGGAGGCGGAGGGGCGGTGGGACGACGAGCCGCCCGGCTCGGACCTCGACGACGAGGTGCTCGCCCACGGCTATGCGCCGTGGGAGGTGCGTGTCGAGCTGCGCGACCATCGCGCCGCGCGGAAGCTCGCTGAGCAGCTCGAGACGGAGGGGTACGGCGTCGTCCGCCGCTGGACGTACGTGATCGCCGGCTGCGCGACGCGCAAGCAGGCGGACGAGCTGGCGCGGCGCGTGCACGGCGAGGTCGAGCCCGGCGGCGACCTCGTCTACGAGACCGCGCCGCACAACCCGTGGGCGATCTTCGGCGGCATGGCCGACGTCGGCGGGCCGATCTGAGCCGCCGCCTGCCGGCCTCGCCGTCCGCCGCCGGATCGGCTATGGTTCGCAGTGCGCTTGCTCGAGCCGTTTGATGCGAGCGCGCACCCTTTGAGAAGGCGACACCGAGGGCGTCGCCGCACGCATTGGCAGACACGACTACGCACTCTCCGACCGAGTCGGAGGACGCGACCGCCCTGAAGGTGGACGCCCTCCGCGCCGAAGCCTGGGCCGGCGAGCCGTTCCTGCGGCCCGACGACGACCCGGGGGCCGTCCTCGCGCCCGGTACGGCCCGTCGCCGCGCCCTCGACGACGCGCTCGCCGAGATCGCGTCCGGTGAGCCGGCGCCCTCTGCGGCGTGGAAGGTCCGGTACGCGCTCATGCTCGGCCTCGAGCGCGTCCTCTCGGAGAAGCCGCCGCGGCTCGCGTCCGGCGCCGAGCTGCGCCGACACCAGGTCGACGCGCTCGCCGGCATGCTCACCGAGCTGATCGCGGCCGTCCAGAAGTCGGAGAACGGGAACGGCAACGGACATGCGGAGGAGCCGCCGGAAGACGACGACGAGCCCGAGGACGAGCTCCAGCTCGCGAGCGGAACCGCCGACGACGAACCCGAGCCCGTCTCGGCCGAGGAGGATCCCGGCGCCGTCCGCCGCTACCGCTTCCGCCATCCGACGGCGTCCGGGAAGACGATCGCCGCCGCCGGCTTCGTGGAGGCGGCGCGCACGATGGGCGTCCTGATCCTCACGCACCGCCGCCTGCTCGTCGACCAGTTCCGGCGCGAGCTGACCGACCACGGGTACCGCGACCGCCTGATCGAGCCGATCCTCGCAGGCCACACGGCGAAGCGGCCGCCGAACCCGATCACGATCCAGACGTACGCGTGGTTCGCACGCCACGTCGACGAGCTCGCTCGCGACGCGTACCAGCTCGTGATCTGCGACGAGGCTCACACCGCGCTCGGCGAGAAGACCTCGGCGGCGATCCGCCACCTCGACGAGCCGATCTACGTCGGCATGACCGCGACCGAGGAGCTGATCGCGAAGCAGGTCTCCGACGTCTTCCCCGCCTCGGTCGACGACCTTCCGCTCGCCGACGCCGCGCGCCGCGGGCTCATCGCACCGCTCCGCTGCCTGCGCGTGCCACCGGTCGCGGCGATCAACCAGGTCCCGATCGTCGGCGGCGACTTCGAGGAGCGCGCGCTGGCGCAGGCGCTCGACCACGAGGCGCTCAACATGGCCGCCGCGACGCTGTACCGCGAACGCTTCGGAGACACGCCGGGCGTCGTCTACGCCGCCGGCGTCGACCACGCCTACCACCTGGCGACGGCATTCCGCGCCGCTGGGATCAAGGCCGAGGCCGTGTCCGGGCGGACGCCGCCGGTGAAGCTCGCCGAGATCCTCGCCGCCTACGAGCGCGGCGAGATCGACGTGCTGATCAACGCGATGCTGCTTGCCGAAGGCTGGAACTCGCCGCGCGCCACCGTGATCATGCACCTCGCGCCGACGGCGTCGAAGCGCGTGTACCAGCAGCGCATCGGCCGCATCATGCGCATCCACCCGCGCAAGGAAGCCGGCATCGTCGTCGACTTCACGCCGAAGGCGGCGACGCACAACGAGCGCGTCGTCTCGCTGCACTCGCTGCTCGACGCCGACTTCTACCGCGAAGGCGCACGCGTCACCCCGGCGCCGCGTCGGCGGATGCAGCGCCGCGCGCGCCGGAAGCTGACGCCTGCGCCGTGGCTCGTCCCCGTCACACCCGACGTGCTCCGGCGCAAGATGGTGATCGCGCGGGAGTGGCAGCGCATCGACCCGAAGTACCTCGACGAGGACGAGCAGGAGTTCTGGGGCGAGATCGCGGGACGGCAGCTGCGGTTCGACGAGCGCGCGGCGTTCGTCGAGAAGCTGACGGCACGCGGCGCTTCCAAGCGCGCGATGGAGCGGTTCCTGTCCACGTGCGCCGCGCAGAACCCGAACCGGCGCCTGCGCCTGATCGCGCTCGCCGACCGCGTCTCGATGCGGATCGAGCGTGCGGACTTCGACGACCTCGTCACGCTGGTGACGCAGGCGCCGCCGTGGGAGAAGGATCGCGCCGCGGGGGTCCGCACGCTGCTGCGTGCGATCGCCGAGGGCAAGCCCGACGCGCCCGATCAAATTCTCGCGCGCTGGACGTGGCGGCTGTCGCGCGCCGTCCGCAAGCAACTCGACCGCAAGGCGTCGCAGGAATACCCGGACGCGAAGCGGCTGCTCGGCGCGCTCGCGAACTCGCGCGGCCACCGTCACGAGGAGAACGCGGCGAAGCTCGTCAACGCCGCGCTCGAGATGCCGCGCGAGGTCGCGGCCGCGCTGCTCGCCTCCGCCGAGGGCTATACGCCCCGCGCGACGCAGCTGATCGACGCGGCGCGCGAGCGCCTTGGCAGCATCCAGGAGGTAGCCGGCTGGATCGCCGAGAACCTGCCGCAGCCGAAGACCGGCCCGTCCCGGTCGCGCAAGCGGCGGCGCCGGAAGAAGAAGGCCGCCGTCGCCGCGCCGGACACGCAGGTGCAGCAGACCGCGGAGACGGCGTCCGCGGCCGCCGAGCCGGAACCGTCGACGACGCCCGCGGCGGACGAACAGCCGCCGGCGAAGAAGCGCCGACGCCGGCGGCGGAAGCCGGGCGGCGAGCAGGCGCAGGCGCCCGACGAATCCGCCGACGCGGCAGCCGAGGCGACACCCGCCGACGAAGCGGCCTAGGCGGCGGCGCGCGCGCCGCGCAACACTTCAGGGCGGTGAACCGCCTGGATCTCCCCGCCGAATGACCGGTCGAGAGGCGAGGCGATGATCGTGCTGATCGCAATCGGGCTGGCCGCCGGCGTCGGCACGGCGCTGACGCCGTGCGTGTTGCCCGTGCTGCCGGCCCTGCTCGCCGGCGGCGCCTCGGGGCGGAAGCCGCTCCGCATCATCGCCGGGCTCGTGCTCAGCTTCAGCGTCTTCACGCTCTTCGCGAGCTGGCTGCTCTCGACGCTCGGGTTGCCGCAGGATCTCCTGCGGAACCTCGCGATCGCGTTCCTGTTCCTGATGGCGGTCGTGCTGCTCCTGCCGCCGGCCGCGCTCGCCGTCGAACGCGCGCTCGCCTTCTTCTCGCGACTACGGCCTGCGAACGGCGGCGGCGGCTTCGTCCTCGGCGTCTCCCTCGGCCTCGTATTCGTCCCCTGCGCGGGCCCGTTCCTCGCAGCGATCACGACGGCGGCGGCGCGTCACCACTTCGGCGCCCGGACGATCGCCGCGACGCTCGCCTACGCCGTCGGCGCGGCGATCCCGATGTCGATCATCGCGCGCGGCGGACGGGAAGCGGCGGCGCGAATCCGGGCGAGCGCGGGGGCGGTACGCGCGACGTCGGGGTTCCTCGTCGCCGTCGTCGCACTCGGCCTCGTCTTCCATCTCGACGACCGGCTCACGAACGTCTCGGCGCCGTGGACGTCGTGGCTGCAGCGGCACGTGGAGGCGACCGCCTCGGCCCGGCGGCAACTCGCGAAGGTGAGCGGCGAGCACACGACGCTACGCGCGCGCGCCTCCTCGAGCGGGCTCCCCGACTACGGCCAGGCACCGCCGATCCGCGCCGACGGCGCGTGGATCAACTCGAAGCCGCTGACGCTGCGGCAGCTGCACGGGAAGGTGGTGCTGCTCGACTTCTGGACATACTCGTGCATCAACTGCCTGCGCACGATCCCGCACCTGCGCGCGTGGTGGAACGCGTACCGCAAGGACGGCCTCGTGATCGTCGGCGTGCATACGCCGGAATTCGCATTCGAACACGTGACGTCCAACGTCCGCGCGGCCGTCAAGCGCCTCGGCGTGACGTGGCCGGTCGTCCAGGACAACCGCTACCGCACGTGGGACAACTACGGAAACGAGTACTGGCCGGCCGAGTACCTGATCGACCGCAACGGCGACGTGCGCGAGACGACCGTCGGCGAGACGGACTACGCGCAGACGGAACGCACGATCCGCCGCCTGCTGGGCGTCGCCGGACCGACGACGCACGTGCCCAACCGGACGCCGAACGAGGTCACCACGCCCGAGACGTACCTCGGCTGGGCGCGCCTCGCCGACTACGTCGGCACCGACATCCACCAGAGCGTGTTCGGGCCGTACACGCCGCCGAAGCGCCTGCCCGAGAACGACGTCTCCTACGGCGGCACGTGGAAGGTCGGCCCGCAGCAGGTCGTCGCCGGCCGCGGCGCCGAGATCCTCCTGCACTTCCACGCGAAGGACGTCTACATCGTGCTCGGCGGGCACGGGACCGTGCACGTCACGCTCGACGGGCGGCCGGCTGGCAGGCTGCACGTCGAGGCCGACCGCCTCTACACCGTCCGCTCGTCGAACGCCGTCGGTGACGGGCTGCTACAGCTCCGGTTCACGCCGGGCGTGCAGGCCTACTCGTTCACGTTCGGGTAGCCGCGGAACTGCACGCTGCGCAGGCTCCGGCTCCTCGGGACGTGCCCGCTTTGGCGGCGCAAGGTGCCCCAGGCCTCCTCCCCGCGACGAGCGTAACGCGAAAAGCGTGCCGTGTCCGCCACGGTACGCGAACGATTCCGTAAAGCCGCGACGCGGCCGCCGCACCCGCCGCCACGCGCGCCGCCGCCACTCCGCCGCGCGTGCGCACCCGGAGCCGGACCGCGAACCGGACGGCTGCGCGCGAGCGCTACTGGCCGCGGGCGACGTCGCCGCCGCCGCCGTTCTCGCGCTCGCGGAGGAAGCGCGTCAGCTCCGCCGCGATCGCGTCGCCCGTCGGCAGGTCGGCGGCGTCGGCGATCTCGTCGACCCGCCGCTCGAGCTCCTCCACGTACTGCGCCGTCTCGTCGTCGGCGGCGACGGCCTCGCTCACCTGCCTGGCGTACGCGTCGGCTGCGTCGTCGAGCTCGGTCGTGTCGAGATCGGCGTCGAGCAGTTGCGCGAGCCGGTCGACGAGCGCTTTCGCCGCACGCGGCGACGGCGTCAGCGACACGTAGTGCGGCACCGCCGCCCACAGGCTCGCGGAGGGCAGCCCTGCACGCCCGCACGCGTCGTGCAGGACTCCGACGATCCCGGTGGGGCCTTCGTACCGCGACGCCTGCAGGTTGAGCCGCTCGATCAGCTCTGGGTCGGTGGCACTTCCCGTGACAGGCGCGGGCCGCGTGTGCGGCACGTCCGCGAGCAGCGAGCCGAGCGTGATCACGAGCTCGACGCCGAACTCCCCGGCAAGCCGCGTCACGTGCTCGGTGAACGTCCGCCAGCGCAGGTTCGGCTCGACGCCGAGCAGGATGATCGCGTCGCAGCGCCCACCCGGCAGCGGCGCGTGCAGGAAGGTGTTCTCGGGCCAGTCGATCCGCCGCTGGTAGCCGTCGACGAGCGAGACCGTCGGCCGCGCAACCTGGAAGTCGTAGAAGTTCTCGGCGTCGATCGACGCGAACTCGCGCGCGGCGCATGCCTGCGCGAGGAACGCGCCCGCGAGCGACGCGCCCTGACCGCCGTCGTTCCAGCCGCGAAACGCGGTGATCAGCACCGGCCGCTCGAGCGCGGGGCGCTCGTCGATGCGCAGCTCGTCCATCGACTCAGTCTAGATGTCGGCCGGTCGCCAGAGCCGGATCGCGAACGCGCTGACCGCTGCCCAGACGGTGGCGGCAAGCGTGACGTGCACGAGCACGAGCCACCACGGAAGCTGGGTCCGGTACTGGATCTCGCCGACCGCCATCTGCGCGGCGAGCAGCGCGAGCACCACGAGCGCCGCGCGCACGTGCGTCGCGAACCGGTTGCGCCAGAGCCAGAGCAGCGCGACGGCGAACGACACGCCGAACACCGCCGTCGCTCGCACGTGCCAGTAGACCGCCGGCTGGAACGACCACAGCCGCCGCACGACGGTGCTGCCGGGATGCGGTCCAGCCGCGGTCGCAAGCGTGCCGCTGACGACGAGCACGACCGCGGCGAGCCAGACGAGCGTGCCGCCGAGCGCGACCCACCGCGGCACCCTCGCGCGCGGACGCGCCGCCACCTCCACCCACAGCCAGACGCCGAGTGTCAGCACGAGCAGCGAGAGCAGGAAGTGCGTCAGCACGAGGTACGGGTTGAGGTGGTAGTGCACCGTCAGCGCGCCGAGCGGCGCCTGCAGGAACGTCCCGACGAAGGTCGCGAATGCGAGCCGACGCAGGCGCGGCGGCAGGCGTGCCAGCAGCGCTGCGACGAACGTCGCGAGCGTGACGAACACGGTGATCGCGGCGACGACGCGGTTGCCGAACTCGACGTACGAGTGGTAACCCTGCGCCGGCAGGAGATCTCCCGGCTCGCAGCCCGGCCAGTGGCGGCAGCCGAGGCCGGAGCCCGTCAGCCGCACCGTCGCCCCGGTGGCGACGATCAGGACCAGGAAGACCGCGTTCACGAGCGCGATCTTGCGGAAGGCGTCGAGCGAGAGCACCACGCCGCGCGGCGGCGCGAGCGACTGCGCTCCGGCGTTCACGCGGCCACTGTAGCCGTCCCGCGGGCGGCGCCTCGATCTGCTAAACTAACGCTCACGTCAAGATGAAGTTTCTCGCGACACGCCGTCACTCCCCGCACTACAAGTGGTGGGTCCTCTCCTGCACCAGCCTGGGGATGCTGCTCGCGACCGTCAACTCCGGCACGCTGATCATCGCGCTGCCCGACCTCGAGCGCCACCTGCACACGACGATCCTGGAGCTCGTCTGGGTGATCCTCGTCTACATGATCGTCTCGACCGTCCTCGTGCTGACGGCGGGACGGCTCTCCGACCTCTTCGGCCGCAAGACCGCGTTCGTGCTCGGGTTCGTCGTGTTCGCGCTCGCGTCGCTCGGCGCGGGCTTCGCCGGCAGCGACACCGTGCTCATCCTGTCGCGGATCCTGCAGGGCATCGGGGGCGCATTCCTGTTCGCGAACGCCGCGGCGCTCGTGACCGACGCCTTCCCGAAGAAGGAGCTCGGGCTGGCGATGGGGACGAACACGATGGTCGCGGCGATCGGCCTCGTGATCGGCCCGGTGCTCGGCGGCGCGCTCGTCGCGATCGCGTGGCCGTGGGTCTTCTGGTTCAACGTTCCGTTCGCCCTGATCGGCGCCGCGTGGGGCCTGCTCGTGCTGGAGGAGCGCTCCGGCCGGAGCGGTGAGCGCGGCCTCGACCTCGCCGGGGTGACGACGTACGTCGTCGGGCTCACCGGACTCGTGCTCGCGCTGTCGAAGGGCGGGCTGTCCGGCTGGAGCGACTGGCTCGTCATCGGCGGCCTGGCGGCCGCCGTCGTCCTGCTGCCGCTGTTCGTCCTCATCGAACGCCGCGGAACGGCGCCGATGCTCGACCTCTCGCTCTTCCGCGACCGCCTCTTCGGCGCGGCGGCGGCCGCCGCGTTCCTGAACGGGCTCTCTCGGTTCGCGTTGATGTTCCTGTTCGTCTTCTACTTCCAGGGACCGCAGGGGCAGTCGCCTATCATGGCCGGCCTCGAGCTCGCGCCGATGGCGATCGGGATGCTCGTCGCGTCGCCGCTCGCCGGCATCGTCGCCGACCGGCACGGGTCGCGGTCGCTCGCCGCGGGCGGCATGGTGGTGACAGCCGTGGGGCTTGGCGGGATGACGATGCTGCAGGCGCACACGCCGTACGCGTGGAGCGCGCTCTGGCTCGCGCTCGTCGGGATCGGCTCGGGCATGTTCAACAGCCCGAACACGGCCGCGATGATGGGCGTCGTCCCCGTGCACCGCCGCGGCGTCGCCGCCGGCGCGCGCGTCATGCTGCAGAACACCGGCGCCGTGATCTCGATCGCGTTCGTGATGGCGATCGTGACCGCCGCCGTGCCGAAGCTCGTCCTCTTCAAGATCTTCTCCGGACTCGCGTCGGGCCTCTCGACGAGTCAGATGCAGCCGTTCATCTCCAACATGCACATGGCGCTCTTGGTGCTCGCCGCCATCTCGGTCGTCGGCGCCTTCATCTCGCTGCTGCGGCCGGCGCACGTGCGGGAGGCGGACGAGCCGGTCGAGCTGCTGGAGGCTGCGTGACCACGTCGACGGGCAGGCTGCGGATCGGCGAGGCCGCCGAGCGTAGCGGCGTCACGCCGCGGACGATCCGCTACTACGAGGAGCTCGGACTGCTGCCGTCGGGCGCGCGGTCGCGCGGACAGCACCGCCTGTACACCGAGGACGACGTCGAGCGGCTGCGCGAGCTGACGCGCCTCCGCGACCTGCTCGGGCTGTCGCTCGAGGAGCTGCGCTCGATGATCGTCGCGGAGGACGTCCGCGCGGAGATCCGGCAGCGATTCAACGAGACGGAGTCGCCGGAGGAGCGCGCGCGGCTCCTCGACCAGGCGCTTGAGATCGCGGACACGCAGCTCGGGCTCGTGCGGCGGCGCCTCGCCGCGCTGCGGGAGCTCGAGAGCGAGATCGTCGACCGCCGCAGGCGGATCCAGCGCAGACGACGCGAGCTCGGGCCGAGCTGACTCAGAGCAGCGCGACGCCGCCGCCAGCGACGACCCGGCCGACCCGCGTCAGGAACAGCCCGCGTCGCGCGAACTCCGCCTCGAGCGCCGGCCCCTTGTCCTTCGGCAGCGCCACGAGCAGCCCGCCCGCGGTTTGCGGGTCGTACGCGAGCTCGACCAGCTCGGGCGCCGCGTCGCCGACCTCGGCGGCGGCGTAGGCGCGGTTGTTCCGCGTCCCCGCCGTCGTGACGCCGGCGCGCGCGGCTTCGAGCGCGCCCGTCAGCGCGGGCAGCCGGGCGGCCTCGAGCTCGATCCGGACGCCGCTGCGAGTCGCCATCTCGTGAGCGTGACCGAGCAGGCCGAAGCCGGTGACGTCGGTGACCGCATTCGGCGAGAACGGACGCAGCGCATCGGCGGCGTCGCGGTTGAGCATCCGCATCCAGCGGATGGCCTCGCGCGCGTCGCCCTGCCCCCGCTTCGCAGCGCCGAGCACGAGCGCTGTCCCGAGCGGCTTCGTCAGGTAGAGCGCGTCCCCGGCGCGCGCGTTCGCCTTCCGCCACAGTCCGTCGGGCGCGACCGTCCCGACGACGGCCAACCCGTACTTCGGCTCCGCGTCCCGGATCGTGTGACCGCCCGCGAGGATCGCGCCCGCCTCGCGCACCTGTGCATCGGCCCCGTCGAAGATCGCGCGCACCGTCTCCGTCGACAGCTCCTCCGGCAACGCCGCGACGGAGAGCGCGAGCAGCGGCTGCCCGCCCATCGCGAACACGTCGTTGAGCGCGTTCCCCGCCGCGATCGCGCCGAAGTCAGCCGGGTCGTCGACGATCGGCGGGAAGAAGTCGATCGTGAACACGAGCGCGCGCTCGTCGTCCAGCCTGTACACGGCCGCGTCGTCGGCCGGGTCGAGCCCCACGAGCAGGTTGGCAGCCTCTGCCGGGACGAAACCGCGCAGCAGCTCCTCCAGCCGGGCCGCCGAGTACTTCGCCGCACACCCGCCGGCCGCGGCGAGATCCGTCAGCTTCACCGCCGTCCCGTCCGCGCGCGATCCCATGTGATGTATGAGTACCCATACATCACCCCTGACGTATGGGTACCCATCCGTCAGGCGGCCGACCGCAGTCGATGGCCGCGCAAAGGACGACGGCGGCCGGTGGCCGCCGTCGTCCCGGGGAGAGGAACGTCGTACGGCGCGCACCTTCGCGGCTGCACCGGGGAGTCCTCTAGGCTCGGAGGGGTGCCGAGCGCACTGGTCACGGGAGGCTCGTCCGGCATCGGCCTCGCGATCGCGCGCATGCTCCGCGACGACGGGTACGAGCTCACGCTCGTCTCGCGGACGCGCGAGAAGGTCGAGGCGGCGGCGGCCGAGCTCGGTGCGCACGCGCTCGCCGCGGACATGAGCCGGGAGGAGGACTGCACACGCGTCGTGGCCGACCATGCCGCGCGCTTCGGCGGCCTGGACGTGCTCGTCAACTCCGCCGGGCTCGGCATCGCCGGGACGGTCGAGGCGGCGCAGACGAAGCACATCGACCTGCAGCTCGGCGTGAACCTGCGCGGGCTGCTGCTCGTCACGCGCGAGGCGATCCCGCTCCTCAAGCGGTCGCGCGGCTGGGTCGTGAACGTCGCCTCGATCGCGGGAACGACCGCGACGCCCGGGCTCGCCGTCTACGGCGCCACGAAGGCGGCGGTGATCGCCGTGACGCGCTCGCAGAACGCCGAGCTCGAGGAGGCCGGCGTGCGCGCGATCGCCCTCTGCCCCGGATTCGTCGATACGCCGATGGCCGCCTGGTCCGGCCTCGCGGCGGACGAGATGATCCAGCCGCAGGATTGCGCCGAGGTCGTTCGCATGTGCCTGAGGCTGTCGCCGCGCGCGCGCATCCCGCAGGTGGTGATCGAGCGCGTCGGCTCGCGGGACGCCGCGGCGTAACGGCCGCATGTCGCGCCGCGGCACGCTGCTCTTCGCGGCGATGTGCGTCATCTGGGGCGTCCCGTACCTGATGATCCGCGTCGCAGTGCGGGAGCTCGCTCCGGTGACGCTCGTCTGCCTGCGGACGGCGATCGCGGCGCTGATCCTGCTTCCCGTCGCCGCCGCGCGCGGCGAGCTGCGCCCGCTCGCACGCCGGTGGGCGGCGGTCGTCGTGTTCAGCGCAATCGAGATCGGCGTGCCCTGGCTCCTGCTCGCCCGCGCCGAGACGAAGCTCACGAGCTCCCTCACCGGGCTTCTGGTCGCGGCCGTGCCGCTCGTCGGCGCGGTCGTGACGGCCGCGACGGGCGCGCGCGAGCGGCACGGCGCCCGTCGCTGGCTCGGCTTGGTCGTCGGCCTCGCCGGCGTGGCGGCGCTCGTGGGGCTCGACCTCCACGGCGCCGCGGTCGTGCCGCTCGTCGAGCTGGCCGTCGTCGCGGTCGGCTACGCCGTCGGCCCGATCATCCTCGCGCGCCGACTCGCAGACGCGCCTCCGACCGGCGTCGTCGCGGCCTCGCTGACGGTGGCGGCGATCGCATACGCCCCCTTCGCGGCGTTCTCGCTGCCGCCGGCGCTGCCGGAGGCGAGCGTGGTCTGGTCGGTCTTCGGCCTCGCCGTCCTGTGCACGGCCGTCGCGTTCCTCTTGTTCTTCGCGCTCATCGCCGAGGTCGGGCCGGTGCGGGCGACGGTCATCACCTACGTCAACCCTGCCGTCGCCGCCGTGCTCGGGGTCAGCGTGCTCGGCGAGTCGTTCACGGGCGGGATGGCGGTCGGGTTCGTGCTGGTCCTCGCCGGATCCGTGCTGGCGACGGCGCCGAGCCGCGAAGCGGCCGGCCGGAGCGCTAGAGGCCTCCCGGAGTCCGCATGATCCGCCACACCATGTAGACGGCCAGCACGCACGCGACGCAGAAGCCGGCGAGCGCGACGGCGTGGCTGACGCGCGCCATCAGCGCGGAGGCCACGAGCAGCGCCGCGATGATCAGGGCGGAGCCGACGCGGTTCGCCGTCGAGCGCAGCAGGTGCTCGAAGTCCTCGAGCTCCACGGGTGCGATGCCGACCTTCAGCTGGCCCGTCTCGACCTTCTCGACCAGCTGCGCGACGCGGCGCGGCATCCGCATCAGCGGTTGCAGCTGCGTGAACGTGAACGCCATCAGCTGGCTCGGCTCGAGCCGCCGCTCCGCCTCCTCGGCCATCACCGACCAGCCCTCGCGGCGGATCAGCGCGACCGGGTCGAGCCCCGGCTCGAGCGTGCGCGCGATCTCCTCCGCCTGCGACAGCGTCTTCCCGACGAGCGCGAAGGACGTCGGCAGCGAGATGCCGTGCTGCAGGCACAGGCGCTGCAGGTCGGCGAGGCCCTCACCCGTCTTGATCCCGGCGAGCGGCCGGTGCTGGTAGCGGGGCAGCTTACGCCGCAGGTCGTGCACGAATCCCGCCTCGTCCGACTCGGCGTCGGTCAACGCGAGCGACAGGATCAGGTCGGCGACGTCGTCGGCCCGGTTCTGCGCCACCGCCAGCAGGAGCAGCGCGAGCGACGCCCTCGTGTCGTCGTCGAGGCGCCCGATCAGCCCGAAGTCGAGCAGCGCCAGGCGCCCGTCCGGGGTGATCAGCACGTTGCCGCGGTGCGGGTCTGCGTGGTAGAGGCCCGCGACCGTCACCTGTCGTACGTACGCGCTGAAGAACTGCTGCGCCAGATGCGTCGCGCGCTCCTCGTCGAGCCCGTGCTCCGCCGACACCTTCTGTCCCTCGACGCGTTCGAGCACGAGCACCTGCTCGGTGACGAACGGGTGCACGACCCGCGGGACGAAGAGATCGTCGCGGTAGTCGTCGACGACGCCCGCTATGAGCTCGGCGTTGTACGCCTCCTCGACGAAGTCGAGCTCGGCGAGCAGGTGCTGCTCGAGCTCCTCCGTCAGCGCGTCGAGCTGCAGCAGCCGCGCGGTGCCCGACCGGCGCTCGGCCAGCCGCGCCGTGCGCCGCAGCAGCTCGAGGTCGAGGCGAACCTGCTCGACCACCCCCGGCCTGCGCACCTTGACCACGACCGCGCGGCCGTCCTTCATCAACGCCGCGTGGATCTGCGCAATCGAGGCCGACGCGAGCGGCTCGTCGTCGATCGACGCGAAGTGCTCGAGCCCGATCTCCCGCTCGATCACGTCGCGGAGCGGCGCGAACGGCAGCGCGGGGACGTCGTCGACCAGCTTCCCGAGCTCGTCGATGTACGCGTCGGGCAGCAGGTCCGGCCGCGACGAGAGCAGCTGCCCGAGCTTGACGAACGTCGTGCCGAGGTCCTCGAGCGCTTCCCGGAACCGCACCGCGCTCTCGCGGCTCGCCGGGCGGTCGCCGACGACGCCGAACTCCCGCAGCACCCGCAGCAGGTGCGCACGCCGGGCGACACGCGTCACCTCGAGCGCGCGCGAGACCTTCCCCTGCTCCGCCATCGCCGCTCGATCTGCCCGCGTCGCCACCGCTGGAAACGGTCGCCGCGGCTCAGCTGCGCGGCTCAGCCGTGCATCGCACGCGGCCCGACCGCAAGCCTCGCTCACCTGTTGCCGGACGCGGCGACGGGGCGCCTCGACGGCTGCGATCGGCGGCGAGAACGCGACGCGCACCGGCGCCGCGAGAGACCTCGAACGCGCTGCCGGCTCCCCACCTGAAGCGCGTACCGAACTACGGGCGATCTACAGCGGTCCGTCGAAGAAGCCGAGGCCCGGATGATGACCGGGGAAGACCGGCCAATGGCCGGACCAGCCGCCCACGACGGCAGCAGCGACCGACACGGCGACGAGCACGACTCCCTTCCGACGGTGGTGAAGGAGGCGTGCCGCGATCTTCGTTGCCACAGTGAACACCTCCTTTCGCCTAGAACCGGAAGTCCTGCAGGGCTTCGGCCGCACGGCGGTACAGCGCGGCCGCGCGCCGCTCGTCGCCACGCCGGGTCGCCAGGTCTCCCTGCGCGATCCACGCGGCTGCACGATGCGACGCCGAGGAAAGTTGCGCGAGTGCGTCTTCGGCGGCGGTCAGCGCCGTCTCGGCCTCGTCGTAGCGACCCTGCTCGAGGAGCGCCTTGCCGAGCACGAGGCGTGCGTTGCCGACCTCGGCCGTCAGGTCCTCGCGGTCGCCCATGATCTCGAGCGCGTGCAGCGCCTGCTCCTCGGCGCGCTGCGCGTCGCCGGTGCGGAGGTGCACCTGGGCCAGCGACGACACGGCGGTGGCCGCGTCCTCCAGCCGGTCGACCTCGATGGCGACCGAGAACGCGTGCTTCAGGTGCTCGACCGCCTGCTCCGGCTTGCCGAGCAGGAACTCGATGCCGCCGAGGTTGTTCAGCAGGCGCGCGACGTTCGCGCGGTCGGCGAGCTCCTCGTACTGCGCCTTCGCCTTCTCGGCGTACGACCGCGCGAGCACCCAGTGCCCGTCGCGCTCGGCGAGCACCGACGCCTGGAAGTACGCCTGACCGAGCGCACGCGCGTCGTGCATCGCCTCGGCGAGCTCGAGCGCGCGCTCCACGTCCTCGCGCGCCGCCTCGAAGTCGCGCTGGCGGCGGTAGCAGACGGAGCGTCCGGCGAAGATGTTGAGCCGGAGCTGGTCGCACGGGAGGCCCGACCGTTCCGCGAGCGCCAGGGCCTCGTTGAACAGTCCGACGGCGGTCGAGATGCTCGAGAGCATGTACCGGCACACGCCGAGCCGGTACAGCACCTCGGCGCGGTCGAGGTCGGTGAAGTCGTCGCGCTCGACGAGCGCGCGCGACTCGGCGAGCAGTGCCAGGGCGCCGCGCACGTCGCCGGTGTGGGCGCGCGCCATCGCCTCGCCGTTCAGCACCCGCACGTGCAGCTCCGTCGCGCCGGTGCCGAGCACCGCGGGGAGCGCCTGGCCGTACTCGCTCAGGGCGGCCTCGAAGTCGTGGTCCTGCAGGAGCGCGTCGGCGCGCGCGAGGATCGCCTCGGCGCGCGCGCGCTCGTCGGCCGAGACGCCGGTCGCGAGGAAGCCGGCGTCGACGCCGAGACGCAGGGCGAGCCACTCGACCGTCTCGGCGGTCGGGCGCGTCTTGCCGCGCTCGATCTGGGAGATGTACTCCTTGGAGAAGCGGTTGCCGGCGAGGTCCGTCTGCGTCAGGCCGGCCGCGACGCGCAGCTGGCGGAGGCGCTCGCCCAGGCGCTGGGCGGCGGCGGCGGGCCGTGTGCGCGCGGGCGCGGCGGTGGCGGAACTCGCTCGTGCGGCGCGAGGAGTCATTGCCCGCGCAGCATGACGAATACTTGACTTGGGCGCAATCCCTCGTTCGGGACATGTCCCCCGAAAGGGGGAGCAGAGCCGAAAAACGGGTGAAGCAGGATGACCCGATTTCACTTGACCGAGCTACTTGACACGGCCGGAGGGGCCTCGTAAGGTGAGGCCACCTTGCACGCGGCTTGACGCCAGGTCGGGTGCAAGAGCACGGGACAGCCAGAGGCGATCCCTCCGAGACACATCGGCCGAGCCGCAGGGTCGACACTCGGAGCCGCCCAGCCGGCGCCCCGCCTGACCAGGGAGAGCCCCGGGTGCCGCAGCCGGGGCTCTTCTGTTTACTCCTCAGGCGTCGCCCGCGTCGGCGAGCATCCAAGCCCGCCGCGCGGCGCGGACGCGGGCGAGGTCGCCGGCGAGGACGCCGCCGAGCCGGCCGTCCATCGTGGCGAGCAGCCCGCCCGCGATGAAGATCCACGCTTCCGCCTTCGCGTCGCGGTCCCCGTGCACGATGCCGCGCTTCTGGCCGGCCCTGATCAGATCCGCGAAGAAGTCGCGCACCTCGCGCACCTGCGCCCGCAGCTTCGCCGCGATCACCTCGTCCTCGGCCTCGGTCAGGCCCTGGATCCACAGGTCGACGAGGCGGATCGGCTGCCGCGCCGCCATGTACTGGTCGGCGACCGCGCCGAGGCAGCGGTCCGGATCCTTCTCGATCGCGCGCTCCGCCGCCGCGCGGAACTCGTCCCACGCCGCATCGAGGCAGGCCAGGTAGAGGTCGCGCTTCGAGCCGAAGTGGCGGTAGAGGATCGGCTCGGAGATCCCGGCCGCGCGTGCGATCTCGGCCGTCGTCGCGCCGCGGTAGCTCGAGCGCGAGAAGACGCGGCAGGCGGTGTCGAGCACCGCGCGGCGCCGCGCCTCCGCCGGCAGCCGCTGCTTCACGGACGCCTGCGTCATGCGGGATCCGGAAGCGCGGCGGGCTCGTGGTGCGGGTGCTCGATCTTCCGGACGGCGAGCACCGCCACGGCGGCGCCAGCCAGGCAGAGGAGCGCTCCCACGCGCAGCGCGTCGTGGAAGCCCGTCAGGTAGTGCGTCGCCGAGCCGACGATCGCCCCCATCACGGCGATGCCGAGGGAGCCGCCGACCTGCCGCGACGAGTTGAGCACGGCGGAGCCGACGCCCGCCTTGTCGATCGCGACGGCGCTCATCGCCGCCGCCGTGAGCGGCGTCATCGTCGAGCCCATCCCGGCCCCGCCGATCAGCAGCCCGGGCAGGATCTTCCAGAAGCTCTCGTGCGCGCCGAGCTGCGTGTAGTAGAAGAGCATCGCGGCGAGCAGCGTCATCCCGCCGCCGACGAGCCAGCGCGAGCCGACGCGGTCGGTGAGCGCGCCGGCGCGCGGCGCGATCAGGATGATCAGGAGCGTCATGGGCAGGAAGCTCGCGCCGGCCTGCACGGGCGAGTAGCCGACGACCTGCTGCATGTAGATCGAGACGTAGAAGAACGTCCCGAACATCGCGAGGCCGACGAAGAGCATCGACCCGTTCGCACCGCCGAACGTGCGGTTGCGGAACAGCGACAGGTCGAGCATCGGGATCCGCTGGTGCCGCTCGAGCAGCACGAACGCCGCAGCGGCCACGGCGGCGACGGCGAACGAGCCGAGGATCTGCCACGACGTCCACCCGTAGCTGTTCGCCTCGATGAACGCGAACGTCAGCGCGAACAGCCCGATCCCCGACGTGACGAGGCCGGGCAGGTCGAGCCGCTGCTCGTGCGACGTGTCGCGCGTCTCGTCGATCAGGATCGGCGCCGTCACGAGACCGATGGCGCCCACCGGCACGTTGACGAAGAAGATCCACTTCCAGCTGCCGTGCTCGACGAGGAGGCCGCCGATCAGCGGCCCGATCGCGAGCGCGAGCGCCGAGACGCCGGCCCAGATGCCGATTGCCTTTCCGCGCTCGCGCGGCGGGAACGTCGCCGTCACAATCGACAGCGTCGACGGGTTCATCAGCGCGCCGCCGAGGCCCTGCACGACGCGTGCGGCGATCAGGAAGCCGCCACTCGTCGCGAGCCCGCAGGCGAGGCTCGCGAGCGTGAAGACGACGAGGCCGCTCATGAAGACGAGCCGCCGGCCGAGATAGTCCGCGAGCTTGCCGCCGGTGAGCATGAATGCCGCGAAGGTGAGCGCGTAGCCGGCGACGATCCACTCGAGCTGCGAGAGCGACATGCCGAGCGACCGCCGCATCGCGGGCAGCGCGACGTTCACCACCGTGTTGTCGAGCATGATCATGAACAGCCCGACGGAGACGGCCGCGAGCGTCCACCACTTCTTGTTCTCGTGCGTCACGAGACGCTGTCTCATCCGGTCACCCCCGGTGCTCGAAGTTAGTGCTCGCTAAGTTAGCAGACGCTAACGCACCGGCGCGCTCCGACAGCGCGGCAGGCGGAACGCCCGTACGCTTGGCGCCGTGAGCGAGGTGGTCTGGCGGCCCGACGAGGCGACTGTCGAGCACGCGAACGCGACGCGCCTCGTCCGCCGCGCGGGGGTGCGCGACTACGCGGAGCTGCTCCGGCGCTCGCAGGACGAGCCGTCGTGGTTCTGGCCGCTCGCAGTCGAGGACATGGGGCTCGAGTTCTCGAAGCCCTGGGAGCGCGTCTTCGACGACTCGCGCGGACCCGAGTGGACGACGTGGTTCGTCGGCGGCGAGCTCTCGATCGCCGATAACTGCGTGCACCGCTGGGCGCGACGCGAGCCGGCGCGCCTCGCGGCCGTGGGGCTCCGCGAGGACGGGTCGCGGCGGGAGGTGACGTTCGCCGAGCTCTCGCGCGACGTGACGCGGCTCGCCGAGCGGCTCGCGTCGCTCGGCGTCGGCCGCGGCGACCGCGTCGCGATCTTCCTGCCGATGTCGCCGGACGTCGCCGTCGCATCCCACGCGATCGCGCACCTCGGCGCCGTCCAGGTGCCCGTGTTCTCGGGGTTCGCGGCGCCGGCCGTCGCGCAGCGGCTGCAGGCGAGCGAGGCGAAGGTCGTGATCACGCAGCGCGAGTCGTCGCGCCGCGGCAAGGTCGTGCCGATGCTGGCGATCCTCGAGGAGGCGCTACGGGAGTCGCCGAGCGTCGAGCACGTCGTGCTCGCGCCGTTCGAGCTCGACGACCTGCCGGGCGAGCTGCCCGCGCTGCAGGTCGAGTCGGAGGCGCCGTACCTGCTCACCTATACGTCGGGCACGACCGGCAAGCCGAAGGGCGTGGTGCACGTGCAGGGCGGGTTCCTCGTCTCGATCGCGCGAGAGGTCGCCTACCAGGCAGACGTCCATCCGGGCGACGTCGTGCACTTCGCCACCGACATGGGGTGGATCATGGGACCCTGGACGGTCGTCGGCGTCGGCGCGCTCGGCGGGACGATCGCGTTCGCCGAAGGGGCGCCGGACTGGCCGACGCCGCACCGCATCTGGCGGATCGTCGAGCAGGAGCGGGTCACGTCGCTCGGCGTGTCGCCGACGCTCGTGTGCGCCCTGCTGCCGCACGGAGCACCGGACTCGGATCTCTCGAGCCTGCGCACGTTCGTGACGACGGGGGAGCCGTGGAACCCGGAGCCGTACCGGTGGCTGTTCGAGGAGGTCGGCGGGTCGCGCGTTCCGGTCATCAACTGCTCGGGCGGGACGGAGGTCGGCGCCTGCTTCCTCTCGCCGACCCCCGTTCAGCCGATCAAGGCGTGCTCGCTCGGCGGCCCCGCGCTCGGGATGGCGATGGACGTCGTCGACGAGACGGGCGCCTCGCTCGTCGGGACGGGCGAGGTCGGCGAGCTCGTCTGCCGGAAGCCCTTCCCCGGCATGACGCGCGGCTTCTGGCGCGACCCGCAGAAGTACGTCGAGACGTACTGGTCGCGCATCCCGGGCGTCTGGGTGCACGGCGACTGGGCGTCCGTCGACGCCGACGGCTACTGGTTCCTGCACGGCCGCTCGGACGACACGATGAACATCGCGGGCAAGCGGATCGGCCCGGCGGAGTACGAGTCGGCCGCCGTCGCGCACCCGGCCGTACGCGAGGCGGCGGCGATCGGGGTGCCGCACGAGGTGAAGGGAGAGACGGCGTGGATCTTCGCCGCGCTGCTGCCGGACGCGCAGGCGACGGAGGCGGAGGTGGCGGCGCACGTCGCCGGTGTGCTCGGCAAGGCGTTCAAGCCCGACCGCGTGTTTTTCGTCGACGCCCTCCCGAAGACGCGCTCGGCGAAGATCGTGCGGCGCGCGCTGCGCGCGACGGCGCTCGGACAGGATCCGGGCGACCTGTCGTCGCTCGAGAACCCGGAGTCGCTCGAGGCGATCGCGGCCGCCGTTGCCTGACGCGTGCACGACCGCCGCGCGCCCGCGTCCGTGAGCCGCGTCTTCCGCGCGCAGCGGCCGGTCCGCCTCTCCGACACGGACGCGAGCGGGCGGCTGCGGCTCGACGCCGTCGCGCGCTACCTGCAGGACGTCGCCTCCGACGACTGGGTCGACGCCGGCTTCGAGTCGCACGCCCACGTCTGGGTCGTGCGCAAGACCTGGGTCGAGGTCGCGTCGCCGTTCGCCGGCGACGAGCGGGTGGAGCTCGCGACGTGGTGCAGCGGCGTCGCCGGCACGTCGGCCGCGCGACGCTCCACCGTCGCCGGCGACCGCGGCGGCCGCATCGAAGCGGAGAGCGTGTGGATCCATCTCGACCGGTCGCTGCGGCCGCTGCGCCTGCCGCGCGAGTTCCACGAGGTGTACGGCGCGAGCGCCGCCGGCGGCGAGGTCCCGACGCGGTTCACGCTGCCCCCGCCGCCCGAGCTGCCCGGCGAGCCGTGGGCGCTGCGGGCGACGGACGTCGACCGGCTCGGGCACGTCAACAACGCCGTCTTCTGGATCCCCGTCGAGGAGCGCTTCGGCGCGCGCGTCCGTCGCGCACGGCTCGAGTACCGCAAGCCGGTCGACCTCTCGGACGACGTGCGCGTCGTCGCGACCGAGAACGCGCTCTGGCTGACCGTCGAGGGGGAGGTGCGGTCGGCGGCCGCGCTCGAATGAGCCGCTGTCGAATGCGGCGAGACTCACTGCCGCCGCGGCTCGACCCAGACGGCGCGGCCGACGCCGAGCAGCTCGCCGGTTTCGTCGAAGAGCGCGGTGCCCGCGCCGTGCTTGCGTCCGTCGGAGCCGAGCGGCCAGCCGACGACGACGCAGCGCTCACCTGCCTGCGGCACGCGCTGCACGCGCACGGCGAGCCGGCCGAGCACGACGACCCCGCGGCGTCCCGGGACGCCGGTGGCGTACGCGCCGGGGCAGTCGAGCGCCGCCCAGACGAACTCGCGCCCGACCGTGTCCGCCGCGACCGTCCAGCTCGCCGCGACCACGTCGCGCCCCGCGACCGGGCGCGCGAAGATGCGCAGGCCGTCGCCGCCGCGCTCGCGCCCGCAGACGAAGCAGTGTGGGAACGGCGAGTGCGGGTCCGGTGCCTCCGCGGCTCGTGCATCCGTCCACGCGACCGGTGCCGGCGCCGTGCGCTCGACGGTCGCGGGCCGCACCTCGGCGACGAGCGTCTCGCCGTCCCACACGCGGCCCTCGTCGTCGCGCTCGAGCGGCGTCTCGAGCGGCGGCGGCCGCCGCAGCGTCACCTCGGCCTCCGCGCCGCCGGCGAAGACGCCGCAGCAGTACCCGCCGTTGCCGCTGTCGTCCGGCCCGCAGAAGCGGCGCGCGATCACGACGGCCATACTGCGCCGCAGTATGCGCGCCGACCGCCTGCGCTGGCTCCTGATCGCGCTCCTCGCGCTCGCGGCGGCGATCAGCGTCGTGGCGAACAAGTCCCGTTCGGTCGTCGTCGGCTGGATCGGCTTCGCCGTGTTCCTCGGAGCAGTCGCCCTGTTCGTCGCGTGGCGTCGCGCCGCGCTCGACGAGCGCCGGCGCCGGCTCGGCGCGCGGGCAGCGGGAGCGCCGACTGCGGCGGACGGCAACGCTGCTACCGTCGCGCGCGGAGGCACGGGCGACGATGAGGCTCGCACTCGCGCAGATCGATAGCGTCGTCGGCGACGTCGACGGAAACGCCGCACGCGTCGTCGAGTGGCTCGAACGCGCGCAGGCGGCGAACGCCGACCTCGTGCTGTTTCCGGAGCTCGTCGTCACCGGCTATCCGCCCGAGGACCTGCTGCTGCGCCCCGGGTTCGTGCGCGCCGCGCGACGTGCGGTCGACGAGATCGCACGAGCGACGCGCGGCGTGACCGCGCTCGTCGGCGCGCCGCACCTCGACACGGATCTCTTCAACGCGTGCTTCGTCCTCGCCCACGGCGAGATTCGATGCGTCTACCGCAAGCGCTTCCTGCCGAACTACGGGGTCTTCGACGAGGACCGCTACTTCGCGCCCGGCAACGACCTCTTCCTGCTGCGCTTCGGGGAGGTGCTCGTCGGCCCGACGATCTGCGAGGACGTCTGGCAGCCCGGGCCGCCGGCGACCGACCTCGCGCTCGCCGGCGCGCAGCTCGTCGCGAACATCTCCGCGTCGCCGTTCCACGTCGGCAAGGACCGCGAGCGCGAGCAGATGCTGCAGGTGCGGGCGCGCGACAACTCGTGCTTCTTCGCGCTCTGCAACGCGGTCGGCGGCCAGGACGAGCTGATCTTCGACGGCAACTCCGTGGTGCTCGACGACGAGGGAGAGGTGCTCGCCCGGGCGGCCGGCTTCGAGGAGGAGCTGCTCGTCGTCGACGTCGACCCGGTGGCGTCCGTCGGGCGCAGGCTGCGCGACGTGCGCCGTCGCGCGCTCGCGCGCGAGCGGACGGAGCTGCGCGTGCGGGAGGTCGAGCTCGCACCGCCGCGCACGCAGGCGGACAAAAGCCCGCCGCGGCTCGCGGAGCAGCACGACGACCTCGAGCAGATGCGGCTGGCGCTCGAGCTCGGCCTGCGCGACTACGTCGCCAAGAACGGCTTCGGCGACGTGGTCGTCGGCCTGTCGGGCGGCATCGACTCGGCGCTCACCGCCGCCCTCTCCGCCGAGGCGCTGGGCCCGGAGCGCGTGCACGGCGTGTCGATGCCGTCGCGCTACTCGTCGCAGGGCACCCGCGCCGACGCGCGCCGCCTCGCCGAGTCGCTCGGCATCGACTTCCGCGAGATCTCGATCGAGCCGATGGTCGAGGCGTACGCGCACGCGCTCGCGCCCGCGTTCGCCGGCCGCGAGCCGGACCTGACCGAGGAAAACTTGCAGGCGCGGATCCGCGGCACGCTGCTGATGGCGCTCTCGAACAAGTTCGGCTGGCTCGTCCTCGCCACGGGCAACAAGTCGGAGCTGTCGGTGGGCTACTCGACCCTCTACGGCGACCTCGCCGGCGGCTTCGCGCTGATCAAGGACGTCTACAAGACGGACGTCTTCCGCCTCGCCCGCCGGCTGAACGAGCGCGCGGGGCGCGAGCTCGTCCCGCAGTCGATCATCGACCGCGCGCCGAGCGCGGAGCTGCGCGCCGACCAGCTCGACGAGGACTCGCTGCCGCCCTACCCCAAGCTCGACCGGGTGCTCGAGGCGTACGTCGAGCTCGACCGCTCGCGCGACGAGCTGTCGCAGGACGGGTTCGACGCGGACGTCGTCGAGCGCGCGATCGCGATGGTCGACCGCGCCGAGTACAAGCGCCGCCAGGCACCGCCCGGAGTCAAGCTGCGGCCGAAGGCGTTCGGCCGCGACCGCCGGACGCCGATCACCAACAGGTGGCCCGGATGACTGCGCGCCGGGCGGGCGCCCGTGTCAGTGCACGAGCCGCTGCAGGACGACGCCGAGAACCGGTAGCGCCATCGTCAGCGCGTAGCTGATCCAGCCGACGACGACCAGCTTCGGGCGCGTCGGCTGCTCGCCGCCCGCGCGCACCTCCGCCTGCACGCGCGGCCCGAGCACGAAGTTGTGCAGGTAGCTGACGACGAGGAGGCACGCGAACGCGGCGACCTTCGCCCAGAGGACGACCTGGAACGCGGCTCGATGCTGCCAGTCGTGGGCGGCGAGCGCGACGCCCGTCAGGCCCGCGACGAGCAGCGCTCCGTACCCGACCGGCCGCCACCTGAGGCCGAGCGCCCGCATCGCGAGCCCGCGCGGAGCGCCCTGCAGCTCGCGGATCGCGGGGACGCCGACGAACACGAGCGCCGTCGAACCGCCGAACCAGATGCCGGCGGCGACGAGGTGCACCGCGACGAGGACGCCCTCCACCGCGAGGAGGGTAATCGCGGGCGGCGGCGTCGCCGCCGCCCGTGGTCCCCCGACCGCTCCTTTCTCAGTCGACCGGCGCGACCGCGCCGTGCGGCGCGGCAGGCCGCGCCGTCGCCGCACGCGCGAGCACGATCGCGGCCCACACGAGCACGCCGCCGATCCCCCACGCGATCAGCGAGTAGCTCGTGAACGTCGGCTTGAAGAACATGTCGAACACGATCAGGTACAGCAGCGAGAGCTCGAGCCGCGAGATCACAGTCAGCCGCGCGGCGCGACGCTGCGCCTCGTCGACCCGGCCCTCGGCCATCGCGCGTCCGAGCCGCTTGCCCTCCGGCTCGAAGTAGCCGACGCCGGTCGCGAACGCGATCCCGAACAGCGCGAGCGCGATCACGACCCAGTCGTCGCCGAAGCTCCAGGCGTCGACGACCATGCCGACCCCGCACACGAGCACCGCCAGCGAAGCGGGCGTCAGCACGTTCTTGCCGATCCAGGCCATGTCGCGCGCGAACGCCTTCATCCCCTCCGGGCCGCGCGTACGCGCGCGCAGCGCGACGAACTGGAGCATCGTCGCGCCGCCCAGCCAGATCATCGCGGCGGCGACGTGCACGAACAGCATTCCGTCGTAGAACGTCATGGCGCCAGCCTCGCGGAACGGGTGCCGCGAGTCGTCGGCCGCGCTGACGATCAGAGGTCGTTCTCGCGGATGATCTCGACGAGGTTCGGCGGCGCGAAGTGGTCGCGCGACGCGAGCAGCTCGTCCGTCGTCCACCAGCGCGCGTCGACGACGCCCTCCGGCTCCAGGTCGACCGTCGCCGCCGGCTCGTGCGCGTCGACGCGAACCAGGTAGGTCGTGTTGTGCTGACGGAAGAGCCGTCCGCCGTAGGCGAACTCGCCGACGTGCTCGAAGAGCTTCCGCCCGAGTTCGAACTCGTGCAGCCCGATCTCCTCGCGGAGCTCGCGGCGAAGCGCGTCCTCGTGGCCCTCGCCCGCGTCGACGCCGCCGCCGGGCGTCGACCACCACGAGGCGTCGCCGAGGGGCCGGCGGAACTGCACGAGCAGCACCCGGTGCTCACGGTCGCAAACGAGCGCGCGCACCGCCTCGCGCTCGACGGGCTCGAGCCAGTCGTGCAGCGCACGAAACCAGCGCAACCGCTCGTCGTACGGGACGGCGGCGTTCGCAGGGGAGGTCGACGGCAGGACGAACAACCCCGAGCGCACGAGCACCCGCACCTGCGGGCCGAGCTGGGGCCGCTCCCCGAACACCCCCCGGAACGCCTCCTTGCCGACGAACGCGAGGGCACACGGGCGCAGCTCGCGGGCGACGGTCTCGAGCCGCGCGTAGTCGAAGTCGCCGCGGCGCAGGTCGCCCGACCCCGGCGTCGTGCGGTAGGCCGCGTTCGTGACGCCGTAGCCGAGCGCGAGCAGCTCGAACTGCTCGCGCGGCTCGAGCAACCGCGGCGTGAAGCCCGCGTCGTGGAGGAGCCGCCAGAAGTCGTTGCGCGGGTTCGCGAAGTGCGCCGCCTCGGCCGCGGACACGCGGCCGGGGTTGATGCCGCAGAACACGCACCGGAGGTTCGGCGCGAGGACGTCCGGGACTGCGCTAGCTGCGGCGCGCACGCGGGCGGCAGCGTGGCATGCGCTGCGTCCACGTCGCCGTGCAGACCCACGAGCTCGGAAGCGGCGGCGGCGGCTTGCGCCGGGTCGACACCGGCTGCGGCCGGCGGCGCTGCGTCCAGGTGCGGCAGGCGCGCGTCACGCCGCCTCCGCCTCGGGGCCGCGCTCGTCGAGCCGCTCCTCGAACCGCCGCCTCAGGCGCTCGCCGCGGGCGAGCCGCGAGTCGCTCGGCAGCCGTACGACCGTGACCCGTTCGCCGCGCGGGCCGCCGTAGCAGCGCGCGTAGCACTCGGCCTCGGAGAGCGGCCTGAGCCTCACGCGCCGCAGGTTAGGACCGCGGTCGGACGGAGCCGAGAGCTAGGGTTGGCCGGCCGTGGCGACCGTCAAGCCGAAGGTGCTCGAGTACCACGTCGAGCTCGACGGCGCCGGGCGCATGACGATCCCCGGCGGAGGCCAGATCGTGCCGCCGGCCGGCTGGTCGGCCGACCACCTGCTGCTCGCCGCGCTCGTCCGCTGCTCGATCGACAGCCTCGCCTACCACGCGCGGCGCACCGGCAGCTCGCTCGAGGCGACCGGCTCGGCGCACGGCAGGATCACGAAGACCGGCGAGGACGGCCGCTACCGGTTCGTCCACATCGACGTTCGCATCGACGCGCGGCTGACGCCGCGGGCAGACGACGTCGACGCGCTCGTCGCGAAGGCGGAGCGCGACTGCTTCGTCGGCGCGTCCTTGCTGGTGAAGCCGGAGTACCAGTGGCGGCTGTCCTGACGGTGGAGCAGGTGCGGGAGCGCTTCACGGCGCTGCAGCAGCCGCTCGCCTTCTTCGACGGCCCCGGTGGGACGCAGGTGCCCGACTCCGTCGTCGAGGCGATCGCCGACTACCTCACCGATTCGAACGCGAACACGGGTGGCGACTTCGAGACGTCGCGCGAGACGGACGCGTTGATCACCACCGCCCGGACCACCGCCGCCGAGTTCCTGAACGCGACCGTCGACGAGGTCGTGTTCGGCGCCAACATGACGACGCTCAACTTCGCGTTGTCACGCGCTGCCGCGCGCAACTGGCAGGCGGGCGACGAGGTCGTCTGCACGAAGCTCGACCACGACGGCAACGTCTCGCCGTGGCTCGAGCTGGCGCACGACAAGGGGTTGACGGTCCGGTTGGCGGAGATCGACGACGAATGCCGGCTCGACGTCGGCCACCTGCGCTCGCTGCTGACCGATCGCACGAAGGTGGTCGCGTTCCCGTGGGCGTCGAACGCCGTCGGCACGCTCACGCCCGTCGCCGACGTCGCAAGCGCCGCGCACGAGGCCGGCGCGCTCGCGTGGGTCGACGCCGTCCACTACGGGCCGCACGGCGCGATCGACGTGCGGGCCGCCGGCGCGGACGTGCTGCTCTGCTCGCCGTACAAGTTCTTCGGGCCGCACCTCGGCCTCGCCTTCGGCCGCCGCGAGCTGCTCGAGTCGTGGCGGCCGTACAAGGTGCGGCCGGCGGACGACCACCCCGTCGGCCACCGCTACGAGACCGGGACGGTGCCGCACGAGCTGCTCGCCGGTTTCGTCGCGGCGGTCGACTACCTGCGCGAGGTCGGCTGGGGATTCATCACCTCACACGAGCGCGAGCTGGGGCAGCGGTTCCTCGACGGGCTGCCGCACGCCTGGACGCTGCACGGCGTCCGCTCGATGGACGGACGCGTGCCGACGTTCGCGCTCACGCACGCCGCGCTCGCTCCGCAGGAGGCGGCGGCGCGGCTCGGCAGCCGCGGCTTCGCCGTCTGGGCCGGCAACTACTACGCGCTCGAGATCATGAAGCGCCTCGATCTCCCGGACGGCGCCGTCCGCGTCGGCATCGTCCACTACAACACGCGCGACGAGGTCGACCGGCTGCTCGCGGCGCTCGCGGATCTCTAAAGGCTCTGAGTCGCCACCTGGTACGCCGTCCCGACGGCGCGCCCGGAGGTGACGATCAGCATCACGTGCGTGCGCTCGCGTGCGTTGCGGAAGCTCGTGACGAAGAGCTGCACGTGCCCGCGGTCGCGCATGACCCGCGCGACGCGGCGGCCCTTCGGACCGCCGACGACGAGCGTCGCCGCCGGGTTCGGCCCCGCGACGGCGGCGACGCCGACGCCGATCCCCTCCGCCGTCTCCGGCACCCGGATCGGGATGTAGTGCGTCGACAACCCGCGCACCACGCACGGGCGCGTCCGCACAGGCGTGGGCGTCGCGGCGATCGAGTAGAGCGGGGCCGGCTCGTACCCCGCGCGGTAGATGTCGTACGAGAAGCGGGTGTACGCGTCGTAGAGGCTGCCGTGCGCGTACCGGTGCAGCACCTCGTCGAGCGGCTGCAGACCGAGGCCGATCGCCCTGTGCACCTTCGTGTAGCCGTAGAGCCGGCCGAAGTACTGCGAGACGACGTTGCCGCCGAGACCGAACAGGAACCGCCAGAACAGCGCGCCGCCGTAGCAGTGGATGCAGCCCCGGCCCTGGTCGAACACCGACCGCCACGGCTGCGACAGCCACGCGTCCAAGTACTGGAACGTGGCGCGGTCGACGATCTGCGGGTAGACGTACGTCTGCATGGCGAGCGCGCTGCCTTCCGCCGCCCAGGCGGGGATCCGCCCGCTCGGGACGTACGCGTTCTGGAAGAGGTGGAAGAGCTCGTGCGCGACGGTCTGCTGCAGGCTGCCGTGCGTGGCGACGTGCGCCATGTCGAGCTGGTTGTCGACGACCATGAACGCGCCGCCCTGCGCGCGCGCCGTCGGGAACGTCTCGCCGTAGACGCCGGGCGGCAGCGCCTTGACGTAGATGTCGACCCTGGAGTCCGGGCCGCCCGTGTCGGGCAGCGGTGCGTGGAAGCCGTTGTGCGCGTACCACAGCCACGCCTTGTTCGCCGCGGCGGCGAGCTTCTCGACGTAGTTCGGGACGCCGTCGTGGTCGTCGTCCCGCATGAACCGCGGGTGGTCGGGGCCGGTGCGCGTGTAGTGGACGACGACGAACGGCGACGCGACGAGCCGTTCCGGCCCGTCCCCGCCGGTGTACGTCGGCCGCGGGACGAGGTGCGCGCCGGCCGAGGCCGACGCGGTCACTGCCAGCGCGAGCAGCGCCGCGGCGGCCGCACGGCGCACGACGGTCACCGGGACGTGTCCTCCGGCGGGTACGCGGCGCCCGCGGCCTCGGCCCACGGCGAGCCGGCCGTGCGGCGGATCGGATCCGGGTCGATCCCGCGCGCGGCCGCGGTCGCGAGCACGAGCAGGTGGAAGTAGACGATGTCGACGACGGGGTGCACGGTCGGCAGCACGGTGACCTCGGCGCCGAGCGTCCGCAGCGCGCGGGCGGCGTCGTGTGCGCGCTCCGCCGCACGCCCCTCGCCCTCCAGGACGTACGCGCGCGCCCCGGGCTCGACCGCCGCCAGGTAGCCGTGCAGCAGCTGCTCCGTCTCGAACGCCTCGGCGGCGGTCCAGACGCCTTCGCGCAGCTTGAGGACCGCCTCCTGCGCCGTCGGCCAGTCGCGGCCGGCGCCGGCGACGAGGACGCGGTCGGCGTCGCAAGGCTCGACCTCCTGCTCGAGGGCCGCGGCGACCTCGTCGGCGAGCCAGGCGACCTCGTTGCCGCGCAGCGCCTCGAGCGCCGCGACGGCGCAGGTGTAGCTCGCGGTGTGGCACCACGACCGCTCGACCTCGGGCGTGCAGACGACCACCTCGCTCGCGAGCTCGGCGAGCGGCGAGTGCCGCTTCCCCGTCACGAGCCACACCTCGCCCTCGAATGCGCGCGCGGCCTCCACCGTGAGCGGCGTCTCGCCCTCGTGCGACACGCAGACCAGGACGTCGGCGTGCGGTGGGCGCAGGACGGCCTCGAGCGCCTGGACCGCCTCGCCGCCGGTCTGTGCCGCGTGGAACGAGGTGCCGCAGCCGGTGTGGACGACGCGCGCGGCGTCCGGCAGTCGCGCGTCGACGCGAAGCGCACGGAGCCAGTCGGGCTGCGCGCGGACGGCCCGTTCGGTCTCGCCGGCCATGGTGCTCCACGTCTATACCATCGCCGCGGTGACCGTCCGCGCGTTCCTCTTCGACTTCGACGGCCTCGTCGTCGACACCGAGACCGCGTCCCGTGCCGGCTGGCAGTGGCTCTACCGCGAGCACGGGCACGAGCTGCCGCCCGAGAAGTGGGCGCTGATGGTCGGCACCGTCGACGGATGGGACATCTGGGGGCACCTGGAGGAGCTCGTCGGCGCGCCGCTCGACCGCCCGTACTGGAACGAGCGGCGGTACGCGCACGAGCTCACGCTGCTCGAGGCGGAAGAGCTGCGGCCGGGGATCGCCGAGTACCTCGACTTCGCGCGCCGCCGCGGGCTCAAGCGTGCGATCGTCTCGAGCGCGTCGCGTCCGTGGATCGACATGCACCTCGAGCGGCTCGAGCGCGCGGTCGGCTGGGACGCGATCGTGAGCGCGGACCACGATCCCGAGCGCGCGAAGCCGCGCCCCACGCTGTACCTCGAGGCGCTCGAGCGCCTCGGCGTCGAGGCGGGCGAGGCGGTCGCGTTCGAGGACTCGCCGAACGGCGCCGCGGCGGCGGCCGCTGCCGGCGTCTACGTCGTCGGGATCCCGAACGACGTCACGCGCGACCTCGGCCTCGCAGAGCACGCGGACGTCGTGCTCGACTCGCTCGCCGACGTCGCACCGGACGACCTGCTCGCCCGCCTGCGGGAGAAGGAGGCGATCGCACGATGAGCGTGTACCAGCGCGAGACGCTGTCGAACGGCCTGCGCGTGCTCACGGCGCCGCTCGACCACGCGCAGTCGGTCGCGTGCTACGTGATGCTCGCCGCGGGCTCGCGCTACGAGGACGCGTCGAATCGCGGCATCGCACACTTCTCGGAGCACATGTTCTTCAAGGGCACGAAGCGGCGGCCGTCGGCGCGCGACCTGTCGATGGAGGTGGACGGGATCGGCGGCGAGTTCAACGCGTTCACCTCGAAGGAGTACACCGCGTACTACATCCGCTGCGCGGGCGAGCAGCGCGACAAGGCGCTGGACGTGCTCGTCGACATGCTCCGCAACTCGAAGTTCGACGCGGACGAGCTCGAGCGCGAGAAGAGCGTGATCATCGAGGAGATGAACATGTACTTCGACACGCCGCGCGACTACGTCGGCAGCGTCTACGAGGAGCTCCTGTTCGGGTCGAATCCGCTCGGCTGGGAGACGCTGGGCACGCGCGACACGATCCGCGCGGCGACGCGCGACACGTTCATGGACTACCTCCACCGCTGGTACACGCCGCGGCGGATGGTCGTCGGCGTCGCCGGCATGGTCGGCGACGACCTGGTCCCGCGCCTGGAGGAGCTGGTCGGCGACATGTCGGGGAACGGCGCGGGCGCGCCGGCGGCGGTCGAGGTTCCGCACGTCGAGACACCGCAGGTGCGTATCCACCGCAAGGACTCGGACCAGGCGAACGTGTGCCTGGGCGTACCGTCGTACCCGCTCGACCACCCCGACCGGTACGTGCTGCAGCTGCTCGGGACGGTGCTCGGGACCGGGATGTCGTCGCGCCTCTTCCTCGAGGTGCGCGAGCGGCGCGGTCTCGCCTACTACGTCTACGCGCTCAACCAGTCGTACACCGACACCGGCACGCTCGTCGCGCAGGCCGGCGTCGACCTGAACCGCGCCGTCGAGGCGGTGCAGGTGATCGGGCAGGAGTTCCGCAAGCTCGCCGAGGAGCCGGTGCCCGCGGACGAGCTGGAGAAGGCGCGCGCGCTCGCGAAGGGCCGCTTCGTGCTGCAGACGGAGAGCCCGAACGGGCTCATGCTCTGGGGGTTGCGCCGAGAAGTGCTCGAGGGCGAGGCGACCGAGCCCGAGGAGCTGCTCGCCGGGCTCGACGCCGTCACCGCGGACGACCTCCAGCGCGTCGCGCGCGAGCTCGTCGAGGGCGAGGGGATGCGCCTCGCGGTCATCGGGCCGTTCGACGACCCGGCGCCGTTCGAAGCCGCGCTGTCCTGAACACGGCGGGCCGCGTCAGCGCCAGAACGAGCGCACGCCGTCGAAGTCGCCGGTGCGCACCGGCACGACGCGCACCTCGCTGGCCGAGTTCGGCGACTCGATCATCAGGCCGCCGCCGACGTACATCGCGACGTGCCCGACGACCGGATGCTCGTAGAAGAGCAGGTCGCCCGGCTGCATCGTCTGCAACCTCACGGGGCGGCCGGCCGCGAACTGCGCGTCGGCGTCGCGCGGGATCGTGATCCCGAGCGCGCGGTAGACGGCCCACGTCAGCCCGGAGCAGTCGTAGCCCCACGCCGAGAGGCCGCCCCACAGGTAGTGCAGGCCGAGGAACCGCTCCGCGGTCCGCACCAGCTCGGCGCGGGTGTGCGGCAGCGGCTTGACCGCGCTGCTGTCGATCCAGGAGGCGCCGAACGGCGTCTCGACCCGAACGACGCGACCGAGCCGCCGCTCGACCGGCAGCTCGGTGCCGAAGCTGACCTCGGTGCCGTTCGACAGCCTCGCGGTGCGCGCCGTGACGATCGCCGCGGGGCGACCCGGAAGCGCGGCGAAGCGCAGCTGCCACGTGCGGACCCAGCCGGGATAGCCGCGGGGGTCGAGCGGCGATGGCTGGTCGGGGATCGCGATCTTCGTCCAGCCGCCGCGCCGGTAGAGCACGCGCACCTGCTCGCCGTACAGCGCCTGCGTCGGCATGTGGCCGACGAGCGCGAGCCGCTGCGCGTACGAGACCGCAGGCGTCGGCCACAGGTGCGGGTCGAGCGGCAGATGGCCGGTATCCGGCGCCGCCCAGACGTTCGCGACCGGGACGCGCACGGTCGCGACACGCGCGTTCGCGGGAGCGTGCGCGAGGCTGTGGCCTGCGAGGGCCGCGGCGAGCGCCAGCGCGACGAGCACGCGCCCAGGTTAGAGACTCTCGACCGCCGTGCCGGAGGTCGAGGGGGAGGACGGGTCGCCCTCCCCCCGTCGGCTAAGCGTCTTCCTTCGCGGCCTCCGCCTGGCCGCGCGTGCGGATCTCCTCGACGACCGTCGGGTCGGCGAGCGTCGTCGTGTCGCCGAGCGGACGGTTCTCGGCGACGTCGCGCAGCAGGCGGCGCATGATCTTGCCCGAGCGCGTCTTGGGCAGCTCCGGCGTGAACACGATGTTCGCCGGCTTCGCGATCGGGCCGATCTTCCGCGCCACGTGGTTGCGCAGCTCCTCGAGCTTGTCGACGGAGCCGTCCGCGCCGCCCTTGAGCGTGACGAACGCGACGATCGCCTGCCCGGTCGTCGGGTCGCTGCGGGCGGCGACCGCGGCCTCCGCGACCTCCTGGTGGTCGACGAGCGCCGACTCGACCTCGATCGTCGAGATGCGGTGGCCGGAGACGTTCATCACGTCGTCGACCCGGCCGAGGAGCCAGAAGTCGCCGTCCTCGTCGACGCGGCAGCCGTCGCCGGCGAAATAGACGTCGCCGTACTTCGACCAGTACGTCTCGCGATACCGCTCGTCGTCGCCGTAGATGCCGCGCAGCATCGACGGCCACGGCCGGCGCAGCACGAGGTAGCCGCCGCCGCCGGGGCCGACCTCCTCGCCCGCCTCGTTGTAGACCGCCGCGTCGACGCCCGGGAACGGCTTGGTCGCCGAGCCCGGCTTCAGCGTCGTCACGCCCGGCAACGGGGTGATCATGATCGCACCCGTCTCGGTCTGCCACCACGTGTCGACGACGGGGCAGCGCCCGCCGCCGACGTGCTCGTGGTACCAGACCCACGCCTCCGGGTTGATCGGCTCGCCGACCGACCCGAGCAGGCGCAGCGACGAGAGGTCGTGCTTCTCCGCGTGCTCCGGCCCCCACTTCATGTGCGAGCGGATCGCCGTCGGCGCCGTGTAGAGGATCGTCACGCCGTAGCGCTCGACGATCGACCACCAACGGTCCTTGTCGGGGAAGTCGGGCGTCCCCTCGTACATCACCGAGGTGGCGCCGTTGCACAGCGGCCCGTAGACGATGTAGCTGTGTCCGGTGATCCAGCCGACGTCGGCTGCGCACCAGTACACGTCGCGGTCGGGCTTGAGGTCGAAGACGTACCAGTGGGTGGTCGCGCAGCCGACCAGGTAGCCGCCGGTCGTGTGCGCGATCCCCTTCGGCTTCGCCGTCGTACCCGACGTGTACATGAGGAACAGCAGGTCCTCGCTGTCCATCGGCTCCGGCGGGCACGACTCGGGGTCGTCGGAGCCGCGGACGTCGTGGTACCAGACGTCGCGGCCCTCCGTCATCGGAACGTCGTTGCCGGTGCGCCGGACGACGAGCGCCTTCTTGACGCCGGGAGCGTCGGCCATCGCGTCGTCGGCGATCTGCTTCAGCGGGACCGTCGTGCCGCGCCGCCACGCCTCGTCCTGCGTGATCAGCACCTCGCAGCCCATGTCGTTCATGCGCGCCGAGAGCGAGTCGGCCGAGAAGCCGCCGAAGACGACCGTGTGCGGGGCGCCGAGGCGCGTGCACGCGAGCATCGCGATCGGCAGCTCGGGGACCATCCCCATATAGATCGCGACGGCGGTGCCCTTCCGGACGCCGAGCTCCTTCAGGGCGTTCGCGAACGCGACCACCTCGCGCTGCAGATCCGCGTACGTGATGTCGCGGCGGTCGCCGTCCGGCTCGCCCTCCCAGTGGAACGCGACCTTCGTCCCCTTGCCCGCCTCGACGTGGCGGTCGACGCAGTTGTAGGAGACGTTGAGCTTGCCGCCGAGGTACCACTTCGCGAACGGCAGGTTCCACTCGTACAGCTGCGTGTACGGCTCGAACCACGTCACGCGCTCCTTCGCCTCGCGCTCCCAGAACGCCTCGAAGTCGACGTCGTAGATGTCGGCCTTGGCGTTGGCGTCGCGCGCGAACTCCTCGGGCGGCGGGTAGCGCCGCTCCTCGAGGAGCATCGTCTCGATCGACGCCTGATGCTGTTGGGTGGCCATCGTCTAGACGTCCCGCCTGCGTGGCATCGGGGACTGGGGAGCGGCCGGCCACAGCGGTGCGCCGACCGGGAGGACGATCCGCTGCGGCGCCATGTTGTTCGCGACCCCCGCGGCCGACGCGTACCACGCGACGGCAGCGGTGACGACGCCGCACCAGCCGCCGGCGTGCAGCCACCAGGTGTGGCCGTTGTGCGAGAGCACGAAGAAGCCGATCACCAGCACGATCTCGGTGATCTCGAGCGTCAGGAACACGAGGAACACCGCGGCCGACACGCGCAGGCTGTTGAGGAGCATGTACGTGTTGAAGACCGCGAACGCGAACAGGTACCACGCGAGCGCGTTGGTCAGGTCACCGCCGTGGAACCCGGCGGTGAACTTCGTCGTCCCGGCGAGGATCACGAAGATCCCGAGGCCCATCCAGAACCCGCCGTACGTGGAGAACGCGGTCGCGCCGAACACGTTGCGGTTGCGGAACTCCCACATCCCCGCGAGGAACTGCGCGAGGCCGCCGTAGAAGAGCGCCGGCCCGACCCAGATCAGGTCCGGGATGAACGACGCGTTGTGGCCGCTCAGCAGGAACGTCGTGAGCGCGAAGCCCGCGAGCCCCAGCGGTGCAGGATCGGCGACAGGCACCGGCTCGACGATGGTTCGGGTCGTCGCCGGCTCCACGACTGCTGCCATGCTTCCCCCCTTCTCGCCCGCGTCCAAGCGGGGCGCTAGAACGGAGACCGATGTGGCGGGAAGCCTAAACGATCGTTGCGCGCCGCAACCTACGGCTCGAGGTCGTACGGGTACGTCGTGAGGTTCTCGTGTCCGTCCTCCGTGACGAGCACGAGGTCCTCCAGCCGCACGCCGCCGTACCCGCGGCGATAGGCGCCCGGCTCCAGGGTGACGACGTCGCCCGGCCGCAGCTCGTCCTTCGACCCGAGCCCCAGCCCCGGCGCCTCGTGCACCTCGAGCCCGACCCCGTGGCCGAGGCCGTGGAAGAAGCCGTCGCCGAGCGGCACGCCCGGCTCCTTGGTGCGCTGCGTCGGCTCGCCGGCCGCCTCGAAGACGTCGCACGCGGCGTCGTAGATCGCGCGGCCGTTGGCGCCGGGCGCCACTTCCGCGAGCGTCCGCTCGAGCGCCTCCCGGCAGAGCGCGTGCCAGCGCCGCACGTCCGCGGGCACCTCGCCGACGACGAACGTGCGCGTCATGTCGCAGAAGACGAACGACCGCGCGTCGCGCGGCCACACGTCGATCACGATCGGCACCCCGGCCTCGATCGGTCCCGAGCCCATCTCGTGGCCCATGGCGCCCTGCGCGCCGGGCGCGACGATGAAGTCGTCGAAGACCGCCCCGTTCGCGACGAAGGCGCCCCCGATCGCGGATTTGAGGCGCTCGACCGTGAGCGGCTCTCCGTCGACCACGAGCCCGGCGCCGTTCCGCGTCGCGCGGCGCAGCAGGTCGCGTGCGGCGTCCATGCCGGCTTCGGCGGCGCGCTGTGCCCGCCGCATCCCCTCGAGCTGCGCCGCCGTCTTGACGCGCCGGCGGTCGTCGAAGTGCGCGGCGTCGACGTCGAGCTCGACGCCGCGCTCGCGCAGCGCGTCCGCGAGCCAGACCGGGAAGGTGTGCGGCACCGTCGCCCGCTTCACCCCGAGCGTCTCGAGCGCACGCAGGACGACGCCGCGCTCCACCTCGCGCGGCGCGAGCCCCTGCCCGCGCAGCTCGTCGAACCCGAACTCCTCGTACGGGTGCACCTCGAAGCCGCCGACCTCCGCGAGCCTTCCGGCCTCGAGCGACGAGGCGACGACGTGGCGCGTGCCGTCGCGCTCCACGTAGAGGAACGGGTCAGGCACGCCGAGCGGGACCTCGTGCCGCAGCTCCGGCGAGCGGAAGCTGTCGGCGTAGATCAGCGCGTCGGGCACGGGACGCACCATAACTAGACTCCGGCCCCGTGGACGCCGTCGCCCGTGCGGAGCAGCTGGTCGAGCGCTGGAGCGACGAGCTGCGCGCGCTCGTCCCGGCCGGCGCCGACATCTTCGACGTGCACACGCACCTCGGCCACGACATCGACGGCATGGTCGGCGACTACGACCAGCTCGAGGACAGCATGCGCCGCTTCGGCATCTCGCGCGCGTTCGTGTTCTGCCTCGACGAGCCCGACCGCCATCCGGCGTTCGGCAAGGCGAACGACCGCACGCTCGCGTTCGCGGCCCGCTCCGGCGGGCGCCTGATCCCGTTCGTCCGCCTCGACCTCAACGAGTCGCCGCTCGAGGAGGCGCGGCGCTGTCTCGACGCGGGGGCGCGCGGGATCAAGCTCCACCCGCGCGCGCAGCGCTTCACCGCCACCGACGAGCGGCTCGGGCCGGTGTTCGAGCTCGCGGCCGAGCGGCGGGTCCCGATCCTGATCCACGGCGGCCGGGGGCTGCCGCCGATCGCCGAGGGGCTGCGCGCGCTCGTCGACCGCTACCCGCAGGCGACGCTGATCATCGCGCACGCGGGCATCGCCGACCTGGCCGCCCTGGCGCGCTGCATGGCGGGGCGGAAGGGCGTGCTGTTCGACACGTCGACGTGGAGCCCCGTCGACCTCCTCGACTTCTACCGCCAGGTGCCGCCCGAGCAGGTCGTCTACGCGAGCGACTACCCGTACGGCCAGCAGCCGGGCTCGCTGCTGATCGCGCTCAAGACCGCGCGCTTCGCCGGCTACTCGGAGGCGCAGCTCCGAGCCCTGCTGGGCGAGACGGCGAACGCCCTCGCCGACGGGCGCGACCTGCCGGAGCCGACGCAGCCGATCGGGCCGGAGCGCTACGTGCAGCCGATGCAGTTCGCGCGGATCCACCAGTACCTGTCGATGACGACGCCGCTCCTGTGGGCACGCCAGCCCGACACCGCCGGGATGCTCGGGCTCGCGATCAACACGTGCGGAGAGCGCAACGGCCACGCCGACGCGGCCGACCGGATCCGCGAGCTGCTCGAGACGGCGCGGGACGTGTGGTCGTCGGTGCCGGAGATCGAGGACGAGGTGCAGCAGCGGCTGACGACGCGGCTCGTACAGCGGCTCATCCACCTCGCCGACATCGAGGTGGTGACCGCGGCCGCGTGACGACGCTCACCGTCAACGGGCACGACTACGACGTGCACGGCGAGGTGGGGACGACGCTCGCCGAGGCGCTGCGCGACGAGCTCTCGCTCACGGGGACGAAGGTCGCGTGCGGCGAGGGCCACTGCGGGGCCTGCACGGTGCTCGTCGACGGCGCACCGATGCTCGCGTGCATCACGCTCGTGCACGCGCTCGACGGCGCGCGGATCACCACCATCGAGGGGCTGCGCGACCACCCGATGGTCGACGCCTTCGTGCGCGCCGACGCGCTGCAGTGCGGGTTCTGCACGCCCGGCCAGATCGTGAGCGCCGTCGCGCTCGTCGACGGCACTCCGGAGCCGACGAGCGAGGAGATCCGGCACGCGATGGCGGGCAACCTGTGCCGCTGCGGCGCGTACCCGAAGATCGAGGAGGCGATTCGCACGTGGCGCGGCTGATCCGCACCGAGAAGGAGGTCGAGGGCCGCTACGAGGAGGTCTGGCTGGTCGTCGAGGAGGACTCCCTCGACCAGTGGCCGCCCGGGCCCCGCGAGATCGTCGGCCGGCCTGCGCCGCGCCTCGACGGGCACGAGCGCGCGCGCGGCGAGGCCGTCTACACCGCCGACCTGAAGCTGCCCGGGATGCTGCACGCGGCGATGCTGCGCTGCCCGTACGCGCACGCCCGCGTCGCGCGGATCGACCTCGCGCCCGCGCTCGCGCAGCCTGGCGTGCACGCCGCGATCGGCCCGGGCGACATCGAGCAGCTCGCCGAGGAGTGCGGGTTCGAGGGCGCGCCGGTCGCGGCCGTCTGCGCCGACACGTTTGCGCAGGCGCGTGCGGCGGTCGCCGCGATCGACGTGGAGTGGGAGGAGCTCGAGGCCGTGCTGGACCCGCACGAGGCGGTTGCGCGCGGGCTGACGATCGGCGAGCCGCGCGTCAAGGAGCGCGGCGACTACGAGCGCGGCCTGGCCGAGGCGGACGTGGTCGTGGAGGGCGAATACCGCACGCAGGTCGTGCTGCACAACCCGCTCGAGACGCACCAGGCGGTCGTGCGGTGGCTCGGCGACACGCTCGAGGTCTACATCTCGACGCAGTTCATCTGGGGCGTCCGCGACGAGGTGGCCGAGAAGCTCGGCCTCCCGCGCGACAAGGTGCGCGTCGTGTGCCACTACATGGGCGGCGGGTTCGGCGCCAAGGGCGGCGCCGACGACCACACGTTCGTCGCCGCCGAGCTGGCCCGGCGCACGCGGCGCCCGGTGAAGTGCTCGCTCACGCGGCGCGAGGAGAACCTCGTCAGCGGCAACCGCAACGCGACGATCCAGCGGCTGACGATCGGCGCGCGCGCGGACGGAAAGCTGACGGCGCTCGGCGGCGAGTACGTGAACGCCGTCGGCTGGGACGGCTGGTCGTCGCCGACCGAGGGTCCGATGAACCTGCTCTACGCCTGCCCGAACGTCCGCACGACCACCGTCGGCGCTCGGATCAACCAGCCGCCGATGAAGGCGTTCCGCGCGCCCGGCTTCGTCGAGGGGACGTTCGGCCTCGAGTCGCTGCTCGACGTGCTGGCCGCGAAGCTCGGCATCGACCCGCTCGAGCTGCGCCGGCTCAACCACGCCGACCACGACGCCGACCAGGGGCGCGAGTTCAGCGGCAAGAACCTGCTCGAGTGCTACCGCCGCGCCGAGCCACACTGGGAACGGCGGCACGAGGTGCGCGCGCGCTCGACGGCGGCCGTCAAGCGCGGCGTCGGGATGGCGTCGCAGATCTGGTACGGCGGCGGCGGCCCGCCGTCGTACGCGTGGGTGCGCATCGGATCGGACGGGCGCGCGACGGTCGTGACCGCGATGCAGGACATCGGCACGGGCACGCGCACCGCGATGGCGATGATCGCCGCGGAGGAGCTCGGGATCCCGCTCGAGGACGTAACGGTGTCGCTCGGCGACTCGGCGCGCGGCCCGTTCGCGTCGATCTCCGCGGGCTCCTCGACGACGCCGTCGATGGGGCCCGCTGTGCGCGCCGCCGCGGCCGACGCGCGGCGGCAGGTCGACGAGATCGCGGAGCAGCTCGGCAAGCGCGGCGCGCCGGCGCGCGAGGTCGTGTCGGTGCTCGAGGACGCGCAGATTCTCGGCAAGGGCGCGCGCGGCCCCAACCCGACGGGGATGCAGGTGCTGACCTTCGGCGTGCAGGTGGCGGAGGTGGCAGTCGACGTCGAGACGGGCGAGGTGTGGGTCGAGCGCATCGCGGCGGTGCACGACGTCGGCCGCGTCATCAACCCGCTCGGCGCGTCGTCGCAGATCGAGGGCGGGATCGTCCAGGGGCTGGGCCACACGCTGTCGGAGCACCGGCTGCACGACCCGGCGAGCGGCCGGATCCTCACGCAGACGCTCGACACGTACAAGCTGCCGACGATCGCCGACGTCCCCGAGATCGTCAGCGAGCTCGTCGACGAGCCGGACTCGCACCTGACGAACCTCGGGTCGAAGGGGCTCGGCGAGCCGCCGATCGTGCCGGTCGCCGCGGCGATCGCGAACGCGATCCGCGACGCGACGGGTGCGGAGGTGCACTCGCTCCCGATCGACCGCGCCGAGATGCTGCGCGCGCTGCGCGAGGCTGAAGCGCGCGAGCGCGCGCGGGAGACGCATGGAGCTGCGGCGCGCGTCTAGCCGCGACGAGCGCGTCGACGGCGGCGCGCTCGTGCTCGCGGGCGGGACGGAGCTCGTGCCGCTGTTGCGGAGCGGGCTCGTGCATGCAGACGAGCTCGTCGACATCCGCGGCGTCGTGCCGCGCGGGATCTCGGACGGTGCGATCGGCGCCGCGGCGACGCTCGCCGAGCTCGAGTGCGACCCGCAGGTGCCGGAGGCGCTGCGCGAGGCGTGCCGCCTCGCCGCGAGCCCGCAGCTGCGCAACGCAGGCACGCTCGGCGGGAACCTCCTGCAGGCGACGCGCTGCTGGTACTGGCGGCTCGGCTGGGCGTGCAGGCTTCACGGCGGAGCGGAGTGCTTCGCGCGCGACGGCGAGCACCGCGAGCACGCGATCTTCGCGAACGGCTTCTGCGCGTCCGCGCACCCGTCCGACGTGGCGGCGGCGCTGCTCGCGCTGGACGCGACGCTGCTGACGAACCGCCGCTCGCTGCCGGTTGCCGAGCTGTACCGGCTGCCGACGGAGGACGACCGGCGGACGACGACGCTCGCGCCGGGGGAGCTGATCCTGGAGGTGCGCGTGCCGGAATGCGACCGCTCGACGTACCTGAAGGCGATGGGCCGCAAGCGCTGGGCCTTCCCGCTCGTCGGCGTCGCGGGTGCGCGCGTCGGCGGCGAGGTTCGCGTCGCGCTCGCGGGCGTGGCGCCGGTGCCGTGGCTGCTCGAGGACGGCTTCGAGAGCGCGACGCCGCTGCCGGACAACGCGTACAAGCTCGACGTCGCCCGCGCCCTCGTCGCGCGGGTGCGCACGGCGCTCGCGTAGCCGATGGGGCGGGCGCTCCCGCTCCTGCTCCTCGCCGCCGTCGCAGCCGCAGGGTGCGGCGCGAGCAGGCGCACGCCGGCGACGGCTGCTGCGCGGCACGCGACGGCGAGCGGCTGCGCGGCCGTGTCGGCGCCGCCGGCGCAGCAGCGGACGGCGCCGAAGCCGACCCGCCGGCTCGACCCGGCGAAGACGTACGACGTCACGCTGCGGACGAGCTGCGGCAGCTTCACGGTCCGTCTCGCGGTGACGACGTCGCCCGCGGCCACGGCGTCCTTCGTCGCGCTCGTGCGCCGCGGCTTCTTCGACCGCACGATCTTCCACCGAATCGTTCCCGGCTTCGTCGTCCAGGGCGGCGACCCCACGGCCACCGGCACGGGCGGCCCGGGCTACACGACCGTCGACCGGCCGCCGCGGTCGACGCGCTACACGCTCGGCGTCGTTGCGATGGCGAAGACGGCCGCGCAGCCTGCCGGAACGAGCGGAAGCCAGTTCTTCGTCGTCACCGCCCGCAACGCCGGGCTGCCGCCGGAGTACGCGGTGCTCGGCAGGGTCGTGCGGGGGCTCGCCGTCGTCGAACGGATCGGCCGCTTCGGCGACCCAGCCTCGCTCACGGGCGCGCCGACGCGGATCGTCGAGATCGAGCGGGCGACCGTCGCCGTGCGCTGATGGTCGCGGCGGTCGTCCTCGCCGCGGGCGCGTCCTCGCGCTACGGCGGGATCAAGCAGCTCGAGCTCCTGCCGGCGGTGCTCGCGGCGCTGCGCAAGGCGCGCGGCATCGGCGACGTCGTCGTCGTCGAGGGAGCACATCCGCTCGAGGCCGCGGGCGCGCGCGTCGTCCGCTGCGACGACTGGGCGCGCGGCCCCGGCGCGTCGCTGCGCGCGGCGCTCGCTGCGCTCGGGCCGGAGGTGACGCACGCTCTGGTCGTCCTCGCGGACGGGCCGGCCCTCGACCCGCGCGCGGTCGAGCGGCTCGCCGCGCGACGCCACGACGCACCCGTCCTCGCCGCCAGCTACGACGGCACGCGCAGCCACCCGGTCGTGCTCGCCCGCGCGGCCTGGAGCGAGATCCCGGACGAGGGCGCGCGCGCGCTCGAGGCGGTGCTCGTCGACACGTCCGACCTGCGCCCTCCAGGGGACATCGACGTCCGCCGATAGGGATCGCATAGCGAGAGTCGAAGGAGAACCATCCGCGATGCTCGACGTCGCCCACCCGCTCGACGCCGTCCCGCAGCACTCGCCGCTCGCCGCCGCACGCGAGCGCCGCGACCTGACGGTCAAGCAGGTCGCGTTCCGGAGCGGCCTCGGCGAGCAGGAGATCGAGTGGCTGGAGGACGGACGCCTCTACCGGTTTCCCTCGCAGAACGCGGCGATCCTCGCGGCCGTGGTCTACGCGACGGCGCTCGGGATCGACCGCTTCGAGGCGCGCCGGCTCGCCGGGCTGCCGGTGACGGGCGCGATCCGCGTCAACGCCCGCGCGCGGCTCGTCGTCGTCGGCGCACTCGCCGCGCTGCTGTCGGCGGTGGTCGTGATGGTGATGTCGCCCGGCCTGCAGGTGACGCGCACCCGCACCGTCCAGGCGATCCCGAACGCGACGCTGCCGCCGCCCTGGAAGCTGCAGATCAGCGTCGAGAACGGAAACGGGGACATCGACTGGACGCGCCAGGTCGCGAGCCGCATCGGCGCGATGGGCTACACGATCGTCAAGGTCGGCCGCGCCGACCGCTTCACCTATCCCCGCACCGTCGTCTACTACGGCGCCGGCGGCTACGACGTCGCGCTCCGACTCGCGCGCCAGCTCGGAGTCGGCACCGCCGAGGCGCCCGGGCTCACGTCACGCGAGCTGCTGGTCGTCGTGGGCCCGCGCACCGTGACCGGCGCCTAGACAGCCCAGCGGGGGGAGAACCGTGCTCCCCCGTTCAATGCAGCGGCAGCTCGTCTTCGCGGGGCGCCCCGTCAAATTCGTCATGACCAGAAGTGGTCATGACGATCCGCGAGCTGCCGGACGACGGCAGCAGACGCGAGCGGCGGCTTTGCCGACGCTCGCTCGGCACGAAGCGCAAAATGTCGGAGAGGGGGCCAACGGGGGGAGAACCGAAGGTGCTCCCCCGTTCAATGCAGGGGCGTGCGCAGCGCGGCGAGCTTTCGCGGGGCGCGCCGTCAAATCGTCATGACCAGAAGTGGTCATGACGATCCGCGAGCTGCCGGACGACGGCAGCAGACGCGAGCGGCAGCTTTGCCGACGCTCGCTCGGCACGAAGCGCAAGATGTCGGAGAGGGGGCCAACGGGGGAGAACCGAAGGTGCTCCCCCGTTCAGTGCAGGGGCGTGCGCAGCGCGGCGAGCTTCGCCTTCAGCTCGGGCGGCATCGGCTCGGCGGCGGCGATGCGCACGTAGTGGCGTAGCCGTTCCTCGAACCGGTAGCGCTTCGCGCACCAGCGGCACTCGTCGAGGTGCCGTTCGGCCTCGGCTACCTCGTGGTCGGAGAGGACGCCGTCGAGATACGGCTGCATCATCTCCTCGCACTTCTCGCACCAGTCGATCACGTCGTTACCGCCTCGTCGGCGAGGTTCTTCTTCAGGATACGCCTGCCGCGGTGCAAACGCGACATGACGGTGCCGATCGGGATGTCGAGGATCTGCGCGGCGTCGGCGTAGGAGAACTCCCCGATGTCGACGAGGACGATCACGTCGCGGAAGTCGTGCGGGACGTCGGCGAGGGCGTCGACGATCGAATCCTGGCTGAGCCGCTCGAGCACCCGCTCCTCGTCCGGGTTCTCCTCCGCGACCTGCGCTTCCAGCTTGTTGTAGAGGAAGTAGTCGCCGGCCTCCGAGTCGAGGGACGTCGTCTGCGGCGCGCGCTGCTGGCGGCGGCCGCGGTCGATGTTCAGGTTCGTCAGGATCCGGAGCAGCCAGGCGCGCAGGTTCGTCCCCGGCGTGAACTGCCGCCAGGAGCGGAAGGCGCGCTCGTACGTCTGCTGGACGAGATCCTCCGCTTCCTCGCGCGAGGAGACGAGGCGCCGCGCCACCCGGTACACCTGATCCGACAACTCGAGCGCCTCCTCCTCGAAGCGAACGCGCGCGCGCGCCTCCTCGGCGAGCCTGCGTGTTTCGGCGGTCGTCGGAGCGCTCTCTGCCATCCGAAAACCACCCTAGCAACGGCTTGAACGATTGCTTCACCGGCGCGATTCCCGGGTATGGCGGACGCATGACCAGTCCAGGCACGACCACGTATGAGGGCAAGGAGGTCGTCACGAGCGACGACCACAGCCTCGGCACCGTGCAGGCGCAGCGCGGCGAGTTCGTCCTGATCAAGACGGGTGGGCTGCTGAAGCACACGCACGCGATCCCGCTCGAGTTCCTGCACGAGGAGGGCGGCGTGCTGCGGACGACGCTGTCGAAGGAGCTCGTGAACGAGTCGCCGCGCGTCAGCGACGACGACGTCGACGTCGCCGCGGTGCGCAGGCACTACGGCCTCGACGTCCCGACGGTCACCGACCCGGATCCCGACGGCGTCGAGAACGCCGAGACAGTGGGACTCCGCGAGGGCGCCGATCCCGCCCCGGCGCAGCGGCTCGGGACGCTCGGCGGCGCCGGCGACCCGACGATCGAGCGCTCGGCCGACTTCGACGCCGCGCGCATCGAGCATTCGAACTCCGCCGATCCGGGCTGGATGCCGGGCGGCGTCGTCGGCCACCACACGCCGATGGACGACCGCGTCGACGAGCTCGAGTAGCCGGACTAGAAAGCGAGCTGCTCGCGGAAGCCGCCGCGAGCCAGCGCCTCGACGAGCGCATCCCGGGAGGTGCGCTCGTCGTCGTAGACGAGCTGCACCTGCCCCATCAGATTCGCGTTCGCCGACTGCAGGCCGTCATGGCCCTCGAGCGCGGACGCGAGGCGCAGCACGCAGCGCTCGCAGCGGATGCCGCTCACCTGCAGCGTCTCGTTCACCGTCGCCACGGACGCTCAGGCTAGCGTCCGGGCGACGACGTCCGCCGCGGCGTCGAACGCCGACTCCCTCTGCAGCTGCAGGTCGGCCTCGCACGCGGCCGGGTCGAGACGCCCGAGCGCCGCGTCGCCGCCGAGGTCGCGCGCGGCGGGCCGGACGAGCTCGAGCAGTTCGGCGCCCAGCTCCGACGCGCGTGCCACCCGCGCGCCGTCGGGATGCAGGAGCTCCGCACGCGGGCCGAATCGAGCCGCTGCCCAGCGGTTCTGCACGTAGTCGCCGCGGCCGTGGTCGCCGAGCAAGCGGCGGTTCTGCGGCAGCGCGCCCGCGAGCGCCGTCGCGCAGAGCGCCTGCAGGAGCGCGGTGAACGCCGCCGACAGCCGCACGTCCGTCGGCTGGTCCGGGATGCGCACCTCGAGCGTGCCGAGGCGCGGGTGCGGCCGGACATCCCACCAGATCCGCGTGTACTCCTGCGTCACGCCAAGGTCGACGAGGCGCTCGACCCACGCCTCCCACTCCCCGTACGAGGCGAACGCGGGCGGCGCCCCGGCGCGCGGCAGCTCCGCGAGCACCGGGGCGCGGTTCGACGCCATGCCGGTGAGCTCGCCGGCGAACCACGGCGAGTTCGCCGACAGCGCGAGCACGACCGGCAGCCACGGCAGGACCGCCTCCAGGCAGCGCCAGCAGTCGTCGGCGGACGGCATACCGACGTGGACGTGCAGGCCCTGTACGCCCTGCCGCCGCACGGAGATGCCGCCGTAGCCGACGAACGTCACGTATCGCTCCTCCTTGACGATCGGCTGCGCCTCGGGACGGGCGAACGGGTGCGCGGCCGCCGCGGCGACGACGAGGCCGTGCTCCCGGGCCGCCTCGGCGGCGGCGCGCCGCAGCGCCGGCAGCGCAGATTCGACGTCGGTCACCGCCGCGCAGACGTCGGTGTTCGTCTCGAAGACGGACGCGAACAGCTCGGTCTTGAGCGAGCCGGGCAGCGCACGGCCGGCGGACGCCGCGAGGATCTTGTCCACGGCCGCGACCTGGTCGAGCGTCTGCGCGTCGAGGATCATCAGCTCCTCCTCGACGCCGAGCGAGAACGGCGGCGACTCGCCGAACCGCTGCTCGATCAAGCGTCTACGCCTGCTTCACGCCGTGCACGGGCCGCCCCGCGGCGATCCACGCGTAGTACGACGCGCTCGGGCCGTACTCGGAGCGGTAGCCCACCACGTGCGGGTTGCGTCCCACGTCGCGGGCGCGCGCGGCGTGCCGCAACAGGTTCGGGTCGTCGAGCTCCTGCCACACGAGGATGAGATGCGCGGCCGTCATGAAGTCCGCGACGAAGCCGCACCCGGCCGCCGGGCACGGGAACGGGTCGGTGCGCACGCAGAACCAGCCGTCGTGGTCGCCACCGGAGTCGTCCTGCCAGAGCTGCTCGTCGTCGACGGCAGCCGCCGACTCCTCCAGCACGATCTGCCCCCGCTCCACGCGCACAAGGTAGCGATGAAGAACGCGTTAAGAAGCTGCGCGCCCGACCGCGCGCGATCGGCCGCGGCCCGGGCAGGCAAGCGGGCCGCGACCGATCCATCCGGGCTCTCGGGCGAGAGCCCGAGCGTTCACGTCACACGACGCTACTGCGGGGCGTTTCCGAGCGTCACGGTGACGTTCGTCTTCTTGCCGTGGCGGTAGAGCTGCAGCTGCACCTTGTCGCCGGGCTTGTGCGCGGCGACCACGTCCCGCAGCTGCTCGTAGGTCGAGACCTGCTTGCCGTCGACGGCGACGATGAGGTCGCCGCCGAGCTGGTAGGTCTCGCCCCCCACCACGACCTGTGTCGTCCCCGGCCTGATGCCGGCCTTGTCGGCGCCGCTGCCGGCCTGCACGTCGCGCACGAGCAGTCCGTGCGACGCCGGAAGGTTGAAGAGCTGCGCGAGTTGCGGCGTCACCTGGTCGACGCCGATCCCGAGGAACGCGTGCTCGACCTTCCCGTTCTTCAGGATCTGCGCCGCGACGTTGGCGACGGTGTTGATGGGGATCGCGAAGCCGATGCCGAGGTTGCCCTGCTGGCCGGTGTTCCCGGTGGAGATCTGAGACGTCACGCCGATCACGCGGCCGTCGGCGTCGAGCAGCGGCCCGCCCGAGTTCCCGTGGTTGATCGCAGCGTCGGTCTGGATCGCGTGGTCGATCGTCTGAACGTTGTTCGGCGCCTCGATCTGCCGCTGAACCGCGCTGACGATGCCGGCCGTGAGCGTGCGCGTGTAGCCGAACGGATTCCCGATCGCGTACACGGTGTCGCCAGGCTGGACGGTGTCCGAGTCGCCGAGCGGCAGCGGCGTCAGCGCACGTGCGTGCGCGTCGATCTTCAGGACGGCGACGTCCGTCGACGGGTCCTTGCCGATCACCTTCGCCGGCAGCTGGTCCTGGCCGGAGAACGAGACCTGCACCTTCGTCGCGCCGGCGATCACGTGCTCGTTCGTGATGATGTGGCCCGCCTTGTCGAGCACGAACCCGGAGCCGAGCGACTCCTCGGTCTGCGTCGTCGGCGGGAAGAGGTTGAACGGGTCGGCGGGCGTCTTCGTCACCGACGTCGCCGTGATCTGCACCACCCCCGGCGCGTCCTGCCGGTAGACCTGCTCGGGGGTCAGGCCGCCGCGCAGGGTGCGCACCTGCGAGACGTCGCGCACCGGCTGCGTGACCTGCTGGACGGTCGTGTGCGTCCCGAGCTTCCCGAACAGGGCCGCGCCGCCGAGCGCCAGCGCACCGCCCACCACGGCGGTGGCCAGCAGCTCGGCGGCCCGAAGGGGGAGGGTTGTGCGACCCATCGGGGCGCGTTATAGCCCCGCCGTGTGTTCAGACGTCGGAATCGCCGATTAACGACGGATTAAGCGGAAGACCGCGCTGGCTTACAGAGGTGACGCGCACCTGACGCTCAGCGCATGGTCACGGCGAAGAGCCCGCCGATCACGGCGGTGCCGAACGTCAGCCAAGCGATGTAGTCGCCGACGTGACCGCTGTGCGCCGCGCGGAGCGGCTGCAACGCGCTCGCGAGCGCGCTCGAGACGGCGCGCGGGAGGTGTGCGCGGTAGAGCGACGCGTAGCCGACGACGAACGAGCCGACGAGCGTGACGACCGACCAGACGACGCTCGACGTCGTCGTGTGCCAGTGCTCGGGCTGCACGGGCGCCGCGCCGTGGTGGTCGAGCACGACCGCCAGATAGCTCGCGGTGTCGGTGAACGAGTGCGCCGCCTCCATCGCGCGTTCGGCGAGCGGCGTGATCGCGCCGACGGCCAGCCCGCCGAGCGCGAGCCCGAGCGCGATCGTCCGCATGAAGACGATGCGCGGCCGCTCCCGCGGCGTCGGGCTCTCCCGCGGCTCGTCGGACAGCAGCGGATCCTCCGCGTCGCCGATGCCGAGGAAGACGCGCGCTCCGGCACGGAGGATGGCGCTCGTCGAGCCGATCGTCGCGAACGCCAGCACGATCGGCACCCACCAGTAGTGTTCCGCGCCGGCCGCGTCCTCGATCAGCGCGTGCGCCGTGAACGTGCCGAGGAACGGCGGGCTCGCGAGCGCGAGCGCGCCGACGAGCCAGGCGACGGCGGTCACGCGGAGGTCGCGGCCGTAGCCGCGCAGGAGCAGCTCGTCGATCTCCCCCTTCGTCACGAGCAGGATGCCGCCGGCCAGGAAGAGCGCGCCCTTCGCGAACGCGTGCGCCACGACGTAGACCGCCGCGCCGGCGAGGGCGTCGGGCGACAGCAGCGCGACGCCGATCAGGAAGCACCCGGCGTGCGTGATCGTCGAGTAGGCGAGCAGCCGCTTCAAATGGCGCTGCATCCCGCACATCACCGCCCCGACGACGGCCGTCACCGTCCCCACTCCGAGCAGGACGTCGCGCGTCGGGTTCGCGAACTGCCCGAGCACCGAGGCGAAGTCGACCCAGTAGATCCGCGCGACGGCGTAGATCCCGAGCTCGACCATCACGCCCGAGAAGAGCACGCACACCGGCGCGGGCGCCGTCGCGTGCGCGTCGGCGAGCCAGAAGTGGAACGGCACCATCGCCGCCTTGACGAGGAACCCGCACGTGATCAGCGTGAACGCGACGATCGCGAGCCCGTCGTGGCGACCGTCCGCGGTGAGGCGGCGGCCGATCTCCGCGAGGTTGAGCGAGCCCGTCCGCCCGTAGAGCAGCGAGATGCCGAGCAGGACGAGGAACGCGCCGATCGTGTTCGAGACCGCGAAGTTGAAGGCGCCCTGCAGCGGGCTCGGCTCCTCGACCTTGTACGCCGTCAGCGCGAACGCCGCGACGCTCATCAGCTCGAAGAACACGAACATGTTGAAGATGTCGCCGGTGAGGGCGAAGCCGCACATCGCGCCGCCGAACGCGAGCATCAGGACGAGGTAGAGGTAGTGCTCGTCCTCGACGTAGCGCCACGAGTACAGGAGTGACGCGAAGAGCAGGACGGCGACGAGGAGCGCGAGACCGATCCCGATGCGGTCCGAGGCGAACGCGATCCCGAGGGGGTAGCTGCCGCTGCGCGGCCGCCAGCCGCCGAACCAGTACGTGAGCAGGCGAATTCCGACCCGCACGACGAGCACCGCGCCGAGCGCCACCGGTACCGCGGCGGCGCCGAACGCGACCCAGTCGTCGAGGCGGTTCGGCATCCACCTCCCGCCGAGCGCGAGGAGCGCCGCGACGAGCAGCGGTACCGCGACGAGGATCGGCAGCAGCGTCGTCATCCCTTGAGGCCCGTCATCTCGGCCGGGTCGAGCGAGCCGTGGTGCTCGTACGCCTTGAGCGCGAACGCGAGCAGCACCGCGGAGACGGCGACCGCGACGACGATGTCCGTCAGCGTAAGCGACTGGACGATCGGGTCCGTGACGACGCGGCTCGACGGGATGTCGGCGTACACCGGCGCGGTGCCGTGGTTCTTGTAGCCGATCGCGAGCAGCAGGATGTACGTCGCCGACTGGCAGACGCTGACGCAGACGACCATGTGGATGACGTTGCGGCTCGTGACGATGCCGAACAGGCCGCAGCCGAACACGAACGCGCAGAGCAGGTAGGGCAGGATGCTCATCGGACCCGGGCGCGCCCGTAGCGGGCGGCCATGTCCTCCTTCAGGTACTCGCCGAACAGCACGAGGAACCCGCCCGCGACGGCGAGCGCGGACGACCAGTTGACGAGGATCGCGCTGCCGCCGGAGCTGAGCCGCCCAAAGACGCCGAGCTCCATGAAGTTTTGCAGGAACGCGAGGCCGAACCCGAACGAGATCAGGCCGAGGCCGACGTACGCGCCGGCGCCGAACGCCTCGATCGGCTCCGCGAGCGACGTCGGCACCAGCCGGTGGTACGCGTGGTACTCGACCGCGAGGAAGACGAGTGCGAACGACGCCGCGAGCACGACGCCGCCCTGGAATCCGCCGCCCGGGGTGATGAAGCCGTGCGCGACGACGTTCAGCCCGAGCACGAAGACGACCGCGACGGCGGCCGCCCCGACGCCCCGCGACGCGTCGCTGCGGACGGCGTCGACGATGTCGGACGTCTGCGACTCGCGCGTCTCGCGCAGCAGCAACGCGGCCGCCGACGCCGCCGCGAACAGGAGCAGCTCCTCCCCCATCGTGTCGAAGCCGCGGTAGTCGAACACGACGGCCGTCACCGCGTTCGCCATGTGACGCTGCGACTGCACGACGTGCGTGACGATGTCGCCGTACGGGCCCGGGTAGTGCCCGAACGGCGGCAGCCCGGTCAGCGCCCACACGACGAGGAACCCGAGGCCGCCCGCCGAGGCGAGGAAGAGCGCCGTGCGGGCGGTGCGGCTCACGGGCGTCCTCGCTTCCTGAGGCCGCGCACGCGCGCGATCGCGCCGACGAGCACGAGCGGATACGCGATCCCGCTGACGACGAGCGCGGAGAGCGCGACGTCCGGCGCCTGGAAGACGAGGAACAGGACGACGAGCGCGAACCCGTACAGCGAGAAGAGCGCCGCCTGACGGATGAGGTCGCGCGCGAGGACGACGGCGAGCGCGGCCGCCGCCGTGAACAGGATCGCGACGTACTGCAGCGGCTCTACAGCTCCACCTCCCGCGTCTCGCGCTGACGCGCCACGCGAGCGATCGCGTGCGAGAGCACGTTGTTCAGGAAGAACAGCGCGAGCGCGACGAAGAGCGCGTTCCACACCGGGTTCGTGTAGGGGTGCGGCTGCCGGATCGCCACGGCAGCGAGGAGCAGGAACGGCGCGAGCGCGGTCGACGCGCCGGAGTAGTGCAGCCGGTCGTAGACGGTCGCGGACACGAACAGGCCGAGGACGCACAGCAGCTCGAGCAGGACCACCAGCACGAGCAGGACGTCCACGACCACCGACCTCATGTCCGCTCCGGCGCCGGCAAAGCCGGCGCGTGCGCTCCTGGATCGGCTCGGTCGACCCGACACCTCATGGATCGAGCTCCCGCTCGAAGAACCGGACGAAGACCATCGTGCCGGCGAACGTGAGCACGGCGGCGACGACGGAGAGGATCGTGTACGCGGAGCGGTGGAAGCCCTGCGCGAGCAGCGAGAGCGCGAGCGTGAAGATCGTGCCCGCGACCTGCAGCGTCGGCAGCAGGTCGAGCCGCGTCGGCGCGACGGCCGCGTACACGATCAGCGGCAGCTCGAGCACGAGCAGCGCCGTCGCTGCCCACAGGAAGACGTTCACAGCACCGTCTTCCCGGTGATCACGTCGGTGCGAAGCACGTGCATCGTCGCCTTGCCGTCCGCGTAGTCGAGGACGACCGAGTTCGCGTAGCCGTTCGCGAGCGCGACCCCCCACAGGCGCTGCCAGCGCCCGCGGGCGCCGCCGCGGACGGGGAAGTCGACGTCGACCCAGGTGCCGAGGACGCGGCGGCGGGCGGCGAGGGCGCGGCCGAGCTCGAACGCGACGACGCCGACGTCCAGCAGGATCAGCCCGGGCGCCTTCCAGACCTTCGCCAGGGTGAGCGCGTCGACCTCGAACTCGAGCAGCCGCCGGCTGCGCAGAATCTCGGCGACCACGGCGCCGGCCGCCGCGGCGGCGAGTCCCGCGTAGAGCTCGGTGCTCTGGATCGTCCCGACGAGCACGGCCCAGACCACGAAGAGCACGGCGAACCAGCCGACCAGCGACGTCGCTCGACGCACAGGCGGCGCTTTCCCCCGCAGCCGTGAGAAAATCACCTTGCGATGGAACACGACTACCGCGCGGCGGCCGAGTTCCGGGCGGTGCTCCGGCAGTTCCTGAAGCGCAGCGAGGATTGCGCCCGCAAGTACGGCCTGACACCGCGCCAGTACCTCCTCCTCCTGCAGATCGGCGGCTCGGGCGACGGCACCGCCACGGTCTCGGAGCTGGTCGACCGCCTCGCCCTGGCCCAGAGCGCGGTGACGGAGCTCGTGCAGCGGGCCGAGCAGGCGGGGCTCGTCGCCCGCACGCCCTCGACCACCGACGGCCGGGTGGTGCACCTCTCGCTGACCGCGCAGGGCCAGACGAAGCTCGCGACCGTCCACGCCGCGCTCGGCGCGGAACGGCACGAGCTGCGCAGGGCGATCGACGGGCTGCCCGACTGAGCACGCCTATCGCCTCGCGATATGTTTCCTCGCCCGCGGCGGCCGGTATGAGACGCGGGCAGATGGGCTTCACGAAGCTGCTCGAGTCCTGGCCCGTCGTCCGCCAGCTCACGGAGGGCGACCCGCTGGGGCTCGGGAAGGCGGCGCAGTCGCCGAAGTCGAGGAACCTGCGCCCGCGGATCGAGCAGGCAGACCACGTCGCGCAGTCGGTGTGCCCGTTCTGCGCCGTGGGCTGCGCGCAGCTCGTCTACGTCAAGGGCGGCGAGGTGATCCAGGTCGAGGGAGACCCGGCGAGCCCGATCTCGCGGGGCCGCCTCTGCCCGAAGGGCGCGGCGACGAAGAACATGCACGCGGGGCAGCTGCGCGAGTACAAGGTCAAGTACCGGCGCCCGTACGGGACGCAGTGGGAGGAGCTCGAGCTCGACCGGGCGATGGACATGATCGTCGACCGGATCATCCGGACGCGCCACGAGCACTGGCAGGAGAAGACGCCCGAAGGCGACCCCGCGAAGCGCACGCTCGCGATCGCGAACCTCGGCGGCGCGACGCTCGACAACGAAGAGAACTACCTGATCAAGAAGCTGCTGACGGCGCTCGGCATCGTCCAGGTCGAGAACCAGGCGCGCATATGACACAGCTCGACGGTCCCCAGTCTGGGGACCTCGTTCGGGCGCGGCGGCGCCACCGACTACCAGCAGGACCTCATGAACTCGGACTGCATCGTGATCATGGGGTCGAACATGGCCGAGAACCACCCGGTGGGCTTCCAGTGGGTGATGGAGGCCCGCGAGCGGGGCGCGCACGTGATCCACGTCGATCCGCGCTTCACGCGTACGAGCGCGATGGCGACCAGACACGTCGGCATCCGCGCGGGGTCGGACATCGCGTTCCTCGGCGGGATCGTCAACTACATCCTCGAGCACGACCGCTGGTTCCACGACTACGTCCTGCGCTACACGAACGCGCCGGTGATCATCGACGAGCGCTACGAGGACACCGAGGACAACGACGGGCTCTTCTCGGGCTGGGATCCGGAGAAGGGCCGGTACGACGTCACGACCTGGCAGTACGCGGGCACGCAGGTGCACGGCGCTGCGGGCGAACGCGAGGAGGGCTTCCAGCCGTCGCAGACGCGCGGCGAGCAGGCCGGGCACGGCGGCCACGGCGGCGCGCTGAGCCACGGCAACCCGCCGGAGCGCGACGAGTCCCTCCAGCACCCGCACTGCGTCTTCCAGATCCTGAAGCGCCACTACGCACGCTACACGCCGGAGTTCGTCGCGGAGACGTGCGGCTGCTCCGTCGAGGAGTTCCTCCACGTCGCGCAGACGCTCTGCGACAACTCGGACCGCGACCACACGAGCGCGTTCGTCTACGCGGTCGGCTGGACGCAGCACACGGTCGGCGTCCAGTACATCCGCACGGCGGCGATCATCCAGCTCCTGCTCGGGAACGTCGGCCGTCCGGGGGGCGGGATCATGGCGCTCCGCGGCCATGCGTCGATCCAGGGCTCGACCGACATCCCGACGCTCTACAACATCCTGCCCGGCTACCTGACGATGCCGCACACCGAGCACTACGGCGGCCTGGACGCGTACGTGGACATGACGACCGCGCCCGGCGGCTGGTGGGGCAAGGCGGAGGCGTACATCGTCTCGCTGCTCAAGGCGTGGTGGGGCGCCGCGGCGACGAAGGAGAACGAGTTCTGCTTCTCGTACCTGCCGCGGATCGACATGGACAACTCGAACTACTGGACCGTCGGCCAGATGCTCGAGGGCAACGTCAAGGGCTACCTCGTCGTCGGCGAGAACCCGGCCGTCGGCTCCGCGAACGGGAAGGCGCAGCGGCTCGGGCTCGCGAAGCTGGAGTGGCTCGTCGTCCGCGACCTCGTGGAGACGGAGACTGCGGCGTTCTGGTACGACAGCCCGGAGATCGAGTCGGGCGAGCTGCGCACGGAGGAGATCGGGACGGAGGTCTTCTTCATGCCGGCGGCCGACCACCTCGAGAAGGACGGCTCCTTCACGAACACGCAGCGGCTGCTGCAGTGGCACTTCCGCGCCGTCGAGCCGAAGGAGGACTGCCGCTCCGAGCTGTGGTTCTACTTCCACCTCGGCAAGAAGATCCGGCAGAAGCTCAAGTCCTCGCAGGACCCGAAGGACCTGCCGATCCTGGACCTGACGTGGGAGTACCCGACCTCGGGGCAGATCGAGGAGCCGTCGGCCGAGGCGGTGCTCGCGGAGATCAACGGCTGGGACGACAAGGGCCAGTCGCTCGCGGGCTACAAGCTGCTGAAGGAGGACGGCTCGACGGCCTGCGGCTGCTGGATCTACTGCGGCGTGTTCGCGGACGGGATCAACCAGGCCGCGCGCAAGAAGCCGCACTGGGAGCAGAACTACACGGCGCTGCAGTGGGCGTGGGCGTGGCCGGCGAACCGCCGCCTGCTCTACAACCGCGCGTCGGCCGACCCCGACGGCAACCCGTGGTCGGAGCGCAAGAAGCTCGTCTGGTGGGACGCCGAGCAGAAGAAGTGGACGGGCACCGACACGCCCGACTTCGACGAGGAGAAGCCGCCCGACTACGTGCCGCCCGACGACGCGACCGGCCCGGACGCGATCCGGGGCGACCACCCGTTCATCATGCAGGCGGACGGCCTCGGCTGGATCTACGCGCCGCAGGGACTCGTCGACGGGCCGCTGCCGACCCACTACGAGCCGCACGAGTCGCCGTTCGGCAACAGGCTGTACCGCCAGCGTTCGAATCCCCGACGGCAGCGGAACGACCTGCCGGAGGACCCGTACAACCCCGTCGCCGACGAGGGCGGCAGCGACGTCTACCCCTACGTCGTCACCACCTACCGGCTCACGGAGCACCACACCGCCGGCGGGATGACGCGGTTCACGAACTACCTGGCGGAGCTGCAGCCGGCGATGTTCGTCGAGGTGCACCCAGAGCTCGCGCGCGAGCGCGGCCTGACGCACGGCGGCTGGGCGACGATCGTCACCGCGCGCTCCGCGATCGAGGCGCGCGTGCTCGTCACCGATCGCGTCCGCCCGGTGAAGATGGGCGACCGGCTCGTGCACCAGGTCGGGCTGCCGTACCACTGGGGGCAGCGCGGACTCACCACGGGCGGCGCCGCGAACGACCTTGCGCACATGGCGCTCGACCCGAACGTGCACATCCAGGAGGTGAAGGCGTTCACGTGCGACATCCGCCCCGGCCGGCGGCCGCGCGGCGCGAAGCTGACGCAGTTCGTCGCCGAGCTGCGCGAGCGCGCGTACGCCGCGCGCAGCGGCGCCGAGCTCCCCGAGCCGGCCGACACCGTCGACACGACGAGGGACGAATGAGCGCGCTGGCGCAACCGGCCGGCGCGCCGGCCGCCTGGCCCGACACCTACGGCGACGAGGCGAAGCCCCGCATGGGCTTCTTCACGGACACGTCGATCTGCATCGGGTGCAAGGCGTGCGAGGTGGCGTGCAAGGAGTGGAACCTGATTCCCGAGGACGGCCTCGTCTGGACCGGCGAGAGCTACGACAACACGTCGAACCTGAACGCGAACACGTGGCGGCACGTCGCGTTCATCGAGCAGCGCAAGCCGCTCAAGCTCACCGACGACGCCGCCGAGCTCGAGAGCGCCGCGCAGCCGGAGCCGCTGCGGTGGCTGATGGAGTCGGACGTCTGCAAGCACTGCACTCACGCCGGGTGCCTCGACGTCTGTCCCACGGGCGCGCTCTTCCGCACCGAGTTCGGCACCGTCGTCGTGCAGGAGGACGTCTGCAACGGCTGCGGGTACTGCGTGCCGGCATGCCCGTTCGGCGTCCTCGACAAGCGGGACCTGCCGCGCTCGCCCGACGACGCGCCGCTCGCGCTGCCGCTCCTCGGCAAGAAGGAGGACGGGCGCGTCTGGAAGTGCACGCTCTGCTACGACCGGCTGAAGGGCGGCCACGAGCCGGCGTGCGCGAAGGCCTGTCCGACCGACTCGATCCAGTTCGGGGAGCTCGACGAGCTGCGCGAGCGCGCCGAGAAGCGCCTGCGGAAGCTGCAGGCCGAGCGCTGGAACGGCGCGCGGCTGTACGGCCACGACCCCGACGACGGGGTCGGCGGCTTCGGCGCGTTCTTCCTGCTGCTCGACGAACCCGAGGTGTACGGCCTGCCGCCCGACCCGGTCGTGCCGACCGCGCACCTCCCCCGCCTGTGGAAGTCGACCGCGCTCGCGGCGACGGCGATGTTCGTCGGCATCGCGGCCGCGTTCGTCGGAGGACGGACGTGACGGACCGCAAGCCGATCAAGGAAGGGAAGGCGCTCGAGAACGGCAAGCCCGCGGGCACGACGTCGTGGGACGGCTCGATCACCGAGCTCGGGACGACGATGGAGTCGTACTACGGCCGGCCGGTCGTGAAGGAGCCGGTCTGGCAGCCGGAGATCCCGTTCTACTTCTGGACCGGCGGGATCGCGGGCGCGTCGTCGGTGCTGCACGGCGTCGCGCGCGTCGCGCGCAACGACACGCTCGCGAAGCGCTGCCTCTACGTCGGCACGGCGTTCGACCTGGCGTCGCCGCTGCTCCTCGTCTCCGACCTCGGCCGGCCGGAGCGGTTCCTCCACATGCTCCGCATGTTCAAGGTGACCTCGCCGATGAGCGTCGGCAGCTGGATCCTGCTGCTCTCGGGCGGCGCGTCCACGACCGCGGCCGTCCTGGAGCTGCTCGGCGTCCTCAGGCCGCTCAAGTGGGCGGGCGAGGTCGTGTCGTTCCTGTCGGGGCCGCCGCTCGCGACGTACACCGGCGCGCTCGTCGCGAACACGTCGATCCCCGTCTGGAGCGAGGCGCGCGACGAGCTGCCGTGGGTGTTCGGACTGAGCGCCGCGGCCAGCGCGGGCGCGGCGGCCGCGATCGTGACGCCGACGGACTCAGCGGGCCCGGCGCGGCGGACGGCGGTCTACGGCGTCCTCGCCGAGCTCGGGCTCGTCGAGTACATGGAGCGGAAGCTCGGCTTCGTCGGCGAGGTCTACAAGAAGGGCGAGGCCGGCCGGTACGGCAGGATCTCGAAGCTCTGCACCGCCGCCGGGGCCGCGCTGCTCGCGCGCGCGGGCGCGCGGAGCCAGGCGGCGGCGGTCGCCGGCGGCGCGCTCGTGCTCGCCGGCGAGCTCGCGCTGCGCTGGTCGGTCTTCAAGGCGGGGTTTCAGTCTGCGCGCGACCCCCGCTACACCGTGCTCCCGCAGAAGGAGCGCATACGCCAACGAGGAGGAGGCGCCCGATGAGCATGTCGGAGGAGCGGCGGGCGGCACCGTCGGTGCCCGGTCTGTTCGGGTTCGCGCCGGCGACGTTCCGAGGGACAGTGACGTGAGCGCGATCCCGGGCAAGGCGCCCGCCGTCAAGCTGCCGCCGCAGGTGGAGTCCGCGCGTGACCTGCTGCTCGAGGAGCTCGCCAAGCTGCTGACGGTCGAGGAGACGCTCGTCAAGCTCGTCCTGCCGCAGCTCGTGCAGGAGATCCAGGACGACGAGCTGAAGCAGGCGGTGCAGCAGCACCTCGAGGAGACGCGCGGGCACGTCGGGCGCGTCAAGGACGTGTTCGGTGCGCTCGGCGCCACGCCGCGCGGCGCACCGGCGCTCGGCCTGGACGGGCTGCGCGGGGAGCGCGACTCGAACGTCGACAAGGTCGTGCCCGCGCTTCGCGGCGGCGTCAACTGTTCTGCCGCGATGGGCGCGGAGCACTACGAGATCAACGCGTACGAAGCTGCGATCCGGCTCGCCGAGGCAATCGGCGAGCCGGACGCGGCCGGCCCGCTGCGCGAGAACCTGCGCGAGGAGGTCGCGGCGCTCGAGAAGCTCGCCCAGCACGCGGACCGACTGGCGAGGCTGGCGGTGGAGCAGCGGACGCCGGACAGCTGACGGCGGCGCCCGGCGCGGGCTACCCGCCCTCCTGCACCTGCTTCTGGCGCTGCTGCTCCTGCGTCTGCTCCTCGATCGCCTGCTGCGGCGGGTTCGTCCGCGGCGCGTCGCGGCGGACGCGACCCGTCTCCGCGTCCTGCTCGCCGACGTAGTTCGGCCCGCCGGGCGGCTTGCCGCTCTCGGGGATCGGAAGCGGCTGCGGCGGCGCGGGCGCACGCGGCGCCTGCAGCAGCGCCTCCCCCACCTCGTCGATCCGCAGGTACTCCTTGTCCGGGAGCGCCCGCAGCTGCGCCGCCGCCTTCGGATCCTCGCGGGCGGCGTAGTCGACCAGCACGTCGCGCGTCGCCGGCAGCGGCACGCCCTCGAGCACGACCTGGATCTCCGCCGCGCGCTGCGCGTCCACACGGACGCGATTCCCGACGCCGCGATCCCGCGAAACACGCGACGGCTCCGTCACGACCTCCTACGCGAGGAGTCGCGTCTCGAGCCGCTCCTCGCCGCCGCGGGTCACGCGGTAGGCGGCGGCGCCGTCGCGGCTCGACACGACCTCGGCGATCTCCGTGCCGACGTAGTGGATCGCCGCGCCGTCGTCCGCCGCGACGCCCTCGGGGAAGCCGTCGTCGATCAGCTCGCGATAGCGGGGCCGCCGTCGTTCCTCGCCGTCGTAGTGGGGGCAGGCGCTGCCCGCCAGGAACCCGAGGCACTGCATCCCTTCGAGCTGCGGCCCGAACGAGTCGGTCACGCCGGCCTCGAACCAGCAGATCATCCCGGCGCTCGCGCCCCAGAGGACGACGCCGCTCTCCCACGCCTCGCGCATCAAACGGTCGATCCCGTGGACGCGCCAGATCGCGAGCATGTTCGCGGTGTTGCCTCCGCTGACGCAGATGCCGTCCTGCTCGAGCACGACGTCGCGCAGGTCGCGCGGCGGCCACGGAAACGTGCGCAGGTGCGACAGCTCGGCGCGGCGGCCGAACGAGTCGTGGAAGCGCGCGAACCCCTCGGCGTCGTCGGCGATCGCGGTCGGCACGTAGAGCAGCCGCGGCCGCTCCTTTCCGATCGTCTCCAGCACGTAGTCGTGGAGCACCGACGTCTGCTCGGGCGTGTCGCCGCCGCCGCCGAGCCCGATGATGTGCCGCTCCATCGCCAGCGCCCGAGTTTACGGCCTTGCCGGCCCGGTAAACGGTCGCCGGCCGTGGAAGTCGGGTACTGGCTGTCGTCGGAGGAGCACGGGCCGAAGGACCTCGTCGCGAACGCGCGCCTCGCGGAGGAGGCGGGTTTCGAGCATCTGCTCATCTCGGACCACATCCATCCCTGGGTCGACGTCCAGGGCCACAGCCCGTTCGTGTGGGGCGTGATCGGCGCGATCGGAGAGGCGACCGGGCGGATCCGCCTCGGGACGGCGGTGACGTGCCCGCTGATCCGCATCCATCCGGCGATCGTCGCGCACGCGGCGGCGACCGCGCAGCAGCTGATGGACGGACGCTTCTTCCTCGGTGTCGGCACCGGCGAGAACCTGAACGAGCACGTGCTCGGCGACCGCTGGCCGCGTCCCGACGAGCGCCTCGAGATGCTCGAGGAGGCGATCGAGATCATCCGCAAGCTGCTGCAGGGAGACTACGAGACGTATCGCGGCAAGCACTACACCGTCGAGCAGCTGAAGATCTACGACGCGCCCGACGAGCCGCCGCCGATCGTCGTCGCCGCGGCCGCGCCGAGCGCCGCCCACGTCGCCGCGCGCCTCGGCGACGGCTACATGAACACGTCGGCCGACGAGGACGTGATGAAGGAGTACGAGCAGGCGGGCGGCAAGGGGCCGCGCTACGGCAAGGTCACCGGCTGCTTCTCGCCGACGGAGGAGACGGCTCGGAAGATCGCGAAGGACCGCAGCCCGAACACGGCGATGGGCGGCTCCCTGTCGCAGGAGCTCGCGCTGCCGCGCGACTTCGAGGCGGTGGCGGAGCTCGTTCGCGAGGACGACCTCGACGGTGCGCTCGTCCTGGGCGACGCCCCGGCGCAGTGGCGCGAGAAGATCGACGAGTTCGAGCGGGCGGGCTTCACGCACGTGTGCCTGCACGACGTCTCGACGAACCAGGAGCAGTTCATCGAGTTCGCGAAGCAGTTCATCTCGTAGATGGGCGCTCCCGAGCCCGAGGAGATCTACGAGCGAACACGACTCGAGGGACGCCGCAGGCTCGAGCGGCCGCTGCTCGAGCTCGTGTCCACCGCGATGGCGGCGGGTTTCGACATCCTCGCCGGCGTCGTCGTCCTCACGCTGCTGACGTCGCAGCTCGAGCACCACTGGGGCAAGCACGCCGCGCACGTCTTCGGCTCGCTCGGCTTCGGGATCGGCTTCGTCTTCCTCGTCGTCGGACGCGGCGAGCTGTTCACCGAGAACTTCCTCGTGCCGCTCGCGGGCCTCGACGGCAAGGAGCGGAACGCCTGGTGGAAGGTCGGGGAGCTATGGACCGTGTCGCCGCTGTTCAACATCCTCGCGGGCGGCGTCCTCGGCGTGCTGCTGACCGTGCACAGCGTCCTGCCGTACGGCACCGGCGGCAGCGCGCGCCAGCTCGCCGAGACGGTCTACGCGAACGGCTGGCTCGCGCTGTTCGTGAGCGCCCTCTTCGCCGGCGCGCTGATCACCGCCATGACGTGGTTCGTCGAGGGCCAGGAGAGCCAGATGGTGCGGGTCGTCGTCGCGTGGATCGCCGGCGCGATCCTCGCGCTCGGCAGCTTCGACCACGTGATCGTGGTGACGCTCGAGCTGATCTTCGGCATCCGCTACGGCGCGCACGTGCCGTGGAGCTTCGTCGTCGAGAACTTCTTTGTCGCCGCTGGCGGCAACATGCTGGGCGGGATCGGCCTCGTGACGCTCAACCGCTTCACGCAGGCACGTGCCGGAGGGCGCGGCCGGAGCCAGAGCTCGTCTGGTTGAATCGAGGCGATGGCCTCGCGCTCGAAGCTCACCGTCGGAGACCGCTCCTACCAGGTCTACCGGCTGGACGAGCTGCAGGCGAACCACGACGTCGCGCGTCTTCCGTACACGCTGCGCGTCCTGCTCGAGAACGTGTTGCGGAACGGCGACGAGGCGGACGTCGACGCGATCGCGCGCTGGGACGCGAAGGCGGAGCCGTCGAACGAGATCTCGTTCATGCCGTCGCGTGTGCTGATGCAGGACCTGACCGGCGTCCCGGCGGTCGTCGACCTCGCGGCGATGCGCGACGCGATGGCGGAGCTCGGCGGCGACCCGGCGCGGATCAACCCGCTGATCCCGGCCGAGCTCGTGATCGACCACTCGGTGCAGGTGGACGCGTTCGCGTCGCGCCTCGCGTTCGAGCGGAACGTCGAGCTCGAGTTCGAGCGGAACCGCGAGCGCTACCTCTTCCTGCGCTGGGGCCAGAAGGCGTTCAGCGGGTTCGCGGTGGTCCCGCCTGGGACCGGGATCTGCCACCAGGTGAACCTCGAGTACCTCGCGCGCGTCGTCGAGGAGCGGGACGGCGTGGCGTTCCCCGACACGCTCGTCGGCACCGACTCGCACACGACGATGGTGAACGGGCTCGGCGTCCTCGGCTGGGGCGTCGGCGGGATCGAGGCGGAGGCGGCGATGCTCGGGCAGCCGCTCTCGATGCTCGTCCCGCAGGTCGTCGGCTTCAAGCTGAGCGGCCGCCTGCACGAGGGCGCGACCGCGACCGACCTCGTCCTGACGGTGACGGAGATCCTCCGCAAGACGGGCGTGGTCGGGAAGTTCGTCGAGTACTTCGGCGAGGGGCTGGCGGCGCTGCCGCTCGCCGACCGCGCGACGATCGGGAACATGTCGCCGGAGTACGGCGCGACGTGCGGCTTCTTTCCCGTCGACGACGTGACGCTCGACTACCTGAGGCTGACGGGACGGAGCGCGGAGCGGATCGCGCTGGTCGAGGCGTACTGCAAGGAGAACATGCTCTGGCACGACGCGGCGGAGCCGCCGACGTACTCGCAGGTCGTCGAGCTCGACCTCGGCGACGTCGAGCCGTCGCTCGCCGGGCCGCGCCGCCCGCAGGACCGCGTGCCGCTCGCCCGCGCCAAGGACGCGTTCCTCGAGGCGCTCGGCTCGTTCGGCGTCGACTACGCGAACGGCTCGCACGACCGTGCCGTCGCCGACACCTTTCCCGCCTCGGACCCGACGACGGAGCAGCAGCCCGGCGGCGACCCGGAACCGGTGCCGGACGCCGCGCCGGTGGCGACGGCGGAGCGGCCGCAGCCGCGGCGCGTCCCCGTCCGCGGCGCCGGCTACGAGCTCGGGCACGGCTCGGTCGTGATCGCCGCGATCACCTCGTGCACCAACACGTCGAACCCGCAGGTGATGGTCGCCGCGGGCCTGCTCGCGCGCAACGCGGTCAGGCGGGGGCTGCGGCGGCGGCCGTGGGTGAAGTCGTCGCTCGCGCCGGGCTCGAAGGTCGTGACGCGCTACTACGAGCAGGCGGGGCTCCAGGAGCCGCTGGACGAGCTCGGGTTCAACGTCGTGGGCTACGGCTGCACCACGTGCATCGGCAACTCGGGCCCGCTTGCGCAGGAGATCTCCGAGGCGATCGCCGGCGGCGACCTCGTCGTCTGCTCTGTCCTGTCGGGGAACCGCAACTTCGAGGCGCGCATCCACCCCGAGGTGAAGGCGAACTACCTGGCGTCGCCGCCGCTCGTCGTCGCCTACGCGCTCGCGGGGCGCATGGACATCGACTTCGACGCCGAGCCCATCGGGACCGGGGTCGACAGCGAGCCGGTCTACCTACGGGACATCTGGCCGTCCGCGCAGGAGGTCGGCGACGTCATCGCCGCCTCGGTGCGCGCGGAGCAGTTCGCCGAGACCTACCGCGACGTCTTCACCGGCGACGACGCGTGGCGGTCGCTGCCGGTGCCGGAGGGCGAGCTCTTCGCCTGGCAGGACGAGTCGACGTACGTGCGCCGCCCCCCCTACTTCGACGGGATGCCGCGCGAGCCCGAAGTGGTGCGCGACGTCGAGGGCGCGCGCGTGCTGGTCTGGCTCGGCGACTCGGTCACGACCGACCACATCTCGCCGGCGGGCGCGATCCGACCGGACTCCCCCGCCGGCAGCTATCTGATCGAGCACGCCGTGGAGCGCAAGGACTTCAACTCGTACGGCGCGCGGCGCGGCAACCACGAGGTGATGGTGCGGGGGACGTTCGCGAACGTGCGGCTGCGAAACAGGCTCGTGCCCGGCTCGGAGGGGACGTGGACCGTGCACGTGCCCTCGGGCGAGGAGATGACGATCTACGACGCGTCGCAGCGCTACCTCGCCGAGGGGACGCCGCTCCTCGTGCTCGCCGGCAAGGAGTACGGCTCCGGCTCTTCGCGCGACTGGGCGGCGAAGGGGCCGAGCCTGCTCGGCGTCCGGGCCGTGATCGCGGAGTCGTACGAGCGCATCCACCGCTCGAACCTGCTGATGATGGGCGTGCTCCCGCTGCAGTTCGCGGAGGGCCAGTCCGCCGACGCGCTCGGGCTGACGGGTCGCGAGACGTACTCGATCACCGGCGTCGATGACGCGAACGCGTCGGAGGTCACCGTCCGCGCCGACGAGCAGCAGTTCCGCGCCCGCGTGCGCCTCGACACGCCACGCGAGCGCGAGTACCTGCGCCACGGCGGGATCCTGCCGTTCGTCCTGCGGCGCCTCCTCTCGACGTAGTCGCCACGGGCCCGCCCCGCGGCGCAAGACGACGCTGCCACGCGCGCTCGCCGAGGCGCTCGACCTCCCCGCTCGTGGCGCTTTCGTCACAACCCTGGGGTCTGACCCGGGTCTGACCCCTCGATCGCGGTCCGATGCGTTTCCGACTTCCGGGCGCGGGTACGCCGTCGCCGGGAGATGACGGCCCGGGTCCGACATCGGGGGCGACTCGCGCTGCCCGCGGGGCTGCTCGCCCTCGTGCTCACGGGCTGCGACGAGCAGCAGGACGCGCTCGCACCGCGCAGCCACGCGGCGAAGGACATCGCGTCGCTGTTCTGGTGGATGATGGGCGTGGCGTGGTTCGGGCTCGCGATCGTGGTCGCGCTGATGGTCGTCGCGTGGCGCAAGGCGCACCGCCGGCCGGGCCACGAGCCGAAGGAGGGCGAGGCGTTCGCGTTCAAGGTCGTGATCGGCGCCGGGATCGTTTTCCCGATCGCCCTGATCGCGACGCTGTTCGTGATCGGCGACATCTTCGTCATCGGCACCACGCAGGCGCCCGCGCGCGGCGCGACGCAGCTCACGGTCGACGTGATCGGCCACCAGTGGTGGTGGGAGGTGCGCTACCCCGGCACGAGCGCCGTCACCGCGAACGAGATCCACATACCCGTGCGCACGCCGGTGCGCGTCCAGGTCAGCACGGCCGACGTGATCCACAGCTTCTGGGTGCCGCGCCTGAACCGCACGATCGACACGATCCCAGGCAAGACGAACGCGATCGAGCTCTACGCGGACGCGGTCGGCCGCTACCGCGGCCAGTGCGACGAGTTCTGCGGCCTGCAGCACGCGCACATGTCGTTCTACGTCTTCGCCGACCCGCCGGCCGTGTTCCAGCGCTGGTTGCGTGACCAGGAGAAGCCGGCCGCCGCCACCCGGTCGGCCGGGGCGACGCTCTTCGCGCAGGCGTCGTGCGCGAACTGCCACGCGATCCGGGGGACGAGCGCGTCGGGGTACGTCGGACCCGACCTGACGCACGTCGCGAGCCGCACGACGCTCGCGTCGCTGACGATCCCGAACGACCGCAACGACCTGGTGCGCTGGATCACGCATGCGCAGGAGGTCAAGCCCGGCAACCAGATGCCGGACATCCGCCTGACGAACGCGCAGGTGCAGACGCTCGCGACCTACCTGGAGAGCCTCAGGTAATGGCGATCGCGACGCCTCCGACTCCGGCCGCGGCCGAGCGCATGGAGCTGCTCGCGAAGATGTGGGAAGGGCGGCCCGGCGTCCTCGGCTGGTTCACGACCACCGACCACAAGAAGATCGGGCTCCTCTACTTCTGGACGACGCTCGTCTTCTTCGCCGCCGGCGGCGCCGAGGCGCTGATCATGCGCACGCAGCTCGCGCAGCCGAACGAGAAGCTCGTCTCGCCGAACACCTACGACGAGCTGTTCTCGATGCACGGGATCACGATGATCTTCTTCTTCATCATCCCGATGACGACGGGCGCGTTCGGCAACTACCTGCTCCCGTTGATGCTCGGCGCGCGCGACATGGCGTTCCCGCGCATGAACGCGCTCAGCTACTGGATCTTTCTCGCGTCGGGGATCTTCCTGTACACGAGCCTCGCGCTCGGCGTCGCGCCGAACGCGGGGTGGTTCGACTACGTGCCGCTCGCGAGCCGCCAGTACGACCCCGGCCGGAACATCGACTTCTACTGCCTCGGGATCATCTTCAACAGCATCTCGTCGACGCTCACTGCGGCGCAGTTCATCGTGACGATCTTCAAGTCGCGCGCGCCCGGGATGTCGTTCAACCGCATGCCGCTCTTCTGCTTCGCGATGCTGGCGGCGGCGGGCGGACTGCTGTTCGCGCTCCCGCTGCTGTCGGCCGACACGATCTTCCTGTTCCTCGACCGGAACATCGGAACACACTTCTACGACATCGCGCGCGGCGGCTCGGCGTACCTCTGGCAGCACCTGTTCTGGATGTTCGGGCACCCGGAGGTGTACATCCTGATCGTGCCCGCGTTCGGGATCGCGACGGAGATCATCCCGGCGTTCACGCAGCGGCGCGTCGCGGCGTTCCCGCTCGTCGCCATCGCCGAGCTGCTCGTCGTCTTCATCGGCTTCGGCGTATGGGCGCACCACATGTACGCCACCGGCATCCCGACGATCACCGCGATCTTCTTCGGCTCGGCGACGGCGATGGTGGTGATCCCGTCGACGATCCAGGTGTTTGCGTGGTGCATGACGATGGTCCTCGGCACCGCCCGATTCGGCACACCCCTGCTCTTCATCGCGGGCTTCATCTTCATGTTCGTGATCGGCGGCCTGAGCGGGATCATGTTCGTCGCGATCCCGTTCGACCAGCAGGTCACGGACACGTACTTCATCATCGCGCATTTCCACTACATCATCTTCGGCGCCGCCGTCTTCCCGATCTTCGGCGGCATGTACTACTGGTTCCCGAAGGTGACGGGGAAGCTCTACTACGAGCTGCCCGGCCAGATCAGCTTCTGGATCCTCTTCGTCGGCACGAACCTCCTGTTCTTCCCGATGCACATCGTCGGGCTGCTCGGCATGCCGCGCCGGCAGTACACGTACCCCTCCGGGATGGGGTGGTCGGGCTACAACCTCGTCGAGACGATCGGCGGCTACATCACGGCGGCCGGGATCATCCTGCTGATCGGGAACCTCGTCGTCAGCTACTTCCGGGGCGCGCCCGCAGGGCCTGACCCGTGGCACGGCGCGACGCTCGAGTGGACGACGTCGTCGCCTCCGCCGCCGTACAACTACGCCGTCATCCCGAAGGTGTCGAGCGCGTACCCGAACTGGGACGAGGCAGACCGCGCCGAGGACCGCGCGAAGCTCGCCGAAGGCACGTTCGTCCTGATGGACGGCCACGAACAGGTCGCGGTCACGCCCGTCGACGGGACGTTCGACGAGGTCGTCGAGATGCCGCACGACTCGCCGTGGCCGCCGCTGCTCGCGCTCAGCCTGCTGCTCGTGTTCTTCATGCTCGTCCTGCACAAGTACGGCGCCGCCGGGATCTTCGCCGTCGGCACGGTGCTCACGCTGTTCGGCTGGCACTCGAAGGAGCCGCAGGAGGCATGACCGGCGCACCGGAGCGTGCGCGGTGAGCGGCGGCGACTACGTCGCCGGCGGGCGGCGCCTCGGCGACGTCCCGCGCACGACCGCGGCGACCGGACCGGCGGCCGTGCGGCGCGCGATCCGGCGGCGGACGAGCCCGTCCGCGGCCTGGTGGGGGATCCTGATGGTGATCGCCAGCGAGGGCGTCCTCTTCGCAGCGATGATCGGGACGTTCTTCTACCTGCGCTTCAACAACGTGCACTGGCCGTTGCCCGGCGACCCGGAGCCGAAGGTGATCCTGCCGATCGTGCTCGTCGCGATCCTCAGCACGACGAGCGTGCTGATGCAGCTCGCGTGGCGCGCCGCGCGCGCGGGCGCCCTCGGCCTGGTGCGGGTGTTCCTCGTCGTCGCGCTCGTCGTGCAGTCCGGCTACTTCGCCTACGAGGCGACGGACTTCGGCCACGAGCTCAGGGCCACGCCGATCGACCGCGACGCGTACACGTCGATCCACTACACGCTGCTCGGCGCAGACCACGCGCACGTCTTCCTCGGGATCCTGTTCAACGTCTGGCTGCTCTGGAAGTTCGCCCGCGGCATCACCACCTACCGCGCGAACGCGCTGCAGGCGATCACGTGGTACTGGCACTTCGTCAACATCCTCACGTGGGTCGTGGTCGGGACGATCACGTCGGCGGCCGTCGGATGACCTGGCGCCGCCTTTCCGTCCTGCAGTGGCTCGGCCTGCTGGTCGGCGCCCTCGCGTTCACGCTCGCGCACCTGTCGGGCATCGGCATCACACAGGCCGAGTGCAACGCCGCCGGAACCCGCTGGGGGCTCTCGCACACCGCGTGGGAGGCGACGGTGCTGGGGATCGCGCTCGGCTGCGTCGTCTTCGCCGAGATCTGCGCGGTGCTCGTCTTCCTGCACACCCGCGGCTTCGAGTTCGGCGACGGCCCGCCCGAGGAAGGCGTGAGGGGCGAGCGCCGCCCGACGCGGATCCACTTCTTCAGCGCCGCGTCGGTGGCGGCGAACGCGATCTTCCTGATGATCGTCGCCCTCGACGCGGCGGGAAACCTGGCCAACGTCGCCTGCCGGCAGAGCTGATGATGCGCGCGCTCGCAGCCGCCGCCGTCCTGGCGCTCGTGCTCGCCGCGACGGCGCGCGCGGCTCTGCCCGGCTCGCTCGTCAAGCAGGGGGAGCATCTCTACGGCCAGTACTGCGTCGCCTGCCACGGCATGAACGGCAGCGGCGTCGTGTCCGGCAAGGAGATCGGCGCCGGGCCGAACCGCGACCAGACGCAGCAGCGGATCGTCGCACCGGCGCTGCGCGGCGTTGGTGCGCTGGCGGCCGACTTCTACCTGCGCACCGGCTACATGCCGCTGCAGCGGCTCGGGCTGCAGCCGCGGCGCTCCCGCGTGCTCTTCTCCGACCGGCAGATCCGCGCGCTCGTGGCCTACGTCGCGTCGCTCGCCCCCGGGCCCGGGATCCCGCACCCGCACCCCGAGCGCGGAAGCGTCAGCAAGGGACTGCACCTCTTCACCGACCACTGCGCCGGGTGCCATCAGGTCGTCGCCGAGGGCGGGTACGTGACGGGCGCGGTGCCGCCGCCGCTCGGGGACGCGACGTCGACGCAGATCGCAGAAGCCGTCCGGATCGGGCCGAACGTGATGCCGCGCTTCTCGCCGAAGGCGATCAGCAATGCCCAACTCGACTCGATCATCAGGTACGTGCAGTACGCGAAGCACCCGGACGACCGCGGCGGCTGGGCGCTCGGCCACATCGGGCCGTTGCCGGAAGGGCTCGTCGCCTGGCTGATCGCGGGCGTCGTGCTCGTGTTCACGTGCATGGTGATCGGAAAGCGGCTGACGAGTGAGTAAGGCGAAGGACCTGCTCGTCTCGGGCCTCGTTCTGCTCGTCGGACGCGGCCGGCCGCGTCCGCCGGCGGAGGAGCGGGTCGTCCCGGAGGCCCCCGCACGGCCGGGCTGGGAGCTCGTGGCACTCGCCCTGCTCGGGCTCGGCGCGCTCTGCGCGGTCATGTTCCCCGTCACCTACGGCTTCAACTGGCCGCACCCGACGCAGCTGATGGGTGCGTCCCTCGGGCTCGCGTTCGTCTTCATCGGCGCGGCGCTGGTGGTGACGGCGAAGCACCTGATCGTGACGGAGGAGCTCGAGGACGACTACCCGCCGGACGAGCATCCGGAGGAGCAGGAGCTGCTCGTGCAGGTCGTGCACGAGAGCGGCGACCGGCTGACGCGCCGCCGCCTGTTCGTGCTCGGGCTCGGCGGCGCCTTCGGCGCGCTCGGCGTCGCCCTCGTCACGCCGTTGGCGTCGCTCGGCCCGGTGCTGCGCATCGCGCCGATGTTCGAGTCACCGTGGCGGCGCGGCCGGCGCCTCGTCGACGAGAACGACCGCCCGTGGAAAGCGAGCGACATCGAGGAGAAGGACTTCTACACCGCGTTCCCGGAGGGCGCCGACAAGGAGGACCTCGCGTCGGCGGTCGTGCTCGTCCGCCTGCCGAAGGGGCGCTTCGACCTGCCGCCCGCGCTCGCGCACTACCCGGCCGACGGCATCGTGGCGTACTCGAAGATCTGCACCCACGCCGGCTGCGCGATCTCGCTCTACCGCGCGCCGATGTTCCAGCCCGACGAGGAGAAGCCGGCGCTCGTCTGCCCGTGCCACTACTCGACGTTCGACCCCGCCGACGGCGGCACCGTCCTCTTCGGCCCCGCCGGCCGGAAGCTGCCGATGCTGCCGCTTACGATCGACGGCAAGGGCTACCTGCGCGCCGCCGGGAACTTCGACGAGTCCGTCGGCCCGTCGTGGTGGGGTGTCCGCAACAGGAAGCCGCGCAACGCATGATCCGCAAGCTCGTCAGGTTCCTCGACCAGCGCACGGGCGACGCGCCGCTGCTGCGCAAGGCGCTGCGCTACCTGTTCCCGGACCACTGGTCGTTCCTGCTCGGCGAGGTGGCGCTCTACTGCTTCGTGATCCTCGTCGCGACCGGCACCTACCTCGCGCTCTTCTACACCGACTCGACGAAGCAGATCACCTACCACGGCCCGTACCTGCCCCTGCGCGGGCAGCGGATGAGCGAGGCGTACCACTCGGTGCTCGACATCTCGACGACGGTCCGCGCGGGGCTCCTGATCCGGCAGACGCACCACTGGGCGGCCGACGTGTTCGTCGTCGCGATCCTCCTGCACCTGATGCGCGTGTTCTTCACCGGCGCGTACCGCAAGCCGCGCGAGCTGACCTACCTGCTCGGCCTCTCGATCCTCGGCATCTCGCTGCTCGAGGGGTACCTCGGCTACTCGCTCGCAGACGACCTGCTGTCGGGGATGGGCCTCGCGATCGGGTACGCGGTCGCGATCTCGATCCCGTTCGTCGGAGCGAACCTCGGCGAGCTGATCTGGCACGGACGCTTCCCGGGAACGGACGCGTTCTTCTCGAGGATGTACATCGCGCACGTCTTCATCATCCCCGGCATCATCGGAGCGCTGCTGCTCGGCCACCTGTCGCTCGTCGCGCTCAAGCACCACACGCAGTTCAAAACGGGACCGCGCGCGACGGAGCGGAAGATCGTCGGCGTGCCGACCTACCCGGGGCAGACGCCGCGCTCGCTCGGGCTGTTCATGATCACCGCCGGCGTGCTCTTCCTGCTCGGCGGGCTCGCGCAGATCAACCCGATCTGGCTCTGGGGGCCGTACCACACCTACCTCTCGACGAACGGCGCGCAGCCGGACTGGTATCTCGGCTGGCTGATCGGCGCGCTGCGCCTCGTGCCCGGTTTCGACCTGGTGATCGGACGCTACACGCTCGTGCCGAACCCGTTCTGGGGCGGCGCGCTGTTCCCGCTCGTCGTCTTCGCGTTCCTCGGCTTCTGGCCCGCGATCGAGCGACGCTTCATCACCCACGACTACGGCTACCACAACCTCCTGGATCGGCCGCGCGACGCGCCGCTGCGCACCGCGATCGGGCTCGGCGTCTTCACGTGGGTCGCGCTGATCTTCGTCGCCGGCGGCCTCGACCGCGTGCAGGTGACCTTCGACCTCTCCTATACCGCCGCGATCTGGGCGTTCCGCGTCGCGATCTGGATCGCGCCGCTCGTCGTCGGCTTCGGCGCGTACCGCGTCTGCATCGAGCTGCAGCGCGGCGAGCAGGCGGAGCGCGCACGCAAGCGCGCCGAGCAGCGCGCGAAGGCGCTGACGGAGCTCGAGGTGGTCGACTAGCCGCCGATGCTGACGGTGCTGCAGGAGAAGCTCGCGGAGGCGCACGGGCTCGCGATCGCCGCGACGACGCTGACGAAGAAGGTCGAGGCGATCGTCCACGAGCCGTCGCTCGCGGGCGAGCTGCGCGGGATGCGCGCCGACGCCGAGGAGGCGCGCGCCCGCTGCCTCGTCGTCGAGGAGAAGCTGCCGCCGGAGCTCGCGGAGGAGCTGCGCGCGCATGCGAACACGACGCACGAGAAGGCGTCGGACCTCCTCGGGGCGTGGTTCAAGGCGGGCACGGGGCCGCTGCGCGCCTGGAACTTCCTCGCGATGGGCGAGGCGGGCGAGGTGGCGACGTGGTCGCAGCTGGCGACGCTTGCGGCCCGCGCGGGCGACGACGACGCGTGCGAGCTCGCCGCGTGGGGCCTGCTCGTGCAGCAGCGGCACCTCGAGACCGCGCTCGCCGGCGCGGTCGTGCTGGCCGCCCAGTTCGACCCGATCGGTCCGCGCTGGGGCTGAGCCGGTAGACGAGGTGGCATGGTCGCCGCCGCTCTCGCAGCCGCCGGGTGGGCGCGCGCGACGGCGGCCCCCCGTGTATTGTCCTAGGCAATGCATAGGCGGATTACGCGAGCAGCCTTTCTGGCGGCCGGCGCGGCGGCAGCGGTGCCGGCGCTCGCCCGCTCGGCCGCGCCCGACCTCGACCTCGCATGGCTGCGCCTGCTGACCGCCGCCGAGCTGCTCGCGATCGACTTCTACGGCCGCACGGCGGCGACGGCGGCGATTCCCGCACGGCAGCTCCTCGCCGACGAGCGCGCCCATTACCACGCCCTGGCCCAGCTGCTCACGCGTGCCGGCGCGACCCCCGCGACCGCCGCCGACATCGACTTCTCCTACCCGCGCCGCCCGCACGCCGAGCTCGCGCTCCGCATCGAGCGGCTCATGCTCGGCGCCTACGTCGGCGCCGCCGTCTCACTGCAGACCCCCGAGCTGCGTCTCGCCGTCACGCAGGTCGCCGCCAACGAGGCACAGCACGTCGCCGTCTGGTCGCGACTCGAGGGACGCGGGCCGGTCGGGCCTGCCTTCGCGCCCGCGCTGACGATCGCGGCGGCCTCGAACGCGCTGGCGGAGTTCGAGAGCTGATGGCGAAGGAGGTCTACAGCGCGAGCGAGGCCGCGCAGGCGCTCGGGATCAGCCTCGACACGCTGCGCCGCTGGGACCGCGAGGGGCGCATCGCCGTCGAGCGCGACGGCGCGAACCGGCGGATCGTCCGCGCCGCGGAGCTCGACCGCCTGCTCGGGCGCGACAGCGCGCACCTCACGGCCCGCAACCGCTTTCCGGGGACGGTCACGGAGGTGAAGGTCGACGGCCTGATGGCGCAGGTCGAGCTGCTGGTGACCGCCCCGGTGCGCGTCGTCGCGCTCGTCACGCGCGACGCCGTCGAGGAGCTCGGCCTGCGGCCCGGTGCGAGCGCGACGGCCATCGTCAAGTCGACGTCCGTGATGGTGGAACGCTGATGCGCCGGCTCGCGCTGCTCGCGGCCGTCGCGGCGCTGGTCGCCGTAGGGACGGCGGAGGCCGCCGGCCGTACGCCGCTGACCGTCTACGCGGCGTCCTCGCTCACGAACGTCTTCCCGCAGATCGACGCGCAGGAGCACTACTCGTTCGCCGGCTCGAACACGCTCGCGGCGCAGATCGAACAGGGCGCGCCCGCCGACGTCTTCGCCTCGGCGAACATGGCGATCCCGCTGCAGCTGTACGCGAAGGGGCTCGTGACCAAGCCGGTCGTCTTCACGCGCAACGCGCTCGTCCTGATCGTGCCGGCGTCGAACCCGGCGGCGATCCACTCGGTCTACGACCTGCGCCGCCCCGGGATCAGACTGGTCGTCGCCGCGCCCACGGTGCCGGTCGGCGCATACACGCTGCAGGTCCTGCAGAACATGGCGCTGACGTCGGTCCTCTCGAACGTCGTCAGCCGCGAGGCTGACGTGCGCGACGTGCTCGCCAAGGTCGCGCTCGGCGAGGCCGACGCCGGCTTCGTGTACTCGACGGACGCGCGGACGGCGCAGGGACGCGTGCGCGTGATCCGCATCCCGGCCTGGGCACAGCCGAAGGTGCAGTACGGCGTGTGCGTCGTCAAGGCGAGCGCGCACCGCGCGCAGGCGCAGGCGTGGGTGGCGAGGCTGCTCGGCAGGCAGGCGCAGGCGAAGCTCCTCGCCGCGGGGTTCCTGCCGCGCGCGAAGCGATGAGCCGGGGAGTGTTCGCCGCGGCGCTGGTCGTCGCAACGCTCGCGGCGCTCGGATTCCTCGTGCTGCCGGTGGTCGCGATCTTCACGCACGTCTCGCCGCTCACGCTCGCGTCGCAGCTGACGAACCCGGTCGTCGACGACGCGCTGCGCGTCAGCGCGATCACCTCGCTGGAGGCGCAGGCGCTCGTTCTCCTGGTCGGGACACCGGCCGCGTACCTGCTGGCGCGGCGTCGCTTCCGTGGGCGTGCCCTGCTCGTCGCGCTCGTGGAGCTGCCGCTCGTCCTGCCGCCCGCGGTCGCGGGAATCGGGCTGCTCGTCGCATTCGGCCGCTTCGGGCTCCTCGGCACCGGGCTGCCGTTCACGCAGCTTGCGGTGACGGTCGCGGTCGCGTTCGTCTCCGGGCCGCTCTACCTGCGTTCGGCGATCGCCGCCTTCGAGGCAGTCGACGAACGCCTTCTCGACGCGGCGCGCACGCTCGGCGCCGGTCCGGCCCGCCGCTTCCTCCGTGTCGCGCTGCCGCTCGCCGGCGGCGGCCTCGCCGCGGGGGAGGCGCTCGCGCTCGCGCGCGGGCTGGGCGAGTTCGGCGCGACGATCATGTTCGCCGGCTCGCTGCAGAAGGTGACGCAGACGCTCCCGCTCGCCATCTACGCCGAGTTCGACGTGAACTTCGACGTGACGCTCGCGATCAGCGCGCTGCTCGTGCTGATCAGCGCAGCGATCCTCCTGTCCCTCAAGCTCGCGAGCGCATGGACGCTCTCGCTGCGTCGTTCAGGCTTCCGCTTCGCGCCTTCGACGTCGACGTAGCGCTCGCCGTCGACGACACGCTGGCGCTCGTCGGCCCGTCCGGCGCCGGCAAGACGTCGGTGCTGCGCGCGCTCGCGGGACTGACGCGTCCCGCCGCCGGCACGATCGCGCTCGGCGCGGAGGTGTGGTTCGGCGAGGGCGTCGACGTTCCCGCGGAGCGCCGCCGCGTCGGGCTCGTGTTCCAGGAATACGCGCTCTTCCCGCACCTGAGCGTCGCCGCCAACGTGGCCTTCGGCGCCGCCGACCGCAGCGAGGTGCGGTCGCTGCTCGACCGCCTCGGGGTCGCGGCGCTCGCGGGGGCGCGTCCCGACGAGCTGTCGGGCGGCGAGCGCCAGCGCGTCGCGCTCGCGCGTGCGCTGGCGCGCCGTCCGAAGCTCCTCCTCCTCGACGAGCCCCTGAGCGCGCTCGACCCGCATACGCGCGACGGCGTGCGCGGCGACCTGCGCGCGACGCTGCGCGAGTCCGGGGTGCCGGCGCTCGTCGTGACGCACGACTTCGTCGACGCCGCGGCCCTCGCGGACCGGATCGGCGTAATGGACGCCGGCGAGGTCGTCCAGCTCGGCACGGCCGAGGAGCTCATCCGGGCGCCGTCGTCGGCGTTCGTCGCCCGCTTCGCCGGCGGCAACGTGCTGCGCGGCCGTGCACGGCGAAACGGCGGCCTGACGGCGGTCGAGCTCGCCGACTGCAGCGTCGTCTGGTCGACGGACGAGGCCGAAGGCGACGTCGCGGCCGTCGTCTTCCCGTGGGACGTCACGCTCGCCCGTACGCTCCCCGACGACTCGGCGCAGAACCATTTGCGCGCGGAGGTTGCGAGCGTCGTTCCGGTCGCGAACCGGGTACGCGTCACCGTCGGCGCCGTCACGGCCGAGATCACGGCCGAGTCGGCCGCGCGCCTCGGCGTACGCGAGCGCGAGGCGCTGGTCGCGAGCTGGAAGGCGACGGCGACGCGACTCGTCGCTGTCTAACCTCCGTCCACGTGAGCCAGGACACGCCGAGCTGGGGCATCGAGCCGGTGCCCGACCGCCTGCGCGTGCTCGGCTCCTTCGACGGCTTCCTGCTCTGGGCGAACCTGTCGGTGTCGCTGCTCGTGATCGTGGCCGGTGCGTTCCTCGTCCTGCCCGCGAGTCAGGGCGGGCTCGCGATGGGGCTGCCGGAGGCCGTCGGGGCCACGGTCGCGGCGGCGGTCGTCGGCAACCTCCTGCTCGCGGTGGGCGGCCTGATCGGCGCCGACGCGCGCGTGCCCACGATGGTGCTGATGCGCGCGCCGCTCGGCCGGCGCGGCTCGTACCTGCCGACGGGGCTCAACGTCCTGCAGTGCCTCGGCTGGTCGATCTTCGAGTTGATCGTGATCGCGACCGGCGCGAGCGCCCTGTCGCAGCAGGTCTTCGGCTGGAGCGGGCTTCCGTTCTGGAAGATCCTGTTCGGCGTCGTCGCGACGATCCTGGCGTTCCTCGGCCCGGTCGGCTTCGTGCGCAAGTACGTGCGCAAGTTCGAGGCGTGGCTCGTCACCGCCTCGCTGCTCTACCTCTGCTGGTGGGCGCTCTACCGCCAGCATCCGGTGCGGCTGTGGCACGAGCGCGGCGCGCACGCGTTCTGGCCCGGCTTCGACCTCGTGCTCGCGTCGATCATCAGCTGGACGCCGCTGGTGGCGGACTACACGCGCTTCTCCCGCCGCAACCGCGACGGGTTCTGGGGCGCCGGGCTCGGCTACTTCGTCCCCACGATCCCGCTCTACGTGCTCGGCGCGGTGATCGCGATGTCGCGCCACATCAGTGCGGCGCCCGCGCTGCTGACCGCTGTCGCAGCGGGCGGCGCCGCCAGCGTGCTCGCGCTGCTCGCGCTGACCGTCGACGAGAGCGACGAGGCGTTCGCGAACGTCTACTCGACGGCGGTCAGCCTGCAGAACCTGCTCCCGCGCGTGCCGCAGCGGCTGCTGATCGGATCCGTCGCGGCCGTCGCGACGATCGGGGCGCTGCTCGTCGACCTGCGCAACTACCAGCCGTTCCTGTACCTGCTCGGCTCGTTCTTCGTCCCGCTGTTCGCGGTGCTGCTCGCCGACTGGCTGTTCGCCGGACGCTCGTACGCGCGCAACGACGTCTTCGCCGCCCCGGCGGCGCGCGTCGAGATGCTCTCCGCGTGGCTGGTCGGGTTCTGCCTCTACCAATGGCTCTCGCCGCAGGGGCCGAGCTGGTGGACGAAGCTCGTCGCGTACGCGCATCCGCACGCCTCTCCATGGGGCGGCGCGTCGCTGCCGAGCTTCGCGGCGTCGTTCGCGGTCGCCGCGCTCGCGCGTGCGGCCGCACGCCGGTTCGTGCTGGCGAGCGCGTGATCGCGCTCGTCGGGAACGTCTCGCGCGACGCCCAGCCCGGAGAGCCGGCGCACGTCGGCGGCGGCGCCTACCACGGGGCACGCGCGCTGCGGCTCCTGCGCGTGCCGGCGCGCGTCGTCGTGCGTTGCGCGGCTGCGGACCGCGAGCAGCTCCTGCCGCCCCTCGCGCGCCTCGGCACGCCGGTGCGCTACGTCGCCGGCACTTCGACCGCCGCCTTCTCGTTTGCCTACGAGGGCGAGCGCCGTCGGATGCGGATCGACGCGCTCGGCGACGCCTGGGCTCCCGCCGACCTGCCCGCGCTGCCTGTTCGCTGGGCCCACGTCGCGGCGCTCGCGCGGCACGAGTTTCCCGGGCCGACGCTGGCCGCCCTCGCACGGCGCTGCCGCGTCTCGCTGGACGGCCAGGGGCTCGTGCGCGTGCCGCAGGTCGGCCCGCTTCGCCTCGACGACGACTTCGACCGCGACGTGCTGCGGCACGTCTGGGTGCTGAAGCTCGCCGAGGAGGAGGCGGAGGTGGTCGGCGACCTCGACGCGCTCCGGGTGCGCGAGGTCGTCGTCACGCGCGGCTCGCGCGGCGCGACGCTCCGGTGGGCCGGGCGCGTCGAGGACGTGCCGTGCGCCGCCGTCGCGGCGGATCCCACCGGCGCGGGCGACGCGTTCGCGACGGCGTACGTCGTCGCACGCAACGCGGGCTTCACGCCGCCGGGTGCGGCGCGTCGCGCGACCGCGGTCGTGGCCGCGGTGCTGCGCGGATGATCGCCGTCGCCGACACTGCCGCCGGCACCTTCGCCGTCGACCTCGAGACGGAGGAGGTCGAGCCGTGGAGCGGCGACCTCGACCTTCCCGCGCCGCCCGCGCTGAACCTGCCGCGGGTCGTCGCCGCCGCCGCAGCCGGGTCGACGGTCGTCGCGATCGTCGCCGCGAAGCCGCCCATGCTCGTCTCGCACGACGGCGGCGCGACCTGGCGCGAGTCCGGCCGCGGCCTGCCGCCGGGGCGCGCGGTCGCGGTCTCGACCGAGAACCCGGACGCGATCGTCTACGCGGGGCGCAACCGGCTGTACGTGTCGCGCGACGGCGGCGTCTTCTGGACCGCGCTCGCGCCCGAGCTGCCCGAGATCCGCGCTGTCGCGCTGTAGCGGCGGTCAGGGAAGGACGAACTCGCCGCGCGCGACGGTGACGGCGGAGCCGCCCACGGCGACCCGCTCGAGCGCGTCGGCCGCTCCGTGCGCCTCGGCGTACAGGACCGACGGCCGGCCGATCTCCGCTCCCTGGTGGATCTCGATCCGCTCGCCGAACGCGACGCGCCGATGCCGCGCGAGGTGGACGGCGAGCGGTCCCGCGGCGGAGCCGGTGGCCGCGTCCTCGGGGACGCCTGCGGCCGGCGCGAACATGCGCGTCTTCCAGTGCCCGTCGTCGGGGGCGAAGCAGCTGACGCCGTCGGACGTCGCGCGCGCGAGCGCCGCGAAGTCGGGCTGCAGGCGCGCGACCTCTCCCGCCGAGCCGAGCGCGACGAACGCGTGGCCGGGGCCGAGGTCGTAGCGCTCGACCGGCAGCAGCGACCGCTCGACGCCGACCGCCGCGAGGATCGCGTCCGCGCGCTCGGCCGGCGCCCAGCTTGGCAGCGGCTGCTCCATCAGCCCGAAGACGATCCGCGAGCCCTCTCGCTGCAGCTCGACCGGGACGACGCCGGCTCCCGTCTCGAGGTTCACGACCACCCGCTGCAGCGGCGCGCCGAGCACGAACGCCGACCCGAGCGTCGGGTGGCCGGCGAACGGCAGCTCGACCGCGGGCGTGAAGATACGGATGCGGACGTCGGCGTCGGCGCGCGTCGGCGGCAGCACGAAGACCGTCTCGGCGAAGTTCATCTCCTTCGCGAGCGCCTGCATCGTCAGCTCGTCGAGGTCGCGCGCGTCCGTGAAAACCGCAAGCTGGTTGCCGGCGAGCGGCACCTCGGTGAAGACGTCGCAGACGACGTAGCGGAACCGGCGCACCGAGCCGAGGCTACCGGTCCTTCGGCGAGC
>Ga0209810_1000308_pt1 | contig 124555 bp, 116 predicted proteins | sample Coa_R1_7_FD_187159 | JGI IMG/M metagenome (GOLD analysis project Ga0209810, IMG submission 187159) | Surface soil microbial communities from Centralia Pennsylvania, which are recovering from an underground coalmine fire - Coalmine... | ecosystem: Environmental > Terrestrial > Soil >...
AGGAATCAGGTCTTTGATACAATCCCACTGACGGTCGGTCAGATCGGTTGGGTACAATTGGTTTGTGTTCATATTCCAAGTGTACCTCCTCCATCTCCCGGCTGTCACCCCTTTTCAAACAGGCTCTTAGGTCTGCCGCCGACAGCGATGAGGTCGGGTGCCCTGAGCCTGCAGCGGTCGTACAGCGAATGCTGTCGATGCGCAACTGCTGTGCGAGGTGTGTCCATTGTTGCACTTTTGAATCTGTCTGCGTAGTAGTCATACGTCCTCCTATCACCAGGGCTGGTGGCTTTTTCGGGAACCACCGTTCCTGCGCTCACAGGCATCTCACGCCTTGCTCGTGCAAGCCCTATGCGCGCATCACACACGAGAAGCAGTGGTCCAATCTCAACAAAACGTCGTGATACGATATTTATGATAACCCTGGCATAACATACCGCCTGGGGGATAAGTGTGCGGGCAGTCACAAAGTAATCACAATCCCTCCCTCCGATGGGAGTATGTCGTTCTCTCATGCAACCTGGTGACGTTCATCCCTGATCCTACCTCCCGGCCAAAAACGCCAGCAAACTATTCGCCGCTACCAGCCTGATGGAGGGATTGAGGGCCATGCGCAGAGGCGGCCTACGCCGCCATGGGGTCCCTCGCGTGGGTGGTTTCTATCATCGCCTTCAAGGGGAGGACCAACATGTGTTCCGGTCGCATATGCGCTCAATGCGGGAGCGATTCCTGAAGCGCTTTCACAGGCTCTCGCCTGAAGCGCCGTCTTAACGCGCGATGTCCTCTCCCCTCCTAACCGAGCAGGCTATAGGGACTCTGCAACAACCGCTTGACCTCTTGAAGGAAGCGGGCCACGGCCGCCCCGTAGAGCAGGCGGTGATCCGCCGAGAGTGTGACCGTCATCAGGTCACGGATCACCGGCTGGTCGTTGACCGGCACGTACTGCTTGCGCGTCGATGCAATCGCCAGAATAGCCGTTTGCGGCGGGTTGATGACAGCAATAAATTCACTGACATCCATCATGCCCAGGTTCGACACTGAGAAGGTGCCTCCTTCGAGGTCAACGGAAGCCAGCCTGTTGGCGCGGGCCTTCTCGATGAGCGTTTTTGCTTCACGAGCGATGCTGCGCACCCCTTTGATATTGGTGTCGCGAATCACGGGCACCACCAGCCCGGATGGCACATCGACCGCAAAACCCACGTTGATGTGCCTGTGCCTGTAGAATTGCCCATCCCTGAACGTGCTATTGAAATCCGGAAACTTTTCGAGCGCCAGCGCGCATGCCTTCACAATCAGATCGTTGACCGTCACCTTCACCCCGTCTTCGTCCGCGCTCGCATTGAAGACCTGGCGCATCGCCAGCGTCTCCGTCATATCTATTTCGGTGCTGACGTAGAAGTGGGGGATGGTCTGTTTCGCCTCGGCCAGGCGGCGGGCAATGAGCGATTGCACGCGCGAGAACGGGATGGCTTCCGCGTCGGCTGGCGCCGACGCCTGCGCTACTACAGGTTGCGGTGTAGTTGTAGGAGCTTCCTGGGGAGCGGCAGTCGGTTGTGGTTGCGCCGGCTGCGCAGCCGGCGTACCGCGCTGTTCCAGAAAATCCTCGATATCATCGCGGACGATGCGGCCACCCGGGCCGGTTCCCTTGAGCTGGCCCAGTTCGATGCCATGCTCATCGGCAAGCCTGCGCGCCAGGGGCGATGCTTTCACTTCCTGCCTCGTATCGCTCTCATCAGCAACCATGCTCTTACTTGCATCGCTCTTCTCTGCCTGGGGCGGGCTCGCTGCCCGGGCACGCGCAGTTCCGGCTCCGTCAGCACTGGCGTCTGCGGGGGATGGCGTGGGAGTCGGGGCGGGCTGCTGGACTGCTGCGCCGCTCCCGATCATAGCCACGACCTGCCCGATGGGTACGGTTTCACCCTCCTGCACCAGGATTTGTTGCAGGGTCCCTTCGTCGTAAGCCTCAAGGTCCATGGTAGCCTTGTCGGTCTCGATCTCAGCCAGGACATCGCCCTTTTTGATCTCATCACCTGGCTTCTTGAGCCAGCGTGCCAGCGTGCCCTCCTGCATGGTATCACTGAGCCGGGGCATGGTTATTTCGGCCATGATTCACCCTCCTTCTGCGGCGCGGCGCGAGTTCATTGATGGCTTCTATCAACTGCTTCGACCCGGTCAGCGTGGCTAACTCCAGCGGCTTGGAGTAGGGCAGCGGCACCTCCAGGCTGGCCACGCGCTTGATGGGCGCATCGAGGTCATCGAACGCCTCCTCCTGGAGCAGCGCGGCAATCTCGGCGCCGATACCGAACGAGCGCCAGTCCTCTTCAAAGACAATGGCGCGGTTCGTTTTTCTGACCGAGTTGACGATGGTCTCGCGGTCGAGCGGGCGCAGCGAGCGCAGGTCCACGACCTCGACGCTCAACCGGTTTTCCTGTTCCAGGCGGCGGGCCACGTCCAGGGCCACCGCCGCCATGCGCGAGTAGCTGATCACGGTCAGATCGGCCCCCTCTTTTGTCACCTGCGCCTTGCCGATGGGTACCATATAGTCATCGCGCGGCGCCTCCCCTTTCACATTATAGAGGGCCAGGTTTTCGAGAAAGATGACCGGGTTGTTGTCACGCACGGAGGCGCGCAGCAGCCCCTTCGCATCGGCAGGCGTGGACGGAGCCACGACCTTGAGGCCAGGAACGTGCGCGAACCACACCTCCAGGTTCTGTGAGTGCGTGGCGGCGAGTTGCTGGCCGCCACCGCCAGGGGTGCGAATGACCAGTGGCACCGGACACTGCCCTCCGAACATGGCATAGATTTTCGCCGCCTGATTGACGATTTGATCCATGGCCAGCACAATAAAGTTAATCGTCATGATCTCCACAATCGGGCGCAAGCCGAGCATGGCAGCGCCGACGGCCATGCCCACAAAGCCGTTTTCCACAATGGGGGTGTCCACCACCCGTCTGGGGCCAAACTCCGTCAGCAATCCGGCGGTGATTTTATACGACCCCTCGAAGACCCCGATCTCCTCGCCAAGCAGAAAGACATGCTCATCGCGCAGGAGTTCTTCGCGCAGCGCGTCGTGCAGCGCCTGCCGGTAGGTGATTTCTGCCATAGTTATGCTCCTTCCTCCCCCGTTTCTGCCGGCGCGTAGACGTATCCCTCCAGGCCGGCCATGAATTCATCCACGGAAGGAAAGGGGCTGTCCTCGGCGAACTTGACGGCGGCATCAACCTCGTGTTCTGCCTTTTCGTCGAGCTTGCGCCGCTCCTTCTCGTCGAGCAAACCCGCATCCGCCAGGCGCGTCGCGAACGCCTCGATCGGGTCGTGCGCGCGCCCTTCCTGCACCTCCTGCGGGTTGCGATAGCGATCAGGGTCCACGACGGAATGGCCGCGGAAGCGAAAACTGACGGCTTCGATGAGGCTCGGTTCATGCTTTTCGCGCGCCAGCGCTGCTGCCTTGCGCACTGCATCGCGCACAGCCAGCACATCATTGCCGTCTACGCGCCAGCTCTGCATATCGTAGGCGCAGGCCTTGCGGTACAGTTCGCTCACGGCGGAGCCGCGCTCGACGCGCAGGCCCATGCCGTACTGGTTGTTGACCACGAAATAGACGATGGGAAGCGCATAAATCTTCGCGAGATTGAGCGACTCGTGAAAGGCGCCCGTGTTCGTCGTGCCATCACCCATCTGGCAGGCCACTATTTCGTGCGCAGCCCGATAGGCGAGAGCAAAGGCGGCGCCGGTGGCAAGGGGAAGTTGACCCCCAACGATAGCATAGCCGCCCATAAAGCGGCGTTCGCGATCAAAGAGGTGCATGGAACCGCCGCGCCCGCGTGAAGAGCCGGTGTCTTTGCCGAACAGTTCGGCCATCACCGCGCCCGGCGGCAGACCCCGCGCAAGGGCATACCCATGTTCTCGATAGTTGGTGTAGACGTAGTCGTCCGGTGCGAGGCCCGCGCTGAAGCCGACCACGGTAGCCTCTTCGCCGAGATTGAGATGGCAGTAGCCGCCGATGCGCGCCCTGTTGTACATCTCGCCGCTTTTTTCCTCAAAGCGGCGGACAAGCACCATCTGGTAATAGTAGTTCAGGAGCGCCGCGCGGTCTTCCTCCTGCGGAATGGGCGCGCGAGCCTGCTCGCGGGTAGAAATCCCCTTACGCGCCTGTGTCTGCTGTTTGCTGTTGTCGTCCACGATCCCTCTAATCCTTTCCTGTTCAACCGTTTCCTTATGATCCCGGCGGTTCCGGCTCAAATGAAGCAGGCACATTTAACGCCCCGCAGCGGGGGCAGAATTCAGGCTGTTCCTCACCCCGCACCAGTTCCCCGCAGACGGGGCATAGCCAGCCCATAGCCACTTCCCTGACCAGGTCGGCGCGACTGACAATGCCAACCAGCCGGCCCTGGTCAAGCACAGGCACGCGCTTGATACGTTCATGCACGAGAATATGACTCACCTCTTCCACATCGGTATCCGGCGAGACGCTGATGACCCCACGGGTCATGATCTCGCCGACCGTGCGTCCTGGTTTGCTGATGATATCGTATTCGGTGACCACCCCTACCAGCGTGTTGACAGCATTGACGACCGGCAGACCACTGATGCGATGCTCGGAGAGCAGGCGCGCCGCTTGCTGCCTGGTCTGCTTTTCTGTCACCGCAATGACCCGCCTGGTCATAATATCCGCGACTTTCATGTATGTTCCGACCCCTCCTTTCATGACTGCTCGCAACGGTTGACTACAGATACGGGAATCATGAGGCGCGGCGCACCACTTGCGCGTTCAAGGTGCGAGGTCCATGCACCCTCTCGACTCGATTCAACTCGATATCCGAGGTGGCAGATGGGTCGGAGCGGCTACGGCCCAGCATTTCTTCATGTGCAATGCTTCCAGTCCTCATGAATGTTCCTCTTTGTCCGTCGTCGCCCTCCATTGACCGCCCTTACGCCGTGCTCACCCAGTGCCTCAGCAGGATGCGCTTGCCAATCTCGACGAGCAGGAGATAGACCGCTATTGCTCCCGCCAGGAACAGGAAGTACAGGGGCGGCAGGGGTACGAACTTGAGCGGGATGGCGAGCGGGGTGTATGGAAGCAGCAGGCCGAGCGCGACAATCGCGAGCACCGTGATCATCAGTGGCCGACTGGGGCGGCTGCGCAGCGGGTTGCCCCAGGTACGGATGACGAAGAGCACCAGGGTCTGCGTCGCCAGCGACTCCACAAACCAGCCGGTATGGAAGAGCGGCTCAGCGGCCTGGAAGACCTTCAGCATTACAAAGAAGGTGAGGAAGTCGAAGATCGAGCTGATCGGCCCGATGACGAGCATGAAGTTGCGGATGAGCGTAATGTTCCAGCGCTGCGGCTTGTGGATGAAGGTGGCGTCCACGTTATCGGTCGGGATAGTCACCTGGGACAGGTCGTACAGGAAGTTGTTGAGCAGGATCTGCGTCGGCAGCATGGGCAGGAACGGTAGGAACACAAACGCCCCGGCCATGCTGAACATGTTGCCGAAGTTGGAGCTGGTGCCCATCAGCAGGTACTTCATCACGTTGCCGAAGGCCTTGCGCCCCTCGATGATGCCCTTATGAAGGACGTCCAGGCCGCGCTCCAGCAGGATGAGTTCGGCGGCCTCCCTGGCGACATCGACCGCCGTTGCTACCGAGATGCCGACATCGGCGGCGTGCAGCGACGGGGCGTCGTTGATGCCGTCACCCAGAAAGCCCACCACGTGGTGATGGCGCTTGAGGGCGAGGATGATGCGGTTCTTCTGCGCAGGCGAGACGCGAGCGAAGATATCGACCCGCTCGACCACCTGGGCCAATGCGGTGTCGTCGATGCGGTCCAGGTCGTCTCCGAGGACGATTTCCCCGGCATTCAAGCCCACCTGCGTACAGATGTGGCGAGTTGCCAGCGCATTGTCGCCGGTCAAAATCTTCACAGTGACCCCATCACGCCGCAGTGCATCCACCAATTGGGCCGCGTCTTCCCTGGGAGGGTCGAAAAAGGTCAGGAATCCGAGCAGCACCATGTCCTGCTCATCCTCTGGATGATACTCCGCCTGGTCAGATGGCAGCGAGCGGTAAGCAAGCGCGACGATGTAGAATCCCTGGCTGCTTTGCTGCTGGTGGGTTTCCTGGCATCGCTCGCGCGCCTGCTGGTCGAGCGGATGGCGATGCCCATCCGCTTCAAACGTCGAGCAGACGCCAAGCACGCTCTCCGGTGCCCCCTTGTTGATCAAGAGGGTTGCTCCGCCGTGCGCCACGATGACCGAAAGTCGCCGCCGTTCGAAATCGAACGGGATTTCTCCACGCTTCTGATAGTCGCTGGCATCAGGATGGGGAGCCGCCAGGATGGCGGCATCGACCGCGTTCTCGGTCCCGGTTTGATACGAGCTGTTGAGATACGCAAACAGCGAGACGCGCTCGGATGGCTTGCCCTGTGGATCGAGCGCAGCCGAAAGCGCCATTTCGCCGGTAGTCAAAGTGCCGGTCTTGTCGCTGCACAGCACATCGATGCTGCCGAAGTTCTGCATGGATTCCAGGTGCTTGACGATCACCTTCTCCTTCGCCATGCGAGAAGCGCCCTATGCCAGGGTGATGGTCACGATCATCGGCAGGAACTCCGGGGTCAGCCCGACTGCCAGGGAGATGGCGAAGAGCGCCGATTCCAGCGTACTGTGGTGGCCGATGATGCCAACTAGAAAGACGAAGAGCACCAGGAAGAAGACGGTGCGCGTGATGAGCAGGCCGAAGTGCCGCACCCCGCGCTCGAACTCCGTTTCGGGCGGGCGCTTGGCCAGGTGAACCATGATATCCCCAAAGGCCGTGTTGCGCCCCGTGGCGGTGACGAGCGCGGTGCCGCTGCCGCTGACCACGGAGGTGCCGAGATAGACGGTGTTGGAGACATCGGCCAGGTGCCCTGACGCGGTCATGATGACCGCGGCATCCTTCGCCACGGGCAGGGATTCGCCCGTCAGGGCCGCCTGCTGCACGTGCAGGTACACCGCGTGGAGCAAGCGCGCATCGGCGGGAACTAGGTCCCCCGCCACCAGCCGAATGATATCCCCCGGAACCAGCTCGCGCCGCGGAATTTCACCCCACTTCCCGTCGCGCAGGGCCAGGGCGGTGAGGGCAACCTTGGCGCGCAGTTGCTCCACCGCGCGCTGGGAGCGATGGGTCTGCACGAAGTTGAGCGCTATGCTTAGGAGGACGATAATGATAATAATGCTGGCATCGAGCGCTTCTCCGAACACCGCCGAAACGATGCTCGCCGCCAGCAAGATGAGCACAAGCGGATTGGTGAACAGGAGCAACAACTGCTTGATCCCCGCGATACGCCGGACGGTGCCCAGTTCGTTTGGCCCAACTGCATCCATCCTCCGCTGAGCCTCCTGGCTCGTCAGGCCCTCCTCGGAGGTATGGAATTGCTCGAAGAGCTGTGGCAAAGCAACGGGCTGAAAAGCTGCGTTGCTTGCGGCTGAAGGAGCCTCAGCCGTTCCTTGCGCAGCCGCCGGACTGCTTGCTTCTTGCATGTAGCCCTCCCGTGCTTTCCAGAGAGTCTAAGAGCCTGATGGCGTCCCTGTTGACTGACCGGAGCTACTCTGCTGACCCCGCACCCGTGCATACGATCTCAACAATATATCGTTTCACGATGCAATGCAACTATACCATACAAGCTCCTGGGAGAGCTGCCAGAGCAATCACAAAACAATCACAGCCCAAGAAGCACTCGTGACCGGCCCTTCTCTCACTCCCTCGGCATCTTACCTCCCGGCCAAAAACGCCAGCAAACTATTCGCCGCAGGACTCACTACAGCCAGGACCACCTGTGAAACGAAGGTAATCACAAGGAGTGCCGCCGTGGTCAGCGTGATCGATGTGCTCAGACCAGCAGGCACCGTCACATGATCCTCTTTCAGCGGCGCATCGAAGTACATGGCCTTCACGACGCGCCCATAGTAGACCAGCGAGATGATGGTATTGATTAAAGCGATGATCACCAGCCACGCGAGTCCCTGGCCCCAGGCAGCCGTGAAGATGAAGACTTTACTCACAAAGCCCGCCAGCGGCGGAAGGCCCCCCAGCGAGAGCAGGCAGAGCGCCGTCCCTGCACTCAGCACGGGCGCGCGCCTGGCCAGCCCGCGGAAGTCGTCGATGCGTTCTCCGCCCGTCGCATGCGCCAGCGCAATGATGCCAGAGAACGCTCCCAGATTGGTGATCACGTAGACGAGGAGGAAGAAGAGTACCGCCGCATTGCCGTCCGAACTTTTGCCCGCCAGGCTGGCCAGGAAACCCACGAGGATGTAGCCGACCTGCGCGATGCTGGAGTAGGCCATCATGCGCTTCACGTTTGACTGGACGGCAGCCACCAGGTTTCCCAGCGTCACGGTGAGCACGGCCACGATGGAGATCACGATCACCAGGGAGGACAGGTCGACCTGGCCAAGGCCGCCATCAATGAACACGCGAATGAGCGCTGCGAACCCCGCCGCCTTCGAACCGACCGAGAAGAAGGTGGTCGAGGAGGTCGGCGCACCCTCGTAGATGTCCGGCGCCCACATGTGGAAGGGCACCGCCGAGATTTTGAAGCCGAAGCCGGCCAGGATCAACACGGCGGCAATCAGCACCAGCGCGTTGCCGTTCTGCACGCCGGTCTTGATCGAGGTTGCGATGCCGGCCAGGTCCGTTGTTCCCGTCAGGCCGTAAAGCAGGGCGAAGCCGTAGAGCAGAATGGCTGAGGACATGGCCCCCAGCAGGATATACTTGACCGCCGCCTCCGCCGACCGTCCACTCGTGCGCAGCAAGCCCGCCATGATATACAGCGGAATGCTCGCCAGTTCGAACGCGATGTAGATCGAGATCAGTTCCGCCGTGCTCGCCATGAACATCATGCCGGTCAACGAGAAGAGCAGCAGCGCGTAGAATTCCCCCTCGGCCTTGACATACTTCCTGTTGTAATCGTAGGAGGACAGGATCATGACGGCGGCGATGACCAGGAAGAGGAGCTTGAAGAACACGGCATAGGGGTCCACCACCAGCATGCCGAAGAACGCACGGTGAGCGACCGAGAAATCGAGCGCCAGCGCCTGCGAGATCGCAAATGCCGCCGGGATGCTGAGGCCGATGAGCGCGACCATGGCCGTCACACGGCTGCGCTTCGCAAACAGGTCGACCAGTACCACGCTCATCGCCAGCAGGGCCAGCGTCATCTCTGGTGCGACCAGATAGAGATCCGAGAGATGGAACATGCAGCGCCTCCTCTACCTCACGGTTAGGCTGGCTGCGTGCATCAGCGCAGTCAGCGTGGGGGTGATCACGTCGATCAGGAACTTTGGATAGATGCCAATAAAGACAATGAACGCCGCCAGGGCAAAGAGCGGGATCGCTTCGCGCACCGTCGCATCCGTCAACCGGTTCCACATGATGTTGAACGGGCCGTAGAAGATACGCTTGAGCATCCAGAGCAGGTAGGCACAGGTGAGGATCATGGTGAAGACTGAGGCCACGGTCTCAGCCGGCCAGACCCGGTAGCTGCTCGTGAACGTCATATACTCCGCGACGAACCCGATGAGCCCGGGCAGCCCCAGTGACGCCAGGCCCGCGAAGGTGAAGAGCGTCGCCAGCAGCGGCATCTTTTTGGCCACACCGCCGAAGATATCGATCTCGCGCGTATGGGCATGATCGTAGATCACGCCGACACAGAAGAAGAGCAGGCCGGTAATCAGGCCATGGCTCACCATCTGGATGGTGGCGCCTGCGAGGGCGGCGGTGCGGAAAGCGAGCTGGTCGCTCCCGGAGAGGCCGGCCGCCGCCGCCACGCCGAGCAAGATCACGCCCATGTGGCTGACGCTGGAGTAGGCAACCAGCCTTTTCATGTCCGTTTGCACCAGGCAAATACCCGCGCCATAGAGGATATTGATCACGGCGATCACCGCCAGGGGGCCGGCGAAGGCATGCACCCCCTGGGGGAGGACCATGAGGCCAACGCGGATCAATCCGTAGGCTCCCATCTTGAGCAGGATGCCAGCCAGGATCACGCTGACCTCGGTAGGGGCGTCCGTGTGCGCGTCAGGGAGCCAGGTATGGAGCGGGAACATGGGGATTTTGACGGCAAACGCCACGAAGATCAGGAGGAAGGTGAGCAGTTGCCAGCTCACTACGGCACCGGTGAGCGGAATCGACACACTCCCCGCAAGGATATGAGGGGCTGTGAAGGGACAGTCCATGCTCGCAGTGATTGTCGTCGCCGAGAGGCATTGCATGCTTGCCGTCTGCCCCCCTTCTTTGAAGTAGAACAGCAAGATACCGACCAGCATGATGGTGCTGCCGAAGAACGTATACAGCAGGAACTTCCAGGCCGAGTAGACGCGTCCCGGCATGCCGTGTTTCATCGCCTCGTGGCCCCAGCCCCCGATCAGCAGGAACATGGGGGCCAGTTCAACTTCCCAGAAGAGGAAGAAGAGCAGCAGGTCGAGTGCCAGAAAGACGCCCATCACGCCCGCCTCGAGTATCAGCAGCAGGGCCATGTATTCCTTGACGCGCGGCTTCTGCCAGCCGCCGATGATGGCCAGCAGGGAGAGCAGGGCGTTCAGGATGACCAGGGGCAGGCTGAGTCCGTCCACGCCCAGGAAGTAGTCGATGCGAAAATGAATGACGCCGGCGGTGAAATCGAGCCAGCGCAGGTGGATGAAATCCGGCAGATGGTCCAGGTCACCGAAGTGGTAGCCCTGCACGGCGATACGGAAGAAGAGGGCCACCGACAGCGCGAAGGTCGCTGCGGTAAAGAGCAGGGCCATCCAGCGTGCTATCCTCGGCGACGACGCCAGTGTTGCCAGCGAGCCAAGCGCCGGCAGGAGAATGATCCAGGTGAGATCGCTTGCAAAGAGCACGGCCTTCTCCTCATTTCACTTCACGAACGTGAGCAGCGCCAGGACGAGGATTGCCAGCACCGCTACACCGCCAAAGAAACCGACCATGTAAGCCTGCACTCGGCCTGTTTCCACGCGCCGCAGGTCACGACCGAGCGTCGTCACCTGGCGTGCGACACCGTTGACGATACCATCCACGATGTAGGTATCGAAAGCCTGCTCAACATGCGAGAGACCGAGCACGCCGTAGCGAATCAGCAGGTCGTAGAACTCATCAAAATAGTATTTGCGCAGCAGGATGCGATGCAGCACGCGCAGCACGGCGTGGCGCTGGACAAAGGCGTTGATCGTGGCCAACTCGAGTCGGCCATAGAGCGTGTACGCCCAGGCCAGACCGATCAATGAGACCACCGCGCCCACCCACGTCTTCCAGTCGCTGAAGAAGGTGCCCAAACTCAAGGCGGGAGCGCCTGGCTGCACGTAGCCGAAAAAGCCAGGCCAGTACCCGGCGGCGATCGACGCGATGGCGAGCAGGACGAGCGGGATGGTGATCGTCGCGGGGGACTCGTGTGGCTCACCCGTCCCCCGGTATGGCCCACCCCACAGGCCACCCCACGTGCCGCCCTTGCCTCCAAAGGCCAGCATGTAGGCGCGCAGCATATAGAAGGCGGTCAGTCCAGACGTGAAGAGGGTCATCGCCCACAGCGCGTAATAGCCGTGGTCAAAGGCGATGCCAATAATGGATTCCTTGCTGTAGAAGCCGGCGAAGAAGGGGAAGCCAGAGATCGACAGCGTCGCAATCAGCCAGGTGAGAGCGGTCACCGGCATCCTGGGGCCAAGGCCTCCCATCAGGCGCATATCCTGCACCTCCCTGTGCATGGCGTGGTGCAGGGCGTGGAGGACGCTGCCCGCGCCCAGGAAGAGCAGGGCCTTGAAGAATCCGTGCGTGAAGAGGTGGAACATCCCGGGGCCAGGGCCGTACGCAGCGCCCGCCACCCCCAGACCGACGAACATGTAGCCCAACTGGCTGATCGTCGAGAAAGCCAGCACGCGCTTGAAATCGGTCTGAGCGAGAGCGATCGTGGCGGCAAAGAGCGCCGTGATGCCGCCAAGCCAGGCTACCACCTGGAAGGCAGCCGGCCCGGCGGCAGCAAAGAGCGGGAAGGTGCGCGCAACCAGGTAGACGCCGGCCGCCACCATGGTGGCGGCGTGGATGAGGGCGCTCACAGGTGTTGGCCCCTCCATAGCGGGCGGCAGCCAGACCTGGAGCGGGAACTGCGCGGATTTCCCGATGGCGCCGCAGAAGACCAGGATCATGGCCACAGTGAGCAGCGTCTTGTCCATGTGCGTGACCGCCATCGGCAACTGGCGAAAGTCAAAGGTCCCCGTGCTCGTGAACAGGAGCATAATGCCGATGAGGAAGCCGACGTCACCCACGCGGGTCGTGATGAACGCTTCGATAGCCGCGCTGGCAGGGGAGAGACGATCCTCCTCCGGCTTGGCACGCTTGTTTATCCAGAAGCCGATCAGCAGGTACGAACTCAGGCCGACCAGTTCCCACCCCACGAACATGACCAGGAAATTCCCGGCAAACGTGATGGTCAGCATCGAGAAGCCGAAGAGCGAGAGATAGGCGAAGAATCGGGCATATCCCGCCGAATTTTCCATGTAACCCTGCGAATAGAACTGCACCAGCAGCGAGACGGTGGTCACGACGACCATCATGGCGATGGCAAGAGTATCCAGGTGGAAGGCCACCAGATAACTGGCCGTGCCCTGCACGAGCCAGTCGTAAGAGAGGACGGTCACGCCTCCGGCCGGCAACGGCCCTGCAAGTGAGAGCACGCCGGCGGTGTTGAGCAGCAAGACCCAGGAGTAGAGGCAGGCCAGCGCCATAATTAGGATGCCGAGATAGCCACTAACCTTCGCCCCTGTGGTGAGGCGCGGCACCTTGGGGTCTTCATCATCCTCGAATGTCAACGCTTGCCCATGTAGCCCCCGCGCTTGAAAGAAAGACACGTCACCCCCAGGCTCAGCATGGCCTTCGTCCCCGTGTCCTTCAGGTGCGGCCACACGCCGACGGGCGAACAGGTCCCACATGCGCGTGCCGAAAATAATCACCGTACAGGCAAAAAGCGGTGAGAGCAAGATGAGCCAGGCATAGTGATACAACGGCATGATTGCACTCCCTGCAGCTGGATGAACGGGAGGCTAGCTCCTTCCTTGCATCCTGGCAGGGAGGAGCTAACCCGATGTGCAAGTATTTCTTCCTCCGCCTGCGGCGGCTTCTCAGGGGGAGAGGTGCGGGAGGCGACCCGGCCTCCCAGACCGCGTTCCCCCACCCTGCAGGAGGGCTGGACGCCCTCCTGCGCCTCCCGCTCGCACCTCGCACCAACGAGGAACATCGTTGTCCCCCCGGCGAGGTGCTTTCTGCTCAACGAGAGCTACCCACCAGCGCTTGCGGCTGCGCCTCTCCATCCAACACGAGGAGAAATGCCGCCACGACCTGGGGATCGAACTGGCGCCCGGCACAGCGCTCAAGCTCTGCACGGGCCTGCTCTGTGGTGAAAGGCTCACGGTACGCCCTGGATGAGGTCATGGCATCGTACGCATCGACGACGGAGAGAATGCGTGCCTCCACCGGAATCGCGTTTTGCTCCAGGCCGTAGGGATAGCCGCCCCCATCCCAGCGCTCATGATGGGCGAGCACGATAGACACGACGCCCCCACAGCCTCCCCCGGCATGCAGCAGCATCGAACAGCCAAGCTCGGGATGACGGCGCATCACGAGCCATTCCTCTTCGGTCAAGGGACCAGGCTTAGACAGGATGGCCTGGGGAATGGCCATTTTCCCCAGGTCATGCACGAGCGCTGCCAGGCCAAGCCGGTACAAAGCATCCCGCGTCAGACCCAGCAAGCGGCCTGTTGCCTGAGCAGGTCTTACCAGGCGAGAGGAGTGGGCAGCGATCTCGCGATCCCATGCCAGCATGACCTCTCCCCACGCGTTTCCAATCGAAAGCTCTTCGTCCATCATCAGTGACATCTCTCCAACGAGCGATTCCTTCACCAGGGTCGGTGGCTTTTCCGTGAGCCGCCACTATCGCACGGAGCCCTCGTAGATCCCCATGATGGTATCGAGCAGTCGCAGCGCCTCCGGCTTCTTCCGCTGGAAGGAGTTGCGGCCGATGATCGAGCCGAATCCGCCACCATCGCGGATCGCACGCACCTCGGTGAAGAGCTGCTCATCGGTGGTAGCGGGTCCGCCGGAGAAGATGACGATGCGCCGCCCGGCAAAGGCGCTCTGGACAACGTGCTGGACACGCTCTACCAGCGTTGCTATGGGAATCTCGTACTGCTGGTAGGTCTTCTGGGCCTCCGGCAGTTCTACCCTGGCACTGGGCAATTTGACCTTGATGACATCTGCCCCGAGCTCGGCGGCAATCTGGGCTGCGTAGGCGACGACGTCAACGGCGGTCTCGCCCTCTTTGGAGAGGCCGCTGCCACGCGGATACGACCAGACAACGACGGCCAGCCCGGCCGCTTTCGCCTCTTTCGCGAGCGCGCGTAACTCCTGGTACATGGTGGTGCGCTCGGTTGAACCCGGATAAATGGTGAAGCCCACGGCGACACAGCCCAGGCGTAGAGCATCCTCCACCCAGGAAGTCACCGCTGAAAGTGGATCGCGTTCCTCGTGCAGCAGATCGTGGTTGCTGCACTTGAGGATCAGGGGAATGTCCCCGCAGTAGTCGGAGACGCCTGCTTCAAGCGATCCTAACGGTGCCGCATAGGCATTACACCCAGCCTCGATGGCGAGCTCGAAATGATAGCGCGGATCATAGGCGGCAGGGTTGGGTGCGAAGCTGCGTGCCGGGCCATGCTCAAAACCCTGGTCGATGGGCAGGATCACCATTTTTCCGGTGCCCGCCAGGCGACCGTGATTGAGCAGACGGGCCAGGTTGGTCCGGACGCCAGGATTTTCGCTGGCGTACCAGCTTAACATTTCACGAATGCGATCATTCACGCTCTCTGCTCCTTTCCATACATCCTTGCGAGATACGAAAGGGATCGTGACGATAAAAGGCCTCCAAGAGTCTTAAGCCTTTATAACTCTGTCCTTTTCAACAGCGAAATACAGTCCAGGATGATGCCTCCTGCCGGAGTGCACTCCAATCGCCGCGCTCCACCCATTCCTTCTTCACCAATGCCCTACGCCTACTGCTACCGCCCCTGCATCCAGAAAGGCGCTGGCGTTCTCAAGCGTAATCCCACCGGTTGGGTAGAGCGAGATGAATCCCAGCGGACCTTTGAGTTCGCGCACGAATTCCACTCCCAACGTTGCGGCAGGGAAGACTTTGACGACCTCACAGCCATGCTGGAACGCCTCGTGAATTTCCGTGGGTGTCATACCCCCTAACACACAAGGCACACCGTAGGCCCGTGCCACCTGGCAGACGTCCTTGAGCAGGACAGGACTAACCACGAACTGGACACCTGCGGCAACAACGAGCGAGGCGGTTCCCACATCGAGCACCGTGCCCGCTCCAAGGAGCGCATCTTGCGGCAGTTGTTCGCGTACGCTTGCGAGCGCATCAATGGCACCTGGAGCCTCCACGGTGATCTCAAAAATGCGCAAGCCGCCTTCGTATAAGGCGCGGAGTTCCTGTCCGAGCGTTGCCAACACGGCGCCTCGGATAACGACCACCACTCGCTCGTGCTGCAGGCTCTCAAGGAAGTTTGTCATACGTTTTCATCTTTCCCTTTGCATGTGCTACTATGGTTTCTCCCTGACAGACTTTGCTTGACCATCTGGCCAAGCACGCAAGGACCCTGTTCGCCACCTCACCTCTACCAATGGCGATCTCACCTGGCTACCCAGAGCGGGTAGCCAGACGTATTCACATCCACCTAGAGTTTAACAGCAACTTCAGGTTGGTATACCACGGATGCACTCGTCGCGTGGGAGCTCTGCTCCCCCCTCTCCATTACTCCACGTTGGTGTGGCGCTGGCGTGCTATCTCATTACTGATGCCTTTGCGTTCGGCGATGTGCAGGCACACGGCATCGAGGGTAATGTGGCAACACTGGTCGAACAATGATCCCAATGGCTGGGCCGTCGCCGATTCGCCTGTGCGACGCCACTTCGTCGCGGCCGGAATGATCAGCGTATGCGCGGCCAGTGCCGCCAGAGGGCTATCCGGGTTCGCCGTCACGACAAATACTGTGCAGCCTGCACCTTTCGCTTGCTGTACAACCTGCACCGTCCCCTCCGTCGTTCCCGATCCCGAAACTGCAACCAGCGCGTCCTTGCCCGTGAGTGCAGGCGTCGTAGTCTCACCCACGACATAGACGGTGAGCCCGAGATGCATCATGCGCATGGCGAAGGCTTTTGCCATCAATCCTGAGCGACCTTCGCCCGTCACAAACACACGTGGAGGTGCTAGCAGTTGCTCAGCAAATGTGTCTATCTTCGTTTCGTCTACTTCACTCAGAACATGCTCAATTTCCGACAGAATGGTACCCAGTGTGCCCATCACGGCCTCTCTTTCCGTTGGCGGTAGGGCGCAAGCGCCGCGGCGAATGCCCGTGCCGCGACGACGGGATCGGTGGCTCCGGTGATAGACGACCCCACAATCACCGTTAAGCTCGGCAGACGTGTTCCCAGGGCCGCAATATCATCCAGGCTAATGCCGCCAGCTATCGCGATCTTGTACTCAGTTGCCCAGTTCGGGAGCCTGGACACCATCGGCACCTTGCCCGTGTCGCTGGACTCCTGCACATCCTTGCTGACATGGACGCTAAAGATGGCCTCGCGATACACCAGGAGTTCCTGTTGCCGCTCTGCACCTGTTTCCAACAGGTCGATCATCACCTGCTTGCCCTGTTCCCGTGCCACGTCCATGCACGTTTGTATCGTCGCGTTGGGCGCAGTGCCCATGACGGTCGCGCAATCTGCCCTTGCCGCAAAGCACAGTTCAAACTCGTAGCGGGCCTCATCATTCGTCTTGACGTCCGCAAGGATCTGCGCGTGCGGCAGCGCCTGGCGCATCCGCCTCACACTCTCTATCCCGAATTCCTTGATCAGCGAGGTGCCGACCTCAATCCAGTCGACATACGCCTCTATGCTCGTTGCCAGCCGTAGGGCGTCTTCCAGCGGCAGCCGGTCCAGCGCTACCTGCAATTGCATTAAAATCCTCCCATCAGGATGCAGTCTGCGTCTGAGAATTGCCGGTTACAACCCCCCGTTCCATTGCAGGCGCTATAGCAGAGAGACGAACGACCCTGGGCATCCTGACGGCGAGCGTAAAGATCGCTGCCAGCACGAGAGAAGCCGCCATGAAGAGGAAGCCGACTCCAGGCCCGTGCGTCGCGCCATTGAGCCAGCCGACGAAGAAGGCTCCGACAAAGGAACCCAGGGCACCCATACTGTTGATCAACGCCATGGATTCGCCGGCGGCATTGCGCGGTGTAATCTCTGGAACGATAGCGAAGAACGGACCATAGGGAGCGTACATGCAGCCACCAGCGATCACCAGGAAGAGCAACGAAAGCCAGAAGTTCGAAGGGCCTATCACAAATGAGATGTAGAAGGCGATGGCTCCTGCAATCAGGAAAGGCCAGACAAAGGCCTTGCGCTCCAGCGTGCGATCAGAAAAGTACGACGATACCAGCATCAAAATGATGGCCAGTAGATAGGGGAGCGCCGAAAGCAGGCCCGTGATGCCCAGTCCCTGTTTTGAACCCGCTTTGATGATTGATGGCAGCCAGATCACAAATCCGTAGACCCCAATACTCCAGAAGAAGTACTGCGCGGAAAGCAGGATCACGCGGGGCGTGCGGAACGCGGCCCAGTAGTTCTTGACCTGGCGAAGGCCTCGCTGCTCAAGATCCAGCACTTGCTCCACCTTTGTCGCTTCCTCCTGGGGAAGCCACTTTGCGTCCACCGGGCGGTCATTGGCGATCTTGAGCCAGATGAAAGCCCAGATGATGGACGGAATACCCTCGAGGATGAACATCCACTGCCAGCCAATTACCTGGATCAGGAAGCCCGAAACGATCGACGCCCAGAGCACAGTGATGGGATTGCCCAGGATCAAGAACGTGTTGGTGCGCGACCGCTCGCGTTTGGTAAACCAGTGGGTGAGGAAGACCAGCATGGCGGGGAAGACCACGCTTTCCGCAATGCCGAGTAAGAAGCGGTCAATCATCAGCAGGGGGATGTTCGTGATCACGCCGGTGAGGGAAGCAAACACCCCCCAGGCGATCAGCGCCCAGAACACGAGTTTCCTGGCGCTGCGATGCTCAGCAAAGTTCGCGCCGGGGACCTGGAAGAAGAAATACCCCAGGAAGAACAGGGCACTGAGCAGTGAGGAGATGCCTGCCGTGATGTCCAGCGTTTTCGCCAGCCCTCCGGCTGCGCCAAACCCATAATTGACGCGGTCAAGATAGGCCAGGCTGTACGTGATGAACACCAGCGGCATGATGCGTACCCAGCGGCTTGGCACGAGCGAGACTTGCTCCGTCGCAACCACATTTTGTTCCAAAACATTCTGTTTCATGATCTTTCCTCCAATCTTGTAACGCTCTTTCCTCTCTCAATCACCAGCTACGGGCGCAGGTGCGAATGTATACTTCATGGCTACTGACTCCCAGACTTCAGCGAGGGCTGATCTCCGGGGAAGATGACACTGGGGAAATCTCGTCTGCCGAACTGCGACTCGTCTGCAAAAAGCGATTCAGCGCCTCGCGGCTTGGAAGGCCATCTTGATCGCCAGGGGAGGTGACGGCGAGCGCCCCAATGGCATTGCCCCTTTCAAGGCAACTGAGCAAATCGATGCCATCCAGCATGCCGCTGATGATGCCCACCGCGAAGCCATCTCCAGCACCGACGGTGTCCACGACCCGCACAGGAAATGCGGGCAGGTCGTAGCGCTGCGCACTGGTGAAGAGGGAGGAGCCGCGTGCGCCGGCCTTGACCGCGACGAGCTTCACGCCGCGCTCGAGATAGAAGCTCGCGATCTCTTCGGGTGTGGTAGAGGCGGTGAGCACTGTACCCTCATAAAGCCCTGGAAAGACCCAATCCGTCCTGGTGGCGAGATCGTTCAGCACCTGGCGCATCTCATCCTCACTCCGCCACAGCGTTGGTCGCAAGTTGGGATCGAAGGAGATGCTCAGGCCAGCATCACGTGCCTGCTCAATGGCATGGTAGGTGAAGTGACGGCAGGTGTCAGACAAAGCAGGTGGAATGCCGGTCACGTGCAGATGCCTAGTGCAGGTTCAAGAGACCTTTTGTGCAAGATGGTCGACGACTGGACAGCCAAAGTAGTCACAGACACGCTTCTCTAGTTCCTGAGCAGTGAGCAGGCGAGCCGGTTCCACGATAGCCCGTTTGCCATGCACCCAATGCGGCTCAATACGATTCAGCCAGGGACTCTTCGTTGGCAACCAGCACGGAATGAGACGCACTCCTGCTTGGCCTTCGCGCTGGGCTGCCAGCACGCTCTGATTGTGCTGCTGGAGCCACTGGCGGACTTCCTTACTCACATGCCAGGAAGCATTGTCCCAGATGAGAACCAACACGCGCTGGCCTTGACTCTGCAGTTGTTGGCAGAGCCACTCCAGAAAGGCCGTCGTCACATGGCTCACTGGTCGACCATCGACAAAGCGGAGCCGAATGGTCTTGCTGTCAGGTTCCAGCACGCCATAACAACTCAAGGCTTTGGGATCGGGATCGTCTTTGCTGACCTGCCGTTCTCGCAAGCGCAGCGGCTCTCCCACTTCACTCCAGCTATGCATCTTGGGCTGAGCGACCCGACTCCACCACACCTCATCGGCGTACCCCACGGCCCAGCCACAACGCCTGGCTAAGACGATCAAGGCGTCACGCCGTTTTTTTTCCTGGCGTCGTCTGGGTCGGGACTGCTGATCCAGTCTTTGGCTCGCCGCCAGCCCACTCCCAGGCGGCCCAGGGCTAAGCGGATGGCCTCAATGCTCACCTGCCGCTCGGTCAAGCCAAGTTCTTGGCACACAATCGCCGCCAGGCTGAGCGTCCAGACACTGGTCTGTTTCCCGTAGGTGCGCGGACTCTGATGCAACATCGCTCGTAAGGCCTCGCACTTGGCCTGATCAAATTGCGCGTGAATCGTCTTTGGCCGGGATGACTGCTGCTGTAAACAAGTCAATCCCTCTTCTTCAAACGCATGCAGGGTGTTGCGCACGGTTTGTGTCGCACAGCCCAGGTTGCGCGCGATTTCCGAGGGCCGTTGTCCTCGATGAGAGGCCAGGAGAATCTGACTCCGACGTAACGTAAAGGCTTCTGATGACCGCAGACCTGCTTCCAGGCCTCTCTGTTCCGCAGGACTCAGCGGTCGGACATACATGGGGGCTTTCATGCCTCCATTTTACCACTTTTCCCTCCTTTACACAACAGGCCGCTTGAACCTGCACTAGCGCTGCGCAGATAGACGTCATCCTCTGCATTGGGTGCCATGTGACTGGCCGCCGAGCCTGTGCGGAAGTAGACCACCGCCGGATCGCCTGTTCGTACACGGCTCTTCAACTGAAAACCAGTGGGGTGTTCTTCCTCGAAGAGGACGCGTGTCGTGTCCACGCCGGACTGCTGCACTTGATGCAGGATGTATCGCCCGAGCGGGTCAGCGCCGAGCCTGCTCATCCAGCCAACGCGATAGCCTAGCCGTGACAGGCCAACGGCGACATTGATTTCTGCCCCAGCGGCGGCCCGAGTGTAGTGCTCTGCCACTTCCAGAGGCACATAGTCATCAGCGATGAACATGGCCATCGCTTCACCAAATACCACAACGTCCAGGTCTTTCATAGCTCACCTTCTTTGGTACCTCTTACAACGGACGACTGCAAGCTCGGATGCTGCAATGCCGCCCCTACGTTGCGAAGTTGCCGGAACGAAGCCGCGCAGTGTACGTGCGCAAGGTGCTGATCAGTATGTCATCGTTTGCAGCCGTAATGGGGAACTCGATGGCTCGCGGAGCATCTGCAGCAAGAGAGGCCAGCGCAGGGTGGTGCGCGGAAGCCGCACGAATGGGCTGTGAGATGCATTGCCCGTTTTTCCGCTCCACCGACTTGGCATGCACGTAGACGACGTAGCACCCCAACGTTTGCGCGGCCTCGACGGTGTCGATACCGACACAGGTCCAGTTGCCGAGATCGAAGGTCATTCCGATGGGGCAATCTAACGATGCCGCCTGCTCGAAGAAACGCGCCCACTTTGCCAGATCACTGCTCGCTGCGCTCTGGTCGTTTTCAACCGTGACCATCAGGCCAGGCATCTCACCCTTCCAGGCAGAGAGCAGCGCACGGAGTGCCACAAGAGATGCCTCCGCAGGTTCCATGCTGCCAGGAGAGAACTTGACCAGGTGGCATCCGAAAGAATGCGCTTCGCTCAGTGCCTCAAGCAGCGGTGTCTGCTCGAATCGCTCCGCGGTGAAAAGTGGGCGAGGGATCGAGTAGGCGGGGGGTGATGGGAACGCCTCTAACAGCGTGCGGAGGCTCCGTATCTCATCGAGCTGCATGGTAGGAGGGAGGAGTTCCCGCCGCAGCTCGAAGCCATCTGCCCCGGCTACTCTTGCAATGCGTAGTGCGGCCTCCAGCGTGACGTTGTTGCCTACGAGCGTATTCGCCGTGACATAGATCGGAGGAGCCTGAATAGGCTGTGCTTGCTGTTCCATCATAACCATCCCACTGTGGTTCCGGTTCACCTCAGCGATATATCGTAATACGATATCATATGTAGCTAGCATAGCATACGATCTCTGGGGAGAATGAGCAGAGCGATCACAAAGAGGACATCCATGATAACACCCTCCTGCTCCATGGAAAGATTGCCGAACTCGTCGGCAGTTGTAGTCCGTATCAGGGCGATATCAATGCGTGGGGCCGGATAATAGAGCCATGGACGACCGCTCAGCTCGATGAGTTGTGGCCGGAGATGCCTGCCCGGCTGCGTCAGCTTCATCCGTGGGTCCAGATACGTGTCCATCCCTACCTGAGTGAACAAGCCGGGACGGCCAGCAGCACTTTCTCGTAGGAGTTGTGACAGGACCCCTTGCGGCCAGACCGCGACCTCGAAGGCTCCTGCCACTGCCATCTCTGCCAGACGGGGTGCCCAACTCCAGTGGCTTCCGTAGACCAGGCGGACCATGCCAGGATGGGCGAATCGCTCGGTCCCTCCGCCATGCGCATCACCCATGCCAGAGGAATGATAGAGCGTCAGGTCTGTGGGTTGTCCTGTAGTAAGGAAGCGCCGTTCGAGGGCAGCGAGCAGTATGTAAGGCTCATTGACACCACCGCCCGAGCCACTGACTGCAACGGTAGCTTCCGCGCTGATGAATTGCATCGCCTCTTCCGCACTGACTACCTTGCGAAGAGAGAGCCGGTTCACGTCGTCAGGCTCACGAGTGAGCGAGATGGACATAGCTACCACCTTCCACTGAAAAAACATGGTATTCAAAGTGAAGCACCGATGACCAATATATTTTTTCTGGCGGCAACGTGACGATCAGGCGTACGGCCTTTTACGTGTTGACGCCGAGTTCCATGAGAAAGTCATAGCAGTCACTACGCAGAACACAGATAAAATGCTCGATAGCTGCTCCATCAGCCACATAGGAAGTCCGATCAACCTGGATGACGCAGGTGTGCGCTCCAAGAGCCAGGGACTGGGCTTCATGCCGCGTCGCATCCCGCACGCGGATGCGCTGAACGGCACGGACGATAGGCTGCTGATACGTTTCTTCGATATACTGAAAGAGTGAGAGCGAGAGATAAGACTGACATCCCGTATCTCACTCCATACCAGCCCAACAGACATTATGCAAAAGCGGTGACGGTTCAATCACGATAAAATATCGCTATGCGATATATCTTATTGCAAGCATAGCGCACCATCTGCGGAGAGAGCCGCCAGAGCGATCACAAAGTAATCACAATTCGTTATGAGGGATCGTTGCGGGAAATAGCAGGGGCCGTGAGTCAAAGCAGGACAGTGTAGCGTTCCTTGGAGAGGCTTGACCGGCTTCATCGATCATCTCTGGTAACGGAAGCACGTCTCCTGCTCTGCCTGGTCTGGCGGCGTCTTAACGCCCAGGAGCAGCCTTCGAGACAAAAGGCAGGGCGATGAAGAAGGTCGAGCCCTGTCCTTCGACCGATTCGTACCAGATGCGTCCTCCGTGTCGCTCGAGGAGGGCGCGGCAGAGGTAGAGTCCTAACCCCGTGCCTTCGATCCCGTAGGCGCGGGCGTTCTCCGCCTGCACAAAGCGCTGGAAGATCTGCGCCTGCTGCTCTGCCGGAATGCCGATGCCGTGGTCGCGCACAGAGAGGAGCGCCTCCTGCCCCTCGATATCCTCAGCGATGGTCACCTCGATGGGGCCGCCTTCCGGACTGTACTTGATGGCATTGCTGATCACATTGGTGAGCACCTGCTCGATGCGCCGGGGATCGATGGAGAGGACGAGTCGCGCCACCGATGGAACAAGCACAATGGTATGCCGCCCGGTCGTCAACTGCAGTCGCGTGACCACACGCTGCACCAGCGGAACCAGGTCGGTCGGTTCGAGATGCAACTCCAGCCGGCCCTCTTGCAAGCGCTCCATATCGAGCAGATCGTCGGTGAGTTCGCCCAGGCGGGCCGCCGCCAGGTCAAGGCCCGTGAGGGCTTTCTCCTGCCACGCGGCGAGGTGCGGCCCTTTGCCCTGGGCCGTCTGGACGAGCAAAGTTTCCGCAAAGCCCATCAGATTGGCCAGTGGGGTGCGCAGTTCGTGCGCGAGGATACCAAGGAACTCATCCATCCGCCGGGTCGTCTCACGCAAGGCCAGTTCTCTTGCGCGCGCCTCGGCTCTTTCCTGGATTAATCGGTCGCGCTCAATCGCCAGGGTGGCGAGTTTTGCCACAGCACCGGCCAGGGCTGCTTCTTCCGGGGCATAGGGATGCGCCTCACCCCCGTAATCCAGCGAGAGCACCCCTATCAGTTGGGGGCCGATGTGCATGGGAGCGATGAGCACCTCATGCGCATCGAAGGTGAGCAGGCGACTTTCTATCAACCCGCTGAGATCGGTGAGCACCACTTCCCCTGCCTGCAAGCGGGCAAGGAGTGCCGGCGCCAGGTAGTCATTCAGGCGGAACCGCCCGATCTCACTCCACCACTGCCGCGCTTCCCCTGGCAAGAGGCCAACGATCGCCACCGGGCGCAGGTGGCCCGTCTCCTGTTCAAAGGCGGTCAGGCTGACGCGCCGGCAGCCAAGGACGCTGCGAGTCAGTTCGGCCAGCCGCTGCCCGACCAGATGCGTCCCTGCCGCTGCCGGGGATTCCTCTCCAGTTGCTGGTGCGTTGAGTTCGCCACCGCCCTGGGGAACCTGGACCAGTACCTGCGCCATGGCGAGCAGGGCATGCAAGGCTTCCTGGGTGCGCTGCTCAAGCTTCCAGCGTTCCGTGACATCACGGCAGAGGTTGATCGCTCCCACGATGTCTCCTTCCTGGTCGCGGATGGGGGCTCCACTCAACTGGATGCGCAGTTCACGCCCGCGCAGGTTGCGAACCGTGAACTCCACGGCAGTCGTGTCGGTGAGCATCTCTCCACTCAGCACACGCGTAGTGGCCCACTGCGCAAGCGGCAGCGATTGCCCCTGCACATAGCGCTGCGTGAGAAGCTGGCCACGCTCTTCCAGCGAGAGAGCCGTGTAGCCGGGGAGGTCGTCAAGTCCAAGTAGCTCACGTGCTGCCCTGTTCATGCGGAGAATATGGCCGTCCTGGTCGTACACGAAGATTCCATCGGTGATGGCCTCGAAAATCGCCTCGAGCTGGTGCGCACGCGATGACGTTCCCTGTTCGGCCTCGCCCATCTGCTGCTCGAGCGGCCGCCGCTCTGTCCCGTCCTTCTCTTCCTTGCCGTGTATATCCATGTGCCTCTTGCTCGTGAGGTTGTTTTGTTGTTTTTGGCAGTCCAATCAGTGCCACCAAACAGTGAGAGGCACATGAGGAACCGCGAGCTGGCAAGCCTGTCACGTCTTTTCTCCTTCACCGAAACGGCGGAGGAAAGCACGCAGAGACCCTCGCCGGTCGCCACGAGCACGCTCAGCTTCTTTTCTTCCTGCTGCTCTGCTGAAATAGCACACACCCCCCTCTCCTGCGGTGGACGTATTTATTCTATAATATGGCATCAGGGAGCGCAACCATACATGAGTGCGCGGTAGAAAAGGAGTACAGCACCATGCCAAAGAACAAAACGACCGTCCTGGTTGCTGATGACGACCTGCAATTCCTGAACCTGGTCACCCTGAATCTCGAGCTGGAGGGCTATGGCGTGCTCTCGGCCAGCGATGGCCGGCTGGCGCTTGAACGGATTGAGCGGTATCACCCCGACCTGGTGCTGCTCGATGTGATGATGCCCAGGATAAGTGGGTTTGCCGTCTGCCACCAGATGCGTGCCAACTCGACGGTCCCCATTATCATCATCACCGCACGCGGGCAGGAGCAGGACAAGATCCGCGGCCTGGATCTGGGCGCAGACGATTACCTCGTCAAGCCTTTCAGCATGAGCGAACTGCTGGCACGCGTGCGGGCGGTGCTCAGGCGCGCACAGTTGACGACCGGCGAGCTTGCCCCTCTCGGGCAAGCGCCCCTGACCCTGGGAGCGCTTTCGATCGACTACGCCCAGCGCCAGGTCGCGATGGCTGGCCGCAAGGTCGTCCTTACCCCGACGGAGTACCGCCTGCTGGCCACTCTCGCCCACAGTGCCGGCCAGGTCGTGCCCCTGGAGCGGCTCTTAGAGCAGATCTGGGGGAGCGCGTATGTGGGGGAAAACCATCTGCTGCAGGTGAATATTAACCGGCTGCGGCGTAAACTGGAAGCAGATCCGGCGCACCCGCGCTACCTCCTCTCCGAGCCGGGGGTCGGCTATGTGCTTGCCACGCCAGAGCCTACGCAAGCAGGATCTGAGCCGGCAGAAGGTAAGGAATCATGACCGATGCGGAGCGGCACCGGCTGAGAGAGGCCGAGGTTCACCACACGCCGTGGTATCGCTGGGGACCATATCTCGCCGAGCGTCAATGGGGGACGGTGCGCGAGGATTACTCGCCCGCCGGCACCGCGTGGGATTTCTTCCCGCATGACCAGGCCCGCTCCCGCGCCTATCGTTGGGGCGAGGACGGCCTGCTAGGCATCTGTGACGACCAGGGGCTCCTCTGCTTCGCCCTCGCGCTCTGGAATGAGGCCGACCCCATCCTCAAGGAGCGTTGCTTTGGCCTGACTGGAAGCGAGGGCAACCATGGCGAGGATGTGAAGGAGTACTACTTCTTTCTCGATAATACCCCGACCCATTCCTACATGAAGGCTCTGTACAAGTATCCTCAGCACGCTTTCCCCTACACCGAACTGGTCGCGGAGAACCGCCGCCGCGGTCGGAGCGAGCCTGAATATGAATTGCTCGAAACAGGCGTCTTCACCGGGAATCGCTACTTCGATGTCACGGTTGAGTACGCCAAAGCGGAGCCGGAGGACCTCCTGATCCGACTGACCGCCGCGAACCGGGGGCCAGAGACGGCACCGCTGCACCTGCTGCCCACGCTCTGGTTCCGCAACACCTGGGCCTGGGGCGACGATCACCGGCGCCCAGAGCTGCGTGCCGTCCAGGATGAGGGGACACTAGAGCAGGCCCCGGCTGGCCTGCGCCTTGTCCGTGCGGCTCACCAGACCCTGGGTGAGTACTGGCTCATGTGTGAGCAGGTGGGAGAGATGCCAGCGCTGCTCTTCAACGAGAACGAGAGTAACGCGGAGCGACTGTGGGGGGTGCCGAGCCGGACTCCGTTTGTCAAAGATGGCATCAACGATGCCGTGGTGCATGGTTCCAAAGGGACCGTCAATCCGGAGGGCGTCGGCACCAGGGTCGCAGCCCACTACCGCTTCGCGATAGCGGCAGGGGCAACACTGACCGTCTTGCTGCGCCTCTCAGCGCGGCGGCACGGCGCCCCGTTTGCGGGTGCTGCGGAACTCTTCACACAGCGGCGGGAGGAGGCAGATCACTTCTATCAGGCCTTTGGCCCCACATGGATGTCTGAAGATGCACGCAGCGTGCAGCGGCAGGCCTTTGCCGGCCTGTTGTGGAGCAAGCAGTTCTATTACTACGACGTGGCGCAGTGGTTGGATGGCGACCCCGCCGGGCCACCACCCCCACCCGAGCGCCATCATGGACGGAATGCCGAGTGGCGGCATCTCAACAATGCGGACGTCCTCTCGATCACTACAACCGCACTTCTGAGAAAACGAGCAAGCATCCCCACAGCCAGCCCGTAGAAGGGCTCAGCTTCTGAGTGCTAGGCCAGGCGAGCTTGCAGCACGCCAGCCACTTCTTCCAAGCGAGCAATCGTCAGACGATCGGTGGTGCCAAGAGACTGTTTGTAGTTCTGCCCATGAACAGTGCGATAGGCTCTCCAGCTGCGCTGTCCCTCGCGATAGGCGGTAAAACGGCCAGCGTGGCCGACAAAGCGGAACGAGGAAAGAGAGCAGAGCCACTCGAACCATGCCGGCGAATCGGGGGCGAAAGCCAGCTCCCCTTCGTGCGGGCAGATGAGCACATAGGACCCAGTAGCCCCCATTTCCACCCGTGGGATGACGCGAGAACGGGCCCGCAGTTCGCCTGGCTGGAGAGATCGCTGGAAGGGGCGCTCCCTGTGGGGAGCAACGACCGGCACCTCCTCTGCCTTGACGGGCAACAGGGGTGCGCCCTGGGAGAGCAGAGCCTCCAACGAACTCAGGCGGCGTTCATACCGCTCCGAGCGCTCGCGAAGGAGTTCCAGGGTGAGGTGGGCCACCTGCTCTTGCAAGGCCATCACTTTCGCCTCCAGCCCGCACACAGCCGTTCGCAGCCCCGTTTCTTCCGAGCAAGAGACAGGAGCGTCAGTCACCTGAGCCTCGTTTAGCCCAGGAGAGGAGGGGGGTGACAGTGTCGAGGCAAGCGGGGTGGCTTCTTGCCGCAGTGACGGGGAAGCGGCAGCGGGTGAGGGGAGAGGGCGAGCATGCAGGGTCGCCAACTGCTGGACTTGCTCGGGCGTCAAACATTTGAGGCGTGCATCGCTGGGATGGGCTACGAAGTGCAGATGAGCATGCCGGAGCCAGTTGCGTAAGGTTTTGGGATCGACGCCCAGCATCGTACAACACTCCATTTGAGGAATAGCGGTCATGAGACCTCCTTTCCAGGGAGTCCGTCCGGTGTGCGCACCACACCAGCCGGAATTACAGGGACTACAAGGACACTTTCAGGGAAAATGCAGGGACTACAGGGAGCGCTCCACACAGCCATGAAGACGCCGATGTCGCCAGCGTGGCTGGCGCGCCGTCAGCAAACTCCCTGGGAGTGAGAAAGGGCTGAGAGAACGAACGCCTAACTCGAGTTCAGGCGCTGTTTTGCGTGCGAGGCGCGTGCCCGGCCCTGCTGGCAGCGGCGCCACCAGGACCAGGCCAGCACGGTCATCGCACTGCGAGGCAAGGGGAAAAGCAGGCGTCCCAGCAGACGCCGCACCTCGGGGACGGTCAGCGGGATGGGGGATGGGGTGGCCTGACCAGACATCTCTTGCGCAGCAACGGGTGGGTCTGCTCGTTCCTGCGCGCAGAGCACGGTGAGCACTGCCAGCACCAGGAGTAAGAGGGTCACATGGCGAAACCAGCCCACCCAACTGCGCACTTCATACTGATCTAACCCCAGGTCTTTGGCATTCTCGAACTCCTCCTCAATCCCCCAGCGCCTTCCCATCGCCCAGGCCATCACCGCAAGCGAGGTGCCAGCAGGGCCGTAGACCAGGTAATAGGTCTTCTCTGTTGGGCGAGCGGGAATGCGACGAATGAGCAACCAATGCTGCCCATCATCTTCCCAGCGATGCAAGATGGGCAGGCAGGCCCACTCGAACAGCAGCGGTCCTTTGGTGCCGGTCTTCACACTGAAGCGCTGCCACTGCTGCTCGGTGACCAAGCGCTGCTCAGCCTGCGCTACTGTCAGCAGAGTGCGTCCTTCGGGAGTCATGACCCCAATCTGTTCGGTCAAGGCGACCGCCAGCGCAAACCAGTAGTGGTGGTCTTCCAACCAGGTGCGTAGGTCCAGATTGTTGCCATACACGGTATCGGCCACCACCCAGGCCACAGGGATCTGTGCCTGATGGATCCGCTCCATCATTGCTCTCGCCAGTTCGCACTTCGTCTGAAAAACGACGGTGTCAGGAATACCGGCTTGTTCGCAGCGAGCACGATCTTGCAGCCAGTGACGAGGAAGATAGAGCTCCCGGTCCAGCAACGTGTGGCCACGGCTGCTGATGTAGGAGAGAAAGACCCCCACCTGACAAGTCTCGACCTGTTTGGTGCTGCCACAATATTGATGCGCCGCCCCTGCCGACTGGGTTCCCCGCTTGGGAAAGCTGGTCTCGTCAATCGCCACCACGGCATACGGATCTCCCAGGTGAGCCAGGACATAGCGGCGCACTTCGTCACGCACGCCGTTCTCATCCCAGACGGCATTCGTGAGGAGGCGCTGCATGCCATCGGGGCGGCTTTCTCCGGCTTGTTCAGCCAGTTGCCAGCCATTTTTGCGCGCCACATCACTCAAGATGCCTTGCAGGTACAACAGGCAGCGATGGCGTGGTTCCGGGCGAGCAAAATAGGGAGCAAGACGTGCGTGGAGAGATCGTACCTCGGCTCCCCAACCGATCACGTCGTGGATGGTTGTTTTTGACCCGACAGGTGTGCTTTGGTGCTTCTGCTTCACGGTGTTCTCCTTCTCTGTGGCACGTTCGAGGGTTCGTTTTACCCCTTCAGCATGTCACAGTTGTGAGGAGTTGATCGTGAAGTTTTTTCTCTTTCAATGCACGCCACTGCTCAGTTTATAAAGTGCGGTTGTAGTGTCGATGCCGGATACCTGGGAGTTTCCCTGGTACGCGGCATGGGACCTGGCCTTCCACTGCATCCCGCTGGCGCACCTCGACCCGTCCTTCGCCAAGCGACAGCTCGTCCTGCTCCTGCGCGAGTGGTACATGCATCCCAACGGGCAACTGCCCGCCTATGAGTGGGGCTTCGGCGATGTCAACCCGCCGGTGCATGCCTGGGCCGCCTGGCGGGTGTACAAAATCGAGCAGCGTCTTACCGGCAAGGCCGACCGCGCCTTCCTGGAGCGCGTGTTTCACAAGCTGCTGCTCAACTTCACCTGGTGGGTGAATCGCAAAGACCGCGATGGGCGCAACGTCTTCCAGGGCGGGTTCCTGGGGCTCGACAATATCGGCGTGTTCGATCGCGGCGCTCCACTGCCGACGGGCGGGCACCTGGAGCAGTCCGATGGCACCGCCTGGATGGGCATGTTTTGCCTGACCATGCTCACCATCGCCCTGGAACTGGCCCGCGAGAACCGCGTCTATGAAGACGTGGCCACCAAGTTTTTCGAGCACTTCCTCTACATTGCCGGTGCGCTCAACGACATCGGGAGCGCGGGGATCGCGCTCTGGGATGAGGAGGACGAGTTCTTCTATGATGTGCTGCACCTGCCCACCGGGCAGATTCAATCGCTCAAAATTCGCTCGCTGGTGGGCATCATTCCACTGCTGGCGGTGGAGACGGTCGAGCCGGACCTCCTGGAAACCCTGCCAGCGTTCAAAGCGCGGATGGAGTGGTTCCTGGCCAACCGCCCGGGGCTTGCACGCCTGGTTTCCCGCTGGTATGAGCCGGGCATGGGCGAACGCCGCCTGCTGGCCCTGGTGCGCGGTCACCGCATGAAACGTGTCCTGGCGCGCCTGCTCGACCCGCAGGAGTTCCTGGGAGACTATGGCATTCGCTCCATCAGCAAGTATCGTGCTCGCCACCCATTTGTCTACCAGGTGAACGGCACGCAGTACGCCGTGCGGTACGAGCCGGCCGAGTCGGAGAGCGGGGTCTTCGCTGGCGTGGGTCCATCTGGTTCCCCATCAACTACCTGTTGATTGAGGCGCTGCAGAAGTTTCATCACTACTACGGCGACGAGTTCCTGGTCGAGTGCCCGACCGGTTCGGACACCAGGCTGACGCTCTGGCAAATCGCAGAGGAACTGTCGTGCCGGCTGACGCACATCTTTCTGCGTGATCCCCAGGGTCGCCGCCCCGTGTTTGGCTCGAACGAGGTGTTTCAAACCGACCCCGATTTCCGGGACTACCTGCTGTTCCATGAGTACTTCCATGGCGACAGCGGCGCGGGCCTGGGTGCCAGCCACCAGACGGGCTGGACGGCGCTGGTCGCCACCTTGCTGGAACAGACCGGGGGCAGATAGGACGCTCTCCGGCTATCTCTCCCCTTCCTCCTCCTCAATGCGTGAGCACCGGGTTATGCCAGCCCCCATCTCGTTCGATGATGCGGTCGGCCTCTGGCGGTCCCCAGGTGTTCGGCGCGTACTGAAAGACAGGCGTCACCTTTCCCAGCACAGGGTCTACGACACGCCATGCCGCCTCGACCGAATCCTCGCGCACGAAGAGCGTCGGGTCGCCTCGCATCGCATCGCCCAGCAGGCGCTCATAGGGCGGCATCCCGTCCGCAGGGTGACTGCGCACGATCAGCTCCACTCCCTCGCCCCACATGGCCTCTCCGGGGACCTTGGCCCGGGCGCCGAGCGAGATGACGATATCGGGGCTGAGGCGGAAGCGGTAATAGTTCGACTGCGGCGGCTCCTCCTCACCAAACACGGCTTGAGGCGGGGTTTTCAGCTCAACCAGGATCTCGGTGGCCGTCTCGGGTAAGCACTTGCCCGCCCGGATGTAGAACGGCACGCCTGCCCAGCGCCAGGTATCCAGGAAGAGTCTGACGGCGGCAAAGGTCTCTACCTGCGACGTGGGTGAGACGCCGTCCTCCTGGAGGTAGCCCTGGTATTGGCCACGCACGACGCTTGCGGGATCCAGTGGCCGCATCGCCTTGAATATTCGCGCCTTCTCGTCGCGCACTGCCTCGTGGTAATTGCCGGAGGGCGCTTCCATGGCCAGGAGCGCGACCAGTTGCAGCATGTGGTTCTGCACGACGTCGCGGATGGCGCCGGCCTCTTCGTAGAATTTGCCCCGGCCTGCCACGCCGAAGTGCTCGGCCATCGTAATTTGGACACTCTCGATAGAGTTCCGGTTCCAGATCGGTTCGAGAAACGAGTTGGCGAAGCGGAAGTAGAGCAGGTTCTGCACCGGTTCTTTGCCGAGGTAGTGGTCGATGCGGAAGATGGCCGCTTCGGGGAAGACGGAGTGCAGGATCTGGTTGAGGGCCTGGGCCGAGGCGAGATCGCGCCCGAAGGGCTTCTCGACAACCACGCGAGCCTGATCGGCGCAGCCTGATTTCCCCAGCCCTTCGATGACGGGGTCGAACATGCTGGGTGGGATCGCCAGGTAGTACAAAGGCCGCGTGGCGGAATCAAGCGCAGTGCGCAATTTGGTGTACGTCGCCGCATCGTGATAGTCGCCCGAGATGTACCGGAGCAGCGAGCTGAGCTGCTCGAACGCTGCCGTGTCCAGGTCGCCGTGCTCCACCAGGCTCTCATGGGCGTGGGTACGGAGTTGGTCAATGCTCCAGGGTCTGCCTGCAACCCCAATCACCGGGACGGCGAGGTGACCGTGCCTGATCATCGACTGCAGGGCCGGGAAGATCTGCTTATACGCAAGATCGCCGGTAATGCCAAAGATGACGAGTGCATCAGCATGACTGCCTGTCATGATCCCCCCTCTTCAGCCTTTTCCAGGTGGCCGCCGAACTCGAAACGCATGGCCGATAACAATTTATCGGCGAAATCCGCCTCGCCGCGCGAACTGAACCGTTCGAAGAGGGCAGCACTCAGCACGGGTACCGGAACGGCCTCATCGAGAGCGGCGGTGATGGTCCAGCGGCCTTCCCCTGAATCCGATACCCGGCCGCCGAAGTCAGCGAGGTCTGGACTCTTGAGGAGCGCGCTGGCGGTGAGATCCAGCAGCCACGAGGCAATCACGCTGCCGCGACGCCAGACTTCGGCCACGTCGGGAAGATGAAAGTCGTACTGGTAATACTCAGGATGCTGCAGCGGCGCCGTCTCAGCATCGATGTCTTGCAGGCGCTTTCCCATGTTGGCATGGCGGAGGATGTTGAGACCCTCGGCGTAGGCCGCCATGATGCCATACTCAATGCCATTGTGGACCATCTTGACAAAGTGCCCGGCACCGCTCGGCCCGCAATGGAGATAGCCCTTCTCGGCAGTCCCTCCCACCTCCTTGCGCCCGGGAGTACGTGGGGCTGCGTTGACGCCGGGTGCCAGGGCGTCAAAAATCGGGTCGAGGCGCTCTACGACAGCGTCCTCCCCGCCGATCATCAGGCAGTAGCCGCGCTCGAGTCCCCAGACGCCGCCACTCGTCCCGACGTCGAGATAATGAAGGCCATGCTTTGCGAGCTCGGCTGCCCGCCGGATATCATCGTGGTAGTAGGAATTGCCCCCATCAATCACGGCATCATCGGGAGCGAGCAGGGGAACAAGTTCGGCTAACGTCGCATCCACCGAGGCCGCAGGGACCATGAGCCAGAGGGCACGTGGCTTGGCAAGCTGGTTGATGATGTCTGCCAGCGATGAGGCCCCGGCTGAGATCGCTCCTTCTTGTAAGCGCGACTGCACGGTGCTGGCGTGGCGTGCGTAGCCGACGACCCTATGCCCCGCGCGCCTCAGTCGCTGGGCCATGTGAGCACCCATGCGGCCAAGTCCGATTAATCCGAGTTCCATAGCGTGTTCCTTTCTGATCTTTCCGCTCTGCCCGCAAGGAAAGCGTTCACCGCCTCCTCGCCGCGTCTCAGTACGTCTTCCTTGCCCTGCTGGCCGTCCTGGTCAATCTGCGCGTATCGCAGCGGGTGAGCCTGGAAATACCGCAGATAGGCTTGTTGTGCTTGCCTGAGAAAGCTCACCCCCCCGCTGTCACACTGTCCATCTCGCCAGATCAGGCGTTGCAAGCAGACCTGTTCTTCACAGGTCAGGTACAGTGTCAAATCGGGAGGGGCAATCAGACGGAACAGCGCATCCAGCATCGCCTCGACTGCTGCCGGGTCGTAGTCGTAGGACAGCACAAGCAGTTGAAACACGTACTTGGAGACATATCCCCTGTCCGATATGGCGATCCGCCCTTGCTGCAGGGCTCCCCGTATCAGCGTGTCATACTGCCGAAAAAAGTCTGCTAAGAAGAGGAGTGATTTCTCCATGCGTGAGAGACTGGGGAAGCGCGGCCCTCCCCTTGTCACGGCCTCGTGCAGGTATGCACCTTCGAGGCTCTGCGAGAACTCCGGCACGAGCGTCGCTCCGTCGAGCACCGTTGCAAGATGCTGAGCTACCACGGTTTTGCCCACCCCATCAACGCCATCAATGGAAATCCAACAGCCCTGGTTGTCTCTCCACGCTGTGTCGGGCCATTGTCCCGGCATGGTCAGCCTCCAGATACTTAAATTCTATGGCCATACGATGGAACCCTGCCTGTATTGTACCTGGAAACTGTAGGGGCGGGCACGATGTCCATCACAAATCAATCACAATTGGATGAATGTATTGTGACTGATTTGTGATTGGACATCGTGTCCATCCCCGTTATTTTCGGGTTACACTGATAATAGATCGCATTACGACGTATATATGAGTGAGATACGAAACACGACCGCCTCATCAGGCAGGAGAAACATCTTCGCTCCCACAGGCATGCCCCAGGCGATCTGCCATATCCGATCAGCCGATGGCTGTGACGGTCTCTGGCGGCGCGGCTGCCGCGGAGCCAGAGGAGGAAGCGCATGACACAACAGGGAGTGATGATCGCACTGAAGCGCGTCTACGACGAGCCGGAGCCAGGTGATGGTACCCGTGTGCTGGTGGAGCGGCTCTGGCCGCGCGGGCTCTCCAAAGAGCGGGCGCACGTTGACCTCTGGCTCAAGGAGATTGCTCCCAGCCGCGAGTTGCGCACCTGGTTTGGGCATGACCCGGAGAAATTTGCCGAGTTTCGCCGCCGCTACGAGACCGAGTTAGCCTCTCCGGCCGGGCAGGCAGCCCTGGCGCGGCTGCGGGAGCTGGCGAAACAGGGGCCGGTGACCCTGGTATTCGCCGCGCACGATACCGAGCACAACAACGCCGTCGTCCTGCGCGACCTGCTGCTACACGCTTCTTGAAGGACACAAACAGGAACACTGATGCATGATGAATGGACGAGAGACACAAGGAAAAAGGACTGGCGTGAAACGCACGGTGCTGCTGATCCGGCACGGCCAGACGACCTGGAATGTCCAGCATCGTCTTCCTGGCCAGCTTCCAGGGATCGAACTGACGGCTACCGGGCAAGAACAGGCGCAACGGCTTGCCGAGGCATTACGCTCCCTGCCTCTCTCCGCCATCATCAGCAGTCCTTTGGAGCGAGCCGCCGAGACGGCCCGGTTTCTGGCGCGGGGGCGCGACCTCGTCATCCATTATGAGCCGGACCTGATGGACATCGAGTTGGGGCACTGGTCAGGACAGATCTTTGATGACCTTGACACCCATGACGCGGCGTGGAAAGCCTTTGTGCGCAATCCGACCGTCGCGCCTCTTGATGTGGAGACGTTTCCCGCGCTCGAAGAGCGTGCCGTGGCAGCAGTGGAACGCTGGCTCCAGCGCGAGGCAGCCGGGGACTTTCCTGCTTTCGTCGCGCATGCCGATGTCATCAAATTACTCATTGCCCACTATACCGGGCTGGAAGCAGGGCGGGCCAGGTCCCTGTTGATCGACAACGCCTCCGTCAGCGTCGTGGAACTGAAAGCCGGACAGCCGCCACGCGTGCGCGCGATTGGGTGGAGTCCTGCCCCAGCATGGTTGGTGCCACCAATGCCTACGCCAGAAAGCGAAGAGCACGCGGCCGGGGAGCAGCAAGCCTTGCAGAAATGAGACCCCCCGCTTATGGTATAATTTCTATCGTGGAACGATATATAGTTGAGATTGGAATGGGCCCATCGCTCGGGTGTGCAACGAGGAACGTGCGATGCAGTGCGAAGAATGTCAGATGCCATTATGGAAGGCCGGCGAGATCGTGCCGGCAGGGACCTACGTGCGCGCGGATGACCGCTCGTATCGCGCCGTGACGCTGGAACGGGAGGGACCACTGCCCGCGACCTTCGACGGCCACGTCGCGCTCTATTGTACCGCTGCCTGTCGCTGTATGCAGCGAGCCACCCGGGAAGAGGCGTTCGCTGCTCCTGCACAGCACTGACCACCCATTGGGCCAGAGGAGCTGCTCGCTCCTCTGGCCCGTTCGCGAGCAGAAAGGGCAGAAAGAGGCAACGAGATGCGCTTACTGGTAACGAAAGCCGGCGATGGGGTGAACGGTGTCGTGCTTCCTGTCCAGGGAAAAGGGATCTGAAGAGGGCAACCAGAAAGAGGTGAAACCGATGGCTCTTGAACCAGAGCATGAAGATCAGGAAATGGAGACGGCGATGAAGCTGCACCGCCGCCACATTTCTGAGGAACAATGGCAGACGTTTGAAGGCTACGTGACCGAGATGTTCACGGCCTTTGGTCTGGACCTGCAGACGCCGGCCACCTATGAAACCCCACGGCGCTTCCTGCGCGCCATGTTTGATGCCACCGAAGGCTATGAGGGCGACCCCAAACTGCTCAAGGTCTTTGAAACTGAATGCCGGGGTGGGCCGGACTGCCGCCTGAGCCAGGTCATCGAGGGGCCCATTCACTTTTTTGCGCTGTGCGAGCATCATGCCCTGCCGTTTCACGGGCATGCCTACGTCGGCTACATCGCGCACGAGCACATCATCGGCATTTCCAAGCTGACGCGGCTCGTGCGCCTGTTTGCCAAGCGCTTTACCGTGCAGGAGCGTATCGGGCAACAGATCGCCGATACCCTGGAGACGATGCTCGAGCCGCACGGGGTGGCCGTCTATCTCGAAGCCCATCATCTCTGCACGGAGATGCGCGGCGTGCGCGCGATTGCACCCATCACGCGCACCACCTTCTGGCGTGGCGCCTATGACACCAACCCAGACCTGCGGGGCGAGTTCTATACGGTGTGTGGCATACCGGGCGGGGGACATGCATGAACCGGTCGCTGCAGCCTCTCGCATCCTTGTTTGATCAGGCGCAGGGACCGGCACTTCCCTTGCCGACAGAACTGTTGACGCTGTATGGGCCGCTCGAGTTCCCCCTCCCTGCGGGTCAACCGTACCTGGTCGGCAATTTTGTCTCCACCCTCGATGGGGTAGTCTCGTTGAACCTCCCCGGTCAGTCAGGTGGCGGGCCGATCAGCGGGAGCAGCCCGCACGACCGCCTGGTGATGGGGCTGCTCCGCGCCGTGGCCGATGCGGTGATCGTTGGTGCCGGAACCCTGCGAGCCGTTCCCGAGCACCGCTGGACGGCCGCCTACATCGCACCTGCGTATGCCGAGGCGTACCAGGAGCTGCGGGCGCACCTGGGGAAACCGGAGCCGCCGCTGAATGTCATCGTGACTGCTCGCGGCTCGGTCAGCCTGGATCTGCCCGTCTTTCAGTCCGGGGAGGTGCCCGTGCTCATCGTCACGACGAGGCAGGGTGAAGAGCGTATTCGTACACAACGCGTCCCCCCACCGGTGCAGATTGCAGCCGTGCAACACGCCGGTATCCTTCCTGCACAGGCGATTGTCCAGGCCGTCTGTGGAGTGCACCCGTGCCGGGTTATCCTGGTCGAAGGTGGGCCCCGCTTGCTGGGGGACTTCTTCGCCGAGCAGGTGCTGGATGAACTGTTCCTGACGCTGGCCCCACAGCTTGCCGGTCGCGATGCCTCCACCGAGCGGCCCGGGCTGGTCGAGGGACACCTCTTTGCACCAGGGAATCCGCTCTGGGGCACGCTTATCAGCGTCAAACGCGGCGGGAGCCACCTGTTTTTGCGCTATGCATTCAAAGCGAGAAAGTAAAGCTGAACCGTTTATGAACCATATCTCCCAATGACAGAGGAGGAGGAAGATCATGGCAACCAGACGAGGAACAACCACCAGGATACAATCGCTCCCCGCACCGTTCCCAAGTAGAGGAACTGTCGGTGAGTAGCGCGCCTGCTGCAGGCTACCGGACCAGTAACGATGCAAGAGGGTGATCCGTGTACGTTCATCGGCGTAGTGGACGCCGAGCAAAGGAGACAACACTATGACCAATCCATTACGAGAGCTGGAAGCACTTGGGCAAAGCGTCTGGCTCGATGACATCGACCGGGGGCAATTGCGCTCCGGCCTCTTTGCGCAGCTGATCGAGGAAGATGGCCTCTCGGGTGCGACGGGGAATCCCACGATTTTTGAACACGCCATTGATCATGGTACGGCTTACGATGAGCAGATGCGGCAGCTCATCGCAGAGGGCAAGGCTGCGCAGGCCATCTACGAGACGCTGGCCATGGCCGATGAACGGACGGTGGCTGACCTGCTGCGCCCCATCTATGAGCGCACGGGCGGGCAGGATGGCTTTGTGAGTATCGAAGTCTCGCCCTACCTGGCACACGATACCGAGAGGACGCTCTTCGAGGTACGCCGCTTCTGGCAGGCGATCGATCGCCCGAACCTCATGGTGAAGATTCCCTCCACGCCGGCAGGCATTCCTGCCATTCGCCGGGCGCTGGCCGAGGGCATCAACATCAACATCACGCTGATTTTCTCCCTCGAGAACTACCGCCAGGTCGCCGAGGCGTACCTCTCTGCCCTGGAAGAGCGCCTGGCCGCCGGTCGCGACATCAGCCGCATCGCCTCGGTCGCCAGCTTCTTTGTCAGCCGCGTCGATACGCTGGTCGACCGCCTGCTCGAGGAGCAGATCAAAGCTGCTGGCACGGGCACCCGGCAGCAGCACCTCAAAGACCTGCAGGGGAAAGCGGCGATTGCCAATGCCCGCCTGGCCTACCAGGAGTTCAAACGGCTGTTTAGCGGGCCGCGCTTTGCGGCCCTCCAGCAGCATGGCGCACACGTCCAGCGACCCCTGTGGGCCAGCACCAGCGCGAAAAATCCGGCCTACCGCGATGTGCTGTACGTCGAGGAACTGCTTGGTTCTGACACGGTGAACACCATGCCGCTCAAAACCCTCGAAAGCTTCCGCGAGCATGGCCGGGTGCGCCTCTCCATTGTAGACCAGCTCGCAGAGGCGAAAGCAGAGCTGGCGGCGCTCGCGGAGGCCGGTATCTCCTACGACGAGGTCACCCGGCAACTGCAAGAGGAGGGGGTGGAGAAGTTCATCGACTCCTTCCAGACGCTGTTTGCATGCATTGAGAAGAAGCGACAGGCGCTCGTGCCGTGACAGGGCCTTTCAAGCAGGCAGGTATGACCCGGGGAGGGTACCATGTTAACCGTTGACCAGGCGCGTCTCCACTTGATGCATCGCTATTGGAGCGCCGCCAACTACCTGACCATCGGCCAGATTTATCTGCAGGATAATCCACTGCTGCGGGAGCCGCTGCGCCCCGAGCATATCAAACCGCGCTTGCTGGGGCACTGGGGGACATCGCCTGGCCTCAGCTTCATCTACGTCCACCTCAACCGCCTCATCCAGGAGCACGATGTGGACATGATCTACCTGACCGGGCCAGGGCACGGCGGCCCCGCGCTGCTCGCCAATGTGTATCTGGAAGGGACCTATACGGAGATCTATCCGGATATCACACAGGATGCCGAAGGCATGCGCCGTCTCTTCCGCCAGTTCTCCACGCCGGGCGGGGTTCCCAGCCATGTGAGCGTGCCCACCCCTGGCTCCATTCACGAGGGAGGGGAACTCGGCTACGTGCTCGCTCACGCCTTCGGCGCGGTCTTTGACAATCCCGAGCTGATTGCGGTGGCGGTCGTCGGGGATGGAGAAGCCGAAACCGGCCCGCTCGAAGGCTCCTGGAAGAGTATCAAATTTTTGAACCCGGCGCGGGATGGCGCGGTCCTGCCGATCTTGCACCTCAATGGCTACAAGATTTCTGGGCCTACCGTCTTTGGCCGCGACGATGACGAGTCGATCCGCCAGATCCTCGAAGGGCATGGCTACGAGGTCCACTTCGTGGAAGGGGAGGACCCCCTGCGCATGCACCAGGCGTTCGCCGAAACGTTGGAGACCTGCTATGCGCACATCCGCGCGATCCAGGCAAGGCGCGCACGCAGGGGTTTAGCGGGGTTCCCCGGTGGCCGGCCATCATCTTGCGTACGCCCAAAGGCTGGACCGGACCGAAAGAGATCGATGGTGTTCCCAGCGAGGGCACCTTCCGGGCCCACCAGGTGCCGGTCGAAGATGTGAGGACCAACCCCGCGCATCTGAAGATACTGGAAGCGTGGATGAAGAGCTACCACCCGGAGGAGCTGTTTGACGAGCAGGGACGGTTCCTGCCCGAACTGGCCGCACTCGCGCCGAAGGGCGACCGGAGAATGGGGGCCAATCCCCATGCCAACGGGGGCAAATTGCTGGTCGACCTGGATCTGCCCGACTTTACGGACTATGCCCTCGACGTCAAAACGCCGGCCACCATGTCTTATGAGAATACCCGCGTGCTGGGGACGCTGCTGCGCGACATTTTTGTGCGCAATGCCGCCCGGCACAATTTCCGCTACTTCTGTCCCGATGAAACCAATTCCAATCGCCTCGGGGACGTCTTCCAGGTGGAGAACCGCACGTTTGAGGAGAAAATCATCCCGATCGACGACCACCTCTCTCCCGATGGCAGGGTGATGGAGGTGCTGAGCGAACACCTGTGTGAGGGCTGGTTAGAGGGCTATGTGCTGACAGGACGGCATGGCGTATTCGCGACCTACGAAGCCTTTGCCATGATTGTCGACTCGATGATCGTGCAACACACGAAGTGGCTGGAAGGCGCCCTCGCCCTGCCCTGGTGCAAACCGGTGGCCTCGGTCAACCTCCTGCTGACCTCGACCTGCTGGCGCAACGATCATAACGGCTTTAGCCATCAGGGGCCGGGGCTGATCGACACCGCGCTGACCAGAAAAGGCGCCGTCTCGCGCGTCTATTTCCCGCCCGATGCCAACTGCCTGCTCTCGGTGGCCGGTCATTGCCTGCGCAGTCGCAACTATGTGAACCTCATCGTGATTGATAAACAACCGCACCTGCAATTCCTGTCCATGCACGAGGCCATTGACCACTGCACACGCGGGCTCTCCATCTGGCCGTGGGCCAGCAATGCCGGCAACGTTGAGCCGGACGTGGTGCTGGCCTGTGCCGGGGATGTCATGACGCTGGAAACTGTGGCAGCGGCCTGGTGGCTGCGCCAGCACCTGCCCGAATTGAAGGTGCGCGTGGTGAACATTGTGGACCTGATGACGCTGTACCCGCCGCAGGTCCACCCACACGGGCTCGCTGACGCCACCTTCATCGATCTGTTCACCGCAGACAAGCCCGTGGTGTTCGCCTTTCACGGCTATCAGCGCGCCATCCACCAGATCATTCATGGACGCCCCAATGCCGCGCATTTCCATGTGCGCGGGTTTAACGAACAGGGCACGACCACCACGCCCTTCGATATGGTCGTCCTCAACGAGGTCAGCCGGTATCATCTCTGCATCCTGGCCCTGCGGCATGCACTACGCTTGCAGCATCTGACGCCACCACTCATGCAGGAGTGCCAGGATCTGCTGGCCAGACATCACAGCTATGTCCGCACCCACTTCGAAGATATGCCAGAAGTCCGCGACTGGGTGTGGACGGATTAGAAGAGCCAGGACGCTCTGATCACTCCCTGGGGCCTCGTGCCCGGCACTGGCCGGGGCAATCGCAAGGAAGGAAGGAAACAGCGATGCCGATAGAGATTCAGGTCGCGCCGCCAGGCATCGTCATCAGCCAGGGACGGACCTTCATGGTGACCGATGAACGCGGGGAGATCAATCCCCGCTGCGACGAAGGGATCTACGCGATCGATGCGCGCTTCATCAGTTACTACCGATTCTTTATCAATCGGGAGCCCTGGGTGCTGGTCAATGCCAGCCAGATCAGTTTCTACCAGGCGAGTTTCTATCTCACGAACCCTGCTATCAGCACAGAAGAGGGCGACCTTGAGGCGCATACCATTGGGCTCACCATCGACCGGCGGGTGGAAGAGGGCATCCACAAGGACTTCTATGTGGTGAACTACACCGGCAAACGGATCCGCTTTTTCCTGCAACTGGCGCTCCGCTCGGATTTTGCCGATCTCTTCGAGGTGAAAGCCAAACGGCTCGTGCAGCGCGGCAGGATGCTCACCACCTGGGATCCACAGGAGCGCAGGCTGCGCACCTCCTACGATCACCAGGATTTTCACCGCGCGGTGACTTATTGGCTTCCCACCACCGACGTGCCGGTGGGGTTCGCCAATGGGCGTATCTCTTTCGAGCTCGAGCTCGACCCAGGCCAGCAGTGGCAGACGTGTGGCGAACTGCTGCTGGAACATGGCCAGCACCTCAAACGGCCGGTATCGGGCCACCAGGCGCCTGAGCAATTCGAAGAGCCGGTCGGGGAACTGGACGCGCGCCAGGCCCGCTGGCTGGAGAGCAGCCCGCAGCTGTTGACCCCGAATGACCACGTTTACCGTATGTATCGGCAGGCGACCCTGGACATGGGTGCGCTGCGCATCTACGACCTGGACGTCTCAGACGAGGAGTGGGTGCCCGCTGCTGGCGTGCCCTGGTTTGTCACGCTCTTTGGACGGGATAGCCTGATCGTCTCCCTCCAGAACATGAGCGTTTCGACCGGCTTTGCGCGTGGCGCTCTCAAACGGCTGGCCGAGTACCAGGCGACCGCCCGTGATGATTGGCGTGATGCGCAGCCCGGCAAGATTCTGCATGAAGTGCGCTTTGGCGAACTGGCGCATTTCCACGCCATTCCTCACACTCCCTACTACGGCACGGCTGATGCGACCATCCTGTATCTGCTCGTCCTCTCCGAAACGTACCGCTGGACGGGCGATGCCACGCTGCTCGAGGCGTACCGCCAGGCGGCTGCGAACTGCCTGCGCTGGGTTGACGAGTCCGGCGACCTGGATGGGGATGGCTTCCAGGAATATCAAACGTACTCGTCGCTCGGCTACGAGAACGTGGGCTGGAAGGACGCCGGCGATGCCGTCGTGTACGCTGACGGCAGCCAGGTGAGGCAGCCGAAAGGCCTGTGCGAGCTGCAGGGCTACGTCTACGATGCAAAGCTCCGCATGGCCGAGGTCTTTCAGGTGCTGGGGGACGAAGCGCGAGCGCAATCGCTGCTCCGGCAGGCCGAGACGCTGAAACGCACCTTTAACGCGGCCTTCTGGATGGAGCAGGAAGGCTGTTTTGCTTACGGGCTTGACCCGCAGAAAAAGCAGATTACCTCCATCGCCTCGAATGCCGGGCACTGCCTGTGGAGTGGGATCGCGGACCAGGACAAGGCAGAGCGCACGGCCCGGCGCCTCCTGCAAGACGACATGTGGAGCGGGTGGGGGATTCGCACCCTCTCCAGCAAGAACCCCGCCTATAACCCGTACTCCTACCAGCGGGGCTCCGTCTGGCCCCACGACAACGGCATCATCGCCGCCGGGTTCAAACGCTATGGATTCGTGAACGAAGCCAGTCAGGTGATCCGTGGTGTGTTCGACGCGGCGCGGCGCTGCCAGGCGTACCGTTTGCCGGAGGTCTTCGCAGGTGTGCAACGGAAAGGGAAAACGACGGATTTTCCTGCCCTGTATCCTGGCGGGGCCAACATTCCCCAGGCCTGGGCTTCGGGGAGCATTTTTCAGATGCTGCAGACCCTACTCGGTTTACGCGCCGACGCGCCCCATCGGCGCCTCTACGTCAATCCAACGCTCCCCGCCTGGCTGCCAGACCTCCAGGTGCAACACCTGCGCGTCGGTCGCTGCTCGTGTACCCTCCACTTCTGGCGCGAGGGGGAGCGCTCACGCTGGGAGGTGACGGAGATGGCAGTCGATCAGGGGGCGGCGCAGGAAGACCGCATCCAGATCATGGACGAGCCTGGGCGTGCCTCGTGACAGGTGAGGAGGGACTCTTATGACGAGAGCAGTGGATGTGATCGTCCTGGGGACTGGTTCAGCAGCCCAGAACGTGGCCTATACCTGCCGCGCGCCCGGTTGGAGCGTGGCCGTCATCGATTCCCGTCCCTTCGGAGGGACCTGTGAGAATCGCGGATGCGACCCCAAGAAAGTCCTCGTCGGCGTGGCCGAACTCGTGGACTGGAGCCGGCGCATGCAGGGCAAGGGCGTCTCCGCGCCGGGCCTGTCCCTCACCTGGCCGGACCTGATCCGCTTCAAGCGCACCTTCACCGACCCGGTACCAGAGCGCACCAAACGCAGTTTCGCCGAGGCGGGGATCGCCATGTGGCATGGGCGCGCCCACTTCGTCGACCACGCCGCCGTCCAGGTCGGTGATGAGATCCTCGCCGGTCGCCACGTGGTGATCGCAACCGGCGCGCGGCACGCCCCCTTGGGGATACTGGGCGAAGAGTTGCTCACCACTAGCACGCGGTTCATGGAGCTGGATGAACTGCCATCGCACATCGTCTTCGTCGGCGGCGGCTACATCGGCTTCGAGTTCGCCCACATCGCGGCGCGTGCGGGAGCGCGCGTCCAGATCCTCCACCGGGGAGCCCGCCCCCTCGAGAAGTTCGATCCCGACCTGGTCGCTCAACTCGTGCAGGCGACCAGGGACATCGGTGTCGCAATCCAGCTCAGCACCGCCGTGACAGCCATTGAGCGACGGGGTGACCACCTGCGCGTCCACGCACGGACAGGCGAGCAGGAGCATACGGTCGAGGCTGACCTGATGGTGCATGCCGCCGGGCGTGTGCCGGAGATCGACGACCTCGACCTGGCGGCGGCGGGCGTGGCACGCGAGCAGGAGGGCGTGTCGGTCAATGCCTACCTGCAAAGCGTGAGCAACCCGGCGGTCTATGCCGCCGGAGACGCGGTGGCCAGTGGCGGATTCCCCCTGACGCCGGTCGCTGGGATGCAGGGCGACATCGTGGCGCGCAATCTCCTGGAGGGCAACCGCCACACGCCGAACTACGCAGGCATCCCGAGCGTGGTCTTCACCACCCCGCCGCTGGCACGCGTGGGTCTCACCGAGGCGGCGGCTCACGCACAGGGCCTGCGCTTCAGGACGCATCGCGAGGACACCTCCGGCTGGTACTCGTCGCGACGGGTGGCCCTCTCGTACACCGGCTCGAAGGTGCTCATCGAGGAGGGCACCGGCCGCATCCTGGGGGGCACCTCTTGGGGCTGCACGCCGAGGAGGTCATCAATCTTTTCGGCCTGGCCATCCGCGCCGGGCTGCGTGCCTCCGATCTCAAGACGATGGTCTACGCCTACCCGACGAGCGCCTCGGACATCGGCTCTATGCTGTGATCATAGTGGCGCAAGGGCGTGAAGAAGACCGACGAACCACGGGTCTTCTTTGTCAAGAAGGGGAACCGGAGTATCAGAAAGGAGAGGATCACGATGTCACAGGTCCTTGTGACAGGCGGAACCGGAACGCTTGGGCGAGCAGTCGTGGCTCGTTTGTTGGCTCGCCATCACGGCGTTCGTCTCTTGAGCCATCGCGCCTCTGCTGCGGTGCCATCCGGCGTCGAGGTCTGTTCTGGCGATCTGGCAGAGGGAACCGGGCTGGACGAAGCCGTGGCAGGCATGGACGCGATCATCCACTGCGCCTCCAACTCCAGAGAGGATCGGCACCAGACCGATATCGACGGAACCAGGACGCTGGTACAGGCTGCCTCTGCACACGGCAGACCGCACCTGGTCTATATTTCGATTGTCGGCATTGACCGGAGTACCTATGCCTACTACCAGGCCAAATACCAGGCGGAACAGCTCATCGAGCAGGGGCCTCTCCCCTGGACGATCCTGCGCACCACCCAGTTTCACGCCCTGGTCTTGCGGCTCTTGCAATCCTGCGGGATCGACACGCGCGCGGAAGTGTCAGTTCCTGCCGGCATGCGCTTTCAGTCGATTGATCACCGGGAGGTGGCCGATCGCCTGGTCCAGCTCGTGGAACAGGAGCCATCCGGCCTTGCGCCAGAGATGGGCGGTCCGCAGGTGCTGACCATCGAGGAGATGGCCGCAACCTACCTGCGCCTGCAGGGCAGGAAAGCCACGGTACGGCCAGAGCCCATGACTGGCGCGTTGTTCGATGTGTTTCGATCCGGGATCAACCTGATCCCCACGCATGCCGAGGGCACCATCACCTGGGAAGCGTTTGTGGCACAGGGAGTTGGCCCTACAAAGCAACCTGGTGTCGACGAGCGAGATCGAAAGGAGTAACACAGCGGAATGAAAGCGATTCGTCTTCATGGGCGTGGTGGCCCAGAGCAACTGGTCTACGAAGACGCACCACGACCACATCCCGGTCCGGGAGAAGCGTTGGTGCGCGTCAAGGCGACGGCTGTCATTGCGACCGAATTGAGGTGGCCTGAGACCTATCAGACCAAAGCCGGGAGCGAGCGCCCACTGCCTATCCCCGGGCATGACCTGGCAGGAGTGGTGGTGGAGGTTGGTCCCGGCGTCACCGATATCGCCGTCGGAGCAGAGGTCTATGCGCTCACGGCCTTTGATCGGGATGGCGCCGAGGCGGAATATACCATTGCTTTACCCGGCGAGCTTGCCCCCAAGCCGCGCTCCCTTGACTACGTGCAGGCCGCCGCGGTTCCGCTGTCAGCGCTGACGGCCTGGCAGGCATTCTTTGATCATGCCGGCCTGGCTGCAGGGCAAAGCGTCTTGATCCACGGTGCGGCAGGAGGAGTTGGGGTCTTTGCCGTCCAGCTTGCCCGGCTTGCTGGCGCACACGTCATCGGGACTGCCTCGGCGCGCAATCGCGACTTCCTGCGCGAACTGGGGGCCAACGAGACGATCGATTATATCACCACGCGCTTTGAGGACGTGGTTCACGATGTCGATCTCGTCCTCGACACGGTCGGCGGCGAAACACTGGAGCGCTCCTGGACGGTGGTGAAAAAAGGGGGCGTGCTTGTCTCCGTCGCCAGTCCTCCCTCTCCCGAACAGGCGGAGGCGCACGGTGTGCGCTCGGTCTGGTTTATCGTCAAACCCAGCCGGGAGCAACTGATCCGGATCGGCGAATTGATCGATGCGGGACGCATTCGAGCGATCGTCGAGACGGTGCTCCCTCTTTCCCAAGCGCGCCGGGCTTACGAGCAAGGATCAAAGAGGCAGACACGAGGCAAGATCGTGCTCCGCGTGGCCGAACGAGCTCAAGACTTCCGCTCGCCGCTCTAGAAATCGCAGGAGGCGTCTGACTAGCGCAGACGGCAGAGCCATGATCCAGGAATCGTTTCTTGTCCAGCCACGTACCCCCTTTCGCTTAGATTTGACCGTGTGGGCGCTGCGCAGAAGAAAGACCAACCGGATCGATCAGTGGGACGGGACTGTTTACACGCGCGTGCTGGTCGTTGACCGGCAGCCCGTGAAAGTCTGCGTGTCGCAACAGCGGGCAGACGACCACCCGGAACTGCTGGTCAACGTGTGGTGCCCTGCACCTGTTAAACACGTACCGTCAAGGATCGGCGTAGCACTGCAGCGCATGCTTGGCTTCCAGGTCGATGTGACGGGCTTTTATATGCTGGCAGAGCACGATCCCCGCCTGTCTCCTCTCGCCCACCGCTTCCAGGGGCTGAAGCCGCCTCGTTTCCCGAATCTCTTCGAAGCCTTGCTCAATGCGTTCGCCTGCCAACAGGTGAGCCTGGATGTCGGCATTTTGCTGCTGAACCGGCTCACAGCCACGTATGGTCTCCCGTTTGAGGATGGTCAGGCCACCTTCTCTGCGTTTCCGGAACCGGAAGCGTTAGCAACGGCTTCCGTCGAGCGGATACGAACGTTGGGGTTTAGTCATCAGAAAGCGCGAGCCATCACTGAACTGGCGGCAGCGCTTGTGAAGAAGCAGCGGGATTTTTCACGGCTGGAAGCCATGGACAATGAAGAGGCCAGGATATCCTTATCATCCATCCGGGGTGTTGGCCGTTGGACGGCAGAATATGTCTTGCTCAGAGGATTAGGCAGACTGGATACCTTTCCGGGGGATGATGTCGGCGCGCAAAAGAATCTGCAGCGGCTCCTCCATCTCGAGGAGAAGCCTCCCTACGCAAAGGTCCGGGAACTCACGTCGCCATGGCAACCCTATGCCGGCTTCGTCTATTTCCATTTACTCCTCGATAAACTGGAGCAACAAGGGATGCTCTGACGACCACCCGGTCGATCAATCGCGGCCGGGTGAAAGGCTCACAAAGTCACTCTTGCACGGACAGTATGCCTGAATTGTGACTGATTTGTGACGTGAATCAGGTCTGCCCTGCCCATCTTCCGATTACATTACAGAGAGAAATAGATCGTCGCACGATGCGTTACGCTGGAGAACATGTGGTTACCATACAGATAGAAAGAGCACGGAGGTGCATGTGCCATGCCCTTTAGCAAGCAAGCCCTTCAACCCCAGGTCGAAACCAGGAGCGGCATGGTCGGCCGCACGGGCGAACACTACTTTTTTACCGAGCATGTGCTCCGGCCTGTCGAGCCTTTCTGCAATCTTATTGCGGTGTGGGGAGAAGCCGGGGTGGGCAAATCGACCCTGCTCACGCGCTTGCGGGATACAGCCAGCTCCACCGAGTTCAAGGACGTGTGCCTGACCGCCCTGGTGGACGAGTGGCCACTGACTCCCGTTCAAGTCATGGAGCGAGTCGCCGCGCAACTGCGCAGTGCAGGCGCTCCTCTGGTGGCTTTTGAGCAGGCGCTCGCTCGCTACAAGCACAGCGCGCTGCTACCACAACCAGAGCAAGCATTTACGCAGGCGGCTCTGCTGCGCGAGGGAGCAGCCCTGGCTGGCGCAAAGGTCATGGGTGAACCGATGCTGGGTGGTTTATATGCAGCCGTGGCCAGGGAGGCGAGCGTTGCTTTTTGGAGCCAACGTCGTACTTTCCACTCCGACGGAACGACGGTGAGTCTTTCAGACGCGCTCGTTGAGCTGACGCGGGCATTTGTCGAGGACCTCAACTGGCTGACCACGACCCAGGTGTTCTACCCCTCCTATCGCAGCAGGCGGGGACGGCGGGTGATCCTTTTCTTCGACGGGTTGGAGCCCTCGGCGGTTGATACCGTGAACTGGCTCCGCCATCATCTACTCGCCGAAAGCCGGAGCCAGGACGTGGTGCTCGTCGTGGCCGGACGTGATTCTCTCGCCCCCGCGCTCCCTGCTGAGCAGGCCGTCTACTCCATGCCGCTTGCCCGGTTGACGGAAGACGAGACGCGCCAGTACCTGGCCGCGCGCGGAATCATCGACGCCTCCCGCTGCGACGCGCTCTGGCAGGTTTCGGGAGGGCTGCCGCTGGCTCTGGGCCTGCTCACGCTCGATCACGGGGCGGTCATTGATCCGCGGGAAGACATGCCGACCAATGTGCTGCGCTGGCTCGCCAGGCAGGGGCAGAGCCAGCGGCAACTCGTGCTGCATGCTGCCCTGTTCTCCGGGCCATTTCACCTGCATGAGCTGACCGCCTTCCGTTTTCTGCCTGAGTCTGAGCAAGAGCGGACCCGCCTCTATCGCTGGCTGATAGCACTGCCGTTCGTGCAGCACCGCGCGCTGGACGGCCGGCATCGCTACCACGACCTGGCCAGGGAGTTGTTCAGCCACGCGCTGCTCCAGCATTCTCCGCAGGAGTACCAGACCGGCCGATGGGCGTTGGCACACTCCTACCGGCGACAACTTGCACGTCTTTGGGGAGACGAAGGACAGCCGCTCTCCGCTTCACCTGGCTGGCTGGAACTGGCCTGGGCGCTTGTCTACCAGCTCCTCTGCCTGCCGGACGACGCCAGCCACACGAGCGCGCTCGAACAGGGCCTGGTGGTTGCTCACACGGCGATACACAAGGAGGCGATCATCTCCCTCCTGCGCGCATGGGTACAGGAACCGTCGCCGAGCCTGGTGAACGCTGATGCCAGAGCGCTTGCCGGAGAGTTCATGCACTATCTCGAGGCCGACCCGGCCAGCCAGGAGTTTCTGGTCGCGGCCAATGCGTTGCTAGAGCGGGCGAGCCGTGCTCCGACATTTCCAGCGCCACTCCTGGCGCGCATCTATGGCAGGCGCGGCATGGCGTACTGCTCCCGCGGCGACTACCAGCAGGCCATCGCGGACTTCGACCGGGCGCTGGCGCTCGATCCTACTTATGCCTGGGCCTATGTCTTGCGGGGCGTGGCCTTTGCTGCTGGCGAGGAGCACCAGCAGGCCATCGCGGACTTCGACCGGGCGCTCGCTCTGGATGACCGAGCGGCGTTGGCGTATGCCCTTCGCGGCATCGCCTATACAGAGCGCAGCAAGTACCAGCAGGCCATCGCGGACTTCGACCGGGCGCTGGCGCTCGATCCAGAGATCGAGGGGGTCTCCGTGCTCCGCAGCCAGGCGTACTGGAAACTTCGTATGTTCCGCCCGGGTAAGGAAGGGTTTGAGCTGGCGCTCGCCCTCGATCCGAGCGATGGGCAGGCGCTTGTGATGCGGGGCATGGCGCATTGCTGCCTCGATGAAGAGGGCCTGGCTCTCGCGGACTTCAACCGGGCGCTTGCCCTCGATCCGAGCAACGCACAGGCGTATGCTGGTCGAGGGCACGTGTACCTGGAGATGGGGGAGATCGAGCGGGCGAGAGCGGACTTGCTCCGCAGTCAAGAACTCGCGCCGCGCGATGTGTACGTGGGTCTGCTGCTCGCATGGCTCAACCTGTGCCGGGAAGAAGTTTTCCCAGAGAGGCCGGATCTCGCAGAACGCCTGGAGGCGCTGGCGGGAATTGATCGGCAACAGCCCGCGGCATCCGTCTGCCGAGGAGTGGCGCTCTTGTTGCGCAAGCACTTCGAGGAAGCCCTGGCGGTACTCGACCAGGTGCTGCTCACAGATCCGCAAAGGAGGGAGGCCTTGTTCTGGAAGAGCCTGGTGTGTGCCGAGCTTCGGCGAGATGAGGAAGCGGTGGCGGCCCTTGAGCGGGCGAAAACGTCGGAGCTTCCTTTACCGGAAGTGCTCTTCACCCCTCTGCACTGGCTGGAACAGGAGCGACCGGACTTTTATAGCGCCTATGCTGCGCCCGTGCTGGCTCGCGCACAAGAGGGACACAAACAGCGCGCATGATACGCCGTGCCTCCGTTGCGCCAGCAGACAAGGCGCATCACCAGGAGCCATTCCCTCCCACGGCTGCGTGGAACGCCGCTGGCTGCTCTATGGCTCGTGCCCCGACCGGATGAGCAGGCAGGCAACGGAGCAAGGAGAAAGGAGCTGTTTCATATGGAGACAGAGAACCAGAACCAGGAACTGGAAGCGGCCTCCGCGACGCTCGTGGAAGGGATGCACTTTGCCGGGACAATTGATGACGCGCGCATCGACCTCGATGCCGAGGCGAGCGTTGGAGGAGCAGGCGCTGGTCCCCAGCCGCACCGCCTCCTCCTGCTGGCGATGGCCGGCTGCACGGCGATGGATGTGATCTCGATCCTGCGCAAAAAGCGCCAGCAGGTCAGTGGCCTGCGCGTGGAGGTCCAGGGAAGCCGGGCGGAGCAACATCCGCGGGTCTATACGCGCTTCGAAGTACTCTACCGGGTGAGAGGGACCGCCATCGATCCGCGAGCGGTAGAGCGGGCCATCGAACTGTCCACGACCCGCTACTGTCCGGTGATCAACTTGCTCAAAAAAGTGGCACCCGTGACGACGCAGTATGAAATTGAGGAAGAAGTTATGTGTTAATCACAGTCTTCTTCCTCTACCGCACGCCTGAACACCTGGGAGGATGTCAAAAGTTCACAGAAAGGAGACCGTGCCATGGCTGGCCCTGCACAGTATCTGCATCTTGGCTTTATCTTGATCTCACTTGCGAACCTCATGGTGATCGCGCTCTTGATTGTTGTTTTTGTGCTGGCCGTCACACTTCGCCGGCCAGCAAAGCAACGCCTCTCTCCCATCGAAGCAGCGCCGGAAAGCGGCGAAGCAGCGAACGATGGGAACCGCAGCGCAACCGGGAAGGGGGACCGCTCATGAATCTGACCACCATGATCCGCGAGCGCGTGCGCACCTGGATGCCTCTGGAAGACCTGCTGCCTGATCAGCTCCCGGCCTTCGTGCGCTCACCGGCCTACTTTTTCGGCGTCATCACGCTCTCCTCGCTCGTCCTGCTGATCCTGTCCGGGATCGTGCTGGCGGCCTTTGGGCCGCAGTGGTGGCACGCCAACCCGGTCGGACATTTCGTGAATAGTCTCCACTTCTGGTGTGCCGAGGCGTTCTTCTTTTCACTGACGCTGCACCTGTGGACGGAGTTCTGCAAAGCCGCCTGGCGCCATGGCCGCCGGCTGACCTGGGTGGTCGGAGCTATCACCTTTGTGGCGGGGATCGGGACGGCCTTTACCGGCTACCTTTCTCAGACGAACTTTGATGCGCAGTGGATCGCCGTCCAGGGCAAAGATGCCCTCAACGCCATCGGCATCGGCGCCTTCTTCAATCTCATGAACTTCGGCCAGATGTTTGGTTTCCACATCTTCCTCCTGCCGACGCTCCTGGTGATCCTGGTGGGTCTGCACCTGCTGCAGGTCCGCATTCGCGGCGTCGTGCGCCCTTATGCCCACGCCTGGCGGGAAGAACTGACCAGGGAGCGGCTCTGGAGAGGAGCAGGGCGCAAGCAGGCCGCGGCGAGAGCCACTCTTAAATCAAACGAACCGCGACCGCTGCCATCCGACCAGGCCCGCTACTATCGTGGACTCCGTATGAAGCCCTACGATCTGGTGGGCGAGGGGGTGATGGCGCTGCTTGGGGTGCTCGTCCTGATCGTCGTGCTCGCGGGGGCCCTTTCATCGCCGGATGATCCGCCCTTAACAATCCAGCAGTACGCCCAGCAGAACCCGGTGGGCTTCGTCACCACAGCCATGGGAGGATTGAGCGGTACCGGCACCATTGCCCAGTATGGGCCGCCCTATAACCATGGAACCGGTTCGGTGCAGTCCATCGGGCCGATTTCACTACAGGAAGCAGCCGGCGTGACCATTCCCATCGATGTGGCACGGGTCTATGTGCTTGAGCCTTTAAGCATTGCTGCACGGACCGATCCGCAGTTGGCAGCGGCGCTCCAGACGTTTACGCACGCCAGCGCCCAGCAGCAAGCGGCCTGGGAGGATGCCTATACCGGGGCACTGGATAAAGCGACGGTAAGTTCCGGTCATGTGGTCGTCCCCCCGGGCAATTATGGCTCTCTTCCGACCATGATGGATCACCTCCTGCTCCTGGGAACCAGCGGTGCGTTAGACGGATTGCTGCTGCGCAGTGGAGGCTTCTATCAGAATGACTTCACCAAACCGCTGCTCTTCTTGTCCGAGGATGCTTTACCTACCAAAGCGCAGCAACTCAATCTGCTGGGTTCACAGTGGGGCATGATGAACGAGACGGGCAACTACCCCGGGCAGGCCTGGCTGTGGCTCTATACCTTCTGGTACCAGATCCCGCCTTACAATACCTCATCGAACGGGGATGCCCTGGTGTGGGTCACGATGGCGGTCCTGACAGCGCTGCTGGTGGTGTATCCCTACCTGCCCTATCTCAATCGCCTGCCGTACTACCTCGGCGTCCACCGCCTGATCTGGCGTGAGTACTATCATGATGTGCATGCTGAACGCCAGCGTCCAGTCGGAAGCTCGCCCCCAGCGACGTAGAGGGGGGGCCAGGTGCGCGAAATACTTCCCGCAAGCTTCACCAGTTGGCTCACACTATACCACTCTGTATCCGGCCTCTTGTGCCGCCGGGGTATAGTGCTTGCCAGCTTTCAGGGCGAGCATCGCCTTACGATCGAATCATCGTCAATACCATTTTGAATGGTTCGAGAGCCTTGAGGGCATGAGGACTGTTGGCAGGCATCAGGAGCATTTCCCCGGCTTTGAGTTCATGCTTGACCCCTGAAACAGTAATTTCTGCCTGACCGTCGGTGATCATGACGAGAGCATCATACGGAGCAGCATGTTCGCTTAAACCCTGATTTTTATCAAAAGCAAATAACGTGACCGTTCCAGTTGTTTTGTGGATAAGTTCACGGCTCACGACAGCATCTTCTTGATACTGAATAGCGTCGTTTATCGAGCGTGGCGTCAGGAATCTGTTGGTGGATGGTGGCTCTTTGTTCATGCTAGATCTTCCACTATGATATGACTCTACCACACGAGGAGATCCCCGTGTGAACCGGACAAGCCTGTCACAGGCCTCTATCTCATCTCGCTGTTCTCAGGTACCTCCTCATGGTCGCTCCCTCCGGTGCCTGCTTTCTCGCCTTTTAGTCAGCAAGCTCTCAAAGAGTCAGGGCTGAACGCAGACTGGCGGGCGCCCGGCATTGCCTTTGCGCTCACCGTGGGTAGGAGCACGCCGTGTGAGTGTCAGCCGCGCAGGGAACGTCTGCTCGCTGATGGGCAAGGTCACCGTCAGCACGCCATTGCCATAGGTCACATTCGCACACTGAGCATCGACCGCCACTGGAAGTACCAGCTCACGGTGATACACCCCAACGCTCCATTCGTCCAGCAAGAGATCCTTGACCTCCTTCAACCTGCTGCGCAGGTCCCCGTGCAGAATCAGGCGACCATCATCCGTGACTTCGACCGTAATGTTCTCAGGTTCCAGACCGGCCATCGGACCTGCGATCATCAAGCGCCCATCTGTACGGTAGACCTTGACAGGAATAGACTGCTGCTTCAACTGCTCTTGCATGCGCTTCGCCTTTCGTTTCTTTGTTGTTTGGCTTCTCTTAATAGTATCACACGATCACCTCGGCGCCAGAACGCCCAATGTGGGGCTACACCTCGATCCCCTCACCGTGTTCGGGACGATCAACGAAGCGATACCCTTTGGGATTATTGTGCGTCGGCGATACCAGTTCCAAGTAGCCCGCGATTACCTGCTCGGCAAACGGACGCGGGGCTTCTGTTGGCGCTGCCACCTTCCACGAACGCTCGCCTGGCCGATCGGTTGGCAGTGTCATGACCTGTCTCCCCAGGGCATTCATGACCACCATCGTCCGCTGCGCCAGGAGCGGATGCGGGACATAGCCGTAGAGCGGGCCTTCCATCTCGGCCAGTTGCTGCTCGATCTGGTCTGGGCGATGTTCATAGTGCGCACAGGCGGCTTGCACTTCCATCCTCAAGTCATCGTCTGACAGGGCGAAGATCGCATCCAGGGCCTGCAGCAGGTTCATCGCCCTGTTGAGTAGAACCAGGCGGCCATGTTCCAGGCGCCGGATCAGGCCGGCATCGGCCTGGGCGATGCCGGCTTCTTGTAGCTGGCGTGTCAGTTCGGCAAAAGGCAGTCCGTCCAGTTTGCGGTGGAGAAATGAGACCACGTCAGCAGTCTCACCCTCTTGCCAACGGCGTAAGAGGATGAGGCACCGTTGGCCTTCATACCGCACAATGTTCTTATACATACTCAGCAGGCGGTCCTTGCATTCGCAGACCCAGAGCGCGTGGAGATAGCGAACCGCCTCTGCCACGGGAAAGGTAGAGAAGCGCCGCTGCCCATGGACCTCCTGCACGAAGCGAAAACTGGCCTCGAATTCGGGTTGCAGTTGCTCAAATGCCTCAGACTTCTGCTTAGCTGTCTGCTCTCTTGCCAGGATTCTTTCCATGATATCCTCCTGCTGGACATGACCGGAGACTGCCGCTCTTGCATCGCGGTGAACGCGACGCTGGATGCGCTTACTCCCCTGTCGTATCGCCATAAAGCGCGGCCCGTTTGACCTGCTCAATCAGGTCGGTGACCGGAATCCCTCGCGGACAGCATCCGGTACAATTGAACACCGTGCGGCAGCGAAAAACGCCGAGCCGATCGCCGAGGATCGCCAGGCGCTCCGGCGCACCACGGTCACGGCTATCGAAGAGGAAGCGGTGCGCATTCACAATCGCTGCCGGCCCGACCCAGGCGGGGTCGCCCCAGGTCACAGGGCACGAACTGGTGCAGCACGCGCAGAGAATGCATTTCGTGCCCTCCTCATACCGGGCGTGCTGCTCTGGCGTCTGCAGGCGCTCGGTGAGCGGAGGAGACTCGTCGTTGACCAGGTAGGGTTTGATCTTCTCGTACTGGGCGAAAAACGGCTCCAGGTCGACCACGAGATCTTTGATCACCCGAAATGCCAGCAGCGGCATGATGATGATCTTGTCGGGCAGACGGCCCATCAGGAGTTTGCAGGCGAGGCGATTGATCCCGTTGACGCTCATGGCATCCGACCCGCAGACCCCGTGTCCGCACGACCGGCGAAAGGTGAGGGAGCCGTCCTGCTCCCACTTGATCTTATGGAGCGCATCGAGCAGGCGGTCGTTCTCTTCAACATCCACCCGGTACACGGCCCAATGGGGTCGCTGATCTTTCTCAGGATCAAAGCGCTGAATCTTGAGTGTGACGGTCTTCATCGTTCCTCCAGTGTGCGTTTGACACTTCTCCTGTGGCTGGAGCTTCTGCTCCCATGGCCCTGTTGTGTGACTGGCTTATGAGAGACGTCGCTCTCTTGTATCATGCTCGTTGGGATCAACTTCTACCAGGAAGATGGCTCGCCTGCGTCCCCACAGGTAATCAGCCGTGCGCTTCGCTGGCGGGTGACATACTCCCACGCCCACTGAAGGATGACCAGGAGACGGTTGCGAAAGCCAATCAGGTAAAAGATATGCACCACCAGCCACATCACCCACGCCAGAAAGCCGGTCAGGTGGAGTGGTCCGCTCTCGACCACTGCAAAGGACCGCCCCACAGTGGCCAGGTTCCCGTGGGAGCGGTAGTGGAATGGCGGGACACCCTTCTTACCCGCCACGCGCTGCGCAATGACCTGTGCCACATAGCGGCCTTCTTGCATAGCGACGGGTGCCACCCCTGGCAGCGGCTTGCCCTTCTGGCTCAGGCTGGCGGTATCACCAATGACAAACACGTTCGGCTGGCCCGGGAGGGAGAGATCGCTGCCGACCTTGACACGGCCCGCACGATCGACCTCGGCACCAAGCCACTGGCCAGCGGAAGAGGCCGCGACACCAGCCGTCCAGATCACCGTCTTCGCACGGAGGCGCGAGCCCGCGATGATGACTCCCTCACCATCGATCGCTTCGACAGGGGAATTCGTTTTCACCTCCACCCCGAGTCGCGTGAGCGCACGCTCGGCTTTGTGCGCCAGCGACTGCGGGAAGACCAGCAATATTCTTGGAAGGGCCTCGACGAGCACGATGCGTGCCGCTTTCGGATCGATCTGCCGGAAATCGGAGGCCAGGGTCTTGTGCGCCAGTTCGGCAATCGCCCCGGCCATCTCGACCCCGGTTGGCCCCGCCCCCACCAGCACAAAAGTCAGCAGCGCCTGGCGTTGCTCGGGATCAGGTTCGATCTCGGCGGCCTCAAAGGCGAGCAGAATCTTGCGGCGGAGCATGGCCGCATCATCGAGCGATTTGATCCCCGGCGCGAACGCTTCCCACGCATCATGCCCAAAGTAGCTATGGCGTGCGCCTGTGGCGACAATCAGGTAATCATACGGCAGCGAGCGCTCGTGCATGAGCACGCGCTGCCCCTGCACATCCACCCCGGTCACCTCGGCCAGGATCACCGAGGTGTTTTTCTGGTGCTTGAGAATGCTGCGAATGGGGGCAGCGATGTCAGCAGGAGATAAATCAGCCGTGGCAACCTGGTACAGGAACGGTTGGAACAGGTGGTGGTTGCTGCGGTCGATGACCGTCACCTGGAGCGGCGCGTGGCGCAAGGCTCGTGCTGCCTGTAATCCCCCAAATCCGGCACCGAGAATGACCACGTGGGGGAGCGTCTGTCCACCCGGTTGCGGTATCGCGCCCACCGGTTGTGGGTGGTTCTGTTGCTTTTCTTCACTGCTTTTGTCCAGGAGTTCTTTCATAGAATACTTCATCCTTTCAAGGGAGAGCGCCGCGCTTCAAAGCACCGCAAGCTCGTCACAGAGCACCGCTGCTCTCATGCCTGCAGACATGCTGGGGGATGTCCAGCATTGCCTCTGCGCTGTCCCTGGGTCGGCGTCATGCGCGTGAGAAGGAGGCGTGCGGGCAGGGTCTGTTCACTGATGGGCAGGGTGATCAGGAGGATGCCATTGCCATAGGTGACATTGGCACATTCGCCATTGACCGGGGTGACCAACTCCAACTCGCGATGGTAGGCCCCGGCGCTCCATTCGTCGAGCAGGAGTTCCTTGATCTCCTTTAATCTGCCGCGCAGGTCTCCATGGATGAACAGGAACCCGTCGGCAGTCACCTCGACGACAATGTTCTCGGGTTCCAGTCCCGGCATCGGAGCGGCCACCATTAAGCGCTCAGCGGTTCGGTAGACCTTGAGAGGAATATGCTGTTGCTTCACCTGTTCTTGCATGCGCTTCACCTTTCATTAGTTTTCCTTCGCAAACAAAACATCGTACTACGATATAACACTACAGTAAAGTGTATCCCAAAAACCATCGGCGGAGAGCATATATGCATCACGAATTAATCACAATCATGCTCCTCTACCGCCTTTCACTTTGAGCAGAGCGACATACTCTCTCGGAGGGAGCGACAATGATCACAAGAACTCGTTTTACGAGCATGCTATGCACAGGAGAACTCTTGTCCTTCCAACGTTTCCTAGTCTCTTAGTGGGGGCAACAGTTCTTCCAGGAGAGAAGGGATCTTTTTGAAGTCTTCCTCCAGGGCCTGGCGTATTTGTGGGCTACGTAGTGCCGCGGCAGGATGATACATCGGAAGAATACAAACCGGTTTTGAGCGTCCCATGCGTCTGCGTCAACTTTTCTCCTGGTAAAAACTTGTTCGTGGCGAAGCGCCTCGGCGTCACGATCAGTACAGGGTGAATGATGGAAATTTCTTCATCGATGTAGGGCGAAAACGCTGCTATTTCCGCCGAGGAGGGAGGACGATTTTGTGGAGGGCGGAAGCGGACAAGATTGGAAAGATAGACTTCTTCTCGTCTGAGACCATTACGTTCGAGAAGGCGCGTAAGCAGTCTGCCCGCCTGGCCGACAAATGGCCTCCCCTGTGCATCTTCTGCCCGTCCTGGCGCTTCACCGAGGAAATACAGCGCAGCGTCTGGGCTCCCCTCGCCAAACACCAGGTGAGTCGCTCCCGCTCGCAGTGGCAGGCTGCTATTCCTCTCCATCCTCTCTCGCAGTTGGCTCAACCGCTCGCGTTTTGTTGCCATCTCTCACCTCTCGGTCTCGCTTGCATCGTACAGAAGGTACGATCTCTACACAAGCAGTGCTGGGAGAGCGAGTGGAACGTGCTGCTTCCACAAGAGCAGACCTCCCACTCGCTCTCTGGTGTGCCGCTCTCACGCACCATACCCCGGTGGGGACACAAAACCGCCGAACGCCTGCGCGAGCAGCGCAGCGAAGGTAATGGGAGTGCGGTCCTCCAGATAGGGGCCGATGGCTTGTAACCCGATTGGCAGCCCGTTCTGCGTGCGCCCCCAGGGGAAGGCCGTAGCAGGCTGCCCGCTGAGCGAGGCCAGGCCGGGATAGACCTGGAGACGCGAGTACGGCACGCTCTCCCCGTTGATCTGGAGGGTCCGGCTCGCAAAGGTGACTTCCCGGTCGATGTGCGGGAAGGCGGGCGTGATGGTCACGGGCGCAAGCAACACATCCCAGTCGCGGAAAAAGGCGCGGAAGGCGGCCCGGTAGCGTTCGCGCTGCGCGTGCAGGTCGATGAATTGCGCCGCCGTTGCCGTCAGCCCGAAGATCCCCGCCGGGGCAAAGGGATCGATTGAGCGGCGCAGCCGATGGACCATCTGTGCCCGCCGATCATCGGGCAACTCGCAGAAGACAACGGCGTGGAGCAGCGCGTCATAGACCTCCTGGTGCTTCCAGAGGTCGAAGCCTTCCGGCTGCGCTTCAGCCACCGTTGCCCCCAGCCGGCCGAGGCGCAGCGCCAGATCGTCCAGCGCTGCCGTAATCTCAGCGTCGACAGGCAACCACGCGACGCGCGGCAAGATGGCGACGCGAAAACTGGCGAGCGAGGTCTTTCGCGCGGGTGGAAAGGTGAGCCGCCAGGCCACGTCCTCGCCAACAATGGGGCCGGCGATCACCCCGAGCGCCAGCTCGAGGTCGGCGGCATCTCTCGCCAGGGGTCCTTGTACCGCCATGACCAGCGCCGGATTGGGCAGCGATGACCCTGGGATATGCCCGGCATGTGGCACGGCCGTTTCGCTGGGCCGGTGCCCGTAGATGCCGCAAAAGGCCGCCGGGACGCGGATCGACCCGGCGATATCGCTGCCGAAAGCCAGCGGCGTGAGTCCTGCCGCGACCGCCACCGCTCCCCCGCCAGTGCTCCCACCGGAGGTCCGGCTCAGATCCCAGGGGTTGTTGGTCCGCCCGAAGAGCGGATTGTCGGCCTGCCAGTCACCGGCATAGGGCGGCACGTTGGTCTTGCCGAGCAGGATCCCACCGGCGGCGAAGAGCCGCCGGGCCAGAGGTGCATGCTCCAGCGAGACGACCTCGGCGCGTGCGGCAATGCCTGCCGTGGTACGCAATCCGGCCACCTCGATACTCTCCTTGATCGTCAGCGGCAGACCGTGGAGCGGTCCAAAAGACTCGCCCCGGCCACGAGCTGCATCGGCCTCGGCGGCGCGCCGACGTGCCTGCTCGTAGTTGGGGATCACAAGCGCGTTCAGTTGGGGGTTGTAGCGCGCGATGCGCGCCAGGTGGAACTCTACTACGGCAGTTGCAGACATCTGCCCCTCTCGCAGAGCCGCGAGCAGAGCATGTGCAGATGCGAAGGCATCCATAGTTGTCAGGGGTTGGTCATGGCGCTCTCTCCTGTCTGATGCCTGTGAAACGGACCAGTACAGGATCATTATATGACATGGCGGACGCATCTCCCTGGCCAGGCGCGCGTGAACAGACGACATGGAGGCTCGGCTGTGCGGATTGTGATTGCTTTGTGATTGCCTGGATGATGCACGCAAGACAGGACGTGTTATGCTAGAAACATATCGTAACACGACAGACGCTTGAGATTGTCGGCAGCTTTCGACCTGCTCCGGGTATTGAAAGCAGGCGAGCAGCAAGCGTGGGAGACAGGCATGACCAGGGTTGAACAGCTCGCGGCGTTTGTCGCACGAGCCAGCTACGAAGATCTCTCGGAGGAGGCGAGCCGGGCGCTGAAAATCCGCGTGCTCGACGCGCTGGGCTGCGCCATTGGAGCCATCGAAGGGCCACCCTTGTGCATGCTCCGCGCTCAGCTCGACGATTTCGGGGGCCATGCGCTGGTGACGTTGATCGGTGGCGGGAGGACGGCTCCTGACCGGGCCGCGTTCTATAACAGCGCGCTGGTGCGCTACCTGGACTACAACGACAGCTATCTCGCCAGCAACGAGACCTGCCACCCCAGCGACAATCTGGGGGCGGTCCTCGCCGCAAGCGAGTATGCGCAGGGGGGCGGCAAAAGCTTCCTCACGGCCCTGGCGGTGGCCTACCAGGTGCAGTGCCGGCTCTCCGACGTTGCTCCGGTGCGGGCGAAGGGCTTTGATCACACGACCCTGGGGGCGTATGCCGTGGCGGCAGGGGTGGCGAAAGCCCTCGGTCTTACAGAGGTGCAAACCGCGCATGCCGTGGCGATCAGTGGCACGGCGAACAACGCCCTGCGCGTGACGCGCACCGGGCAACTCTCGCACTGGAAAGGCCTGGCGTCTGCCAATACCGCCTTCGCTGCGACTCACGCGGCTTTTCTCGCCATGCGCGGCATCACCGGTCCGCTTGAGGTCTTTGAGGGCGACAAGGGATTTATGGAAGCTATCGCTGGACACTTTGAGATCGACTGGCGGCAGGAAAATCTTGAAAGCGTCCGGCGCACCAGCGTCAAGCGGTTCAATGCGGAGTTTCATTCCCAATCAGTCCTGGAGGGCGTGCTGGAACTCCAGGAATTTTACCAGGTGCGGCCAGCAGAGATCGAGCGTATCGAGGTCGAGGTCTTCGACGTCGCCTACCACATTATCGGCGGAGGCGAAGAGGGAAACAAGCACTGTGTACGCACCAAAGAAGAGGCCGACCACAGCCTGCCCTACCTTGTCGCCGTGGCGCTGCTGGACGGGGAGGTGACCCCGGCGCAGTATAGACCGGAACGGATCGCGCGTGAAGATGTGCAGGCGTTGCTGCGCAGGGTGAACGTCAGGCCAAATGACGCCTTGAGTCAACGCTTCCCAGTAGAAATGCCCTGCCACCTGCGCGTCTTCCTTACCGGGAGGCGCGTGCTCCATCTCGAGAAGCGGGACTACGCGGGATTTCTCACCCGGCCGTTCACCTGGGAACAGGCGGTGGCGAAGTTTGAGCGCCTGGCGTCCCCCTACGCCGGACGGGAGCTGTGCCAGGCCATCGTCGAGGCCGTGGCGCACCTGGAGACGATTGAGGTCCACGAACTGGCAGCACTGCTCGCCAGGGTCACAAGGAGCATGATCGCATGAATGACCGAGCTTTTCCTTTTCTTCGTTTCAATGAGCGCGAGGGCAAACCGCGCACTCGCGGCCTCACCGAGATCCGCGGCCCCTACTATACCCCAATGGGGAAACGCTACCTGGAAGATGTGTTAGAGACGATGGGCGAGTTCGTGGACTCGCTCAAGTTCGCCGGCGGGTCGTTTGCGCTGATGCCGAAATCCGCGCTCACCGAGATCATCGACCTGGCCCACCGCTACAACGTGCTGGTCTCCACCGGCGGCTTTATCGAGCATGTGCTGGCACAGGAGCCGGACATGGTGCAACGCTATATCCAGGAGTGCCGCAACGTGGGTTTCGATATCCTGGAGATCTCAAGCGGGTTTATCACCATTCCCACCGATGACTGGCTGCGCCTGGTCGAGCAGGCGCAAAAGGCCGGGCTGAAGGCCAAGCCGGAGGTGGGCATCCAGTTCGGCGCGGGAGGAGCCACGGCGGTCGCGGAACTGGAGGCGGAGGGGACGCGTGACGTGGGTTGGGCCATCGCCCAGGCCAGGCGCTTCCTGGAGGCCGGGGCGTACCTGATCATGATCGAGTCCGAGGGCATCACCGAGAAGGTCAAGACCTGGCGCACCGATGCCGCCGCAAAAATCATCGAAGCGTTGGGATTGGAGCAGGTCATGTTCGAGGCCGCCGACCCGGAGGTCTTCGCCTGGTACATCAAGCACTACGGCGCCGAGGTGAATCTGTTCGTGGATCATTCGCAAATTGTGCAGCTTGAATGCCTGCGCTCCGGGCTGTGGGGCACGAAGAGCCTGTGGGGGCGCGTCGTGACCTACAAGGGGTCAGCGTAAGCAAGGGGGGAAGAATGTATGCCATGAAAATAGCGATTACCGGGGGCGCAGGGTTCATCGGCGGGCATCTCACACGCGCCTATTTGGATGCCGGCCACGATGTCCTGGTGATCGATAGTCTCCAACACGGATCGCGCCAGGCGCTTGACCGGCGGGCACGCTTCTCACCCCTGGATATTCGCGACGGGAAACTGCGCACCATCCTGCAGCACGAACGGCCTGACCTGCTCAGTCATCATGTCGCACAGTATGGCGTGCCGGGCGAGCAGGCGCTCTCTGATGCGGATGCGCATATTCGCGGCCTGTTGAACGTGTTAGACGGGTGCGTAGAGGCATCTGTCAGCAAGATCATCTTCGCTTCCGGCGGCAACAGCTTGTATGGACGAGTGGATGCCGCGCTCCTTCCCGTCGACGAAGATGCACCGCTCTGCCCGCAGCGCCCCGCTGATATCAGCAGGGTGGCGGGCGAATGGTACGTGCGCTACTACACGCGTTCCTACGGTCTCGCGCACACCATCCTGCGCTATGCGGACGTCTATGGTGAGACCGATCACGCCCTGGCGCACCATCCACTCAGCCAGGTGATTTGCGCCCTGCTGGAGCGCCGCCGCCCCATCATCTATGGGACTGGCGAGGCTCTGCGCGACCATATTTTCATTGAGGACGTGGTGCGGGCGAACCTCAGCGCCTTGACGCGTGGCGAGGGCCAGACGCTGCACATCAGCTCTGGTCGTGGCGCCACCCTGACACAGATGTATCGCCTAGCCGTAGAGGTGCTGCAGAGCGACATCGAGCCCGTCCACCTCTCAGAAACACGGGCGCCTGCCTCCTCCATCGTCCTGGATAACACCCGGGCGCGGCGCATCCTGGGATGGCGCCCAGTGATTTCTCTGCCGGAAGGGATACAGCGTGCCGTGGCTTTGCTCGATGCACGGAACGCATACTCCGTCTCTCGAGAGGGGCAGAGGGAATCCAGAACTGCGCTCGCCCATACGACGCGCTCTGCACAGGGGGAAAGGGCACCAGCGCAGCGCAGCATCGTGCTGATCTAGCGGTTTGCACCTGGTTGGTTGCCCGCGACGTTGTTCGTTTTGCCTGAAAGCCAGGAAGCGTCTGGTCGTGTTCGAGCAACAGTGCTAGCTGAAACATTCGTGTGTACTGCGTCGACCAGGGGCCAGACAGAATGAAGGAAGGTACCGGCCCTTGGCCCGTTCGGAAGGAGAATACACCATGTGCGAAACTTGTGGTTGTCAAGGGAGCATCTCGCTCACCGCTTCGAGTACTTCGCCCTCTGAAACCGATGCATCCACCCCATCGACGCCCCCGCCTCCACCGCTCGTGGAGCGGTGGAGTGACGGGTTGCAGGATGCGATCAAAGCGGTGATCGGGTCTCATCGCAAGCCACCACGGCGCTTCAAGAGCTTCCTCAATGGGACATGGTTCGGCCACCCCTTGCACCCGGTCATCACGGACGTCCCGATTACCGCCTGGCTGCTCACCGCGGTCTTCGATATCATCTGGCTGATCTCCCACACCACCTGGGCAGCGTATGGGAGCTTTGTCGCGGTGATCGTGGGTCTGCTGGGAGCGCTGGGAGCGATTGCGACCGGACTCACGGACTGGAGCGATACCTACGGCGCCGAGCGCCATGTCGGCTTCAATCACCTGCTGTTCAACGCGGGTGCGACGACGCTTTACCTGGTTTCCTTCATCCTGCGGCTCATCGCCGGCCCGGGTGATGGCCTTGCCGCCGCCATCCTGGGCTTTGTGGGGCTGGCCTGCGTCCTGTATGCGGGATACCTTGGCGGCGAGATGGTCTTCTCGAAAGGGACCGGCGTCAACCATACGGCCTGGGAAGCGACAGGGGAAGATTACGAAGCGGTGCTGCCGGTGGAGGGCGTCGAGGAAAACACATTGTATCGTGTGACCGCCTCGGGCGTACCGGTGGTCGTGCTGCGCCAGGGTGAGCGGTTCTGCGCCATCTCCGCGACGTGTCCTCACGCCGGCGGACCTTTGGATGAGGGCACACTCACGGGCGATGTCGTGGAGTGCCCCTGGCACGGCTCGCGCTTTCGCCTGTGCGATGGGCGCGTGCTGACCGGCCCGGCGACGGTCAATGCGCCACGCTACGACGTGCGGGTGCGCGATGGGCAGGTGGAGGTCAAGCGCGTCGGCGAAGCGTGAACTCTGTCGCCTTGTTGACCTCAAGCGAAGAAAGCAACGATCGCAAAGAGAGGAAGCGTCAAGATATGAGGGAGACGACGGCTGATACCACTCGAGTAAACCGATCACAGGCAAGGGAGGGCGGGCCGCCACAGGCTCAGCCTCGCGTGGTCATTGTTGGCGCGGGCTTCGGCGGCCTGGAAGCCGCCAAGGCGCTACGCCACGTGCCGGTCCAGGTGACCATCATCGACCGCTGGAATCACCACCTGTTCCAACCCATGTTGTACCAGGTCGCGGCCGCAGGCTTATCCATTGAGGACATCTCGGCCCCGATTCGCCGTATTTTTCACCGGCAGGCCAACGCCTCTGTGCTCCTGGCCGAGGTGACCGGGGTGGATGTGCAGGGGCAGCGCGTGTTGACGACGGATCAACCCGTCCCCTACGATGATCTGATCCTGGCGACGGGGGCTTCCAGTAACTACTTCGGTCACGAAGAGTGGAAGCACCTGGCCCCTGGCCTGAAGTCCTTACAGGAGGCAATGGCGCTGCGACGCCGGATCCTGGGCGCGTTTGAAGCGGCAGAAAATGAAAGTGATCCGAAGATGCGCCAGGCGCTCTTGACGTTTGTGCTGGTCGGCGGGGGTTCCACCGGCGTCGAATTAGCGGGAGCGATCGCCGAACTCGCCCACCGCGCGCTGGCCCACGATTTCCGGCGCATCCATCCCGCCTCGACGCGCATCATCCTGGTCGAGGGCGAGCCACGCGTCATTCCCACCTTCCCGGCCAGGCTCACGCGCAAAGCACGCCGCAAGCTCGAGCAGCTCGGTGTGGAAGTCAGGACCGGGGTGCATGTCACCGATGTGACGTCCGAGGGCGTGAAGATTGGAGAGGAATTCATCGCCGCGAAGAACGTGATCTGGACGGCGGGTGTGAATGCCTCCCCCGCGGGCACATGGCTGGGCGCTGCCGTGGATCATGCCGGCCGCGTCAAGGTTGAGCCGACTCTTGCGGTTCCGGGCCACCCCAATGTGTTTGTGATCGGGGATACGGCGTGTGTCCTGCACAACGGGAAACCCCTGCCCGGGCTTTCGCCAGTGGCGATGCAGGAGGGGCGCTACGTGGCGCGGGTCATCGCCGACCGGGTGGACGGGAAAGTATCGGGGCGGCCCTTCCGGTACTTTGATAAGGGAACGCTGGCCACCGTCGGGCGCGCCTTCGCCGTCGTCGACATTGGCCCGCTCCACTTCACCGGCTTTTTGGCCTGGCTCACCTGGATTTTCGTCCACATCTTTTATCTGATCGGCTTTCGCAATCGCCTCCTGGTGCTCATCCAGTATGCCTGGGCCTATGTGACGTTTCAGCCAGGGGCGCGCATCATCTTACCCGAAGAGCATACCAGGCGTGAGACAGATGTCGCGTTCGTTGCAACGGAGCGTAAGGAGGCACTGCCATGAACCACCCCCTCACCTCTTCGCAGGGAAGCGGAGAGCCCCCCGTGGCCTCGCCGCGTTCGCACCCGGCGGCGAGAGCGGCGCTGGGATTGCGCACCCGCGCCCTGCTGTACGGCATCCTCGCCGCCGCCATCCTCACCGGGCTGATCGCCCTGGGCTCGCGGGGCTTTCACTGGTTTGACGCCACGCTCATCGGCTACGCGGTGGCCTCGATCTTTGCCGCCGCGGCGGTCACGTACAAGTACAGCTTCTGGCTGGCGCGCCCGCCCACGGGCCGCTACTGGCGCAGGAGCTGGCGGCTCTTTTTCTCTTACGCGAACTTCCGCCGCTATACGGCGCTGATCCCGGCTGCCATCCTCGACCTGTTCTCGCAGCAGTTTATCCGGCGGCGCGGCCTCTACCGCTGGGTGACGCACCAGTGCATCTTCTGGGGCGTGCTGCTCTCGTGTTGTATCACCTTCTCGCTCACCTTTGGCTGGATCCGCATGACGCTGACGACGGGCGGGGAGCACCTGCTCTGGTTCTTCGGCTTTGCGCTCTTCGCGTTCCCCATCGACTCGGCGCTGGGGTTTCTGATCTACCATGCCCTGGATTTCACCGCCATCCTGCTCTTCGTCGGGCTGGTGCTGGCCCTGCACCGGCGCTTCCACGACCTGTCGCTGATCAGCGTGCAGCGGTTCGGCTTCGACCTCATGCCTTTGGCCCTGCTGCTGGCGATCGTGGTGACCGGCCTGGCGCTCACCGCCGACAGCACCTGGCTGCGCGGAGCCTACTACTGGTATATCTCGCTGACCCACGAAGCGGTGGTGGTGCTCTGGCTGATCTCGCTGCCCTTTGGCAAGTTTTTCCATCTCATCGAGCGCCCGGCGACGGTCGGCATCGAGCTGTACTGGCGCACCGGCGAGCACACCCAGATGCAGAAATGCGCGCGCTGCGGCGAGGAGTTTGCTCCGGTGCGCTTCATCCAGGACCTCAAGAAGACGCTGCTCGATGTCGGGGAAGATTACACCCTGCGCGAGGATGTCTCTGCTCAGCAGAGTCCCGAGTCCACGGGAACCCCGGCAGAAGAGCAGGCCACGAGATCGCTCTGGTGGCAGGACCTCTGCCCCTCCTGCAAGCGGGTGGCGCGCGGGCAGGCCACCCTTGCCGCCCTCGATCCTGGTGGCAACCGCTTCTTATAGAGCAGACAGCGCCGCGCTCAAACAGATCCCGGACGTCCGTCCAGCAGGAGGTCGAGGAGTGCCAGGCGCAAGAGACAGAAAGGGAGAAGGGCATGAGTGTTGACAAAGGCCGCTTTCGGCGCGGCCAGCGCCAGCAAGAAACCTTCGATTTTCATACGGGCGAGTTCGCGCCCGCCCGCTGGAAGTCGGATGATGAGATCGAGCGCTATGTCCCGACGCATTGCTGCTACTGTGGCGTGCAGTGCGGCATGTATCTGAAAGTGGCTGAGGGAAAGGTGGTCGGCGTCGAGCCGCGCGAGGACTTCCCGCTCAATCATGGGATGCTGTGCCCGAAAGGCGCGACCGCTTACCAGACGGTGAACCATCCCGACCGCCTGACCTACCCCTTGATGCGCAGGGGCGGGAAGCAGAGCCCGCTGGAGCGAGCGAGCTGGGACGAAGTACTCGATACCATCGTGGAACGCTTGCGCGCTATTCAGGCGCAGTATGGCAAGGATAGCGTGGCGATCTTTAGCGGCTCCTCGATGACCAACGAGAAGTGTTACCTGATGGGCAAGTTTGCCCGCGTGGCGTTGGGCACGCGCCATACCGACTATAACGGGCGCCTGTGCATGTCCTCTGCCACGGGTGCCAACGAGCGCTCGCTCGGCATCGACCGCGCCGCCAACCCCATCAGCGACATGCTCCACGCCGACTGTATTTTTGTGATCGGCGCCAACGTGGGAGAATGTTTCCCCATCGTCACCAGCTACCTGTGGCAGGCGCGCGACCGCGGCTGCAAGCTGATCGTGGCCGATCCGCGCCAGACGCCCATCGCGCGCACCGCCGATCTGTTTCTGCCCCTGCGCTCCGGCACCGATTCGGCGCTCTTGAACGGGATGCTGCATGTGATCATCAAGGAAGGACTCCTCGATGAGGACTTCATTCGCGAGCGCACAGTGGGCTGGGAAGAGACCAGGGCCTTGGTGGAGCACTACCCGCCGGAGCGCGTGGCCAGGGTCTGCGGACTGCGCCCCGAGGCCATCGTGGAGGCGGCTCGCCTGTACGGGCGGGCCCGTGCCGCGCTGATCTACACCGCACGTGGGCTGGAACACCAGAGCAAAGGCGTCGATAACGGCGTCACCGCCATCAACCTGGCGCTCTCTACCGGCAATTTTGGCCGCCCCGGAGCCGGATACGGCACCCTGACCGGCCAGGGCAACGGGCAGGGAGGCCGCGAAGTGGGCCAGAAAGCCTCGCAACTGCCGGGCTGCCGCGAGATCGAAGACCCGGAGGATCGCGCCTACATCTGCTCGGTCTGGGGCATCGACGAGCAGGACCTGCCGCACGCGGGCTACCCGGCGACCCTGATGATCCCGGCCATGCTGCGCCAGGAGATCCGCGCCTGCCTGCTGATCTGCTCGAACCCGATGGTGTCGCTGCCCGATCAGCACACGGCTGAGCGAGCGCTGCGCAGTCTCGATCTGTTCGTGGTGCTCGACTTCTTCCTCTCGGAGACCGCCGAACTTGCGGATATCGTGCTGCCGGGCAACGTCTGGGCCGAGGATGAGGGAACCACCACGAGCCTGGAAGGACGGGTGATCAAATATAACAAGGCGGTGGATCCCCCGGGAGAGGCGCGTCTCGACTGGCAGATTGTCTGCGATCTGGCCCGGCGGCTTGGCAAGGGGCAGTACTTCAACTTCCACTCTCCGCGTGAGATTTTCGACGAACTGCGGCTGTGTACGCGGGGCGCGAAGTCGGACTACTGGGGCATCACCTACGAGAAGATCGCGGAGCAAAACGGCGTCTTCTGGCCCTGCCCCTCGGAGGATCATCCCGGCACGCCGCGCCTGTACGAAGAGCGCTTTGGGTTCCCTGATGGCAAGGCGCGCTTTCATCCCATTGCCTATATTCCGCCGGCGGAAGAACCCGACGAGGAGTACCCCCTGGTACTCACCACCGGGCGCGTCATTTATCACTACCTGTCCGGCAACCAGACGCGGCGGACGCCGTTCCTGCGGGAAATGGCCCCGTATCCCTGGGTCGAGATGCACGAGCGGACTGCTGAGCAGCTTGGAATCACGGATGGCGAGTGGGTGACGGTACGGACCAGGCGGGGAGAGATGACGGCGCCCGCCCTGGTGGTGCGCTCCATTCGCCCCGATACACTGTTCATCCCGTATCACTACGGGCACACCCAGGCGGCGAACCAGCTGACCAATCCGGTGCTGGAGCCGATGCTGAAGATCCCTGAGTACAAGGTCTGCGCTGCCGCGGCTGTCCGCGCGGCGGAGCCGCCCGAGTGGGCGAAGGAGATCGACGTGGCGGAGCTCGTCGCGGCGCAGAAGCGCCGGCGTGAGCTGCCGATCGTGAACGGCACGGCAACGCCCACCTTGCGTTAGGCGTTGCCTGTCCGGTGACGAGAGAAAGGAAATGGACATCCATGACAGAAACGGTGACCGTCAAACGGATCTTCCTCGATCCCTCGCGCTGCATCGGGTGCCGCTCCTGCGTCGCGGCCTGCCGGGAGTGCGACACCCACAAGGGCGAGAGCATGATCTACATCGATTATATCGAGCGCAGTCACACCGTCGCCACGTCGCCGACGATGTGCTGGCACTGCGAGGACCCGCTGGCCCCGTGCGCGCAGGTCTGTCCGGCACAGGCCATTCTGGTCAGCCCCGACGGGGTGGTGCACCAGGCGGACGAGACACGCTGCATCTACTGCGAGAACTGTGGCTACGCCTGCCCGTTTGGCGTGCCCAAGTTCGATATGAAGGGGCACTATATGCGCAAGTGCAACCTGTGCTATGACCGCACCAGCCAGGGCAAAGGCCCCATGTGTACCACCGTGTGCCCCACGCAGGCCATTTTCTATGGCACCTATGAAGAGTGGGTGGCAGCGGGCCGGGGCTTGCAAGGGGCCAAACCGGTCAACACCTTCTATTTCGGGCGGCAGCGCGTGCGCACGCGCAACTACGTGGTTCTGACAGAGGAGGACGAGGCCCTCGACCTCATGGCGCTCCTCGACGAGGCGACTTTTGGCAAAGGCAGCGAGGTGCCGCAAGCCACTGCCGGACGCAACGTGGAGCCGTGGGTGGAGGCAGAAACCGCCGGGATTCCAGAGCGTGCGGCTCCCCCGCAGCCCTGGACGCCGCGCGAACCTGAGCCGTTCACAGTGCCCGCCTCCCCCATCGGGAGCACCGGTGTTCACACTGCTCGTGACGAGCAAGCGTAAGGAGGAGGTTCATGGAACACGAGATGCAGGCGCAAGAGCAGCCGGGGCGTGAGATGCCCTCGCCCGCCGGCCCGCAGGGAACCGGGAGAACACGCCGATCCGATCAGGAGGAATGGCGCGCAGAATTCCCCTACCCCTGGAGCGAGGACGAGATCGTCACGCGGCGCGATACCTTGCGCTTCCTGCTGGCCGGCTCGGGGGCGCTGTTCCTGGGCACGGGGGTGCTCGCCATCGTGGGCACCCTGCCGTCGGGCGCGCAGGTCAAAGCCGTGCCGGTCGCGCGTGTCGGGGAGCTGGCGGAGAACGAGTGGCGCGTCTTCGAGTTCCCGGATCAGTATGCGCAGGGCATTCTGATCAATCTGCCGGGAAAGGGGCTGGTGGCCTATAGCGATGTGTGTACGCATCTTTCCTGCGCGGTCACCTACCAGGGGGCCAGCAAACAGCTCTACTGCCCCTGCCATGAGGGATTCTTTGACGCCGCCACGGGGAACGTGCTGGCAGGGCCACCCACGCGCCCGCTGCCGCTGATTGAACTGGCAGTGCAGGACGGCATCATTTACGCCGTGAAGGTGGTGCCGCGATGAGCAGGAGCGGAGCAACTGGACGCATGAGGCAGCCTCGAATTCAGCCGACGCCAGGCGCCAATCCGGATGACCCGCCGGTACAGCGGCCCCCACAGGAGCCGCATGGGCCGAGACCCGGCCCCAACTACCTGGGCATCCCCGGGCGGACAGCGATCGTGCAGGGGCAGGTCTTCCTGGTGGCCGCCATCGTCATTGTCCAGCTCCGGCTGATTACCGATGCGCTCTATGAGCTGCTGTCGGGACGGGCAAGCCTGCTTGGGTGGGTAACGCTGGTGAGCGGCCTGGGCTTTGTCCTCGCCCTGGTCGTGACCTTCTGGCCGCGCCGCCGCATCGAGGAAAGGTGAGGGCCGGGAAGATCAAGAGACCAGCAATGGAGGGAGGGATGCAGGAGCCACCGGTACGCCCACCGGAGCGAGCAAGCCAGGAGGAGATCGGGAGTGCATTCCCCAGGAAAGAAACGGAGAGACGCGGCGTTGGTCGCATTGATCGTGAGCATCCGATCGGCGACGAGATGTGGGATATCCTGTGGGGGATCCTCTCGCGTGCGCGTCTCTCCTGGTTGCTCGCGCCTCACTCGCATGTCGCGGTGCTGGCGTTGTTTAGCTTCATCAATGGGTGCTTCAGCATCGGGCTGATGTCCGCGGCTTCCGTACTCACGCACTCGCCCTTTATCTTTCCTTCGCTCGGTCCGACTGCCTTTCTCTTTTTCTCTACCCCCACAACCCCGAGCGCGTGCCCGCGCAACACCCTCATTGGTCATGCCGTGGGCACAGCTGCGGGCTACCTCAGTCTCGTGGCAACGGGGTTGACAATGGCGGGCCAGCCCTCTCTGTCGGTGTAACGTGGCCGCCCTCTCATTGGGGTTGACGGCTGGCGTGATGGTGAGGCTCACGAGCGCCGCACCCGCCTGCAGGAGCGACCACGCTGATCATCTCACTTGGTCTCTTGACGCACCCCTGGCAACTGGTGTTGTTCTTGGGAGCGGTGGTGCTGCTGACGCTGCAAGCGCTCGTCATCAATTGGCTTGCGGGCACTGCGTATCCACTGTGGGGACCACCCCGCGAGTTCACTGAAGGTGTTGACAGGGGTGACAGTGCAAGGAGCCACATATGATTATGTCGCTTATGGGAGCCGAAGAGAAACAGGGCACCAGATTCTCCGTCCCGCTAGATGATCGCACGCAGGGCCTCAAGTACCTCACCACTGGGAACCATGAGCGGGGAGGGGTAGCGTTCCGGTTCGTGCAGGACGCGCACGCCGCACTCGCGCAGCAGGGCAATGCTCCTGGAGAAGGCGGGATGACGCACCAGATCCATCTTCAGGCAGGGTACGACAACGACGGGCGGGGTCCCACGCCCGAGGGCTTCGCACAAGATACTGGCCGCCAAGGTATCGCCAATGCCTTGCGCCCATTTGTTGATCGTGTTAAACGTGCCAGGCATGACCAGGATGGCATCGGCCTTGGGCAAGGGATCCGCTTCCCCCGGCAATTTGTAGTCCGTGCGCACCACGTGTCCCGACAGTAGAGCGAGGGCCGAGAGGTCTATCCAGCGGGCGGCCTGAGGCGTGGCGATGACACAGACATCCCATCCCGCCGCCTGGAGCAACTGCACGGCATCGGGCGTCTGTTGGGCTGGCGGAGCGGCACACACGATGAGGTAGAGGACGCGAGATGCGTTGGAAGTCGGTTCGCTCATGGGCCTCCTCACGCGGTAATGAGAATGAGCGCGAACGTCGCGTCCAGGCGCTGCTCCAGGTCTTGCACGGCCTCGCTCTCCTTCCACGGTTCCAACTCACGGCGTACCAGGCGCACGCGTTCCAACACGCTCAGAGACCTGGTCTGCGTCGTGATGGCGAGTGCCTCCATGGCCAGCGTATAGGCTTGCTGGACCTGGCCCTGTTGCGCCTGGGCGATGCCCATATCGGCGAGGAGCGTGGACCGCCGCCGGACGGTCTGTGGATCAAGCAGCGCGACCGCCTGTTGCAAGGCAGGCAGCGCACGTTCCGGTTGGCGCAGCCGCACAAAACACGCGCCCTCGTACCCGGCCAGGCGAGAGGGGTTCAAGCCGGTGGCGTAGCGGTCTTCTCCCAGGGACTCGCTCGCGGCGAGCGCTTTCGCGGCCGTGAGCGCCCCGTCGCAAGCGTCGGCATCGCCCAGTTGCGCGTGAACCTCGGCCTCCACTGCTGCCAGCCAGCACCGAATTCTGGCGCTCCCGATGGACAACTGCCCGGCCTCTTGCAGGAGCGGAAGCGCCTCGCCGGGGCGTTCCCAGTAGATGAGCAGCAGGCTCATCCGTCCGAGTCCCACCGCCCACAGGTCCTGATCGAACGCCGCTTGAGCCGCTTTGAGCGAGAAGGTGTAGTAGGCCCAGGCCAGCGTGTATTCGTGCAGGTCGAACAAGGTCTTGCCGAGGATTTGCGCCGTTTCCCCCGCCAGCCGACAGAGGCGCCGGGTGGCCTCGCGCGGCTGCGCTCGTTTGAGCAGGTGAATGATGGTCTGCAAATGCTCGGACACGTTCCCCAGGAGATCGAGCGAGGTATTGGCGCAGAGGCGCCAGTAGCTCTCCGTGATGCGTTCCAGGTCATCGAGCGCGCTCGTGACAACAGCGGAGGCCGACTGTCCGCTTCGATCGGCCGGATAGAGCCTGGCGTAGGGTGCCAGCACGAGCGCCGTGCTGGCGAGCGTCAACAGGTCGTGCAGGAGTTGACGGCGAGATTTCATGAGGTCGAGTGTGTGCTCTTGATCCAAAGATGAGAGGACAAACGTGGGCGGCGCTGGCAGAGAGAGGACCGCCTCCTTGTTGACCGGGAACAGATCCAGGCGGAGGCGCTCGGCCAGATCGCTGGTTCGCGCGGCAAGTTCCATGCCCTCGGCGGCGAAGGCGCGTTGGCTGTCCTGGTAGAGCCGCTGCGCTTCGGAAGGCCTCCCCTGCTCGTGCAACAGTTCCATCAACTGGCAGAGTGCATCTTCGTCGGTGGGATCCGCTTCCAGATGCGTGTAGAGCAGCCGCTGCGCGCGCTGCGCCCACCCGCGTTGCTGAGAGAGCTGCGCTTGCCACAGGACACACCCGCGCTGCGCGCGTTCCATCGTGGCGCGCCTGCCATAGGCCCACAGCCCCTCTTCCTCTTCGAGATACGCCCCACGGGCAAGAATGGCAGCAGCTTGTTCCACCAGGGGCAGAGGGTCGGCTCCCGTCTCCTGCATGGCCTCGGCTTGCTCGAGGAGAAGAAGCGCGGCGTCGGCATCGATCCAGAGTCGGTCCTGTCCTGGCAGGCGAAAGCCGCTGGCATCCTCAGCGGTGATGAGTAGGGTTTCTTTCCCTTTGGCTGGCCGTAAGACAGCGCGCAGCTTATAGGCCGCATCGTTGAGGTATCCTCCGGATTCTTTGGGATCAACCTCCGGCCAGAGGTCTTCCAGGAGGATTCCCCTGCGGGCGTGCCGCTGGGGGCTGCACGCTAAGCGCTTGAGCAGGCGACGCGGATCCTGACTCCCTCCCCATTCGCTAAGGCGAAGAGGCTGCCATGCGGTTCCATCCCACCGTTCCACCAGCAAGGCTCCGCAGGTGAAGACGCGGGACGAGGGAAACGCTGCTTGCCCAGGCCTATTCGTCATCTGATCATCGCTCCTCTCTTCAGCTGACCCGGCGTCGGTCCGTAAGGCGATTGTACCATAGTTCTCCTATCCCGGCTAGATTCCTGGCCGTATCTCGGCGGAATCTCGGCTCGATCTCGATCAAACGTCGGTCCGGCCTCGGCCCGCTTCTGCTATGCTCGTTTTCGGAAGAGACAAGGACGGACGCACAGCCTGGTGTGGTGACCTTCCAGACGAGTGATGAGGTAGGAGGAGAGGGAAAGCCGTGCAGTCGAGAGATGAATGCATCGCGCCCGAGCGTTTGAAGTCAATCAGGCATGTTCGGCAGGAACAGCGGGAGGGGCTTGTGTGAAAACGATCCCATCGCGTCTGAGCGTTTGGGGTCGTCGTCCCTTCCATCTGGACGAAAAGGACGCCAGGTGGAGAACAATGGAAAGAAAGTGGATGTCCATGAGCGCCAGGAAACAGACCGGTTCCGACGACGTGGTGGACATGGAACTGCATTGCGTCAGGTGCGGGGCGCGGATGTATGTGCCGGTGCAGCAAGCTGGCGCGGTGATCGTCTCGCTCGAGCGGACCGGCGCAGCCATCCTGATCTGCGTTTGTGGGCAGGTGCAGCTCATTCGGCTGCAACGCCAGAGGCAGAACGACTAACCATGAGCAGAGGCGAAGGCGGAGACAACTCTCCTGGCGACGAATCTATCCCGCTCTTAGACGGGGTGAAAGGAAACGAGGCGATGACAGAGACAGCTGAGGAAGCGTCGAGGCCCATCGCGCCTCCAGGGACAGATCATCCACCCGCTGCGCCCCATATCCTGATCGCTGAGGACCATCCGGCGATCCAGGAACTGCTCTGCTGGGTACTCCAGCTGGCGGGGTATCGCACGACGGCGTGTGCCGGCAGGCACGCCACCCTCACCTGGAGAGAGAGGGTCATGCCGAGTGGAGAGTGCCCTGCGTTGATTCTTCTCGATCTCAGCCTCCTGCGCATTCAGGATGCGACCGACTTCCTGTACCGCCTACGCGTACGCTGGCATGCTGCCTGTGGTGTGCTTCCACAGATCATCGTGCTGACGACCAGCAAGCAGGTGCAAGAGGCCTTGACGCCAGGGGAATGTGTGATCCTGAAACCTTTTCATGTCCGGGATCTCCTTGCCCTGGTCCAAAGGGTGATACCGTTTGTATCTCGACCAGAGGACTGCACACCAGGCAAGGTGTATCTACGAGACCGATGAGGGCGAATGCCCCCTTTGCAAGGGGAAGACAGGCGTCGAACGAGAGCTTCCTTGCTCCAAAATACCACTACAACTGCTCCGATGCAATTCTATAATTCACAGGAGCGAAGCATCCAGGCAACCATACTGACCGAAGGGTCATCTAGATGTTTCGCTCCCGCTCAGAATGACAGAGAGCTGCCTCTTTTTATTGCATAAGGGCCTGCCGAGTGGTGAGACTTCAGCAGGCCCGGTTCTTCCCGATTCATAATATGCAAACAGGCTCTAACGATCAGGGTTAGTATCGCGGGGTTCAATGGGCAGATCAGTGGTGTATACGCGGTCGCTGACAAACTTCTCCGGTTTTGGGACTATTTCATCGGGGTAGTATGAACCGCTTGCATCCGTGTTGATGCCGGGCCAGTGACGACCGTAGTTATAATGGCCGGTCTCCGCCGGGGAGAGCGGGCCGCGCGCAAAGAGGGCTACGCCGCTATAGTGCGGCACCCCAGGCTCTGGCGTCTCAACATAGAGATCATCCGGGACGCTGTTCAGTCCCATCTCCTGCAAATCCGCCTCACTGAGTGAGATACGAATGATATTCTTGTCCACGCTCTTGATGGCGCTATGCGGCACATAATAGGCTTTGACGAAAATGGCTCCGCGCTCAACGAGGAAGTAGGTGGGGAAGCGCGCTCGTACTTTGCCGAGTCTCTTCCCGGTACTATCAATCACTTCCTGACCAAGCTGAACAACCGGCGCGTTCGGTTCAACAACCGGCGTACTCTCTTCAATCGGCATACACAGGCTCCTTCGTACAAAATGAGTCCTGATGAACGATACAAAAGCAGATCGTAACAATTCATCAATCGTATTATAACGTATCAAACGACAATTTGTTATAGCCTCCCCGGTAGTCCCTTTATTAGCGCACGTTCATCCTGCAACCACCCCTCTATCGCCGTACAAACATCCGGTTCAGTCATTTGATAGTGAATTCGGCTGATTTGTGCGAAGAGGGTGAAGAAAAGCCTGCCTGAACAGAACAGGCAGTTATACTGATCTGACTCCCCTACAAGGCCCCACTGTTGACCGAGAGGCCGCCATCGATGGTGAAGGTCGCGCCGGTGATGTAGGAAGCACTGTCCGACGCAAGATAGACGGCGAGATCACCCACCTCCACCGGCTGACCCAGGCGATGCATGGGAATCTCGGCCAGCAATGCATGCAATTTCTCAGGATTGGCCAGCACGTCGGCATCGATGGGCGTTTCAATGGCGCCGGGGGCAATGTTGTTGACAGTGATGTTGTAGGGGGCCAGTTCCAGGCAGACTGTGCGCGTCAGCATGCGAATGCCACCTTTGGCGCAGCAGTAGGGAACGTTGAGCGGCATGGGCAGTTCTTCATGCACCGATGAGATATTGATGATGCGTCCGGGAATCTTGCGTTTAATCATCTCACGGGCTGCCGCCTGCGTGCCAAAAAATGCGCCTTTTAGATCGATGCTCAGCACGCGGTCATACATCTCCTCAGTGACATCCACAAACGGCGAATGAATCTCCATACCAGCATTGTTGACCATGATATCAAGCCTCTGAAAATGGTCAACCGCCTGCTGCACAAGCCCATAGATCTGCTGATACTGCGAGACATCGGCCTGCATGACGATTGCCGTACCGCCACGCTGCTCAATCGTCTGGCGCACCTCCTCGGCTTTGGCCTGATTATGCGCGTAGTTGACAACCACTGCCGCCCCGGAAGCGGCCATCTTGATCGCTATCGCGCGTCCGATCCCGCTATCCGAGCCGGTGATGATGGCAACTTTCCCCTTCAAATCTATTTGCATAGCGCGGTGTTCTCCCTTCTGTCCATAATACTCATCTGTACGAAAATAGCATCTCATCCAGAGATTACGTGTTCCACAGTGATTATACGCCTCAACCCTTGCGCGTCGCTACAGGCAAGAGGAAAATACCTTCACGAAGCACTGGTATTCTGGCCCTATCTTGAGTATACTTTGTGTAACAGGCAGTTCCTCATTGTCCGTCAGTCAATCTCTGTTTCATCGTCCAACAGTCATTCTTTTCACTCCCATCAGAAAGGAATGACCAGAATGAGAAAGGCATTAAGCGATGGATGCAAACGAAGAAAGTGTCTCATCCCTTCCCCTCACTGAAGGAAAAACGCCCGCGATTGTAGAAGCGCCACGCCTCCAACGGGGAGCATTGAACCTGCTCGACATAGCCACGTCGACAATGGCGAATATCGCTCCCGCTATGAGTTTCTTCTTCAGTTCCGCCCTCATTGCTGTAGCAGCAGGCATCGCTTCGCCGCTCACCATCATTGTGGCGGCAATCGCTATCGCCCTGCTTGGCAACACGCTGGCCGAGTTTTCGCGCTCGATTCCTTCGACCGGCTCCTTCATCACCTTTATCGGCAAGACCTTCGGACCGATTATGGCCGTGACCACCACCATCGCGGTCAGCATCGGCTACATTCTTGCTATGGCTTCGGTCATCGATATTTCCGGAGGCTGGACACAGATCATTCTGCAACACTACTTCGGCCTCAACATTCCCTGGCAAATCCTGACACTGGTCTTCGTGGTCATTGTCTTCTTCCTCATGGTACGTGGGATACACCTCTCCACACAGTGGGCAGGCGTTTTCTTCGCCCTGGAAATGGCCGTCCTTCTGCTGGTCTCGATAGCGGTGCTGGTAACGCACGCCTCGAAGCTCTCCCTCGCTCCCTTCAATCCGGGCAATATTACGGGCGGATTGGCAGGGCTGGGTCTCGGCTTCCCCATCGCCGTCTATATGTTCATCGGCTGGGAAAACTCGGCCTCACTGGCTGAGGAGACGAACAACCCGCGACGTAACGTTCCCCGCGCCATCTACGCCAGTATCCTGCTGATGGGAGTGAGCTACCTGCTGTTCATGTACGCTACCGTTGTCGCTTTCAATTACAATGTCACCGCGCTCAACGGTGCGCAGCCCGTCCCCTTCGTCGCGGCTGCGCAGGGCATTGCCGGTCTGTTGGGGGCGCTGGCCTACATTGCAGGCTTCACCTCCACGCTGGGCGCGATGATCGCAGGCTCGAATTCGCAGGCACGGTTGATCTTCAACGCTGCCCGTGAGGGCTTGCTACCTTCCTGGATAGCGAGGGTGCATTCACAACGACGCACTCCCTGGGTCAGCTTCCTGATCTTCTTCGCTATCGGCCTCGCCACCGTCTACATCTTCGGCTGGACGGTCGATCCTGTGGTCTTCTTCGGTGACATCGCCACCCTCGGCACCATTCTGGTGGCGCTGACCTACTTCGTCTCCAATATTGCGCTACCGGTCTACTACAGGCGCCACCACCCGGAGCAATTCTCGATAGTCCGGCACCTGATACTACCCATCCTGGGCATACTCGCCATTGGCTTCCCGCTCTGGGGCCTGGTTCAGCCGGGGCAGCCTGTTCCCTTCAACTACTTCCCCTGGATCGCCCTGGGCATCATCGTCGTCGCGCTCATCTACGCCATTATTCTCAGCCGCCGCGACCCTACGCTGGGTGACAGGGTTGGTTCAATCGTGGCAGACCGCGAGTAGCATTCAGCTATAACAAAGCTGTAAAAGGTTCTGCTAAGTCATGCTGAGGGGGAGCGAAGCATCTGAGGCCGCCATCCATCTGGTATATTCACTGAAGATGCTTCGCTCCCCCTCAGCATGACATGAGAATCGCCCTCTGGCATGTTATCCTCCGCTGCGCTCATGACATGGCGGAAGGCGCTCCCTTTCAATTATTGTCGTCTTGCTCTACCGGCACAATATGCGGGACAGAACCATTGGAACGCTTGTCGGAAGTTGACGGGAGTTGAGATTGTGGCTGAGCGTGATGAGATTGCGCCGGGTGGGCGCGTTCGAGTGGCAACTGCTGGTGGTGGAAGAGGCGATTGGCGAGCAAGGCGTGGTTGTTGGTCATCGCAACCTGCATAGACTCGATGATGCGCTCAAGCTGCTCAATGCTGGTGAAGACCTCCTGCATGGTCGTCAGGTTCCCAGCAGAAGGTTGGGAATGGGAAGCGAGCGCACGCAAATGGGCTGTGAGGTGCTGCTCCCCGTCTTTGAGTACAGCCTGCATGGTCTCCTGTACCATCGATTGCAGCGAGTCTTTGAGCGTGACAAGTCGCTCATCCAGGGCCTTGCCGAAAATTGCCAGCAAATCGTCCCAGGGCAGATCGGTCTGCACCTCAATGGCCTCGAACCGAGGAGCCTGCTCCACCGGCATCAGCGTTCCATTGGACAATTGTTGATGCAGCAGTTGTTCGATGGCAAGCAGCCGCTCAGCCAGAGACTGCTCTACCATACCGGTGAGGTCTCGTTGCTGTTGCTCCTGTTCACGCGCAAGTTTGCCGTCCAGTACCTGCGCGCTGGCAGCCTGCTGCATACCGGATTGCCGGTTTAGCGCGTCGTTAAGCGCGCCCTGCTGCTCGACAAGTTTCTGCGCCAGCACGTGGATGACCTCCTGTTGCATCGAAATGAGACGTTGCTCAAAGTCGCGACACAGGGTCTGGATACGCAGGTCGAGTAGCTGCTCCACCTCACGCCGATGCGCCGCGAGCCGCTGCTCAAGGATGCTATTGAAGGCACGTAATTCATCCTGGGTAAACGACATGGCCTCTATCCTGTTTCTTGCTTTCTGCCCTGAAACTCTTGTATCATGCAAAGTATAAAAGCTGCTATATGGCTGTGTCAATGGCTATTGATATTTTCGCCCATGTGGGCTATCAGGAGGATAGAAAGATGCCGCGAGCAATTGATTTCCATGTCCATCTGCCAACGACTGATTTTATGCAGGTCACGCTTGGCCCTTATGCAAAGGCCGCCGAACGCTATTTTCGCACTGAGGTCAAGCTGAAAGATATTGAGCAACTGGCCGCCGATTATGCTGCGGTAGATATGATCGGCGTTCTGCTCGCCTGGGACGCGGAGACCGCGACGGGCCTGCCGCCTCTGGGCAACGACTACATCGCCGCCATCGTGGAACGCTATCCGCAGCAGTTTATCGGCTTTGCCAGCGTCGACCCACACAAGGGGAAGTGGGCGGTCAAAGAGATGGAACGCGCCGTCAAAGACCTGGGGCTGGCCGGAGCAAAATTCCACCCCGGCGTGCAGGCATTTTACCCCAACGACCCGCAGTTCTATCCCCTGATGGAAAAGATTCAGGAACTGGGCATCCCGGCCCTCTTCCATACCGGCACCAACGGCCTCGGCGCGGGAACGCCCGGCGGTATGGGCATCAAGCTGGATTATACGCGCCCCATCTATCTCGACTCCCTGGCCGCCGACTTCCCTGGCCTCACTATCATTGGCGCTCATCCCTCCTGGCCCTGGCACGAAGAGATGATCGCCGCCATGCTGCACAAAACCAATATCTATAACGATCTCTCCGGCTGGTCACCAAAATACATCCCGGAGTCACTCTTACAGGAGGCCGCGACACGCTTGCAGGATCGCTTTTTGTTCGGCTCAGACTACCCTTTCATCACACCCCAACGCTGGATGAAGGATTTCGAATCGGTTAAGATCGACTTCAAGCCAGAGGTGAAGGAGAAGCTGTTCTGGAGAAATGGACAGAAGTTGCTGGCTCACACCGCTATAGCGCAGATGCACTTCTCCTCATGAAGGTAGCTACTATAGCACCAGTTTTACGCTTCCATCTGCGTGCAGTTTGCTGAAACATGCGGCAACCATTGCACTTTCAGGGCCAGGTTGCCACAGGAGCATTCCAGCAACATCTCTTACTTTTTTTGTGATACTGATGAACTGATGACTTCCCGCTTGCATTTCTTCAGGTGGTTTGCTACACTGATCAGGGCAGAAAGTGGGGGCAGAAGTTACCTTGTGGATGCTGGAAGAGCTGGCCTGGTATCTGGTCATGTGGCCATGAAAGGGATAGCAGCGACAGGACTCGCCATGCGCGACCCACAGGCAACAGATAAGTCGAGTACAGGTCAAAGGCAGGCTGAAACGATGGAAAGGATAGAAGACGATGGAGGCAGGGTTTCTTCTCCCAACCACCTGTCCAGTCGTGATCGGTCGCGTGCAAGAGCTTATGGCTCTCCGTTTGCTCGTCGATCGAGTCCACGCTGGAGAGGGGCGGGTGGGCCTGGTGTGCGGGGAAGCCGGCATTGGTAAATCACGCCTGGTGGCTGAAACAAAAGCGTACGCCGGGGCTTTCGGCTTTCTCCTCCTGGAAGGACAGTGTTTCCAGACGGATAGCGCATCCCCATATGCGCCGCTGCTGGACCTCTTCCGTGCGTATTTTGCTCGTTGGACTCCGACCTCGCTGCCAGACCCTATGCACTCTTTTGCCTCGACGCTCTCGCGCCTGCTACCCGAACTGTCGCTGCTGTTCCCCGACCTGGCGACCCTGCCCGCATCGTCATCTGTAAATCCAGAAGAGGAGAAGCGACGACTCTTCGCAGCCATGACCCATTTTGTGACGGAGCAAGCCGCACAGCACCCCGTACTGCTCGTGGTGGAGGATGCCCACTGGTGTGATGATCTGAGCCTGGACTTGCTGCTGCACCTGGCACGCCGCTGTCGGCAGGTGCCGCTGCTCTTGCTCGTCACCTATCGCCGTGAGGAACTGCATCCACGCTTGAGGGGGTGGCTAACCCGGCTAGACCGGGAACGTCTGGCGCAAGAAGTTATACTTGAGCGTCTTGCTCGCACAGAAGTGGCAGCCATGCTGCACGCCATGCTGGAGACGAAGCAGCAGGTCGAGGCTGACCTCCTCGACACCCTCTACGCCCGTTCCGAGGGCAACCCCTTCTTCGTCGAGGAACTGCTCAAATCGCTCATAACAACAGGAGAACTGGTGCCGGTCGATGGGACATGGAAGCGGGCTACACAGAAGACTTCCATTCCTCGCAGTGTGCAGGAAGCCGTACAACAGCGTACTGCGAACCTGAGTACAGAGGCGAAACGCTTCGTGGCACTTGCGGCTGTTGCCGGGCGGCGTTTCAATGTCACTCTGCTGCAGGAGGTCATGCACTGCAATGAAGCGCAACTGCTGGATCTCCTCAAAGAGGTGATGGCCGCCCAACTGGTGGTGGAAGAAGAGGTTGACCTGTTTGCCTTTCGCCACGCGCTAACACAGCAAGCCATCTCTAACGAGTTGCTGCTGCGCGAGCGGCAAGGGCTGCATCGCAGCATCGCCCAAAACCTGGAACGCCTTTCCATCTCTTCCCAGGCCGCTCGAGAGAAGCACCTGGAAGATCTCGCGTATCATTCCTATGAAGCAGGCATGTGGGAGCAAGCACTGACCTATGCGCAAGAAGCGGGAGAAAAGGCCCTGAGGCTCTATGCTCAGCAGGCTGCCATTGATCACTTCACCCATGCGGTAGAGGCCGCCCATCACCTCCTGCAGACACCCCCGGTCTCCCTTTACCTCGCGCGGGGACGAGCGTATGAGTCACTCGGCGACGTTGAGCGCGCACGTGGTGATTATGAACGCGCACTTGATGCCGCACGTGCGGCTCACGATGCTACATCGGAGTGGCAGAGTATCACAGCCCTCGGCGTCCTATGGACCGGACACGATTACGAACGGGCGGAGGGGTGGTTCCGCCAGGCGCTTGCACTTTCCGGGGAACTTAATGACATTACGCTGCGCGCCCGCAGTCTCAATAGTCTGGGCAACTGGCTGCAGAACATCGGTCGCATTCAGGAGGGACTTGAGGCACACCAGCAGGCGCTGCGTCTCTTTGAAATGCGATCCGATATGCAGGGCATGGCTGAAACGCTTGGACAGCTTGGCATGGCTTACTTTTACAGCGGGGATCCGGCCCGTGGGGTGAAGGTATTCTTTGGACGAGCGATTGAGCTGTTTCGCTCCCTGGGCGACCGTCAAAGCCTGAGTGAAGTCCTGGCTGCGAGAGCCATAGACTCAGCACCCGAGACAATTGAGACGACCTATAGTTCGCTCAGGACACGCGATGAATGTGTGCAAGATGCTGAAGAGGCGAGACGTCTGGCACACCAGACGAATTCACAGTCAGGGCAGGCTTTTATCGAAATGGCTATGGCTGCTACCCTCTTCTCCTTCGGAGAATTCGGTCTGGCACTTGCTCATGCCCGGAAAGCACTGGACATCGCCAGCAGCATCGAACACCAGGAGTGGATTGCCGCCAGCCGTGGTACCCTGGGGCAACTGTATCTCCTGCTGCTGGAACCCGATCGGGCAGTTGCCTCTCTGGAAACCGCCTTAGCAGGAGCAAAGGCTCTTGGCTCGATGATCTGGACGAAACAACTGACACCCTACCTGGCGCTGGCCTACATCCTCAGACGAGAGTTTCCGCGTGCAGAAGCAATGCTCAAAACGATCATGCCACAAGAACAGGAAGCGAGCAACTTTTTTGAACGGCAAGCAGCTCGCGTCTGGGGTGAACTGGCGCTGGCGCAAGGAGAAGCTCCTGTGGCGTTACGCATTGCAGAGCAATTGCTTGTTTCCGCTCCAGGCCAGGGGCATCAGCAGCCCATTCCTCATCTCCTGGTCTTGAAAGGCGAGGCCCTCCTCGCCTTAAAGCGCCTTTCAGAAGCGGCGCAAGCGTTGGAGGAGGCGAAACGCGGCGCCGAGCTTCGGCAGGCCCCGTCAGTCCTCTGGCGTATCCAGCGATCATTGGGGCAGGTCTACCACCTGCTCAAGCGAGAGGACCAGGCGCAGCGAGAGTGGAGCGAGGCTCGTGACATCATCGCGAAACTGGCCGCGTCCATTGATGACAGCGCGCTGCGCGATCATTTCTTACACGCAGCCCTGTCCTCGCTTCCACAGGAAAAGCCGATGTCTCAAGAGGCGTTGACCAGCAGCAAGTATGGTGGACTCTCTGCTCGAGAACGAGAAGTGGCCGCGCTGGTGGCACAGGGAAAGAGCAATCGAGAGATTGCAGCCTGTCTGGTAGTGAGCGAACGGACAGCCGAGGCGCATGTCAGCAATATCCTGGGGAAGTTAGGTTTGAACACACGAACGCAGATCGCAGCCTGGGCTGTTGAAAAAGGGCTGGTCGCTGCCCACTAACCTGACTGCGTACTACCCTCTCATCCTCCCAAAAAAGATACGTATTGATTCCCCATACGTATTGGTACTTTCCACAATGGCAAAGCCATCTTCTCCGGCTATACTGCGAACAGTAGCAGTAATCCTTCTGCAATGAAGTCAAAACAAGAAAGGTAAAAAATCATGGGATCAGCACAAGCACAAGCACAGGTCTGGGGAGTCCAGGCCCGTAACTGGGCAGACCTGATGGAAAAAATGTCATTGCCAGTTTACCACGTAGTCCTGGATAAGACAAACGTCGGCAGGGAGACACGTCTGCTGGATATTGGCTGTGGAACTGGCACGGCGGCGCAGCTTGCCGCGCAACTGGGAGCTAAAGTTACCGGGCTGGATGCCTCCGAAGCTGAACTCGTCATTGCCCGCGAGCGCGTCCCCAGCGGCGACTTTCGCTGCGGAGAAATGGAAGAGTTACCCTATGCGGATGCCTCCTTTGACGTGGTCACGGGGTTTAGCTCTTTCCAGTTTGCACAGGACCCGGTGAATGCGCTTCGGCAGGCTCGAAGGGTAAGCAAGCCAGGTGGGTACGTCGCGATGGTGGCATGGGGAAGGATAGAGGACTGCGAATTCGCCACGACCCTCAAGGCGGTAATGGCCTGCCTTCCGCCACCACCTCCCGGAGCCAAAGGGACGTTCGCGCTCTCAGAACCGGGAAAGATGGAAGCTTTGATGGAACAGGTGGGGCTGACTGTCTATGCACATGGCGATGTCTCATGCCCCTTTACCTATCCCGACGACGAAACGGCCTGGAAAACCATCAGCTCCTCCGGCCCGCTGGTAGCCGCTATCCGCGTTGCAGGTGAAGAAACCATCAAACAGGCGGTTCTTGCTTCCTTAGTACCATTCAAGACGTCCAATGGCGGCTACCGGCAAGAGAATCTCATGCATTATGTGATCACCATCGCTTGATGGAGGTCAATGTGTCCCGCTGGAATCCCTTCAGCCAGCAGGGTACTCGTTTCAAGCACTATTCGGAAGGAAAGTCAAAAAAAGAAAAGGAGCTAGCAACCATGTCAACATCACAAGTGAAGAGCTTCAATGCACCAGACGAAACACGCACGCCCCCAAAGGCCAACATGGAAATCGTCAAATTCGGCGATATGTCCATTGTCAGAATGATCTGTGAGCCGGGCTGGAGGTGGTCCGAGCATATGAGGCCCATCGCAGGAACACAGAGTTGCCAGGGTACCCATTTTACCTACATCATTTCGGGACATTTTCGCACAGTGATGGACGATGGCACCGTAGACGATCTCGGGCCGGGCGATATCGCCATCACCCCGCCAGGACACGATGCCATGGTCGTCGGCGATGAACCCTGCATTCTCTTCGACTTTCAAGGCGCCAGCAGGAATGTCTAAGCAGCACAGAGAAGGAGAACAAGGTTCGCGTACTCCCTCTCTATGCGCTGGTCTCTTCACCTGCAGACAAGCAAATCGGCAGTGAACTGCTGCCGATTTGCCCTGGAGAACAGGAGGGGACAGAGTGAATTCAACCTTGTGGGAAAACGATCTGTGTGTTATCCTGTTGCTGTTGAGAGAGATTCTAACGAGAGCAGGACAACACGCAAAGCGGCTCCCTTTTTGACTATCACAAACAAATGTTACCATACCTTTGTGAAAGGAAAGAAAAAGAGCATGACAGCACATCCAGTTCATCTCCAATTTATCAATCCCCCGACCATGGCTAGCCCGCCCGGTTACACGCATATCGTCGAAATCACGGGTGGACGAACTGTCTACATTTCGGGGCAGGTTGCGGTTGACCAGGCATTTCGTGTCGTTGGGAAAGGCGATGTTCGTGCGCAAGCCGAGCAGGTCTTTGAAAATCTTCAGGCGGCTCTCGCAGGGGTGGGAGCCGATTTCACCCACGTGGTCAAGCTGAATTACTACCTCGTGGATATGACACACTTGCCCATCATACGGGAAGTGCGTGACCGCTACGTGAATGCAGAGCATCCGCCTGCCAGTACAGCCGTCGAGGTGCGCAAACTGGCCCTCGACGATCTGCTGATCGAGATTGAAGCCGTCGCGAGCCTGCCAGCGTAAGTAGAGCATACCTATGAGCAACAACACCGAAGAACAGATCACCCGCAATGTGCTGAACAGCATGGCGCAAGCCCCCAACGCCCGCTTGAAAGAAGTAATGAGCAGCCTTATCACCCATCTGCATGCCTTCATTCGTGAGGTGAATCTGACAGAGGCAGAATGGATGCAGGGTATCCAGTTTTTGACGAGGACAGGGCAGATGTGCGACGACAGGCGGCAGGAATTTATCCTGCTCTCCGATGTCATCGGCGTCTCCATGCTGGTTGATGCCATTAATCACCGCGCGGAAGATGGGGCAACGGAGAGTACGGTCTTTGGGCCGTTCTACCGTGAGGGAGCGCGAGAACTGCCGCCAGGGGCCACCATTAGCCTGGATGGGCGGGGCGAGCCTGCCGTTGTGATGGGGCGCGTGCTTTCAACCGATGGCACGCCGATCCCCGGCGCGCTGCTTGATGTGTGGGAGACGGATGAGAATGGCTTATACGAGCAGCAGGACCCTGAACAGCCGGATATGAACCTGCGCGGCAAGTTCCGCACAGACAGCCAGGGGCGTTATTGCTTTGTGGGCATCAAACCGGTCTCCTATTCCATACCCGACGATGGGCCGGTCGGGCAACTATTGCGCGCATTGGGGCGCCACCCCTATCGCCCGGCTCACATTCACCTGCTCATCTCTGCCGAAGGCTTTGTGCCGGTCACCACCCATCTCTTTGTCAAGGGCGACCCTTATCTCGATTCGGACGCTGTCTTTGGCACAAAAGATTCGCTGGTCGTCGATTTTATCCGGCATGATTCGGACGAAGAGGCTGCTCAGTACCATGTCAACGCGCCTTTTTACACGGTGGAGTATGATTTCGTCCTGAAGCCGCGCGATAAGCAGTGATCCCTGTACTTTCGTACAGTTTTTCTGCCTGTGTCCCACGTAACGGGAACAGGCTCTTTCTTTTTTGCGGCACAGGACATATCATAGGTTATATATTATGGCTCTCGACTATCCCTACTGGTAGAAAGGCAGATATCGTTTCTCATGAAAAAACCTGCTTATAAGTGGGTCGCGCTCTCGGTCACCACCATTGGCTCGTTAATGGTCGCTATCGATTCCACCATTGTGATTCTGGCGCTGCCCAATATGCTGCAAGATTTGCATTCCGACCTGGTGCGTATGACGTGGGTGATTATGGGCTATCTCATCCTCAACACCATCCTGCAACTCACCTTTGGTCGGATGGCGGACATGTTTGGCCGTGTCAGAATGTATAACCTGGGCTTTATTATCTTTACCTTCGGCTCCGTCCTCTGTGGGCTGGCGTTCAATGATACCTTTCTCATCGGCTCGCGACTCATTCAGGGCGTGGGCGGCGCGATGCTTTCGGCCAACGCGATGGCAATTATTACCGAAGTCTTCCCGGCCAACGAGCGCGGGCAGGCTATGGGTATCAACGCCATCACATGGGGCGCGGGCAGTGTACTCGGCCCCGTCCTGGGTGGTCTCATTCTGGCCGTCACCTCCTGGCGCTGGATCTTCCTGGTCAATCTGCCCATCGGCATCGTCGGCACGCTGGCTGCCTATCTGCTATTGCATGATATCGCGCCTAACCCTAGAGGCGAGCGTTTTGACCTGTTCGGTGCCGCACTCTTCTGCATCGGCCTCGTCACACTGCTGCTCGGTCTGACCAGCAGTGTCGGGGCAGGTCTCTCGTCGATGGTACTGGGCCTGCTGGCGGTGGCACTCGTCGCCTTTGTCGCTTTCGTCCGCTGGGAGCGGCATATCTCTTACCCCATGCTCGACCTGAATCTCTTCTCAAGCCGCCGCTACGCCTTCTCCGTCGTCGCGGCCACGCTGCAATCGCTGGCAGTCTTCGCGGTCAACTTCCTGCTGATCTTCTATCTGCAAGGGGTGCGCGGCTACACTCCCCTGACTGCCGCGTTGCTCATCCTGCCCCTGCCGCTGGTCACTTCGGTAGTCGGGCCGCTGGGCGGGCGCTGGGCAGACCACGATCGCTTCGGCGGTACGGTACCAGCCACGCTGGGTCTGATCGTGCAGGCTCTGGCGCTGGTCATACTGGCCTTCCTGACACCCACTACCTCCTACATCGTCCTCGCCGTTGCTCTGGCGCTGATGGGGCTTGGCGGCGGTCTCTTCTGGTCACCCAATACCAGCACCACGATGGGGGCCGCGCCGCGCAACCGCCTGGGTGTCGCCTCTGCCACATTGAACACTATGCGCAACGTGGGCATGGTGTGCAGCTTCGCCGTCGCTCTGGCAGTCGCAGCAGCTTCCATGCCGCCCGCGCTCGTCAACGAAGTCTTCCTCGGCACCGTTGGCCACTTGCAGCCAGCCATCTCGCTGGCCTTCAGCAGCGCCATGAGCCATGCCTTCATCGCCTCCGCGCTCATCTGCCTGCTGGCAATTTTCTTCTCCATCGTGCGCGAAGGGAAACGCATCGCGGCAGCTACAACTGCCGCGATGCCGCCCGTCACTAGCGGCGCTTCCTTCCAGCCAGAAGATGCCTCCGCCGAAGTAACGGAGCAGCGTACAGGCGGCCAGCGATGAACAACTGAACAAGAACAGGCAACGCTGGCCGCTCACACTACAGGCCACCCATAAGAGGTGGCCCTACTAGACGCGCATAGGTCTTCAAGTGGTTCGAAAAGGTACACCTGTCTGGTAGGGCCACCTCTTGCGCATGGCCTGCTTAACAGCATCTCTTGAAGGAATGCGACCGGCTTCCTTGCCGGAACGAAGGCGGCTACCTGGCCCACAAAGGCTATTGTTCTGGCAATAAGTGCCTCTGACCTCTTCCATATGTTATACTCATAGCATGGATGAGAATAAGGACTCTGGTACTTCCTGGCAAGATTTCCAACAAGAGAGCGAGCCAGTTCAATCATACCTGCCGCAACATTCGTCTTCACGCAGGTATGAGCGCCGGTGGCTCGTCGCCCTTTTCACATTGACCATCTTCATCCTCGCTATCCTGCTTTTACGTAGTCACCAGACTACTGATCCCGTTGAGAGGCTGGTCACACCCGATTACCGCTCTTACGCCGAAGCCGGGATGCATACGCTGCAAAGCACGTATGATGCCAGTAGCGGGCAATGGCCAGATATACAATGGTGGCAGCAGGCCAACGCGCTGGAAACAGTGATCGACTACTCGTCACTGACCCATAGCACCGCCTACCTGAACGATATTTCCACTACCTTTCAGCAGAATAACCAGCACGCATTCCTCAACAACTATTATGACGATGAAGGCTGGTGGGCCATTACCTGGATCAAGGCATATGACCTGACGCATCAAAGCATCTATCTTGATACAGCAAAAACCATTTTTCAAGATATGACCGGCGGCTGGGACGCCACCTGTGGTGGTGGCCTCTGGTGGAATAAGACCAGAACCTACAAAAATGCCATCCCCAACGAACTGTTTCTCGAAGTTGCGCTCCGGCTTCACCAGCGCACGCCCGGAGACAGTGCTGGCAACGGGGACGGACCGGAAAACACAGGCTATATCGACTGGGCCATGAGAGAGTGGAGCTGGTTCAAGCAGAGCGGCATGCTCAACTCTTCACATCTGGTGAACGATGGGCTGGACGGCAACACCTGCCAGAATAATAACGCGCCAACCTGGACATACAATCAGGGCGTGATTCTGGGCGCGCTGACCGATCTGTACGCAGTGACTCATAATCCATCCTATCTTGCACAGGCCGAAGCAATTGCCGACGCGAATAATCAGATCAATATCGACGAAAACGGCATTCTCTATGAAACGGCTTGCGAACCGGATGATAACTGTGGGGAGGATGGGCCGCTCTTCAAAGGCATCTATATGAAGAACCTGTACTACCTCTATCAGATAGATCACCGCCAGGCATATCGCGATTTCATCATGAAGAACGCGGACGCAATCTGGAACTTTAATCGAGATGCCCTCGGTCATCTGGGCCTGCACTGGGACGGGCCATTCGATGAAGTTCAAACCCGTAATCAGATTCCGGCACAGGATGCCCTCAATGCCGCCATCAGTTTCAGCACTATGGCATTGTCTGCTGCCGGTGACATCATCTACCCGACCATAAGCGGATTCCCCTTAACAGCAAGCGATTTTGTTGACAGGAGTCGGGTCAGGTAGCACGGGCAAGCTATAATTTTATAAGAGAAAGCACACAGCGTGCGCGTCCTGTCCGCGTATCAAGCGAGGAATGTGAGGGAACAACAGCTATGAGTGAGAACCAGCAGAACGCTCCCCGTATGAGCGCCATCACCATTTCCCGGCAATACGGCAGTGGCGGCGGCGAAGTCGCGGCGCGACTGGCCCGGCAATTGCAATGGCAACTGATCGATCATGAAATTGTAGCGCAGGTCGCCCGCGAACTGGGCATGTCCGAAGAGGAGGCCGAAGTACACGATGAACGCACTGAAAGCTTCATCTCGCGCGTCCTCGGCTCCATGCAACTCGCTTCCCCGGAATTACTGGCAAATGCGCCCATTGTCCCCCTTTCGCCCGGAACGCAGGAACAGATTTATCACGAAGCCCTGCGGCGCGTCGTCGAGACGGCGGCCAACACAGGCAAAGTCGTAATCGTCGGACGCGCCGGGCAGGTCATTCTGGCAAATCGCCGCGACGTACTGCACGTGCGCATCGTTGCTCCCCTTGAGCAGCGCGTGCGCTACGTCATGCAGCGTGAGCGATTGGATGAGGCCGCCGCACGCGCGCGCATCCAGCAGAAAGACCGCGACCGCACACGCTACCTGCAAGTGCAGTACCATCGCGACGTGAATGATCCCTTGCTCTATGACCTGATACTCAACAGCGGCGTCCTCGATCTTAGCAGCCTGGTAGACCTGATCGTGCTGGCCCTCGAGCGCAAGGCACGCCGTCTGGTGGTGAGAACCGCCGAGCTTGGCCCTGTCGCCGGATTAATGCCCTACCCCGGCAGGCCCGCCGACCTGCGCCGACCACAACCCACACAGGAAGCAGAAAGCGAGCAGAGTTCATAAGCGCCAGAGCAATCCCATCCTGAAACTATCCTGTTTGGAGAGACGAGTTCTAAATTGAATGACCCGAATACTCAGTCAATGAAGGAAAGGACAGCAAACAGGATGGTACAGCTACAACTTGGTTGGAAAGCAGGCCCGGAGCAGTATGCGCCCAACGAACTACTCGACTATGCTATCGTTGCCGAGCAGTCTGGTTTCGATACCATTGACTCAAGCGACCATTTTAATCCGTGGAGTGAGGCCGGTCAGGCATCGTTTGTGTGGACATGGCTGGGCGCGGTCGCCGCTCGCACCAGCACTATCTGCATGGGAACCGGCGTGACCTGCCCGATCATCCGCTACAACCCGGCGATCATCGCTCAGGCAGCCGCCACCCTCTCGGTGCTGGCCCCCGGTCGCGTCTACATGTGTGTGGGAACCGGTGAGGCGTTGAACGAGTACGCGGCAACGGGCATGTGGCCGGGCTATGACGAGCGGCAGGCCATGCTCGCCGAAGCCATTGACCTCATTCGCGCGCTCTGGAGCGGCCATCAAGTCACCTACGACGGCACCTACTACGAGACGCGCAAAGCGAAACTCTATACCCCACCGGCCTCGCAAATCCCTCTCTGTGTCTCTTCAATGGTGCCTGAGAGCGCATCCTTCGCTGGTCAGTATGGCGACGGCCTGATGACCGTCGGGGGCAAAGAACCCGAAGAGTACAAAGAGATTCTCAAAAACTTTGATGATGCCGCCAGAAACGAAGGTAAAGACCCATCGAAGATGCCAAAGCTGATCGAACTCAACGTAGCATATACCGATGACACAGACGCTGCCATCGAGTGCCAGAAAAAATACTGGGCAGGTACCTTCATCCCCGCCCTCTTCGATCAGAAAATCTACACCCCGAAGATGTCGCAGGAGAACGGCAAATCTGTCGGCTCGGACACCATCATGAAGATGTGCTGCATCTCTAGCAAGGCCGAAGACCACATCAAGTTTGCCCAGCAATATATTGACCTCGGCTTCACCACCCTCTTCTTCCACTCGGCAGGTCCCGACCAGCGTTCCTTCCTTGAAAGATACGGGCGCGATGTACTCCCACAAATCCGCGCGAAAAACGGCGTCCAGCAGCAACAAAGCATAGCTGCGTCTGGCAAGCAACAATCCTGACAGAGTCGGCAGAGAGGCATATCCAGTATGCCTCTCTGCGTGGGAGAACCTCTTTATAAACCTTGCAAAAGCTTCTCCCCTTTCATACCTCGTCCTCCTTCGCTCGCGGAACCCAATCAGAGACTCCTTCAATAGCGTTCTGGCCGAGGAACAGGTTTAACTGAGCCGCATGTTCCTGTACAGGGCGGCCTTCCACACTGTGTCCATCTGTATACCTCCATGCATTATCCTACTATCAGGCACAACTGGCCGTATAGCAACCCATTCTCTCAGAGAAAGGCAAAAACGGCAGCGAAGAGAGAACACAAAGATACCAGCAGAGAATCTCCGGCATACTATTTGACATAAGAGCCATCCTGTGCTACAATAAGAACACAATTTCAATGTATTTTGTACACTAACTCAGATATACCGGTTAAAAGGCCCGTAAAAAGAATAGATAGATAGACAAACAGCAAGCATAGGCTTCTGTCTGAAGGAAAGGGGCTGAAAAAGATGATCCAGCTCACACAGACCATACAATTTGTACCGCCGACGTTTCACAGGCAGAGGAAAGGAATCGTGCAACCCATGTTGCCCGGCATGGAACCCGAAGAGGCGGGGCCAACGATTGTGACGAACCGGCAGATTGCCGAGGTGCTGTCGAGCATCGCCGACCTGCTGGAGTTTCAGAACGCCAACCCGTACCGCATCCAGGCATATCGTAACGCCGCTCGCGGCGTGCTGGACCTGCCCGAACCGGCAGCCGCCATTCTGGCGCGAGGCGAGCAGTTGTCCATCCCCGGCATGGGCGAGCGCATGCGCGCCCACATCGCGGAACTGGTCGAGCATGGCACGGTCACATTCTACAACGATCTCGCCGCGCAGACGCTGCCGCCGGAAGCTCGCGCGTTGATGGCCATCGAGCATATCGGCCCGCACACCGCCGTGCGCCTGTTCGAGGAACTGGGCATCGACTCACCGGAGAAGCTCTGGTGGGCCGCGCAGCAGCAGCGCATTCGCCAGCTCCCCGGCTTCGGCCCGCGCAGCGAAGCCCGCTTGAAAGAAGCCGTCGCCCGCTACCAGGCCAATCAGGAGCCAACCGAACTCGACGGTGTAGCATAAGGCGTTTTCATAGCAAGTCTGCATAGAAGCCCTGAGAGAAAGTTTTCTCCCAGGGCGTTTTTTACCCGCGCCCAGCCCGGGTCATGGCTGGCTGTCACTGGAAAGTTGGCTGTCCATAGTGCCGGGGAAAATATGGTACAATTGAGAAGGAGAGTGTGTATCCTCGCCTGTACATGGTATGTTGACCGTCTTTGCAACTCAGGAGGCTCGCATGTCCGCTAGCAACCCGTCTATTCCCGGAGAGAAATCGCGTGAGCTTATGGCACGCCGCCAGGCGTTTGTGGCACGCGGTGTCAGTTCGTATACCCCCATTTTCGCCGCCAGAGCCGAGGGCGCCATCGTCTGGGATGTCGATGGCAACCAGTATATCGACTTCGCCGGCGGCATCGGCTCCATGAATATCGGGCATACGCGCCCGGAAGTGACACAGGCCATTATTGAACAGGCGCAGAAATTTACCCACACCTGCTTCAGCGTGATGATGTACGAACCCTACATTGACCTGGCGGAGCGCATCGTCAGGCTGACTCCCGGCACCTTCCAGAAGAAGGCTATTTTCTTCAACAGCGGCGCTGAAGCTGTGGAAAACGCCGTCAAGATCGCTCGCTACGCCACAGGCCGCCCGGCGGTGATCGTCTTCGATAACGCCTTTCACGGCCGCACATTAATGACCATGACCATGACTTCGAAGGTGAAACCCTATAAACACCGCTTCGGCCCCTACGCGCCGGAAGTGTATCGCGCCCCATTCCCCTATCCCTATCGTATGAACATGACGCCGCAGGAGGCTTCGGACTTCTGCATTCAGGAGATCGAGCGCATGTTTGTTGGCGATGTCGCCCCCGACCAGGTCGCGGCCATCATCATCGAACCGGTGCAGGGCGAGGGCGGCTTTATGCCCGCGCCGCCGGGATTCCTGAAGGCGCTCAAGCAACTGGCCGAGAAGCATGATATCCTCTTTGTGGCCGACGAGATTCAGAGCGGCTTCTACCGCACGGGCAAGAGGTTCGCAGTCGAGCATGATGGCGTGGAGCCTGACCTGGTGATTATCGCCAAGTCGATGGGAGCGGGCATGCCAATCAGCGGCGTGGTAGGCAGGGCCGAGATCATGGACGCGGCCCCTCCGGGAACACTGGGGGGTACCTATAGCGGCAATCCTGTTGCCTGCGCCGCCGCCCTCGCCGTGCTGGACCTCTTCGAGAAAGATGACTACGCCGCCCGCTCGACGCAGATCGGCAAGGCGGTCACGGAACGCTTCCTGAAGCTGCAACAGCGTTACCCGGCGCTGGTGGGCGATGTGCGCGGCCTCGGCGGCATGGTTGCCATGGAACTGGTCAAAGACCCCGCCACCAGAGAGCCAGACTCTCACGCCGCCAGCGAAGTCCTGACCGCCGCCCTGCAGCGCGGCCTCGTGCTGATTAAGGCGGGCATGTACGACAACGTGCTGCGCGTCCTCGTCCCCCTCTGCGTCACCGATGAGCAACTCCAGCAGGGCCTCGACATCTTTGAAGCCGCGTTCACCTCTGTTGCTGAACCCACGCCAGCAGTCACTTCTGCCGCAGATTAGACATCAATGGCAATAGAAAAGCAAGCTCAGGAAGCCCTCTTTGATAACTTCCTGAGCTTGCTTCAGGTTAAAACTCTCCACGATTCACCATATCGATGAAACGCTGCTCCAGTTCGGTTGTGCGCGGGCCGGGTTTGCCGTTGCCGATTACGAGGTCGTCGATCTGCACCACCGGCACAATCTCTCTGGAGGAAGCCGTCACAAAAGCTTCGTCGGCTTCGGCCAGTTCTTCGAGGAGAATGGGACGCTCTTCTATCTGAAAACGCCCGCGCGCCAGTTCCAGCGCAACGTTGCGTGTGATGCCGATTAAGACCCCCTCACGCGGCGTCACCAGAGTATCACCCTTGAAGATAAAAAAGTTGCTGCGCGTCGCTTCCAGCACGTGGCCCTGCTCATTGACGAAAAGCGCGTCCTGCGCACCCTGCCGGGCAGCTTCTTTCAGCGCACGCACGGCGGCTACATAGCTGGTCGTCTTGGCCTCCGGCGCGACCCGCTGCAGGCGCGTGGTAATCAGCTTATAGCCCCTGGCAAACCGCTCCATGTCACGTTCCGGCAAAGGCGTAATCAGCACATTCAAGGTTGGCCTGCCCGACGGCAACATACCATCCTCGCTCACTCCTCCTGTAACAAGGATGCGAATTGCAGCGTGCCGGTACGGGTTGCGCTCAATAACACCACGCACCACGTCTGCAATCTGCTCGCGCGGCCAGGGAATATCCAGCTCAATCAGCTCAGCCGAGCGGTAGAGCCTGTTGAGATGCTCGTCCAGATGAAACGGGCGACGATCATACGTGCGCAGTGACTCAAAGACGCTATACGCCCGCAGCAGCCCAATATCATTGATGGAAATGGTCGCCTCATCGGGATGTACCCATTGCCCGTTGACATACCATAAAGCGTTGTTATCCATGCCTCTATATTACAATATTTGCCCCATCTTACGATATCGTTGCCCTATCTTTCTTCATCGATTTCTGTTAGAGAAGCTGGTATCGGGAAATCCCGACTGGTAGCTGAGGCAAAAACCTATGCCGCTACCCGCTCACATTGTATCGAATACAAGCTACTATGCGTGCTGTAGATAGGGACTGTGTTGCGATGTGAAAGGAGGCAAAGACACAACATGAGCAAGGATTCAAAGGAGACAAAGCAGACTTCCGGTGGAACGAAGACGCATGTCGAGATCAAGGCGGAAAACCTCACACCGGAGGAGCGAAAGTTCCTGGAGGAACATGCCAGTGAGCTATCGCCCACAACGCTTCGCGCAAAGTGGATTAACAATCTCAACGAACACGAAGACCATCCGGGACAGACGCTGGCAACGCAAAATCCTGAAGTCATCAAACACTGGGCGGAGGAGCGGGGCGGTACACCGGCAACAGTACCGGGGACAGAGCATGGCGATCATCTCGGCGTGCTGCGTATTAACTTCCCTGGCTACGGTGGCCAGAAGTTGCAACCGGTGAGCTGGGATCAGTGGCTGAAGACGTTCAAGGACCGCGATCTTGTATTCCTCTTCCAGGAACATATGAGAAACGGGCATCAGAGCAACTTCTTCCACATGGACAGCCCGTACCGCGAACATGACTGATTTCCACCACGAGTTTGTAGTAGGGAGGAGGTGAATACAGGTGGCACATATTCCGATGGACGATATACGGGAACTGTGGAATTCCATTGGTTCCAATCATAGCTGGAAGGCGCTCGCCCAGAACCTGCAAAGCCGGAAGGGTACCGCACAGGGGATATCCGACAATCTCGTCGACGTGATGCTGTTCATCAGCCACAACGAGGAGAAGGCAAATCATCCGTTCCCGCAGACCGCCGATCAGCTCTACGAGTTACTTAACCAGCAATATCAGAAAATGTCGCAGTAAAAGCGACAACGAAGCATATTATGCTCTGAAACCGCGCTTTTCTCAGCATGATAGAGGAAGGCGCGGTTTTTTGAAGAATATATGGGAAAAGCAGAACCGAGATGCTCTGTTTTCTAGCCGACCCACGCGCTATGCAATGCATCTGAGCAGAAGGGGGAAGGCTCAACAGGCAGACGCAGAGAAGTGGGGAGAAGATAATAACGGATGGTCATATCCCAGCAGCGACGATAGGGCTTCAGGCCATCATCGACCTCTGGTCTGAGAGAATTTCTTTTAATGAGCAACCTGCAATTGTCACGATGCGCTCGCTCTATGGGATTGTCGCCCGCAAATATATCCTGTACGTAGCAGTATTTCTGGTCCCAGGCGCGCAACAGCCAGAGTGCCGCCGTCTCGTCTGGCGTCGGTAATACCAAATTCTCACCTCCTGTCAGACAACAATGCACTTTTCATACCCCTCATAACAAAGTCTTTTATTCAAAAATTGGGGCAGCAGAAGCGCACATTTCCGCTACCCCGAAAGGTAAGGCCACGAGCAGCATGCATCCACGAGAACATATATCGGTGCCATCATGAGCAACCTACCTTCCACTAATGGCACGTATGAACATTGACAAAAGAGACAGCATTGTGATGAAAAATCCTGCAAAAGCTTTCAACCTTTATCAGATGTCACCGTATAGTAAGTGTAGCCGTGATGATAAGAGATGCGACTACAACCAGGCAAAACATTCTCCTCTTGAGAGTGATAACGCCCTGGCTGTGAAACGTGCTTTCCTGCGAAAGATCAGTGATACAGAACAGAAATAAGGAGAAACAGCGTATGACACAGAACGATGCCAATGTTGAGAACAGAAGCTACACAGATGAGTTGCAGGTGATGGGCGAGCAGTTGCTTTCAAAGGTGAAAGAGCTGGTTCACGAAGGCAATGTGCGCCGCATCATCATCAAAGATCAGAGCGGCCACACCATCCTCGAAATCCCCCTGACCATCGGCGTCGTCGGGGCTATCCTGGCCCCCACCCTGGCAGCGGTCGGCGCAATCGGCGCTCTGCTGGCCCAATGCTCGATTCAGGTTGTGCGCACCGAAACCCCCGGCCCAGACGAAACCTCACAGGGATAGTATCCACAGAGCAATCAACACGGGCTGGTTGTCAGTAAGCAGGCAACCAGCCCATGTTTTATTCCTCATATCACCCTCTTTTGCCAGATAGCGGCAAAACGCATAGAATAAAGATGATGGTAAATGCTACCATGCCGCATCGTGTAACATTGTGGCAGGTTCACTCATGTCATGCTAGCGCAGCGAAGCATCTGAGGCAGGATTGATCTGGATAAGCCGCTAGATGCTTCCCTTCGCTTCACTCAGGGCTAAAGGCTTATTGCGCTCAGCATGACATCTCAGGAGAGAGCATAGTATGGCAAAAACGTTGAGGGAACGCCCGTTTGTGCGCGCCAGAAATCGCCGACAAGCCTATGTGTTGCTGGCCCTGGGCCTGTTATTTCTGATCGCAGCCGCCATTGTGCATCTTGTGCTGCGCATCAGCCCATTCACCTATCCCCTTGGTATCTTCCTGCTGGGCATAGGTCTGCTGATCGCCATGTTCTTCAACCCCCACCGGCTGGCGGTCGTGACATGGATGGCGCTGTTCATCGGGCTGGAAGTCTTCCTACTCTACAAAAATATCCTTCCCGGCAGGCAAACGTTGCCAACGTTTATTCTCGCCATTGGACTGGCATTACTCGGCATCGCAATCATGGGCAAGCGAGGCTATGTCAGGGCGGGCGCGCTCTCGCCGGCCATCCTGGTTCTCATCATAGGCATCGTCGAATATTTCCTGTTCGCGAACCAGCTCCCATCATTTGCCGTCCCATTCCTGCTCTCGCTGTGGGTGCCTGCCGTCGGCTTGCTGCTCTTTGGACTCTATTATCTGACAACGGTGGGCAGGAGATAGCGTTTTTTCACAGAAAACAGAAAAAGGATTTTGTTATGCATACATTTACCCCTGAGGTTCAGGCTTTCCTTTTGACGGGAACGCGCACCGCGAAAGTGGCAACAGTGAGGGCCGATGGACGCCCGCATGTGACCCCGGTCTGGTTTCTTCTGGATGGCGATAGCATCGTCTTCACCACATGGCACACAACGGTCAAGGCTAACAACATACGACGCGACCCGCGAGTGTGCATCTGCGTTGACGACGAGACTTCCCCATACGCCTATGCCTTGATTGAGGGAACAGCAGAAATGAGTACCGACCCCGACGCTCTGCTCTACTGGGCCACACAGATCGCCGCCAGATATATGGGAGAGGCGCTCGCCGAGTCCTACGGCAAACGTAACGGAGTTGCCGGAGAGCTGCTGGTACGGGTCACACCCACAAAAATCCTCTTCGAGAAAAACCTCGCTGGCTAGCTTGACACGTACCCGAAAGCATGCTACTATTCTGACCAGGTTAAGCGTAACCACTTGCACCTCGGTGAAGAAAGCAAGAAAGAAAATGGGAAATCTCGACCAGGTACAGATACAGATGAGCGATTTTGCCGCGTGAGCGAGTACGCCAGGGCTTACGCGGCAGGATATGGCGCTTTCTGATGCTTCCCTCACCTATCTATCGGTGGTGAGGAGTCTCTCTACTGGTTGAGCATCTTCCGAGCTATCTTCCTTCCCCGTTCCAGCATCCGGCGTGTCTCGCACCGGCAGGCACGCCTTGTCGCTGATTTTCCCGTGATTGACACCGCATTTGCTACCCGTCACTCACTACCACCGTTCGCATAATCATCTCCACAGTGCGTGCCTCGCCCGATACAGGGTTGTTTTCGGCTTCATGTTTCATACAGTGAGCCAATGGCTATAAGAAATTCTAGCAAAGAGGCAAGCATATGTCGACGATGCACGATGATTCGATGATGGAGATGGAAATGGCAAGTGCAGCACAGGGAATTGCAGAGGCGGGGTCAGAAGAGACAGGGGAGCAGGGAAACGTTGTACCGCTCTGGCGCAACCGCGACTTCCTGCTGATCACAGGTGGGCAGGCAGTCTCCTTGATGGGTTCGCAGGTCTCACAACTGGCGTTCCCGTTGTTGATGCTGGCGCTGACACACTCACCGGCGCAGGCAGGTTTCATGGCTGCTGTGCGCGGCTTGCCTTTCGCGCTGCTGTGTTTGCCTGCCGGGGCGCTGGTAGATCGCTGGAATCGCAAGCGTGTGATGATCCTGTGCGATACGGGGCGGGCGCTGGCTCTGGGCAGCATCCCCCTGGTGCTGCTGCTGGGCCACCTGACATTCATCCAGCTATACCTGGTCGCGCTGATCGAGGGAACGCTGTTTGTCTTTTTTAACATGGCGGACGCGGCCAGTTTGCCACATATTGTGGCAAAAAAGCAATTGCCCGACGCCACCGCTCAGGCCCTGCTGGCCGAGTCCGTGTCGAATCTGCTTGGCCCCGCGCTCGGCGGCCTACTCTACAGTATAGCAACCATGCTGCCCTTTGGAGCAGACGCCATCTCTTATGCTGCCTCGGTCTGCTCGCTGTTCTTCATCCGTGCAGAGTTTCAGGAAGAGCGTGCAGCAACGCAAAAACAGAATCTCTGGCAAGAGATAGGAGAAGGGCTGCGCTGGCTCTGGCACGAGCCGCTGGTGCGCTTCATCGCCGTCCTCACCGGTGGCATCACCTTTCCGGTAGTTGGTTACGGGCTGATTCTGATTGTGATTGCGCAGGGGCAACACGCCTCGTCGTCGATCATTGGTCTCATCTTTGCCTGTGGCGGCGTGGGCAGCGTGCTGGGCGCGCTGCTGGCCGGGCCATTGCAAAGACGCTTCAGCTTCGGGCAGATGCTGACCGGCGCAACGTGGGTCTGGGCGCTGACATGGCTTCTTTTCGCCATCGCCCCCAACCCGCTGATCCTGGGCATTGTGACGGCGTTGAGCTTTATTGTCGTGCCTATCTACACGGGAACGCAATACAGCTACCGCATCGCCATGATCCCCGACGCCTTGCAGGGGCGCGTCAACAGCGTGTTTCGCCTCATCGCTTTCGGCACGCAGCCACTCGGCCTCGCGCTGACCGGCGTCCTGCTGCAAGCCATCGGCCCTGTCCCAAGCGTTCTGGTTCTCTTCATCCCACAGTTCGTTTTGAGCATCGCCGTCACCTTCAATCGACATGTGCGGCATGCAAAGCCGATCAGCGAGTTGAAATAGACAGAGCATACAAACGCCTGCTCGATCACGGCTGGCCCATCGATGGCAGCGCCGACCATACCTCGCACGAGGCCATCTACCTGCACGACCCCGATTTCAACGGCATCGAGCTTGCCTGGGATCGCGAACCAAGCTACTGGCGTCCCTGGTATGGAGCCACCATGGAGCAGATGCCGGTTCTCAACAAACCGCTCAACTTCGCCAGCCTGCTCGCCGAGCTTGATGAGCCTCCTGCTGCGGATGCGATACCAGAAAGCAAATAACGTCCTCCGACATGTCAGGAAACGTTTTCAATGGCATCCATGAGAAAGTATCATAGACGTGTCATGCTGAATGGCAAAGAGAAGTAGGATTCTCTCTTGCGGATGAAACGGCGCGGGCCTCGACATCGCGAGCGCCCGCGCCGGTATCTGCTGTCGTCGCTTAGAGTTTCACCTTGTGATAGAAGTCCTCAAAGGGGATGCTGATACCCAGACTTCTCAGTTCCACCAGGTCGCCGCTGCGGTAGTGGTAGGGACGCCAGTCGGTTTCGCGCCGGTGGATGATAATTTCCTTGCGCTCGCTGCCGATCAACAGGTACTCCTGCACTGAGGCGATCTTCTTGTAGCTGTCAATCTTATCATAGCGGTCGCGCTTCTCTGTGTTGGGCGACAGCACCTCGATGATCACTGTTGGGCTGGTGAGCGACTTGTGGTCTGGCTCTTCACAGGATACGAGTACATCAGGATACACATACACATCCTCAGCAAGCTGAGCCTTTGTGTCACTGGTATAGGCGATGCATGGGCTATCTTCGAGGGCATTGTTGAGAACCGTAATGGCTCTTGCTGCTAAGGCTCCATGCGCAGGGCTGCCGCCCGCCATATCCTCAACAACGGCAGCATTGCCTAGATACGCTGAAGAGGGTGGACGCACCATGAACACATAGCCATGCAGGTACTCATACTTGCCATCGGTCGCTTCATCGAGAGCGAGATACTGTTCTACAGGCATGAATAGCCCTTCGCTGACACGTGATCGTTTCGCTACCATGATTGCACCTCGCTTTCGTTTTCTCACTGACACTGGATAGTGTACCATATTCGTTGTAGACTCTCGATATATCACCGTGATATACGTCAAAATTTACAGGAGAGCAACTTTGCTCACTTTACCTTCACCCGTAGCAGATTCGGCACGGAAAAGGCGATAACTATGGTGGCGATGATGCAGGCCAGGCCGCCGGTGACAACCGAAATTTCGGGGGTGAAGATGCCCGCGACAAGCCCGGACTCGAACTGGCCGAGCATGGGACCGCCGATGACGAACATGGCGTTGACCGCACTCATGCGCCCGCGAAACTCGTCGGGGGTGATGAGCTGCACGACGAGGCCGCGCAAGATCATGCTGACCATGTCTGCCGCGCCCGCCAGCGCCAGGAAAACGACGGCGATCCAGAGCGGGCCAATAAAGACACCGAAGCAGATAATGAAGACGCCCCAGGCGATAATTGCCAGCACGATGCCCAGTCCCTGGCGCGAAAGACGGCCAATGCGCCCGGCCAACGGGGTGAGCGCGACCGCGCCAATGGAGGTTGCGGCTGTCAGGATGCCCAGGCCCTGCGCGCCGACGTGCAAAATCGAACTGGCGTAAATCGGCAGCAGCGATTTCGGCGAACCAAAGAAGGTGGCGAAGAAATCGAGCGAGAGGACGGCCAGGATGATGGGGTGAGCGCGCAGGAAACGGATGCCGTCCGCCAGGCCGCTCAAGCCGGTCTGAGGCCGCTTCTCAGCAGGCACGCGCGGAATCGTCATCAAGAGCAGGGAACCTATGACGACGAAGTAGGAGACGACATCAACCCAGTAGGTATTAGCGACGCCGATCCAGGCAATGACGAAGCCGCCTGCCGTCGCGCCAACAATCGTCGTCAACTGCATCATTGCCATGCTGAGGGAAATCGCATCGGCCATCTGCCAGCGCGGCACAAGCGTGGGGATGATCGACTGCCGCGTGGGGAACTCGAAGGCTGAGAAGGCGGCAGCAAACAGCACCACTGCATAGATGATGAACATGTTGATGACATGGAAAATCGTCGTTAGCGCAAGCACGGTCGAGGTCGTTGCCAGCGCAATCTCAACAACGATCAGCAGCTTGCGCCGGTCCAGCGCGTCGGCGAAGACGCCGCCGATCAGGGAAAAGAGCAAACGCGGCACAGCCTGCACGAGGCCAATGACGCCGAGGGCGATAGCGGAATGGGTAAGCAAATAGACCTGCCAGGCAACGGCCACCACCTGCATCTGCGTGCCAGCCGAGGAGATCATCTGCCCCCAGAACAACAGTCCATAGTTGCGATTGCGCAGCACACTCCACGAACTCGGCCTTCTCTCCGGCAATGTAGAGTTTTCAGGAGCCTCCTGCGCAACCTCGTCAGCAAACGTTTCTTTCTGCGGTTCAGTCTGCATGTACAACCTGTCTACAGTGAACGATGGGAATACGAAAAAAGAACACTTCAGAAAGTATATCATCCAGCGTAGGATCTTGCCGAATCCATCGAGACAGAAGGAGTAATTGGGATGGGCAATACATCGTTTCCTTACTTCCAGTCTACAACATCCGTCAACAGCCCACATCGTCCATAGGGACGATGTGTTTTTGGTGGGCGTCCAGATAAGCTTCCTGCATCAAAAGAGAAGAAAGGTTGACATGATGCGTGAGACTGATTTCTTTCCAACGGTGCTACAGGAGCAGTATGCCGTAGACACGGCAAGCATTCAGCAGATTGCTCAGCTTGCTATGGAAGATGATTATATGCTGGCGCGAGTGCAATTTCTGGATGGCACATCCTGGCTTGCCAGGGCCTATCAGCGTCACCAGCCAGCCACGGACTGGTTTCGCTACTTTTATCCCTGGTATACCAATGACATGGTCGACTGGCTCACGACAAGAGCGGGAACGCTGGCATTTCTGGCGGAACAAAGCTATCCCGCGCCTCGCGTCATCAAAACCGGTAACGACAATCTTGTGAGTGCAACAGAAGATGGGGCCGTCCTTGTGACAACATTTATTGAGGGAACCGTGCTTCAACCAACATTAGAGCAATTGCGGCTGCTCGGCGAGGCCGTTGGTCGGCTGCATGCGCTACCTCTGGATAACGCGACAGGCAAAACAGCCTCCGTTGGAAAATCTTACTGGCCTACACCTGATGCTCTTTCGGGCGTGCTTGCCGCTCTCTCTGCGATGGAGGATCGCTTACCGCAGGAATGGGCTGCGCTACACGCTGCTTTCCGGCAGACATTCCAGCACCTTCAATCCTCTATAGGGTTGCCCATAGCGGTTATTCACGGTGACGTGTGGGCCGCCAATGCTGTACAGACAGCGACAGATCAGGTAGCCCTCATTGACTGGGATAGTGGCGGCTCAGGGCTGGCTGTGCTTGATCTGGGCAGGCTGTTACTGGAATGCCACCTGGATAGCAACCTCGCACCAGAAATTCCCTCCGTCTGGCACATCCGACCCGACGTAGAGCGTATCCATGCCGTCGTAGATGGTTACAGTCAGCAACGCATGCCTTCGTCTGCCGAACAGGACGTGCTGCTTGAGGCCGTGCGTTTTAGCATTGCCTTCATTGGCACGCTCCATTTTACGCAGATGCTAGAGGAGAAGCCGCATGATGATACGTGGATACGCGGCATGGAGCGGCGCTTTGCACGCATTCAAAACCGCTGGGCTGTCAGTCAAGAGATTGCTGCCATCGCAAGAGAGCAGTTCGCAGAGATAAAGGCTACGAGCCGGAGATAACGGGCAGCACAATAATTTCCTGCCCGGATTTGAGCGGGGTTTGCAGCCCGTTAGAGCCGGTAATCAGTTCGTTGCTGACAAACATTTTGACGTGTTCGCGCAGGTAGCCCTGTTCGGTACACAGATGCTCCCATACTCTGGGGTGTTCGCTGGCAAGCGCGCTCAGCAGTTGCTCGACAGAATTAGCCCGTAACTGTATCTGGCTCTTGCCGCCACTATAGGCGCTCAGCGTTGAGGGCAAACGCAACGTCACCTTCGCTCGATCATCGTCACTCATGCCTGTCAGCACCTCTCTTCCAGTGAAGGTTGCCCTTCAGAATTGCCAGCTAAAACCGGACAATTTTATACACGTGTTCTATCTGACTTGCCCATAGTATACTTGTATCAGACGACGGACGCAAGTGGAAAACGGGAAAACTCAAGAGAATAGTGAAATCTTCAATTAGCTACAAAATGGAACACAATTCAGCAAGATCGTTTATAGTGTGGACAGGCTCCCCGCTCTCATCGTCTGGCAACTCTTGCATGAATTTCCCCTTTCTGAGCCATATCTTTTTTCCTAAGCACTTGACAGATGAGATAATTCTATGATATAGACTATGCAGGTCTACAATACATCGTGCCGACCTACTTCTATCAAGGGGATGGAAAGCTTTGCCCTGAACTTTACGCACCAGCTCTGTTGGCTACAAGTTGTATCTTTTTTTGCAGAATGAAGGGGTATTTCATCATTCTTAGCGAATATATAGAGAATAGAGGTAATAATAGCATGGGAATGCACATTTTACTGGCTGATTCTCGTGAATATTTTCGTAGGAGGTTACGAGACCTCTTTAGCTCTATCTCAATTGTTAAATACATTTATGAAACTTCTACTATTAAAGGACTTAAAAACTATTTAGATTACTGTACAATAGATCTCCTAATAATTCATCAGTCATTGATTACAGATATCGGCATACTTCCCAGAGGCCACTTCATAATTATAGCACAAGAGCTAAATAGGGACTTATTGAAAATTACGCGAGAACAAGGGGCATGTGGGTATCTTCTGGAAGATCCCTCAGTAGAATCGCTACGAGTTATTCTAGATATCGCCCAAAAAGAAGGGAAACAAGGCTTCTTTCTCGATCCAAATCTGGCATCTGATCTGCTTGATGTTCTTTTTAATGATGATTCCACCTCCATTGATCTTCGTCAATTGACCCCTGTTGAGAAAAATATTCTCTATCTTATGCATGATGACCTCAGTTATGCCAAAATTGCGGAGCGACTCTCAATTGCTACCGTTACCGTCAGGTCGCATGTTCATAATATATCAAAGAAATTAGGTATTTCGCGGCGGCAAATGATGCGCTTGAAGTTACCAGAGAACAAACATGAGAGGGAGAGTTGATCTCAGAAGAAAAACGGAACTTCTATCCATATATCCTGTTTCTCAGTCGCCTTTCTTCCAAAAAGATCAACGTTTGTTGATAGGAAAAAACAGATTTGAAGACTATACTGATGATAGGTGAAATACTTCGGAGCGCAGATCTGTAAGTTAGTTTAAATGTTAATCACGTAGATAGTACTTAGCAGCTACGGAAGGGAGTTAGAGCATCATGTTCAAGGGAAATGGCAGCCGAGCATACTTGCAAGGCAATGCATCAGTAGCCAGCCTGGAGGTTCCTCTAATCCTCATATCTTGTTTGATCCTGGTTTTGCTTTCCGGGCTACTTGCCTTGCGCCCACAGGCGGTACAGGCAGCTTCAAACATCCCTCAGAATAGCTACGACTGCTTTTCTACACACTGTTATGGAGTAAACGATTGGTTTGGAAATACTCAGGGCGTCTTCACGGTTCTTAGCGTTGTACATCTTTCAGGCGCAGACTTTTCGGTTGATAACGAAGCATGGCTGTTTACCTCCAACGAGATGTGTAATACCGACTCTCAGGGAGATCCAGCACCGTGTGATGTTGAAGCGGGGTACATATATGTTAATGGCTCTGAGAAGTGGTTCTGGGTAGATATTCGCCCTAATGGCGGATTGTACAATGTGCATTATTCCAACCCCTTAGCTAGCGGTGATTATGGGAATGTCGTCGACATTCAGATCAACCCAAATGGCATAGCTGGTCAGTGGAGTGTTCAGATTATAGGACATTCGACAAGCTTTGGCGGTACCTCTAAGAGCAACCCAATAGCTCCAAATGCAATACAAATTGGCCAGGAGCTTGCCGGGTTTGGTGGAGCAAACGCACCAAAGGCCCTATTTGAAGACAATGAATATCTCAGTGCTTCAACCGGGTGGACTTACCAAACCGTTGACGGGAAGATTGATTACTATGGTGCTCCGAACAATCCTCCCTGGGCTGGTTGGGACCAAGGACACGATCCGATTCACTATCCTTATGGAGGAGTACTCTATACCTGTACCCTCCCTTCAAATGGAGGCAATCCTTGTTAGTGGATTACCTCCCTCATGTCACAATCGAAGGCAATTATGCATCACTATTAGTAGTACTAATCCGAATCTCTACAGGTCACTCTGGTCACTGGGTAGACTACTCCATAGGGAACAATACCGTTCCCGAGGAAGAAAGGGTTGATGTTCGATGTTTATCAAACGGTTTCCAGTTATTGCCGCAGCTCTTCTACTGAGCATAACCTTACTGGGTTTGGCGCTCTCTCACTTTACAGTTACGAGTGCCTCTACCCTTCCATCCAATCCACCGCCAATACACAATCATCCTGCCATTCACTATACTGACGGGATGTCGGCAATTTCCCCTCATAAAGACGGAACGCTCCTGACCAACGCAGACGTACAAGGGTATGTATCCACTCACCCATTTCCCGTTGGTCCTCTTGCTCCAGGTGCGCATCTAAAGGTTGAGAGCATCCAGCTTATGACAAGCCAGGAAGCCAGTATACAAATGAAGGGGGAATACATTGGTCTCCCAGACAACGCTATGGTGTACTATGTAGTGGTAAAGGGGCCGTTTCTTGAAAATATCCTCTCAGTAACGAGTCCCAAAGGGCCACCACATACCTTTACCTTAGGTCATGAGGTATTTGACGCAAAGACGGGGAATTTACTTGTATGTGGTATACAAGCATAGCATTTTGCAGGTAACATCGCTCAGCATCTGAGGCTACCAGAACAGGCTGCTGCCTCAGATGTTGAGCGCGCACCGAACAAAAGCGGTCTACAGCGCGCTCCTGATGGGCCACACCTGCTAGCAGCGCGCTCAGCATGACAGGTCCAAGAGCCTTTTTTACGGCTTTCCACTCGCCAATATTATTATCTTACTGATAATCTCTACCGCTTCTCCCACCGAACCAACCACAGTAGCCCCGGCTTGCAAAAGTTCGCGCATACATTGTACGCCTTGCCCTTCTGTATAGTCGCGGGTGAGGATGCCTGTTTGTTGCAAAAGCATTTCTTGAGGGGTTTCCATGGAATCAGATGTAGCTTCACGTTGAGCAGGCGCCAGTATGAGAACGGGCAAGCCGTTCTGTGCTACGGTGACGGCTGCTTGCAAAAGCGCGAGATTGCCGGGGCCAACGGGGGCAGGGCAGATCACAAGCAAGGCGGCTTGCTGGAGGCTGGCGTACACCTGCTCTAATATTGCGGGTGAGATAGGGGTGTAGGGCTGTTCGGTAATGACTTCGCTGGCGAGGCGCAGGGCGAGGGTGTGGTCGCTGTCGCCGATGTTGAGCGCGCCCGCGACGAAGGGGATGTGAGCGTCGGCCAGCGCGCGCATGAGCAATTCGCCGGAGCCACCACCGGCCATAACGTGAACTCGTGGGCCGGTATGCTGCTCTGCTCCGGCTTCCGGGGATTCGTTGCCAGGAGGCAGGACGCTGAGGTGTTCAGCGCCGCGCAGGATGCCCACCTGTACGTTGATGCCGTAGACGCGGCTGAGCAGCGCGGGATCAAGCACTTCGGCAGGCCCGGCGTCGGCGACAATGCCGCGTTGGAAGAGCAGCAGGCGCGGGAAGTAGCGGGCTGCAAGGTTCAGGTCGTGCATGGCGGCAATCACGGTCACACCGCGCTCGCGATTGAGCCGCTGCACCAGTTCGAGCGTCTCGATCTGATATTTTATGTCAAGGTGGGAAGTTGGCTCATCGAGCAGGAGCAGGCCCGGCTGCTGGGCAAAGGCCATAGCAATCATCACACGCTGCCGCTCGCCGCCGCTCAGTTGGTTGAAGACGCGCCCGGCAAGCGGCAAAACGCCTGCCGCCTCCATCGCTTCCTGAACAATCTCATGATCCTGTTTGCTCAGCGAGCCAAAAGCGCCGGTAAAGGGAGTGCGACCGAGGCTGACCATGTGTTCAACGGTGAAGGCAAAGGGCATGTGCAGTTCCTGCGGCACCACTGCTATACGCTGCGCCGCTCCGCGCCGTCCCAGTTGTTGCAGATCACGCCCTTCCAACAAAATTTGACCTGATTGAGGGCGCAAAACGCCGCTGATGAGCCGCAGCAGCGTGGTTTTGCCGGAACCATTTGGCCCCAGCAAGCCCACAATTTCGCCCGCGTTCACCTGCATGTTGAGGGCATACAGCAGTGGCTGCCGACCGTAGCCAAAGGTGACGTTGCGCACTGCGAGCAACGGTGCGGTCGATACAGAATCTGATGTGGTGAAAGGTGCTTCTGTATTCACCATCGATATTCTCGCTTGCTGCTTCTGAGCAGGAACAGGAAAAAGGGCGCGCCGACGAGGGCGGTAAAGATGCCGACGGGCAGCACGGCAGGCGCAATCAGCACGCGCGCCAGTAGATCGGAGAGCGTCAGGAAGATGGCCCCGGCCAGCGCGGAAGCCGGGAGCAAGAGGCGGTGACGCGGGCCGAGCAGCAGGCGCATGGCATGCGGCGTGACGAGGCCGACGAAGCCGATCAGGCCGCTGATGGAGACTGCGGCAGAGGTGAGCAGCGAGGCGACGATGACAATGAGCAGTTTGCGACCCTCCACGTGAAAGCCCAGGTGCGCCGCACCTTCTTCGCCAAGCGCAAAGGCATCCAGCACACCCGCCAGGCTACACGAGTAGGCTATGCCGATCAGGATGATGATTGCCACAACTACCACAGGAGGCCAGCTGCTGACGGCAATCCCACCGGAAAGCCAGTTGAACAGCCCCTGAATGCCAAACTGCGCGTGCGGGCTGAGCGTGAGGATAAGCGTCTGCATGGCGACCAGCACGGCATTGACCACGACGCCCGCCAGCAATAGCGTGACGACGGGGGTATGACCGTCGGCACGGGCAATGCTGTAGACCAGCAGGACGGTGAGCATGGCCCCACCGAAAGCCAGCAGGGGCGTCAATGGGAAGAAAGAGCCGAAGACGGTATCGAACGGCAGCACGAAGGCGATGGTGGCACCCAGCGCGGCCCCCGACGAGGTGCCTATCAGGAAGGGGTCGGCCAGAGGGTTGCGCAACATGCCCTGAAAAAGCACTCCGGCCACCGCCAGCGCGCTACCCACCAGTGCCGCGCCGATGACGACGGGCATGCGCACCTGCCAGATAATCAGTTCGTCCGCCGGATCCCACGAACGCGCAAAATGGAACAGCCCGCTACCGTTGAGCAAAATGCGCACTATCGTCCCGATCGGTATAGAGACCGAACCGAAGCTGACGGCCACAACGATGACAACGAGCAGCAGGCAGCACAGCAGTAGCAGGATGAGCGGCGCTGGCAGCCTGCGCGCCCCCTGCCGCTGTGCAGGCTTTCGTTTGTCAAAGTTCATTATCGCGTCCCTACGATGATTATGATGTTGCCGTACAGTAGGCAGGCAACGGGGTGCCGGAATATTTGTCGGGATGGATGAGCTGGGCGATGCATTGCAGACCCTCGACGAGACGCGGGCCGGGGCGTCCGATCAGGTCGGTATTGATACGGTAGACCTGGTGTTGCTGGAGCGCGGCAATGCTGCCCCAGTTCGGGCGCTTGTAGACGGCGGACGGGTCGCCACCGTACTGCTGCGGCTCGGTCAGGATGATGTATTGCGGGTTATCGCTGATGACGGCCTCGTCCGTCACCTGCGGATAGCCCAGGCCGCTGGTATCGCTATGGAAAATGTTGATACCGTTGGCATCCTGCAAAAGCTGGTCGCCGTAGGAGCCGCCGCCGAAAACGTAGGGCTTGCCGGGCGTGCTGTCATCCAGTTCGATCATCACCTTCGGCGCGGTCGTGCCTGCTACTGTCGCTTCAATCTGCTTGATCTGCTGTTGCAACTGATTGACCAGCGTTGTCGCCGCCGCCTGGGTGAAGGTCAGACGGCCAACGGTCAGCATTTCTTGTAGTATCTGGTCAAAGTTCGCAATGGGCAGGTCGACCACGTGCAGGCCCAGGCTGGCAAGCTGCCCATCATACTGCTTCGTCGATTCACCGTAGCTAAGCACCAGGTCAGGGTGCAGGGCCACGATCTGCTCGACGTTGTATTGTGCGTTCGCGTTCGAGACTTTCGGCAGCTTCGTCAGATCAGCCGGGTAGTCGGTGTAGTAGTCGACGGCGACGACGCGGCTGTCAAGATGGAGCGCGCCGAGCATTTCGCTGGTGGTGGGGACGAGCGAGACGATGCGCTGTGGGGCCTTTGCAGGAAAGGTGATGGGCGTGCCATAGGCATCATGCGTGATGGCAAGCGTGGCAGTGGGCGTTGGCGCGGCGCCCGAACCAGACGTGGAACTCTGACTGCCGCAGGCCGCGAGCAAGAACATCAGCAGCAAGAGAAAGACTGCTGAGCATGAGAAAACGCGCGGGCGGCTAGAGATGACAGAAGAGCGCATGTTTCTTCAACCTCCGTGTAATGTTGAACGCTCGCTGTGTCACCTCGCGTTGACGGAGATTAAGCAGGAACACGAGCAGGAAGAGGTTGGGCAAACGATGCAAGATATGCTCTTTCTGACCCGGTGGCTTGCTCCTCTGACGCGAAGGAACGTGAGCCGGGCGACATGCGGGGCGAAGTTCTATTATCGCTTCGCCGGACAGGTCGCCTTTCCATGCACCGGGCAGGTCTCCTGACTCCTGGCTACAAACGCTGCCTGTCCGACCTTCCCATCTCAACCCCTGAAGCCTTATTCCTCAGAAGTTCTCGACAGTGGCATATTATCGCGCTATCCACGCATCAGTATTTCGCGGATTTGCACGAGGACGGGCGCTCACCAGTTACAGTAGCGCGACTGTGGCGGGTTTTCACCGCCTTCCCTATTCTGCCTGTCCATTGCGAACAGGCCACCCGGTGCCGACAGCTCCTTGCTGTTCGTGGACATAGTATACGAGAGGGAAGAAGAGGGTGTCAACCCTCAAAACTGGCTACCTGCTCACTGTCCTTCTGGACAGTTGACAAGAAGCATAGAGAAGACGGATACTACTATTAAACGGTTAGAAGCGAGAACTGGAAGGGCCAATGACGAAACCCTGGTAGGAGCAACTCTCACCGACTCAGTACCCGTGTACATGAAGTCCCAGCATCATATCAAGGGGTACATTTCTTCGTGGAATAAAAGGATTTTTACTAGATGGCACTCGAAAAAGATTTTTTCCGGCAGGTGATGGGCCGGTTTGCGACGGGCGTGACGGTTGTCACCGCAAAAAGCCCGAAGGGGGTAGCAGGTCTCACGGTCAACACCTTTTGCTCAGTCTCCCTCAATCCGCCGCTGATCCTGGTATGTGTTGACCTCAACAGCCAGACGCTGCCATACATTCGAGAAAGCGGCGCTTACGCCGTCAACATGCTGACCATTGAGCAGGAGCATCTTTCGCGCTGCTTCGCCACCCCATCCCTGGAACGCTACGAGCGTTTCTGTGGGGCCGCGTATACCGAAGCCGTGACCGGCTCGCCCATTATTGCGGGCGTCCTGGCTTTTGTCGATGCGCGCGTCGTGGCTGAATATCCGGGCGGCGACCATGCGATCTTTCTCGGCGAAGTGGTGGCAATGGGAACAGAGGGACAGGTCGCCTTCGCTAACGAGCAGGATATACAGCATTCCCCCATTCTCTTAGCACAGAGCAGCAGCGAAGCAATCACCGTCGACAAACCGCCCCTGGCCTACTATCGCGGCCAGTATCGTCATCTTACCAATGACTATACGAAACCCAGTCTGGCAGCAGCTTATAACGAAGAGTTTGAACGACGATAACAATACAGCGTAATTACCATTAAACATGCAAGGGAAAACACAGGAGCAACTGGCCGCACGAGAGGCGGCGCTCAATCGCCTGCACCAGCGTATCCGCGCCTGTCGTCTCTGCCAGCAACACGGCTATATTCCCCAGGCACACCCGCTGGTGAGCGGACGCGCCACTGATGCTATTATGGTCATCGGACAGGCTCCGGGCCATCGTTCTGTGGAGAAGGACCGACCATTCAGCGGACCCGGCGGGCGCATCCTGCAAAAATGGCTGGAACAGGCAGGCTTCCCGCCCGGCTACCTGCACGACCACTGCTATCTCACTTCACTCACCCACTGCGACCCCGGCAAAAACCCGCGCGGCGATGGTGACCGCCGTCCCTCCCCGCCCGAAATAGCCCTCTGCCGTCCCTGGCTCGATGCCGAAATACGCCTGGTTCAGCCACAAATCATCCTGCTGGTAGGCACAATGGCCATCGAAGCTTTTTTTGGCAAAACACGCTTAGAAGATGTGATCGGCACCTATCAGGAGCGAGACGGCAGACTCCTGCTTCCGCTTGCCCACCCATCTGGCGTCAGTCGCTGGCTGAATGACCCTGCTCACCAGCAATTGCACCAGCAAGCATTGAATGTGCTTGCTGAGTGGCGCGTCAAGCCTGGACTTTCTCTGACAGTTTAGAGGATAGACGTCGCACCTGTGTGAACCTGGTTCGTTTCCGACAGGCGGCGCGACTGAACACCCTCGCCTGTTTTCAACGGCAAGACACAAAAAAAGCTTCGACTATCATATATTTCGATAGTCGAAGCTTTTTATCATAATTAGATCAATGGAGAAATTTCAGCTATGCTTCCTTATTTCGCTTCTGTTCTGTCCTCTGTGGCTGCTTTATGCATGAGATATTCATGGACGCCTTTCTTGAGCGTGCCGAGGGCAAGCGTGGCGCAGGTGGGGCGCGTCATGACCAGTTCGCGGCCAAGCTGTTCTATCAAGTCTTCAAAACTCATCTGCTCGACCTCTTCTGCCGTCATACCCTGCGTAATTTCCGTCACGTAGGAAGCCGCCGCCTTGCTGATCGTGCAGCCTTCGCCCTCCCAGTTGACAGCTTCCAGCCTGCCATCCTCGCCGATGCGCGCATGCATGGTGATAATATCCGAGCAGCCAGGGTTGCCGCCCGTCAGGTTGATATTGGCGTCTTCTAACGGGCCGCTATTGCGCGGATTTTCATAGTGATCCATTAAAAATTCGATAGCTTCCTGTCGATCCATCTACTTCTTTCCTTAGAGACCAGATTATAGCCCTGTTCTTCGCTGACCTGCTTTGACGTTGCGTTGTGAGAAGGCACCTGCGACCTTCATCCACAGACACCTTCTCACGCATACCTGTGCCAGCGTCTACTTCTCGATAGGAGCGCGTACCAGGTTGCCCCATTCGGTCCAGGAGCCGTCATAATTACGGACACGCGGGTAGCCGAGCAACTGTGTCAGCACGAACCAGGTGTGGGCCGAACGCTCGCCGATACGGCAGTAACTGATGACATCGTTCTCAGGGTTGATGCCCTGGCCGCCGTAGAGCGCGCGCAATTCCTCCGCCGACTTGAACGTGCCATCGGGGTTGGCCGCCTGCGACCACGGAATGTTCTTTGCCGTCGGGATGTGACCGCCGCGCTGCGCGCCTTCCTGTGGGTAGTTTACCATATGCAGCAGTTCGCCGGTATATTCCTGCGGAGAGCGCACATCGATCAGCCGCCGCTCTGGATTGTTCAGGCCGCTCATTACATCTTCACGGAATGCGCGAATCGACTCGTTGATCGGTCGCGCCTGGAAATTGGTCGGCTGGTAATGAGGCACCTCTTTCGTCAGCGGGCGACCTTCCGCCTCCCACTTCTGCCGCCCGCCGTTCATGATCTTCATATTGGTCAGACCATACATGCTGAACAGCCAGTAGGAGTACGCGGCGTACCAGTTGTTCCTGTCGCCGTAGAGGACAATCGTGGTATCATTGTCGATGCCATAGCGGCGCATCAGTTGCTCGAACGCCTGCTGATCGAGAAAGTCGCGCGTGACGGGATTCTGAACATCGACATGCCAGTCAAGTTTGACGGCGCCGGGAATATGGCCCGTCTCGTAGAGCAAAACGTCCTCGTCCGCCTCGATCAGGCGAACGTTGGGGTTGTTGAGATTTTCCGCCACCCAGTCGGTCTCTACCAGCACCTCTGGATGGGCATAGCCAGTGTTCTGGCTTGCTGCCTGTGTCTCTGTGGACATAGAACAAAATCCTCCCTCAAATACCCGGAATGTATGTACCAGACCAACCCGTTGCACATTTGTAACGGATTTTACCTTGAGGTCCTGCCTCAATAAAGATAACAAAGTTGATCTAGTTTCTATTCTACCATCCCTGGCAAGAGGGTTGGAATTAGATTTCCGGGCCGGGCAGGTGTGAGGATAGCACCGATTGTGGAATGGCGCTGACCGGCACTGCGTCAAGTTGCACCATCACGCTTGCTTCCTGTCCGCTGACGATAAATTGCAGGTAGGATTGCGCCTGCGCCGTTCCCGTCCCCTTTGTGTAGAGGTGATCGACCCCCCAGAAGACATACGAGCCGTTGAGCAGGTTCTGCGCGGTGGGCAAAACGCTGTTGATGGCGAGTACCTGCACATTCGCTCCCTGCACCGCGACCAGCGGCACAATACTGATCGCTCCCGCCACCTGACTGACTGCCTGCACCACCAGCGAGGGCGTATCCTGTTTCAACCGGTATCCCTTGACATGGATCGGCGCGCCATTGAGCACAAAGGCGCGGAACAGAGCATTCACGGCATCGTTTGTGGGTCGCAGAATGATAGAAACAGGCTCGTTGGGGCCACCAAGTTGCGACCAGTTCGTAAACTGCCCCTGATAGATTGCCTGTAGCTGCGCACTGCTCAAGCTGTTGACCTGCACATCGGGACTGGCAATGAGGGCGTAGAGCGAGGCAGCAACCGGCGTATCGCTGAGATTGCGCTGCGGCAGGGCGGTCAGGTCACAGGCGGCGAGAGTGACCTGAGCTTGCTCTACAGCATTCAGGTTTTTGCGGTCGGCGCTGCCGCCCAGCGTGATCGTCGTACCGGGACATGCAGACTGGTAGTCACTGCTGACGTGCTGGAAAAGAGGCGAGAGGTTTGATGGAGCAGCAATGGAGAGGCTGCCCGCCGCGCAGGTGAAAGAGGATGGTCCGGGCGTGGCAGTCGGGGTAAGCGTTGGCACCGGTGTAGTGGTCGCGCTCGGTGTGGCCTGCGGAGTGGGCGTCTGATTGCCGTTGGCGGGCGGCGTGCCATTCTTTGTCGGCCCCACACCTGGATTGGTTCCCGTACCGGGTCCCGTGATCTGAACGGTTGGAGTGAGCGCCGTGCCGGGGGGCGCCGTACCGGGAACGACTGTGGTCGTGGCGGTTGCAGTCGCGGTTGAGCCATGATGCAAAAATGGCAGATTACTGATCTGATGCAATTGCTGTGGAGAAGAAAATATAAAGATTGATGCGCTGACCAGGCCAAAGAGGAGAACAAGCAGCGCCAGGAAGGATGCCGCCCGCGTCCAGGTAAAGCGGGTGCGGCGCGCGCGCACAGGGACACGGCGTTCCGGCGCATCAGGAATAATCTGCGGCGCGTCGGGGACAACGGCGGAAATAAGGGCTTGAGCCAGCGAGGCGGCATCGGGAAAACGCGCATCGGGACTCTTCGAGAGGGCAACACGCACCACCAGCTCCAGCGCCTCCGGCAGATCGGGACGCTGCGCGCGCAGCGACGGTATCGGCTCGTCGCTATGGCGCATCATCATCTCCTCCGCACTCTCTCCATCATAGGGAAGCCGACCGCTCAGCAGACGGAAGAGCAGCGCGCCAACGGCGTAGATATCGCTGGCCGGGTAGACAATACCCAGCGATTGCTCCGGGGCCATATACGCCGGATTGCCCATATCAATCTCAGCCGTCAGCGGGTCGCCGGTGCGGTACATGCGCCGCATGCTGAAGTTCGTCAGCCTGATATCGTCTTCATCGCTGATCAGAATGCTGGAAGGCTGGATATTGCCATGCACGATATTGTGTTCGTGAGCATATTGCAGGGCCGCGCAGATTTGTGTGGCGAAACGCATGACCAGCGGCAGTGGCAGCAACTGCCCTGATTGGCGAGCAAGCAGAGCTTCCAACGTCTCTCCGCTTTCCGGCAATGGGGAAACGCTGTAGAGCAGATCTTCGCCCGTGCCGTATTCCAGCAGAGGCTGGATATGCGGATGCTGGCAGCGCCAGACCTTCTCTACCTCGGTCGCGAAGGCATCACGGAAGCCGGTCGGATCGGGAAACTGCGGGCGATAGAGGCGCAGAATCACATCATAGCCGCCCCTGGTCGTGGGGCGGGCGCGATACGTCTCCACCATGCCTTCACGCGACAGGCATTCCAGCAGAAAATAATTACCTACGATAACACCAGCAAGTTCTGCCATTTCTCCCTCACAAACTAGCGTTTTGCCGCATCAGGCTGACCATACGCATGCTGCTTTCACGGTCATCCATTGCATCATGCTCATCTTCCTCTCATTAGATCGTCAGATCGTCGGGCCGGGCGTGTGCGCGTTTAAGGCCGCCGGTAACAGGCTCTTGATCGGGACGACTCCATCACCGGTGAGATCATTGGCGGCGGTGTCGGTCGAGCAAAAGCTGATGAACGAGAGCGCAAGGCCGCTTGCAGCCTGCTTGCTGTAGAGATGTTCAACGCTCCAGAAAGCATAGGCATTGGTGGAAACGGTCGAAGCCGTTGGGGCGACGCCGTTGATGGAAACCGCCTGCGCGCCGTTTACCGGCACAGAGGCCAGAGGAACATAGCTGATGGCCCCGCTCGTATCCAGCACCTTCTGCGCCGCCGCGTCATTGCTGTCATTCCACAGGGTGGTGCCGCCGACGCTCTGATGCGCCCCTTTGAGGACATAGCTCGCGAACACCTGTTGAATCTCCGAACCGGGCGAACGCGAGATGATCTGGATCGCTTCGTCTGTCCCGCCAACCTGCGACCAGTTGGTGATCTGGCCGGTATAGATACCCTGGAGCTGGGCGGTTGTCAGATTGGTGATCTGCGTATCGCTGTTGACAATCACGGCGTAGATGAGCGCGCCCACCTGGTAATCGACCAGCCCTGGCCTGCCGGTGGAAGCGAGATCGGAGAAGGCAAGATTTGCGCTGCCGCTCTCCACCGCGTCGAGACCGGCCTTGCTGCCGCCGCCGTTGACAGTGAAGTTTGCGTTGCCGGAACATTGACCGCTATAGTCACCCGTCAGTTGCTGAATAGCAGGCTGGAAGTTAGCCGAACCGTTCAGCGTAACGCTGCCGGAAGCGCAGGAAAACGGCGGCACCACCGGGCTGGCAGGAACAGGTGTCGGCGTAGCAACCGGGCGGGGTACAGCAGTGGCGGAACTGTTCGGCGTTGCCTTCGTGGCCGGGGTCGGTGTCAGCGAGCGCGTTGGCGTTGTCGCCGGGCGCGTGGTCGTCCCATTCAAGCCGGTAGTAGCGACCGGGGCAGTTGTCGTTTGTCCGCTGCCGGAACTGCCCGGCAGGAGAAACGAAGAGAGCAAGGCTGCCAGCAGCCCGAGCAGTAGCAAAATCACAACGATGACCGGCAAAATCTTTTTCAGCCGCTTATCCCACGCGCCAGCAGCCCTACGCGGCCTCTCCGGCTTCGGCAAATTCTCAAACACCACTTCAGGAACAGGGGATACTGGCAGAAGAGGCGTTGGCGGTTGAGGCATCGAAGCCTTCTGACGCAGGTAGTCGCCGACAGTCAAAGGCACAGCTTCCTGTTGCGCTGCTGACTGCGTTCCCACGTCGCTCAGCGGCAGTGGCGACCATTCGACGGGATCGACCGACCAGAAGCGGGGTACGTCGTCATCATCCTGTGCAGGTGGCGGCGCAGCTTTCTCCGCATCATCCTCTGTCGACGGCGATGGCAATACTGGCGACGCTTCCTGCACATCAGAGGTTGTGATTTGATCGGCGAAAGCAAAATAGGCGGGCAGGGGAGTTTGCGGTTCAACGGTCGCCGGGGGCTCTAGCCGGGCGACATCCGGTTCGGAAACCGGAACAGGCGTCAGCGGATTCACAGTCGAAGTCGCGCCGGGTACCAGTTGCAGCTTTCTGGTAACCACCGGTCGCGCAACCGGGGAGGCAACAGGCGCAACGGTGACGGCGGCCAGAAAGGCATTGTAGAACTCTTCGGCTGAGGCAAAGCGATCATCTGACCGCTTTTGCAGCGCCATGCGCAGAACGCCATCGACGGCATCCGAGATGGTGGGAACAATGGTGCGCGCCGAGGGTACCGGCTGGCGCACGTGTTTGAGCAGCACCTCAACGGGCGTCTGGCCGGTAAAAGGCGGTTGCCCGGTGAGGATGCGGAACAGCAGCGCGCCCAGCGAGTAGATATCGCTGCCGCGACGCACCAGCCCCAGCGATTGCTCCGGAGCCACATATTCAGCCGACCCCCAGCCGATGCGCGTCAGCGACTGCTGGCTGTCATCGTAGCTGTGCGCGATACCGAAGTCAGAGAGCAGCATGCGGCCATCGGCGGCGATGAAAACGTTTGTGGGCTTAATGTTGCCATGAATGACGTTATGATTGTGCGCGTATTGCACGGCGCTGCATAGCTGCTGCATGACGGGCAATGCCTGCATAGAGGAGAATTTGCCGCCTACGCGCTGAAACAGGTTTTCCAGCGTCCCCGTCATCACAAACGGCGTAACCAGGTAGAGCAAGCCTTCCCCCTCGCCATATTCCAGATACGGCAAGATATTTGGATGGTCAAACTGACCGATCTTCTCCGCCTCATTCATAAAGTGTTCGCGGAAGGACTCGCGTTGAGCATAGGCGGAGCGGAAAATTTTGACCGCTACCTCGTAGTTCCCTTCCCCGCGCTGGCGGGCGCGATAGACATCCGCCGCTCCCCCCTTGCTGATACATTGCAGCAAGAGATAATCACTGAGCATGACACCTTCGAGATCAGACATACAACACCCCGTCAGATACTCAACTTCTAGCGTTGTTCCCACGCTATGTTGCCGGTCAGGCAACAAGAAAGGCCTTCAAATCAGGCAATATATCGAACTAAACGGGATGTGTCTTCTTTTTAGAAGAAGTCAGGAAAGAGCATGACTTATTAGCTGTAGGAAAGCTAAAACTTGAACGCGAGAATAAGCACAATCGTCAGAATGTGCAGGGATTGGTCAACCCAGATGGGGCCGATGACTTTGTAGCGTGCCTTGAGCGTATCGATGATGTAGTGGGTGACGAGCAGGAGCATGATAGCGAGCAGCGTCGGGTGGGCAAAGAGGACAAAGACGGCGGTATAGGTGGCGCAGTGGTAGAAATTGATCTCCCAGCTTTTCCCTTTCTCGACACTCATCCAGGTACTCTGGAAGGCAAAATCTCCAACGAAGTGGCAGGCCAGCCAGATCAATAACACCGGGATCGAGATGTCGAACAGCATAGATCCTCTCCTTTATTGCATTTTCTTCCCCAAGTATACATTTGCCTGAAGGACGGGTACTATGAACGATGTCTCTCTCAAAATGTGACACAGTAGACAGTTGTGTTTAGCGACCGGTCCCGGTTGGCTTAGCCGCGAGATGCGCGCGGACGCCAGGGAGTGCCGGAGAGAATACGCAGCACGAGCAGGGCCGCGACCAGCATCCAGAAGCAGAAGGCGAGGTCCTGTTCGAGGAAGGAGCTATCCACCATCCCCTGTATCAGGGCCGCCAGCATGGCCGCGCCAATGCCCAGCGTCATCCAGCGCGTCCGATTCTGGGCGGGACTGGCAGAGAGCGAGGCAAGAATACGGGCAAACAGCCAGTAGAAGAGCAGCAGTATGGAGATGAAAGCCAGCAGACCGAAGACGCCTATGCTCACCCAGATATGAAGCAGGATGTTGTGGGGATGCGAAAGGTCTGGCTCACTGTGCAGAGCGTTATAGGCTCCCGGCACCGAACCCCAGTAATGATAGAGGTGCGGCGTGAGACAGAGGGTGTTGAGGCTATAATGGCAGAGCCAGTTATCCATGCCGTAACCGAACCAGGGGCTATCGTGAATCATATTGAGCGCAACCTGCCAGAGGTACAGGCGTTTGGTGACCGTACTGATGCCTGACGCGCTGGTATGATCCTCGACAATAAAGTTGATAATACGGGTATGAAAGAGCAAAGCAAACGCGGCGACGGCAACGATAAGTGCCAGCCCACCGACGAGCAGCACTTTCCGGCTGGGAATAGACAGCGCGACAACAAACAGCAGAGCCACCGCTATCGCCACCCAGGCCCCGCGCGACTGGCTCTCGTACAGCACAAACAGCAGGGGAACATAAGCCGCCAGCAAGATCACACGGAACCACCAGCTTTCCAGTGTGCTGTTCTTCCGTATCTTCGTCAACATCAATGCAAAGCCAACAGGCAAGGTGTAATCGAAAAGCAGGCCGATACTATTGGCGCTGCCATACATGGCATGCACGCGGTCACTGGCCTCGAGCGTGGGGACGCTGGCAAAGAGGTCTTTGAGGACGAAGTATTGCGCGAAGCCAATGAGGGCAACCACAAAGGCCGTTGCCAGCAGGGCCAGCAGGAGGCGTGTGATATCGCGGCGCGTTCGCAGGCAGAAGAGGGCCAGCAAGAGGTAGATGAGCGGGTCGAAGACCTCTTCACGGAAGGCGCGCAAAGCGATATGGCGATCATAGGCAAGAACGATGGAAAACGCAGCCGTCAGCAAAAAAACCAGGATGGGCAGCGCGAAGGGGCCGAGGTAGGTGCGCATATCCCGCCAGAGCGAGGTCAGCGGCCATTCACGCCGCAAGACAAGCTGGAGCAGGAAGACCAGCACACAGACGACCAGAGCAATCTCGGCAATACTGAAGGCATAATGGCTGTAAACCGTCTTCTGTAAAAGATAATATGGCAGGGCTAACGGCAGTAAAGCAAGAGCAATATTCAGACGATACCAGCATAAGAGCGCGAAAATAAGCAAGAAGGGCAGCGAGAGCAAAGGATTGAGGTGAAAGAGATAGCCCTTCCCCAGATTGATATTCCCGACAACATAGTAAAGCGCCATTGAGACGATCAGCGCGCCCTCCACCAGGCGATCATGCCAGAACGGCGAGAGGTTTTTGAAAAAACGACCCCGTTCCACCGGCGGGCTGCCCGGCGTTCCAGCCTCTACATCATTGCGCTCAATTGTTTCCTGTATATTCTTCGAACTATCGGCTACCGGTAGCGGTACTTTGTGACTACTCATAATTCCTACCCCGAAGCAGGTATTTGTACTTACCGCAAGCAAGTATAACAGAATTGCGACAGAGCCGTCTAGCAGTCAATAGTTTTCAATCTTTGCATAGGACTTTCAGATAAGCTCCGCAAAACACACAAAAATCGGGAAAAGAAGCCAGGGCATAGCCGCAAAAGCGCAAACCGGCCCCGTGAGAGGCTCTCCATTATGTATGCAGCGTGTAGAGCCTCAGCAGGAGCCGGTGGCTTATCGGCGCTAAGAGCTATCCCCAGACGGATTTCGCGACGCTGGCGACGAGTTCGAGCTTGCGACGCTGGTCTTCAGGGGTAATGCGGTTCCCCTCCATAGTGGAAGCAAAGCCGCACTGCGGGCTGAGGGCCAGCCGTTCGAGCGGCACATACTTCGATGCTTCCTCGATTCTCTGGCGCAGTTCATCGGGCGATTCCAGGCGCGGTTTCTTGGTCGTCACCAGACCAAGCACAACCACGCGGTCTTCCGGCACGTGCTTGAGCGGGCTGAAACCGCCGGAACGCTGGTCATCGTATTCGAGCAGGAAGCGGTGGAAGTGCGTCTGGTTGAAGATACGGGAGATCGGCTCGTAATCGCCGCTGGCATAAAATCTGCTCTGATTGTTGCCGCGACAGATATGGATGCCGAAGGTAATGCCGGGATGCCCGTCAATGATGGCATTGTCCATCTCGATGCAGCGATCAATCATCTGTTCCGGGTCGCTGCCGCGCTGGCGATAGCCCTCACGCATCTGCGGATCGAGCAGGGCCGCGTACTGCGGCGCGTCGATCTGGATGTAGGTGCAGCCGAGGCGAATCAGTTCCTC